>Ga0209281_1000118_pt1 | contig 208448 bp, 187 predicted proteins | sample MedtruBG_FD_187514 | JGI IMG/M metagenome (GOLD analysis project Ga0209281, IMG submission 187514) | Root nodule microbial communities of legume samples collected from California, USA - Medicago truncatula BG (SPAdes) (version 2) | ecosystem: Host-associated > Plants > Roots > Nodule | place... | reverse complement strand
GTGCCTCAAAGGCTGATGGTGATGCCGCCGTCGACATAAAGCGTGTGTCCATTCACGAAAGAGGAGCCCTTGCCGGACAGGAAAACCGCCGCGCCGACCAGTTCGTCGACATTGCCCCAGCGAGCAGCCGGCGTGCGCTTTTCCAGCCATGCGGAAAATTCCGGATTGTCGACCAGCGCCTGGTTGAGCGGCGTCTTGAAATAGCCGGGTGCAATGGCGTTGACCTGCAGGCCGTGCCTGGCCCAGTCGGTGGACATGCCCTTGGTGAGGTTTTTCACCGCGCCCTTGGTTGCCGTGTAGGGCGCAATGCCCGGACGGGCGAGTTCGCTCTGCACCGAGGCGATGTTGATGATCTTGCCGTGACCGCGGGCAATCATGTGGCGGGCAACGGCCTGACCGACATAAAACACGCTGGAAATGTTGGTGGTCAGAAGCTGCTGCCACTTGTCGGCCGGAAAGTCTTCCAGCGGCGAACGATACTGCATGCCGGCATTGTTGATGAGGATGTCGATCGGTCCGATCTCTGCTTCGATCCTGTCGATGCCTGCCGCAACCGAGGCCTGGTCCGTCGCATCGAAGGCGACGGCATGGGCCGTAAAGCCATCGGCGGAAAGCTGTTTTTGTGCATCAGCCAGTTTCGCCTCATCGCGGCCGTTGAGAATGACTGTAGCGCCGTGCTCTGCAAGGCCGCGCGCGAGAGCCAGGCCGATCCCCTGGCTGGAGCCGGTGATCAGCGCGGTTTTACCCGTCAGATCGAACAGCGGAAACGACATCAGAAATTCCTCCCGGTTCATAAGCGTCTTTGACGTTGACATAGATGTTATCGATAACATATGCAATCGAAAACAAAACTCGGGAGTATCGCCAAAACGCAGGATTTTTCTGCCTGCGCACCGATCTCGTAGCTGTCCACTTTGACGGTGGTGATCCTATGTCAGAAACACATCAACTTGCGACCGCTGCCTTTGCAGATCGCGTTCAATACAGCTCAGAGTTCTTCAAGGCTTTCATTCAGCGCTTCGATGTTTCTTAAGCGCTTGCTGCCCTCGCGGCCTGCCTTTTCGAGGCATCGGGTGATCAGCAGATGGCACAATGCCATCAGGGCCGTGTGATTGAACAGGGGGCCGGGCGCGAATGTCTGGCACTGCATGTGCCATGTCGCCCGCGTGTCGAATGGTGCGCCCTCATCGGTAATATAGAGAAGCTTGGCCTTCGATTTGCGAACCTGGATGAGAATGGCATCGGTCTGTGCGGTTCGCCGGCGCAGGGCGAAGAAGACCACGACATCGTCCTCCCTAAGGCTGACGAAATGCTCGCCTAATGTCTGGCCGGCCGCGGGAATGGCGACGATATCTTCGATCACTTGCGTCAATTGCCACTGCAGATAAGACGCGAATGGATGGCTGCTGCGAAAGCCGATAACCCAGACTTTGCGCGCAGCCATCATCGCGCCGCTTGCGGCGTTAATCTGACTATCGGAAATGGAGAGAAACGTCGCTTCCAGATTGGCGATGCTTTGTGCCACATGCGCCTGCATGGACTGCGCAGACGACACATCCGTCGCGGTCGCCAGGAATAGACGCGAGCCGGTCTGCTTTTCTGCGCGTGCGTGACGGCGGGCTTCCTCGTAGGTTTCGTAACCCAGGTGCTGGATGAAACGAGTGACGGTCGCCTTGGAAACATGTGCCAAGGCCGCCAATTCCTGGGCGGAATAGCTCGCGAGTTCGCCCGGAAAATCGCAGACGAATTCACCGAGCCGCTTTTCGGCGGGTCGAAGATCTGGCAAGGCCTGCCTTACGCGATAGAGGAACGACCTGTCCTTGGTCACGGGAAACTCCGCCATGTCATCTGCGGGCGGAATGTCGCGTGGAGTTGTCGTTCTTGCAACAGGAAATGTGTTCGGCCGATCGGACGAAGAGGTGCCTGTCACCGTGCGATCCTTTTCTTCGCAGGAGGCGCAGTAAGGCGGGATAGAAGCAGTTCGATGGCTGAACGGATCGGCGCGATGACCGGTGCGGATAAAAGGTGCTGCAGGTCGTCAGCCGCCTGCCCGAGTGGGCCGCCGCCGATGATTACGGCTTCTGCGCCGTCCTTTTCGAAGCACTCGCGCACCGCGACGGCCAGTGCCGCATGCAGGCGCTGAGGATCAGAGGCAAGCGCGATCGGATTGCCTGTCGTCAGCCGTGTGCCGGTGAAGAACGGGGCCAGGCCCAATGCATCCGCTTTTCCGGCAAAGCTTCCGACAAGATCCGGCGTCACTGTCGCGATGCCGAAGCGTCGCCCACCGAGCGAGGCTTCCAGCATGCTCGCTTCGCATATGCCGACCACCGGAATATCGCAAATCTCTCTCAGCAGTTCGAGCCCTGGGTCGCCGAAGGCGCTGATGATCAATCCATCCGACTTGCCTGATTTGGCGAGCCCCATTTCGATGACGCCGTCAGTGGCTGCGCCAAGCTGCTTCTTGTCAAGGATCATCGGCACTCCATTGGCCGCCGTGATACCCTCGATAGTGGCATCCGCGGGCAGATATTTGCGTGCGATATCGGTCATCATGGCCGTGGTGGCAGTTGATGTATTCGGGTTTATCAGGGTGATATGCGTCATGTCTTGAGCCGTGCACGACCACACGACTGCCTCCCTTTGTCATCGCGTTTTTTATTGTGCTTCAGTTCAGGCATATTGAATGCAGGCGATATTGCCTGTCTCTCCGATCGGCTTCAAGGGCGGCACATCCCTGAGGCATATGTCCGAGGCCTGGCCGCAGCGGGGCGCAAACGCACAGCCGGGCGGCATGGTAGCAAGATCGGGTGGCGAACCGGGGATCGTCACCAGCCGGTCGCGGCCATGCGCGAGTTCGACACGGGCGCCGAGAAGGCCCTTGGTATAGGGATGTTTCGGATCACGGATGATATCGCCGACCCTGCCTTCCTCGACGATCCGGCCGGCATACATGACCGCGATGCGGTCCGCCACTTCGGCCGCGACGCCGATATCGTGGGTGACGAAAATGACAGAAAGGCCGTATTCCTTCTGCAACTCGCGGATCAGTAGCAGAATCTGGATCTGAACCGTCGCATCGAGCGCGGTCGTCGGCTCGTCGGCGAGAAGGACCTTTGGATTGCAGGCAAGCGCCATGGCGATCATCGACCGCTGCAGCATGCCGCCCGACATTTCATGCGGGTAGTTCTTCAGCCGTCGTTCGGGTGACGGGATACGCACCTTCTGGAAGAGTGCGAGTGCCCGTTCGGACGCTGTCTGCCGCGACACCTTTTCGTGCCGCATGATGGTCTCCTCGATCTGCTGGCCAATCGTGTAGACCGGATCGAGCGCGAGACGCGGCTCCTGGAAGACCATGGAGACAGTGGCACCCCGCAATTGCCCGAGTTCGCGTGTCGAAAGCCCCATCACATCGCGACCGGCAACCGCCATACTGCCGGTGACATCCGTGCCCTTCGGATGTAGGCGAAGCAGCGAGCGCATGGTGACGCTCTTGCCCGAACCGGATTCGCCGAGAAGCGCCACCACCTCACCGGCCTTGACCGACAGGCTGACGCCATTGACCGCCTTTACCGGTTTGCGACCACGGTGAAAAGTGACGGAGAGGTCGCGGATATCGATGACTGTCTGCTCTTCGTTCATCTCAAGCCTCCATCAGTTCGGCTGCAGGTTTTGGCGCGTGGCTGTGGCCGGAACCGGGAACCGACATCAGGCAGGCGGCCCGCTGTTCACTCGATACGACCGCAAGGGGAGGGGGCGTGGCGGAACAAACGCCTTCCGCCATGCTGCACCGGGTGTGGAACCGACAACCCGATGGCGGGTCGATCGGGTTCGGCGGGTCGCCGGAAAGCGGGGGCTCTTCGGTGCGCTCAGCCGGGTCCATCTTAGGCATGGAGGCGAGGAGGGCGGCTGAATAGGGGTGTTTTGTGTTTTCGTAGATCGCCTGACGCGTGCCGACCTCGGCGACCTTGCCGAGATACATGACCATCACCCGGTCGCACATGAAGCGCACGACATTGAGATCGTGGCTGATGAACAGATAGGTGAGGCCGAAATCGCGCTTGAGATCGAGAAGCAGGTTCAGGACCTGCGCCTCGACCGACTTGTCGAGCGCCGAAACGGCTTCGTCGAGGATGACCAGACGCGGCTCGAGCGCCAACGCGCGGGCGATGTTGACGCGTTGCCTCTGGCCGCCGGAGAGTTCATGCGGATAACGGCCAGCAAAACGCACCGGTTCGAGGCCAACGCGGTGGAGCAGGTCATGGGCGCGGGCGATCGCCTTGGCCTGAGGCACGCCATGGACGCGGGGGGCGAATGCGATAGACTCCTCGATCGTCAGGCGCGGATTAAGCGAGGCGTAACTGTCCTGAAACACCATTTGCACCTGTCGCCGGTACTGGGCAAGCTGCAGCGCGCCGCCGACCGTTTCGCCATCGAACAGGATGTCGCCCCCATCTGGGATGATCAGTTGCATCAGAAGCCGGGCTGTGGTGGACTTGCCGCAGCCGCTTTCACCAACGACGCCGAGCGTTTCGCCTTTCAATATGTCGAAATCGACGCCATCGACGGCGCGCACGACCTTCTTCGGTTGCAGGAAGCCTGAACCCTTGACCGGGAAATGCTTGATCAGGCCTCGTGCAGAAATCAGCGGCTGGGCCGGGCCGCCGCGTTCGCCGAGCGGAAGTTCGGGAATGGTGGTTTCCGCGACTGTTCTCATGACTTCACATCCATTGCCTGGCGCAGGCCGTCCGAGAAAAGGTTGAAGCATATCGAGGTGACGAAGATCATCACGCCGGGAAGGGCGGCGACTGCCGGGTTGTTGTAGATGGCAGTCCGCAGCGTGTTCAGCATCAGCCCCCATTCGGCATCCGGCGGGCGCACGCCGAGGCCGAGAAAGGAGAGGCCGGAAGCAAGGATCATCGACACCGAGATCAGGCTGGTGGCGAAGACGAAGATCGGCCCGAGCACGTTACCGAGAACATGGACGCGGATGATCGTGAATGCCGGGGCGCCGGAGGCACGCGCTGCATCGACATAGTCGAGGCTGCGGATCTGAGTGGTGACGCTTTCGGCAACACGGGCGATCTGCGGGATGAAGACGACGGTGAGCGAGACGAGTGCATTTGTCAGGCCAGAACCGAGCGCGCCGGAAAGCGCGACCGCAAGCAGAACCGAGGGGAAGGCGTAGAATACATCGACCGTGCGCATGATCAGCGTATTGGTGAGGCCGCCGGCATAACCGGCGACGATGCCGATGATCGAGCCGATGACGAAGGCGATCGGTACAGGCACGACGCCCATGATGAGCGACAGGCGGGCGCCATATATCAGGCGGGAAAGCATATCGCGACCGAGTTCGTCGGTACCAAGGAAGTAGCCTTCGGTACCGATCGGTTTCAATCTTCGGATGACACTGCCCTTGGTCGGATCGTAAGGGGCAATATAAGGGGCGAGGATAGCGATCGCGACGATGACGATGAGGACGGCGAGTGCCGCAAGCGCCACCGGATCGCGACAGAGACGGTGAAGGACGCCGCTCCAGAAACCGGGGGATTTCGGCACGGCAATCGGTGCAGGCACGATGTCGGCTGTGATGGCGGCCATGCTCAGCTCCTCTGGATGCGCGGATCGATTGCGCTTTGCAGCACGTCGACGACGAGATTGACGAAAACGAAGAACATCGCGAGCACCAGGATCGTGCCCTGCAGGATCGGCAGGTCGCGGGTGAAGATCGCGCCGTTCAGAAGAAAGCCGGTGCCGGGCCAGGAGAAGACCGTCTCGATCAGGATCGAACCGCCGAGAAGATAACCGAGCTGCAGGCCCATGACGGAAATCGCCGTCGGCGCCGCATTTCGGATCACGTGGCGCATCACGTGTTTCGTCATCAGCCCTTTGGCAGCCAGCGCCTGAACGAAATCCTGCGACAGGATGTCTGCCACCAGCGAGCGGATGGTGCGGGCGATGATGCCCATCGGGATGACCGACATGGTGACGGCCGGCAGGATGAGATACTGGATATAATCCCAGCTGAAGCTTCGCCCATCCGAGCCGCCGGGACCACCGCCCATCGATGGAAGCCAGCCGAGCGAAACGGAAAAAGCGATGACGAGAACCATGCCAAGCCAGTAATGCGGCACGCTGACACCGAGCATGGCAAGGCCGGAGGCGATGCGGTCGATCCAGCCTCCACGGAAGACGCCGGCGATGAACCCGAGGATCGAACCGAAAGTGAAGCCGATTAGAGTGGCGGCAACTGCGAGGATGATCGAGTTGACCGAGGCGCTGAGAATTTCGGCCAGTACCGGGCGACCGGTGGCAATCGAGGTGCCGAGATCGCCTCGCAGGGCATGCCAGGCCCAGAGCGCGTATTGCACCGGAAGCGGCTGGTCGAGACCATAGAAGGAGCGCATCTGCGCCTGCAATTCTAGCGAGGCATCTGTCGGCAGAATGGCGGCGAGCGGGTCGCCCGGGGCGATATGGATGAGCATGAAGCAGACGATGCTGACCCCGATCGCGACGGGTATGACATGCAGGAGCCGTTTAAAGGCGTAGACGAGCATGAGCTTCTCCGGAAAACCTGAACGAGGGGGATCGCGCCCCGAAGGGCACGATCCGGGCGTTGGGCATCAGGGATCGACGGTGATCGGCGAGAAATCCTGGAACCAGTTCTGCGCCTGCACGAAACCCTTGACCTTGGTGGTCATGGCCCGCGGGTTGACGTCATGCGTCACCATCAGGAACAGCGCCTCGTTGACATATTTCTCGTGGACCTGCTGCAGCACCTTGTCCTGTTCGGCGGCATCGAAGGTGGTGCGCACCTTGTTGAACAGGGCATCCATTTCCGGGTCACAGTAATAACCCCAGTTGGTGCCGTTCGGCGGTGCGAGGTTGCATTGCGACTGGCGGATGAGCGCGGTGAAGGGGTCCTGGATGAAGTAGCTGTAGTTGACAGCCGTCGCGCCAGACATTGATGACCGTATTCCAGTCCATCACTTCGTATTCGACATTGATGCCGATCTCGGCGAGCGTCTGCTGGATATATTCGTTCATCGCGAGCGGCAGCATCTGGCCCGAACCGGAGGACGAGATGACGACCTTGGTGGTGATCGGCTTGTCCGGACCGTAGCCCGCTTCCGCCATCAGCTTCTTGGCTTCCTCGACATTGTATTCGAGTTTGAAGTCGGGCTTTCCGAACCACTGGTGGCCGGGCGGAAGATAGCCCTGGGCGGGAATGGACAGGCCGCCGAGCAGCTCGTTCAGGCCATCGCGGTCGACCGCGAGGTTTGCGGCCTTGCGGACGCGGACATCATTCCACGGCGAGCCTTCGACGCGGGACAGATGCCAAGTCCAGTTGTGCGGATAGGCATTGGTGACGATGGCAAAGCCGGCATCCTTCAACGATTTGACGGAATCCGGAGCCGGGGCTTCGATCCAGTCGACCTGGCCGGAGCGCAGAGCTGCAACGCGTGTATTCGGCTCCGGCAAGGGGATCAGCACCAGCTTGTCGAGCTTCGGCATACGGGTTGCGTCCCAATAATCCTTGTTGGGGGTCAGTTCGGCACGCTCGCGCGGGGTAAACCCGCTTTCCATCTTCCACGGGCCGGTGCCGGACGGATGCTGGGCGACCTTGTCCCAGCTCTTGCCCTGGGCTTCCCAGTTTGCCGGCGAGGACATCAGGATCCAGCTGATCTGATAGGGCAAGGTGGCATCGGGAGACTTGGTGACGATCTCGACAGTTGTCGGGTCGATCGCCTTGTAGCTGGCAACCGCGGGAATGCGCGACTTACCTTGTGCCGACTGGCGCTGGTCGAATTGCGGGGCGTCGGTCTTCAGAAGCTTGTCGAGGTTCCAGACGACAGCATCGGCATTGAAGGCGCTTCCGTCATGGAATTTCACGCCGTCACGCAGCTTGAATGTCCATTTGGTCTGGTCGGCCGGGTCGACGGTCCAGGACGTCGCGAGGCTGGGGATCAGCACGGAGGGCTTGTCGGCTTTGCTGAGGTCCCACTCAATCAGCGAATTGTAGACCGTGTATCCCATGAAGCGCTGGCCTTCGCCGCCCTGGTCCGTCTGACCGGTGGTCAGGGGAATGTCGGATGCCGTCATGCCAATCCGGAGCGTCCCGGCAGCAAGTGCCGAGCTCGCAGTGGCCGCAAAAGCCACGCCGAGTATCGTTGCCGTTTGCAGGGTCTTCAAAAATCCCCTGTCACGCCAGTTCCTCAATGATGTTTTTGTCATACCGTTCCCTCTTTTTTAATCCGTGCTGGACTTTTGCCCAGTCGAATGAAGAGAAGCAGGTTTCATGCCAACAATTGTGAAACTGAAATTTCATAATTTTGTCAGATATTTAGTCTTATTGCACGAGCGCAAGGCGATGCGTTGCAAGTGTATCTGATAAAAAATCAGGCATCGGACGGGTCAGATATGTGCAGTTGAAACATAGGACATGGAGGCCTGAGATCAGCCATTCGCATCGGTGGTAGGAGCATCGGTTTTTCTCAAAATCGCTTGGCATTGACTTTATGGTCGAGTTTTTCGGAACTCATCCCTATTGGGATGCAGATATCTGAAAGCCTCGCTAATCCCTGCAAACCTTAGCTGTCGATGGCAGATACAAGGCCGCAGATGTCCGGCAGTAGCGCATTCCGGTTGTTCGGGCTCCAGATGGCATGAAGTTCGGCAATGCACTCTTGCTGCAGATCCATCGGGCGAAACACGACGTTGTCGAAACAGGCGTTCTGGGTACCGGCGGGCACGATTGCCAGACCTATTCCGGCACTGACCAACGATAGGATTGCCTGCGAATGGGTCATGCTTTGAACGATCCGGGGGGTGACCGCATTGTCAGCCATCAGTCTCGTCAGTTTGTCGTGCAGGTAGCGGGCTGGCGTCGAGAAGCTGATAAAAGGTTCGCCGTTGAGTGCATCCAGGCCAGGGCGGCGCTTGGTGGCGAGTGGATGTGCACGAGGTATGGCCAGCATCATGGGCTCATGTGCGACACAGATACTTTCGAGATGGTGTGTGCCGGCAAGCGGACGTGAGAGGCCAAGGTCGATATCGCCGGCATTGATGGCTTGCAGCTGTTCGGACGTTTCCATCTGCACAAGCTCAAGCTCGATCTGCGGTGCTGCGGCGCGTGCCTGGCCTATGAATTTGGGCAGGAAGCTATATGTGGCGGCTCCGACAAAGGCGATCTTGATTGATCCGGCGCTGCCCCGCGCAGCCCTCCGTGTTGCCGTTATCGCGGCGTCGCTTTGCTCAAGTAACCTTTGTGCTTCGGCAAGAAACGTCATTCCCGCCGAAGTGAGTGTAACGCGGCGGCTCGTGCGCTCCACCAGTTTCACATCGAGTTCCTGCTCAAGCAGCCTGATTTGCCGGCTGAGCGGCGGTTGGGTGATGTTCAGTCGTCTGGCTGCCCGGCTGAAATTCAGCTCGGATGCCAGAATAACAAAGGATCGGACCTGACCCATATCCAACATCTATTCAATCCTTGTATCGATATTCAATAATAATCGACTTGGACTTAAATTGATCTCGAGATTATTGGTCAAGTGAGGATGTGGCTCTGAGGAGCCGAACATGGGGTGGAAACATGGACACGCAGTTGGCAGTAGCGAATGATCTGCAAAGTACGACGGTCGGAGCCGACAGTATTGCCTGGATCAAGCTATCGTCGGTCTTCTTGCCACTGAAGACGCCGATCAGCGATGCGAAAGTGCTCACCGGGCGACAGAAGCCGCTGACGGAAGTGGCGTTCCTGTTCGCTGAAATCGAGACGAAGCACGGTCACAGCGGCATTGGCTTCAGCTATTCCAAACGTGCCGGCGGGCCGGGACAATATGAGCATGCAAAGGAAATCGCCCATGTCCTGATCGGCGAGGACCCGAACGATATAGGCAAGCTTTGGAACAAACTCTGCTGGGCGGGGGCTTCCGTTGGGCGCAGCGGGCTTGCGGTGCAGGCAATCGCTGCATTTGACGTCGCGCTGTGGGATCTAAAGGCCAAGCGTGCCGGACTGCCGCTTGCCAAACTCCTCGGCGCACATCGCGACAGCGTGCAATGCTACAACACATCCGGTGGCTTTCTTTCCTCGCCGATCGAAGAGGTGCTCGACAACGTCGAGCAGTCGATCGCTGCCGGCATTGGCGGGATCAAGATCAAGGTCGGGCAGCCGGATATGGCTGTTGACCTCAAGCGCGTCGCCGCCGTGCATGATCGGATCGGTGGCCGTGCTGCGATGATGGTCGACGCCAATCAGCAATGGGATCGCCCGAGTGCGATGCGCTTCGGCCGGCTCATGGAGCCTTATAACCTGACATGGATTGAGGAGCCGCTTGATGCCTATGACGTCGAGGGGCACGCTGCGCTCGCGGCCCGGCTCGATACGCCGATCGCGACAGGCGAGATGCTGGCGAGTGTGCTGGAGCATATCGCACTCATCCAGAATAATTCCGTCGACTTCATCCAGCCGGATGCACCGCGTGTCGGCGGCATCACGCAGTTCCTGAAAATCTGTGCGCTGGCTGAGGCGAAAAAGCTGCAGCTCGCGCCGCATTTCGCCATGGAAATCCATCTGCATCTGGCTGCAGCCTACGAACTTGAGCCTTGGGTAGAGCATTTCGATTGGCTGGATCCCCTGTTCAACGAGCGGCTGGAAATCAAGGGGGGACGTATGTTGGTTCCAAACCGGCCCGGGCTGGGGATCACGCTGTCGGCGCAGGCGGGACATTGGACGCGCGGCACGGCCGAATTCGGCAAAAAACCTTGAACTAGGCGGTGCCGCGAGCAACGATGTGGAAGTCGATATCAATCATCGCCTCCACACTTGCATCACCCGCAATTTTTCGGAGAATCGAGCGGGCCGCCTTGGTGCCGATATCGCGACGGTCGATGCGGACCGTTGTCAGCGGCGGATGGGTGTGCGGGGCGAAATCGAAATCGCCGAACCCTATGATGGCGAGATCTCCCGGCATGTTGCAGCCGCGTGCATGGGCTTCCGCCAGTGCGCCATGCGCGACGACATCCGATGAGCAAAAGACGCCGAGCGAGCCTCCTCCGCGATCGAGAAGTTGCGCCATCGCCATGCGTCCGTCGCGGAAGGTGGAGGGTGAATTCATATCCAGTTCCGGCAACTCGACCTCGGCAATCCCTTTCAGCCGATTGACGAAACCATCACGGCGCTGAACGGCGCGCGGGTCGTTGGCGCCGACCTGCGCATAGCGGTCATAACCCCGGATCAGCAGATGCTCGGCAACCAGCCGACCGACTGCCGCATGGGAAAAGCCGACGGCGGTATCGAGCGGCGAAGGGGTGGAGTCCCATATTTCCACTATAGGCAGTGACGCGCCCGTGAGCATGGCGCGGGTTTCCTTCATGTGGGTAATGCCGGTGAGGATGATGCCGTCCGGCCGACGGGCAAGAATGGCACGGGTCAGTTCCAGCTCGCGGCCGGGGTCATAGCCTGACAGGCCTAGCAGAAGTTGATAGCCGGCGGAGACGAGTTCGGCATTCAGTCCTTCGATGGTTTCGGCAAAAATGGTGCTGGCGACCGAAGGGACGATCGCGGCGATCAGCCTTGTGCGGCGTGAAGCGAGGCCGCCGGCAAGCAGGTTTGGCACATAGCCGGTGCGGGCAATGACCTTTTCGATCGCTTCCAGTGTGTGCGGCTTGACCAGCGCCGGAGTGTTGATGGCGCGCGAAACGGTGACCGGTGAGACGCCGGCGAGTTTAGCTATATCGGCAAGCGTCACCGGACCGCCGTTCCTGATATGCTTGCTTTTATCGTAATCGGTCATGACACTCATTCCTATGAAAATGAGTTACGCTTTCATTGTAGGTTTTATCAAGCGATAAACCGAAAAATTTAGTGATAAAAGTGCTAATTAATTGAAATTCATTATTTAAAATTTTTCTCGCCGCGGTTGCGGATGAGGATTTTGAAGCTACAATGAAAGCGCTTTCATTTCTTCGTCGGAGGGTCGGGGAATGGAAAATTGGGACCGGCAGGAGGCCGGATAAGTGGAGGAAATAATATGAAGCTCAAACGTTTCATGACGATTGCGGCCGCCGCGACTGCTATCTGTGTCGTCGGCTTGCAACCGAGCCATGCGCAGGATTATCCGACCAAGACCGTGACCGTCGTCGTGCCATTCGCAGCGGGCGGCAATACCGATACGTTCGGCCGTCTAGTTGCCGAGGAATTGGACAAACGTCTTGGGCAACGTTTCATCGTAGAGAACAAGCCCGGCGCCGGTGGTAACATCGGTCTGGGCGACCTCGCTCGTTCGAAGCCTGACGGCTATACGATCGGCATGGGTACGGTTAGCTCCAACGCCATCAACCAGACACTCTACAAGACCCTGCCTTACGACAAAGAGAAGGGTTTCGCACCTATTTCGCTGATCGCCAGTCTGCCGAACGTGCTCGTTGTCAATCCGGACAAGATCAAGGCGAACAATGTAGAGGAACTGATCGCGTTCCTGAAGACCGAGCCGGGCAAGCATACCTATGCGTCTTCCGGCGTCGGCACCTCGATCCATCTGGCCGGCGAGCTTCTTGCGACCAAAGCCGGCGTCAAGATCACTCACGTGCCATACAAGGGTAGCAGTCAGGCGATCCTCGATGTCGTGGCCGGCCATGTGGATATGATGTTCGACAACATTCCAACGGCCGCCCAACAGGTGAAGGCCGGTAAGGTGAAGGCGCTTGCTGTCACCAGCCTCGGAAAGGCCGATTTGCTGCCCGACGTGCCGACCATGGCAAACACAATTCCCGGCTTCGAGGCAACCTCGTGGCATGGCCTCTTCGCTCCTCCCGGCACGCCGCCGGAAATCGTCGAAAAGCTCAGCAAGGAAGTTCAGGCCATTATTGCGGAGCCTGCGATGCAGGAAAAACTGAAGGCGATGGGCGTGACGCCGGTCGGCAATACGTCAGCCGAATTCCAGGCCTTCATAGACAAGGAAACGGCAAAGTGGGCTGACGTCATCAAGGCAGCGAACGTGCCGCTGCAATGAGGCAATCTGCCGGCCGGATTCTGCGCCCGGCCGGCATGACTTTCACACGCGAGTATCATGCCATGCTGAAAATTAGAAACAGCCGCGACTTCGTTGGCGGCGTGACGATGATCTGTGTCGGCTTGCTGTTCATCTGGTTCGGCCAGGAACTTGAAGTCGGGAATTCCTTCCAGATGGGGCCGGGTTACTTCCCGACCATGTTGAGCCTTCTCCTGATGGCTATTGGTGCGTTGATCGTCGTGCAGTCGCTGATGGTCGATGCCGAAGCAGGTGATCCCGAAACCTGGAACTGGAAGGCCTATTTTCTGGTGATTCTTGGGCCGATCGGCTTCGGCCTCGCACTTGCGGGGCTGGGTTTGGCACCAACAATGCTGCTGCTGATCGTCGGAGTAGCGACCGCCAGCCGCTATGCCAATTGGCGACATTCAATTCTGCTTGGACTGTTTCTTGCTGCCTGTTCCGTTTTGCTTTTCACCAAGCTCCTGTCGCTTCCGGTCTCAGCCTTCGGCCCCTGGATCCCCTTTATCGGCGACCTTTTCTAGCGGGCTCTCACAAGTGCTTCCTGGCTAGCCGACGAAAACGGAATGGATTGCTTATGGATATCTTCTCTAACCTCTGGCTCGGTGCTTCGACCGCCTTCATGCCGATGAACCTGTTTTATGGCTTTATCGGCTGCCTGCTCGGCACCGCGATCGGTGTCCTGCCGGGGCTAGGGCCCACTGCCACGATCGCCATGCTGTTGCCGATCACTTTCGGCTTGCCGCCGGAATCGGCGCTGATCATGCTGGCTGGCATATTCTATGGTGCACAGTATGGCGGCTCGACCACGGCGATCCTGATCAATCTGCCGGGAGAAAGTTCCTCGGTTGTTACTGCAATCGATGGATATCAGATGGCGCGCAACGGCCGAGCCGGTGCGGCGCTTGCTACGGCGGCACTCGGTTCGTTTTTCGCCGGTACAGTGGCAACAATCCTTCTTGCTGTTGCCGCACCACCTTTAGCTGCCGTGGCACTGAATTTCGGGCCGGCGGAATATTTTTCGCTGATGGTGCTGGGTCTCGTCGCTTCGGTTGCGCTTGCCAGTGGGTCGCTGTTGAAGGCATTTGCAATGATCGTCTTCGGATTGATCCTTGGCACGATTGGCACAGATGTGGAGAGCGGCACGCCGCGTTATGTTTTTGATATTCCCGAACTCTATGACGGTTTGAATTTCGTTGCCGTTAGCATGGGTATCTTCGGAATCTGCGAGATTCTGCGCAACCTGGAAAGCGAGCACGAGCGTTCGGTGGGTGTGAAACGGGTCACCGGACTGATGCTGACCAGACAGGATATCAAGCGGATCATCGCCCCCGTCCTTCGCGGCACGGCCCTCGGTTCCTTTCTCGGGGTCCTGCCTGGCGGTGGAGCGATGCTTGCCTCATTCGCTTCCTATGCGATGGAAAAACGGATTTCCCCAAATCGCGCCGAATTCGGCAAAGGGGCGATCGAAGGCGTTGCAGCACCGGAATCCGCCAACAATGCCGGCGCGCAGACCTCATTCATTCCGATGCTGACGCTCGGCATTCCCGGCAACCCGGTGATGGCGCTGATGGTCGGCGCAATGATCATACAGGGAATCACCCCCGGTCCGAACGTCATCTCGGACGAACCGGCTCTGTTCTGGGGTATGATTGTTTCAATGTGGTCGGGCAACCTCATGCTTGTCATCCTCAACCTGCCGCTGATCGGGCTCTGGGTGAAAATGCTGACCGTGCCGTATCACCTACTCTTCCCTGCCATTATCGGCTTCTGCTGCATCGGCGCCTACAGCATCAACAACAGCGTCTTTGACGTATTCGTCATGGCGGGTTTCAGCGTCATCGGCTTTGCGCTCAGCAAAATGCGGTTTGAACCGGCGCCGTTGCTTCTGGGCTTCATTCTTGGGCCGATGCTGGAAGAGAATTTGCGCCGTGCGATGCTGATCAGCCAAGGCGATCCGTCGATTTTCGTGCGCAGCCCGCTCAGCCTTTCGCTTCTGATCTTCGCCGTAGTGGTCCTGGCGCTCGTGCTTTCGCCGAGCATTAGCCGCAAGCGCGAAGAGGCATTCACGGAGTAGGAGGCAATGATGCAGGATCTGAAATCCGCCCTTACCGGGATATCCGGCATTCTGGTCACGCCTTATGATCATAACGGCGATATCCTGCCGGCGCTGCAGGAGCCGATCATCGATCGGGCGATCGCCGCGGGCGTCCATATCATGGTCGCCAATGGCAATACCGGTGAGTTTTACGCCCTGACGCTCGACGAGGCGGAGGCAATGGTGCAATCCTCGGCCGAACATGTGGCCGGTCGGGTGCCGCTGGTAGCCGGCGTCGGGCGAGGCATTCGTGATGCCTGTCGGCTGGCATCCGTGTCGGGTCAAGCCGGCGCTTCGGCGCTGATGGTCCATCAGCCACCGGATCCGTTTTCCTCCCCGCGTGGGCTTGTCGATTATGTGCGGGCGGTGGCGGATGCGGCAGATGGTTTGCCGGTCGTGCTTTATCTGCGCAACGATGCAATCGGCACAAAGGCGATTGCGGATCTTTGCGCGCTGCCCTCTGTCATCGGCGTCAAATGGGCAACGCCAAACCCCTTGAAACTATCGGAAGCGATGGCGGCCTGCGATCCGGAGATCGTCTGGGTGGGCGGTCTGGCGGAAATCTGGGCGCCGGTATTCTATGCGGTCGGTGCGAGAGGGTTCACGTCCGGCCTCATCAATGTCTGGCCGCAAAGGTCGGTTGCCATTCATGCCGCATTTGCGACGGGTGACTATACGGGCGCCAACCGGCTGATCGACGGCATGAAGGACTTCGAGTCGGTGCGGGCTGAAGAGATGAACGGGACGAATGTGACCGGAGTGAAGGCCGCGCTGGCGCTGATTGGGCATGATTGTGGCCCAGCACGCCCGCCCTCGGCCTGGCCTTTGACGGTACGGCAGCAAGCAGCGCTTTCGGCTTTCATTTCAGGCAACGGAATCAGCTTCTGATGAGCCGATCGGCAGCGCCTTATGGTGCGAGGAGTGAAGAATGACGACCAGGAAAAAGACGTATGAGGAACTGCGATCGGCGCGTTGGATGATGCCGGACGACCAGCGGTCGTTCGGCCATCGGTCGCGGACCATGCAGATGGGTTATGCGCCTGAGGACTGGGAAGGTCGGCCGATCATTGCGATCATCAACACATGGTCGGATGCGCAGCCCTGCCACATGCACTTTCGCGAACGGGCTGAATGGGTGAAGCGTGGTGTCTTGCAGGCGGGCGGCTTTCCGATGGAACTGCCGGCGCTGTCGCTCTCGGAAAATTTCGTCAAACCGACGACCATGCTCTATCGCAACATGCTGGCAATGGAGACAGAGGAATTGCTCAGATCGCACCCGATTGATGGTGCGGTGCTGATGGGTGGTTGTGACAAGACCACGCCGGGACTGGTCATGGGCGCGGTGTCGATGGGATTGCCTTTCATCTACCTGCCGGCCGGGCCGATGCTGCGCGGTAATTATGCCGGAAAAGCTCTGGGCTCCGGCACAGACGGCTTCAAATATTGGGACGAACGGCGGGCCGGAACGATTTCAAAGGAGGAATGGCAGGGGATCGAAGGCGGTATCGCTCGCAGCTACGGCCATTGCATGACCATGGGCACCGCGTCCACGATGACGGCGATTGCCGAGGCGATGGGGCTCACCTTGCCGAATGCTTCGTCCATTCCGGCCGCCGATGCCAACCACCAGCGCATGTCGGCCACCTGTGGCCGGCGGATCGTCGAGATGGTGTGGGAGGATTTGACGCCCGAAAAGGTGATCACGCCGGCTGCTGTCAACAACGCCGTCACAGTGGCGATGGCGACGGGCTGTTCGACCAATGCGATCATCCACCTGATCGCCATGGCGCGCCGCGCCGGCGTGCCGCTGAAACTCGATGATCTTGACCTGATCGGCCGCACGACGCCGGTTATCGCAAACATCCGTCCCTCCGGCACGACCTATCTGATGGAGGATTTCTTCTATGCCGGGGGGTTGCGGGCGCTGATGAAGCAGCTTGGCGACAAGCTGGATCCGACCGCTATCACCGTTACAGGCAAGCCGCTCACGGATGGGCTGGATGATGTGAAGATCTGGAACGAGGATGTCATCCGGCCCCTGTCCAATCCCGTCTATCACGAAGGGTCGCTGGCTGTCTTGAAGGGCAATCTTTGCCCGGATGGAGCCGTGATCAAGCCCGCGGCCTGCGATCCGAAATTTCACCGGCACCAGGGTCCGGCATTGGTAGCGGACAGCTATCCGGAACTGAAGAAAATTATCGATGATCCCGATTATCCACTGACGCCGGAGACGGTGCTGGTGCTGCGCAATGCCGGGCCGCAGGGCGGACCGGGAATGCCGGAATGGGGGATGATCCCGATGCCGAAGGCGCTTTTGAAACTGGGCCTGCGGGACATGGTGCGGATTTCCGATGCCCGCATGTCGGGAACGAGTTTCGGGGCCTGCGTGCTGCATGCCGCACCGGAAGCCTTTGTCGGTGGGCCGCTGGCCCTGTTGAAAACCGGAGATATGGTGGAGCTCGACATTCCGGCCCGCAGCCTCAACATGCTCGTCCCGGATGATGAACTGGCGGCACGCAAGACTGCCTGGGTACCACCCGAGCCGCTCTACGAGCGGGGCTACGGCTTTATGTTCACCAAACATATCGAACAGGCAGACAAGGGCTGTGATTTCGATTTTCTGAAGACAGAATTCGGTGCCAAGGTGTCTGAGCCTGTGATCAATTAGGCAAGCGTTGAGGGGGGCGAAATGCCCCCCATAGTGCGTCTCATGTTCAGGCCCAGCGCAAGTCGCCCTCGTCAATCGTCGCTTAACCGCCAAGCAGGGCCTGCATTGTTTTTGCGAAGTGTGTCCGGATCTTGTCTCTTGCAACGTGCCGGCCTTTGACGACCTTCTTTTTGCCTGCAGCCCAGACGCTGTCGACTGTGACATCTCCGCCAAAAATCCAGTTATCAAGCAGGCTGTCTTCCGCGAGATAGGGAGCATTGGCGGTATCAAGAGCAATGATATCGGCAGGGGCGCCGGTGACAAATCCTGCCTTTGTGGCAAGAGCCTGTGCGCCGCCCTCGATAGCCGCGTCGAAAAGTCGGCGACCGGTTGATCCGTTCGGTTCGGCAATGACGTTGCGGGCGCGATGGGCGAGGCGCTGCGAATATTCAAGCTGTCGCAATTCGCCCGGCAGCGAGATCTGCACGTTGCTGTCCGATCCGACGCCGAGGCGACCGCCTTTCGCAAGGAATGCGGAGGCTGCAAAGGTGCCGTCGCCGAGATTGGCTTCTGTGATCGGGCAGAGGCCCGCCACCGCGCCGCTCACCGCCATGTTCGTCACTTCCTGATCGGTCAGGTGGGTGGCGTGGATCAGACACCAGCGATCATCGACCGGCGCATGATCCAGCAGCCACTCGACGGGGCGCGCACCGGACCATGCGATGCAGTCATCCACCTCTTTGGTCTGCTCGGCGACATGAATATGCACGGGGCCGCCTTCGGCCAAGGGCAGAATTGCGGTCAGTTCGTCGGGTGTGACGGCGCGCAGGCTGTGCGGTGCTATGCCGAGTTGCATGCCGGGAAGTGAGGTCTGCATCTTTCGGCAGGCCTGCATCAGCCGACCAAAACTTTCGACCGAATTGATGAAACGGCGCTGGCCGTCGATCGGCTTCTGTCCGCCGAAGCCGGAATGGGCATAAAAGACCGGCAACAAGGTCAGGCCGATACCGGACTCGGCACTCGCCGCGCCGATGCGTTCGGCATGTTCGGCGATATTGGCATAAGGCGAGCCGTCGCGGTCGTGATGCAGATAGTGGAACTCGCCGACGCGGCAGAAACCGGCTTCGAGTATTTCCATATAGAGCTGTGCCGCAACCGCCTCGATCTGCTCGGGTGTCATCTGCAGGGCAAACCGATACATCAGGACGCGCCAGCTCCAGAAGCTGTCGTCATTCGGGCCGCGAAGTTCGGCAAGGCCAGACATGGCGCGCTGGAAGGCATGGCTGTGCAGATTGCTCATGGCCGGAACCAGAACCGAATGCCGCTCGTCGGTCGCCTCGGCGTCCACTCCGATGTCGATATTCGAGATCATCCCGTCCATGATCGAGATGCGCACATTGGAAGTCCATCCCCGGGGCAGGAGAGCTGAGCCTGCATGAAGCGTCGAAGCAGCCGAATTGGTCATGATTGCCGGTCCGTCGTTGGATTGTCTGATCACGGGTGTATCGTCGGGTGAAAGAACATGCTTGCCAAGGTGACTATTATGTATATACATGTTTATTCATAATGAAAGGCGCAATCAATGTGCGGGAACGAAAACTTGGGTAGTGTTTCTTCCAGTCATCCCGGCGTTCATACGGGCATCACCGTGTGGACAAACGCGCATCTGGCGACCCTTGAAGAGGGCGCGCAGGGGCTTGGCATCATCGAAAATGGTGCGGTTGCGGCAAGCGACGGACGGATCGTCTTTGTCGGCGCGCAAGCCGATCTCCCTGCGGATTTGAAGGATGCCGCCTCGATCATCGATTGCGAGGGGCGCTGGATCACGCCGGGCCTGATCGACTGCCATACGCATATTATCTTCGGCGGTGACCGCGCGATGGAATTCGAGATGCGGCTGGAAGGCGCGACTTATGAGGAAGTAGCGCGCGCAGGCGGCGGCATCGTTTCCTCCGTCAAGGCAACCAATGCGCTTTCCGTCGAAGGATTGGTCGCAGCAGCTCTACCGCGCGTCGACACCCTGCTAGCCGAAGGTGTCTCGACGCTTGAGATCAAGTCAGGTTACGGGCTTTCGATCGAAGGCGAACTCAACATGTTGCGCGCCGCGCGTGCGCTGGAAAAACTTCGGCCGGTCCGCGTCGTGACTTCCTATCTCGCGGCTCATGCAACACCTGTCGAATACAAGGGCCGCAACGGCGACTACATCACCGATATCGTGCTGCCCGGCATGGACAAGGCCCATGCGGAAGGCCTGATCGATGCTGTCGATGGTTTTTGCGAGGGCATTGCCTTTTCGGTTGATGAGATGGTCCGTGTCTTCGATCATGCCAAGGCGCTCGGCATCCCAGTAAAGCTCCATGCCGAACAGCTGTCGAATCTCGGTGGGGCGAGGATGGCGGCGTCCTATGGCGCGCTGTCTGCCGACCACCTGGAATATCTCGATGCCGAAGGCGCTGCGGCCATGGCCGAAGCCGGCACGGTGGCTGTGATCCTGCCCGGCGCCTTCTACGCCATCAATGAAACCCGAAAGCCGCCGATCCAGTCGCTGCGCGATGCCGGCGTCAAGATCGCAATTGCCACCGACTGCAATCCCGGCACGTCTCCGCTGACCTCTCTTCTTCTGACGATGAACATGTCGGCAACCCTGTTTCGCCTGACGGTCGACGAATGTATTGCCGGCGCCACGCGCGAGGCAGCGCGTGCGCTTGGCCTTCTCGGGCAAACAGGAACGCTGGAAGTCGGCAAGTCCGCCGATCTTGCCATCTGGAACATCTTGCGCCCTGCGGAGCTCGTCTACCGCATCGGCTTTAATCCGCTCCATTCCCGCATCTTCAAAGGCCAAACCATCAGAGGCCAGCAGGTATCCGTATGACGATCACGCTTCATCCGGGCAGCGTCCCGCTTGCCGATCTCGCCAATATCTATTGGAACAACGAACCGGCCGTCCTCGACCGTCCCTTCGATGCGGGCATCGAAAAAGGCGCCCGTCGCATCGCCGAGATCGCAGCCGGCAATGCGCCGGTCTACGGTATCAATACCGGCTTCGGCAAACTGGCCTCGATCAAGATCGACAGTGCCGATCTTGCCACGCTGCAGCGCAATCTCATCCTGTCGCATTGCTGCGGGATCGGCGCTCCCCTGCCGGAAAACGTCGTGCGGCTGATTATGGCGCTGAAGCTGATCTCGCTCGGTCGCGGCGCGTCCGGCGTCCGGCTGGATCTGGTGCGGCTGATCGAGGGCATGCTGGAAAAGGGCGTCATCCCGGTCATTCCCGAAAAGGGTTCGGTCGGCGCTTCCGGCGACCTTGCACCGCTTGCCCATATGGCAGCCTCGATGATGGGCGAGGGCGAAGCCTTTTTCGAAGGTAGGCGGATGGCTTCCGCCGATGCGCTTGCCAAGGCCGGTCTGGCACCGATCGTTCTCGCCGCCAAGGAAGGGCTGGCGCTGATCAACGGCACCCAGACTTCGACGGCGCTGGCGCTTGCCGGCCTGTTTCGCGCCCATCGCGCCGCCCAGACCGCGCTTGTGACGGGGGCATTGTCCACCGATGCGGCCATGGGGTCGTCCGCACCTTTCCACCCGGATATCCACACGCTGCGCGGCCACAAGGGGCAGATCGACGCCGGTGCCGCCCTGCGCCAGCTGCTGACTGGTTCCGAAATCCGCGAGAGCCATATCGAAGGCGACGAGCGTGTGCAGGATCCCTATTGCATCCGCTGCCAGCCGCAGGTGGATGGCGCCTGCCTCGACCTGTTGCGCCAGGTTGCCCGAACGCTGGAAATCGAAGCCAATGCGGTGACCGACAATCCGCTGGTTCTTTCCGATAACGAAGTCGTTTCGGGTGGCAATTTCCATGCAGAGCCAGTCGCCTTCGCCGCAGACCAGACGGCGCTCGCCATCTGCGAAATCGGCGCGATCGCGCAGCGTCGTGTGGCACTTCTGGTCGATCCAGCCCTGTCCTACGGGCTGCCGGCGTTTCTCTCGAAGAAGCCGGGCCTGAATTCCGGTTTGATGATCGCCGAAGTCACATCGGCGGCATTGATGAGCGAAAACAAGCAAATGTCGCATCCGGCTTCGGTGGATTCGACGCCGACTTCGGCCAATCAGGAAGATCATGTTTCCATGGCCTGCCATGGTGCCCGCCGCCTGCTGGCGATGACCGAAAACCTGTTCGGCATTCTCGGCATCGAGGCGCTTGCCGCGGTTCAGGGCGTCGAGCTGCGTGGCCCGCTGAAAACCAGCCCGGAACTGCAAAAGGCGGCCGGCGTGCTGCGCTCTGCCGTGCCGTCGCTCGAAGACGACCGTTACATGGCGCCGGATCTTGCTGCCGCGAGTGCGCTTGTCGCAAGCGGTGCGCTCGCCTCGGCCATCTCTCCCGGCATCCTGCCGGTACTCGACATCTGATTGCAAAAGAACAACGGGAACAGAAGTGATGACCAATCCGCGCCACAATATCCGCGACGTCCGCTCCCCGCGGGGATCAGAGCTCAATGCCAGGAGCTGGACGACCGAAGCGCCGCTTCGCATGCTGATGAACAATCTCGACCCGGACGTGGCGGAAAACCCGCATGAACTGGTCGTTTATGGCGGCATCGGCCGGGCGGCTCGCACCTGGGACGATTTCGACAAAATCGCTGCGACGCTGAAGACGTTGACCGAAGAAGAGACCCTGCTCGTACAATCCGGCAAGCCGGTCGGCGTGTTCCGCACGCACAAGGACGCGCCGCGTGTATTGATTGCCAATTCCAACCTCGTGCCGCATTGGGCGACCTGGGACCATTTCAACGAACTGGATAAGAAGGGTCTGGCCATGTACGGCCAGATGACCGCCGGTTCGTGGATCTATATCGGCACACAGGGTATCGTTCAGGGCACCTATGAAACCTTTGTCGAGGCCGGCCGCCAGCATTACAACGGCAGCCTCAAGGGCAAGTGGATTTTGACCGGTGGCCTCGGCGGCATGGGCGGCGCCCAGCCGCTTGCAGCCGTCATGGCCGGGGCCTGCTGCCTTGCGGTCGAATGCGACGAAACCCGCATCGATTTTCGCCTGCGCACCCGTTACGTCGATGCCAAGGCTAAGACGCTGGATGAGGCGTTGGCAATGATCGCCGAGTGGACGGCCAAGGGCGAGGCGAAATCCGTCGGCCTGCTCGGCAATGCTGCCGAAATCTTTCCGGAACTGGTCAAGCGCATGCAGGCCGGTGGCCCGCGCCCCGATATCGTTACCGACCAGACATCGGCGCATGACCCGCGCAACGGTTACCTGCCGATCGGCTGGACCGTCGAAGAGGCCAAGGCCAAGCGTGAAAGCGATCCGAAATCGGTCGAAACCGCTGCCCGCGCCTCGATGAAGGCGCATGTGGAAGCCATGGTCGCCTTCTGGGATGCCGGTGTGCCGACGCTCGACTACGGCAACAATATCCGTCAGGTTGCCAAGGATGAAGGCCTGGAAAATGCTTTCGCCTTCCCCGGTTTTGTCCCTGCCTATATCCGCCCGCTTTTCTGCCGCGGCATCGGTCCGTTCCGCTGGGCGGCTCTTTCCGGCGATCCGGAGGATATCTACAAGACCGACGCCAAGGTGAAGGAGCTGTTGCCGGACAACAAGCACCTGCATAACTGGCTGGACATGGCAAAGGACCGCATCGCCTTTCAGGGCCTGCCCGCGCGCATCTGCTGGGTGGGGCTCGGTGATCGTCACAAGCTCGGCCTCGCCTTCAACGAAATGGTCAGGAACGGCGAGCTTTCCGCCCCGATCGTCATCGGTCGCGACCATCTCGACAGCGGCTCGGTCGCCTCGCCGAACCGCGAGACGGAAGCGATGAAGGACGGATCCGATGCCGTCTCCGACTGGCCGCTGCTGAACGCGCTTCTGAACACCGCCTCGGGCGCCACCTGGGTGTCGCTGCACCATGGCGGCGGCGTCGGCATGGGTTATTCGCAGCATTCCGGCATGGTGATCTGCGCAGATGGGTCGGAAGACGCCGATCGCCGCCTGGAGCGCGTTTTGTGGAACGACCCGGCGACCGGCGTCATGCGCCATGCGGATGCCGGTTATGAGATCGCCGTTGAATGCGCGACCGAAAAGGGCCTTCGCCTGCCTGGCATCCTCGGGAACTGAGCCGATGCGCATTCTTCGCGCAAGCGACCACAAGCGTATGCCGTGGAAGAACGGCAAGGGAGAGACGGTCGAGATCGCCGTCTTTCCAGAAGGCGCAAGTGTCGACACGTTCGATTGGCGCATCAGCATGGCGCCGGTCGCATCCGATGGTCCGTTCTCCGTTTTTCCGGGCATCGACCGGACGCTGAGCATTCTGACAGGAGATGGCATGATGCTTTCTGTCGAAGGCATGGCGCCGAGGGTACTCGGCCAAAAAACAGTGCCGTTTTCGTTTCCGGGTGATGCGAAGACCGAAGCCGTGCTTCAGGCAGGGCCGATTACCGATCTGAATGTCATGACCCGGCGCGGACATTTTTCGCATCGTGTGATGCGGGTAGAGCAGGGCGGCGAGATCGGGTTTTCCGCCGATGCGGCATTCGTCATCCTCGTCGTGACGGGCAAGGCACAGGTGTCACAGGTCGAGCTTGACCCGCTCGACGCCGTGATCCTTGATGATCCGGCGCATAGCCGTGACGTGAGGCTCGAGACCCAAGAGCCTTGTTTCGTCATCGAGATCTTCGGGTTGGCGAGCCGCTGACCTTGTCGGGCTCGCAACGGCGGGTGTCGGTCAGCCTTCAATAGACGTCCCGGAGATATCGCTTGTCCTTCTTCATGCCGGCCAGATAGTCCGCCGCCTTTTCCGCGGTCATGCCGCCGTGTTCGGCGATGATCTCGCCGAGAGCCGCATCGACATCGCGGGCCATGCGGCTGGCATCGCCGCAGACATAGAAGGATGCGCCGTCCTCCAGCCAGGAAAACAGCGCCTTGCCGTTTTCCTTCATCCGCGTCTGCACATAGATCTTGGCATCCTGATCGCGCGAGAAAGCGAGATCGAGACGGGTGAGCAGGCCGTCGCGGCTCATCGTCGAAAGCTCGTCTTCATAGATGAAATCGCTTTCGCGGCGCTGGTCACCGAAGAACAGCCAGTTACGCCCCTTCGCTCCGCGGGCACGGCGTTCCTGCAGGAAGGCGCGGAACGGCGCGATGCCGGTGCCGGGCCCGACCATGATCATCGGTGCATCGTCATTGCCGGGCACGCGAAAAGCCTTGTTCGGCGAGACGAAAATGCCCGCGCTGGCGCCTTCGGCAACCCGATCCGCCATATAGGTCGAGCAGACGCCGCCGCGGTCGCGATTGGCGGCGTGGTAGCGGACGCTGGCAACCGTCAGGTGGACATGGCTTCCGGCTTCCTTCGGGCTGGATGAAATCGAATAGGCGCGGTGCTGCAGCGGCTTCAACAGACCGACAAACTCCGCGGCATTCAGGCTGCCTTCGGGAATGAGCGAGATCAGGTCGAGGGCGTCCTTGCTCCACAGGAAAGCTTCGAGTGCTTCCTTGTCGCCATTTCGGACGACGTGGGTGAGTTCCTCGTGGCCGGCACGGCGCTCGACTTCGGCAATCAGGTCGCGCGAAGGCGTCGAGATTTCGTAGTGGGTCGAGAGAAGCGCGCCGAGGGATGCTCCGCTGACCTCCATTTCAGCCGAAGCGCCGAGCCTTGCTATCAACAGATCGACCAGCGCCGGATCGTTGACCGGCATGACGCCGAGCGCATCACCTGCCTCGTAAACGAGGCCGCTGTCTGCGAGATCGAATTCGAAATGGCGGATTTCCTTGGTCGAGGCCGCACCGGACAGGCAGCGATTGATCGCCATCGTCGAGACGTAAGGGTTCTTGCGGCTCCAGCCGGTCTGTTCGCGCGATGGTGTCGTCGCTGTGGCTGCTCCCGAGACTGGTTTTTCGGCGGCAAGCGGCAGGGTTTCCCCAAACCATGCGGCAGCGGCATCCTCGAAGTCGATGTCACAATCGAGACGGGTTGCGATACGCATGGCCCCGAGCTGTTCGAGGCGTGTGTCGATCAGCTTGCCCGCCTGGCAGAAGCCGTCATAGCCGGTATCGCCGAGTGCAAGCACGGCGAACTTCATGCCCTCTAGCCGCGGCGCCGTGTCGGCGGACAATGCTTCCCAGAAAAGCTGGGCATTGTCGGGCATTTCGCCCTCGCCATAGGTGGAGGTAACGATCACCACATGGCGCATGGCAGCGAGCGCGTCCATCTCGATATCGTCGAGACTGCGCACATCCGGCGCCATGCCGAGAGCCTTGGCGGAAGCGGCTGCGTCCATGGCCAGATTTTCGGAATTGCCGGTCTGGGTGCCGTAAAGAATATGGATCGGCTGTGTAGCATTCGAGGCTGGCGCACTGGCGGTATTTTCACCGGCGAGAAGACGCGAGTTGAGGCCAGCCATGAAACCGGAGAGCCATGCGCGCTGTTCGCCGTTAAAGGGGGCGTCCTCAGGGATATGCGGGATCATCATCGGCTCTGTCTCAGGCTCTGGCTGTTGCAAGGCCACCAATGGCCTTGGCAGCAAAGAGCTCCTCGAAGCTCGGGATGCGTCCGATCCGGTCGCGGTTGCTTTCCGTCTGCTGGATGATCCAGCCATAGGTGCCGGGGCTGTCGATCGACAGCGTGTTGCGACCGGCCAGCGCCTGGCGATAATCCGAGAGCCGCTTTTCGGAGACGAGAACCGCAAGGCCCTGGTCGTCGTAATCGGCAATCGCTTCGCGGGCGTAACGCGACAGTTTCTGCATCAGCGCGAAATCCTCGGTCAGGATCAGGTTGCGCATCGCCTTTTCGACCGCCGGTTCGGACGGGCCGAGTGCGTTCGGAACCCGCGCCATCGCAAGCGACTGCGCCATGGAAAGCACCGTGTAATTGTTGATGAGTGTGAACATCTCTTCGGTGTCCGTCTCGCCGTGGCCGGGAGCCTTGCCGTTGAGGATCGGCTTGCGGTCGCGATAGGCGAGCTTGAACTTGCGCACCTGATGGCCGGCAAGTGCGGTCGAAAGTTCTTCGATCAGGTCTTTGCGGCTCTTCGCCTTCAGGATGGCATCGCTATCCTGATAGAGGAGCAGCGCACGCGGCAGGCAATAGACGAAGTTCGAGCGCTCGCTTTCGAAGTTTTCGAGCAGCCAGCGCGCCTTTTCCGATCCCGTCGCTTCGACATGCCATTGCAGCATCATACGGATCGCGTCGGCATGGAAGGCCACATAGGGGTCTGTCGGATCGGCGATCGAGCCGATCAGGATGGAATCGTGGCTCATCTTCTTCGGCAGGTCGCGATAGGGATCGTACTGGTAGAAGAAACCGCCGCTCATGCCGTTGCCGACGCCCTTGCCGAAGGCGCCGAGATTGAGCACGGCGCCATTGGTCATGTATTCGCAGCAGAAGTCGCCGACACCTTCGACCACGGCGGTGGAGCCGGAATTGCGCACGGCAAACCGGTCGCCCGCCTGGCCTTCGACGAACAGACGGCCGCCGGTTGCACCGAACAGGGCGAAATTGCCGATCAGCACGTTGCCGCCGGCTTCGAGCGAACCGCCGCCCGGCGAGCGCACCGAAATCGTTCCGCCATTGGCGCTCTTGCCGACGCCGTCATTGCAGGTGCCGGTATGGGAGAGCATCATGCCGTCATTGCAGAATGCACCATAGGACTGGCCGGCCGAGCCGGATGTGGCGATTTTCACCGAACCTGCATCGAGGAAACGGCGGCCGCGCTTGTCCTGCCGCACGGCCGGAAGGTGACGTGTCTCGTCTTCGCCAAGCTCGTGGTTGAGCATCCGCTCGATATCGACCGCCAACTGGCCGCCGACGCTCTTGTTGCGGTTGTTGAGGTGATGATTGCCGCCGAGTTCGACCACCGGCAGGCCGCCGTCGATCAGCGCCGAGCGCACCATGTCGATGAAGGCGTCATCGACCGCGTAATCCTTCTCCATATAGACGGGGTCGGTGATCTTCACCTCCTCGACCACCTGCAGCATCGCGCGGAGGTCAAGCTGCCCGACGCTGGACGGGTGATCGAGAAGGTGAAGAAGGTCGCTGCGTCCCCGCGCTTCGCGCAGGGACTTGAAGCCGAGGGAGGCAAGGATTTCGCGGGTCTCGTGGGCGATGTTGAGCAGATACTGCGCCAGTGCCCGCGGATCGCCGTCAAACACTTCGGCATTGGTGGTGAGACCGGCCGGGCACTTGATGTTGCAGTTCTTCGCCATGACGCATTTCAGCATCATCAGCGCCGTCGTGCCGAATTCGAAACTGTCGCCGCCGAGCAGGGCGGACTTGACGACATCGCTTGCCGTCTGGTGCGCGCCGGAGCAGCGCAGCAGCACCTTCTGGCGCAACCCGTTGGCGCAGAGTGCCTGATGCACTTCGGCAATGCCAATTTCGGCGGCGCGGCCGGTATATTTGAGGCTGGTGACGGCGGCAGCACCGGTGCCACCGGTATTGCCGGCAACGTTGATGACATCGGCACCCGCCTTGGCGACGCCGACCGCGATCGTGCCGATACCTTCCGACGAGACGAGCTTGACGATGACGCGCACACGCGCCGCCTTGCAGTCGTGGATCAGCTGCGCTAGATCCTCGATCGAATAGGTATCGTGATGCGGCGGCGGCGAGACGAGCTCGACACCCGGCGTGCCGCCACGGGCAGCGGCGATTTCGACCGTTACCTTGGCGGCCGGCAACTGCCCGCCTTCACCGGGCTTTGCGCCCTGGCCGATCTTGATTTCCAGCTCTTCCAGCATCGGATCGGCAAGATACCCCGCCCAGATGCCGAAACGGCCGGAGGCGAACTGTTTGATGCGCGAGGCGCGGATCGTGCCGTAGCGCGATATATGTTCGCCGCCTTCGCCGGAATTCGACATGCCGCCGACCATGTTGGTGCCGTGGGCGACAGCTTCGTGAGCGGTTGCGACCAGTGCGCCATGGCTCATGGCGCCGGAGGCGAGAAGCGGCGTGATTTCGCTCGCTGGCTGAACCTCATCGAGCGCGATGCCGGTGGGCGCGGTGTCGAGCAGCTTCATATAGGCGAGAGCCTGGCCGCCCGCATGAACGGCAAGCGCGCCGCCTTCCAGCCAATGGCCGAGGATATCGCCACCGAAGCGGACGACGAGCGACTGACCGAGAGCCGCAAGCCGGGCAAGATCGCCACCTTGCGGACCGGTCAGGGTCAGGCGGAAGACATCGTCGGGCAAGGCCTCGCAGCTCAACCCGCGAACGAGAAAGCTGTTGTTCCCCTTGCGGGAAAAACGCTTCATCTCCTTGCGGAAATCGTCCGGTGAAGCGGCGTAGGTGACGTCTGCCGGGAAGGCCAGCACGTCGCGAAGAGCGGCGGGACGACGGGCACGTTCCTCTGCCATCATCCGCGCGAAGGAACGATAACCGGGCGTGATCGAAAATCGGTCGATCGCTTCGGGAGACAGCCGGTCGTAGCTCGTATTGGTATAGGCCGCGTCATCGATGCCGAAGGCGTCATCGAGGCGATTGAGCGTCAGGAGGCGCAGGAAAGGATCTTCCTCGCCATCCGGCTCGGCAAAGGAAGGCTTTTCCTCCGTCATGTCGACGAAACCACGCACGGCCGTGGTGCCGAAGGAATGGCCAGCACCCTCGGCGCGTTCCTTGAACAGGCCGAGCAGCGGGATCTCATCCTCACTCTTCACCGTCAGTGCCTTGGCGTGCCAGTCGGCGACCGCCTGGGCAATGACCTTGAAGTTGACGCCGCCGACCGGCGTTTTGACGTTCGGGAAATAACGCTTGAGCACCGGATCGCTGGTATCGAGGAAATTCGGCTCGAAGAATTCACCGGCGACATAACTTTCGGCGGTGCAGAGACCGACCTTGCCCATGGTCTTCATCAGCGACTTTTCAGCCGCCTTGGCAAACCGCTTGAATGCCTTGTCGGCATCCGCCCCGAACTTTTCCTCGGCGCGGAACTGCACGCCGAGCGGATAGACGGCCGAAGCGCCGAAGCCGAGCGCTGCGGCAACATGATGGGAGGAGGAGATCTGGCCGCTTTCGACCACGAGGGAAACGCGCAGGCGCGCACCTTCCTCGATGAGCTTCTGGTTGATCGCCGAGACGACAAGGATCATCGGAAGTGCTGCGCGGTCGCGTGCCACATGCCTGTCGGTGACAACGGCAATTCCGCCTTCGTCGCGGGCAAAGGCTGCGATCGCATCGCAGAGCTTGCCGATGCCGGCTTCCAGCGCCTGCGCATTGGCTTCTACATCGTCGAGGATCGGCGTGTAGAGCATTTCGAAACGCCGGAAAGGCGTCTCCGTCTGCTCGCGCAGCTTCAGCATGTCGAGATGGGTGAGGATCGGCGAAGGAACGACGATCTGCCTTGCCGCCTTGGCGCCGATGTTCGGCTTGGCACCGAGGGCGATACGGAGCGTCATGCCGTCGGCCTCGCGAATACTGTCGAGCGGCGGGTTGGTCACCTGGGCGAAGCGCTGCGAGAAATATTTTGCCACACCGCCTTCCTGATCGGAAAGCGCGTTGATGGCATTGCCATAACCCATGGCGGAGATCTTTTCCGCGCCGGTCGCCAGCATAGGGTCCATCAGGAATTTGAAGCTTTCCTGATTGTGGGAATAGGCGACGTAACGCTGGTGACGCTCCAGATCGCCATTATAACGCAGCGGCGAACCCTGGGCTTCCGCCGGGATTTCCGGAAGATCTGAAAGGCGCACGCGGGCGTCGATGAGAAGATCGCGGTATGGCCTGCGGGCAGCCAGCATTTCCAGCGCTTCGAGTGTGCCATAGCTGCGCTTCTCGACATGGTCGTAAACCAGCATGCCGCCGGCCTCGATGCGGCCGCGATTGAGCACGGTCTCCGGCGGGAAGGCGATCTGACCGGCCTCCGACATGACGCAGAGATAGTCTTCCGTCTCGACGGTGCGCAGCGGGCGCAGGCCGAGCCGGTCCAGCCTTGCGCCGATGACATCGCCATTGCCGAAGATCAGCGCTGCCGGTCCGTCATTCTTCTCCTCGTAGAGGGAAAAGTATTCGAGCATGGCGACGACTTCAGCGGACAATGTCTCGTCGTTTTCCCATGCCGGCGGCATCATCGAGACAACTGCGGTGACGAGATCGAGGCCGTCTTCCAGAACGCGGGACTGCAGCGTCTGGTCGAGCCGGCAGCTGTCCGACTGTCCCTTGGGGCGGATGATTGCGGCATTCTTGGCGGCTGCGATCGCCGCCTCGGACAGGCGGTTCTTGCGGTCGGTGTTGAGTTCGCCGTTATGCGCCATCTGCCGGAACGGCTGGGCCATCGACGGATGCGGATCCGTGTTGGTGGAGAACCGCGTGTGGAAATACATGGTGTGGATCGTGTGATCCGGGTCCACCAGATCGCGGAAATAGGGAATGACCTCGTCCGAGTTGAGGCGGCCTTTAAGAACCTGCGTGCGGGCGCTGAGCGAAATCGGGTAAAGGCCGGCGAGTTCGGCGCGCGTATAGGCTTCCGCCTCGATCGCGAGCAGCGCCTTGTGAATGCGGAAATCGAACTCGGCCTGCGAAGCGGCCTCGCTGTGACAGCCGAAAACCCATTGACGGATCGTCAACTGGTGCCGGATGGCGGCGGGCCGGATAGCATCATTGCCGACCGGCACATCGCGCTTCAGGAGAATTGCGAAACCCTGCTCAGCCAGCGCCGCCTCGACGAGACGCTCTGCTTCGCCATGGAACGCGGGATCTGCCGGCAGGAAGAAATTGCCGACACCGAAGCGGCGCGGTTGAAGATCGGGACGCCCGGTCAGCTTGCGGAAGAAGCCGAGAGATAGGTCCAGGGAAATGCCGGCTCCGTCGCCGACGCCTTCCGCCGACATGCCGCCGCGATGCGGAACGGCACAGAGGGCTTCATGTCCCTTAAGCAATACGTCATGGGTCTGAACGCCGCTCTTTCGCGTTATGAAGCCGACGCCGCAGCTGCTTTTTTCCTCTGCGGGATCATATAGACCGAAGCCCTTATTTGTCGCTTCCATGTTCAGACTCCCACAGGAAATAAGTCAACTGTGCTGACCTATATAATGTGATATATGGAGTCAAGTTTAATCGTTTTTGCAGCGCACAACAACACTTGACGACCTGCAGGGATGGAGCGGGTCGACCTGAGAAGTGCCTGTATGGAAGCGGTTTACAGAGCCTGAGACGAGCAAGGATGGCTTTATCCCTGCTCGTCTCAAAGTGATGCCTATGTCAGATGGCGCTGGCCGTCTTGTGCGCGATATAAAGCTCGCGCAGCTTCAGGGTCAGTGGTCCGGGCTTGCCGTCACCGACAGGCTGGCCGTCGATTACGGTTACCGGCAAGACGAAACTCGTCGCCGATGTGATGAAGGCTTCGGCGGCAGCCTTGGCTTCTTCCGGCGAGAACGGGCGTTGCTCATAAGGGATGCCGGCCTTGTCGGCGATATCGAGAACGCTGGCGCGGGTGATGCCGTGCAGGATGGCATTCGACAGCAGCCGAGTGATCAGCTTGCCTTGCCTGTCGATGATATGCGCGGTCGCCGAGCTTGCTTCGGTCACGAAACCGTCTTCCACCAGCCAGGCGTCGTCGGCGCCCTTTTCCATCGCCTGCATCTTGGCCATGGATGGGTAGAGCAGTTGCACCGTCTTGATGTCGCGGCGTTCCCAGCGCCAGTCGGGCAGCAGCGCCACGGACATGCCGGTCTTCACCTTGGGGTTTTCAATCACGGATTTCGCCTGGGTGAAGAGAACCAGTGTCGGCTTCGGCTCCTTCGGAAAAGCGAAGTCGCGGTCGGCGGCACCGCGGGAAATCTGCAGGTAGATCAGGCCTTCCGTGAGATCGTTGCGACGGACGATCTCGCGATGGACTTGCAGCAGTTCCTCGGTCGAGATCGGCAGTTCGATACCCAGTTCGGTGATCGAGCGCTTCAGGCGGGCGGAATGACCGTCATATTCCAGAAGCTTGCCTCCGATGACGCCGGTCACCTCATAGATCGCATCGGCAAACAGAAAGCCGCGATCGAAAATGGAAACCTTGGCATCGGCTTCAGGCAGCCATTCGCCGTTGAGATAGACGATACGGGACAAGATGTTACTCCTTCAGGATGATGAGTGGCGGTCAGCGAATGCTGTGCAACGCCGGTAGGGCGAAATAAAAGCGTAGACTGTCCGCCGACGCGAAAAAGGGATCACAGCACATCGCCGAAGGCTCGCTTCAGTTCGGCGATGAAACCATGCAGCAAGCGCGAGCGCGGAATGCCCTTGCGGGTAATCATCACCGCCGGGATCTCGCAGGGCGGCTGGAAGGGAAGTTGCACCAGTCCTTCGGAAGGCTGGTAGGCGGCGCTATAGGGATCGACGATCGCGGCGCCAACCCCGGCACCGGCTAGAACCGCAGCGGTCGCGCAATAACGCACCTCGACGCGCGGTTCATAGGTCATGCCGTCGCGCTCGAAGGCATCGCGCAGCATCTGGCCCATGCGCGATTCGATCTCCAGACCGATGAAACCATGCTCCGTCAGATCGTTGACCGTCACTTCCTGACGTGCAGCAACCTCGTGCCCCTTGGGCACCAGAGCGACCATGTGGGTGCGCGCCAAAACCTCGACATTGACCGACGGATGGCGCTCGAGCGCGATCGCCAGCCCGATATCGGCTGCGCCGCTTTGCACGGCATCGATCACGTGTTCCAGGCGGCGAACGTCGTAAGCAACCGAGACATCCGGTCGGTCCTTCAGGAAACGGGCGAGCGCCATCGGCGCCACCGTATTGCCGAGCGGCGGTGTCGACATGATCCGCAAGCGGCCCGACGTGCCATGCCGGATCGAGCGGGCGCGGGCCGAAAAATTGCGCAGCATGCTGAAGACGGGGCGGACTTCTTCGAACAGAAGCAGCGCTTCTTCGGTCGGCTCCAGCCGTCGGTGCAGGCGCTCGAAAAGGGTCACGCCAAGCTGGTTTTCGAGCTGGCGGATGCCGTTCGACACGGCAGGCTGGGAAATGCCCAGTTGCTCGGCGGCCTCGACGGTTGTCTCGCAGCGCATCATCGCGCCGAAGATTTCGAGGAGACGCAGAGAGATATCCGGCTTGTGCTCGATCTCGGTCATGGCTGTCAGGTCAGAACTGCGCCGAGCGCCATGGCGACGGCCGCCTGGGTCGGGTCGATGACGCGGAAGCCGAGTTCTTGTTCCAGCCTGCGGCGATGGCCGGACATGCCGGCGCAACCGAGCACGACGGCACCGGCGCCCATCTGCCGAAGTCTTGTGCCGGCCTTCAGCAATGCCGAATAGCTCTCTTCCCCATGGCCGCTTTCCGCGACGCTGATCGAACCTTCGAGCGCGACTTCACCGGCAAGCCTGCCATCGACGCCGAGGCGGCGGAGATTGCGTAAGTGACGCGGGATCGAGCCTTCGGCAACGGCGATGACGCCGAAGAGATCGGCAAGCGCCAACGCACTCAGCACCCCGGCATCCTGAATGCCATAGACAGGCTTGGTCGTGATAGACCGGGCGAGATCGAGACCGGGCTGCGAATAACAGGCCAGCACATAGGCCGAAGCATCCGGCCGGCTCTCGATCAGGTCGGCGGTGGCAAGCGCGGCCTCATCGACATGGCGCTGGGTGACGACGCCGGGCGGACCTTGCCTGATCGTGACGCATTCGATTACCGGGCCGCCGGGAAACTGCATGCCGGCAACCGCTTCACGAAGGCCTTCTGTGACGCTTTCGGAACTGTTCGGATTGATGACGAGGATCGGGCCGATCATGTTCTTGGGCGTGCTCATGGCGCGATCTCCACGCCGAAATTCTGCGCCGGATCGAGTTCCTTGGCGCGGTAACCGGGCTTGCCCCTGAGATCGACCGGGTTGCGGGCGATGAAGCGGCCGCGGCCGCGCTCTGCCTTCAACGCACCGTTCTCGACGATGACATCACCGCGGCTCATCGTCAGAACCGGCCAGCCTTCGATCTCCATGCCCTCGAAGGGCGTGTAGTCCATATTGTCGTGCTGATCGGCAAGCGTTGCCGTGCGGCGGGCTTCCGGATCCCAGATAGCGATATCGGCATCATAACCAGGCGCGATCGTGCCCTTCTTCGCCACGCCGAAGGTCTTGGCCGCATTCGTGCTCGATAGTGCCACGAACTGCTGCAGCGTAATACGGCCCTTGGCAACACCTTCACTGAACAGATAGGGCAGGCGCATGGCGATGCCGGGCATGCCGTTGGCAATTTTGGGGTAAGGCGCATCCGCGCCGTTGGCGAACTTGCCCGAGGCATCGAAACGATATGGCGCGTGGTCGGAAGATACGCTTTCGAACGTGCCGGACTGCACATGCCGCCACAGCGCAGCCTGCGTCGCCGCATCGCGCACCGGCGGCGAGCAGATGAATTTCGCACCTTCCATGCCCGGACGGTCGAGATCCTCGCGGGTCAGCGCCAGATATTGCGGGCAGGTTTCGGCAAAGAGTTTCGTGCCGGCAAGCTTTTCCCGCTGAACGATGGCGGCGCCGCCAGAAGTCGAGACATGGACGATGAAGAGTGCGGCGTCGACGAGTTTCGCCAGCGACACGGCGCGATTGATCGCTTCTTCTTCGGCAAGTTCCGGGCGGCTGATCGCATGATATTTCGGCGCAGTGAGGCCGGACGTCGCCAGCCGCTTGTTCATCCATTTGACCATGTCGTTGTTTTCGGCATGGACCATGGTGAGCGCGCCGTGGGTTTTCGCCACCGTCAGAATGTCGAGCATGCCGCCATCGCCGATATTCATCAGGTCATAGGTCATGAAGACCTTAAACGAGGTGATGCCGCGGGCAAAGACGCCGGGCAGTTCCTCCAGAACCGCGGCGGACGGATCGGAAATGATCAGGTGATAGGAATAGTCGAGCACCGATTGCGGTGCCGCGCGACCGTCATAGGTCGCAATGACATCGGCGATCGACTGGCCGCGATGCTGCGCGGCAAACGGAATGAAGGAGGAATTGCCGCCGAAGGCGGCGGAGACAGAGCCCGAATAATAGTCGTCGGCGGACATAAGGCCGCTGGAGCTTTCCTGGGCGATATGGGCATGCGCCTCGATGCCACCCGGAACCACCAGCTTGCCACTCGCATCGATACGGCGCGCGCCGCCGGCGATTTTCTCGCAGATTGCCGCAATGCGGCCGTTGATGATCCCAACATCGGCATCGAAGACATCGGATGCGGTGGCGATGCGGCCGCCATGAATGACGGTATCGAACTCTGTCATGACGCTGTTCCTCACACTTCGACGATGACGCCGGTCTGACTCGTTATGCGGCCATAGTGTTCGATACGACGATGGCGTTCGAAATCAAAGATCGTCTTCTTGCCGAAGTCGCATTTGGCAAAATCGCATTCGGCGATGATCAGCTCGTCTTCCTCTGTCACTGCCCTTGCTAGGATGAAGCCGTCCGGGTCGACGATGATCGAACCACCCATCAGCGGATGACCGTCTTCGACACCGGCCTTGGCGATGCCGGCGACATAGGTGGCGTTTTGGTAGGCGCCGGCCTGCAGCGAAAGTTCCGAATGAAACAGGCGCTTTTCCAGACCCTCGGCGCTCATTTGTGCATTTACCGAAGGCGTGTTGTAGCCGATCGTCACCAGCTCTACGCCTTGCAGGCCGAGGCAGCGGAAGGTTTCGGGCCAGCGGCGATCGTTGCAGATTGCCATGCCCATGATGACACCCTCGTTGCGCCAGACGTTGAAGCCCAGGTCGCCGGGTTCGAAATAACGCTTTTCGAGATGCTGGAAGGCGCGCTCGGTATCGTATTCCGAATGGCCGGGAAGGTGGATTTTACGATATTTGCCGACGATGTTTGCCTGGCGGTCGGTGATGATCGAGGTGTTGTAATAGTGGCCGTCAGGCGTCTTTTCGGCATAACCGAAGGTAATCGCGATATTGAGTTCGCGGGCGCGGTCGAAGAGCGGTTGGGTGGCCGCGTTCGGCATTTCCGTTTCGAACCAGAAATCGATCTCGGCCTTGTCTTCCATATACCAGCGCGGAAAGAAGGTGGTCAGCGCCAGTTCCGGGTAGACGACCAGATCGGCACCCTTGGAGGCTGCCTCCTCCAGCAGCGCGATCATGCGCTTGATCACGCTTTCGCGGCTGTCGGCCTTCTGGATGGCGCCGAGCTGGGCACCTGCAATCTTCATGACGGTCATTGGGGTTCCTTTCGAAGCGATCAGGCGGCTAGACGCCGCTGGAAATGGCTGACGAGGCGCACCAGCGGCCACAGCAGCACGAGATAAAAGAGAGCGGCCAGCACCAGCGGCGAGGCATTGTAGGTGACCGAGCGGGCCATGCCGGCATTGTAGAGAAGTTCGGACAAAGAGATGACCGAGGCAAGCGAGGTAAGCTTCACCACCTCCACCGTGTTGGACAACAGATCCGGCAGGACATTGCGCACCGCTTGAGGCAGGACGACGTAGATCAGCGTCTGCGCGGGGCTGAGACCCGTCGACTGCGCCGCTTCCCACTGGCCTTTCGCGACCGAGATGAGGCCGGCGCGATAGACCTCCGCATAGTATGAGGAGTTGTTGAGCAGGAAGGCGATGACGACGGCGGCAAAAGGCGAGATGTTGATGCCGGCAAAGGGCAGGCCGGCATAGATGAAGATCAGCAGAACCAGCGGCGGCAGTGCCCGGAAGAGGTCGGTATAAGCGATCGAAATCCAGCGCAGCCAGCGGCGCTCGCTCATGTTGCCGAGCGCCACGAACAGGCCGCCGACAAGGCCGAGCAAGATGACGGCGCTGCAGAGCTGCAGTGTCATCCACAGGCCGCTGAGTAGCAGCGGCAGCGATTTGCGCATGATCTCGATGTTGAAGAACTGATCGATGAAAATGTCCATGTCCGGCCTCCTACCGCTTCTTCCAGGCGGTGCGGCTTTCCAGCCAGCGGGCGACAACCACCATCGGCAGGAAGATCACCAGATAGGCGACGACCGACATGGTGAGCGGCGTGGCGCTGCCGGAAAAACTCTGCGCCGTCGTGGCGCTCGACAGGATTTCAGAGACGCCGATGGCAGAACCGAGCGCCGTCATCTTGGTGATCGCAAGGACGCGGTTGACGAGCGGCGGGATGGCGAGCCGCACGGCCTGGGGCAGCGCGACATAGGCGAGTGTGCGGGTGAAGCCGAGACCCGTGGCGATGCCGGCTTCCCACTGGCCCTTTTCGACCGATGAGAAACCGGCCCAGAAGATTTCCTCGGCAAAGGCGGCAAGCGTTGCGGCCAGCACGATGAACAGCACCATCGGCCCGGACAGCTGGATGCCGATCGAGGGAAAGCCGAAATAGAGGATGAGGATGACGACCAGCGGCGGCAGGGCGCGAAAGATGTCGGCATAACAGATGATGACGAAGTTCAGTGCCCTGATGCGATAGCTTCGCAGGCAGGCGAGCGCCAGACCGCCCGCAATGCCGGCGACGATGACGGCGGCGGCGATCTGGAGCGTCACCCAGATGCCGGCGATGATATCCGGCGTGTATTGCGCCATCACTACCGGATTGAAGAAGGTTTGGAGAAACCGGTCCATGGCGGTTATCCGGAAACGCGCGAGAGGAAGGCACGGGTGCGCTCGGCCTTAGGCGCGCCGAAAATCTCGTCCGGCGTGCCCTGCTCGACGACGACACCGCCATCCATGAAGACCACCCGGTCGGCAGTCTCGCGGGCAAAACCCATTTCGTGGCTGACGACGACCATCGTCATACCTTTGGATTTCAGGTCCTTCATCACTTTCAGCACGGAACCGACGAGTTCGGGATCGAGCGCAGACGTCGGCTCGTCGAACAGCATGACCTTTGGATCGAGTGCGAGCGAGCGGGCAATGGCGACGCGCTGCTGCTGGCCGCCGGAGAGTTCGCCCGGATAGGCATCCGCCTTGTGAGCCATGCCGACCTGTTCGAGCATGTCCATGGCGCGCGCGTCTGCTTCCGCCTTCGTGCGCTTCAGCGCCTTGCGTTGGGCAAGCGTGACATTCTTCAGCACGCTCATATGCGGGTAGAGGTGAAAGCCCTGGAAGACCATGCCGATCTGCAGCCGCATGCGGTCGAGATCGCGGCGGGTGCCGGCCATGATATTGCGGCCATCGACAATGATGTCGCCGGATGTCGGTTCTTCAAGACGGTTGCAGCAGCGCAGCATCGTGCTCTTGCCGGAACCGGAAGGGCCGATGACGAAGACGAGTTCGCCTTCCGCAACCTTCAGATCGATCTTCTTCAGAATGGTGTTGGTACCGAAGCGCTTTTCCAGCGAGACGATTTCCAGCATGGGGCGATTGGCCATTCAGGCTACTCCGGCAGGCACGGTGTCAGGCGGGATGGCCGATCCGACCGGCGGATCAGCGGTGTCTCCGCCCGGATACGACCTGCAGCGGCAGGTCGTATCGCGTTCTCTAGAAGAGGCGGACAGGCGAGTGGGAGGCCCCGCCCGTCCATGTTTCGAGGATTACTTCAGGTTCTCGCAGGAGGCCTGATGGTCGTCATCCTTGTAGCCGTCGAAGCCCGGCGTGCCGAAACCTTTCGTCGGCGTGACGATGGTCGTGCCGGCAACCGGCGTGACGCCGAACCATTTTTCGGAAAGCTTTGCCATGGAGCCGTCCAGCTTGAGGCATTCGATTGCCCGATCGACCAGATCGCGATTTTCCTCATCGCCCTTGCGGAACGAAAGGGCCCAGACGAGACCGGTCGCGTATTCATAGGAGAGCTTCAGACGCGGGTTCTGCTTGACCGACCAAGCGGCAACCGTGTTGCCGGCGAGATTGGCATCGGCGCGGCCTGCCATCACTGCTGCGACGGCATCCGTATTGGTGCCGTAACTCTCGACCTTCCAGCCGAATTCCTTTTCCTTCTCGCGCAGGAAGCTGTCATAGGCTGAGCCCTTGTTGACGGCGATCGTCTTGCCCTTGAAGTCTTCGAGCGTCTTGTATTCCGGTGCATTGGCCGGGACGACGAAGGCAAAATTCGTGTCCATGAAACCTTCGGTGAAGAGAAGGTTCGCGGCACGCTCCTTGTTGACGGTTACCGGTGCGACGAGGAAATCATAGGTGCCGGCCTGAAGTGCCGGGATGAGACCGGAAAACTGCGCGCCGGTCAGGTCGACCTTCTTGCCGAGACGCTCACCGATCAGATCGGCCATGTCGACATTGAAACCTTCGATCTTGCCGTCGAGGGTGGGCATGGCGTGCGGCGCAAAGGTCGCGTCGATCGCGGTCTTGATCGGATCGCCGAGTGCGAAAGCTGAACTGCAGGCAAAAAGTGTCGATAAGCCGACAATGCCGGCCTTTATAAAGGATTTCATCGATGTTCTCCTACTGGTGGTCCAGGCCTTTAGCGACCCTTGTTGCCGTCATAGTTCCATCGAAAATTCCGCACTGCAATATAATTTATTATTATAATCGAACTAGAATTATACGAATTCCAAATATGAAGATGCGACTTCTTTTTGAACCCGCTTTCGGAGAACCGGGCCGGTTCGAAGCTTGCCTTAAGCGTTGGTTACGTTAGATGGAAGCCGTAACCGAGGGAGCATTGATATGGACGACACGATCGAGATCGGCAATCGCGGAGACTTCGGTCTCTGGGCGATAGAGGTTGCAAAGCAGTTGGTCGCCGATCAGGGCTTCGAGCTTGCGCGTGCCGCCCGTGATGGAAATGATGACGACGTTCGTGCTGCGGGAAATGCACTTGGTCAGGCGATTACCAATGCGCTGATGGAAGTCTACGACGGTCTGACGGAAGGCATTGACGAAGAGTGACCTGAGGAGGACCGCATCTTTTTGTCAGACAGGCAAAGAATGTAAGGCAGGCGGCTTGCTGCCTCACGTCGCGGTACGGGTCGTTCACCTCACCCACTGCATGCCGTCGATCTGGATGTCCTGGCCGGTTATGAAATTTGGTTCAGCGGTTGCCAGAAACGTCACCACACTCGCGACATCCTGAGGCGTTCCTACACGGCCTAGCGATATGCCGGCAGAAAGGCTCGCCTCCCGCGCATCGATCATGGCGTTCGATCGTTCGGTCTTGATCACGCCGGGGCAGACGGCATTGACGACGATTTCCGGAGCAAGTTCCTTGGCGAGTGCCTTTGTCATGCCGATGATGCCTGCCTTGGCGGCAGTGTAGGAAAATTTGCTGACGGCGCTGGTGACGCCGCCAGTATGGGCGTTCATTGACGACATGTTGATGATCCGCCCACCACCATTGCGGCGCATCACCGGAACGGTCGGTTGAATATAGTTGAATGCACCCTTGAGATTGATGGCGATCGTCGTGTCAAACTCTTGTTCTGAGATCTCCTCGATCCCTTTCGACATCGAACGGCCCGCATTATTGAACAGGATGTCGATGCGGCCCCATTGCCGGTCGACCTCCGCAACAATTTCGGCAGCGCGGGCATGATTGCTGACATCCGCGATGAATGTCAGTGCCTGGCGTCCGAGCTCGCTGATTTCAGCGGCAGTGTGCGCAAGGTCCTCTTCGATCAGGTCGACGATCACGATATCGAAGCCATGGCGGGCGAGATCGAGGGCGCAGCCTCGGCCGATGCCGCGACCGCCGCCGGTGACGATCGCAACCTTCCTCTGTCCGTCAGACACCGGAATCCTCCTTCACAAAACGAGCGATATCCGCATGGGTGGCGAACCAGACATCGTCATGAGCCTTGATATGCCGGATCAGTTCTTCGAGAATGAAGATGCGTGAGCGGTAGCCCGTGACATGCGGATGCATGGTTAGCAGAAACAGCCCGCCTTCCTGATAGGCGCGGTCGAATTCGCGCTTGAAGATGTCGAGAACGGCGGTCGGTGGCGTGTAGGGCCTGAGCGCTGTGAAACGGTTCATGTTGAAATAGACCGCGTCGTCACGGATCCATTCGACCGGCAATTCGACCATGCCCGTCGCTTCGCCCTCTTCGACGAGCTCATAGGGATCATCGTCGGCCATTAGCGAGGAATCGTAGATCAGCCCGAGTTCGCGCTCGATCTCAAGCGTCACTGAGGAAAAATCCCAGGACGGCGTGCGCATGCCGACAGGGCGGATGCCCGTGATTTTCTCCAGCGTATCGGCGGCGCGGAAATGCAGTTCGCGTTCCTTATCTGCCGGCACCTTGGTGTTCACCTCATGGATCCAGCCATGCAGGCCGATCTCGTGGCCTTCTGCAATCACGCGCCGTTGCTCGTCCGGATAGAGCAGGGCGGTGACGGCCGGTACGAAGAAGGTCGCCGGAACCGAGGCGGCGGAGAGCGTTTCGAGAATACGCGGCACGCCCTTGCGATTGCCATACTGGCCTTGCGACATGCGGCCGATGGATTCGCCGCCGTCGCGCAACTCATTGGTCTCGTGGTCGCTGTCAAAGGAAAGCGCCACGGCGCAGCGCGCGCCGCCCTCCCAGGCCTTCGGTTTCAGTGATCGTCCAGCACGAACCTTCTCGACCTTGCCACGCCAGATTTGTTCATTCCATTCCCAAGGTTCCATATGTCCTGTTCTCCCATGATGATCATGCCGCGATCGGCAAAACTGGCACGGCTGCGAGCAGCCGCTTGGTGTAGTCGTGTTGCGGGTCGTCGTAGATGCCAGCTGCATCGCCTTCCTCCACGATGCGGCCGCGATGCATGATCGCCACCCGGTCGCAGAGATGCCGCACGACCGAGAGATCGTGGCTGATGAAAATCAACGACAGATCGAGTTCGGAGCGCAGGCGGATAAGAAGGTTGATGATCTGCGCCTGGATGGAGACGTCGAGCGAGGCGACCGGCTCGTCGCAAACGACGACATCCGGCTGCATGGCGAGTGCCCGTGCAATCGCGATACGCTGCCGCTGCCCGCCGGAAAACTGGTGGGGGAATCGGTTGGCGAAGGAGGGATCGAGCCCGACTGCCGACAGCCATTGGCCCACATAGCCGGGTGCTTCCGCGCGGGAAACGAGCCTGTGCGCTAGCGGGCCTTCGGCAACGATGTCACCCACGCGCATACGGCTGTTGAGCGAAGCGAACGGGTCCTGAAATATGGTCTGGACGCGGGTCGTAATCTTGCGTGGGCTGCGACCGGCGCTCATGACCGGCCTGCCGGCGAGACGAACGGTGCCGGATGTCGGCACGGTTATGCCGGCTGCCATGCGTCCGAGCGTCGACTTGCCCGAACCGGATTCACCGACAAGGCCAAGCACCTCGCCTCGTTTCAGCGTGATCGAGACGCCATCCACGGCCTGCACGACGACCTGAGGCTGTGCGATGCCGGCGCGGATCGCCATGTTTTTGAACAGGCCGGCGGTTTTTTCGAAGCGTTTGACGGCGGTATCGACCACCAGATAGGGGCTGCCGAGTGGCGGCAGGTCGCCTGTTGCAGTCTTTCGAGACGGCGGGGTAGCATCAGCTATACCGCTGCCGCGCAAAAGAAGTTCACCCGGTTTTGCCCTTGAGGGCAGGGCATCGAGCAGCGCCTTGGTATAGTCGTGCTGGGGTCTGGTCAGCACGCCGAGCGCAGGACCGATCTCGACGATCTTGCCGAAACGCATGACGGCCACCCGGTCGGCAATCGAGGCGACGGTTGCGAGATCATGGCTGATCCAGATCAGCGCCGTGCCGAGCTCGGCCACGAGCTCCTTCATTTCTGCGAGGATTTCAGCCTGGATCGATACGTCCAGTGCCGTCGTCGGTTCGTCGCAGATGATCAGCTTGGGACGATGAAGCAGTGCGATCGCGATCGCCACGCGCTGGCGCATGCCGCCGGAAAACTGGTGCGGGAAAAAGTCGACTTTACGCTCGGGCTCGGTGATGCGAACCTGCGCCAGTGCCTTGATGGCCCTATCCCGTGCCTCTGCCGCGCCGATTTTTTCATGGGCCTCGAGGGCGAGCCTGATCTGTGTGCCGATGCTGAGCACCGGGTTCAGCGTCATCATCGGGTCCTGGAAGACCATGGAAATGGTCTTTCCGCGGATCTCCCTCAACTCGTGCGGTTGAAGGCCGATCAGTTCGCGGCCTTCAAGCTTGATCGAACCTTCGACGATCCGGCCGGGTTCATCGATCAGACCGATGATGGAGAAGCCGGTTATCGACTTGCCCGAGCCGGATTCGCCGACAAGGCCGAGAACCTCGCCGGGTGCGAGCGAAAAGGAGACGCCGTCGACTGCCTTGATCTCGCCCCTTGTGCTGGGGAACCAGGTGCGAAGATTGGAGACTTCGAGAAGTGGTGCATTGGTTTCTTCGGTCATCGGCGAAGCCTCGGGTTGAGCTGGTCGCGGATCTGGTCGCCGACGAGATTGAGCGAGACGATGAACAGGATCAGCGCCACGCCGGGATAGATCGAAATCCAGTAGCGGCCGGAAAGCAGATACTGGAAGCCGTTGGCAATCAGCATGCCGAGCGATGGTTCAGTAGGTGGCAGGCCGACGCCGAGAAAGGAGAGCGTTGCTTCGAGCGAGATGGCGCTTGCCACCTGTACCGTCGCAACCACGATCAGCGGCGGCAGGGAGTTGGGCAGGATGTGGCGCAGCACCACCCGTAAAGGAGACAGCGGTATGGAGAGTGCGGCCTCGACATAGTCCTTCTGCCGTTCGGCCGATGCTGCGCCATGGGCGGTGCGGGCGAAATAGGCATATTGGGCGAAGATCAGTGCGAGAATAAGCTGATAACGCCCCTGACCGAGAATGGCGGCGATGACGAAGGCGAGCAGGATTGCCGGAAACGAAAGCTGCAGATCGACAATGCGCATGACGAGGCTTTCGAAACGCCCACCGATATAGGCCGCTGCACAGCCGACGACTGCGCCAATGACGAGGGCGATGCCGCCGGCGATCACGCCCATCTGCAGCGAAATGCGCAGACCGTAGATAATCGCCGAAAGGAGATCGCGCCCCTGCGAATCCGTGCCCAGCCAATGGGTATAGCCGCCCGTACCGATATAACCCGGCGGCCTTCTTGCATCGCGCAGCACGAGATGGGCAAGATCGTAAGGGTCTTGCGGGGTTACCAGCGGAGCGACAAGCGCGATGATGACGATGAGGCCGACAACGATGGCCGCACCGAACGCGACCCTGTTGCGACGGAACTCTTCGAGAAAGTGGAAAAATGGCGTGTCGCGCATCAGGCTCTTCCCTTCCGCAGGCGCGGGTCGAGCAGCGCATAGGTAAGGTCGACCACGAGATTGATGACGATGAACAGCATGGCGACCAGCATAAGATAGGCGACCATGACGGGACGATCGAGCGATGTGATGCTGTCGATGATGAGCTTGCCGAGGCCGGGCCAGGAGAAGATAGTCTCGGTCACCACCGCAAAGGCGAGCGTGGAGCCGAATTCCAGGCCGAAGACAGTGACGAGCGGAATGGAGATCAGTCTCAGCACATGCCGGCTCAGAATGGTGAATTCCGAAATGCCGGCGGCGCGGGCGAATTTGACCGTGTCGCTCAACATCAGTTCACGCGTGCCGGCCCGTGCCAGGCGGATCATAAGCGAAAACTTGAAAAGCGCGAGGTTGAGTGCTGGCAGGACCATATGCGATAGCCCGTTGGCGGTAAGGAAACTGAAATCGACGCCGAACAGGCTCACCGTATCACCCCGTCCGCCCGCGGGCATGCAACCGCATTGCACGGCAAACAGCATGATCAGCATCAGGCCGAACCAGAAGGTAGGCACGGAAAAGCCGAGGATGGAGAGCGCCATGATGGCGCGCGACACCGGGCTGTTGGGCCGATAACCGGCATACATGCCGATCGGAATGCCGACGAGGCTGGCAAAAAGCACCGCGGCCAGCGTCAGTTCCAGCGTTGCCGGTAGGCGCGACAGGATCAACTCACTGACAGGCATGTTATATACGAAGGAGCGGCCGAAATCGCCTTCGAGGACCCGGCCGAGGAAGCCGAGATATTGCTGCCAGAGCGGCAGGTCCAATCCGTATTGGGCGATGACGGCGGCGCGGATGTCCTGTGTCGCATCCGGCGAGATCAACACATCGATCGGATTGCCGACAGCATAGACGCCGCAAAAGACCAGCGCCGACATGGCAAGCACGACGATTGCCGCCTGCCACAGTCTTTGCAAGATAAAGCCTAGCATCTGTTCCCCTTCTCCCGTCTTCTGCGGGCTCAAAGTCTGGCGCGCATTGGCAGCCGCTGGTGGTCGCGTTTAGTGCCAGCCGTATTCCAGAAGTTCGCGTGTCTCGGCCACCGCGACGTCCCAGATCGCCAGCATGTCCTCATCGGGACGCTGGTAGAGACCGTGATAGTTGCCGTCGCCAAGAAGGATGCGTTTGCGCTGCGTATCGACCCGTGCCAGTGCCGCGAAGTCGACCCGTGGTTTCTGCGTCGTTGGCTGGCGCGGGTCATCGGTACGCGTCCAAGGGAAATTCTCCATCCAGGAAGCATGCGAAGCTGCCGGATCGATTTCGAGAACCTTCGCCATCGTCTTCGGCGCGCGCCACCAATCGTGGAATTTGACCGATGCGTCCGGATAATCGTTCAGCCATTCGGAAATCACAGTCATTGCCGGCGTGTTGCCGCCATGGCCGTTGACCACGAGGATCCGGCGGAAGCCCGAGCGGTACATACCATCGAGAAGATCGCGGATGACGCCGATATAAGTCGCAAGCGACAAGGTCAACGTGCCGGGAAAACTCGCGAAGGACGAGGCGAGACCATAAGGCAGAGCGGGAAAGACGGGAACACCCAGCGGTTCGGCCGCATCGACGGAGACTTTTTCAGCAAGGATCATGTCGGTTGCGAGACTGAGATAAGCGTGCTGCTCGACGCTTCCGATCGGCAGAATGCAGCGATCATCGCCAGCGGTCCTCGTCTCCACCTGCATCCAGTTCATGTCCGCGATCTTCACTTCACCCATCTCCATTCTTCGCTTTGGCTGATCTGCGCAAAGAAATTGCGGATCACGGCCAAGACGCACAAAAATTATGCTTTGCAGCCCTCTGTTTCAGAAAATGCAAAGTTCCAAACGGTACTAAAAAAAGAAATTGACAGCCAATTAATGCAGCGTCAAGTTCCATACGGGACTAAATTGAAAAGCGATGGGATGCCAAGCGTGCGTGAAACAGACGAACAGGCGCTGGATAATCTGCTACGGCAAGGTGGCCTTGCGGCTGCCGGAAACCGCCGTGTGGAAGATCTTGTCGCCGTCAAGCTATGGCAAAATCCATGCTGGCTGTCGTTCCGGATCAACTTCCTGGCGTTGCAGTTCAATGAGCCGATCTACCGGCGGATCGAGAAGGAGCATGGGCTCCCGCGTCCCGAATTCGTCGTGCTCTATTCGCTCGGCCTGTCGGACGGGCTGACGGCAAGCGCTATCTGCAGCTCTTCGGGGTTTCCTAAGAATACGATCAGCCGCGCAATCCAGAAATTGATCGACAAGAACATCATCCGCCGCGAAGTCGATCAGGCGGATTTGAGAAGCTTCGTCCTCTACATGACGGACGAAGGCAAACGCATCGTCGATCAGGCCATGCAGCCGATGGTGGAGCGGGAAAGGGTCATGACCTCCGCACTGACGCCAGCCGAACAACTGATGCTGTCGGAACTGCTCGCCAAAATCGTCGTGGATTCCCCCAATTGGCCATTAATGACAAATACAGAGGAGAACGAAGAATGATTATTTCCAAGACATTTCGCACTCTTACGCTGGCGGCGATCCTGCTCGGCAGTGTTTCCGGCGCGGCTCTGGCGGCCGATCTCACCATCGGCGTGCGTGCCGGTCCGCTGTCGATCGATCCGGATTTCACCGCAGCTGGCACTCATGCTGAGGCGATGAAGCATATCTACGATTCACTGATCAAATCGGGCAACAATCTCGAACTGGAACCGGGCCTTGCCACGTCCTGGACGGCGATCGACGACACGACCTGGGAATTCAAGCTGCGTGAGGGTGTGAAATTTCATGATGGGTCCGATTTCACTGCGGAAGACGTAAAATTTTCCATCGAGCGCATTCCGAAAGTTGCCGGCCCCAATCCGACAACGATCTATGTTCGCCGGGTGAAGAGCACGGAGATCGTCGACGCCCACACGATTCGGGTAAAGACCGATGGCCCGGCTCCGAACCTGCCGAACGATTTCATTCGCCTCTTCGTCGTGTCGCATGTCGCTGCCAAGGATTACTCCGATAGCGCTGAGAAAGCGGCCGAAGGCTTCAATTCCGGCAAGGCGGCGATCGGCACCGGTCCCTACAAGTTCGTCTCGTGGACACCGAAAGAACAGCTCGTGCTGGAGAGCTTCGACGGTTACTGGGGCGGCAAGGAGCCTTGGGGCAAGGTTACCCGCAAGGAAATTCCGAATGACGCAGCCCGCGTTGCACAGCTGAAGGCCGGCCAGGTCGATCTGATCGCCCGCATTCCCGCATCTGACGTTCCGACGCTCGAAACCGACAGCAAACTCAGCATCGTCCGCCAGGATAGCGTCTACCTCTTCAACATCGCCTTCGATTTCCGCGAGAAGCCGCCGCAAGTCACGGCCAAGGACGGTTCGCCTCTGCCGAAGAACCCCTTCCTCGACCCGAAGGTTCGTGAGGCTTTCGATCTTGCCATCGATCGTGAGACCATCACAGAGATCGCAATGGAAGGCATGGGTACGGTACAGTCGCAGCTCGTGACCCCCAACATCTTCGGCTACAATCCTGATGTGAAGGCACCAGCATCGGATGTCGAGAAGGCCAAGAAGCTCCTGACCGAGGCCGGTTATCCGGACGGGTTCAAGGTCGTGTTCAGCTTCACCAACGACCGCTTGCCCGGCGACAAGGACACCGGCACGACGATTGCCCAGATGCTGACGGCGATCGGCATTCAGGTCGAGGCCAATGCCCAGCCGGGTGCCGTCTACTTCCCGGCAAATACGCGCGGCGACTATTCGCTGACCATGTCGGGCTGGGGCACGCTGACGGGCGAAGCGAACTACACGCTCTCCTCGCTTGTCCACACCAACGATCCGGCAAAGAAACTTGGCGCCTTCAACATCCGCGGTTATTCAAATCCTTCGATGGACAAGCTGATCGAGGATGCTGGCGTCGAGATGGATGCCAAAAAGCGCGAGCAGCTTCTGAAGGATGCCAATGCGCTGGTCGCCAGCGACCGTCCCAACCTTTCGATTGCTTCGATCGTCTCGGCCTGGGGCATGAAGAAAGCGATCAAGATCACGCCGCGTTCAGACGAAGATACGCTTGCGATGAATATTCGCCCAGCGCAATAACGGGCCGGACACAAGAACAATCGGCCGGGCGCTTTGCCCGGCCTTTTTGCAGGTTGAAGACAGGACAGACAATGAACAGGATTGCACTCGCCATTCACGGTGGCTGCGGGGTTATGGCGAAGCTCGATCTGAGTGAGGAGGAATGGGCGGCTGCCCGTGCAGACCTTCATCGCTCGTTACAGGCTGGCTGGGCAGTGCTGGATACCGGCGGTTCTGCGCTTGACGCGGTTCAGGCCGCCGTTGTCGTTATGGAAAACAGCCCGCATTTCAATGCCGGTTATGGGGCGGCGCTAAATACCGATGGCGAGCATGAGCTCGATGCATCGATCATGGACGGCAGGACATTGGAGGCGGGCGCCGTAACACTCGCCAAGCGCATCCGCAATCCGATCAAGGCGGCGCGCCGGGTCATGGAAAAGGGTGAGGCAGTGCTCCTCGGCGGCCCGGCAGCGGACGCATTCGCGCTGACAGAAGGTCTCGATATCGTCGAACCCGATTATTTCACTACCGAACGCCGCGTGAAGGCACTGGCTGCGATGAAGGAGCATGTTGCAGCCGGGACAGCGATCAAGGCAAGTGAGGCAGAAAAACACGGCACGGTCGGGGCAGTGGCGCTCGACCGCGCAGGTCATCTTGCGGCTGCGACATCTACTGGCGGCTATAACAACAAGCCGGCCGGGCGTATTGGCGACACACCGATCGTCGGGGCAGGGACCTATGCGCGCGACGGCGTCTGCGCCGTTTCGGGAACGGGCAAGGGGGAATTCTTCATCCGTTATGCTGTCGGCCATGAAGTGGCGAGCCGGATAAACTATCTCGGAGAAGATCTGGAAAAGGCAGCTGGCAAGGTCATCTTGGAAGACCTCAAACCCCACAATATCGGCGCTGGGCTGGTGGCAGTTGCTGCGGACGGATCAATCGCCGCGCCCTATAACACGGATGGAATGTTCCGTGGCTGGGTGACATCGGAGGGCCGGTTCTTCGTTGCAACACACAGCGAGGTTTTCGAGGTTTAGGCCGCTTGAATGGGCACCACGGCTTGATTGTCGCAAAGACAAAGGAGCAGTCTGTCTAAACTGTTACCGACAAGCGATTATTGAAGGTTTTGCTCCAGTCCTGTATCGGTCATTGGTAAGCTGGCAATCATGCCGGCAAACCGGGTTCTCAGGCATCGATGCTGACCAAAAAAGGAAAATACGGGCTCAAGGCGCTTGTCCATCTGGCGCAGATCGAACCTGGCAAGACCGCGTTCGTGAGCGACATTGCCCAGCAGAACAATATCTCCAAGAAGTTTCTCGACGCGATCCTTCTGGAATTGCGCAAGGGCGGAATACTGCGTTCCAAAAAGGGGCCGGGCGGCGGTTACGCCTTGTCCAAGCCAGCATCGGAAATTTCCATCGGCCATGCCGTGAGAATTCTCGACGGCCCGCTTGCGCCGATCCTCTGTGCCAGCAAGACCGCTTTCGAGCCTTGTGACGATTGCGATCATCCGGAAGACTGTCAGGTGCGCCATTCGATGGTGGAAGTTCGTGATGCGATTTCAGCGGTTCTGGACAACATGACGCTTGAGCAGATGGTTGCGAAAGGATCATCGGTCGAGAAAGAGATCGCCGCGCGATAAGTTGTCTCGCGTCACCAATGCCTGCACCCAAGCCTTGAATGTCGGATCGGGCCATGCCGCTTTATATTTGCGGCCTCGCCAGCCGAGTTGAATCGGGCTAAGAGGCCTGCGATTGAAGCGATGGAACGAGACCTATGAACACGCCCTGGAAAAAGCCGGTTGTCGTATCCGTTGGAGAGCCACCGGAAGAGACAGTCATCGAGACGACGCAAGCCGCTGCCTGGGCGATGATCGAGGACTGGCCAACCGAGGATGGCACGTTTCTCGACAAGGCCCTGGAAATCTGCGCCGCAGTCGATGCCGGCAGGAAAAAGCCTGAAGATGCTCGGCAAGCTTTCGTCGATGCTGCGCGCGAAGCGGGCATCCTGATCCGGGCGTGATCGAGCGAGCCGACATACAATGTCGGCGGGAGGCTTCATGCCTTGTCGAGAGCCTGAGCAAGATCGGCAATTAGGTCGTCCGGATGCTCGATGCCGATCGACAACCGGATCGTTGAATCGAGTACGCCAATGCGCTGACGCACGTCCGCAGGGACACCGGAATGTGTCATGCTGGCAGGGTGGGATCCGAGAGATTCCGTGCCCCCGAGACTGACCGCGAGCTTGATGATCTGCAGGGCGTTGAGAAACCGGAACGCTGCGGGCTGGCCGCCTTCTATGTCGAAGGAAAATGTCGAACCGGCACCGCTGCATTGCGACGCGAACACACGCCCGATGGCGGATTCCGGCTCGGCAAAGCCGAGATAGTGAAGCTTGCCAACCTTGGGGTGATCTTTGAGGAAGTCGGCGGTGGCTTTCGCATTGCTGTTCGCGCGCTCCATCCGGATCTGCAGCGTCTCCAGCGAACGGCCGAGCATCCAGCACGAGTGAGGGTCGAGCTGAGTTCCGATCGATCCCCGCAAGGACCTTATCTGCGTGATGATCGCCTTGCTGCCGAGGGCGGCTCCGGCGATCAGGTCGGAATGTCCACCGACATATTTGGTCAGTGAATAAAGCGAGATATCGGCGCCATGCTGCAACGGCCTCTGAAAGACTGGGCCGAGAAGGGTATTGTCGCAGGCGACGATGGGTGTGTGCCCCTGTTGCTCCCCGATGCGGTCGGCGATCCGTCTGACCAGCGCGATATCCACGAGGCTGTTGGTTGGATTGGCCGGTGTCTCGATGAGGATCACCGAGACGCGACCTTTTTTCATCGCCTCTTCTGCTGCCGCAGTGATCGAGCCTTCATCGACGCCATCGGCAAAACCGACTGCTGAAACACCGAGGTTCGCAAACGTCTTCGAAAGCAGAGTTTCGGTTCCACCGTAAAGCGGCTGGGAATGCAGGATCACATCGCCGGGACGGACGAAGGCCAGCAGAGTGGTCGAGATCGCGGCCATGCCCGAGGAAAAAACGGTGCCGCTTTCCGCACGTTCATAGACCGCAAGACGATCCTCGACGATCTCGCTATTTGGATGGTTGAAGCGCGAATAGACCAGTCCCGCGCCTCGGCCCTCCGGTGGCATCTTGCGGCCCGATACATAGTCGAAGAAATCGCGACCGTCCTCCGCCGACTTAAAGACGAAGGTGGATGTGAGGAAGACCGGTGGCTTCACCGCGCCTTCTGAAAGCTCCGGATCATAGCCATAGTTCAGCATCTGCGTTTCCGGCTGCAGTTCGTGATTGCCGATGCTGGTCTTTGAAGGATGCGGCGAGGTCATGATGGTCTCCTGATGCGACTTGCGGCGGAACATGCCGCCTTGGCTCTGTCCTTAGATCTGGTGCAATTCGAAGCCGTTGGAAGGAGATGCCGCACAGATCTTTTCTCCCGAAGCTGCAATATCCTGCTCTTTGAGAAAACGGACACCCTGCCGAACCGAGTAAGGTTCAGCAGGGTGCATAGCAGCAACATATATTTCGTCGGGAGTGGATTTTTAGAGCCGCTTTACGCCCGAGGAAATGATGTCGAGATAGACGGCGATGACAAGGATGATGCCCTTGATGATCTGTTGCCAGAACGTATCGACGCCGAGCATGGACATGCCGTTATCGAGGCTGGCCATGATCAATGCACCGACAAGCGCGCCGATGACGGAACCGACGCCGCCGCGCATCGAGGTGCCGCCGATGAAGCAGGATGCGATTGCATCCAGTTCACCGCCGAAACCGGCGGACGGTGTGCCTGCCGCAAGGCGGGCAGTTGTCGTGATGCCTGCCAGCGCCGCCATCAGGCCCATGAGGCCGAACACGACCATTTTGACCAGATTGACGTTGACGCCGGAGAGGCGCGTGGCTTCGGAGTTCGAGCCGACGGCGTAGATATAGCGGCCGAATACCGTGCCCTTGGCGATGATCGTGAAGATGCCCAGCACGAAGAGCAGCATCAGGACGGGGACGGGAATGCCCTGATAAGAATTCAGCACCAGCACGAAGCCGAGTATGAACAGGCCGACGACGACGAGCTTGACCGCTTCCATCACCGGGGTCGGTACCCGCAGGTTATGCTGGAGACGCTTGCGACGTGTCCTGAACGCCATGACAAGCAGGACGAGGAAAAGCAGAACGGCGCATCCGTTGCCGAGCCAGCCGGGAAGATAGCCCTGGCCGATATAGCGCAGGCTGGGAGAAACCGGGGCGATGGTAATGCCGCCGGTCAGGCCCAGCACCGCCCCTCGAAAGGCAAGTTGCCCGCCGAGAGTTACAATGAAGGACGGGATACCGAGATAGGCAGTCAGCCAGCCATTCATCAGGCCAAGGGCCGCGCCGGCAAGCAGAACAAAGGAGATCGTGCCGGCCAGGGGCCAGCCATAGACTGCATCCAGAATGGCCGCGATACCGCCGAGAAGCCCGAGCAACGACCCGACGGATAGATCGATTTCGCCAGCCACGATGACGAAGACCATCGCGGCCGCCAAAATCCCGGTGATCGCCATCTGGCGCAGCAGGTTGGAGAAGTTACGCGCGGTCAGGAAGCCTGAAACACCCGTATCGGCATTATAGGTGAGATATCCAAACAGAGCCCAGATCAGGCCGACCACGATCAGCAGGGCTACGATCTTGTTTTCGGAAAGGAATTTTCGAAGATTTATATTCGCCATGTTTAAAGCGCCTTCTACAGCGGTAACTGCAAATTCAGGCCATCTGCGTGGACTGGCCCAAAGCCGCAGCCAGCACGTGTTCCTGGGTCAGGTTGTCATTGACGAAATCGCCGCGCAGCCGGCCTTCCCCGATCACAAGGACACGGTCGGATATCCCCAGAACTTCGGTCAGTTCGGACGATACCATCAGAACTGCCACCCCGGCCTTGGCGAGCGCGAAAATCAGTTTGTAGATTTCGTATTTTGCGCCGACATCGACGCCGCGGGTAGGTTCGTCGAGGATGAGTATACGCGGATCGGGCAGCATCATCTTGGAGAGCACCGCCTTTTGCTGGTTGCCGCCGGAAAGGGAGGCAATGGGCAGCATCGGATCGGCCGTCTTGATTTTCAGACGCAGGATTTCCGCCTGGATCTGGGCAAGCTCCTCATGCTCGTCGATGAGCCCGAAAGCGGCAAAGCGATTGAGCACTGAGATCGTCATGTTATGTCCGACGCCGATGATCGGAAGAATGCCGCTTCGCTTGCGATCTTCCGGCACCATGCAGATCCCGGCCTTGACGGCATCGCGCGGCGAGCGGATCGTGATCTCACGTCCGTCGAGATGGACACTTCCCCTGTGGCTGCCGGGATAAGCGCCGAAAAGGGTCGATACCAGTTCGGTTCGACCGGCGCCGACCAATCCCGCTATGCCCAGGATTTCACCCTTGCGGATCTGGAAGGATACGTCATCGACCACCTTCCGGTCGGGATTGGTGACATCCCAGCAGGAAACATTGTGAGCTTCCAGAACGACCTCGCCGATCGCATGCTCTTCCTTGGGATAGAGGTTCTTCATCTCTCGGCCGACCATCATCGTCACGATACTAGCAGTCGTCAGTTCGCCGATCGGACGTGTGGCGATATGCGTCCCGTCGCGGATTACCGTGACGGTGTCGGAAATCTCCGCCACTTCCTCGAGCTTGTGGGAAATGTAGACACAGGCGAGACCTTCCGCCTTCAAGCTCTTGATCAGATCGAGCAGGGTTCGGATTTCGGTTGCGGTCAATGCCGATGTGGGCTCATCGAGGATCAGCAGCTTGGCATCCTTGTTGAGCGCCTTGGCGATCTCGATGAGCTGCTGCTTGCCGCCGGAATAGTTGAGAACGGGTAGCGCCGGGTTGATGTCATGGACATTCAACTTGGCGAGCAGTTCCTGCGCCCGGGCGTTCATCGCATCATAGTCGAGAAAACCGTGATTGCTGATCTCGGACCCGAGAAATATATTTTCCGCGACGGACAGATGCGGAACCATCATCAGTTCCTGGTGGATGATGGCAATGCCTGCCTTTTCCGTTTCACGGATGGACGAGGCCTTCAGTTCGTGCCCCTCCCACAGGATTTCACCCTCCCAGGTGCCATAGGGATAGACCGCGGACAGGACCTTCATCAGCGTCGACTTGCCGGCTCCGTTCTCACCGCAGAGGCCGACACACTCTCCACGGCGAACCTGGAGATGAATTCCATCCAGAGCCTTCACACCGGAGAAGCTCTTGGAGATATTCTTCATTTCGAGAAGAAATTCACTCATCGTACCCTCGTAATGGTTGAAGGCCCCGGGAACGGTTGATGTCCCGGGGCCGTTCGCTCGTTTACTTCAGGCCGATCTGTTCCTTGGTGTAGAACCCATCCTTCACATAGATGTCGATATTTTCCTTGGTGACGGCGGTCGGCGTCAGCAACAGGGTGTCCACATCCTTGGTCCCGTTGTTGATTTTCGACGTGAATGCCGGCTTTTCACCCTTTACCAGCTGGACAGTCAGCTTTGCGGCCTCGGAGGCGATCAGCTTCAGGGGCTTGTAGACGGTGACAGTCTGGGTTCCGTCGAGCAACCGCTTAACGGCAGCAAGGTCGGAATCCTGCCCGGAAACGGCAGTCTTGCCGGCAAGGCCCTGGGCGGCAAGCGCCTGGATTGCGCCACCTGCGGTACCGTCATTGGACGCCACCACGGCATCGATCTTGTTGTCGGCAGCCGTCAGCGCGTTTTCCATGATCGAAAGCGCTTCGGTCGGGCTCCACTCCTTGACCCACTGCGAGCCGACGATCTTTACCTTGCCGGAATCTACCGCTGCCTTAAGGGCCTTTTCCTGGCCGGCGCGCAGATATTTGGCGTTATTGTCGGTTGGAGAGCCACCAAGCAGGTAGTAATTGCCTTCCGGCTTCACCTTCAGAACGTTTTCGGCCTGCATGAAACCGACGCGCTCGTTGTCGAAGGAAATATATGCATCGATATCGGCATTGAGGATCAGGCGATCGTAGGACAGTACCTTGATGCCGGATGCCTTGGCGTCGGCGACGACCGCGTCGAAGACCTTGGAGTTCATCGGCACGATAACGATCGCATCGACGCCCTGGGCGATCAGGTTTTCAACCTGCTTGACCTGCTTTTCCTCATTGCCATCCGCAGACTGGACGCTGACCTTTGCCCCCAGCCCTTCGGCCGCCTGGATGAAATAGTCACGGTCACGCACCCACCGTTCGACGCGCAGATCGTCGATCGAGAAACCGATGACCGGTTTGTCGGGTGATGCGGCCGCAGTACTGATACCGGCAAAGGTGCCTGCCGCGAGACCAATTGCTGCAGTCGTAAACAAAAGAAATTTCTTCATGAACTTACCTCCTCTATGATGCGGCCGAGACCGGCACGCTCCCAACGCCCATGCTCCCCGAGCATGCAGCCCACAGACCCATGCAAGATGCCAGTATGTGGTTGTTGCCTCCTATCGTGGCTGTCGCCACGTCGTAACCATTCCGCGAAGATGCGGTAGTTACCTCCTCTTGGTGTATTTGATACGGCTGTTCCTTCGGGTTGGGAAGTGGATTTGATGCACGTACCTCAACTGCGACAATTTGTCGCAGTTGAGGTACGGAAAGACTTAAGAAATGGCTGGTTTCGGCCTCATCGGCAGGCCTGCTCCCGTGCCGGCATAACCCGATCTGAGGCCTAGCGGGTGAAACTGTTTCGTTGATATTCACGTGGGCTGCAGCCGAGCTCGCGCTTGAAGACCGTGTGCATATACTGGCTGTTGTTAAAGCCGCTGAGTTCCGCGACACGTTCCAGAGGCAGGCTTTCGTCGCCGAGCATCTCCTGTGCAAGCTGCAGCCGGTAGGCGAGCATGTCGTCGTGAACCGTGTAACCGAAGGCGCGGCGAAAGTGGGTTTCGAGCGTTGTTCGGGAGACGCCGACATAGGTGGCAACCTGCGCGACCTTGATCCCTTGGCCAGCGAACTGGCGAATATAATGACGCGCCCGCATTACGTAAGGGTCGTAGATCGGTTGGTAGCGGGAAGACATCTGGGCATTCAGCCCTTCCGGCGGGACGATCACACGGGTCTCGTCCAATGTGGCGCCGATCAGCCGGCGATGCAGCATCGCGGCGGCGGTGCGGCCCATGCTGCGGGTTCCCTGCCGCACCGAGCTGATCGGAATACGCGTCAGCATGCGCAGCAGCGGATCGTCATCGATACCGACGATCGAGACCTGTTCGGGAACCGCGATATCGGCAAGAATGCAGGCCTGCAGGATGTGGCGCGCACGGGAGTCCGTCACCGCAATCACGCCGATCGGCTTCGGCAGGCCTTTCAACCAGGCGATCACATCGGCGAGAATTTCGTCCCAGTCCGGCCCGAACGTACCTTGTCCCTTGAAGATTTCCGGCTTGGCGCGATCCCGCGCGCAGAGCTTAAGATAGGCTTTCTCCCGTTCTTCCGACCACCGATACGAGCGGGTCTCCGGTAGTCCGTAAAAGGCAAAGCGCGGCAGGCCCATGTCGACCAGATGGGTATAGGCTTCCGTTACCAGCTTTTCGTTATCCGTCGCCACGTAAGGAAAATTGCGGGGATAATCGGCGTCCCGGTGATAGGAGCCGCCGACGCCGATAACCGGTATCGACACTTCCGACAGCGCCTTGACGAATTCCGGATCGTCGAAATCCGCGATGATACCGTTTCCCGACCAGTCAGCGATCCCTGCGACGCTGTCGCGAAAATCCTCGTGCAGCAGCATGTCCCAGACGGCACGTGTCGATTTCACGTAATCGCAGACACCTGCAATGATCTCCCGCCCGTAACTTCCACGCGCCTTGAAAAGCAGCGCGACCTGAAATTCATTGCGTTTCTTCGCGGTCATCATCTCCTCCATCAGACCCCGATTCATCAGCGATATCAACTTGTCGGTGTTTGCAAGAAAAACCTTCGCAATCATCAAGACTGTTAAAAATTATAACGAGGGGTGCAAAACCGCATGGTCTAGGCTCCAAGAATGAACCGGGGGTGGAGCCTCGGCTCGGAGGGATCTGGCGTCATCAGCCAGGCATATTGGAGGAAATTATCATGAAATCATTTTGCCTCGGGGCCGCAACGGTCCTGGGATTGACTTTGGCTGGCTCGGCGCTGGCTGACGACGTCCGCATGCTGGCGATCGAGCCGAATGTTCCCGAAGGGCGGCAGTATTACCTCGACGTCGCAAAGGCGTATGAGGCGGAAAAACCCGGCACGAAAGTGCAGTTCGACTTTCTCGACGATACGTCGTTCAAATCCAAGCTGCCGACACTTCTTCAGTCATCCGCGCGTCCGGATGCCTTCTTCACCTGGACAGGGGGCGTTTTCGCAGAACAGGCCAAGGCCGGTGTGCTGAAGGATATCTCGGCCGATTTCACCGATGCGGACCGCAAGAACTATTCACCCTCCGGCATCCAGTCGATGAGCCATGATGGCAAGCTCTATGGCGTGCCGATGTATGCCGCGAGCGTCGTGCTCTGGTACAACAAGGCGCTTGTCGAAAAAGCCGGTGTCGACCCGAAGGCGATCAAGACCTGGGAAGACCTGCTTGCGGCTTCCAAGAAGATCCAGGGCGCCGGCATCGTGCCGATCGTCATGGGCGGCAAGGACAAATGGCCGATCGCTCTCTTCTACGGCCAGCTTGCTGCCCGTATTGCGGGAACAGATGGTGTCGCAGCCGCCGACAAGGGCGAGAACGAAGGCTTCAACAATCCGGCCTTCATCCAGGCCGGCGAGGAGTTGAAGCAACTGGCCGATATCAAGCCGTTCCAGCCTGGCTACATGGATACGACCCAGCCCAAGGCGGCAGGCCTGTTCGGTGACGGCAAGGGTGCCTTCTATCTGGCCGGCAACTTTCTGGTCGGCGCGCAGGCGCAGAACTCGGCCACGGGCAAGGGGCTTGGAGACGATCTCGACTTCATCACCTTCCCGGCAGTCGAGGGCGGCAAGGGCGATCCGGCCGATACGTTCGGTGGCGTCAACGGCTGGCTGGTGACCAAGGATGCGGGCAAGCCGACGGTCGATTTCCTGAAATTCCTGACCAACAACAAGAACCAGACCGAAGGCGGCCGCCTGAAGATCTGGCTGCCGATCGGCACAGACGCCCAGTCCGGCATTGCCGATCCACGCCTGCGCCGGATCGCCGAGGATCTTTCCAAGGCACCGCATCACCAGCTCTATCTCGACCAGATGCTCGGTGCGAGCGTCGGTGCGGCCCTCAATGACGCTGCAGCCCAGATAGTCACTGGCGACATCTCGCCGGAAGAAGCTGCGGCCCTCGTGGAAGAAGCACGCGAAATGCGCTGAGCCTCGCCTGAAGTGGGCGTGGCGAACACTCGCCGCGCCTCACCCAACACCGGACATATCGAGGAATGACATGACGACCATGACCGGCTCACGCCCACAGCTGAGCCCGGCGGCGCGCATTGCGCGCATGCACAGACAAGGAAAGCTCACTGCTCTCCTACTGTTTTTGCCGCCGGCCCTGGTGCTGTTCACCCTTTTCGTCATCTGGCCGATTTTCAACGCCGCTAATCTCAGCTTCTTCAAATGGAGCGGTTATGGCGCGATCGACAACTTCGTCGGCACCCAGAACTATCAGCGGCTTGCCAACCATTCGGTCTTTCACCAGTCCTTGTGGAATTCGGTAAAGCTGATCCTGGCGTCGTTGTTCATCCAGATCCCGCTGGCCCTGACGCTCGCCCTGCTCATCTACAAGAAGACATCGATCAATACGGCATTCCGGCTGATCTTCTTCGCTCCCTATATTCTGGCCGAGATCGCATCCGGCGTGATCTGGAGCTTCATCTTCGACGGCGACTTCGGGGTGTCCGGCCAGATCGCCACCGCACTCGGCATAGAGCCTTTCTATATCCTGGCAGACCGGCAATTCGCATTCCTCGCCATCATCACCGTCGTCGTATGGAAATATTTCGGCTATCACATGATGATCTTCATCGCCGCTTTGCAGGCGGTACCGGATGATCTGATCGAGGCGGCCGAGATCGACGGCGCGGGGCGCTGGCAGAAGGTCTTCTACGTCAAGCTGCCGCTGATCATGCACGCGATCAAGCTTTCCGCATTCTTCGCGATTGTCGGCGCGCTGCAGGTCTTCGACATCATCATCCCGCTCACCAATGGCGGTCCGTCCAACTCCACCCATTCGATCGTCAGCTATCTCTACACCTATGGGCTGGCGCAGCTGAATGTTGGTTACGGTGCTGCCGTCGGTGTCGTCCTGTTCATTCTCTGCATGGTGACCGCTTTCAGCTACCGCCGCCTCGCCATGGGTAAAGGAGGCGCATTATGAACCGCCCCGGCTTTTTCCTGGCGCTTGCCCGCGCCGCCGTGCTGTCGATCGTCGCGGCGCTGGTCATCGTGCCGCTCATCGCGACCTTTCTCGGCGGTTTCAAATCGGTCGGCGAATTGAGGGCTTCCCCCTTCGGCCTACCGCCCGTTTGGCGCGTCGAGACCTATACGGATATTCTCGGCGGACCAGTCTTCTGGGGATATATCCAGAACTCGCTGATCATCTCGTTTTCGGCGGTGTTTCTCACCCTAATGCTGGCCTCGATGGCGGCCTATGTCTTCGCGCAGATCCACTTTTTCGGCTCGAAATATATCCAGGCCTATCTGTTGCTGGGGCTGATGTTCCCCTTTGCCACAGCGATCGTGCCGCTGTTCCTGCAGATCCGCAATTTCGGCCTCCTGGACAATCCGCTCGGCGTGATCCTGCCCCAGACGGCCTTCTCGATGGCTTTTGCGATCGTGCTTCTGCGCAGCTTCTTCCAGCAACTACCGAAGGAACTGTTCGAGGCCGCCTATGTGGATGGCTGCGGGTATATCGGTTTCTTCTTCCGCTTCACCCTGCCGCTGTCGACGCCGATCCTTGCCACTGTCGGCACCTTCGTCTTCGTCCAGAGCTGGAACAACTACCTGCTGCCTCTGGTCGTGATCAACGATAGTGCCGGCTACACCTGGCCACTCGGCATCATGCGGTATCGCGGCGAGTTCATGGTCGAGTGGAACCGCATTCTTGCCTTCGTGTCGCTGACCATCCTGCCGGCACTGATCTTCTTCACCTTCACCCAGAAATACATCGTGGCCGGTCTCACCCGCGGCTCCGTGAAAGGATGAGTTCATGACACCCGTAATCCGCAACCCGATCCTGCCCGGCTTTAATGCCGACCCTTCGATCTGCCGCGCCGGCGACGACTATTACATCGCCGTTTCGACCTTCGAATGGTATCCGGGCGTGCAGATCCATCATTCGCGTGACCTCGTGAACTGGCGTCTCGTCACCCGTCCGCTCAACCGGGCATCGCAGCTCGACATGCGCGGCGATCCGGACAGCTGCGGGATCTGGGCTCCCTGCCTCACTTACTCCGACGGTCTGTTCTGGCTGGTCTATACGGACGTGAAGCGCAAGAGCGGCTCGTTCAAGGATGCGCATAACTATGTGGTCACCGCGCCCTCGATCGAAGGTCCGTGGTCGGACCCGGTCTATATGAATTCCTCCGGCTTCGATCCGTCGCTTTTCCATGATGACGATGGCCGCAAATGGCATGTGAACCTGCTCTGGGATCATCGTGGACGTCCGTCCCGCTTCGGCGGCATAGTGCTGCAGGAGTATGATCCGGTAGAAAAGAAGCTGGTCGGGCCGATCTCGAACATCTTCAAGGGATCGCCGCTCGGTCTTTCGGAAGGGCCTCATCTCTACAAGCGTGACGGCTGGTACTACCTGATCGTCGCCGAAGGCGGTACGGGCTACAGCCATGCCGTGACGATGGCACGCTCGCGTAACCTGACCGGTCCTTACGAACTGCATCCCGATACCCATGTCGTCACCTCCCGTTTCCACCCGGATGCAACGTTGCAGCGTGGCGGGCATGGCGATTTCGTCGAAACCCCGGATGGCGGCACCTATATGGTGCATCTGTGCAGCCGCCCGCTGCCGGGCCTTTACCGGTCGGTTCTGGGGCGCGAGACATCCATCCAGAAATGTGTGTGGGGCGATGACGGCTGGTTGCGGCTCGATGGCGAAAAATTCATCCCGCAGGACGAAGTCACGGCCCCGAACCTGCCGGCACATCCTTTCCCTGCCGAACCGGAGCGTTATGAGTTCAACCAAGACAAGGGATTGCCGCTCGCCTTCCAGTGGCTGCGCTCGCCCTATCCTGAACGGCTGTTCTCGCTGACCGAATGCCCCGGCCATTTGCGCCTTTTCGGACGCGAGTCGGTCGGCTCCTGGTTCGAGCAGTCGCTGGTCGCACGGCGACAGACGGATTTCGATTACGATGCGGAGACGGAAGTCGATTGCAATCCGACTTCGCATCTACAGATGGCCGGGCTGATCGCCTACTACAATCGCTTCGCCTACCACTACCTCTGCGTCAGTCATGACGAGAAGGCCGGGCGGTCGCTGCAGATCTTCTACTGCAACGGCCAGTGGCCGAACGGCATGACCATGCTCGGGCTGGACAATCCCGTTTCCGTTCCGGATGTCCCGGTGCGCCTACGTGTTGAGGTGCGCGGTGCAGCCCTGCGCTTCTTCTACATGAAGGATGGCGCCTGGACGCGCATCGGCCCGGTTCTCGACAACTCCGTGCTCTCAGACGAAAGCGGTGAAGGCGAGCAGAGCAAAATCACCGGATCCTTCGTCGGTATCGGCAATTTCACCGGCGCCTTTGTCGGCATGGCAGCCCACGATCTCGGCGGGCTGGCGATGCCTGCCGACTTCTCGCACTTCACCTACAAGAACCTTCCCAAGGAATGATCCGATGGCAGTTGTCGAATATCGAAACATCAAGAAGGTTTTCGGCGCGGTCACCGTCATTCCCGATGCCTCGCTGCACATTCCGGACGGATCCTTCACCGTCTTCGTCGGCCCGTCCGGCTGCGGAAAATCGACGTTGCTACGCCTGACGGCGGGGCTTGAAGACGCGACCGACGGAAGGATCTTCATCGACGCGCGAGACGTGACCGAGGAGCGCCCGACCGAACGCGGCATCGCCATGGTCTTCCAGTCCTATGCGCTCTATCCGCATATGGACGTGGGGGAAAATATCGGTTTCGCGCTGAAAATGGCCAAGGTGCCGAAGGCGGAGATCAAGGCGAAGGTAGAAGCCGCCGCCGATGTACTGCAGTTGACGCCGCTGTTGAAGCGTAAGCCGGCGGAGCTTTCCGGCGGCCAGCGGCAGCGTGTCGCCATCGGCCGTGCCATCGTGCGCCAGCCCAAGGTATTTCTGTTCGACGAGCCGCTATCCAACCTCGACGCGGCATTGCGTACTCAGATGCGCGTGGAGCTTGCGCAACTGCACAAGCGGCTCGGCGCAACGATGATCTATGTGACCCACGACCAGGTGGAAGCCATGACACTGGCCGACCAGATCGTCGTGCTTAACAAGGGGCTGATCGAGCAGGTGGGCGCACCGATCGATCTCTACAACAGGCCCGAGACGCTGTTCGTCGCCGGTTTCATCGGCTCGCCGAAGATGAACTTCTTCACCGGCCCGCTGGCTGCGGCGGCTGGCGCGCATACGCTTGGCGTCCGGCCTGAACATCTGGATGTCGATCGCAAGAGCGGGCTTCTTTCCGGCACCGTGCAGTTCTCGGAACGACTGGGTAGCGACACCTACCTGCATGTCGCAATGGAGGGTATCGGCGTGGTTATTGCCCGCGCGGTGGGCGACGCAGTCTATGGGGCAGGGGAGACCGTATGGCTATCCTACTCGCCTGAAATGACGCATCGTTTCGATGAAACAGGCAAGCGGCTCTGAATTTAGGAAGATCCTGCGCGCCGATCAGGCGCGCAGGGCGGTTGCCGGGGATTGGCGATAGGCAAGCAAAGCCGGCACGGCGGCCAGAATGCCGGCGAAGCCGAGGAATACCAGCGCCAGACGCATATCCTCACGCGTAAACCCGACCGGCAGGATGACGCCGCTTTTGGCAGCGAAAAGCTGAGCGCCGATCTGCGCGGCCGCAAGCCCGATCAGGAAGCCGATGCCGATGCCAAGCGCAACAAGCAGGAAAAGCTCCAGCCAGACGATGGTGAACACGGAAAGGCGAGGCGCACCGAAGGCTCGCAGTGCTCCGATCTGGCGCCGCCTCTGGCCCACGTGAATGACGGTGACCAGAACCAGCGCTGCCGCGACAAGCCCTTGGGAGCCTGCAGCAACCGCGCTCAGGATCATCTTGGCATCGCCGAGCGTCGCATAAAGCCTCGTCAGCACTTCGCCGGGAAAGACGCCGAGCGTGCTTCCGGTGCGGTATTCCTGGCGCAGCCGATAGGCATCGGCAATCGTCTTCGGCTTGACGAGAATGGCCGGCAGGCCGGGCGTGGACGCACCGAAGGTTTCGACGACCGGCGCATCAGGATCGATGCTGCCGTGATGGTCTTCCTCGATATGGGCAGAAGAGGCTGTGCCAAGGGCGAAGGCTGGCTTGGCAGGCCGCGCGGCGAGTGTCTCGGCAACCCGTGTGGCGTGTTCCGCCGCCTCGCCCTCGACATGCGTCTCGCCGTCCTCGTGGTGTTCCTCGCCTTCGTGGGCGTGGCCGTCTCCGTCGTGATGCTCTTCCTCATGACCATGCTCTTCGCCAAGGCCATGAACGTGCCAGACGGCCTGGATGGGCACGAGAATGGCGCGGTCCCACGGCGTGCCGGTTGGCTGCAGTTTTCCGGTAACCTTATAGGCCGGGCCGGCGTGGGTGTGTCCACCCGTCTCGGCTGTGCCGTGCATCGGCTTGATTTCCGCCCCGAGCGGCAGGTTTACGGCAGCGCCCAGAACCGCTTCGCCTTCGAGCGCAAACATCTTGCCTTCGGCAAAACCGGGCGTCGTGCTGGAAATGAGCTTGGTGGTCGTGCCGATGATCGGATAACCGGAAAAACTGTCGCCGAAACCGACCGGGGCGGCCCAGTCGACACGTGGATCGGCGGAAAGCCTGGTCAAGATGGAACCGTCGACCAGAGGCAGGGGCGCGGCCTGCAGGAAAATGGAGGAGAGAACGAGCTGTGTCTCGCTGCCGGCGGCGCCGACAACCAGATCGAACTTGTCAGCGGCGCGGGCGCTGCCGAGACGCAGAGAACGTTCCTGAAGTGTGACGGCAACGCCAAGTGCCGTGGCAAGCGCCACAAGAAGCACGACGACGGCTCCACCGAGCCAGAGGCGACGCAGATCTGCAAGGATGAACCGGATCATGCCGCCATCTCCCCGGCCTGCGTATCGCCGACGATATGGCCGCCTTTCAGCGACAGTCGGCGTCCAAGCCGTTCTACCAGGCGCTGGTCATGGCTGGCGACGATCAGGGTCGAGCCGGCATCCGCGGCGACCGACAGAAGAAGATCACCGACTGCCTCGCCGCTTTCGAGATCGAGGCTGGCGGTCGGTTCGTCTGCGATGATGACGCCCGGCTTGCGCAGAAGCGCGCGGGCAATCGCAACACGCTGCATTTCACCGCGCGACATGGTCTCGACATGCTGTTCGGGGCGCTTGAGGCCGACGGTTTCGAACAGAACATGGGCGCGCTTGACGAGCTCGGCCGTCGCTACCCGCGACAGGCGTGCGGGCAGCAGAATATTGTCGAGCGCCGACAGGCCGGGAAACAGATGAAAATCCTGCATGACCAGGCCGATATTGGCGGCACGCCAGCGATCGCGCCTGCCTTCGGAAAGATCCGCGAAGTTCTGATCACCCCAGAACACACGACCGGCACGCGTACGTTCCAGGCCTGCAATGATGTTGATGAGGGTGCTTTTTCCCGAGCCGGACCCACCCGTCAGGGCAACACCGCTGCCGGCTGCGATTTCGAGGTGATCGACGGCAAGAACCGGTGCCGTCAGGCCGGGAAACGAGACGGCGAGATTTTCAATTTTCAGCGACAGCATGTTTTCAAACCGTGGCGTATTCGGCCTGGCGAATACGAAGGAGGCTGACGAAGCCGGTTTCCGGATCCGTCCAGGAGCCCATTTCCAGCTTGCCGCGCACTTCGATCGTCTGGCTGGGCTGGGTAAAGGTCTGCTTTTCACCGAGATAGACGACGACGATATTATCGGGCCAATCGCTGTCCGTCGAGCAGAAGGGGCAGATCGACATAGGGATTTCGGTAAGGACGAAGAACTGCGCTTCGGCTTTCAGCGGCGGGGCCATGAAACCGCGCATGGCGATCTCCTTGCCGTTCAGCTGCTTGACCTTGTCGGAAAATTCCAGCCCAAGAACGCTGACCTTGCCGTAAAGCTCGTCAAAGGTGATATCGTTATTGGCCTCAGCACGACCGGCCGCAGCCAGCAGCGGCAGGCCGGATACGAGGCCAAGTGTCATGGTAAGCGCCTGGCGGCGATTGAAACGCGCCGGATGAAGCTTGTTCATGACCCTTCTCCTTCCTGAAATATCCGCTCATCGTCACGCCGGAAGGTGGACAATGCAAGACGGGGAAACACCGAGGACAATCGAACTCGGAAAATAGAACGAGGACACGCCGCTACGGCGTGCCCCCACCATGTTTCAGGCCTTAGTTGGTCTGCTTTGCGCCAAGCGCAAAAGCTTCGGCGAGAGCCTTGTAGACGTCGCTTTGTTCCATATAGCCACGGAAACCTTCGGCGCCGGGGCCTTCGGCCTGCAGAACCACATCGTCAACAGCGTGAACACCGCTGTCTGCGCTCTTCGGGATGATGCCGCTTACGAGGACCGCGCCGGGAACATCCTTGTACTGTTCGTTGGCGATGTATTCCTTCTTCTCGTTCTGGATGGCCGGTGCGAACGGGCCGTCAAGCTTCGGGCGGAAGGTTTCGTAATGATCCGGGCCGTTATTGGCGTTGAGGAACAGGCGACGGGACACGTCGACCTTGTCCGGATAGCCGTCGCCGTCCTTGTCTTCGTAGTTCGGGAAGCCGGCTTCGGCATAGGTGCCGACCTTTTCGCGCATCTCGGTGCCCGGCTTTTCGTCATCGACGGTGCCGATGATGGAAACGCCGTGCGTGTGGTCACCGGTGACGATGATCAGCGTGTCCGGGTTCTTGGCAGCGAATTCGCGGGCAACGCCAATGGCCTTGTCGAATTCGATCGTGTCGACGACAGCACGATCCCAGTCGAGTGGGTGGGACATCTTGTCGACGTTTGCGGCTTCGACCATCAGGAAGAAGCCTTCCGGGTTCTTCGACAGGTTGTCGAGAGCAACCTTGGTCATTTCGACGAGACCGGGCTGTTCCGGGAATTTGGAAACGGTGCCCTTCTTCAGGAATTCGCGGTCAAGCGTCGTGTCCATGTTGCCGGTGTGGAACAGGCCGAGGATCTTGCCGGTGTTGCTGCCGGCAGCGGTTGCCAGCTCACCCTTGCTGGTTGCCAGCGTGTAACCGGCATCCTTGAACATGGCAATGTAGTCCTTGTCGTCCTTGCGCTTCGAGCCGGCAGTTGCCTGCGGCAGGAAGTAGGCGGAACCGCCGCCGAGAAGAACGTCCGGCTTGACGTCGAACAGCATGCCGTTGATCTCGGCCTTGTCACCGCGCTTGCGGGTATGGGCTACGACGGCAGCAGGCGTTGCGTCCTGCAGTTCGGCGGTCGAGATGATGCCGATCGACTTCTTGGTCTGGCGGCGCAGAGCTTCTGCCAGCGTTTCGACCTTGGGGTCGTCGAGGGAAGCCGGCGTACGGTCGGCATAAACGCCGATGGCATTCACGGCGGTCTTGTGACCGGTCATGTAGGCCGACATCGTGTTGGCGCTATCGGTGGCGACGGCGTCGGTGGCCGAAGTGCCGATGAAGGCTGCCGGCGGCACGTCGTCCATGTTCAGGCGGCCATTGGCCTTACCCTCGGTCATGCCCTTGGACATGATGCGGGCAGCGGTGCGGTGGGCAACCGAGAGACCGTCGGCGATCAGGAAGATGACGTTCTTGGCCTTGGCCTGTTCCGGCGTGCCGTAGACGTTCCAGGTGATGTTCTTGGTCTCGTTGCCGGCTGCAACTTCGACCTTGTAGTCGCCGGCTTTCGCCAGCGTTACGCCACGCAGGATGACGGCCGAACCAAGGACCTTGTCCTTGTTCTTTTCTTCGGCGACGAACTCGACTTCCTTGCCGAGCGTTGCCTTGTAATCCTGGCCGTTGACGGTGATCTTGACGTCTTCCGGCTTTACGACCTTATCGAACTCGACTTTGAAATCGAACGGCGAACCGGTCAGGATCGTCGCGCGATCGAGCGGGTAGACTTCGGCAGCCTGAGCGGCGCCGGCGAGAATGGTCGTAGCGACCAAGGCGGAAAAGAGTTTGCGCATATTCCCCTCACGGATATGTGAAAAAACGACGTCCCCTCCTAGTCCCGCCATGTGACAGTTGGATGACTTGCCGACAGCAATGATTGGTCGATGTCTCGACGCCCGGCCTCAATTTCAGGTGGCAGTGAAATGCAGATGCCGGGATCAGTCATCCTTACATCGGCAAGCCAAGCAGGCCAGCTCGCGTTAGGAACGGTGCCCGATCAGGGCAGAAATTTCGCCACTGACGGAATTCAACAGGCCGATGTAACGTTCGAAGTCACGATTGTTGACGATCGGTGTGAGCGTGGAGAGGCTGATGGCTGCGGCGATCTTACCCCTATGATCGAAGATCGGCACGGCGGTGCAGCGCACGCCTTTTACATGTTCCTGGTCGTCGATCGCATATCCCTGCTCACGAACGCTGGTGATCTCGTCGAGAAAGGCTGCTTCGCTGTCGATGGAACGCGGTGTCGCCGCCTCGTAGGAGTATCCTTTTAGGATGCGCTCTCGGGTCTCTTTATCCTGAAATGCGACCAGCACCTTGCCGATTGCCGTGCAGTGAAGCGGGAGCTGCCGACCTATCCGTGAATAGGTGATGACGGCTGCCTGCCCCTCCACCTTGTCGATATAGACGCCATGCGTTCCATCGAGGATGCCGAGATGCACGGTCTGGCCGGTCTGTTCGGAGAGGCTGACAAGAAAGCTGTTGCAGATCTTGCGAATGTCTATCGAACTGATGACAAAATTGCCGCGCTCGACCAGCTTCATGCCCAGACGATAACGCCCGCTCTCGTCATTCTGGTCGATATAACCGCGCGCCTGCATGGTCTTGAGCAGCGCATGCAGCGTGCTCTTGTTCAATCCGGTCCGAGTGCTGATGTCGGTGATCTTGATCTCCCTGTTCTGATCGTCGAACAGGTCAAGAATCTGCAATGCTCTGTCTACGGACTGGATGGTCGGCATGCTTACCCGCTGGGATGAAGGCAAGCCGGTGGCCATCGGCTCGCCTGAAGAATGAATGCCGTGATGTCTAGCACATTTCGGGCCGTCTTGCAGGTGCGCGACATATGGCCCGGCTCGCAGCAACGAGCCGGGGGCGGTTCCCTTCGATGGTTCCGATCTCGCCAAGGCAGGCTCAGATGATGCCCGCATCGGTTAGCACGCGACGGACTACCGCAATCTTCTCCTCGCTGAGCCGCACTGCCGGTGGCAGCGAATAGGAGGAGATAGGCAGCCCGCAGGCTTTCATCGCTTCCTTGACGACGCCGACGAATGGCACGTCTACCTTGTAGATGCGCGGCAACTGCAGGATGGTGCGATGGAGAGCGGTGGCCCTTGCCAGATCGCCGTCCTTGACCGCGCGATAAATGCCCGTCGAAACATTCGGCGCGAAGTTTGCGCTTGCGGAAATGGCGCCGTCACCTCCTAGAAGCAACGTATTCAACAGATGGTCGTCATAGCCGCAGAAAACGCTGAATTCAGGATGCGCGCCCTTTACGATATCGACCATGTCTCGCAGATGGGCCACGGAATCGATCGTATCCTTGAGGCCGACGATATTGGGATGTGCATCGACCAGCCGCTTGACGAAGGCAGGATAGAGATCCTGGCCAGTAAGCGCCGGGAAATTATAGAGCAGCACCGGCAGTTCGACCGAGTTGGCGATCGCGGAGAAGTAACAGAGCAGGTTTTCTTCCGTTACCTTCCAGTAATAGGGATTGATGGCCACGACGCCGCTGGCGCCGATCGATTGAGCGTGCCGGCTGAGTGCTACTGCCTCGCGTGTATTGGTGCTGCCGGTGCCGATCAGAACCGGCACCCGGCCGGCGGTGTAACGGACGGCAAATTCGGCAACCTCCAGGCGCTCCTCATGGGACATCTGTGAGAACTCGCCGCCGGTGCCCAGGAAGAACATGCCGTCCACGCCTGCGCTGACGAGATGATCGATGACCAGGGCCATGCCGGCCGTGTCGAAGCTGCCATCATCTTTGAAAATGGTCGGGACGGGTGGAATAATCCCCGAAAATTTCATCAATCTGGACATTAACGAACCTCCTTTTGTCAAAAGCGATATCGGAACATGTGAAATGGCTGAATGTTAGAGAATTCTCATTTGTTCTATATTATAGAACAGTGTTCCGATGTTTTTCAGCGTAGCCGAAGTGCCATTGTCCGGCTTTGGCAAATGCCATTGCGAGGCTGTATGTCGCACCATGGGGGAGATCGCGGGCACTGATCGGGTGCCGAGGGCAGCCGTAGTCATCCTGGCCATCCGCCCTGGCGATTGAAAGGGCTGCTCAATACCTGTGATTCATTATCAAGATTTAGACCGGGTAGCTTGCAGCCTTTCGATTGATCCCTTAGCGATCACTTGCGTGATGCAGTTGAGTGATGGGAGAGAGCATGACCGAGGGGACGCAAGTCTATACGATGCCCGGGACGCGCTTTTTTGACCTGATGCCCGCAAAGGGTGGCGAACCCTATCGGATCTTCCTTTCAATTCCGGCGGGCGAGCCGCCTGCGGAGGGATGGCCGCTTCTGGTGACGACCGACGGCAATGCCACCTTTCCCTTCGCCGTGGCCAGCCTTGTCACTCAGGCGCCCTATCCCACGGGAACGAATGTCGGCTGGGGTGTCGTTGCGGCGATCGGTTATCCATCGGATGATCCCTATAACGCGATGCGCCGAGCCTGGGATCTTGGACCTCCGCCAACCAAATCCTATCCGCCTTATTTCGAAGGTGGCCCGCCGGTTCTGATCGGCGGCACGGGAGAATTGCTGGATCTCATCGAACACGAATTGCTTCCGAAAATCGCAGCTATGGTGCGGCTCGATCCTGCGCGGCGATCGCTTTTCGGCCATTCGTTTGGCGGCCTCTTCACGCTTTTTTCGCTGTTCGAGCGACCGGGCCTGTTCAAAAACTGGATTGCCGCCAGCCCGACCATTTATTGGGAAGGAAGCGAAATCCTCAATAATGAAGCGCGGCGACCGGATGCACCGGGGAACACACCGTTCCTGCATCTATCTGCTGGCGAGTACGAAGGCGATGAACTGGCACCGTTCCAGTACCGGAACGAGGATGCCGAGACACGCCTCGAAAAGCGGAAAGCGGAGAGGACTATATCGCTTGCCAGAGAGATGGCTGTTCGTCTGAACGGCACCGCAGATGGCATTCGCACCGAATTTGAAATTTTTCCTGGTGAGACGCACATGTCGGTGCTTGGACCTGCTGTAAACCGGGCCGTCAACATCGCATTCGCAGTCGGAAAGTGATCTTAAATATCAAAGGCCTCAGGCATGTGTGCCTCGGCCGGGGCGTGACAAATTTACGCCGCTTGAGAAAAAGATGACTTTCTAGATCATATTTTATTGATCGCTCGAAATTGAACTTTTATAGCTGCCCCGTGAGCTGACTTCGTCGAGAGAAACTCGCTCTCGCGCGTCTCACATCCACGATCTTTTCGGATCATTCAATTCAGTTTGTCCCTTGTCAAAAGGATCGGGCAATGACGTTCTCTCTTCACCAGTTCCACGCGCGCCATCGTCTTCTTGGTTCCACCATACTGGTTGGTGCCATGACCGCAGCTTTCGTGCCGGCCACGGCTATTGCGCAGGACGCAGCTGGTGAGGCAACGCAGCTTGCTCCGATCGTTCTCCAAAGCGGAGCAACAACGATCGGCCAAGACAATAATACGGTGGTGCCCAGGCGCACCGTGTCGGCCACGAAGACGGACACCCCTTTGGTAGAAACGCCTCGCGCCATTTCGGTGGTGACACACGAGGAAATGGAGCAGCGTGCCGTCACCGACATGATCCAGGCAGCCCGCTACAGCTCGGGCGTCACCACCGGCGCTTTCGGTTATGATCCCCGTTTTGACCAGATCTACATCCGCGGTATCGAAACAACGACCACCGGCGACTTTCGCGACAGTCTACGCCAGCCGATCATGAACTACGGCTCGTTTGCTACTGAAGTCTATACGCTGGATCGTATCGAAATCCTCAAGGGGCCAGTCTCGGTGATGTATGGTGCGGCGAGCGCAGCGGGTATCGTCAACCGTATCTCCAAGATGCCGCAGGAAGAGGCTCACCACGAAGTCGAATTGCAATACGGCGCAGTTGGCCGCAAGCAGGCTGCCTTCGATTTCGGTGGTCCAGTTGGCGAGAGTGACGAGCTGTTCTACCGCTTGGTCGGCCTCGTCCGAGAGGGAGAGGGAAGCTACGACATCCCTGATGACCGCTACCTCCTCCAGCCATCCTTCACCTGGAAGCCGAGCGACGACACGACCCTTACGGTTTACGGTCTGGCGCAGAAAGGCGAAACGGGCGCGAGCGCGTGGAGCTACCTTCAGGGCGACGACGTCTTGCTTTATACCGACCCTGACTTCAACAGCCAGAAGGTCGAGCAGTACCAACTCGGCTATCAGCTTGAGCACAAGTTCGATAACGGCTTGACCTTCCGCCAGAACGCCCGTGTCGGCGATGTCGATCTCAAGGCGCATTACCTAAACCGCGTACTCCTTAATGCCGCTGGCAATTGGCCAACGACTGCAGTGACGGAGGACATGCGCGCCTATCAGATCGACAACCAACTCGAAAGCCAATTCGATACCGGCAGCCTTTCGCATACGCTGCTCATGGGGCTTGACTACACCCGGGTCTTGTCGGAGTTTGCCATGGGCGGTGATGAGGTTGCGCCAGGTACTCCCGGCTCCACGGTGGCAATCCCTGCGCTCACCGACTTCACCGACAGCAGCCTCAGCCAGACAGGCATCTATGCCCAGGACCAGATTGAATTTGGCAAATGGCGTGCCGTGGCGGGTCTTCGCTACGATTGGGCGCACCAGAAGACCGCCGTGGAGGGCGGCTCAACCAGCGAGAAGGATGACGGTGTCCTCTCCGGCCAGGTGGGACTGCTTTACCTGTTTGACAACGGTCTTGCGCCCTATATCAGCTATGGAACATCATTCATCCCATCCACAGCGCTTGCAGCCGATGGTTCGGTTCTCGAACCAACCAAGGGCCGCCAGATCGAAGTTGGCTTGAAATACCAGCCGCAGGGCGAGAATTACTCTTTGAGTGGCGCCGTCTACAGGCTGGTGGAAACAGGTAAGCCTCAGTACGATGTCCCGAGTTACCTGTTCTCACACAATTCCGGCGAAAACACTTATACCGGCTTTGAAATCGAAGGACGTACCGAGTTCGATAACGGCATCAGCCTGATCGCTGCCTATACCTATGCTCACGCCGAAATCACGGAAAACTTCGACCCATCCCTGATCGGCAACACTCCTTCGACGGTGCCGCGTCACGTCGCATCTCTATGGGTGAACTATGCCGTGCCGGAAGACACTGCATTGAGCGGTCTTAGCATCGGTGGTGGCGTACGTGCGATGAGCGAATCCTTCACCAGCGACGCGAATACCGGCAAGAATGCGGGCGTAGCCTATCTCGACGCCGCATTGTCCTATGACTTCGGCGCCACTGCTCCCGACCTCAAGGGACTATCGCTTGCTGTAAGTGCCACCAATCTCGCGGATCGACGCGAACAGGTTTGCACCGACGGTTATTGCTATACCGGCCGAGGCCGCACGGTCCTGGGTTCGCTCAAGTACAAGTGGTAAAACTGGCGGCCTCCTTCCAATGTCATACTCGACATGGGGATGGGGCATGACCTCGGCTCAGTTCGCGCAGGAACGCTCGATATGACGAAAGCCTTTACGGTGCAGAACCTCGGTCTTTCGATCGACGGAAATGCGATCCTGTCGGAAGTCGGCCTCGATTTTCCGGCAGGAGAAGTGGTGGCTTTGGTCGGCCATAATGGCTCGGGCAAATCAAGCCTTTTGAAAATACTTGCGCGACAGCTGACGCCGACCACGGGATCGGCCGCTTATGCTGGCCGCGATCTCAAGCAGTATGACGGCCGCGATTTCGCACGGTCCGTCGCCTATCTGCCGCAGGATCTGAGCACCGGATCGGACATGACGATCCGCGAGCTCGTCGCTTGCGGGCGTTATCCTTGGCATGGGGCGCTCGGCCGGTTTTCCGATCTCGACCGGCAGAAGGTCGAGGCGGCGATCGAGGCGACGCATATCGAGAGATTTGCCGACCGCATGGTGGGTACGCTGTCCGGCGGGGAGCGCCAGCGGGCATGGATTGCCATGTTGATCGCCCAGGACGCGCACTGCCTGCTGCTCGATGAACCGACTGCAGCACTCGATATAGCCCATCAGATCGAGGTGCTGTCACTTGTGCGACGGCTTGCGCATGAAGGTGGCCGAAGCGTCGTCATCGTACTTCACGATATTAACATGGCCGCACGGTTCTGTGATCGGATCCATGCGCTGAAGGGCGGACGCGTGGTCGCCAGTGGAACACCGAATGACATACTCGTACCTGAGACTTTACGCAGCATTTACGGGATCGATATGGATGTGATTGCCGCATCCAGCCTGTCGCATCCGCTTGCCTATGCCCGCTGAGGCCCTGACACGATGACGGTCTTGCGGCGATCTTTCCTGCAATGCGCGGCGGCGGCAGCAATGATGCCGAAGCCGGTGTTTGCCGAAATGGCCGGATTGCGGGTGGTCAGCCTTGATTATGGGCTGTCATCCACGCTTCTGTCGCTCGGTCTGCCGCCTGTCGGAATTTCGGATCTCGCCGATTGGGGCCGATGGGTTGTCGAGCCGGTTTTGCCATCCTCCGTGATCGATATCGGCAGCGCCTACGAGATCAATTTCGAGATCCTCGTACAGGTGAAGCCCGACGTTATCCTGACCACACCTTATCTCGATGAACTTCTGCCCAAGCTTCAACCGGTGGCGAAAGTTGTCCGGCTTGAGATTTTCACCCCCGACGCCGGTCCTATCCTGCCGGCGGCCATTGCCGCGACACGCAGGCTTGCCGCGGAAATTGGACGGCAGAACGAGGCTGAAGAGTTTCTGGCGCGTTCCGACGCCTTTTTCGAGTCCTGTAGGAATAGACTTTCCGGCAGGAAATTGCCGCCGGTGGCGCTGGTCAATTTCATGGACGCCCGCCACGCCCGCATCTATTCGGCGCCCGGTCTTTTCCACAATGCGCTGGAGCGCATCGGGGTTCGCAATGCGTGGGAAAAGCAGTCGAATTACTGGGGGTTTGAGACGATTGGCATCGAGGAGTTGTCGACGATCAAGGATCCGGATGCGCGCCTGATCGCCTTCGATCCCATCCCGCCGGATGTATTGCCGAGGCTCGCCGATAGTCCGCTCTGGCAACGCCTTCCGTTTTCACAGCCGGGACATTTTTCCGTTCTTCCACCGGCCCTGATGTTCGGCATGGTGAATGAGGCCGTCCGCTTCGCCGGCCTGTTGACCGAGCTTTTGGAAAAAGACGCATGACCGCATCCCGTCGCGACATTCTCGGGCCGGCTCTCGTGACGCTATTGCTGTTATGCGCGGGCGGAGTGACATCCTGGTTTCTTGCTGCACCTGCCTTGTCCGTACCCGGCGGTTCTTCATACGATATCGAGCGGATGGTGCTCTGTTATTCGACGCTTCCCCGGCTCGCGACGGCGTTGCTTGCCGGTGGTGCCCTTGCCTTGTCGGGCGCGCTGTTCCAGCAGGTCCTGCGCAACCCGCTGGCCGATCCGACGACGCTCGGCGTTTCGGCAGGAGCAAACCTTGCCTTGGTCATCACATCGCTTTTCCTGCCCGGTCTGTTAGGAGCCGGCCGTGATCTCGTCGCCCTGGCAGGCAGTGGCGTTGCGGCTGCAATCGTCGTCAGTCTCGGCGCACGCCGGGGGTTCTCACCCTATTCTCTCGTACTCTCCGGCCTCGTGTTGAGCCTCTGGTGCGGCGGCCTTGCGGCCATCCTGACTTATCTGAACCAGAAATATCTGGCGAGCCTGTTCATATGGGGCGCAGGTTCGCTCTCACAACAAAGCTGGGTCATCCCATTGTCGCTGATGTGGAAACTTGCCGCTGTTTCCATCGTCTGCGCCACGCTCATCCGGCCGCTCTCCCTACTTGATCTGGGAGAGAGCAGTTCCTCGGCGCTAGGGGTCAAGCTGGTCCGTCTTCGTACCATCGTTATCGTCTGCGCCGTTGCGCTTGCGGCCTTCGTCACCAGCGCTGTGGGTGTGATCGGCTTTATCGGACTGGTGGCGCCGACGATTACCCGGCTGGCGGGTGCAAGGCGGCCGGCGCAATTGATCTTATGGTCTCCGCTGGTTGGCGCCGGGCTGCTCTTCTTTGCCGATTCCGTCCTGCAGCTTGTCGCAGGTGGCCTTGGCGATTTCCTGCCGACCGGAGCGGTCACGGCGATTTTCGGTTCACCATTGCTTCTGGCGCTTCTGCCACGGCTGAAGATCCGCCATCGAATTCAACAGGCTGCGGTACGAAGGCAGTCGCGCCGATGGGATACGAAAATCCCGATCGTCATAGCACTCTTTGCCCTCGTCCTGATGTTGCTCCTCAGCATGTTTGTCGGGCGCGGGATCGATGGAAGCTGGACGCTCGTTTTCGGTGAATATTCCCGGGATATCCTGTCCATCCGATTCCCGAAGATAGTCGCGGTCCTGGCGTCCGGCGCAATGCTTGCCGTCGCGGGCTCGATCCTCCAACGGCTGACCGGAAACGAGATGGCAAGCCCTGAAGTTCTGGGGATCAGCGCCGGGTCGACATTCGGTGTCGCGATCGCACTTTTTGCGATCGCGCCGGGCTTTTCCGGCCAGTTCCTGTTTGCGGTGATCGGGGCGGTCATCGTGCTTTCGATGATATTGCTCGGTTCCCGCCGATCATCATTCGCGCCCGAGCGGGTATTGCTGGCCGGTATCGCGCTCAGCGCCATGGTCGATGCCGTGGTCGGCGTGCTGAGTTCGACGGGTGATCCGCGCGCTGTACTTTTGATGCGCTGGATGAGCGGCTCCACTTATCTGGTCGACGGCACGAGCGCCGCAGCAGAGACTGTGCTTGCTGTCATCCTTATTGCAGCCGCATTCGCTGCTCGACACTGGCTCGATATCCTGCCGCTCGGCCCTGCTCCATCTGTCGCGGTTGGTGTCCCGCTGGCGCGCGCAAGGCTGGCGCTGTTCGGGCTTGCCGGATTGCTGACAGCTACTGCAACGCTGACAGTCGGTCCGCTCTCCTTTGTCGGGTTGATGGGGCCACATCTGGCGCGGGAGGCAGGCTTCACGCGTGCCATGCCGCAGATGATCGGCGCATCCCTGATTGGTGGAGGATTGATGGTGGCAGCCGATTTTGTCGGCCGGACGATCGTGTCGCCCTACCAGATCCCGGCCGGCCTCGTTTCAGCACTCATCGGCGCGCCGTTCCTGATGCTGATGATGCGCCGAAAGGCCTGAGCGTCGTCTGCTGTGGATTAACGGCTCTCCAGCTTGCTTACTGGCTGGCCAGAAAACTCTCATAGGTCTGCTTCAACCCCACTTTCAGCGGCCGGGCATTGTCCCAGCCGAGCCCATGCAGGCGAGTGAGGTCGGCAAGCTTGCGCGGCGTACCGTCCGGTCGCGAACGATCAAAGGAGAGCGGTCCCTCGAAGCCTACGGTTTCACAGACAAGATGAGCGACATCGGCGATCGAAAGCTCTTCGCCCGAGCCGATATTGACCGGCAAAGCGTCGGAATAATTGCGCAACAGGAAGACGACGGCCTCTGCCAGATCGTCGACATGAAGAAACTCCCGAAGCGGGTTACCGCTGCCCCAGATCGTCAGACTGTCTGCATTTTTCAGCTTGGCCTCGTGTGCCTTGCGGATCAGCGCCGGCAGAACGTGACTTGTTTCCAGGTCGTAATTGTCGCCGGGACCGTAAAGGTTGGTGGGCTGAGCCGAAATGAAATCCAGTCCCTGCTCCTGCCGATAAGCCTGGCAAAGCTTGATGCCGGCAATCTTGGCAATGGCGTACCATTCGTTGGTCTTTTCCAATGGACCCGTCAGCAGCGATTCCTCGCGGATCGGCTGTTCCGCGTCACGCGGATAGATGCAGGTCGAGCCGAGAAGAAGAAGCTTCTCCACGCCGGCGCGCGCCGAACCCTCGATGACATTCGCCTCGATCATCAGATTGTCGTAGAGAAAGGAGACTGGTGACGCGCTGTTGGCCGCAATGCCGCCGACACGGGCTGCCGCCATGATGACGGCATCCGGCTTCGTGTATTCGAGCCAGCTGCGTGTCGCAGCCTGATCCCGCAGGTCCACTTCACTGCGCGGCACGGTCAGTACCTCGCAGTTTTCCCTTGCGAGAAGCCGCACGAGCGCCGAGCCGACCATACCCCGATGGCCAGCTACCCAGACCCGTTTTCCCTCAAGCTCGAACGGCGGCTTCATCTGTCAGTCCTTGTCCCTTTGATGCACCGAGTTCGCATGTTCGCGAATATCGGACTGGACCATCTCGGTAATCATTTCCTCCAGCGTGGTGGTTGCTGTCCAGCCGAGCTTTTCCTTAGCCTTGGCAGGATCCCCCAGCAAGAGATCGACTTCCGTCGGGCGGAAGTAACGCGGATCGACCTCAATAAGGCAGCGTTTGGTGCCGCGCTCGAAGCCGCGCTCCTCGACGCCTTCACCCTTCCATTCGATCTCTATGCCGGCGACCTTGAAGGCCGTACTGACGAAATCGCGCACGCTTACGGTACGACCGGTGGCAAGAACATAGTCGTCTGGCTCATCCTGCTGGAGAATCCGCCACATGCCTTCGACATAGTCGCGAGCATGGCCCCAGTCACGCTTGGCGTCGAGATTGCCGAGATACAAGCGGTCCTGATCGCCGGCAGCGATCGCGGCCACGGCGCGGGTGATCTTGCGGGTCACGAAAGTTTCGCCGCGGCGCGGGCTTTCATGATTGAAAAGGATGCCATTGGACGCATGCATGCCATAGGATTCACGGTAATTGACCGTGATCCAGAAAGCATAAAGCTTGGCAACGCCGTAAGGCGAACGCGGATAGAATGGGGTGGTTTCCTTCTGGGGTGTCTCGACCACCTTGCCGTAAAGCTCAGATGTCGAGGCCTGATAGAAGCGGGTCTTCTTTTCCATGCCCAGAATGCGAATTGCTTCGAGGATACGCAATGTGCCCATGCCATCCGCGTTTGCGGTGTATTCCGGCGTTTCGAAGCTCACATGCACGTGGCTCTGTGCGGCAAGGTTATAAATCTCGTCCGGCTGCACTTCCTGAATGATGCGGATCAGGTTGGTTGAGTCGGTCATGTCGCCGTAATGCAAAGTAAAACGGCGGTCGGTTTCGTGCGGATCTTCATAAAGATGGTCGATGCGCCCGGAATTGAAGCTCGATGAGCGGCGCTTGATGGCGTGAACGTGATAACCTTTCTCGAGCAGGAGTTCAGCCAGATAGGAGCCGTCCTGCCCGGTGACGCCGGTAATCAGTGCGCGTTTCGCAACCTTGTTGGTCATGGTAGTCATTCCTTAGCAGGGACGAGCGACGGCGGAGAAGGCTTCAGCCACACGCGCAATATCCGCCTCGTTCAGGTTATGATGGTTCGGCAGGTAGATGCCGTAATCGTGCACCTTGTCTGCGTTCTGCAGCGCGAGCTGCGAATGGTCCCTAAGCCAGAAGGGATGGCGCGCGATGTTGCCGCAAATCAATGGACGGCATTCGATATCGAGCGCATTGATGTGCTTGTAGGTTTCAAGCCGGTTTTCAATGAACGTCCCATAGGCGAAGGAGGAAAGAACTTCCGTGTCGCCCGACTGGCAGAAGAAGTCTGGCAATGCTTTGCGATAGAGCTCGAAATTGATGCGCCGGCGCTCAACGATATGGTCAAGTTTTTTCAGCTGCGAACGGCCGAGGAACGCCTGAAGGTCGGTCGAGCGCAGGTTATATCCGGCGTGATAGAAGGTGTAGAGGTTCTTGAACTCGTCGATACCATTCTCGTCAGCCAGAGATTTGCGCAAGTCCGGCCGCAGGTCGCGGCTCCATCCATGCGATCGCAGCGATAGCATCAGCTGGTGCAGCTCGCTGTCGTCGGTGACGACCATGCCGCCCTCAATGGTCGAAATATGGTGGCCATAATAGAACGAGAAGCTGCCTGCAGTCCCGATCGAGCCGAGTTTCCGGCCCTTGTAGGTCGAGCCTAGCGCTTCGCACGAATCTTCCAAGAGCTCGATATCATAGCGCTGGCAGATGTCGCGGATCGCATCCATGTCGCCGGAGTGGCCGAGCACATGAACAAGGATCAGCAGCGACGGCGGATCAGTGCGGCACAGATCCTCCAGGTGGTTGAGGTCGATACCGAGCGAATTCGGATCGCAATCGCACAGGCGGACGTCGAAGCCCAATTGCAGCAGGGGCGAGACGGTCGTGACCCAGCTGACGCCGGCGGCGATCGCCTTGTTATTGCGCAGACGGCCAGCCTCCTTCAACGTGGCAATCATCAGGAGGTTGGCGGAGGAGCCGGAATTCACATAGACCGCATGCCGGCTGCCCATCCAGGTCGCGAACTCTTCTTCAAAGGCGAGTGTCTGTTCGGCCTTGGTCAGTCGGTTGCCCGCGAGCATCCATTCGGAGAGCGCCTCAAGCTCGTTCTGGGCAATGGTTTCCTCGGCGAGGCGGATAGGACGAAGTACGGACATCAAGACGCCTCCCTGATGCGCACAGAGCGCATCACTTTCATTTCCAGATAATAGCGGGTGACTTCGGCATAGGCGGCGCGAAGCTTCAGGGTCTTCTCGCCGGACGCAAACGCATCGATCGTGATGGATCCCTCATGAGCGCGGAAGAATGCGAGCGGCTCTCTGACAAACCCGATCTTGGGATAGCGCAGCATCGAGAGCAGCGAGACAAAGGCGTCGGGACCGACGCCGCGATATTCGTTTCTCTGCAGCGGCAGCCGACCCTGATAGAGTGCGTCGATCAGGATCTGGCGGCGATATACGGCTGCACCGGGCGAAATCAGCGAGCCGAGGATCTGTTTCTCGACGGCCTCGACGGGGAATATACCGGTTTCGGGTAGCCATTCTACGAACTGGCGAAGCTTGGTCGGAAGACCTGGCCCATCGACCACATCGGCGCCGCTGAATGCAAAGCCGGTGTCTTCGTCGATAACGGAAAGGCAAGCCTCAATGAAATTCGGAGCGATCCAGTCGTCGTCATACTGAAGGTGCACGAAGTCACCCTTGGCATGCAGCACGCCCTCAAGCCAGCAAAAATGCGGGCCGAAGTCGCGTTCGCGGCGAATGTAGAGGATACGATCACCGTAGGATGACGCTACCTCCGCTGTGTTATCTGTCGATCCGTGGTCGACAACGATAACCTCGACGGGGCGCGTCTGGTTCAGCGAACTCTCTATCGCCACAGGTAGCATGTCTGCGCGATTGAAGGTTGGAATGACAATGGAAACAGTCTCAGACATTAAGGTCTCCTAGGATCTGTCTAAGCCGCGAAATATTGGCAACGAGAGTGTCGGCGCTGCCGGTAGCTCGGATTTCGAGAGGATGCGGGCTCAATCCCTGAACAAAATCGCGTATAGTAGTGCCATTGCCAGAGGCGACATTGACAGGACCGGTTGCTGAAGAAAGGGCAAGGCGCACCACGTATTCAGCTGCCTTCTCAGCAGGCAGAAAATCACGGATACTGTCTCCGCCAGGCAGATCGAAAGGCTGGGTCAGATCTTCATTGGCAAGACGCCGTTCTACAGAGGGGCGCAGGAACGAGCCCGTCTGGGCAGGGTCGTGAATGGAGAAAAGCCGCGTTGCGAGAAAGGCCCGACCTGTGGCGTCGCATATGTCTGCAGCAACGCTTTCGGCCTGCCACTTGGTGCGACCGTAAAGCGATGCCGGCGTCTTCTCCGCTTCTTCGCAAATTGGCTCTGCTGATGGCGCGTAAATGTGGCTTGAAGAGCAAAATACAAACGAAGCCTTCTGCCCTTCCAGCGCGGAAAGAAGATTGATCGTGCCGCCGACATTCACCGCATAGGCACGAGCAGGATCTGCCTTGACCGAGGCAACAGGAACCAGAGCAGCAAGGTGAATAATCTTATCGACTGCGGCTGCCGCATACTGCGCCCGCACGGCATCCAGGCTGGTCAGGTCGGCCTTGTTGATGATTACTTCCGCATCAGGGGACAGGCGAGCCAGATGTGAGATCACATGACGCCCCAGTATCCCGCCTGCACCGGTCACCAGGATGCGCATTGATCACACCATCTACGGGCATGGGCCGGAGACGAAGCCCATCGACAATAAGAAGTGGAGCCGACTGCCTGCTGCATTCTATACCCTTGTTATGCGTGACGAAGGGTTTCGCAGCGCAGAGATTCATCCATGTAACAGGCTTGAAGACTCACGGTTCAGGCCCTCAGAAATCGTGGTTATGGCAATTGACGTGAACGCCCGACGCATGCCATCCCTCGTTAACAATCAATGACGTTTGTTCCATGCGCGAACCTTACGGCGAAGGAATTCCCAGATATGCATTATACCCGAGTGAGGACGCAGAGCGATTTCGAGGGCGCTCTGGTTACCGTGTATTGCGCGGTCTGGCATCGGCAGCAAAACAAGCTCGATCTTCTAAAGTCCCATTATCTCAATCTGCGCCGCCAGAGTATTGGCGTGCGCATGCTCTACATTTTCGACAACGGTGATACGCCGCCGGATTGGCTGGATGCGGATTGCTACGTGTTCTCAGGTCCACTTTCGATCTACGAAGCGTGGGCTGCAGCCGTGGCGCTCAACAAGTCGTTCTATGTCATGAACCTCAACCTTGACGATCGTCTGGCCACCAATGCGGTGGAAATGTTGGTTGGAGCGGCCTGTGCCTCGTCGGCGGCGCTTGTGGGCGGCGAGTGGCTGATCTGTTTCGATCAATCGCATCTTGACCAGCCGTTCAAGGCGCCTTTGCTTATGGCTTCGGAATTCGTTTCCGAGTGGCCGCCCAAACCAAACCCACGGCTCAGATTGGGTTCGGGTTCCGGTGAGCGCGGCACTTTTGGTCCGGCGACCCTCTGGCATGCTGCGGCAATGGGCAAATATTACCCGAGTTATTTCAACGATGGATCGATCATCAAATCGATTGGCGATACGTTGTTTTGGGGCGTGCTGCATCAAAAGGGTCTAAAGATGGTGCGCCTGCCGATGCTTATAGGCAAATATTACTCGTCACCGACAGAACAGGCCGAATTCCGTTCGCATGATGACCAGGAGCTTGTCACTCGCCACGGCATTTCCAAGATTTCGTTTGCGGACCGCATTCTGGGTGGAGAAGTGCCAGAAGTGCCTGGACCAACCGCCTAGCCTCTCGATTGCGGGATGGTGACCAGGAATTCGGTGCCTCGATAGGATGAGTTTTGCAGCGTGATTGTTGCGCCGTGTGAGGCAAGCATTGTGCGAGCGATTTCAAGTCCCATTCCAGTCGCCGGGTCCAGAAAAATGGCTGAAACACGCGGTCCCGGTTTGCGTTCGATATCCCGTTCCCATCATCAATTACGAAGATCTTGGTGGAAATCCGGTTGGCGTCCACTCTAAGATCGAGACGCATTGCACCCTCGCTCACTGTTCACGCGCAGCTTGAAGCAGACGCATGGACTGTTGTGATGATGTTATCTGCACCAGTCGCCGCCTTCTCCAAGCCACCAGCCCTCGGCGAGGAGGCGATAGGGGAAGGGCGGAGCGATCGGGAATGAGGTGCTTTTTCATGTCGGCAGAATGCCCATGGCATTTGCAGATTATGTGCAGGCCATGAGGAGATATTCAGGATTTTGGTCCGAACCGAGCCGTCTTCATCGAGATGCCTTTGGGAGAAAGCATGTTCTCCGACAGATAATCTTCGAACGGGCTTTCCACTAATGGCGCGGGCGGGCTTGAAGCAGGATCGTGCAGCCAAGATCCGCTGACCGTAAGTGGTAGCTTTGCCGCATACTCAACTCCATGTGTCTGCTGTACAAAAATGCCAACGCCGCCTGGCGCGGCTCCGTGGGAAGAGAAAGACATCATGAATTCATTTCAACCAGCTCCCTTGAAATTGTATCCGGCGACAGCGGGAGGTGCGACGGCTGCCGTTCTTCACCATGGCGCTCAACTGGCTTCCTGGCGGTCTGCGAAAGGTACGGAAAACATCTATCTGTCTGAGTTGGCCGATTTTTCGCCGGGTAGCGCCGTGCGTGGCGGCGCGCCAATCTGCTTTCCGCAATTCTCCACCCTAGGCGATCTGCCACTGCATGGTTTTTTCCGCAACCAGATCTGGACGCCGGTTCCCGGCGGTGCAGATGGCGCCGAGATTGCGCGGTTACAGCTTCGCGACACAGACGAGACTCGCGCGCTGTGGCCGCACGCTTTCCAAGCTGAACTTCAAGTGACGGTAGCGGATCACAGCCTGGAGATCGCTTTCTCGGTATCGAATACAGGGGCCGAGTTGTTCTCCTTTACCGCAGCGCTCCACACCTACTTCCGGGTGACAGAGATCGCGAACGTAGCCATCGCCGGCTTGCAGAATATCCGCTATCTGGACAAGCTAAAGGAAAATGTCATCGACACTGAGACGAGCGCGCGACTGCTGATCGACCGCCCGCTCGATCGCGTTTATTACAACACCACGGAGGCGCTAACCCTCGAAGAGGGCGCTCGTCAGTTGCGGATCTCTACCAAAGGCATGCCCGATACCGTCGTATGGAATCCAGGCCCGGAACGTTGCGCCACCATCGCCGATCTGCCCGATGATGCCTGGCAGCATTTTGTCTGCATTGAAGCGGCGGTCGTTGACGCTCCAATCTCTCTTGCTCCCGGAGCAACCTGGCGCGGGATCCAGAAAATGGAAGATCTTCGAGGCGATCGATAAATCCCTGAATGCGCCGAGGGCAATCATCCGTAGTGTGATTGCCCTCGATCTAGGGAGCAAAAGTCTTATTTCGTTGAGCAGGAGCCGCGCTTTAAGCGGATCCTGTTCATCAGTCGTGAAATTATTGCGGGGTCACGTCGAAGCCGAACCACTTCATCGACAGTGTCTTCAAAGTGCCGTCGGCTTTGGCGGCGTTGATTGCTTCGTCGAACTTGGCCTTGAGAGCCGTGTCGCTCTTGCGCAGGCCGACCGAGCTGCCGGCGCCAAGGAAGCCACCCTGGAAACGCGGTCCAACGATTTCCATCTCGCTGTTGGTGGGCTTTTGGATGGCGGTCGTCAGGTAACCCATGGAGGCGGTGATTATGTCGACGCGGCCCGCGATCAGGTCAAGATCATGCTGTTCGGTGGTTTTGTATTCTCGCTTTTCGACAGTGTCCTTGAGGTATTCGTCGATTAATCGCGAGCCGATCGAAGCGGTCTGGACCCCGACGATCTTGCCCTTGAGCAGTGGCTTCAGTTCTTCTATGGCCTTGCGTGCGCCTTCCTCGTTGGTGGATAGCGAGTAGATGGCATCCTTCAACGGCATGTTTGACAGGTCGGAGTCTTTCAGGACGGCAAAGGCCTGACCGGTGGTGCCATAGGAAATCGAGAAGTCGATGACTTCCTTGCGCTTTTCGGTGGCTGACATGCCGGCCATGATGGCGTCGAACTTGCCAGCGTTAAGAGCCGGGATCATGCCGTCGAAAGCCTGGGCGACGATCGTGCACTTGATCTTCATGTGGTCGCACAGATAGTGCGCCAATTCGACGTCGTAGCCGTCCAGCGTGCCGTCCGGGCGGGTGAGGTTATAGGGAGGAAATGCACCTTCGGTGGCGATGGTGATTTCTGTCTTTTCCTGCGCGAAAGCGCCGGTCGCAAGCGTCATCGCTGCGAACACGCCGGCAGCCAGTGTCTTGATGATTGTCATTGTCGTTCCCCGTCTCCTTGTTGGGTATGAATTGGTCTCAGGCGCTGATGAACTTGCGGAAGCGCTCCGACTGCGCGTTGGTGAACATTTCCTCCGGGCTGCCCTGTTCCTCGATGGCGCCTTGATGGAGGAAGATCACCCGGCTGGACACGTCGCGGGCAAAGCCCATTTCGTGGGTGACGACCAGCATCGTGCGGCCCTCGTCGGCAAGCGAGCGCATGACGCGCAGGACTTCGCCGACCAGTTCCGGGTCGAGCGCCGACGTCGGTTCGTCGAACAGCATGACCTTGGGGCGCATGGCGAGCGCCCTGGCGATTGCCGCACGCTGCTGTTGGCCGCCGGAAAGATGCGAGGGATAATGATTGCGTTTGTCGGCAATGCCGACCTTTTCAAGCAGCGCTTCCGCCTCGGCGATAACATCCGCCTTCGGCCGCTTCTGCACATGGATCGGCGCTTCGATGATATTCTCGATCACCGTCTTGTGGGACCAGAGATTGAAGCTCTGGAACACCATGCCGAGCTCGGAGCGGATGCGTTCGACCTGCCTGCGGTCGACGATCCGGCCATAGCCCTTTGCGTCGCGCTTTAGACCGATTTTTTCGCCGGCCACGCTGATTTCGCCGGCATCGGGCGTTTCCAGCATGTTGATGCAGCGAAGCATGGTCGATTTGCCGGAACCAGACGAACCGAGAACGGAGATCACTTCGCCTTCATGCGCAGTCAGGTCTATGCCTTTCAGCACTTCGACCGGGCCGAAGCTCTTGCGCAGTCCGCGGACCTCGATCGCAGGTGTGGTGGTGGGTGTCATTGCGGTCATTTCATTTCTCCTGCCGCAATGGGCTGAAGGCTGGGCGCTTGTCGCAGATGCGGGCTCAGGCGGTATTCGATCAGGACGACGATGCGGGCAAGCAGGAAATTGATGGCGAGATAGATCGCGCCTGCAACGATGAAGACTTCGATCGCCCGGTAGGTTTCGGAAATCAGCTTCGCGGCAACGCCGGTCACTTCCATGATGGTAATGATCGAGGCAAGCGAGGTTGCCTTGACCATGGAGATGATCTCGTTGGAATAGGCCGGCAGCGACTGGCGGATAGCCAGCGGCATGACGATGCGGCGAAACACCAGAAAACGTGACATGCCGCAGGCGCGTCCCGCCTCCACCTGGCCATGTGGCACGGAGAGGAGGCCGCCGCGGATGATTTCGGCGGAATAGGCGGCGGTGCACAGCATCAAAGCCATGATCGCGCACCAGTAGGGATCGCGAAGGATGAACCAGAACATGCTGCGGCGCACGCCGCGGAACTGGCTGAGGCCGTAATAGATCAGGAAGATCTGCACTAGCAGCGGCGTGCCGCGGAACACGAAAATATAGGCGCGGGCAAACCAGTCGAGCGGCGCAATGCCGGAGAGACGGCAGAGCGCCAAGCCGAGTGCGAGAACGGTTCCCATGGCCACCGACGTTGCAGCCAGTTGCAGCGTCGTCGGAATGGCCGAGATCAGCGTGACAAACGTATCGTAGAGAAACACGAAATCCATCAGCCCCTCCGGACGCCGCGGGTGAACCGCTTTTCGCTGAATTGCAGCAGCGCGCCCGAAAGGGTCGAGATGGCGAGATAGATCATGGCTGCGATGAAATAGAAGTCGAAGGGGCGGCCGGTGGAGCCGGCACCGATCTGCGACTGGCGCAGCAGTTCGACGACACCGGTGATCGACACGAGAGCGGATTCCTTCAGCACGATCTGCCAGACATTGCCCATGCCGGGCAGGGCGTAGCGCAATGTCAGCGGCGCGATGATGCGGCGAAAGCGCAGGAAGGGAGGCATGCCGCAGGCAATCGCGGCTTCAAGTTCGCCGGTATGGACGGCCTTGTAGGCGCCGCGAAACACTTCCGTCTGCTGGGCGCCGGAGGTGACGCCGACGGCGAGCGCCCCGGCGAGAAAACCGGGAAAGCTTATAAAGCCGCTTGCGCCGAAGAGATGGCCGAAGGCAGAAATGACCGTGCTACCGCCAAAATAGAAGAGGTAGATGACGAGAAGATCAGGAATGCCGCGCAGCACCGTGGTGTAGGTGCCGGCAACGCTGCGGGCGACCGGTCCGCCGGCAATCTTTGCCCATGCGCCAAGTGCGCCGAAGACCATGCCGATCGCATAGCCCGCGAGCGCGATCAGGATCGTCATCAGAGCACCGGCGGCAAGCGCCGGGCCCCAACCATCCGGTCCGCTACCGATCAGATCGAGAAACGAGGGCTGTGTCATGCAGCATCCTGGACGAGCGGGATCGGAGGATCGACGTCATCCGGGATCGGGTTGACGAAGGGCGTGCCTTCGAGACGGTAGGCGAAGTCAGCCTTTGCCTCGGCAATCCGTTCAGGATTTGCAAAAAGATCGGCGGCGGTCGAGGCCATGACCTTGGCCGCATGGGCCATGCCCTTGTGTGCCGCCGGCAGCTTGCCTTGCGCGACCAGTTGCCAGGAATGACCGGGCGTGCCGATCGCATAGGTGGCGCCGCGCACCTGCACGGTCGGAACCACCCAGCTGACGGTGCCGACATCGGTGGAACCGACGATCGACGTATCGCCGCTTTCCGGCGGGAAAATCACGTCGCAAAGCGGTACGCCGGGGCGGGGCTTGAGGCCGAAACGCTGGAAGGACGACTTGATGTCGGCCGGCGTAAACGTCTTCTGGAATTCGGCAGCCTTGGCGCGATCCGCATCATCGAAATCCGGCAGGCCGATGCGTTCGATATGGCCGTGCATCAATGTTTCGAGCGGCGTGTTGCCGACAAGGTTCGCATCGCCGCTGATGATTTCGCTTCTGACTGTTGTGCCGGTCATCAGGGCAGCGCCGGCTGCCACATCCTTGACGCGGTCAACGAGTTCGAGAAGGTCCGGCAGGTCACGTGCGCGCACAAGGTAACGAACCGTGGCGCGGGCCTGAACGACGTTCGGCGCGTGGCCACCTGTATCGGTGACGGCGTAATGGATGCGTGCGCTCGATGGCATGTGTTCGCGCAGATAGTTTACGCCGACATTCATCAACTCGACAGCATCGAGAGCGGAGCGCCCGAGGTGGGGCGTGGCAGCCGCATGCGAGGCGCGGCCGGAGAAATGAAAATTTAGCTCGTTGCAGGCGAGCGAGACCGGATTGTTGACGCCGACAAAAGCGGCCGGATGCCAGCAGATCGCGATATCGACATCATCGAATACGCCGGCGCGAACCATGAAGCCCTTCGAGGATCCGCCTTCTTCCGCTGGGCAGCCGTAATAACGAATGCGGCCGGGCAGATTGTTGGCGGCGAGGTAATCCTTGACAGCTGCTGCCGCAAGCAGGGAACCGGAGCCGAGCAGGTTATGTCCGCAACCGTGGCCGTGGCCGCCGGTAACCATTGGGCGCTCCTCGGCGAGGCCGGCTTCCTGGCTGAGGCCGGGCAGAGCATCGTATTCACCAAGGATGGCGATGACCGGACCGCCTTCGCCGGCTTCGCCCATTACCGCAGTCGGCATGCCTGCGACATTACGGGTGATCCGAAAACCTTCCGCTGCAAGCTGCGCCGCATGGGCTTCACTGGAAGAAAATTCCTCGTAATTCACCTCTGGTATGTCCCACACCTGGTCGGCGAGGCGGGCATAATCGGGCGTCTTATTGTCGATCAGTTCCCAGACGGCGTCGGAGTTTTTCATGCTATCGGTCTTTTGTTGACAAAATTGGTACCAATCCTATTTACGGAATAACATTTGCGCAACATTTCTTTTTGATTATTTATTGGGCAATTATGCAGGCTTCGAGAGTGGTGATGACGGGTTCACAGACGGTTACCGAAGCGGATGGAGAGCGGGACGCTACTCAGCTGATCCTGCAGGATATTCAGTCCGGCGTTTATGCGCCCGGCACGTGGCTCAAGCAGATTGACCTCGAGACCCGCTATGGCCGCGGCCGCAACGAGATTCGCCGAGCACTCGATCGTCTCGCCCTGAAACGGGTTGTCGAGCATGTCCCCAACCGCGGCTATCACGTCTATCTAAGTGACGGAAAGCAGTGGGACGATATAGCCGAGATCCGCATCATGCTGGAGACGGGCATTGCCGGAAAGGTCATCGCACATGCGACGCTGGCGGATATTTCAGGTCTCCGAGATTTGGCGAACCGGTTTCAGGGCTTGCTTCTTTCAGGCACGGTGCTCGAGCTTTACGAGGCAAACCTCGCCTTTCACCGCGCCTATGTCGATCTTGCCGGAAATGCGGAACTGCACAGCGTGATTGCGGAACTGCGGCAGCGTACATCGTCTGCGCCGGTGTCGCAGTGGCATACGCGATCGAGGATCGAGGTTTCGGCTGCGGAACACCATGAAATGGTCGATGCGATCGAAGAGAAGGACGAGTTGCGGTTGAAAACGCTCATCGAGCAGCATATCCGGCAAAAATAGCTGGTTTCAATTCCTGCTCAAAAATCGCACAATCCCGTCACTTCTTAATCCCGACCCATTCAGAGCGGCCGAGATCCGGTTCACCAGCTCGCTTTTCGGTTTATTATGATTCTACTTGCTCTTTTCGAACGCGCAGCGCTGATGCTGATGGTGCTGTTCTTTCTCGGACGCACGCGCCTTTTCAAGAACGTGCTCTGGAAAGGCAGGCTCAGCGGGCTTGAGCTTGCCTTTTTGTCCGCACTGTTTTCCGGCTTTGCTGTCGGCGGCACCTATATGGGCATTCCGGTGGAAGGCGCGCTCGTCAACGTCCGCACCATCGCCATTATGTCCGGCGGGATTTTGTTCGGGCCATGGGTCGGTATCCCTGCCGGCATCATTTCCGGCCTGCACCGTTTCCTGATCGACATCCACGGCCCATCGGCCACCGCCTGCCTGATCAGTAGTATCTGCGCCGGGCTTTTATCGACCGTTATCCATTACCGCGGTCGCCGCAGGTGGTTGTGGTTGACCGGCAGCCTTGCCGGTATGGCCTGTGAATGCCTGACCATGCTGCTCATCCTGCTTCTGGCTCCCGTTGGTGTCGGCAGCGCGATCGTTGCGGAAATCGCCTGGCCGATGATCATCGGCTCCATGTGCACCGGCATGATTATCAAGCGTATCCAGGACATCGAGGATGAAAAGGAATTAACGGCCGCGCATGAGGCAAAGCTTGCTCTCGTCATCGCCAACCGCACTCTGCCGTTTTTCCAGAACGTGCAGGACGATACGCTCGCCAAGGTTTGTGGCGTGATCCACGAATGCCTGGAGGCGGATGCGGTCGCGATCACCGACCGGGACCACGTGCTTGCCTATGTCGGCATCGGTCACGAATATTATGACGAGAAGAAGCACAAGCATCTGAGCGAACTGACGGCAGATGCCATCCGCAATGACCGGATCACCGTCGACAATAACCTGCATCGTTATCCGGCGGCGGATTTCCGCTCCGTGGCGATCGTGCCGCTGCGGGAAAACGGCCTTGTCACCGGCACGTTGAAGATCTTTTTCAGCAAGCCGGACATGATTACCGATTCACTGCGTGAACTCGGCGTCGGCCTGTCGCAACTGATCTCTACGCAGATGGAACTATCGCGGGTGAAGGTTTTGCGCGAGATGGCGGCAAAGGCGGAATTTCGCGCGCTTCAGAGCAAGATCAATCCGCATTTCCTTTTCAATGCGCTCAACGCCATCTCGTCTCTCGTGCGGCTTCGTCCGGACGAGGCGCGGCAGGTCATAGCCAAGCTGGCCGATTACCTGCGCCATAACCTCTCGCTCAGCGACGGGATGATCGATATACAGGACGAGTTGCGGCAGGTGCACGACTATGTGGCGATCGAGCAGGCGCGTTTCGGCCCCAAACTGACAGTCACGTTCGATGTCGATGACGTCAATGTCGAAATCCCAAGTCTCTCGCTCCAGCCGCTGGTTGAAAACGCGATTCTGCACGGTATCCAGTCACAGCCGAAGCCGGGCGAAGTTCATATCGCGGTGAAGCGCCTTGCTGATCGGGTCAATGTCACCATCCGCGATACGGGTAAGGGTATCGATCCGGAGGTGATCGAAGCGGTTGCCAATGGCCAAGCCGTGCGCGACCGGATCGGTCTGATGAACGTGAATGAACGCCTGAAACTGCTGCATGGCCAGGGCCTTACTATCCGAAGGCTCGAACCGGGTACGTCCGTAAGCTTCGATCTTCCGCTCGAAAACAAGGAGGCCGCATGAAGGCCCTCATCGTTGAAGACGAATATCTGGCGCAAGACGAGCTGAAATGGCTGATCGAAAACCACAGCTCCATCGAGGTCGTTGCAACGCAGGAAGATGGTCTTGCGGCCTTGCGCTATATGCAGGAAAACGATGTCGACGTCGTGTTTCTCGACATCAATATTCCGTCGATCGATGGGATGACGCTGGCGCGCAACCTGCACAAGCAGGCCAATCCGCCCAAGGTGGTCATCGTTACGGCCTACAAGGAGCATGCGGCCGAAGCCTTCGAGCTTGAAGTGTTCGATTACATTCTGAAACCCTTCAATGAGCAGCGTGTCGCCAACACGCTGAAGAAGCTGGAAAATCATCCGGGCTCGGCAGTACAGGCAGAGCAAGCGCCACCGCCGCTCACCGCACCCAAGCGCACGGTCAACATTCCACGCAAGGACAGTATCCTCGTGCTGCCGGCAGATCTTATCTATTATGCCCGCGCCGACGAGAAGCTGACCTATGTGCATACCATCAAGGGGCATTTCGTCATTCCGACCAGCATCGGTGATTTCGCCGAAAAACTGCCCACAGACACATTCTTCCGTTGCCATCGCTCCTGGTGCATCAACACGTCGAAGATTCGTGAAATTTCGCCCTGGTTCAACGGAACCTATGTCATCAAGCTGCACAATTTCGATGATGTCGAAATTCCGGTCAGTCGGTCTCACCTGAAAGAGTTCAAGCAGCTCATGCAGCTCTGACTACCATTCATTCCACCGATCGTGCAGTTCACGCCTTTTTCGAACAGGGGAAATAAAGAGCGGCTTAGGTTTTCTCCATATTCATAAAGGAGGAAACGCGGATGACCGCTCTTTCCAATTCGAAACGTTATTTCACGCTTGTCGGCACCATTTTGTGCCAGTTCGGCCTTGGTTCGGTCTACACTTGGAGTCTGTTCAACGAGGGCCTTTCAGCAAAACTTTCGCAGCCGCTTACCCAGGTTGCGTTCACCTTCGGTCTACTGAGCCTTGCGCTTGCCGTCGGCTCGTCGCTTTCGGGTAAGCTGCAGGAGAAGTTCGGGCTGCGCAGCGTCGCGATCACCGCCGGCCTTGCGCTTGGCCTCGGCCTTTATCTGACCTCGACGGCTAGCAACCTTACACTCCTCTACATCTACGGCGGCATTCTTGTCGGCGCGGCTGACGGTGCCGGCTATCTGCTCACCCTGTCGAATTGCGTAAAGTGGTTCCCCGAACGCAAGGGCTTGGCTTCGGCATTTTCGATCGGTGCCTATGGTCTCGGCAGTCTCGGCTTCAAATACCTGAACCTCGAGCTGATCAACCGCTTCGGCATGGAAAGCGCTTTCGGTCTGTGGGCGATTGCCGCTCTGGTGCTGATTGTCGGCGGCGCGCTGCTCATCAGCGAGGCTCCGCAAGCCCGTGCTCAGACAGCCGGTGCCGGCGCCAGGGACTACACGTTGGCGGAAGCCGTCGGTCAGCCAAGATACTGGCTGCTTGCCTTGATGTTCCTCACCGTGTGCATGAGCGGCCTATACCTGATCGGCGTCGCAAAGGATGTCGGTGAGCGTTATGTCGGCCTGTCGGCTTCGGTTGCTGCCGATACCGTCGCCATCATCGCTGCCGCCAACCTGCTCGGCAGGCTCGTCCTCGGTATCCTGTCGGACAAGATCGCCCGTATCCATATCATCAGCATCGCACTTGCCTGCGCCCTGACCGGCATGGCCATGTTGCTTTTCGTACCGCTGAATGAATATTCGTTCTTCTTCGCGGTCGCCTGCGTTGCCTTCTCGTTCGGCGGAACGATCACCGTCTATCCCGGCCTCGTCAGCGACTTCTTCGGCCTGACCAACCTCGCTCGCAATTACGGCTTGATCTATCTGGGCTTCGGCATCGGTAGCGTCATCGGTTCGATCGTTTCCTTCGCCCTTGGTGGCTTCCTGCCGACATTCTACTTGTCACTGCTGCTGCTGTTTGCCTCGCTTCTGTGCTCGATCAGCCTTTGGCCGAGCCGGTCGCATCATGCAAAGACCGCGACCGTACATTGAACGTCGATAAATCCTTCGGAGATCTTCACTTCGTGATATCCGATGCCATCTAACCGGCCGCGCACAGCCAACGCTCCAAAGCCTCGCCATTGGCGAGGCTTTGGAAATATGCAGCTGCGGTTGGCCGGCCGCAGCCTCGATCCTTGTCTGGTGGGTCGCCTCGAGGGCGGGCGTCGTGTCGGGTTTCTTGTGCGACGTTCGGACGGCGATCTTAATATCGTCGAGGCATATCGTGCCTTAAATATAGTCCAGTCCTATATCCAGCACCGGTGCGCTATGGGTGATCCAGCCGACTGATAGTAGATCCACGCCGGAGGCGGCGATTTCAGCTGCTGTCGTCGGATTGATATTGCCGGAAGCCTCGGTAATCGCCCGACCGGCGACGAAATCGACCGCCTGGCGCAATTGGATCGGTGTCATGTTGTCGAGCAGGACGGCATCGATCCCGATCTGCATGGCTTCTTGCAGCTGATCGAGCGTATCGACCTCGACTTCTATCTTGACCATGTGCCCAACCCCCGCCTTTGCGCGCCGAATAGCTTCGGCGATACCGCCGGCAATCGCGATATGATTATCCTTGATGAGAACCGCATCGTTCAGCGCAAAACGATGGTTCATGCCGCCCCCGGCTCGTACGGCGTATTTTTCGAGCGACCTTAGTCCCGGTGTCGTCTTGCGGGTGCAGACGACCGACGCTTTGCTGTCTGAAATGGCTGACACGATGCCCGCCGTCACGGTCGCTATACCGGAGAGGTGGCCGAGAAAGTTCAGTGCAGTACGTTCGCCGGCCAGCAAGGCGCGGGAAGGCCCTTCGATCGTGGCGATCACATCGCCGGGCTTCACCACCGAACCGTCTTCCATATGGCGAACCATGCCAACCGCCGGATCTATGAGTTGAAACGCAAGCTCGGCGGCATCGAGACCGGCGATCACGCCTCGTTTGCGACTGACCATTGCAAGGCGTGAGCGATGTCCGACCGGAATGACAGCTGCTGACGTGATGTCGCCGGCAAGTCCCAAGTCCTCGATTAGGGCGTTGCGTACCGTGGGTTCGATAACGATCCGGGGAAGCGGTGCAATCATCTCGTATGTCGCTCTTCAAGCAGTGTGAATAAGGGATAGGGGCGCCATTTCGCGGGCGGTGGCCAGCACGGCACTAAATGTCATTCTTCGGCGTCGAGCGTCCGGAAGGCTGAGCGGGTAATCGGTCCGGGCATGGGCCCCACGTGACTCTTCCCGCATTAATGCAAAGACGGCGATGGAAATCGCCACAAGCGCGGGATCAGTCGCCCCATCCTTTTCCACCAATGGAAGCAAGCTTCCGATCGCAGATCTTATCGTCTGTGAATTGCGCAATACACCGAGACTACGAGAGACGATGGGTCGGACAAACGAAAGATCCGATGATACCGGCAGTTTGATCGCGTTACATATCGGGGTCATTGACCTTGGCGTCGCAAGAATATCGCGGGCGGCGCGCATGCCCATGACCGCGGCTTCAAGAAGCGAATTACTGGCTAGCCGGTTTGCACCATGCAGGCCGGTCGAGGCGGCCTCGCCGACGACCCAGAGGCCATCGAGAGTACTGCGTCCTTGAAGATCGGTTGCGACGCCGCCCATGTGATAGTGAACGGCAGGCCGAACGGGAATGCGTTCTTGCAACGGGTCAATACCGGCTTTTCGGCATAGAAGAGTTATTGTCGGGAAACGGCTGGCAAAGCCTTGTCCCAAAGCATCTCTCGCATCGAGAAAGACCCGGCTGCCTTTGGCGATTTCGGCGCTGATAGCTCTGGCAACGACATCGCGTGGGGCAAGCTCGGCACCCGGTTGATCGGCCATAAACCGCTCGTTCCTGTCATTTACAAGAATGGCACCCTCGCCACGCACTGCCTCGCTGACAAGCGCCAGCGGCCGCCCGGCGGACCAGTTGGCGGCGTCGAGCGCGGTTGGATGGAATTGTACGAATTCCATGTCGGCAAGCTTGGCGCCGGCACGGGCGGCAAGCATGATGCCTTGCCCGTAATTGCCGCTCGGGGTCGTGGCCATTTCGTAAAGACCACCAAGTCCGCCAGTGGCGAGAACGATCTGCGTTGCAGGAATGACGAGAGGCCCTGATCGGCTTGCGCAGATAAGACCGGACAGTACATCGTCTGTCTTCAGCAAGCGGCGGACTTCGATACCCTCCATGACTGTGATAGAGGGCGTGCGGCTAACCTTCTCCATGAGGGCATGCAAAATAGCGGCTCCCGATCCGTCGCCGGCAGCATGAACGATGCGTCGCCGTGAATGTGCAGCCTCCAGTCCAAGGATATGGGCTCCGTCCGGGCTCCGGTCGAACTGCACGCCGAAACTCTCAAGCGATGTGATCGCGGCCGGTGCGTCTGCGAGGATTGCAGCCGCGACTTCGGCGTCACACAATCCGTCGCCTGCTGCCAGCGTGTCTGCCAGATGCACGCCGAGGCTGTCGTCATCGCCAAGGCTTGCGGCGATACCGCCTTGCGCCCATGCGCTGGAGCTTTCGGTCCCCAATGCCGCCCGTGTCAGGAGAAGAACCGGCTGCGGAACCAGCGTCAGTGCAGTGACCAGTCCCGCGAGCCCACTGCCGACCACCACGACATGGTCGGCGAAGCGATCGAGATACTCCGTCATATCGCCAGCATCCTTTCGACAGCGAGCCGTGCGCCTGCCGCCACGGCGGGATCGACGATCACCTCGTGGCGATTTTCTTCCAGTGCCAGGCGGATATTGGAGAGCGTGATGCGCTTCATATGCGGGCAGAGGTTGCAGGGTCTGATGAATTCCACGCCCGGATGGTCGACCGCGACGTTGTCGCTCATCGAACACTCTGTCAGAAGAACGACGCGCGCCGGGCTCTTGGCTCCGACATAGTCCGACATGACAGCAGTGGAGCCAGCAAAATCAGCTTCCGCTACCACGTCAGGTGGACATTCGGGATGCGCCAGAATGGTGATGCCGGGATGCGCATCGCGCAGGTCGCGCACATCCTGGGGGGTGAAAAGCTCATGCACTTCGCAGTGGCCATGCCAGGCTATGATCTCGACATCTGTCTCGCGCGCCACGTTTTGTGCCAGATATTCATCCGGGATCATCAGGACTTTCGATACGCCAAGGGATTCGACAACCTTCTTTGCGTTGCCCGACGTGCAGCAAATATCCGATGCCGCTTTCACGGCTGCTGATGTGTTTACATAGGTGATAACCGGTACGCCGGGATCGGCCTGACGCAGAAGCGCCACATCTTCCGGCGTGATGGATTCGGCCAGCGAACAGCCTGCGCCCATATCCGGGATGAGCACGGTTTTTTCCGGGTTGAGTAACTTGGCTGTTTCGGCCATGAAATGAACGCCGGCCAGAACGATCACGTCCGCCTCTACATCGATTGCCTTGCGAGCGAGCGCCAGACTGTCGCCAACGATATCGGCAACGCCATGGAAGATTTCCGGTGTCTGGTAATTATGTGCGAGGATTACCGCATTACGGCTTCGTTTCAACTCGAGGATCGCTTCAACGTCTTTCTGGTGCGACAACCACTCGGCTTCAGGCATGACTCTGCGAACGCGCTCATAGAGCGACAACATGGAAATCGGCGAATTCATCGATAGCCTCCCTTAATACTCAATTTGAGTATATATGAGGAAGCTAGTTATTCTCGATTCGAGATTATGTCAATTGCGCGAGAGCGGAAGTCTCGAACCCGACAGGGCTCGTTCTTCAAGGACCGCATGCCGATAACGAAAGAGCTTGGCCGGACGGCCGCCGGTTTCGCTGCTCATGCCGCCGGTTTCCTCGATCAACTCCTGTTGATCTATGAGCCGCCGGAAATTTGGTTTGTGCAGTGTCAGCCCCGCCAGCGACTCGACGGTTCGTTGCAGCTGCAGCAGTGTGAAATTTTCTGGCATCAGTTCGAAGACGACCGGTCGATATTTGATCTTGGCTCGCAGTCTTGCGATTCCAGTCGCAAGAATACGGCGATGATCCGCAAACATCGGGCGCCCGGTCGCAGGGTCGGCTTTCCCCCCCGCCTCCGCCACGATCCCGGCCTCGTAAAGCAATTCATATCGCTGCAATGCCAGGTCTTCGTTCCAAGGACTGCCGTCCAGCCCGAAGGCGAAATCGGTTCGGCGCTGGCGATGTTCGCGCCGGGAAGGTTCGGCGATGATCCATGCGTGTAGACCTTTTGCGATGGACAGAAGACAATTGGGTCTTCCATTGCGATGATCTTCCCAAGGAAAATACTCGTACCAGCCATGCCAGCCGGGCTTGCCTGCACCGGGTGCTGCCTGTTCGCGAACAAGCCCAAGATAGCTGATCGAAATCGTCCTGCCTTCATCGCCCCCTGCCGATGAACGATCCCGGTCGGCGAATGTGTAGAGTTGCTCGAGATAGCCGATGGGGTGTCCAGTCTGGTCGCCAATCCATTCGCGCAAACCCGATTGCAGGCTTCGGTGGCCCAGCTCGAACGGACCAGACGGTAGCGCCTCTCCCGCTCTTACCGTCATGACACGCGGAACATCGCTCGTCACGGCAGTGAGTGCGGCAATGAGCTCGATATGGGTTTGGCTATCCGGCAAACGAGGTCCTGTCTGGTCCGAAATCTATCGTCATGTCTTCGTTTGATCTGCTATCAGAGCGGGCAGAATTTGGGAATGAATGCATTGGGGATATCTGTTGTTGTTCAGGGATGTGAGCTCATAGAGCCTCGCTGTGCCAGTCAATCTGACGGTGGATGAACCAGTTAAGTATCCGCACTAGCTCGCGGAGCGAATTGCTGTATTTGACCCAGCCTGCCGGGGCCGGTAGACGAACCTGATCCGGCGGGTAGCAATGTAGATGCAGCCGTCGGAATGGAAATCCTTTCGATGAGGCTCCTATGACCGATCTTTTCGATGCCGCACCCCGCACCGGCTCCATGCCGCTTGCTGCGGAATTGCGCCCGGCAACACTCGACGAGGTTATCGGGCAGGAGAAGGTTCTCGGCGAGGGAACGATGCTGCGCCGGCGCATCGCGGCCGGGCGGCTTGGCAGTATCATTCTCTATGGCCCGCCGGGTCTTGGAAAAACCTCGATTGCCCGCGCCATCGGCAACATGCTGGGCAAGAATTTCAGGCCGCTGCATGCCGCGCATAACAATGTCGCCGATATCCGCAAGATCGCCGACGAGGCGCGCATGCGCCCGACGCTGCTGTTCGCCGATGAGGTGCATCGCTTCAGCGCAACGCAGCAGGATCATCTTCTGGCGCTCTGCGAGGAGGGGATCGCCGACTTCATCGGGGCAACGACCGGCAACCCCTATCACTCGCTGACGCCGGCTCTGATTTCTCGCTCGACCATCCTGAAGCTCGAGCCCCTGGCGATCGAGGAGATGGAGGAGGTCGTGCGCCGCGGGCTTGATCATCTTGTCGGCAAAGGTATTGCGGTCGAGCTTGCACCGCCACTGCTGCGACGCATTGCCGGCCGCTCCGGCGGGGACGCGCGCCGTGCCCTCACCGTGCTCGAAAGCCTCGCCGTCGGCCATCCTTCGGACAAGCCGGTGGTCATCACCGAGGCAATGGTCGACGAGGCTTATGCGGCGGCACCGGTCAATCACGACCGGTCCGGTGACGCGCATTATGATGTGGTCTCGGCCTTCGTGAAATCCATGCGTGGCTCGGATCCGGATGCGACGCTCTACTGGCTGGCGCGGCTGGTGCATGGCGGCGAGGATCCGCGTTACATCGCTCGCCGCATCATGATCCACGCTTCGGAAGATGTCGGGCTGGCGGACAATACCGCGCTGCAGACGGCTGTCGCAGCGCTTCATGCCGTGGAGAAGATCGGTTATCCGGAAGCGCAGATCGTGCTGGCGCATGCCGCCCTTCATGTGGCACGCGCGCCGAAATCGAACTCCGCCTGCCGCGGCATTTCACTGGCACTTGCCCATGTGGCAAGCGAGGCGCCTTCATCCGTGCCGATGCATCTACGCGACGCACATTACAAAGGAGCGGCGGCGCTCGGCCATGTCGGATATGCCTTTCCGCATGATGATGGCCGCGGCTGGAGCGATCAGGTCTATGCGCCGGACGTGCCGCGCGGCGCCTTCTACCAGAGCGATGCGCGCGATGCCGCAACCTTTGAACGGCGGGCGGACGAACACTGGGAACAGGTCACGGGCCGCGCCACGGCACGCCGTTTCGGCGACAAGCGCTGATCCTGGCGCTAACCGATCAGCCCGAATCTGCCAGACCGGCCCGCACGCGGTTGACCACTGTCCAGATCAGCAGGACGCAGGCCATGGGCTGGATATGCCATGTCCAGTCAGGCAGGGTTTCGAATATGGCGACGAGCGCGCCCAAGGCTCCGAAGAGCAGGGCACGGTCGCTCTTACCCATCGGTCCTTCATAATTGCGTCCCTTGCCATGCGCGATGCCGAGAACGCCCGTAAATTCCGTAAGCACCGCGAGAAAGATAATGACCGCAATCCATGGCAGGGAGAAAGGCGCAATCAACGCGAAGGGGATGTACAACGCTGCGTCCGACACGACGTCGGTAATCTCGTTCAGATAGCCGCCAAGCGCGGATTGCTGGCCATGCTCGCGCGCCAGCATGCCATCCACTGCATTGAAGGCCATGCGGAGAAACATCCAGATTGGCACGAGCGCAAATAGCGCCGGCAGAGGCTCGATGATCAACAGGACGCCGATCGCAACCGAAACGATTGACGCAAACAGCGTCACCTGATTGGCGGTCACCCCCATCGCTGCGAGCCGCACGACGAGCGGGCGAAGAATGGCCTGGAATGACGACTTCAGTTTGTAGATCGACATGAAAGCTCGAATCCGCTTGATTGCTTTCAAGAAATGCAGACGCAAGTTGAAGAAATCAACTGCAAAACTGGGGTCCTCTTACGTATAGAGTGCAGAACAGCCGAGGGGGAGTGAAAGGCATGATTGAATCCGCGTTTGCGAGCCATGACGGGGTCGAACTCTTCTATCGCAGCTGGCCTGCCCGTTCCGGTATAGCCAAGGGTGCGATCGTGCTTCTGCATCGCGGCCACGAGCATGGCGGCAGGGTTGCCCATCTCGTTGAAGAACTTGGTCTCGATGATTTCACCTTTTACGCTTGGGATGCGCGTGGGCATGGCCGATCTCCCGGCGAACGCGGTCACTCGCCGTCGTTTGCGCATTCGGTGCGCGACCTTGACTGCTTCGTCCGCCATATCCGCGAGACCGGCGGCTTTGCCATCGATCAGGTTGCGGTCGTGGCCCAGAGCGTCGGCGCGGTGCTCGCATCCACGTGGGTGCATGATTACGCTCCGGGGATCCGCGCCCTGGTGCTGGCGTCGCCGGCCTTTGACGTCAAGCTTTACGTGCCCTTTGCCCGGGAAGGCATTGCGCTGTGGCAAAAGCTGAAAGGCACGTTCTTCGTCAATTCCTATGTCAAGGCGCGTTTTCTGACGCATGATGCCGAGCGCATCACATCCTTCGAAAACGATCCGCTGATTACCCGGCCGATCGCCTCCAACATTCTTCTGGAGCTCTACGAAGCTGCCGACAGGGTTGTCGCCGACGCCCGCGCTATCACGGTGCCGACGCAATTGCTGATTTCTGGCAGCGATTTTGTTGTGCGCCATACGCCGCAGCATCGCTTTTTCGAAAACCTCGGCAGCACGATCAAGGAACGTCACGTGCTGCCCGGTTTTTATCACGACACGCTGGGCGAACGCGACCGGGCCAAGGCCGTCAAGAAGGTGCGCTCGTTCATCGCAGAACGTTTCGAGGAGGCGCCGGCTGTTGCAGATCTGAGGCGGGCGCACCTATCCGGTTACAGCCGCGACGAGGCCGACCGGTTGGCTACGCCATTGTCTATCACCTCGCCGCGCGGACTATATTGGGCTTTGACACGCGCTTCGATCCGGTTTGGCGGCCTTTTTTCCGACGGTATCAGGACGGGCCTGCGCACCGGCTTCGATTCTGGTTCGACACTCGATTATATCTATGAAAACGATGCGCGAGGCCTTGGTCCCGGTGGCCGGTTGATCGACCGGCAGTTTCTCGATGCGATCGGCTGGCGCGGCATCCGGCAGCGCAAGGTGCATCTGGAGGAACTGATCGGCAAGGCGCTGATGCGCCTGAAGGCCGAGGGAAAGCCGTTGCGGGTGCTCGATATCGCTGCCGGCCACGGGCGCTATATTCTCGATGCCGTAGTGGCATCCAACGTAAAGCCGGACAGTATCCGGCTGCAGGATTATTCTCCGATCAATGTCGAGAAAGGCACGGCACTCATCGCCGAGCGTGGCCTGAGTGACATTGCGAGCTTCCATCGCGCCGATGCTTTCGATACTGCCGGACTGGCTTCGATCGAGCCCCGACCGACGCTCGCCGTGGTTTCCGGCCTTTACGAATTGTTTCCGGATAATAATGCCATAGAAGCCTCGCTTGCCGGTCTTTCCCAGGCGTTGGAGCCGGGATCGTTGCTGCTCTATACCGGCCAGCCATGGCATCCGCAGCTCGAGATGATCGCGCGGGCGCTCACCTCTCACCGCGGCGGCGAGGCCTGGATCATGCGCCGGCGCACCCAGCAGGAAATGGACCAACTGATTGCTGCTGCCGGTTTCCGCAAGATCGAACAGCGTATCGACAAATGGGGCATTTTCACCGTGTCGCTGGCCGAGCGTATCTGAGGTCGGCATGGGGGAGGGAATTGCATCGGTTCCGGTCGGTACACGCAGCGCTGTCATGCGAACGGCAGCGCTCTGGCTGCTTTTCCTCGCTCCATTTTTCTATCTCACCTATGGCGTGGCAAACTGGCTGGCTTCGCTGCGCGCCGACGTGCCGAACCTTGCCTTCGGCTGGGAAAAGCACATCCCTTTCTTCGCCTGGACGATCATTCCCTATTGGTCGATCAATGCGTTTTATGCGCTGTCTCTCTTCGTTAACGACACGCCGCAGGATGTCGGCCGTCTGGCGCGCCGGTATCTGACGGCGCAGATCGTGGCGGTCATCTGCTTTATCGCATTTCCCTTGCAGGCGATTTTCGTGCGGCCGGCAACCGATGGCCTTCCGGGCTTCATGTTCGATGTTCTCGGCGGTTTCGACAAGCCGTTCAACCAGGCGCCATCGCTGCATATCGCTCTTCTGGTCATCATCTGGGACCATTGGCGCCACCGCCTGAAAGGCTTTCCACGCGGGATCTGGCACGTATGGTGCCTGCTGATCGGGCTTTCGGTGCTGACCACCTGGCAGCACCATGTCATCGATATTCCAACGGGAGCGCTGCTCGGCCTGTTCGCACTCTGGCTGTTCCCGGCGGATAGAGCCTCGCCGCTTGTTGCGTTTCGCCTCACGAAAAATCAAAAAGCCCTGCGGCTGGCGGTCGTTTATGCGATCGGTGCGACAATCTTCCTGCTGATTGCGGTAGTTTCGGTGCACAGCAACGGTGCAGGCCTGTTGTGGCTATGGCCGAGCCTCGCGCTGGCGCTGGTCGCCATCGGTTATGCCGGAGCAGGACCGAAGGTCTTTCAAAAGCAAGGCGACGGGGTGGCGAGCCTTGCGAGCCGCTTTCTGCTCTGGCCCTATCGCCTCGGCGCACGGGTGAACCGCTGGTGGTGGACGCACAAGCTTCCGGCAGCGGTCGAGATTGGCGACGGGGTGTTCCTCGGGCGTGCTCCCAACCGTAGCGAACTTGCGGCCTATGCCTCGGTCGTCGACATGACGGCCGAATTTCCCACGCCCCGCGCTGCCGATCTCCATTGGCGTGCGATACCGTCGCTCGACCTGCTGCCGCTAACCGTGGCAAGCATCCGCGATGGAGCGCTTGCGGTCGAGGAAGCCCGCGGCCGTGGCCTGGTGCTTGTCTGCTGCGCACTCGGTTTTCAGCGCAGTGCCGCCGTGGTCGCATGCTGGCTCGTGCGGTCTGGCCATGCGGCCAACGCGGCCGTGGCAGTCGAGCAACTCAAGGCGCTCGGCCGCCCGGTACATCTCAAGCCGGAAGTCTATGCGGCGATCGATGAGGCGGCGCGATGAACGACTGGAAGGTAGAAACGGCAAAGGCGGTCTGGCGGTTGCGCTGCAACGGCATCGGTGGTGGCTTGGTCGCACTATTGCTGCTGGCCGTCGCACCGTTGACGGCAGGCGCTCATGGGTTTGGCGCAGCACTCGGATGGTTGCTGTTGCTGGCCTTCTGCCTTGTTGCTCTGGCGCTCTCGGTTCATCTCCTGTTCGATACCGCACTATTTCGCATAGCGCTTTCGCATGACGGCGAAGAGGTGGGCCTAGCAGCGATCGATGACGTATTGGCGCGAATGAGGCTGAGGACGAAGTCTGCCGTTTCGGCTCCCCTGTCGCAACGGCTTCACGGATGCCGCCGGCTCATCCTGCTGCAATGGCTGAGCCTTGCCGTTGCCATCGTGCTTTACGGCATTCTTCTGCTCGATGCGATGAATGGAGGTCCCCAATGAGAGGCCGCGCATCCGTGCTTCAGATCGTCTCCGGCTCATTGCTCGCCGTTCTTGCGCGGGCGGTAACCGGGGTGCGCCCCATATGGGCGGGATCGGCGCCGAATGGCCGCCAGCGCATCTATTTCGCCAATCACGCCAGCCATGGTGATTTCATTCTTGTTTCGACCTGCCTGACGCCGGCCGAGCGCAGCCGGACGGCGGCCGTCGCGGGGGCAGATTACTGGGGTTCGGGCCGTGTGCGCCAGTTCATTTCCCGCCGCCTGCTGCGCACCGTGCTTGTCGAGCGCAACTGGGTAGAGCGAACGATCGACCCGATGCAGGTGATGCTCGATGCGCTTGATGCAGGGCAATCGCTGATTTTCTTTCCGGAAGGGACGCGCAACATGACGGAGGAACCGCTTTTGCGGTTTCGGTCCGGCCTCTACAATCTTGCAGCCGCCCGGCCGGATGTAGAATTGGTGCCCTGCTGGATCGAAAACATGTCGCGTGTGTTGCCCAAAGGCGCGCTTCTGCCGATCCCGCTTCTCTGCCGTGTCGTTTTCGGTGAGCCGGTGGCGCTCAATGAAGGCGAAGACCGCAAGATCTTTCTCGACCGCGCCCGGCAGGCTCTTCTGGCGCTTGCACCCCAAAAGGATGGAAATAGCCGATGAGTGATGACACCACGCGCCTTTTTCTCGGTCTGGTCGGCGTGCTTTTGGCGGCAAGCCTGATTGCGGGCGTGCTCTCCTGGCGCAGCCCGAAGCCGCTGCCGTCGACGCTCGACAATCTCAATGCGCGCATCAAGGCCTGGTGGATCATGGTGGCGGGCATCAGCTTCGCCTTCCTGTTCGGCGCCGGCGGGGTGATCCTGCTTTTCGCCTTCGTGTCCTTTGCCGCGTTGCGGGAATATGTGACGCTGACCAATACGCGCCATGCGGACCGCTGGACGTTGCTCGGCATGTTCCTGATCATCAACCCGGTGCAATATTATTTGATCTGGATCGACTGGTACGGGCTCTATTCGATTTTCATTCCGGTCTACTGCTTCCTGGCCATGCCGGCACTGACGGCGATGCGCGGAGACACGTCCCGCTTTCTCGAGCGGGTCAGCGAGCAGCAATGGGGCATCATGCTTTCCGTCTACTGCATCAGTCATGTGCCGGCGCTGGTGACCTTGCCCATTCCAGGCAATGAAGGGCGGGGACTGCTGCTGATCGCATTCCTTATTGCGACCGTGCAGGGCAGCGACGTGCTGCAATATGTATTCGGCAAGCTTTTCGGTCGTCACAAGGTTGCTCCCAGTATCTCGCCGTCCAAGACCTGGGAGGGACTGATCGGCGGGATCGCCAGTGCATCGCTGATGGGTGCAGGGCTTTACTGGCTGACGCCCTTTTCGCCGCTGGAAGCCGGAATGCTTGCCGCGCTCTCCTGCGTCATGGGATTCTTCGGTGGCCTTGTCGCTTCCGCCATCAAGCGCGACCGCGGCGTCAAGGACTGGGGCCACATGATCGAAGGCCATGGCGGTATGCTGGACCGGGCCGACAGCCTGGTTTTCGCCGCACCGGTTTTTTTCCATATCGTTCGCTACGCCTGGACGTAGCGCTGCATACGTCTAACCGGCTCGACCGTGATCGGTTATATTGCCGAATTAATGACGAAGCCGGCCATTGCCCAAGACGGAAAGCGTGAAACCAGTAAGCATGAAGCTGAGGCTTGGTTCTCGTAAGCCTCGATACCATCTCCTGAAACACGCAGTCACGTTGGCGCGCAGGGCGAGATATTTCGTGTTCCTATATTTTGGATCATTCTTCTGCCACATGCGTTAGTCAACGCTGTGTGTCATCCGCACCCGAACGGATGAACATAATATTATAAGGAGTACAGGGATGAAAAAGACAATTGCCGTGGCCCTCGCCGCCCTTCCGGTCGCATTCGTTGCGACGGTCGCATCGGCCGCTGACGTCATTGGCCGACGTGATGCCGTGCCAACCTACCAAGAGTCTGATCAGCGCGGTGGTGTACGGATCGGTTATCTCGATTGCTCGATCGGTGGCGGCGTCGGTTATGTCCTGGGCTCGGCCAAGGAAGCTGACTGCGTCTTCAAATCGACCATGGGCAGTGAGCCGCTTGACCGCTACACCGGCGTCGTTCGCAAGATGGGCGTCGATCTTGGCTTCACCACCCGCAGCCGGCTGATCTGGGCGGTCTTCGCACCGACTGCAGGTTATCACCACGGTTCGCTCGGCGGCCTTTATCAGGGCGCAACGGCGGAAGCCACGGTTGGCGCAGGTGTTGGCGCAAACATCCTCGTCGGCGGCACATCCGGATCGATCCACCTTCAGACGGTGAGCGTTACCGGCCAGCTTGGCCTCAACCTTGCTGCGACCGGTACATCGGTAACGCTGTCGCCTGCGGCAATGTAATTTTTGAAACCGGCCTGCCTCGCCATTTTTCGAGGCAGGTCGAAATTGTCACCTGTGCTGATCACCGGTGTATTTTTTCGTCTTAAAGCAGTTCTTTCAGTTCAAAGCGACGCGGCCGCACGAGCTGCATGGTCATAATGACCGGAAAGCGCACGCAGTCTTGCGGCAACCTGCGAGAGACTGTCGGTCGCAACCTCTGTAGATAGCACGGACTTTACGAGCAGGCTCTCGCGTGTCGCCTTGTAGCGGGCGCAGGCATCCGCACCGGCCTCGGTCACCATGACCAGCTTTTCCTTGCCGCGGCGGCCGGACTTGATCAGTTTCAGCCTTTCCAGCTTTTTCAGCGCATAGGTCACGACATGCGTGTCCTCGATGTTGAGGACGAGGGCGATGTCGGCGAGCGTTTTCGGCTTGTTGCGGCTGTTGATGTTGTGCAGGACAAGAATATCGACCGGCGACAGATCCGGCACGCCGGCAGCCGCCATGCAGCGGACCATCCAGCGGCTGAAGGCATGGTTGAGCATGACGAGGCCGAATTCGATCTCTGAGAGTGCGGGAAGCGCGCCGCTTGCCAGATGTTCCGAGGACACGATCGGGCCGAGGCTGTGCTCCGCCAGAGGCTGATTTTCCTGTGACATGCTCCCTCCTCTCCCGCGAAGGAAAGGCGCCACGGCATGGCCGCCGCAGCGCCGTCCGATTATTTCTTGTAGGCGTCGAGAATGGCCTGGCCGTCGGCTCCTGCCTTCTTCGACCAGTCTTCCGTCAACTTGGCACCGACCTCCGACAGACCGGTCTTCAGTTCGGCGCTCGGTTCCAGGACCTGCATGCCGTTCTTCTTCAGCGTGTCCATGTAGGCGGCCGTCTTTTCGGCGGCGAGCGCCCAGCCGCGGGTTTCGGCCGCCGCTGCCGCATCGGTCACGGCCTTCTGGGTGGCGGGATCGAGCGCTGCAAAGGCCGCCTTGTTGACGAAGATGGCGTTCTTCGGAATCCAGGCCTGGGTGTCGTAATAGTGGGTGAGCGATTCCCAGATCTTCGAATCCACACCGGTGGCCGATGACGTCATCAGTCCGTCGACGACGCCGGTTGCCAGCGCCTGCGGCAGTTCGGCTGCCTGAACCGTAACCGGCTGTGCGCCGACGATTTCGGCGATGCGCGAGGTGCCGACATTATAGGCGCGCCATTTCAGGCCCTTGAGGTCGGCAGCGGAATTGACGTCCTTTTTGGTGAAGATGCCCTGCGGCGGCCACGGCGTGGTGTAGAGAAGTTTCAGGCCCTGCTTGTCGAGCGCCTGTTCGATGGCGGATTTGGAGGCGTCATAGAGCTTCTTCGACTGGTCGAAGCTTGTCGCCAGGAACGGCACGACGTCGAGGCCGAAGACCGGGTTTTCGTTTTCATGCAGCGACAGCAGAACTTCGCCGACCTGCGCCTGGCCGGTCTGAACTGCACGCTTGATATCCGGCGCCTTGAACAGCGAGGCGTTCGGATGGACGGTGATCTTCAGCTCGCCCTTGGTCGCCTCGTCGATATCCTTGGCGAACTGGTTAAGGTTTTCGACGTGGTAGTTTGCCGGCGGATAGGCGGACGGCAGGACCCAGCTGGCCGCGAAGGACGGTGCGGTGGTGGCGAGAAGGGCAGCGGCAGCAAAGCCCAAGCGCGCAAATTTTCCAGTTACGTTCATCGTGTTCAGTTCCCTCTCTTGTTATCCCGGAAACGCCATTTGCGGCAGAACCATCACGATTTCCGGGAAGACCGTGATGATGGCGACTGTCGCCACGAGCAGGAAGAAAAAGGGTAGCGAAGCTTTCGCTACCGTCAGGCTGTCGCGACCGCTCATCGTCTGGAGGACGAAGAGATTGAAACCGACAGGCGGCGAAACCTCGGCCATCTCGACGATCAGCACGAGGAAGATGCCGAACCAGACGAGGTCGAAACCGGCCTGCTGGATCATCGGCAAGACGACGACGGTGGTCAACACGATCATGGACAGACCATCCAGTGCTGCACCCAGCAGAATATACATGACCGTGAGGACGGCAATCAGCGCGAAGGGGCTGAGGTTGAAGCTGTCGACCCAGGCGGCAAGCGCGTTCGGAATGCCGGTATAACCCATGGCGATCGACATGAAGCCGGCGCCGGTCAGGATCAGCATGATCATGCAGGTCAGCCGGGTCGCGCCCATCACGCTTTCCCAGAAGGATTTCCAGGTGAGCGATTTCGACCATGCCGCGATACCAAGCGAGCCGAGCACGCCCCATGCAGCGCATTCCGTTGCCGTTGCCCAGCCGAGCAGCAGCGTTGCGAAAACAAGGATGATCAGCAGCGTGACCGGGATGAGGTTTGCCGATTCCTTCAGCTTTTCCTTGAAGCTCATCTTAGGCGGGGCGGGCGGGGTCTTGTCCGGGTTGAGCAGCGACCAGACGGCGATGTAACCGCAATAAAGAACCATGACGATAAGGCTCGGCAAGAAGCCGGCAAGGAAGATCTGGATGATCGACACATTGGCCGCCACCGCATAGACGACCATGGTGATCGACGGCGGGATGAGAATGCCGAGCGTGCCGGCACCGGCGAGCGAACCGAGGCTGACCATTTCGTCATAACCGCGCTTCTTCAACTCCGGCAGGGCGATCTTGGCGATCATCGCCGTCGTTGCGGCGGATGATCCGGAGATCGAGCCGAACAGGCCGCAGCCGAGCACGTTGACATGCATGAGACGACCCGGAAGCCATCCGAGCCAGGGCGCCAGGCCGCGGAACATTTCTTCCGAAAGTTTCGTCCGAAACAGGATTTCGCCCATCCAGACGAAGAGCGGCAGGGCCGCAAGTGACCAGGAGGCGCCATTGCTCCAGGAATTGGTGGCGAGCACGGCGCCGATCGGGATGCCGGGCATGAACAGCATGGCGATGAAGCCGCAGATCAGCAGCGAGAAACCGATCCACACGCCGCTTGCCAGAAGCGCCAGAAGGGCAACCAGAATGATGCCGGAAATTTCGACGAGTTCGACTGTACCCATGAGATCAGGCCCCGCTCTGGATGGCGCGTTCGATGGCTTCTTCCGGCGTGTCCGGTGCGGGTTTTTCGTAACGGGGCAAGCCGCCGAACAGCACATGCACAAGCTCGTCGACCATGGCGACGGCAAGGATGATCAGTCCGCCGGAAAAGCCGATCTGCGGGATCCATAGCGGCATGGCGATCACGCCCTGGGCGAGGTCGTTGAACTCCCATGAGGTGCGGTTCATGTCGAAGGCATACCAGGCGAAATAGACCGCGGCGGCAGATCCGATCAGCAGGGCTGCGACCTCGAAGAGCTGGCGGGTGCGGCCGGTCAGCCGCTCGATCAACAGTCCGACACGGATCATCTCTCCGGAGCGGAATGTATGGGCCAAACCGAGAAAGGCGGAGGCCGCCATGGCCCAAGAGGCGAAGTCGTCACCGGCGGGTACGTCGATGCCGAGCGGCCGGCCGGCGGAGAGCGCCAGCATGATGACGAAGATCGAGATGAGGAAAAACCCGGCCAGCCAGCCGGAGACGAGATACAACCCGTCCAGCCCTTTGCGGAGCCATTCGGGAAATATGCTGTGGTGCGGATCAGCGGCGGACATGACGTGTCCTCCGCTCAGGAATGCGGAAATCGCTCATGTGGCTTCCCCTCGGTTGCCGTTGCAGGCAAGGCTCTTTGCGGCCTTTTGCCTGTTCGATGGGCATGATGCAGCAATAGGCATTTTCCTGTCAACTAATCATTGACGTTTTGTCGACGAACTGTTTTCGTTGAAGCAAATCGAGCTTCCAAGGGGAACGGTATGGCTGGCAACGCAACCGGCAGTAAGTGGGATTTCTGGGTCGATCGTGGCGGCACATTTACTGATATCGTCGGCCGCAAGCCGGACGGAACCCTGGTTGCGCACAAGGTTCTCTCGGAAAATCCGGAGGCTTACCGGGACGCCGCGGTGCAGGGCATTCGCGAGCTTTTAGGTGTCGTGGCCGGAGAACCAATCCCTTCCGGGCTGATCGGCGCGGTAAAGATGGGCACGACGGTTGCCACCAATGCGCTTCTGGAGCGCAAGGGCGAAAAGACGCTGCTCGTCACCACGCGGGGTTTCCGTGATGCGCTGGCGATCGGTTATCAGGCCCGTGCCGACATTTTTGCCAAGAAGATCATCAAGCCGGAACTGCTCTACAGTGCTGTCGTCGAAGTCGACGAGCGCGTCCACGCCGATGGCGAGGTCGAGGCGGTACCGGATGAAGCGACCGTCCGCGCCGACCTTGAGGCGCGGTTCGATGCCGGCTATCGCGCCATCGCCATCGTCTTCATGCATGCCTATCGGTATCCGGCTCACGAACAGCTTGTCTCGCGTATTGCCGGCGAGATCGGTTTCACCCAGATTTCCGTCAGCCACGAAGTCTCGCCGCTGATCAAGCTTGTCGGCCGTGGCGACACGACGGTGGTCGATGCCTATCTGTCGCCGATCCTGCGGCGTTATGTGGAGCAGGTGGCGGAAGAGCTTGGCGCGGACGCGAACGGGGCAGGTGAGAACGGCCCGCAGCTGATGTTCATGCAGTCTTCCGGCGGCCTTACTGCCGCGCGGTTGTTCCAGGGCAAGGATGCGATCCTTTCCGGTCCGGCCGGCGGCGTGGTCGGCGCGGTAGAGACGTCACGGCTTGCTGGGTTCGACAAGATGGTCGGCTTCGATATGGGCGGCACGTCAACCGATGTTTCCCACTATGACGGTGAGCTGGAGCGCTCCTTCGAGACCGAAGTCGCCGGCGTGCGCATGCGCGCGCCTATGATGTCGATCCACACGGTTGCGGCCGGCGGCGGCTCGATCCTGCATTTCGAGAACGGCCGTTTTCGCGCCGGCCCGGATTCGGCCGGTGCCAATCCCGGACCGAAAGCCTATCGTCGCGGTGGCCCGCTGACGGTCACCGACGCCAATGTCATGCTCGGCAAGCTTTCGCCGAATCTCTTCCCGAAGATCTTCGGCCCGAACCGTGACCAGCCGCTTGATGCGGAGGCCGTGCGCAAGGCTTTCGAAGAGATGGCGGAGGTGGTCGGCGATGGCCGCACGCCCGAACAGGTGGCCGACGGTTTCCTCGCCATTGCCGTGGAGAACATGGCCAATGCGGTGAAGAAGATCAGCGTTCAGCGCGGTTATGACGTAACCCATTACGCGCTGACCTGCTTTGGCGGTGCAGGCGGTCAACATGCCTGCCTCACGGCCGATGCACTCGGCATCTCGACCGTGCTGATCCATCCGTTTTCCGGCATCCTGTCGGCCTATGGCATGGGACTTGCCGATATCCGCGCCACCCGCCAGCGCACGGTCTCGCAAGGTCTTGCAACAGCGCTCGCCTCGCTCTCTCTTGTTCGTGACGAGCTGACGGCCGCCGTTCTTGGCGAGATGAAAAGCCAGGGGGTCGCGGAGACGGATATCGAAGTCCTGCATCGCGCCCATTTGCGCTATCAGGGCACGGATACGACCTTGTCCATCACTGTTTCCGATGCGGCCGAAATGACTGCCGCTTTCGAGACGGCGCACAAAAAGCAGTTCGGTTTCATCTTCGAGAACCGCGAGATCATTTTCGAGGCTTATGAAGTCGAGGCGATTGGTGGCGGTGCGGATAGTTCCGAGCCGGAATTTGCGCTTGAGACAGCGGCACCGGTATCGACGGAAGCGACGAAATTCTTCTCCGGCGGCGCCTGGCGGGATGCTCCCATCTATCGTCGCGCCGACATTTCACCCGGTGCCCGCGCCAATGGTCCCTGCCTGATCGTCGAACCGCACCAGACGATCGTCGTCGAGGATGGCTGGGCTTTCGAGATCACCAAACTCGATCACGTCGTGCTGAAACGTGTCGCGGAGCTTTCACGGGCAAAGGCGGTCGGCACACAGGCCGATCCGGTTCTGCTCGAAGTCTTCAACAACCTGTTCATGTCGATCGCCGAGCAGATGGGCGTGACGCTGCAGAACACCGCCTCCTCGGTCAACATCAAGGAACGGCTCGACTTTTCCTGCGCGGTTTTCGATGAGAACGGCGCGCTCGTCGCCAATGCTCCGCATATGCCGGTGCATCTCGGCTCGATGGATCGCTCGGTCGAAAGCATCATCGCGCAGAACAGGGGCAGGATCCGTCCCGGTGACGTTTTCGCGCTCAACGCGCCCTATAATGGCGGCACGCATTTGCCGGATATCACGGTGGTTACGCCGGTTTTCGATGAAGAGGGCGAGAAGATATTGTTCTACGTCGCCTCGCGCGGTCATCATGCCGATGTCGGCGGCACGGCTCCCGGTTCGATGACGCCACTTGCGACGACGGTCGATGAGGAAGGTGTGTTGTTCGACAATGTTCTGCTCGTCGATCGCGGCAGGTTCGACGAGGCGGGTATCACGAGACTGCTTTCCGATCATCCCTATCCGGCCCGCAATGTCGCCCAGAATGTCGCCGACCTTCGCGCCCAGATCGCCGCCAATGAAAAGGGTGTGCACGAGATGCGCAAAATGATCGCGCAATTCGGTCTGGATGTGGTGCAGGCCTATATGGGCCATGTGCAGGACAATGCGGAGGAGAGCGTACGCCGGGTGCTGGAAAAGCTCGGCGATGCCGAATTCTCCTATGCCACCGACCAGGGCAGCACGATCAGGGTTAAGATCACCGTCGACAGGGAAAAGCGCGAAGCGACCGTCGATTTCACCGGCACCAGCGAGCAGAAAAAGAACAATTTCAACGCGCCCGAACCGGTGACGCGTGCGGCGGTCCTTTATGTCTTCCGTGTGATGGTGGAAAGCTCGATCCCGATGAATGCCGGTTGCCTGAAACCGATCAGGATCATCGTGCCTGATGGCTCGATGCTGAAGCCGCAATATCCGGCAGCCGTTGTTGCGGGTAATGTGGAGACCTCACAACATGTCACCAATGCGCTGTTCGGTGCCTTGGGCGCGATTGCCGCCAGCCAGGGGACGATGAACAATCTCACCTTCGGCAATGCCACTTACCAGTATTACGAAACCCTGTGCTCCGGCTCACCGGCAGGCCGGTTCAACGACGGCACCGGCTTTGCCGGTACGGATGCGGTGCATGTCCATATGACCAATTCCCGCCTGACCGACCCGGAAATTCTGGAGACGCGCTATCCTGTGCTGCTGGAGGATTTCCATATTCGTGAAGCATTCGGCGGCAAGGGGGCGTTTTCGGCCGGCGACGGCACAAAGCGGACGATCCGTTTTCTCGAAAAGATGGATTGCGCCATCCTCTCGTCGCATCGCACGATCCGCCCGCATGGGCTTTTGGGTGGTGGCGAAGGCGAACTCGGGCTTACCACAGTGCGCCGTCTCGACGGCTCGGTGGAAGAACTTGCCGGCTGCGCTCAGACGCTGATCGAGGCGGGCGAAGCGGTCACCGTCCTGACGCCGACGGCGGGTGGCTACCTGCCGGCGGAGTAGGAAACTCTAGTTTTCCGCCAGCCAGCCGGAAACGCGGTCCAGGGTTCTGCGCTCCTGGTCCGCCTCCATCGAAAAGGCCGGACGTAAGGTGGCGTCCGGCATATGGGCGCGCAGCACGTCGATACTGTTGCCCAACCCATATCCTCCATGGGTGATGAAAGGGATCACCACCTTGCCGGACAGGTCGTGGGCGCGCAGGAACGAGCGGATCACCGGCGGGGCGGTCATGCCCCAGATCGGCATGCCCAGATAGACGGTATCGTACCGACCGATATCGGCGACGAAATGCCCGAGCGGCGGCAGGTATTGCGACTGCGTTTCGCGGCGCGCCTGATCGACCGTCGCCTGGTAATCTTCCGGATAGGGCGTTTCCGTCTTTATCTCGAACAGCGTCGCGTCCGTGGCCCGCCTGATCTGGCGGGCTATGACGGCCGTATTTCCCGTTCGTGAATAATAGGCGACGAGGATGCGTCCGGCCTCGACCGGGCGCTGCTCGGCCGACGTCTCCGATGCCGCCAGCACCAGGCCGGCGGCAGTGAGAGGCAGGGCCTTCAGCAGATTTCTTCTCGGCAATTCATTTCCCATGATCGGCCGCCTCCGGCTCCCCGGTTTCGTCAGTCTATTGCGCCGGCCTTGGCGTAATCCTCGTCGGAGACCTTCTCCATCCAGGTTACGACGCTGCCGTTTTCAGCTTCGGCCACGGCGAAATGCGTCATGGCCTCATCGGCAGAAGCGCCATGCCAATGTTTCAGATGCGGCGGGATCCAGACCACGTCACCGGGACCGACGGTTTCGACAGGGCCGCCTTCCTTCTGGACCCAGCCCTTGCCGGAGGTGATGAAAAGCGTCTGTCCGAGAGGATGGGTATGCCATGCGGTGCGCGCGCCGGCCGAGAAGGACACGGTTGCGCCACTGATGCGCGCCGGATCGGTGCCCTTGTAATGACCGGCAACACTTACTTCTCCGGTGAAGTAGGCGTCCGGCCCGGGACCGGGATTGCTGTTGGCGCGGGTGACCTGAAGATCCATGTTTTCTCCTTGGGAGTTCACTTGTGAAGGCTTTGCTTGAGCTGTGCCGTTACGGCTTTCGAATACCGCTTTCAGTACCGGGACTGCGGACATGGCGCGCGGCCAGCCTGCATAAAACGCGACATGGGTTATCGCTTCGGATGCCTCGGAGGCGGTCAGGCCGTTATCCATCGCCCGATTGGCATGAAACGGCAGTTGTTCCGGCTGGCCGATCGCCACAAGCGCCACCATGGTAATCAGGCTGCGGTCGCGGGCGGAAATATCCGGCCTCTGCCAGAGATCACCGAACAGCGCGCGGTTGGTCAGTTCGGCAAGGGCAGGGGCGGTCGGGGCAACGGCAGCGTTGACCGTCGCGGTACGGGCCGCTTCCGCCGCCGCTTCCAGCTCGATGCGCGCGGCATCGCTGTTTCTCAAGGGCGGGATATTGCGTTCACCGAAGACCTGGGCGACTTCCTGCACTGCCGAAATCGCATTGGGCCAGCCGGAATAAAGCGCGAGCTGGGTGATCAGTTCACCGATCTCTTCGGGCTTTACGCCGTTATCGAGCGCACGCCGCACATGACTGCCGATCTGTGCCGACTTGCCGGTGGAGATGAGAACCGCGACCGTCACAAGGCTGCGATCGCGTGGCGCAAGTTAAGTTCGTTCCCACACCTCGCCGAAGAGGACACTATCGGTGAAATGACCAAGCCCCGGGGCAACGTCATAGACCGCCGGCGGAGCGACGCGACGCCGTTCCTCCTGGGCCTCCACGCCTGTGACGGCGAGCGTGGACATGGCGATGCTGGCAGCAATGTTCTTCATCCGGATTTTCCTCTTTCTACGGTCTCGGTTGGCCAAACGCGCGGATTTCCCGTCCCTTGATGTGGGCCAGAATTCCCGCGGGATTAGATGGCTCAATCCGATTGGGCCTATGCGCCGGGTTCATGAATGGTCGGTCGCGTCATCGATTTCGGTGACGCGACGACTCTCTTCTTTAGAAGCGCAGAAGGGTCTTGATCGCCCGGCGCTCGTCCATTGCCTTGTATCCTTTCGCCACGTCAGCCAGCGGCAGTTCAAGATCGAAGACCTTGCCGGGATTGATCTTCCGATCGAGAACCAGATCCATCAGGTAAGGCAGGAAGCGGCGCACCGGGGCAGGGCCGCCAAGCAGGCTCTTCTGCTGGAAGAACAGGTTCTGGCCGTCGAATGTGACGCCATGCGGGACGCCGACAAAGCCGATCTTGCCGCCCGGACGGGCACAGGCGATCGCCTGGGACATGGATTCCTGCGTTCCGACGCATTCCAGAACGGAAGCCGCGCCCACGCCCTCGGTCAGTTCCTTGATGCGGGCAACGCCTGCATCGCCGCGTTCGGAGACGATATCGGTTGCACCAAATTCCAGGGCCAGGTCCTGACGGGTCTTGTGGCGGCTCATCGCGATGATGCGTTCGGCCCCCATCTTTTTGGCGGCGAGTACGCCCATCAGGCCGACAGCGCCATCACCGACGACGACGGCTGTCGATCCTTCCTGCACGCCTGCCGCGTCGGCTGCATACCAGCCGGTACCCAGCACGTCGGATGTGGCCAGAAGGCTCGGAATCAGATCATCGGCGGGCATGTCGGCGGTCGCGACAAGCGTTCCGTCGGCCAGAGGCACGCGGGCATAGGGCGCCTGTGCGCCGGTCATGAATTCCCGCTGTTCGCAGGACGACTGGAAACCGAAGCGGCAATGCGGGCAGGTATTGTCGGACAAGCAGAAGGAGCCGACGACGAACTGGCCCGGCTTGACAGTCTTGACTGCGCTGCCGACCTCAACGACCACGCCGCAATATTCATGACCCATGGAGAGCGGCGCGGTCACCTCGTTGGCGCCGCGATAGGGCCACAGGTCCGATCCGCAGATGCAGGATGCAGACAGCTTGATGATGGCATCCGTCGGTTTGAGTATCTTCGGCTCGGAGACTTCCTCGCAGCGAACGTCGCCGGGACCATGGAGAATTGTAGCAAGCATTATGTTTTCCTTTTAATTTCATCTTTTTCTTCAGGGATGGACGGACATTCCTGCCGGATCCGGAAAGTCACCCGTTCGGCGGAAAATCCGTGGAGGCGGCCAGTTCGGTTTGCGCCTCGAAGCCCGCGATGCGCTTCTTCAGCGTAGCGATCGTGCTTTGCAGCGCCTGGGAGCCGAGAACCATCCGGAGCGGTGCGGGCTCGATCTCGACACTTTCGATAATGCGCGTGGCCATGCGTGTAGGATCACCCGCTGCCAAGCCATTGCCGGGATCGAGCATCTTGAGGAATGCGTGGGTTGGCGTGTTGTCGTAAATCGGCATGAGGTTTGCCACTTTGGCACTGCCATAGCGGAATTCCGTGCGCGCGCCGCCCGGTTCCACAATCGTGACGCCGATGCCGAAAGCGGCTACTTCCTGAGCCACCGATTCCGCGAAGCCTTCAATGCCCCACTTGGTCGCATGATAAAGCGAATTGCCGGGGAAGGCGACCTGACCGCCATAGGAGGACAGCTGGATGATGCGACCGCTACCCTGGGCACGAAGATGAGGGATGACGGCTCGGAACAACTGGATCGAACCGGTGAGATTGGTGGCGATGATCGTATCGATTTCGCTATCTGAAAGTTCTTCTGCAGCCCCGAACAGCCCATAGCCTGCATTTGAGACGACCACGTCGACGCGCCCGATGTCGGCGAAGACGGAATCAATCAGCGCCCTAATCGCCGCGACGTCGGTTACATCGAGAATCCTGGCGAAGAAAGTCTGCGGATAGGCTTCGACCAGATCCCTGATCTTGCCGGTGTCGCGGACCGTACCGACGACCTTGTCGCCACGCTGAAGAAGTTGCTCGGTCAATTCGCGGCCGAAACCGCTGCTGACGCCGGTAATAAACCATGTCTGCTGGGCCATGTTCCGTGCTCCTTTATTGGTCTCAATCTGAAGTTAAGGCGGGACGGATTGCGTCGAGATCGTCACGCACGCGCTGCGGCTCATCGCACAGGGGCATGTTGTCGGTGTCGCGAACGGCATCGGGTCCGCCCCGAATGTCCGACGCTATTCCGGAGAACAGCGGTTCGAGATCGGACTGTCCCGGCCCCTTGTCAGCAACCAGTTCGAATGTCTTGTAACGGGCCGTCTCGGATGTAAGGCTTGCAACCAGAACCTGGGCTATCTGCCTGCGGGAGATGACACCGTCCTGCGGCGTGCCGGACTGTCTGGTGTCGCCCTGCAGAAAGACGAGCTTGTGCTGGTCCTTGTCATTGTAATCGAACCAGCCGGGACGAACGATGGTGTAGGAGAGGCCGCTGGCCCGCACCAGTCGCTCGGCGCGGCGTTTCCAATCATGAGCTTCGGTGTGCTGATTGTAGCTGCCGGTGCGGTTGGTCACGCCGATTGCGGTCATCAGTGCGATCCTGACCTTTCGGGAACCGAGGGCGACGAGTGCATTGCGGACACCGCCATAATCGACCTGTTCCGAACCGAGCTTGCCGTTGCCATGGGAACCGTGGGTGAAGACGATCGCGTCGACATCCTCCACGACGGCACGAAGACTGGCCTTTTCGGTCAGGTCACCGACAATAATCTCCACTGCATCGCCAAGTGCACGACCCTTGTGCGTGTCGCGCACGAGCGCCCTGACGGAATGGCCGCGCGCGCGAGCCTCGGCAACGACATGCCGGCCGATACTGCCGGTGGCGCCGACAACAAGGATCTTGAGAGGTTGATCGGTCATGACGTTACTCCTGCCGAGATTTGGAAGAGGTGGAGGTGACAAGCCAGGCACAGAGCGCAGCACCCGTTGCCATCACGGCGATCACCCATCCCATCGGCCATGGCGTGCCGTCGGCAAGAGCACCGACCAATCCCGAGCCGGCAATGCCGCTGCCATACTGAATGGCGCCGACGAGCGCCGAAACCGAGCCGGCCTGTTCGGGATAATCGGCCATCGCACCCGCGATCGAATTGGCGACGACGAAGCCGGTGACGGAAACGAAAGCCAGGAGCGGCAGGAAAAGGCCCCATAATCCGCCGAAATCGGAATAGGAGTTTACCGCAAGCACGATGCCCGAGATCATCGCAAAAACCGTACCGCCTGCCAGGATCCGGTTCATGCCGAAGCGGTGGACGAGTCGTGCGTTGATCAGGTTTGTGATGACGATGCCGATGATGCCGGCACCGAAGAGCAGCCCGTAATATTCGGCCGGCACCTTGTGGTAGGTGATGAAGGCAAACGGAGTTCCGGCGATATAGGCATACATGCCCGAATAGAAGAAGGCTCCCGCACCGGCATAACCGATGATCTTTTTATGGGTGAGCAGATCCGCGTAACGACGGAAAGCCCCTGTCAGCGGCTCGGTGCGCCGCCGCGCGGCCGGCAATGTTTCAGGCAAGGTGAAAAGACCTGCGAGCGCCAAAAGCCCGAGCAGTACCAGCACCCAGAATATTGCGCGCCAACCGGCGATGGCCGCGATCTGGCTGCCGAGGATGGGCCCCAGCAACGGGGCGATCGCCATCACGGCAATCAGCGTCGAGAGCATCTGCGCTGCGCGCGCGCCCTGATAAAGATCACGGACGATGGCGCGTGACAGAACCACGCCTGCGCAGGCTCCGATCGCCTGCAGGATGCGCCACAGAATGATCTCCTCGACGCTTGTCGAAATCGCACACCCGATCGAGCCGATGACGAACAGGACAAGGCCGATCGCAACCGGGATCTTCCGCCCGTATTTATCGCTCAGGGCGCCCCAGAAAAGCTGTCCCAGGCTGAAGCCGATCAGGAAGCCTGAAATGGTGAACTCGACAGTGCCTGCATCGGCACCAAGCTGATTGGCCATTTCCGGCATTGCAGGCAGGTAGAAATCGGTCGAGATCGACGCAAAACCCATCAATGCGCTGAGGATGGCAAGCACCTGCCAGCGCTGCGTATACGGTATGGGCGCGCTGTCGGCCAGAGTATCAGCCGAACAGAGCTGAGTTTGGGATGGCATGATGGTGTGGGTGTCCTGTTGCCGGATAACTGCCAGCGCCCGGCAGGGCATGCTGCTCCTGCCGGGCCTGAAAATGACTGAGAGGTGTTAGAGGCCTGTCGTCCTGAGCAGATGTTCGGGATAACGCTCACCCTCGATCCGGATCTCGGCTGCGGCTTTTTCTATCCGCGCAAGGTCATCCGGTGTCAGTTCGACATCCGCGGCTGCGAGGTTTTCCTCGAGCCGATGCAGCTTGGTGGTGCCGGGGATCGGAACGATCCATGGCTTCTGCGCCAGAAGCCACGCAAGCGCGATCTGGGCAGGCGTGCCGCCCTTTTCATCGGCTATCGTCTTGAGAAGGTCGACCAGCGCCTGGTTCTTCTCCATCGCCTCCGGCGTAAAACGCGGCAGCATGTTGCGAAAATCACCCTCGCCGAGCTTTGTATCCTTGTTCATCGCGCCGGTGAGAAAACCCTTGCCGAGCGGGCTGTAGGGAACGAGACCAATGCCGAGTTCCTCGCAGGTTTCGAGAATGCCGTTGGTCTCGACGCCGCGGGTCCAGAGCGAATATTCGTTCTGCAGCACGGTCACCGGCTGTACCGCATGGGCGCGGCGCACCGTGTTGGCGCCTGGCTCCGACATGCCAAAATACTTGACCTTACCCTCGGCAATCAGGTCTTTCACCGTGCCGGCAACATCCTCGATCGGCACGTTGGGATCGACGCGATGCTGATAGAGGAGATCGATCACCTCGACGCCGAGACGCTTCAGGCTGCCTTCGACCGCCTGCCTGATATGCGCCGGCTGGCTGTTCAGGCCGGACTGCTTGCCATCGACGAAGTTGAAGGCGAATTTTGTGGCGATGACGACCTGATCACGAAAAGGCTTCAATGCCTCACCGACCATTTCCTCGTTGGTGAAGGGGCCGTAGACTTCTGCCGTGTCGAAGAACGTCACACCGCGTTCGACCGCCTGACGGATCAGGGTGATGCCTTCCTCTTTGCTGACCTTGTTGGCATAACCGAAATCCAGCCCCATGCAGCCAAAGCCGAGTGCCGACACTTCAAGGCCGGCCTTTCCGAGGACGCGCTTTTTCATATCCTGTCTCCATTCACGACAATAACGAGCGGGTGTCTTCCGGCCAGTTTTCGCTGGCGATCAACTCACCGTGGATGGAAATGTAAACCTTAAGCAGTCATTCTATTAGGCGCTGGATGCAGCATGAACTTATGCTTGAAATTCATGAATTGGCTCGAAGCCAAGTCATGCCGCAGCTTGCTGAAGATAATGAATGTGGCTGTCGAGGATCATCGATTATTCAGATAGGTTCCTGCCCAACAGGCGATAAGCGCTATCCGTATCGGTAATCACGGTGGTCGCCAGGCCCGCGCTGAGGCACGCGGTCAAAATCGCCCTTTTATGCGCTCCCCCGGACGCAATGATCCGTGTTGGAATTCGGCGATAATCGTTGATCGATGGAGATATGACCTGCCGGTTCAAGGGGTGATCAATCTCTTGGCCATTACCGTCGAGATATCGTCCCAGAAGATCGCCGACAGCACCGGCAGTAGTCAATTCTCCAACATCTGTACCGGTGGGCAGGCCGTATCGAACCTGAAGCGATTCCGGTGAGATATCGCCGATGCTGAGAATCGAGACATCTACCGCGGTTGCTTCTTGAAGCAGGCTCTGGAACACCGTCTGTGCAACGATGGTGTCACGCGAAGCCGGATCGTCCGCATAGATCGGTGCTGCCAGATAATGACATTCCGCATTCATGACCTTGGCGAACCGCCGCACGATTTCAAACGTGTTGATTTCCGAGCCGCGCGTCAAGCCACCCATCATTGAACGAACCTTGACGTTCGGTACGTTGGCCGGCGCCATATGGTGGACGGTCTCGCGTAGCGTTGCGCCCCAGCCGACTCCAAGTGACGTCGGCTCGCTTGCCTGGATCAGTCGTTCCAGGAACATTGCCGCGGCGCGGCCGATCACGGTCGCCATCTGTTTTTTATCTTCGGGTGTCGGAACGATGACCACGTCAGTCAGGCCAAATCGCTGCCGCAGCTCGGCTTCCAGCTCGACGTTTTCGGTCAGTGGAGAATTGAAGCTGATCTTGACGACGCCTTGATCAAGTGCTGCGGAGAGAAGTTCGTTGACCTTGCGGCGTGTGAGCAGCATCCGTTCGGCAATCTGCGCCTGCGTCAATCCTTCTACGTGATAGAGCCACGAGGCTCTTACCATGAGCTGCTGATTGGACATGTTACCTCCCGCCCAAATGTCACATCAGCGTAACATTTGTAACCTAGAGCTACGCGAAGTCGGCGGGGCGGTAAAGCGGCTTTCATCAACCACAGCCTCCTGACGAAATTTTGTCTGTCGATTTCCATGCGACGCCCGACGCTGAGGTCCTCCCGCCCGGCGAAGGCGTCCGCGCGCCCATATCGTTCATTTGGTTCAACAGGAGAGATCCATGCTTTCTATCAACCGCCGCCATGCGCTGGGACTGATGTCTGCTGCAGCCGGCACCATCATCCTGCCGCGCATGTCGTTCAGCCAGGGTGCACGCCCGTCGATCACGATCGCGGTACAGAAGATCACCAACAATAATACGCTCGATGTCTGGAACGAACAGTCCAACGTTGGTGAACGCGTGTTCTTCCCCAACCTGTGGGAAGGCCTGATCAACCGTGACTGGATGGGCAACCAGGGTCCGGTTGCGGGTCTGGCCACCGAATGGAAGCGGATTGACGACAAGACACTGGAACTGAAGCTGCGCCAGGGTGTGAAGTTCCACAACGGCGACGAACTCACGGCTGAAGACGTTGCTTTCTCCTTCTCCAAGGAGCGCGTGTTCGGCAACACCGAACCGGTCGGCGGTAAGACGATCTTTGAAGCCGATAACAAGCCGACGACGGTCAAGGAACTGCCGGCGATCGTTCCGGGCGTTGCCCGTCGCCTGTGGCCGGCACTCACCGGCGTTGAAGTCGTCGACAAGTACACTGTCCGTTTCCACAATGCGACGCCGGACGTGACGCTTGAAGGCCGCCTCTATTCCTTCGGCAGCCAGATTACCAGCCGCCGTTCCTGGGATGAAGCCAAGAGCTATACCGACTGGGCACGCAAGCCGATCACCACTGGCCCCTATATGGTTGGTGAATACAAGCCGGACGTTTCGCTGACGCTGGTTGCCTTCGATGAATACTGGGGTGGTCGTCCGCCGCTGCAGCAGATCCGTTTTGTCGAGGTTCCGGAAGTGGCGTCCCGCGTCAACGGCCTTCTGTCGGGCGAATATGACTTTGCCTGCGACCTGCCGCCGGACCAGATTGCCACGGTCAAGGCTGCGCCTGGCCTTGAAGTGCAGAGCTCGACGATCTGGAACCATCGCGTTTCCACTTTCAATACCCAGAACCCGATCCTGGCCAACCCGCTGGTTCGTCGCGCCATGACCCATTCGATTGATCGTCAGGCGATCGTCGAAGCACTCTGGGCCGGTCAGACCGTTGTTCCTGCCGGCCTGCAGTTCGAATCCTTCAGGACCTCGAACATGTTCGTCGAAGGCTGGGCAGCACCGGAATACAATCCGGATCTCGCCAAGAAGCTTCTCAAGGAAGCCAACTACAAGGGCGATGCGATCCCCTATCGCCTGCTCAACAACTACTACACCAACCAGACTGCCAATGCGCAGATCATGGTCGAGATGTGGAAGCAGGTTGGCTTGAACGTCGAAATCCAAATGAAAGAAAACTGGGCGCAGATCCACGACCCGGCAAGCGTTAAGGGTGTGCGTGACTGGTCGGCTTCCAACACGATCAACGATCCGATCACGCCGCTGGTCGTTCAGTTCGGCCCGAATGGCGAAGCCCAGCAGAAGAAGGACTGGAGCAACGAGGAGCTGAACAAGCTCTCCGTCGTGATGGAAACCTCCACCGATCGCGATCTTCGCAAGAAGGCGATCACCCGCATGCTGGAAATCGCCGAACGCGAAGACCCGGCCTATCAGGTCCTGCACCAGAACGCCGTCTTCACCGGCATGAAGTCCTCGCTGAAGTGGAAGGCTGCTCCGGCTTTCGCCATGGATTTCCGCACCGGTAACTGGAACGCTTCCTAACCGTTCGATATCGCGCGCCGGCCGCTCCCAGCGGCCGGCGTCTTCTATTGCTGAAATGGAGATGAGCTCCGATGGTTTCCAACAACCTTGTGGAACTGCGCGACCTGAAGGTTGCTTTCGACGGTATCCAGGTGCTACACGGTATCGATCTCACGGTCCGCCGTGGTGAGGCGATCGGCCTTGTCGGCGAATCCGGCTGTGGCAAGTCGGTTACGTGGCTTACAGCACTCGGTTTGCTCCCGGGCAAGGCAACGGTTGCAGGTTCGGTGCGCGTCGACGGACAGGAGATCCTCGGCACTCCCCGCAGCGTACTGGAGAGTGTGCGCGGCAAACGGATCGCGATGATCTTCCAGGATCCATCCAGCTCGCTCAATCCCGTTCTGAAGATCGGGCGGCAGATTACCGAAGCGCTCGTCCTTCACCGTGCCTTGACTGGCCAGGCGGCAAAGGCCGAAGCCCTGCGTCTGATGGACATGGTCGGTATTCCCGATGCACGCCGGCGTTTCGATCTTTTTCCGCACGAATTTTCCGGCGGCCAGTGTCAGCGTCTGATGATCGCCATGGCGCTTGCCGGTGAACCGGATCTGCTGGTTGCCGACGAACCGACTACGGCACTCGATGCGACCATTCAGGCACAGATTCTTGACCTCCTGATCGAGCTTCGCGCCGAAACCGGCATGGCGACGATCTTCATCAGCCATGATCTCGGTGCTGTTTCCCAGGTCTGCGAACGCGCCTGCGTCATGTATGCCGGCCGCATCGTCGAACAGGGCACGATCGAGGCATTATTCGACAACCCGCGCCATCCCTATACGCGTGGCCTGTTCGACGCCATCCCACGGCTTGATGGTCCGCGCGAACGACTGATTCCCATTCCGGGCACCGTTCCCCATCCGCGTGATCTGCCGGAAGGCTGCGCCTTCTCGCCGCGATGCTCGCATGCCGCCATAGACTGTCGAAGCCGCAGGCCTGATCTCTCTCCGATGGACGACGGCCGCCTTCTTTCCTGTTTCCACCCGGTCAGCCATTCCACCGATCCGGCGACTGTTGCGGCAAGCCGCGTTGCGGAGGCGGTATCGTGATTTCCCATTCTGCGAACGCTCCTTTGATTGAAGCGAAAGATCTGGTCAGGACTTATGAGGTTCGCCAGGGCATGTTCGGCAAGGCGACGCCGGTCCGCGCTGTTGATGGCATCAATCTCAGCGTCATGCCCGGCGAAACTCTGGGTGTGGTCGGCGAGTCCGGTTCCGGCAAATCCACGCTCGGCCGTATGCTGCTCGGCATCGACCCATCGCAGGAGGGTGAGACCTTCTTCGAGGGTAAGCCGATGCCGAAACTTGGGACACCGGAATGGCGCGCATTGCGCGCCAAGATGCAGCTTGTCTATCAGGACCCGCTGGCAGCGCTCGACCGACGCCTGACGATCGCCGAACAGATCGGTGAACCGCTTGCCATCCACAAGCTGGTGCCGAAGGAACATCGCGGGACCCGCGTTGCCGAACTGATGGTGGCGGTAGGCTTGCGTCCCGATCAGGCGGATCGTTATCCGCACGAGCTTTCCGGTGGCCAGCGCCAGCGTGTCGTCATTGCCCGCGCGCTCGCATCTCGCCCAAAACTCCTCGTCTGCGACGAACCGGTTTCGGCGCTGGATGTGTCCATCCAGGCGCAGGTCGTCAACATGTTGCGTGACCTGCAGGAAAAAAACGGTATCGCCATGGTGTTTATCAGCCATGACCTGAAGGTGGTGCGCAACATGGCTGACCGCGTTGCAGTCATGTATCTCGGACGGATCGTCGAAGAAGCCTCGTCCGACGTCATTTTCGCCGCGCCGCTGCATCCCTACACCAAGGCTCTCGTCTCCAGCGTGCCGGTGCCGGGCAAACCTCTCAAAGGGCGCGTGATCCTGCAGGGTGAACCGCCGAACCCGGCCAATCGTCCGTCCGGATGCGCCTTTCATCCGCGCTGCCCGCTGGCCACCGACATCTGCCGTGCAAGCGTGCCGCCGCTTCGTCAGGTCGCCGATGGTCGCACTGCCGCCTGCCACCTTGTGGCCGGCGTCGATCAGCCTGTTGCAGCATAAGGAGCGCAAGAGACATGTTGCGTTTTGCTTCCATCCGTCTTCTCCGCGCGATGATTACCATTCTGGCGGTGTTGACCTTCGCCTTCGTGGTCCTGCGCATGTCTGGTGATCCTGCACAGGTCATGCTCGGGCCTGACGTGCCACAGGAATCCGTTGATGCCTTCCGCAAGGCTTGGGGTCTCGATCAGCCGCTGTGGATCCAGTATCTCGCCTATATCAAGGCGATCTTTACTGGTGATTTCGGCGTTTCCATGCGCGACAAGGCCTCGGCAATGCAGCTGGTCATCGATCGAATTCCCGCCACCTTGCAGCTCACCATTCCAGCGCTGTTCCTCAAGATCGTGATCGGCATTCCGGCAGGCGTCTATGCCGCGTTGCATCGTCAGAGCGCCGTCGATCGCGGCGTCATCCTGGCAGCGATCTTCGGCTTCACCATTCCGTCCTTCGTCATGGGCCTGCTTCTGGTGCTGATCTTCTCGATCACACTCGGTCTTCTTCCCTCCGGCGGACAGGACACATGGCAGCACGGCATTCTCCCGACGCTGACAATGAGCATCGGTGGCATCGGCATCCTCGCCCGCTTCTCGCGCAGCGCGATGATCGAAGTGATGAGCCAGCCCTATATCCGCACGGCGTCGGCCAAGGGCATGGCATGGCAGGATGTCGTCTGGCGCCATGCGCTTCCCAATGCCGCCGTGCCGATCGTCACCATCGTGGGCTTCATGGTCGGCTCTCTGATCGCCGGTGCGGTCGTGGTGGAATCGATCTTCTCCTGGCCCGGTATCGGCCGCCTTTTGGTCGTCTCCGTGACCAATCGCGATCTCGCTGTCGTCCAGTGCATCCTGTTGATGATTGCCGCGACCATGGTCGTGTCGAACCTGATCGTCGACCTGCTCTATGGCTGGCTCGACCCGCGGCTTCGTGCCCAGAGCGCACATTAAGGAGAGACGGACATGACCATCGTCGATACATCCCGTCAGCCGACCTCCGAGCTGTCCTTCTTCATCCGCTTCATCAAGCAGGTGCGCAAGGTGCCTTTCTCTGTCGGCTTCGGCATCGCCTGGCTTGTCGCCATGGTGTTCGTCGCCTTCTCTGCCGACCTGATCCGCCCCTATGGCATCACCGCCATGGATTTGCGTGCCCGTCTGTCGCTGCCCGGCAATCCGGCGCATCTTCTGGGAACGGATGAACTCGGGCGTGACGTATTCTCTCGCCTCATCCAGTCGATCCGCGTGTCGCTCGCAATTGCCTTCGGCGCAACGATCATTTCAGCCGTTTTCGGCACCGCGCTTGGTTTTGCGGCCGCAAAATTCCGTGGTGCGGTTGAGCATCTCGTTCTGGTTCTGGCCGACTTTCAGGCGGCCCTGCCATTCCTCATTATGTCGCTTGCGGTTCTGGCCTTCTTCGGTTCGTCCATGCCGCTTCTGATCGGTCTGATGGGTTTCTACGGCTGGGAGCGTTACGCCCGCATTGCCCGCGGTCTGGCGATCTCAGCGAGTGCGCAAGGATATGCCGCGGCAGTCGTGCAGCTCGGCGCGACACCGACCCGTGTCTACATGAAGCACATCCTGCCCAATGTCGCCTCGACGCTGATCGTCTCGATGACGCTGACTTTTCCGGAAATTATCCTGATGGAAAGCGGGCTTTCCTTCCTCGGTCTCGGCGTTCAGCCGCCGGAAACCAGCCTTGGCAACATGGTGGGCTTTGGCCGCGAATATCTCACGCGTGCACCATGGATCATGCTTGCTCCTGCCTTCGTCATCATGATGACGACGCTCTCCATCTCGCTGGTCGGCGACTGGCTGCGCGACAAGCTCGATCCGACACTTCGATAATCTCTTCCGTTTCATCCAAGGATTTTCTCATGACCATAACCAAGATCACCGGCCACCGCGGCGCTCGTAATCTGTGGCCGGAAAACTCGCTGACCGGCTTTCGCAACGTGCTGGCGCTCGGCGTCGACGCGATCGAATTCGACGTGCACCTCACCGATGCCGGAGAACTGGTCGTCACCCATGACGCGACGCTGGAGCGCACCACAGACAAGTCCGGCCTCGTACGTCATCTGACGGCGCAGTCGCGCACCGAGACGCATCTCGAAGCGACGACGGATACGGTGCCCACGCTTGCTGAAGTGCTGGCCATCCTGGTCGATGCCGGTGAGCGTCAGTTGCATGTCGAGATCAAGTCCGATGAGGCAAGGAAGCCCTATCCCGGCATCACCGAAAAGGTGGTTGCCGAGATCGAGCGCTTTGGTCTCGCCGACCGCTGCCACCTGACGTCGTTCGATGTGTCGGTGCTGGAGGAATGCCGCCGCGTGGCACCGAAGGTCGAGCGCCTCGTTTCTGTCAATGCAGAATGGGCAGCAAAACAGGGCGGCCTTTCAAGCTTCATCGATAATGTCGAAGGCCTCGTCGATATCGTTGCCATTCATCACGAACTGATGGCGGCCGAGTGGGACCTGATCACCTCCAAGCTGACGCTCGATCGTCTCTGTGTCTGGACGCTGAATGACGAGGCGTTGATCCGGCCGTGGCTGGAACGTGGCATCGGTCACCTGACTTCCGACAGTCCCGATCTCGCGCTGACCCTGCGCGGAAAAATCCAACAGCAATCCGAACCTGTCTGAAGAGGAAAGATCAACCATGGGCAATATTATCGGTACAGGCTTCAACGCCGGCTCCGTCAACGGAGAACTGGCAAGCCTTGAAGAAGAACTACGGGTCCTGGCTGGGATCGGCGTTGATACGGTGGAACTGGGCCTCACCAGCCTTGACCTGATCGCCGGCGGCCGCATCATCGAGGAGCGCGCCGAGCGACTGGTCGCGATCACCAGGCAGTTCGATTTCCGCTATACAGTACACGGCCTCGTTTCCTCCAATTTCATGGATCCTGATACTTGCCGTTACCAGATCGACGCCGCCAAGGCGCTAGCGCAGGTCTGCGACCGGATCGGCGCGCGCATCCTCGTCCAGCACGGGGGCAATCTGCGTGCCGACCAGTTGGCGGAACGCGCTGAAGCCGACAGAAGAGAGCGTGAATCGCTGTTCGAACTTGCCGAATTCTGCAAGCCCTATGGCGTGCGTATTGCCTTCGAGAACATCTTCACCACCGAGCTTGGCCAATATCGCCAGACGCCGACGCAGGTTGCCGAAACCGTCAAGGCGGTCAATCACCCCAACCTCGTGGCGCTGATCGACTTCAGCCATGCCTATCTCGAAGCCACCTATCGCGGCCTGAATTTCCGCGAGGAACTGCGCGCCATGGCGCCGGTTGCCGGCCATCTGCATGTGCATGACAGTTTCGGCCGCCCGCAGGCCTTCTATAAGCCCTACCATGTTCAGGAAAACACCGCACTCGGCATCGGCGATCTGCATATGCCGCTCGGCTGGGGTGATATTGACTGGGAAGAGATTTTCTCGGAACTGACCTTCCTTCCGGATACAGTGCTGATGATGGAAGTCGGTCGCCGTTACCATGCCGAACAGCCCGCAAGCCTTGAACGTGCAAAACGGCTGATGACTCTCAACGCCGGTCAGCCGAAGATTGCCGCTGAGTAAAACTATGAAATGGCCTTCCTTCTGCGGATCCCTGTCCGCAGGAGGCAAGGCCGTTTGCAATCTGGTCGTGACTGCGGATTGATTGCCTCACGCTATGCGCTCAGGCAATCCTTGCCGGTTGGACGCGACCGACGATGTGCACGAGATGATGAGCCAGTCGAATCCCGAAAGCGACGGCGGGAAATGTCGGATTCGCTTGTCCCGAAGTCGGGAAAACCGAGCTGCCTGCGACGAAGAGGTTATCGATATCAAATGCACGGCAGTCGGCATCAACGACACCCTCCCGACGGTTAGTGCCCATTCGCGTCAGTCCGATCTGATGATAACCGTCATGAGCCTGCGATATCACCATCTCTTCTAAGTCGCCTTCCAGGAAACGAAGTGAACCGAGGCCTGTCGCCCTCAACCACTCGTCAAAACTATGATGTATCTTCAGCACGGATTGATAATCCTCCGGGCAGTAACTGAATTCGGTGCTTATCCCGAATTGACCATCCCGGTCGGCATCGTTGATCAAGTCAACACGGCTTAGCCTGCGCGGCGCCTGCTCTGCATGATAGGTCAGGCTATATTCGTTATGGACGTCACGCATCTGAAGGTGTGGCAGTCCGTAAAAATAACTTTCATGCGCAACCTTGGAAATCGAAGCCAGCCCGTTGATGGGATGCCGCATCAGGTACATTCCATGCGTAATGCAGTCCTGGCGGGATGCACTGCGTTTGCCCTGCAGCACTTCTCGCAGGAATACGGCGGAAGCCAATGGTTGACGCGGCGGTAGTTTGCCTACGTCTGAATTGTGTGGCCACATCACCGTGTTCAGCACGCCTAGATTTCGTTGAGTCTGTGGAGATGGCTGCAGGCGTCTGCGCGTGAAGCGACCATCCTGCTGCCGCCTGAAGAAAAACTGCTCCGCGATTGCCTCTGACTGAAACCGGATTTGAGCAATCTGGCCCGTCAGATGCCCCATGTAATACCGCCCGAGCGGCCCTTCCTTGCCGGCAAACAGATCAGGAAATTGGGCCTGCAGGTTCAGCAGGAGACGCGAATTCTCCCTGCCTCCACATGCCAGAACAAAGTGGTTCGCGCGAACCGTACCCAATTGCCGATCGCATCGAATGGCCGCCGAGGTCGTCCTGCCCGTCGCACTATCAAAATTCAATTTGATCAGTTGGGCGTCGAGAAGAATGTGCAGAGATTTCGAAGACAGAAGAGCAGAGCGATTTGCTGTTGCAGTGTTTCGAGGAAAAGCCCAGCTTTCCATCGATTCCAGGAATGCTTCGTTTGACAGCGGCGTATTGTGCGGGCGAGGCGCCTTCATGAGTTTCGCCGCTTCCACGTAATGCGGCTCAAGTTCGCTATGACTGATTGGCCAGCGTGCTTCCTCGCCAAGATAGTCGCGATGCTCGAAATCAATGTCGTCGAGTTCGACGCATCGCCCTCCCCATCTGCTTGAAGTGCCTCCCAGGCCAAATGCTAACGTATCGTGATCGGGTGCATGAGGGACAGTATCATCCAGTCGCACCCCCTCCCGTCTCTTGGGCGGTATTGCATTCCGCGCGCCACGTTCGAGAAGGAGTGTTCGAACGCCGGCCTGACTGAGAATAAGTGCAATACAGACGCCGACAGGGCCGGCGCCGACAACGCATACATCGAACTCGCTATTCAGGACGTCGCGGCTGGACAGCATTAAGATGGACCCCCGTCACTGGTCAGCCATATTGTTCATGCGCCTATAGTGCGCCCAACATGACCGATATCGCCTCGTTACATGGTCGAAGGCGTGCCCTGCCGCCTTCTGATTTCGATTGACTGTCCCAGAAGAAACATCGGATCTGAATTAACAGAAGAGATGAGTCTATATGTTCGTAACAAGCAACGTAATGTGTGCTTGTTGCAAGTTAAATTCTTGTTTTGTATGCAATTGAAGAGCTTAAGCTTGACGTATTTGAATAGATGATGGATCGAAGGCGTAAGAAACGCAAGATTAATCGAGACTCTTCTTGAATTTTGTTTTATCTCGATCCAGATCCGTTTTCTGCATTCTCGCAGAGGAGCATCAATGTCAAACATGGGTGTCACCGTAAGAAACACCTGCGCATTAGCCGCGGTGCAAACATGAAAGCCAGGCCGAAGCTTTCCGCATTTCTCGCCTGTTCACTGGCCTTGGCCAGCCCCGGTAATGCCGCCGAATATTTTTGGTCAAGCAGCAGCGCTTGCATCGAAAGACAATTGCAGGTTCAGCGCATCCGAGAGGGCCTTAGGGCGGGCTTTATAGAGCTTCGTCTTGCAGAACTTGGGCATGGCAGCGTCAAAGGTGAGAAGGATTGGACACCTCCCCAAGTCATTGAGGATACTGCTTTCAAAGGTATCGATCAGTATATCGTTGATTTGCAGATTATCTGCAGGCTTCGATATCCTGGTTGAGTGCCGGGTTTGCCTCTGCTCCAGACGAACTGCCAAGCGGACCGCTATGCCGAACAGTAGATGGCAAAGAAACTCGGGCGATATCTCATGGAACAAATTGCTCGCCTGGACGTCCCATGCCGGTTAGCTTAGGCTTATCGGCGGCGACGTTTATATATCATACGGCAATATCTTCCGGGATCCTCCCCGGCTTGTTTTGAGGATGTGCACCATGGATCTCGAAAAAAACTTGCGGTCGCTCGTCGCTGTCCGTGCCTCCGTTCCGGAAAAGGCCTTCACGGCTGGCACGCTTGGCACGCGCCGGGAGGGTAGCGGCGTGGTGATCCGCGAAAACGGCTTGGTGCTTACAATCGGTTACCTGATTACCGAGGCAACGGAAGTCTGGTTGACACGTTACGACGGTCGCGTCGTGCCGGCTTATGTTACGGCCTATGATCAGGAAAGCGGTTTCGGTTTGGTTCAGGCGCTTGCGCCACTCGAACTGCCGGCGCTTCCCATCGGTGATTCAGATGAGGCATCTATCGAAGACGCTATCGTCTTTGCCGACGGTGAGGGACAATACGTGCGGGGGCATATCGTCGCAAAACAGGAATTCGCCGGTTATTGGGAATACTTGCTGGAAGAAGCGATCTTTATCACGCCTGCACATCCATCCTGGGGAGGAGCCGCTTTGATCAACAGTGAAGGCAAGCTTGTCGGCCTGGGGTCCCTGCGATTGCAGATGAGCAAGGGCGGTGAGATTGTCGACATCAATATGGCGGTCCCCATCAATCTGCTGAAGCCGATACTTGATGACGTCCTGAGCCAGGGAATAATCAATAAATCGCCAAGACCCTGGCTTGGGGCATATTCGGCTGAGACCAATGGCGAAGTCGTGGTCATGAGCGTTACGGAAAACGGGCCGGCCGCAAAGGCGGGTTTGAAAAGTGGCGATGTGATCTCCGAAATCCGCGACGGTGAGGTCGATGGATTGGCGGATTTCTACCGAAAGGTCTGGGAAAGCGGCTCACCGGGCGCCGAAATTCCTATGCGGATACTTCGTGACGGACGTGAAGCCTGGCTCAGGGTGAAATCTGCAGACAGAAATGACTTCTTGATAAAGCCATCGCTGCAATAATAGCCTAGCGTATCAGAATCGCTCTGAAATCATTGACATTCGTCCCTGTTGGCCCGGTTTCGAACAGGTCGCCGATTGCAACGAAGCCTGAATAGCTGTCGTTGCGCTCGAGCAGAGCGCGGCCGTCGGTTCCGGCACGCAGTAGACGTTGCGCCGTCGTACCATCAACAAAAGCGCCGGCATTATCTTCCGAACCATCTATCCCGTCCGTATCGGCGGCAAGCGCCACGATACCGGTGCCGCCAATTGCCAAAGCAAAAGATAGGGCGAATTCACCGTTCCGTCCGCCTCTGCCGCCTTTCGAGCGGATGGTTACAGTTGTCTCTCCACCGGAGAGCAGCACGGTCGGCTTGGTAAATGGCTGGTCTTTCAAGGCAACTTCCCGGGCGATGGCCGCATGAACGAGGGCGACGTCGCGTGCCTCTCCTTCAATGGAATCCGAGAGGATATGCGCATCGACACCTTTGCTGCGGGCGAAATCCGCTGCAGCGCGAAGCGAGACGCCGGCAGAGGCAATGATGTAGTGTTCATTTCTCGCGAAATGTGGCTCTTGCGGCATCGGCGCGTCGGCTGCCTGCGAGTTTAGATGGGCAATGATGGCTGACGGCAGGTCCATTCGATATTGTTCTATGATTGCCAGAGCCTCATGGCGGGTGCTGTCATCAGGTACGGTAGGACCGGAGGCGACGAAGGCTGGATTGTCGCCTGGTATATCCGAGACGATCAGGCTGACGACACGCGCTTTTGTTGCTGCGGCCAGTCGCCCGCCCTTGATCGTCGAGACGTGCTTGCGCACCACGTTCATGGCCGAAATGGGTGCCCCGGAGGCCAGCAGCGCCTCGTTGAGCGCAATCTCGTCCTGAAGCGTCAGCCCTTCCGGAGGTGACGGAAGCAAGGCAGACCCGCCACCGCAGACAAGCGCTATGACCAGATCATCTTCCGAGAGGCCTGAAATAGTCTCGGTCAGCCGGCGGCTTGCCGAAAGTCCTGCCTCATCCGGTACCGGGTGGGCCGCCTCGATGACCTCGATGCTCTTTGTCTCGCAGCCATAACCGTATCGCGTGACGACAAGGCCGCTGAGCGGAGGACCATTCCAGACGGTCTCCAGCGCCGCGGCCATCTGTGCGGCTCCCTTGCCGGCACCGATGACGACTGTGCGAGCGTTCGCGGGTGGATTAGGTAGATGTTTGCGAATTCCGTTAAGGGGATCGGCGGCCTTCACCGCGGCATCAAACAGCATCTTCAGCAGTTGGCGTTCACCGATCATGTCATTTCCTCGCCCTAGCGAACTGTTCTGACCATGGTGGTCAACACGCGTCAACCGCACTTTTCCCTGCTGTCATCGATGAAGCGGAATGGATGTGTTTCCGGAAAACGGTGATGTCACGGTCTGCCACGGCGGGAAATGGGGCCGCCTCTTCTCCGAGGCTCTGTCACCAGGCTCCAGCGAGACTGTTGCCGACAAGTGGAACCTCCTTGATCGCCCCATGCTGCCCCTCAATCGAAATGGATGACGGAATCTGTCTCGGCGATTTGCGAAACCATTTTGCAGCAATCGTGGCGAGATCTCCGATCATTGCGTGTTTGCGCCATTCGGCGAAGCGCCGGGCGGTTGCTTCAGGTTCCGACAGATAAAAGAAGTCGCCCGACTTTTCGATCTCATTGATCGAGATCGCCATATCGGACATTGGACGTTGAAACATCCTGGAGGAAACCGAGAGTTCTTTTGCGCTTTCGGAAAATGCAGGCGCCATGAAATCGATTGCCCAGCCATCCGCCTCCACCCAGCAATGAAAGTTTTCACCGGCCCCAGTTACAAAACCGTCCTCGCGGTGATCGGCAAAAAGGATGACGGTTCCGTCAAGATTATAGGCTGCCAGACCACCCTTCGGTGTCGCATCCAGCTTGTAGTGCTGTTTGAGGATAAAGGCCCCGAATGTGCTGAAATACATGGAAGCTGTCGCGGGGTCAGCATTTTCATTCATAAGAAGGCTGTTGATGACCCTGTAGATCCGATGATAGTCGCTCTGCTTGATCAGCATGCCGTGGCCCTTCAAATCTGCTAATTCGGGGGCTGATGAGTATCGCCCGACAATCGAATTCTCTTGGGAAATAAGACACTCAGGCCCTCAGGCGCCGCAGTGTTCGTTGTGTGCAGACATCATCTACGACACAGCTGATGGGAAGTGTATTCGCCCAATCAGCGAAAGGTCGACGTTCTTAAGCTCACCGGGAGCTGAATAACTGAACCCGCCTTCGGGAATGATGCCGCGTTTGAGCACGCGACATCATCTATATGATCCGTCAAGGAAGCCGCTTACAGCGGGTTGACGTTCTCAGCCTTCGACTTGCCGGTCTTGCGATCCTGGCCCAGTTCGTAGCTGACCTTCTGGCCGTCACGCAGAGCGGCGCCGTAGGCTACTGCCGAAATGTGCACGAACACGTCCGCGCCGCCATTTTCAGGCGTGATAAAGCCGAAGCCCTTGTCTTGGTTGAAAAATTTAACTGTGCCGGTCGCCATCAGAAATCCCTGTTCACTTGGGGAACTCGCCCCACCATTTTATATGGAGATGCGTAAAGCCTCGCCATACAGATACCACGCCGCAAGACGCTTGATCGTTACATATCCCGAACTGGGTGCTCAGGTAAACCGTCTGATCGCTACCTCTAGCAAAATCCGTTCAGCTTCAGGATTTTATGCGCCTCGATTGACGCTCGAAGCAGGTCTTCTGAATTGCGATTGCCCTGATTTGCATCAGGATGGTGCATCTTCAGACGTTCCTTGTAACGGGTTCTGATTTCCTCAGGCGTCGCATCCTCCGAAAGTCCGAGCACCTCGAAAGCTTTTGCTTCGAGGACCTTCAGCTTGCGCGCTTGAGTTTGTCGTTTCTCAAGCAGGCGCTGCGCTGCGGACTTGCGGGCGTTGATCGATTTGGCCGAGCCGGACCGGGCGGTGGAGGGAAGCGGAGCCTCTTTCGCCTCTGTAAAGGCCGTTCCGGATGTTACCCGGCTGCCTGCCGCAGCTTCCTTTTGGTAACGGGCGACTTCAGGCGTGGAGAGGGCCGGGGAGTAGTTATAACCCTTGTTGTATTCCTTCACATGCTCGATACAGAAGGACAGATACAACCCATCCGCCGCGCCGCCGACAGGCGCGCGATGCGGAGCAACCTTGTCGCAACCATCCCACTGGCACTTCGGGCCAACGGGCTCGGCAGGTTTGACTGCCCGCTTTTTGGTGGACTTCAGGCTTACGAAAATTTTGGAATCAGACGTCATGGCCCGTATATGACGACAACAGGTCGGCATGGCAAGAATGGTCTACCATGCCGACGCCATTGATCCGTGATGAACAGTGGCAGTGTTGCGAATGTGTTCTGGTGCGATCAGCTCGCAGGTGTTGGCTCGCCGATCGACAGCATCAGCCTGTTTGCCCAGTTAAAGAACGCGGCGCCATGCACGACGTCAGAAATCTCCTCGTCTGACAATCCGGCTTCACGCAGACGCTTTGCATGATCCGAAGTGAAGCTGGGTGGCGTGGTGCTGAGCGCGACCGAAGCCGAGACGATCGCATTCCAGCGTTCGCCAAGATCGGCGCCGACGCCTTCGTCCAACAGTTTCTGCACATCGGCTTCACGCTTGGAATATTGCGAGGCAAAGCGCGAATGGACCGAGGCGCAGAGAATGCAGCCGTTCAGCCTCGATGCGGCAGTAGCGGCAAGTTCCCGTTCGGCGCGCGGCAGGCCATCCTTGGTGTTGTAGAAGATATCGTTGTCCGTCTTGGTGCGGGCCTCGAGAATATCCGGATCGCGGACCAGAAGCGCGAAATAACCTGACTTGGCGCGCGCCTTGTCGACCAGCGCCTCATAGTGGCGATCGGTCAGTTCGGTCTCCGCCAGCGGCTGCAGCCATGGCGTCCAGCCGATCTTGTCCTGGGTGAAGGCGACCGGCGGGTTTTCGACGGCGGGTTCGATAACGGTATCAGACATGGAGGTTCTCCGTTAGGCCGCAGCCAGGACCCGAAGGCCGGCGACGACGCGGATCTGGAAAGCGAGGAAGGAGACGAGCTGGGACAGCGTGATCACGCCCGTCGTGCTCCATCCGGTCGAGAGCAGTTTTTCAAGTTCCGCAGGGCTGGCGTCGCGAGGGCGGTATGTCAGCAGATAGGCGTGTTCCAGCGCTGCGGTGAGCCGGTCACCAAGAATGGCGCGATCGGCGGGGCCGATATCGAGAGCCGGCCCGTCGACATTTTCCACGCTCAAAGGCCCTTCGGGATAATGGCCATAGGGACCCTTGGTCGCATTGAGCTCGGCCAGAGCCTTAACGGTCGCCAGGAGGACCGCACCGTTTTCGAGCCCTGTCAGCTTTGTCCCGTAGAATTCCTTGATGCTCTTGTCGCCATGCAGGGCTGCGACAAAAACCGCGACGGCAAAGCGCTCGGCAAGCGATGCCTGGCTTTCATCGACGGGTTCGAAAAGAGCCGTCCAGCTTTTCTGTGCATGCTCCTTGGTGATCGGGCGCCGGCTCCGCAGCGCGTCGGCAGGCGCTCCTGGAGTGATCCCGACGAGTTGGTCGATAACGTCGATCGTATCGGTCATGAATGTCTCTTTCGATTATCGGCAATTACTTGGGCAGGAAATTACTGGGCAGCAACGAGCTGCGGCGCTGAAGACCGCGTCCAGCCCAGGGCCGGGGCGACTTCTGCAGCGATCAGTTCGATAGAGCGCAGGATTTCTGCATGGGGCGGGTCGATGGAATGGACCTGGAAAACGATGTCCGTTGCGCGTGCGAGGGCCGTGTCCTTCTTCAGTGAAGCGATCACGTCGTCCGGTGTGCCGACATGGCTGTCGAGCGCTTTTATCAGGTCTTCGAGCTTGTCTCCTTCAATCCGGTGGCCGGCGGCTGCGAAACGGTCGGCGACACGGCGGAGGCCGGTTTCGGCAAAGGCGAGCGCCCGCTTGCGATCGTCGGCGACAAACAGGCTGCGTGAGCCGAGGATGCGCGGCGCACGGCCCTGAGGCAGGCCGGCAAGATAGGCGTCGATGATCGGGTTCTGGATATCGTCCAGCGTCGCATCGGGGTTGTCGGCCGGGCGCGGCTGGGTTCTCGACAGCATCAGGCCATCGCCGCTCAGGCCCGCGAGACGTGCGCCATTGGCGGAAAAGGTGGCGAGCCAGATCCTATCGAGCAGATGCGGTGCATCGGGATAAAGGTGGTTGCCGCCATGCAGAACCTTTCCGGCCCAGGCATCGCGAACCACGGCCAGGTTTTCGGCATAAACCTCTCCGCGACGATCAGCGTCGATGCCGAAGGCCTCGAAAGATTCCTTCGTGCCGCCGGTGCCAAAACCCACTTCCAGCCGCTCGCCCGAAAGCAGATCGAGCACGGCGGTATCTTCGGCGACGCGAAGCGCGTTCTCCATCGGCAGGGTGATCACGCCGGTGCCGAGGCGGATGGTCGATGTGCGGGCCGCGACATGCGAGAGGAAGACCGCGGGGGAAGGAAGGCCGCCCTCTTCCGCGTGAAAATGGTGCTGCGCGATCCAGGCGCTGTCGAAACCGTTTTCTTCGGCGTGGATGATCTGTTCCGCCGCCAGCCGATAACGTTCGCCGGCCGGCACATCATCGAGAAGGCGGGTGAAAAAGCCGAGGCGTTTGGGGGCAATCTTGCTGGTCATGACAAAGGTCCTGTTTTTATGGCTGCCGCGAAAGTTCGGCGCGTGGAAATTTCTGCCCGGGAATGGCGTCGATGAGCTCGCGCGTGTAGGCGGTCGAGGCTGAAGAGAAGACATCTTCCACCGTGCCGTAATCGATTTGCCTGCCATTGTGCAGGACGGACACGGTGTCGGCGATCTGGCGTACGACCGCGAGGTCATGGGAGACGAAGACATAGGTGAGGCCGAGATCCCGCTGCAATTCCGCAAGCAAGTCGAGGATTTGCGCCTGAACCGTGACGTCGAGAGCGGAAACGGCCTCGTCGAGCACCACGACTTCTGGCTCGAGAACCAGTGCGCGGGCGATTGCCACACGTTGGCGCTGGCCGCCGGAAAGGGCGTGCGGCAGACGGGAAAGGACTGTGGCGGGTAGGCCGACGCGCTCAATGATGGCGCGGACGCGGGCTTCTCGCTCGGTCGGCGGCAACGGGTCGAAATTGAGCAGCGGCTCTTCGACGATCGCCTGCACTGTCTGACGTGGATCGAGCGAAGCCCAGGGGTTCTGATAGACGAGCTGCACCTTGCGCCGGAACTGTCGAAGGGCTTCGGAACGCAGGCTTGCAACATCGAGATCACCGATACGGATCTCGCCGGATGTAGGCTTCTGGAAACCGGCAATCGAACGGATCGTGGTGGTTTTTCCCGAGCCGCTTTCGCCCACCACCGCGTGGGTCGTGCCACGCGCGACGCTGAAGGAAATGTTATCGACGGCGCGAAAACTCCGGCCCGTCGGCAGCGAAAAATCCTGAACCAGATTGCTGACTGTCAGCGCCGCCGGCCGGCCCGGTTCGACCGGCGGGCGCGGCTTGGCGGCGGCAAGCGAAGGCGCATCGGAAAGCAGCTTGCGGGTATAGGCGCTTTGCGGCGAGGCCAGCACGTCGGCGGTCTTGCCCTGTTCCTGAATACGCCCGCCCTGTAACACGATGATCCGGTCCGACCGGTCAGCGGCAACACCGAGATCGTGGGTGACAAGCAGGACCGAGGTGCCGTGTTCGCGGCGCAGATCGTCGATCAGGTCGAGGATACGGCGCTGTACGGTGACATCGAGTGCGGATGTCGGTTCGTCGGCGATGATCAGTGCCGGACGCAGGGCGATTGCGATGGCGATCAGCACGCGCTGTTTCATGCCGCCGGAAAGCTCGTGCGGATATTGACGTATCCGAAGTTCCGGCTGGGAAAGGCCGACATTGGCGAGAAGTTCGATAACCTTGCGATCGGCTGTGCGACGATCGAACCGTCCGTGAATTTCGAGGATCTCGCGCACCTGCGCGCCGATGGTGAGGACCGGATTGAGCGAGCTGCCCGGATCCTGTGGGACGAGGCTGACGACGGCGCCGCGGATCGATCGCAGGCGCCGGGCGCTCCAGCGGCTGATATCCTCGCCGTTGAGGAGGATGGAACCGCTCTCGACGCGGCCGTTCTCCGCAAGCAGGCCGATCACGGCCTGTGCCGTGGAGGTCTTGCCGGATCCGCTTTCGCCGACCAGAGCCACGACTTCGCCGGGCTCGACCGTGAAGGACACGCCGTGCACGACAGTCGGGCGCTCATCGCCCTGGCTGTAGGAGATATTGAGGTCGCGGACGTCGAGAACGGGCTTTTGCGAGGTGTTCATCGTGTGCTCCTTCCTATGGACTGGCTGATGCGGTTGGCCGACAGGACGACGGCAACGACGATCAGGCCGGGGGCGGCGGTCAGCCACCAGGCCGTGGCGAGGTAGTTGCGGCCTTCGGCTATCAGGAGGCCCCATTCCGGCGTCGGCGGCGGTGCGCCGTAACCAAGGAAGCCCAGGGTGGAGATCTGCAGGATCGCCCAGCCGAACTGGACAGCGGTATAGGCGACGACCGAGGTTAGCGAATTGGGCAGGATGTGCCGCCACAAAACCTTACCGAACGTGCCGCCGCTGCCGAAGGCCGCCTCAACGAATTCCGCATTGCGCACCCGCACGACTTCGGATCGCATGAGGCGGGCAAAGCCGGCAATGGCCGTCGCGCCGACCGCGATTGCCGCGTTGAGCGTACCGAAACCGAGCAGGATGATGATGCTGAGGGAAAGTAGCAGGGTCGGGATAGACAGAAGCACATCGACCAGCCGCATCAGGGCTTCATCGACACGTCCACGCACCGAACCGGCGATCAGGCCGAGCCCGCTGCCGACGACAAGCCCGACGCCGACTGCGGCAATGGCACCCGAAAGCGAATGAACAGCACCGTAGACGATGCGGGCAAAGAGGTCGCGGCCAAGCGAGTCCGTGCCCAGAATATGAAGGGCGGAAGGCGCCTTGAGCTGGCCGCCAGGCGTGCCCTGCAGCGGATCATGGCCGGTAAACACCCACGGTACGGTCGCCCAGAGAAGCACGAGCGCAAGTACCAGCCAGGCAAGAGCGAGACCATAAGGGAAGTTGCGCAGGATGCTCAGGACGTCGCGGCGATTGTCCGAGCGGCTGGAGCTCTCGGCAGTCGTCGTTGTGGTGAGATGAACGAAAGTGTCGAGGCTGGTCATGCTGCAGCTCCCTGTCCGGTCCTGAGGCGTGGGTCGAGCAGCGGATAGGCAAGGTCGACCGCGAGATTAATGGTGACGAAGGCGGCAGCGGAGATGACGACCACTGCCTGAAGCACCGAGAGATCCTGATTGCCGACTGCTTTTTCGGTCAGCCCGCCGATGCCGTTGAGGCCGAACACGGTTTCGGTGACGACAGCGCCGGCGATCAGTTCGCCGAACAGCACGCCGGCGATCGTCAGCGTCGGGAGGATGGCGTTGCGCGCCACATGCCGCCAGAGCAGCCGCGTTTCGCTTGCACCCTTGGCGCGGGCGACGGCCACGAAGGGACGGGTACGGATTTCATCGATGTTGCGGATGAGGATCTGCGCCAGCGGCGCTGCGATCGGGACCGCAAGCGTTGCGACCGGCAGGACGAGGCTTTCCCACGGGCCGGGATTGATGACCGACACCAGCCGGAAGCGGAAGGAAAAGATCTGGATCAGCATGATCGCAAGCCAGAAGACAGGGACCGAGATGAACAGCGACGGCAGCGACTGGATGGCATTTCTCAGCCATGCGAAAGGCGCCATCGAGGAAAGAAAAGCGATGAAGACGGCAAGCAGGGTCGCGGCAAGAAAACCGAGGCCGGCAAGCTTGAGTGTCGGTGGCAGGTTGGTGGCGAGCTGCGCCGAGACCGGCACACCCGCCTGCAGCGAATATCCGAAGTCGCCTTGGAGGAAATTGACGAGTGTGTGCCCGTATTGCACAACCACGCTGGAATCCACCGCATAGGCGGCGCGGATTTCCGCGACCTGATCGGCGCTCAGACCGAATTCCGGATTGAGGAACTTGATCAGCACCGCATCGCCGGGCATGGCCTGCAGCAGGATGAAGGACAGCGTGAAGGCGGCCCATAAAACGAGCAGCGCCTGGCCGATCCGTCCTATGACATATTGCGTCATCTCATATCTCCAGCAAAGGGTGGATGGCAGCCCTTGGAGCTGCCATCCGTGCGGCTTGGGAGGCCTGTTGGTTATGGAGCCCGCTTACTTGTCGAGCCAGGTGCTGTAGAAGGAGGGGCGGCCGACCGCTTCGAAAGCGACACCCTTTACGTAGGGTGCGCCGGCATAGGCCTGCGGCTCCTCGAAGATCGGAACGGCATAGGCCTGATCGAGAACATAGGCCTGCGCATCCGCCACCGCCTTCAGGCGCTTTTCGCGATCCGGCTGCGAGGCGATTTCATCCAGGATGGCGTTCAGTTTGTCGTCGGAGAAGGTCTTCACCTTGTCGCTGACGCCGCCTTTCTGCACCAGCACGTTACGGTTGGTCGGGTAATACTGGCTTTTGATCACGTCCGGATCGGCGCGGCCGACCATGGCGACGGCGATCGGCGTTTTCAGCGGATCGAGTTCGTCGACCACCTTGCTGCCAGCGTCACCGGCGAGCACGTTCAGCTTGACGCCGAGCTTCGACCATTGCTGTGCAATCAGCTGCAGGACCGCGCGGCTCTGCGGCTGCGGCAGCGATTCATAGGAGGTGAGGACGAGCTTCTGGCCGTCCCTGGCGCGGATACCGTCTGAGCCGAGCTTGAAGCCTGCCTCGTCGAGCAGCGCTTCCGCCTTTTCGGGATCGTAGCCAAGCTTGTCTTCCTGCGCCACGTAACCGATAGCGGTCGATGCGATGATCGAGGTCGCCTTTGGGTAATTTTTCGAGAAGATCGTTGAAAGGATCTCGTCGCGGTTGACTGCAAGCGCCAGCGCCTTGCGCACCTTGAGATCTGCGACCAGCGGATTATCCGGGCGGAATACGATCGAGTTATTCACGCCGCGCGTGCCGGGAGCATAGATGGTGAAGCTCTGGGCTTCTACCTGGCCTTCGTCATAGGCCTGGATCTGGCGAATGAAATCAGCCTGTCCGGCAAGAAGGGCGCCGATGCGCACGCTGTCTTCGGCGGTGATGATGTAGTTAATCTCGTCGAGATAGGCGCGGCCCTGATGTTCGAGCTTGGCCGGCCCCCAGTTATAGTCCTCGCGAACCTTCAGATCGAGCGACTTGCCCAGCGTCTCGGCATTGACCACGAAGGGGCCGGAACCAATGATCTTCGTTGCATCGCCGAGCTGTTCGAATGGGAGCGCCAGTGTCGAGAGCGAGACGATGCCGGAGCCGATTACCGACGTGCCCTGCAGGAAGCCGGGTGAGGGTTTCTTGAAGGTGAATTTGACTGTCAGCGGATCAATGACTTCGCTGTGGTCGTAATTGTTGACCACTTCGGAAACCGGCTGTTTCAGTTCCTTGTTGCCGAGACCGAATGTGTCGAAGTTTTTCGCGACGGCGGCCGCATCAACCGGCGTGCCATCGGAGAAGGTGACGCCGGGACGGAGCTTGAACGTGTATTCGGTGGCGTTGTCGTTGACCGTCCAGGATTCTGCCAGCCAGGGCTCGATCTCCAGCGTCTTCGGGTTCTGGTAGGTCAGCTTGTCGGTGATCTGGTTGAGAATGCCGCCATTCGGGTAAAATCCGCCAGCCGGCGGATAGAGATTGGTGTGAGCCTGCTGCTCGAGATAGACGAGCGTGCCGCCCTTGACCGGCGCGTCCGCGGCGAGGCTGGCCGTTGCAAGTGTCGTGGCAGTCAGCAATCCGATGCTGAAAGAAAGAAGTTTCCGATAGCGCGTCATAGGTCCGGTCTCGCGGTTGATCGATGACCATGAGCCTATCCACTCACATGAGATTTCTATGGATTTGCTATTCTATTTTGAAGGCAAGCGCGGAAGTTTCTTTGCTGTCCGGACGCTACTTGGAACAATCGCATTCCGGTCTTACAGCTTTAGCGTCTCCGCCGCTCACGCAGACGCCGGGCGAAAATCCGCGGTGACGACGTGGCGATTGCCGGGATAGGTCATGCGTACCCATGTTACCGCTCCCGATGTGTTCCAGGTGCGGCGCTCGATGACGAGACAGGCCTGTTTCGGCGTGAGGTTGAGGAGCTTGTGTTCCTTGCGGTCAGCAGGCACCGCCTGGATGCGATGCTGGGCGGTGATCCAGGGAATTTGCGAGGAAAGCCAGGGGCCGGGTGCGAGCGAGATGAAATCGGCTTCGAGCGCTGCCGGTACCGTGGCAAGATTGATTGCCCGCTCTTCCAGGCAGAAAGGCTGGCCGGCTGCAAGATGCAGGCAGGTGACGAAGAGCACGTCACCGGGCGAGCCGTTCGCAAACCATGCAAGCTCTTCACCGATCGCCTTGCGGCGGGTGATCGAAAGCTGCTGATAAGAATATTCGAGGTTTAGAGAGCGCACCTCGTCGGCGATATCGTGGATTTCCAACACGGCCGATTGCGCCTTGGGCTGGGATACGAAACTTCCCCCCTTTTTTCGACGCTCGATCAGACCCGCTTGTGCCAGTTGGCCCATCACCTTGTTCACCGTCATCCGCGAGACGTCGTAATGCGCGGCAAGATCGACCTCGAAAGGGATCCGGTGGCCAGGCGGCCAAGCGCCGGAAACGATCTTTTCCTCGATATCCGCCAGAATCTTGCGGTGAAGGGTCAGGGGCTTGGAAATGCGGGCGGTCTCCGTTTGGGCAGTGTCGATGCAGGTCTACACTTCAGGCCGAGCCCGTCAATCGCAGCTTATCTGCGCTCCCAACAGTTTCAGGTCGGGCGGCTTTGGATCCAGGGCCTTCTCCGCAGGTATAGGCATTGGAAGACCATTGCGACACACCGCTGTTTCACCATTCGGTCAACTCGCTTTCGTTGACAGTCGAAGATGAGCAAGTGATCCAGATGGCCTAAAAGGTCATCGGAGCCATTGAGGTATTGGGCGAGAAAATCTCGCACGAGCACATTTCCGCGGCCGGCACTGCGCCGTATTATTCTGCCGCTCGGGATCTCTCAAGTTTCTAAACAACATCAGCAGCCAGTACAGTATTTGCCGCAATTGCTGCTTCTCAGTCATCTCTTGCCACATTGCTGAGCGGCGATGCGCCGCCATCCGAAAAGCCGCGATAACGCAGATGGCTTCTGTTCAGATGCGCGCGCATGGCTTCACGCGCCTTCTCCGAGCTTCCGGTGCTGATCGCCTCGCAAATTGCACGGTGTTCCACCACGGTGTTCTGGACGTAATCTGATGTTATCAGCGCAGGGTTCAGCTCCTTGGAAAAAGCCGGCTGCGGCAGGATCTGGAGGCTCATGAGGCTGAAGAACTCGATGAAGGCGCCGTTATTTGTCGCCTCAGCAATCGAGCGGTGGAAAACGAAATCGAGATGATCGAGTGCGGCCTCGTCATCCAGTGAAGCCTCGAACTGACGCGCGGCATTCCATATGTTCGATTCCTGCGCCCAGGAGCGACGGACCGCAGCCAGTCCTGCCGCATGGACCTCGAACGCCATTCTGAGTTCTAGAAGATCCATGAAGGATGTCTTGAGGCGAGATAATGGAGCGAGGGCAACATCAGCATCAAATGTGTTGGGCTCTTCAGAACCGGTACGTGGAGCTTCACGCACGAACACGCCGACACCATGGCGCGCTTCAACGACACCCTCGGAACGCAGAGCCGATACCGCCTCGCGGATAACGGTCCTGCTCACCCCGAATTGCTGTGACAGCTCGTTGAGCGAGCCGAGCTTTATGCCGGCGGAAAGCTGGTTGTCGCTGATATGCGTTTTCAGTGCCTGTATGGTTCGGCCCGTCAAAGTGTCCAAAAATCACCCGTCTTGTGAAGCGCTGGCGGTCTGCGCACGTCTCGATGGGCAGCAAGGTAGCACGACCTATCGTGGTGATGCTATCTCTTTAATGCATCTTCTGTTTGATAGAGTGCGCACACTGGGCTTTTTCGTGCACTGCGATCACCACAATTCCTATAAAAAAGAATTCGAGAAGTGCACGGTTGAGGCGAAATCAAAGTCGTATTACTACTAAAAAATATATGAAAAACATTGTCTTATGCGATATAATTAGTCGAATTCCGCCTAGTGATAGGATCACTAAATTTCTCGTTGACAAGAGGTAGTATTTCAATAATCTCAAATCACAAGAAGTGAGCAGGCGATCAGCTAGGCCTTCAAGCCGATGACGACCTGCTCCGGGAACATGGTTGCGCTTCTGGCGCATCTTTAAAAATCGGATGGAAAGTCGCTATGGGTGTCGTCTCCGCACGCCTCTCAGAGCTCGGCATCGTATTGCCTACGATCGCACCAGCCTCTGGGAATTACATATCGCATCGCATTGTTGGAAGCCTTCTCTTTATATCGGGCCAGATCCCGAGGATCGATGGCGTCGAGCATCATGTAGGTGTCGTTGGCAGGGACATATCGCCCGAGGATGGCTACAGGGCTGCCCGGCTTTGCGCGCTGAACATCGTGGCACGCGTCAATGCAGCGCTCGAAAGCGACCTTGATCGCGTTGTCGCCTGCGTCCAGTTGCGCGGCTTCGTCAATGCGCCGGCTGACTTCAAGGGCCATCCCGCAGTCATCGATGGTGCCTCCGATCTTCTCGTCGAGATTTTTGGCGACAAGGGTCGCCATGTGCGCACGGCACTTGGTGCCGGTTCGCTGCCGCGCGGATCATCCGTCGAAGTCGATGCGATCTTCGAAATCGCACCTGAAGCCTGACAAAAAGGGGAACTGGCCATGAACGGGACCAGCATTTCAGAAAAAGCCATTTCCATGAGCGGCGTCAACAAGTGGTACGGCCACCTGCAGGTGCTGAAGGGGATCAACCTCGAAGTCGGGCGCGGCGAACATATAGTGCTCTGCGGCCCTTCCGGATCCGGCAAGTCGACGTTGATCCGTTGCATCAATCATCTGGAAGAGATCCAGCAAGGCAGCATCGCCGTCAACGGCACGACGCTTAGCCAGAAGGGCTCTAACGCCGACCATATCCGCCGCGATGTCGGTATGGTGTTCCAGCAGTTCAACCTCTTCCCGCATCTGACCGTATTGCAGAACTGTATGCTGGCGCAGCGCCGCGTACGCAAGACTTCGGTCGCCGAAGCAAAAGACAAGGCGATGCGCCATCTGGAACGGGTGCATATTGCCGAGCAGGCACAGAAATATCCGTCTCAGCTTTCCGGTGGTCAGCAGCAGCGCGTCGCGATCGCCCGGGCGCTGTGCATGGACCCCCAGATCATGCTGTTCGACGAACCGACATCGGCACTCGACCCGGAAATGGTCAAGGAAGTGCTCGACACGATGATTTCGCTTGCAGAAGACGGCATCACGATGATCTGCGTGACACATGAAATGGGCTTTGCCCGCGCCGTTGCGCATCGTGTCATCTTCATGGATCGCGGCGAGATCATCGAAAGCGCCAAGCCGGATGTGTTCTTCAGCAATCCGAGCCACGAGCGCACCAAGACCTTCCTCAGCCAGATCCTCAATCACTGAGGGGCGGCCGATGAATTATACATTCGACTTCGCCCCCGTTTTTACCGCCTGGCCGTCGCTTCTCGATGGCGTGATCGGCACGTTGAAGATGTCGTCGCTGTCGATGATCTTCGGCCTCTCGCTCGGCATCGTCTTCATGATGATGCGGATGAGCAAGCAGCCGGCGCTGAAAGCAATCGCCGTCGGCTATATCGAGATGATCCGCAACACGCCGATCCTCGTGCAGGTATTTTTCGTCTTCTTCGGCATGCCGGCAATCGGCATTCGCCTGAGCGGCGAACAGGCCGCAATCCTTGCGATGACGCTCAACTGTGCGGCCTATGCGGCAGAGATCGTCCGCGGTGGTGTGCAATCCATCCGCCCCGGCCAGATCGAGGCGGGTAGGGCGCTCGGCATGCATACGGTCGATATCTACCGCTTCATCGTGTTTCGCCCGGCGATCCGCGCGGTCTATCCGGCTCTCTGCAGCCAGTTCATCCTGATGATGCTGAACTCCAGCCTGATGTCCTCGGTTTCGGCGGAAGAGCTGACCTATTTTGCCCAGACGCTCGATGCCCAGACATTCCGCAGCTTCGAGATCTATCTGACGCTCGGCGTCATCTATCTGGCGCTGTCGCAGTTCTTGTCCATCGCTCTCGGCATGATCGGCCGGGTCTATTTCTCCTATCCGGCAAAGTGAGGCAGCGAGATGATCCGTCAATTCGGTTGGGGTGAGTTCCTCTTTCTGCTCGAAGGCGCACGCTGGACAGTTGTCCTTTCGCTGCTCGCCTTCACCTTCGGCGGCGCGCTCGGGCTTGCCGTGGCGCTGGGCCGGACCAGCAAATGGGCCTGGCTGCGCATCCTGATGGCCACCTACATCCAGATCTTCCAGGGCACGCCGCTCCTGATCCAGCTCTTCTTCGTCTATTTCGGCCTGCCGCTTCTTGGGCTCAAGGTGGATATCTGGATGGCGCTGACGATCGGCCTGTCTTTGCATACGAGCGCATTTCTCGGCGAAATCTGGCGCGGCAGCATCCAGGCGGTGCCGGATGGTCAAAGCGAGGCGGCCCGGGCGCTTGGCATCGGCTATATGCACCGGATGATCGATGTCGTCCTGCCGCAAGCCTTCCGCATCGGACTGCCGGCGACCATCAGCTTCCTCGTCAATCTGATCAAGGGCACTGCGCTTGCCGCCCTGCTTGGCCTCACCGAGCTTACCCGCTCCGGCCAGCTGATGGCCAATATCACCTTTCAGCCGCTGCAGGTCTATGGGGCGGTCGCAGTCATCTACTTCATCATCTGCGTACCCCTGACCTATTGCAGCGCAAGGATCGAAAGGCGCCTCAACGCCGCTCGGTAAAACAAGAACGCATGAAAAAGAAACCAACCAGAGGTGACCACATGTTCAATACAGCATTGACCCTTTCGCGTTCGAAAGTAATTGGCGGATTTGCCGCCGTGCTTCTGGCTGCGACCTCTTTTGCCACCACGGCTTTCGCCGTGACGCCGGAAGAGATCAAGGCCAAGGGTACAGCCACGGTCGGCGTGCAGATGGATCAGTTTCCGTGGGGCTTCATCGATCCCAAGGGCCAGAACGACGGATTTGACATCGAGATCGCCAAGCTGATCGGCAAGGAACTCGGCGTCGAGGTGAAGTTCGAGCGCATCACCGGCCAGAACCGCATTCCGCTGCTGGTCAACGGCAATGTCGATTTCCTCGTGCCGTCCATGACGATCACCGAGGAGCGCGCCAAGGTCATCCAGTATGTCATTCCCTATTCGTCGAACGACATCACCGTCTGGGGCAAGAAGGATGCGGCCATCAAGGCCAATGAGGATCTCGGCAAATACGTGATCGGCGTCAACCGCGGTAGCGCCTTCGACCCGCTTCTCGTCAAGGTCGCCCCGCCGAATACTCAGATCAAGCGTTTCGATGATGATGCGACGACTGTTCAGTCGCTGCTGTCCGGCCAGGTCGACGCGATCGTCGGCAGCATCACCTACGGCCTCGTCATCAAGCAGGCGGGCTATGACGCTCAGTTCGAGCGCAAGTACAAGGTTGCCGACAACTTTCAAGGCATGGCGGTTCGCAAGGGCGACAAGGAAATGCTCACCTTCCTCACCGATTTCGTGACCCGTCATACCGCTGACGGCACGCTCGACGCGCTCTACAAAAAGTGGATCGGCGTCGATCGCGCAAAACTCCCGACCACGCTGCCGGGTGTCGACTTTACAGGCAAGCAGTAACACCCCGATCCAGCGCGACCGCCGAAGGCCGCCGCGCCGGACAGAAAACATCAACAACTGAAGAGCTCTTGGCCCCCGCCTGTTTGCGCGGGCGGGGACAGGTCGCTGCGCGCCGAAAACCGGGTTTTCGGGCAGCACGCAACAACAGCTCGCTTATGGAGCATGAGACAGACAATGGCGAAAGATGGCAAGCAGATCAGGGTCGGTGTCGATATCGGTGGCACCTTCACCGACGTTGCGATGGAGGTAGGCATCACGCTCCATTCGATCAAAGTACTGACCGATTATTCCTATCCCGAAAATGCGATCGTCAAGGGCATCCGGCAGGTGGCGGAGGTCGCTGGTGTCGAATTGTCCGAAATCGACACGATCATTCACGGCACGACGCTCGCCACCAATGCGCTGATCGAGCGACGCGGCGCCCGCACCGCCTTCATCACCACCAAGGGTTTTCGCGACGTCATCGAGATGCGCACCGAAAGCCGTTTCGAACAGTATGATCTCGATATCGTTCTGCCGGCGCCGCTCGTGCCGCGCAACGAGCGGTTTGTCGTCGATGAACGTATCGGCGCTGATGGACTTGTGCTGAAGCCGCTTGATCTCGATGAAGTTGATGCCTTGTGCGATCACATCATCGCCGCCGGGTATGAGAGCGTCGCCATAGGCTTCATCCACTCCTATCTGAACGGCACGCACGAGAAGATCGTGAGAGACCGGCTGCTTGCCAAGAAGGCAGACATTTCGGTATCGATCTCTTCGGAAGTCTCGCCGCAGATGCGCGAATTCCAGCGCTTCAACACCGTCTGCGCCAATGCCTTCGTCAAGCCGCTGATGGCATCCTACTTGAACCGCCTCGTCGGTCGTCTGACCGAAGAAGGCACGCGTTGCCCGGTCTTCATGATCCATTCGGGCGGCGGCATTATCAGTGTCGAAAGTGCTATCGAGTTTCCGGTGCGCCTGTTGGAATCCGGCCCGGCCGGCGGCGCGATCTTCGCGGCCCATATCGCCAGCAGCTATGGTCTCGACCAAGTCCTTTCCTATGACATGGGCGGCACGACGGCAAAAATCTGCCTGATCGAAAAGCAGACGCCCAAGACGTCAAAAACCTTCGAAGTGGCTCGCACCTGGCGCTTCAAGAAGGGCAGCGGCATGCCGATCTCTATTCCCGTTATCGAAATGGTCGAGATCGGCGCCGGCGGCGGCTCGATCGCGACGATCGACAGCATGCGCCAGATCCGCGTGGGGCCGCACAGTGCCGGCTCCGAGCCGGGGCCGGCCTGCTACGGCCGCGGTGGTGCAAACCCGACCGTCACCGATGCCGACCTGATCCTTGGCCGCCTGGATGCCGACGAATTTGCCGGTGGCGCGATGAAGCTCGACCGCCCGGCCTCCGACAAGGCGATGGATACGGATCTCGCTTCCAAGCTCGATACGGATATCGCGACCGCCGCCTATGGCCTCAGCGAAGTGGTCGATGAAAACATGAGCAATGCCGCCCGCATGCACGCAGTGGAAAACGGCAAGGAACTCTCCGAGTTCACCATGATCGCCTTCGGTGGTGCGGCTCCCATCCACGCTGCGCGCCTTTGCGAAAAGCTCGGCATGGCCGACCTTCTGATCCCGCCGGGGGCAGGGGTTGGCTCGGCCATCGGCTTCCTGCGCGCTCCCTTCGGTTTCGAGAGCGTTCGCAGCGCCTATAGCCGCCTCAGTCGCTTCGATGCGACCGCGATCAACTATACGGTGTCGGACCTGATCGCGGAAGCAACATCCTTCGTGCGCTCCGGTGCCCCGGATGCCGATCCGGATCTCGAATGCATCGCCTACATGCGATATGTCGGACAGGGCTGGGAAGTGCCGGTCACGATCGAGGTCCGTGACTATGCGGATGTCGATGGAGAGCTGTTCCGCAAGTTGTTCGACGAGCAATACGAACACTTCTTCGGCCGCGTCATCGATGGTCTGGATGTCGAAATCGTCAGCTGGTCATTGCGCGCCACATCCAAGGTCGCGCCGCCTGAGCGGATTGGCAAGACGGCAAAGGCCGGCGAGGCAAAGGTACGCGGCACACGCGAAATCTTCGATGTGCAGGAAGGCAGCTTCCAGACAGCATCGATCGTTGACCGTGCAGACATGAAATCGGGCGACTTCGTCTCCGGTCCCGCCGTCATCACCGAACGCGAAACCTCGACCATCATCACCGCCAGCCGCGAAGTCATCATGCAGACCGATGGCTGCCTGCTCGTACGCGTCAAGCAAAGCGCTTGAACGGAGGACATATCATGAAAACCAACGCACTTTCCGACGTTCACATGCAGATCATGTGGAACCGGCTGATCTCCGTCGTCGAAGAGCAGGCCATCACTCTCATCCGCACCGCATTCTCCACCAGCGTGCGTGAATCCGGCGACTTGTCTGCCGGTGTCTTCAACCGCGGCGGCCTGATGATTGCCCAGGCGGTCACCGGCACGCCCGGCCACGTCAACGCCATGGCGGAAGCCGTCGGCCACTTCATCCGCGATATCGGGCCGGAGAACATTTTTGAAGGCGACGTCTACATCACTAACGACCCGTGGAAGGGCACCGGCCATCTGCACGACTTCACCGTCGTCTCGCCGAGCTTCCGCAATGGCGCGCTCGTCGGTTATTTCGCCTGCACCGCGCATGTGGTCGATGTCGGCGGTCGCGGTTTCGGCCCGGATGCGAACGAGGTCTACGAAGAGGGTATCTTCGTTCCGATCATGAAGTTTGCCGAACGCGGCAAGGTCAACAAGGATCTCGTCAATATCCTGCACAACAACGTGCGCGAGAGCCATCAGGTGGTCGGCGACGTCTATTCGCTGGCGGCCTGCAACGAGATCGGCCATCGCCGTCTGATGGACATGATGGAAGAGTTTGAACTCGACGATCTTGAGACGCTCGGCGAATTCATCTTCAAGCGCAGTTATGATGCGACGATCGAACGGATTGCCGCCTTGCCGAAGGGCTCCTATTCCAACACGATGCGGGTCGATGGTTACGGTTCGCCGATCGATATCGCCGTGCGTCTCGATGTCGAAGGCGATCATATTCTCGCTGATTTTGACGGGACCTCGCCGCCAAGCCCGAAGGGCATCAATTGCCCGATCATCTATTCGGCAGCTTATGCCTGCTATGGCATGAAGGTCGCGATCGCACCCGATATTCCAAATAACCACTACTCACTTCTGCCGTTCCGCGTCGTGGCGCCGAAGGATTGCATTCTGAACGCGCAGCATCCCGCACCGGTTTCCGTTCGCCACGTGCTTGGCCATCTTGTGCCCGATGCCGTGCTCGGCGCGGTTCACAAGATGCTGCCGGGAAAAATCCCGGCTGAAGGGGCGGGCGCGCTTTGGAACCTGCATGTCAGCGTTCGTCCGTTGCAAGGCGAAAAGGCTCCGGCCGATGGCGGGCAACGCGCCGAGGTTCTGCTGTTCAACAGTGGCGGTTCCGGCGCACGCCCAACGCTCGACGGCATGAGCGCCACGGCATTTCCGAGCGGCGTGCATTCGATGTCGATCGAGGCAACCGAGCATGTCGGTCCGGTCATCTTCTGGCGCAAGGAGTTGCGCGACGGGTCGGGCGGTGCGGGCCAGTTCCGCGGCGGTCTTGGCCAGGTGGTGGAAATTTCGCCGACCGAAGGTCACGAGATGCATTTCAACGCCATGTTCGACCGTGTCGATCACCCGCCGCGTGGTCGTGAAGGTGGCGAAAACGGCGCTGCCGGTGCCGTGCTGCTGGATGACGGAACCCGTCTTGCCTCCAAGGGACGCCAGCATGTTCCGGCCGGCCGCAGGCTGATCCTGCAGCTTCCAGGCGGCGGCGGTTACGGGCCGGCGGATAAGCGGGATGTCGCTGCGGCAGAACGCGATATCGCCTTCGACTACGTCGCTTCTAAATAACTCTCCCAAGAGTGTCGGGCGAGGCTGAGGCCTCGCCCGGTTTCTATCAAGTCAAATTCTCCAGGGAAGCCGAGAATGAGTTTCGAGAACCGCCGCGCTGCGGGTATCAAGTCCTCGCCGAGCATGGCGATCGCGATGGCAGCAAAGAAGCTGGCAGCGGAAGGCCACGACATCATCGACCTGTCGCTCGGCGAGCCGGATTTCGAGCCGCCGCCGCATGTGGCGGAAGCGGCCGTTGAAGCGATCCGCAAGGGCGGTATCCGCTATGGCGCGCCCGCGGGCATGGAAAGCCTGCGTCAGGCAATCGTCAGGAAGTTCAAGACGGAAAACGGACTGGATTATTCCACCGACGAGGTGATGGTTGCCAATGGTGCGAAGCAGATCCTGTTCGATGTGTTCCTCGCAACGCTGGAAGCGGGCGATGAAGTCATCATCCCCACGCCTTGCTGGGTCTCTTACGGCGACATCGTCTCGCTGCATGGAGGCACGCCGGTCTATGTGACCTGCGACGCGGATGCCGGCTTCAAGCTATCGGCCGAGCAACTGGAAGCCGCTATCACGCCGAAGACCCGATGGCTGATGCTGAATTCTCCGTCCAATCCGACAGGGGCGATCTATTCTTCAGAAGAATATCGCAGGCTTGCCGGCGTGCTGGAGCGCCATCCGCGCGTGCTCGTCGTCTCCGACGAGATTTACGAGCATGTGCTCTTGAACGACACGCCCTTCGTCTCCTTCGGCAAGGCCTGCCCGCAGCTGCGGGACCGTACCTTGATCGTCAACGGCGTCTCCAAGGCTTACGCCATGACGGGATGGCGGCTGGGTTATGCCGCCGGTCCGAAAGCACTGATTTCGACGCTCAACAAGATGCAGTCGCAGAGCGTTTCATGCGTGTCGCCGGTCGCTCAGGCTGCCGCAATCGCGGCGCTGACCGGAGATCAGGCTTTTGTCGGCGAGGGCGCCCGAACATTTGCCCGGCGCGCGAAGATCGTGGCGAGCCGGTTGGTCGAGATCGAGGGGATCGATTTCACGGCGCCCGATGGAGCCTTTTACGCTTTCATCGGCGTGCAGCAACTGATTGGCCGCAAGACCGCCGATGGAGTCGTTCTCGGCGACGATACGGCGTTTGCGGCGTGTCTGTTGCAGACATTCGGTCTGTCGAGTGTGCCGGGGGCTGCGTTTGTTGCGCCCGGCTTTATTCGACTGTCGATCGCGGCATCAGAATCTGAACTCGAAAGCGCCTGCGAGCGGCTGGCCAATATGGTGCGCTCGCTCAAACCTTGAGACGCAGATCCCCCGAATGGCACAGATTGTGAAATGGTGGATGCTACCCTTAACCGGTGTGGCGTAGCGTAGGCGAAAGAGAAAACATGGCGCAGCTGACCAACGCCAGGACTGATGCCTCGGGATGAGCCTGAATGAAGCGGGAAGGACGACGGAGGAGGATACGCCCCTCCCGCAAACCGATAGTTCAGGCTGCGATGCCCATCACGCCTGGAACCTTCGGTATTAGCAGTTTGGCTTCCGACGCTGCGACAACCTGATCGACTGTCACGCCCGGAGCTGTTTCGAGAAGCACAAGCCCTTCTTCGGTCGGCTGGATCACGGCCATTTCCGTGACGACCAGATCGACACGGCGAACGGATGTCAGCGGCAAGGTGCATCTCTTCAGGATCTTGGGCTCGCCCTTGGCGGTATGCGTCATCGCAACGATGACGCGCTTGGCACCTGAAACAAGATCCATTGCGCCGCCCATTCCCGGCACGATCTTGCCGGGTACCATCCAGTTGGCGAGATGTCCTTCCTCGTCGACCTGAAGTCCGCCCAACACGGTGACATCGAGATGGCCGCCGCGAACCAGTGCGAACGACATGGCGCTGTCGAAGGCACAGGCTCCCGGCAACGCACCTGCAGGTGTTCCTCCGGCATCCGTGAGATTGCTTCCGGCAAGTCCCGGATCAGGCAAGGCGCTCATGCCGATAATCCCGTTTTCCGATTGAAACGAGACGTCGAGCCCGGCAGGCAGGTAGGATGCGACCATGGTAGGGAGGCCTATCCCGAGATTGACGAGTGTGCCGGACTTGAGTTCCTGAGCAACCCGTCTCGCAATGATCTCTTTCTCGTTCATAGCGTGGCTCCCTTCGCAATCAGCAAGTCAACGAGAACATGCGGCGTGACGACGGCATCGGGCTCGATGCAGCCGACCGGCACGATTTCGTCCGGCTCCGCGATAACGATTTCAGCAGCCATGGCCATCAGCGGATTGAAATTACGCGATGTCAGCGAATAGCGGAGGTTCCCGGAGTAATCCGCGCTGCGTGCCTTGATCAGGGCGAAGTCAGCCTTGAGCGCCGTTTCCAGCAGATAGGGGATACCGTTGATTTCGATCGTTTCCTTGCCGATCGCCGCATCCGTGCCGACACCGGTTGGCGTCAACACGCCGCCAAGCCCGGAGCCTCCGGCGCGTACCCGCTCGGCGAGCGTGCCCTGCGGAACCAGTTCGACCTCGATCGCTCCACCGATCATCTGCTTTTGCGTGACGGGGTTGGTACCGATGTGGCTGACGATGGCCTTTTTCACCAGCCCGGCGTCGATCAGCTTGCCAACGCCCACATTCGGGCGCGCGGTATCGTTGGCGATGAGCGTCAGATCCTTCTTTCCCTGACGCACCAGTTCATCGACAAGATCCTGAGGCGTCCCAATGCCGACGAAGCCACCGATCATCAGGACGGCTCCATCGGGTATCCGTCGCACGGCTTCCTCGGCGGTATTCACCTTGTACATTTTTTGAGACCTTTGATTTCTAATGAGCTGAAGCTTTGCAGCCGTCCTGGAACGCCCGCGCGAGGCATCGCCTTGCGCACTTTCGAACAGGCACAGTCCGGGAGAGGGCCGACTGCTGCCAGCCTGGCCCTCTCCCGCTGGATTACCGGGTGCCCGGCATCGGATAGTCGGCATCGTTCAAAACCCAGCCGGGCTTGAGCGAGAAGTCCACGCGTGGCGGGCAAAAGATGTCCACCAGATCGTTGTTGCCGTCGCTGCTGGCCCGCGTCGTGTGAATGACCGGGGGCGGGATGACGAGTACCGATGGCGAGCCGACATCAATCGCCTTGTCCTCGCGCCAATCGGCCATATCGGTCGTCCAGGCCCAGCGAAGGTAGTGAGTAAAGCTCCCGCCCAATGCCAGCGAGCACTGTTCGAAATCGTCGTGATGATGCGGCGACATCTTTGCCGGATCGCGCGGTCCGACCTGGGACGGAAGCGCATTCACCATGAATGTCGTGCAGCGGAAGATCCGCCCGAAACGACCCGGCTCATCGGGAACGTTCAGCGAATACTGGCGTACTTTCCATCCACCCACCGGTTCCGGCCAGGGCTCGAATGCGGGAATGTGCTGGCGCGGCACATCGTAGGCGTCGGCATTGGGGCATGCCTTGACCAGATCCTTCGAGGCCGTGGTGAAAAGCCGGGCGAGCTTGCCGCCTGCCGGCAGAACGATCCGGCTGTCCCCCGGCGGTATGAAGGTGACGGAGTAGCCCGCAACCTCGACCTTCTGACCACCCCACTCTACGATCGCCCTGTCGGCCGGATTGGCGAGATAGAGAACGTATTCGTCAGCTTGTCCCTTGCGCTCTAGGACCGCACCGTCCTTCGTTTCGGAGTAAGCGAGGACGAAATTGCAACCCCTGACATACCAGGTGCGGCTTCCATTCTGCTCATCCTGCGGTGGCGTGTCATAGAAGGTTGCCAGTTGCTCCTCTGCGATCAGGCCCGTTGCCGGCGGTTTTGCCGCTGCGGCGAAGAGATCTGCGCGCGGATCCTTGTCCTTGTACATGTTTCACTCCTTCTCGGTTTTTGCTGTGATCATCATCTGGGTCGCTGATTTGCGCAGAAGCGCCTGATCGGAGCCGCAGACGAAGACGGTCACGCCAAGGGCGTGCCATTTGGCGATATGTCCGGCATCACCGACGAACAGGCCGACTGCGACACCCGCCTTCTTGCCGGCTGCGATGATCTGGTCGATGGCGGCATCCAGTTCCGGCGAGGGATAACTGACCCCCATCGATTGCGAGAGGTCTGCCGGCCCGATGAACAGAAGATCGACATCCGACTCGCCGGCGATTTCATCGAGATGATCGAGCGCAGACTTGTCCTCGATCTGCACCATCACGACACTCTCCGCGTCGCATTTGGCACGATAGTCGGCGATGCCGATGCCACCGTAGTTGCCGGCTCGCGGTGATGGTGAAAGGCCACGTTTTCCGCGGGAGAAACGGACCGCGTCGCAAACGGAGCGTGCACCTTCGGCATTCAGCACGTGCGGCACCATCACTCCGGCAAGTCCGAGGTCGAGCAGCGGAGAAATCCAGTCGACGGAAGCTCCCCAGCGACGGGACAGGAGCGGCAGGCCGATCGCCTTGCCGGCAAGTGCCAGCATGTCCACCTGGGCGATGCCGATCGGCGCATGTTCCTGGTCGATCACCGCAAAATCCAGCTTCGCATGACCAAGGATTTCTATCACATGCGGGGAAGGCGTCTTGATGAACGACCCGACAAGCAGCTCACCTGCGCGGATACGTGTTCGCAAATTTGAAGTCATTTTTTCCTCCTTGAATTCTACGCGCGATTGGCCAGGCAATTCTCGATAACAAGAGCAATCCCCTGACCGCCGCCGATGCACATGGTGACGAGACCGTAGCGGCCGCCGATGCGTTCCAGTTCATAAAGAGCCTTGACCGTCAGGATGACGCCGGTCGCGCCCAGCGGATGCCCGAGCGCGATTGCACCGCCGTTCGGATTGACCTTTTCGAGGGGCAGATCGAGCAGCCTGTTCACGGCAATCGCCTGCGCGGCGAATGCCTCGTTCGATTCGATCACGTCGATCTGCCCGAGATCGATACCCGCGCGCTGCAACGCCAGCGGAACCGCATGTGCCGGGCCGATGCCCATGATTTCCGGCGGTACGCCGGCAACGGCCCAGGAAAGCAACCGGCCGCGTGGGCGAAGGCCGCGGGCAGCAACTTCTGCGCCACTCGCCAGCACCACGGCTGCAGCACCATCGTTGATGCCGCTCGCATTACCGGCAGTCACCGTACCGTCCTTGCGAAAGGTCGGCCGCAGGGATGCTAGGCCTTCAAGCGAAGTATCCGCACGCGGATGTTCGTCTTCCGTGACAATCTGCTCGCCCTTCCGGGTTTTGACTGTGACCGGGACGATCTGAGATGCGAACCGCTGCCCGGTGATCGCGTGCACTGCCTTCTGCTGGCTATCGAGCGCGAAGGCATCCTGCTCGCTGCGGCTGATCTCATATTTGGCCGCAACATTTTCGGCGGTGATGCCCATGCCGCCACAACCGAATGGGTCGGTAAGCGATCCGAGCAACCAGTCAGTCAGCCCGGCATCCCCCATCTTCTGGCCCTTGCGCAGGCTGTCGATTGAATAAGGGGCGCGGCTCATGACTTCTGAGCCAACCGCAAGTGCAAGCGTGCTCTCGCCGGCCCGGATGATTGAAGCCGCGGTTGCGATTGCCTGGGCGCCCGAGCCGCAGAGCCGGTTGAGCGTCAGACCAGGCGCAGAGGCCGGAAGGCCGCTTTCCATGCCGATCACGCGCCCGAGGTAAAGATCGCGAGGCGAGTTCGGGATGACATTGCCTGCGACGGCATTGTCGATATCCGCGGCAACGACGCCCGAGCGTTCAATCGCTGATTTTGCGGCAATCACGCCGAGGTCCGCCGGGGTGAAGGTGCTCAATGCACCTCCGAACGTACCAATCGCGGTACGAGTCCCATCGAGAATGAATATGTCCTGTTCCATTTCTAACTCCAATCAGAGATGACGAGGTTCGCTCGTTCTCAATGTGTCCTTGCCGACGTCATCGGCCGCTCGCCCATGCTCCATCCTCGACCAGAGACAGCGGGTCGGCGGGATAAAGCGATCTATCAGTGGGAAGCCTGGCGATCTCGAGCACCTGTTTCGCCCAGAGCGACAGATGGGCCTGGCGATCCTCCTCGCTCATGCGTGGTGCGCCGTAGCAAACGAAGGATGGCGCGACTTCGAAGCCCATATATTCCAGCGCACCGCGCTTGATCGGACGCAGGAGTTGTTCGATGGGTCCATAAACGCCATCGTCGCTGAAACGGGCGGGCGTTCCGCCTGTGGTCACCGACAGGATCGCATGCCTGCCGCGAAAGAGACCGGTGTCAAATCGATAACCGTCCACGTAAGCGAAGCCATAGGCCAGAACCCGGTCGAGCCAGCCCTTGAGGATGGCGGGCGGCCCTCCCCACCAGAGCGGGAACTGAAAGATGACGACATCGGCGGCAGCAAGCTTGGCCTGTTCGCGTGCTATGTCGGGCGCGAAGGATTTGGTACGGACCGCATTGGTCTGTTCGTTCTGATAATGCAGGTGGTCGGCATCCGCACGAGCGGTGAAATCACCTGGTCCAGAGGAGGCGTCGAAATTTTCGGCATAAAGATCCGAAAGCACGACATCATGTCCGGCAGCACGCAGCGCAGAGGTCGCACTTTCGGTCAACGCATGATTGAATGACCGTTGTTCAGGATGAGCGGTAACGATCAGGATGTTTCGATTCTGAATTGTCATGGTGGTCACGCATTTCAGTTGAGATTTTGAGTTCGCGGGTTCGCGCACTACCGGCCCCCAACGGCCTGAGGCCGTTGGGAAATTCCAGATTACGTTCGATGGTATTGTTAAGGGTTGACTTCGTTTGGCTGTCCGCTCGGCGCGACAGGTGTCGCATCGACTTTTCCATCCGTCGCGGTCAGATCCCGGCCATTGGTCTCCGGCAGAATTGCGACGGCTAGCAGCACGAAGACGTAAGCGGACATTGCCGTCACACCCATGGCGCTGTGCAAAGGTAGCAGGTCAGCCGATGCCAGCATGCCGACAATGGCGGGGTAGAAGGCGCCAATGGCTCTGCCGAAGTTGTAGCTGAAAGCTTGTCCGTTCGCGCGGATGAGACTGGGGAACAACTCGGTGAAATAAGGGCCAAGTGCGCTGTAGATACCGAGCAGCGAGAAGCCGAGCAGGAAGATAAGCAGTAGCGACACCGCACCCATTTCCGGCACGAACAGGAACACCGGAATGATGATCCAGTTCAGGATGGTGAAGACGAAGAAGCTGAGCCGGCGTCCGATTGCATCGCAAAGATAAGCTGCGGTGATATAGCCAACGAATGATCCGAAGGTCAGTACGAAGACATAATAACCGACCTCAACCGAAGTGAGATGGTAGTTGCTCTTCAGAAATGAGGGAAGCCACATGACGATCGAAAACGCACCGCCCTGTACCCCGAGTGCGAGCAGCGAGCATAGGATCGTCGTTTTCAGGTAGCGAGGTGCGAAGATTACCAGCGGATTGACCGTTTCACCACGCGCATGCTGTGCCTTCTTGGCGTTCAGGAAGACTTCCGGTTCCTCTACTCCGCGCAGCGCCCAGAAAACCCAGACAGCAGGAAGTGCACCGATCCAGAACATCCAGCGCCAGGCACTGGACGGTTCGATCGTGGCAAAAAGCACCGACGACAGAATGGCTGCAAAACCATATCCGAGTGCATAGGCGCTCTGGACGCTGCCAACAGCCTTGCCGCGATAGGCAGGGCGGATGACTTCACCCATGAGAACTGCGCCTGCTGCCCATTCGCCACCGAAGCCGAGGCCGGAGAGAATACGGGCAATCAGAAGGTGTTCATAGGAATCGGCAAAGCCGCTCGCGATGGTAAATACAGTGAACCATACGATGGCGATTTTCATCACCTTTACGCGGCCGATGCGATCGCAGAAGATACCGGCAATCCAACCGCCGACGGCAGATGAAATCAATGCCGACGTACCGAGCCAGCCAGCTTCAGCATTCGTAATCGACCAGATTGCGACGAGTGTCGGAATAAGAAAGCTGAAGAGCTGTGTGTCGAGCGCATCTGTCGCCCAGCCGGCAAAGCAAGCATAGAACGTCTTTCGTTCTTTGCTGTTAAGCTCATGATACCATTTTAACATTTTTTCCTCCGGAAAAGCTGCTTCGGATTCCCTGTCCGAAGCAGTCAGTGCTAATAATTTTGAAATGCGCTTTCAGGCCAACCTCGTGGCTTAGCGTGTAAGGCCGAGGACATTCGCCGCATTGGTCGCCACCATTTCGTGGATCTGGCTGTCGGAATAGCCAAGCTTGATGCAGGCGAGAACGCCATTTCGGAAACCTTCAATCGGTGCGAATGTGCCGACTTGTCCGAGATCAGAACACAAGATTGTCCGATCTACGCCAACGATATCGATATGAGCTTTAAGCTCTTCTTCCTTTCGCGTCTGGAACTTCGAGCCATTCAGGAAGAATGCCAGCGAGTGCTCGACATAGGCGCCCATTTGGGCGAGTTCGCGGGCGTCTTCCAGGGAGGCGCCGACGATGTCTTCCGGGTGAGTGAATATGAGGTGTTCTACGCCCCGCTTTATAGCCTCCGCGAATATCACCTTTGTCTCTGAGACGTGGATGTGGCCGCTGGCTAAGGCCATGCCGGTTGCTGCAACGACATCGAGAACATCAAGCACTGAGTCGAGAAGTTTGCCCTCGCCGTCGAAAAGCGGAACCGCGGTCGCCGGGCGGATTTTCTGCGTCGATGCAGGATGAACCCAGCCCGACGACTTTTCCCATTTAAGATGGTTTTCGGCGGCCAGTGTCGGCAACCAGACAATTTTTCCGCCCATGGCAGCGGTGTGCTCGACCGCATAAGGATTGAATCCGCCCACCACGTTATTCAGTACGATGCCCGAATAAACCTTTGTCGACAGTTCAGGGTGATGTTTGCGGATCATCTCCGTTGGCACGACGCCGGAGTAGTCGTGATCTTTGGTGACGGCCGCAATGAAGCCGGCATCTGACAGTTGTCTAGCCAGTTCCAGATGATCGACAGCCCGAGCTGCGATCGATGGGCCGCTATGAACATGCGGGTCGACGCCTCCGCGCAATATCTCATCGACACGGGCGTCAAGTTCCGAGGTCCTTGAGGCAATTTCAGCCATTTCTATTCCTCCATTCTCCTCTGGCGGCATCTACACGCCACCAGCTTGATTTCCGTTATTCCAAGACGGATCTCCAAAAGAGGGATGCCATTCCGTCAACTATGGCGCTCCACTCTTCTTGTTCCGCTCAAAGAAACGTTGTTCTGATTTATTTGCCTTCCGCAGTCATTCGTCAAGCGGTTGATTGGAGGCGGCTTGCGCGTCAAACGGACGCGGTTGTCAGTATTTCGGGGATTTACACGCCGATAGAAGGTTTGCTGTTTCGCAAGTGGAAAGCCAAATACCTTGATTTCTCAGAACTTTGTTCTTACCAGTTTGGGTTCGCGAATGAGCGGTTACGCCCGTGGACGAAATTGCGCACGAGTGTTTTGCGGCGTCTTGGGAGGAAATGAATTTTCTGAAAGACGCTCCAGCAGAGCGTTCCGGAATGGAAAAATGGCATGCTGCTATTGTTTCAGACCTGACCAGAAATCTCGGGTGCCCGGATTCAGCATGCTTCGGAAGCGCAAAACCGCTTCGATTATTTTATGGACGTTTGGATGAGTTTTAAAGGTGCAACGGCAGATGACTGATACTGAAGATAAAAATTCAGACGGCCTCCAGTCCGTCATCCTTACGATGAATATTATCGAGCAGGTCGTCCGCACTCCCAAGGGCGTAGGTGTGACCAGCCTCGCCAATACGCTCGGGACAAGCAAAAGCCGAATCCATCGCCATCTGCAGACGCTTGTTCAGCAGGGATATGTATTTCAGCAGGATGATTCCGAACGATATGAATTAGGCTCCAAGCTGCTATCTCTCGGCCAATCCGTTTTTGACAATATGGGGCTTATTCGTGCCTCCAACGATCCGCTTCTCGATCTTCGGGATGCGCTGGGCCACTCTGCTGTCGCATCGCAACTAACGCCGGAAGGCATGCTTGTCATTGCGACCGTTCCTGGGCGGGCTTCGATCGAAATCGGGGTTCGGGTCGGATCGATCCTCTCGTTTCACGGGTCTGCTCAGGGCAAAGTCGCAACTGCCTTTTCTTCGCAGGCTTTCCAGGCGCGCGTATTACGAAACCGGCTTGAGCTTTTCACCCCTGAGACGATCGTTTCGCCGACCGTGCTGGCGGAAGAATACGAAGTCATCCGGCGGCAGGGCTGGGCAGTTGCGCCCAATCAGGCCGCTCTCGGTTTGAACACGCTCGCCAGCCCGATATTCAACGCAGCCGGCATGGTCTGTGGCGCTGTGGGCATCGTCGACATGATCCAGTTCCTCGGCGAAGTTCCGTCAGAAGAACATATTGAAAAGACGAAGAGCACCGCCGTGCGAATTTCGCGACTTCTGGGGTATTCGGGCTAGCAGATCTCCTGGCTCGCATGAACAGTGTGAAACCAGCTGGCACCGATTTTCGCGAACACCGTGGGCGAACAATTCACTCGGTCCAGGTCCGGCTTTCTATGAATTGGGCGTGTCCCGTCAAAACAAGCTGAGCGGTATCGTTTCGCCGATACGGGTCGTATCTCCGCCCAGATTCGAAGATGAGGCAACCTGTCGGCTCATACTGTTCAAATTACGGAAAACGGAGAGATTCGAATTTCCTGCGGTCAGACCCGCTTAGCTATTAGATGCAACGTAGGTCAATCAAACCGCGATGAACGGAAATTGCTTTTCGCATTGCGGGAATGGTGTCGTTTCCCTCGCGAAACAGGTTGATAACGATTGCAGCTGCTAGCTCTGCCTCAGGGCTTTGTTTCTCAACTTTAGCTTGATCGATCCATTCGCTGAAAGCAGCATCAACGATGGCAAGCTCGGTCGGGCCGAACGTCTTCTCTAGAAATGTTTTCATGCTATGCATCTTGTCCTGATCGCCGGGGATGTGGGTCGGGAAGGCGGGTTCGTCAAGATCGATCACGAACCTCTTATCCCGTCTACTTTCAGGTTGCCGCCAGCATATCCATAGCCGAGCAAGGTTTTTCGAGTTATCGCCCCAAGCTTGGAAAAGCTCCGCACATTGCCGTTTTTGTAAAGCAAGAGCTCAGGTAAACGGATGCGCCGGACGTACTAATCGCTCATTCGGCCTGCAGCAAAAATAACCGAGATGAGACCGGCCGCCAGGCTGACTGCGACAAGGCAGCTGGGTATGCCGGTGTCGAAATTGCGCAAAACCAGACTTGCAATGATGAGGGCTGCACCAACCGTCATCGTCCGATTACCGGTTAATTTGAGAATATCTTTCATGGATCTCTCTTGAAAAAAGAGTTTATCAAGCGCGGCATGACGTCGACGATCAATTTTGGCAGATGGTCTGTCGTTATCACGCAGCAATCGGACTTGAGGATCTGAGGTGGTCGCTGATCGCGGCCCTCAGTTCGCCAACCGTTGCAAAACGCCGATCATCAAGATCGATGACATGAAACTTCACAGCTATAAAACGCAGCTTCCCGCTATCTGGAATGGCTATGCCGACCGGCAAACCACCATGCTCAATGACTTGCTTCTGCATGTCCTTCACTCCTATCTCGCAATCTTTCTTCAATGTTCTCGGCCGTAATGGGCGCGATACACATCTGCATTCGCGAGTGGAGGAGGCATCGGGAAACGGACGAACCCACAAGCAGGCTGGTTGTGGCTTGGGCTGCAGTGCTGAAGCTTTTCATGTCCGATTTCCATTCGTTCTGTATTCGCTGTCCGCAAATTACCGGATCACGTTATGTGCAACGAGGCAAATTAATCTATCTTTCTGGTAGATTTTGGATGACCTTTCGCCGACGCAACGTGACCGCCCGCCTATCTTCTAGAAGCGTTAGAAATGTAATGAGGTCGGTTATGATCCAGACGCTTGTCATTCCGGGTTTGAATGGCTCTTCCGACGAGCATTGGCAGCGACACTGGGTGCGCGAACGAGTATCCTCGTCGGTCGTGGAACAGGAGAACTGGACCTGTCCGGTTCTTGCGCACTGGCAGGCGAAACTCGATGAGGCGCTGTCGAACACCGATGGCGCCTTTCTCGTTGCACACAGCCTCGGTTGCCTCCTCGCAGCAAGCTATGCCGGTCGCCGTGGGGCGGGCCTTATCCGTGGCGCGCTACTGGTCGCTCCTTGTTCGTTGGAAACAACCCTGCAAATGCACCCCTGCATGATTGATTTCGGTATCGAACCACTTGAGCGTCTTCCCTTCCCAAGTCTCGTTGTCGGTAGCCTCAACGATCCCTACATGAGTGTCCCGCAGTTGGAACGTCATGTCAAAGCCTGGGGAAGTGATCTGGTCACGATCGGGTTTTCCGGCCACATCAATGTTGCAAGCGGTTTTGGGCGCTGGCCTCAAGGATATGATTTTTTTGAGCGGTTGGTGCGGTCGTCTATGGTTCCGCAGCCGTGGCCGTCGGCTGCCACGTCTCGCTCTGATTTGGTCCGCTCATCCACTCTTTAGGTGACATGATTATCGGGCACTCAAAATTGGAGGTTTGTATCGGGAATCTTGCCGTTGAGGTGAAAATCGCCGACGGCATGATACCAGTGCACCGGATCATCAACTGGATGGTTCCCCGCGTTGTGCCAATGGCGATCGAGATTGAGCGCTTCGTCTGTCGCGGACCTTCCTGCAAGCTCGAATAGCGTATTGGCTGCCTCCAGCGCGGCCTCCGCCGTGAGGATTTTAGCGGCAGCCACTGCAACCGAGGCATCTGACGCAGCCGGAACAGACGGAGACACCTGGGCGACGTCTACCTTCCTGCCTGCTCGCTCGACCAGGGCTGCTGCTGCTTCTATCTTGATGGCAACCGATCCTGTTTTGGCGATGGCCAAAGGATCCGGGTTCGTGCTCTCGGCATCAATGCTGGGATTGCCGCGCGACCGTGTTCCCACGAAATCCAGCATGTCGGCGAAAGCTGCACGGGCGACCCCGAGATCGACGGCGGCGTGGAGCAATTGGCCAAGTGATCCGAGCGTGCTCGACTGCTGTAAAGCCCGGTCGTGAGCTATGACGGAGTCGGCGGATACATAGATGTTGTCGATGATAACGGTGCAGCCTGCAGTCGTTTTTTGACCAAAGCCTGCCCGATCGCCCATGATATCAAGGCCTTCGGTTTGGCGCGGTACAATCGCCATCACGGTACGATCCTCGGGGTCTTGCGCGATGATGGCAATCCAGTCGGCAAACAAGGCGCTTGTGGAGTAATATTTCTGTCCGGAAATACGATATCCGACCCCATCGGGTACCAGGCGCGTAGTGATGGCGCCGGCCGCTTCGATACTTTTTTCGGCAAATGCATTCGCGAAATGATCGCCGGCCAGTGCCCTGGCAAAGAAAGATCGCTTCTGCTCTTCGCTTCCTGCGAGCCGAAGTACCTCCAGGATGTGGAAATGGTTTTGAGGGATTTGGCCTATCGAGCTATCTACCTCCGACAAGAGCGCAACCACTTCTGCCAAAAACGGATTGGAGATATCGGCTCCGCCATATTCTGTCGGAACACTGATGCCCAAAATGCCGGATTGAGCGACACGCTCCGGCGTGTGATGGGAGAGGATGCTTTGCCGGTCATGACGGTTGAATCCGGTGCGAATTTCATTCGCGAGGGCCTTTGCAACCTCAATCGCTTCATCTTCGGTTCTGATATAAGGGGAAACGGCCCTGAGCGTTCCTGCCAAGTTGACGACCTTGCTCATCGCACCCTCCTTCACAAGGGCAACATTCAGCCATGGTCCTGATCGCGATTGAAGGAACAAAGCTTCAAATAACCTAACTAGCTGAGCGTTTTTTTCTCTCCGCGACGCACCGCGAAGTTAATCAGTCAAGCAAGCTTGTTCTTGGCCGCTTTGCGCAACGGCGCCTTAAGACTGGGAACGTCTTTCCCGCGAGGTCACTCCGTCACCCTGTTGCGAAGCCGGCCCTCATTCAACAACAGCTTTACCGTCTTCGCTGCATTTGTGCGCATCTCGATAGCTGCGTGATCGGAGTAGAATGCATTATGCGGCGTGATGACAAGACGGCCTGCGAGCCAATCCTTGCGGTTGCGCCATGCTTCCAACAGAGGGTGATTTCCCGGCGGTTCATGCAGTAACGTGTCGATTGCTGCCGCTGCGATCTGCCCGCTCCGAAGCGCTGCTTCGAGCGCATCGAGATCTTCGATCAATTCGCCTCGCGCAGTGTTGACGACAATCGTGCCGTGTTTCAACCGGGCGAGGCCTTCGGCATTGAGAATACCGCGCGTCTGCGCCGTTGCCGGGCAATGAAGGGTTACGATATCCGACTGGGCGAAAAGTTCATCCAGCCGCTCCGCACGTTGATAACCGATCGCCTTCTCGTGCCCAGGCGGCTGGCCGGGATCGTAACCAAGGATGTGAAAGCCGAAAGGCTTCAATCTGTTGATTACTGCAGTCCCTATTCTACCGACGCCAATGACACCAACCGTGGCTCGGTTCGAGCGGAGAAGCGGCTTGAGGCTGTGGATTTGCCATCCGGATTTATGTCCGCGCGCGCGCTCGTCATGTTCCCAAAGACGCCGATGCAGCGAAAGGATCATCGCAAGCGCGTGATCAGCAACTTCCTCCGTACCGTAGTCGGGATTATTGGCAAAGGGAATGCCTGCAGCGGCAAGTGCCGCAAGATCGATCTTTTCGTAGCCGACGCCATACCTGACTACGCCCTTGCAGCGGCTGAGGTGTTTCACTGTTTCAGGGCCGAGCCGCGCACCCCAAGTCATCAGTGCATCAAGCCTCGCTAGACGATCCGGATCGAATGATGTTTCGTCAGTGCTGGCGAAAAAGTCGATCTCGACGTCATCGCCAAGCACCTCCGCTTCCAGATCGGGCAGGCCGATCATGTGATCGGTAATCCCGACCACGTATTTCCTACCTGCCATTCTGATCTGCCTTTGCGGCACTGGCATATCTTCCTGCTGGGCAACCAACCGGGCACCATGGCCTATTCCGCTGCAATCGCCGCAGAGAACGAGCGGGCACTGATCAGCAGCGAAGCTTCTGCGAGCGCCTGGTTCACCCGTCCAAGAATGGCCGACGAAGGAGCACCATCAACGAAGTCACGGCCTGAAGCGTAGATCGCGGTCGGCACCACGAAGGCTTCGAAGAAGGCGAAGAGCGGGCGCAACTGATGTTCGACGACGAGCGAGTGGCGATCTCCTCCGCCCGTAGCCGTCAGAACGATCGGCTTACCGCGCAGGTCAGAGGGGTCGAGCAGGTCGATGACATGCTTGAAGAGACCTGTATAGCTCCCCTTGTAGGTTGGCGAGCCGATAACGAGCGCTTCGGCCTCAACAATCGTTCTAATTACTTTACGGGCGGCTGGATCTAGATCCGTGACCGATCTGGCGGTCGCCAGCGACGGGCCGAGGTCCTCTACATCGAAGACCACGTGCTGCAAACCGGCTTGCCCCGCCAACGCCTCCGTCACATTCTCCACGAAGCGTCGCGTACCTGAAGGCCGCGAGATGTTGCCCGAGAAGCCGACAATAAGATTGTTACTCATTCAAATCCCTTTCAGAAATGCGGTCACAGGCCGTTAGTCGTCAGTGAGTTTTCTCTGCTTGCTCAGGCGGTCTTGAGGATCGCAACATTGGTCAGATCGCTAGACCGGCCGGCATCGCTTCTTTTCCATTTATCGAAAGCGGCGCGTCCAAGGATGGAGATGGTCGTATCTTCCTGCGGCGCGTGGACCAGTACGGATTGGATATCCCGGAAATGACGTTCAAGGCCTAGATCCGAGCTCAGGCCCGGATTGCCGATGCCGCGTACTGCAATCTCGACAGCGTCCCGGATCTGTCTGCCGGCAAGTAGTCTTGCCCTTATCAGCGCTTCCGCGTCGTCACTATTGTGAGCCAGCGTGCCGAATATGATCTGGCGGGCACCTGAAACGGCCAGATCAATTTCCCCTGAGAGCGTCACGAACCGCTCTGTCCGGGCGATGGGATGGCCGAGATTGGCGGGTATGCGTTCATGTGCGAACTGGATGAAAACAGCTTGGGCCGCTTCGGCTGCGCCGAGATAGATAGCAGTCAATGCCAGATTGATAGCTGCATGCGCACGGTTATCCTGTTGGGCGATAGAAGGATCTACCAGGTCCAGCGCGTTTTCTGCCGGAATTTCGACATCCGTGTATGCGACGTCATGCGACCCGGTCGCCCGCATGCCGAGGCTCTTCCAGTTCTCGATGACCTCGATACCCGGAAGGCCGTTTGGCACGACAAAGGTTCCGACGCGCGCCGGCACTTCGTCCGTATGGGCCCAGACGAGAAAGTGGGTCAGGCCATGGGCACCTGTCACGAAACGCTTCCTGCCGGAGATCGACCAACCTGTTACCGTGCGGCGTGCGACCGTTGCGGGCAAACCGCCGCGGGCGGGCGAACCCAGTTCTGGCTCCACGCGAGCGGCGTTGAGCAACAGCGGCCGTTGCTTGGCTTCGTCCAGCAGGCGCCTATAAAGGCTGTCCGGCCAATGGTTTTTTGTTGCCTGACCGAGATGGTTGAAGATCGTCATGGCGCTGATCAGAGCCACCGAAGGATCGCCTCGACCAAGTGCTGCCAGAATATGAGCGGCATCGCTTAGCGTTGCTCCTTCACCGCCATAACGGCTGGCCACGGTGCTTTCCAGCAAACCCGCCTCATGAACCGCCCGGATACCTGCCCAGGGGAACTGGCCGGTCTGATCCGCATCGGGTGCGGCGTCTGCAAGGATGCGTGCAGTAGCATCGAGGAGAGTTGGATCATATGACATGCGGTTTTGGACTTTCCGGATTGCGGGGAACATGTTCCCCGAAGACGCTACTGAGTTCGCGGTTTTACCTTGCGTGGGTGAGGGGCCTGCATAACGCCTTGACCTTCAAGGCTTACGCAGCCGTTTTCCGCTTGGCCTCTTCCCGCTCGCGAATGCCTTCGCGCACGAGTGGAAGCACGTAGCGTCCGTAATCGACAGCATCGTTGTAATTGTCATAGCCTCTGATCGAGATCAGATCGGCGCCGAGATCGATATAATCGAGTATCGAATCCGCGATCGTGCGCGGTGAACCCACAAGTGCAGTGGTTGCGCCGCTGGCATTGGTTGCTGTGACGGTTGGATACCAGAGGGCGCGGTCATGCACATCACCGCGTTTTGCGATTTCCAGTAGTCGCTGCGAGCCGACATTGGCCGGTGCTGGAGCGTTTACCGGAGCGCGATGAAGGCCCTTCTGGCGGTTCTCATTCAACTGGTCCAGAATCTTGTGCGCCTTTTGCCACGCAAGTTCATCGGTTTCGGCGACGATGGGACGAAAGGTGACCCAGATGCGCGGGCGATCTGTCCGGCCGGCCTTCGCCGCTTCCGCATAGATTCGTTCGATCTGCTGTTTTGTTTCGGCAAGCGGTTCGCCCCAAAGGCCGAAGATATCGCAGAGAGAGCCACCGATACGATAGGCCGCGTCCGACGACCCGCCCAGTGAGATCGGGATCAGCCCGTTGGTTGGACGCACGGCACTGCGGAACTGCTTGAACTGGTAATATTTGCCGTCGAAATCGAAGGGCTCCCTTGATGTCCAGGCCAGGCGCAGGATGCGGATATACTCTTCCTGCCGTTCGTAGCGCTCTTCCTTGTTAAGGAAATCACCCTCGCGTGCCTGCTCCTCATCGCTGCCGCCGGCGATAAAGTGGACAACGACGCGACCACCACTCAGTTGATCGAGCGTCGCAAGCGACTTGGCCGCAACTGTCGGGTAGACGGTGTTGGGTCTCAGCGCCACGATAATCTTGATGTTCTTCGTATGCGCAAGCACCGTTGCACCAAGCGTGAAAGGATCAAAAGACGACGAGGAATAGGGGATCAGCGTGTAGTTGAAGCCGTAATCATCGAGCGAGCGGGCATATCGCTCGAGGAAACGTGGATCCACAGGAGCATCGGGAATGGGGTTCAGATCATTCGACGCATTGGGAAAGCTTACGCTGATAAATTCCGCGGTCATGTGAGCTCCTTGAGTTTGGCAGCCGATGCGGGAAGGTTAAGCAGCGGCAGATTGATGAGGAAGACAGGTCGTTCTTTTTCTATGGAATATGTAGAAAATATTCTCTGCGGCTGATGGTGCTTTAGACGGTGCTACCGCGACCTTCACCGCGTTTAGTGCTGCAGGGCGGGTGACCAGCCGAATGCCGGGGCAACGGTTTGGGCAAGGTCGCTCAATAGCCGGATGTTTTCGGTGAGCCCGAAGGCCGGCGGCAAAAAGAGGACCAGTTCGTCAGCCGCGCTGAGACCTGGATCTTTAAAGACGGATTCGATCACCTGATCGGGCGTTCCCTGAAAAACGGGAGAGATGAGTGCGCCGGCCGGCTGGCCGGCGGGTGCGAGCGCGCCCTTGGGACGTGATGCGGCGATGCCATTGGTACGACGATCCAGATCATACGCGGCATATTTTTCGCGAAGCTCGGCGGTTGTGCCAACAAGAACAGAGGCGGCGACGGCTACCGGCGGCGGCTCGGTCGTCCAGATTTCGCGCCAGGTCGCACGGTAGGCTTCGATGATCCGAGCCTGATATTCGCCGAAGGTCTCGCCTTCGGCCTGATCATGCAGCACGGTCCCGGAAATCAATCCGATACCGAGTTCGGCCGCCTGGATGGCTGAGCCGAGGCTGGCTGAACCCTGTCGGATACGGCTGCGCAGAGTCGGGCTATGCGAGGTGACGCGCAGTTCGGCTCCCAGCGGTGCCCCCTGAACCGGCTCGGTAACGGTATGCAGGATTTCGCCGGAAACGGCGGACAGAAAACGTGCCTGACGGCGCTTGGCCTCCGTGCGGGCGTCGGTGTCGACGATGCCGAAGACCGCATCGAAAGCTCCGTTGGCGCCGGTCGAGATGGCAAGCTCAAGCCGGCCACCGATCAGGAGGTCTGTCGTACCGGCAGCTTCTGCGAGAAGGATCGGATCCTGATAGCGCATCGGGATGACGGCTGATCCGAGCGTGATATGCCGCGTATGCTGGCCGACGGCTGCGAAAAAGGGAAGCGGTGAGGAGAGGTAATGATCGAAATGACGCTGATAGGCCCAACCCGACTGGTAGCCTAGTTGCTCGGCCTGCCTGAACAGTTCCAATCCGTCGCGCAGGCCCTGCGCTGGTCCTGCATCGTCATTGAACGATACGCGTGTGTTGAAACCGAGCCGCTGCTTGGGGCGGAACGAGCCGGGTAGGCTTTTGGTCGGAACGGCGATGGTCATGCGATCTGTTCCTTTCTGAAGACTTCCCGAGGTTTCTGCTGGGTGGTGTTAATCGGATTGGTAATGCCCGCCGGGATCGATTCCAGGAGTGTCGCGGTGTAGGGATGCTGCGGATTGCCAAAAATATCCGCGACGCTGCCATGTTCGACGATGCTGCCTCGCTGCATGACCGAGACGGTATGTGCGAGCTGGCGGACAAGTGCGAGGTCATGCGAGACGAATACGTAGGTGAGGCCCAGCTTGGCCTGCAGCGACAGAAGAACCTCGACGATATCCGCCTGGACACTGACGTCGAGCGCCGATGTCGGTTCATCGAGGACAATCACATCGGGTTTGAGGACAAGCGCTCTTGCGATTGCCACACGCTGCCTTTGACCGCCTGAAAGTGCACCCGGCTTGCGGGTAAGCAGGTGTTCAGCCAAGCCGACATTGGCGAGCGCCTCGCGCACCCGTTCCGCACGCTCTTTCGGTGTTCCGACTTTGAACCGGTCCAGAGGTTCGCCCACCAGATGCTCGACGGTCCAGGTCGGATCGAGTGAGGTGAAGGGGTTCTGGTAGACGAGCTGGAGGTGCCGCCAGGCCGCACGCAATGATGCGTGCGAGCGGCCGGACAGTCTTTCACCTGCAACTGAGATCTCGCCCCCATCCGGCTCTTCAAGCCCGAGCAACAGCCGGATGGTTGTCGTCTTGCCGGAACCCGACTCTCCGACCAGTGCATGAGTTGTACCGGGAGCGACGGCAAAAGAGATATCGCTTACAGCTGTCAGTATCTTGCCGTCGACCGTAAAGCTCTTTGTGATCGCGTTGACCTCAATCTTCGGGGCTTCGTCGGCACTGCGTAAACGCAAGCCCGCCTCCCTTAGCCTCGCGTAGCGATCCGGATTGAGAGCCGGTACATCGGCATGCAATTTCCGCGCATAGGCCGAGGCCGGTAACGAAAACACAGAGGACGTTTTTCCTGCTTCCTGCACCACACCATTCTTCAGCACGACGAGGCTGTCCGTCCTTTCGGAAGCGATGGCGAGATCATGGGTGATGAGCAGCAGGCTGATATTCAGATCATGCTGCAACTTGGAGAGAAGATCGAGGATTCGCTTCTGGATGGTTACATCGAGCGCGGATGTCGGCTCGTCGGCAACCAGAAGCGCTGGCCGAGGCAGAACGGCAAGCCCGATCAGAACACGCTGCAGCATGCCACCGGAGAGCTGGTGGGGGTAGGAAGAGAAAACCCGCTGGGGATTTTCGAGCCCAACCTGCGCGAAGGTTTCGAGTATGAGAGCCTTGCGGATTGTCGCATTTGGCTCGTCCGTCAGCTCTGCCGCTTCCATCGCCTGTGCGCCGATCGTGCGCACAGGGTTGAGGGCATTGCCGGGATCCTGAGGGACAAATCCGATCTGGCGTCCACGTAGAGCTCGGAAACGACGCTCGGGAAGGGCCAGCAGGTTGTCTTCACCAAACCGAACGGCGCCGGAGGCTGTCGCACCGCTCGGCAACAGCCGCAGAATGGCGCGGGCAATGGTCGATTTTCCGGAGCCGGACTCGCCGATCAGAGCGAGGCTTTTGCCACGTCCGAGTTCGAACCCAACATCGTGCACGACATCCTGCCGTCCATAGGACACCGACAGATTGTCCACACTCAGGAGAGGGGTGGCGGGTTGTGGCGCCGGAGCGACCGTGATTGCGCGAATGAGTGCGGCGCTCAGTCTGTCTTGCGAAGCCATCGGCTGATCCTGTTCACTGAGAGGACGGTTACGATCGTGATGAAGGCGGGCGCATAAACGAGCCACGGCCATTTGAGATAATCCTTGCCGATCGAGATCAGCAGGCCCCAGTCTGAGGCAGGCGGCGGGTCGCCGTATCCAAGGAAGGCAAGACTGGCGATAACCAGGATGGACTCGCCGAACTGCAGCACCGCAAGCGGCAGCACCGAGCGCGAGGCATTCGGCAGGATATGCCGCCAAAGGATGAACCAGCGCGAACCGCCGGACAGGAACGCGGCCTCGACAAATGTCGCCTGTCTGGTCTTGATGACTTCTGCGCGGGTGACGCGTGCAAAGATCGCCACCGCCGATACGCCGGTTGCTATTGCGGCATTGATCGTCTCGAAGCCGATCGCGGTGACGACGATGACGGCGAGCAGAAATTTCGGGATGGAAAGCAGGACATCGACGAGACGAGCCAGAACGACATCGACCCAGCCACCAAGGAAACCTGCCAGTAGCCCGATCAGGCCACCGGCCAGAACGCCGATCACCACGGCAACCAGTGCGCTCGATACAGAGGAGGCTGTGCCGTAGACAACACGAGCGTAAAGGTCGCGCCCGAGGTGATCTGTGCCGAACCAGTGCGCGGCACTGGGGCCAAGCAATTTGTCTGCCGGAACACCGACGACCGGACTGTATGCGGTGAATAGCTGCGGCGCGATTGACCAGGCAATGATGGTCGCGGTGATCAAGAAGGAGAGCGCAACAATCGGCGGCATTCGAAGCGCTTCCGCCCAGCCGCTTCGGCTTCCGCGTGAAAGTGTGGAGTTCGCGACAAAGGTCATGGCGTCACCACTCTGGTTGGTCCGATCGATGTCTCGTCCGCGGTGGTCGGCTGGCGTTTCTGCCCGCCCAGAATTTTCACGCGCGGATCGAGGAGGGGGTAGAGAAGGTCCGCAACGAGATTGACGAGAACGAAGATCACGGCGCCGAGCGAGACAATTGCTTGCAGGACGGGAAGGTCCTGTGTGCTGACCGATCGTTGTACGAGACTGCCGATACCGGTTCGCCCGAATACCGTTTCTGTAATCAGAGAACCGCCGAGAAGTTCGCCGATCGTAAGGGCGATGACGGTGACGACGGGGAGCGAAGCCGGCTTCAGCAGGTGGCTTGCGAAGAGACGTGCCTGTCCGATGCCGCGGCTGCGGGCCACAGTGGCATATTCCTGCTCCGCCTCCTTATCCAGATTGGCGATCAGGACTTCCGCGATCTGTGCGGAAATCGGGATGCCGAGCGCTATGGCAGCAAACAGGGTAGCCCAGAAACTGTCCGGATTGATCACTCGGAACAGTCCGAGCTGGAAACCGAACAGATGGATCAACACCAGGCCGATGACGAAATTTGGCACCGACAGAAACAGCGAGGGAAAGCCACGCAGCAGGCCCTGCCCGTATCGCTTGGGAACGAAGCGTGTGCCGTAGGCAACAAGCATTGCCAGAACCAGTGCGACGGCGAGACCCGCCGACGCCAGAATGAGCGTCGAGGGCAGGACCTCGGCAATCAGCGTCGAGACGGGCCGGTTGGACCGCATCGACATGCCGAGGTCGCCGGTCAGGAAGCCGGACAGCGAATGCCAGAGCTGGACGATGATCGGCTTGTCCAGCCCCTGTGCGGCGATGATCTCGGCGATTTCTTCTTCGCTGAAGCCGTTCTGCGGGTTGCGCAGAACGCTGGTGATCGGATCGCCGGGAAGAATGCTGACGACCACGAAGGTGAACACATAGGCCAGCAGGATGACGACGACCGCCTGGCCGAGCCGTTTTGCGGCATAGGTTAGGTAGGCATTGCTCATGCCGGTGCCTCGCATTGGTTGGTTGCTTTAAGCGTCAATCGGCGATGAAGGCCGTGTAGTAGCTGGCATAGGCAACGCCGTTATAGACCTCGCCTTTCAGCGTCGGCGACTGCACATAGATGCGCTGGACGATCTGCGTGCGCGGGATGAAATATCCCTGGTCGAGAACGTATTGCTGCAGGTCATTCAGCAGCGGATTGCGTTCATCGAAAGTGCCTGCACCCGCAATTTTGTCGCGCAGTTCGTTGAGCTTGGCATCGCGGTCATCAAGCGCGAACCAGTTCTCGCCATTGTTGGCATTTGTCAGAATGCCGGCAACCGTTCCTGCATCGATGAAGCTGCGTGTGACTTCGTATGTCGGAATGGCTGGGCCGCCATATTTCACCTTTTCTCCATAGGTCACGACGTCATAAGCGCGGATAGCGACCTTCCAGCCAAGCTTGCCGAGCTGCTGGGCGATAAGCTCATCCACCGACTTGGAGGTGGCGAGATAGGGGTTGGAATGGAGCGTCAGCGTCAGCGCTTTGCCGTCCTTGGTGCGAACACCGTCGGCACCTTTCGCCCATCCCGCTTCGTCGAGCAGCTTTTCCGCCTTGTCAGGATTGTAGGCCAAAAGGCCGCTCTGGTCGGTTGCGCCGGGCACGTTGCTCTGGATGAACGAGGTCGGCAGCTTCCAATCGGGCGTGTAAACCGTATCGATGATTTCCTGACGGTTGATGCCGGCCTGCAGCGCCTGGCGAACTTTTACGTCGTCATAGGGGGCGATCTTCGTATTGACCGCCCAGCCATTGACGAAACCGAGATAGCGCGGCGTTGCGATCGTGTAGCCTTCTTCCCTGAGCGACTTCAGCTCCTGGGGGGAGGCATTATAGGCGACATCTGCCTGACCGGACTGGACCGAGGCAACCCGGAGAGAGGGTTCTGACACAAGCTTGTAGGTGATACTGTCGAGAAAGGCCGGACCGGTATGGCCAACGGCGGCCGGCCCCCAGTTATAATCCTTGCGCTTGACCAGCGTAACGTGATCGCCTTCCTTCCAGCTCTCGACCACATAGGGTCCGCTGCCGGCAGTCTTGCTCAGGTCGGCTTGCTCGGAAGCCGGTTGTGCCAGGCTTTTGGGCGATACCAGGATCGAGCCGTGATAGCCCAGCGTCGGGATAAAGCCCAGTGTAGGCTTCTTGAAAAAGACCTTGACGGTGGACGGGTTGATAACTTCGGCGCGATCGTAAGTCTTGGGGAAAAGGCCGATGGGGTTGATACCCTCGTTCTTGCGCCCCGCATACCAGATGTCGAGATTGGCAACGACCGCGGAGGCATCGAGCGGCGCGCCATCGGAGAAGGTCACCCCGTTCTTGAGATGCAGCGTGAATTCCGTTGCATTGTCATTCTGCTCCCAGCGTTCTGCGAGCCAGGGACTGACCTTGCCTTCGGCATCGACATCAAGAAGCTTGTCGGTGACGTGCCCCCAGATATGCCCCTGGAAGCTGGAGATGGCGCTGTTATTGGGAATCCAGGTATCGCCGAGAGAGTCAATCAGGAAGGTTATGTCACCACCATCCTTCGGTGTTTCTGCGGCCTGAACCGGAGCGAAGCCCGCTGTCGAGACCAGAAGAGCCGCTGCAACCGTAGCCGATGTCGTGATCAGCAGGCGTCGCCGGGAGAGGTTGAGAAGAGAAGATCGTTCGGTCATGGGGTGATCCTGATGTTTCGGGGCGTAGGTTGTGTTTTCGATGTTCTGCGAGTGCACATGCTGGTCCGCGATGAGCGGAAATTGCGCGCGTCAAACCGTTGCCGCTGCGGTTCCGTGCCGAGCGGGCGAATAGAAAAATGTAAATTCCGATGAATGGACTTCGGCGCAGCCGCTGTTAGCCGGTCCTGCCAGGCAATCTCGCGCGCAGAGCGCGCTCGGCGCTACATATTCCGTTCATGACGCGGTCCTCCGTTGTTCGGCAAGAAGATCATGACACACAGCCTATCAGCACACCGCCAAGGAGAAAGACTGGTTATTCTTTTTCTATGGAATTAGTGGATTAATTTGTCGCAGTTTGGGAAGCGTTTGGGATTGGTGTTTCAAATGTGGTGATAGGTAATGGTGGAGGCCTGAACGCCGGATTGCGAGGCAGGCGGTGAGAAATGGAAAATGCAGGGAACTGCCGCCGATCATCTCTCATATGCGGTCTCGACCAAGATGTAGTCCGGCACAAAGGTGCAGATTTGCAGTCCGGGTTTATGTCTCGGCGCCATTCTCATTCGTCGAGAATGTCATGCCCTCGAAGATCCGGACTGGTGGAGTGTCGCCGGAAAACCGCTCGACCTCCACTTTGGTGATCTGACCGGTGCAGCCTTGGGCCAATCTGGAAGTACCGATATCCTGCGTAAGGATATTCGGATTTCCATGGATGCACATCGGGTGTTCCGACTTCGGATCATCCGGCTCGAACCACGCGCCTGTCGAAAGCTGCATCACGCCTTGCCTTACGTCGTCGCTCAATATCGCTGCTGCAAGGCAACTGCCACGATTGTTGAAAAGCCTGACGATATCGCCATCCGCTATATCGCGCGCTGCCGCATCGGCCGGGTTGATGCGGACCGGCTCGCGGTCCTTGATCTTCGTAGAGCGGCTGAAGTCACCATAATCGAGCTGACTATGCAGTCGCTGGTGTGGCTGGTTGCAAACCAGATGCAGTGGGTAGATCGTTTTATCGACCGCTGCTTCAGCCCTTGCAGGGTACCAATATGGATGACCGCCGCAATCGTCATAATCGAAAGCTGCGATCGTCTTTGAAAATATCTCGATCTTGCCGGATGGGGTCTGCAGGGGAGATGCAGACGGGTCGTCGCGGAAGGCGCGTGCTGGTCCGCCGTCATCGGGTTTGATCGGCAGCCGCAGTTCACCGCGTTCCCAGAACTCTTCGAAATCCGGAGCTTCATGCCCGCTGGCTGCAAGCGCCTGACGTGTCGTTTCGAAAAGGAAGCCGAGCCATTCCCGGGCCGTGCGGTTTTCGGTAAACGCATCGAATTTCCCGAGATGGCGGGCGATGGCGGAAAAGATCTCATAGTCGTCGCGTGCTTCGCCGACCGGCTCGATCAATTTCTTCATCGCGACCATAAGATCGTCGCGGTCTGCCGCGCCGATGTCGTCCCGTTCGATCGTTGTTGTTGCCGGCAGAACGATATCCGCATGACGCGCGGTGGACGTCCAAGCTGTCTCGTGGACGATAATTGTTTCGGGCCGCCTGAATGCGTCGCGCAGCCTGTTGAGATTCTGATGGTGATGAAACGGATTACCGCCTGCCCAATAGACGAGGCGAATATCCGGATAGTGCAAATCATTGCCATTATATTGGAATTCGCCACCCGGATTGAGCAACATGTCTGCAATGCGAGCGACGGGGATATAGTCCGCCAGAGGATTCTTGAACTGACTGAGCGTTGGCAGCGGCACGGCGAGCTGGCGTTTTCCGATGTTTCCAAGCGCTCCGAGCGAATAGGAATATCCGCCTCCATCAAGACCGATCTGGCCGAGCATTGCGGCAAGCACAATACCCATCCAGACTGGTTGTTCGCCGTAGTCGGCTCGCTGGAGCGAATGGCTGACGGTCACCAGCGTGCGCAAGCGTGCCATTGCCCGCGCCAAGTCCCTTATTGTTTCTGCGCTTATGCCGCAGATTTCCGCTGCCCATTCGGCCGTTTTCGGCAATGCATCGCTGCAGCCAAGCAGATAGTCCTCGAAGCGCTCATATCCGACCGTATAGCGCTCAAGAAACTCGCGGTCATGCAGCCCTTCTGCCACCAGCACATGTGCTATTCCTAGCATGAGCGCAACATCGGTGCCCGGGATGATCGCCAGCCATTCGGAATTTACTTCAGAAGGGAAGTCATCCTTAAGCGGGGTGATGGAGATGAACCGGGCGCCGCGGGCACTGGCGCCGGACAGTTTCGGCCGCACGATATGGGCGCCTATACCGCCGCCATGCACGTCGGCGTTCTTGATCGCCATTCCGCCGAAGGCGACGACGAGTTCCGTGCTGCGCTCGATTGCATCCCAGGTGACGCTCTTGCGGTCGACCGTGTCATAAGGCCCCAATACATGCGGGATGATGACCGATGCCGCGCCGGAACTATAGGTGTTGACGGATCGCACGTAACCGCCGAGCACATTTAGAAAACGATGGATCTGGCTCTGCGCATGATGAAAACGGCCGGCACTCGACCAACCATAGGAACCGCCGAATACGGCTTGCGGGCCAAAATCCCGGTAAACGCGCTGCAGTTCGTTTGCAACCAGCTCCAGCGCTTCGGGCCAACTAACTTCAATATAATCATCGGCGCCACGTTTGTTTGCGTGGGCAGGTGCTTGCTCAAGCCAGCCACGCCGGATGGCGGGGCGTCTGACACGAGCGGGACTATCGGCAATCGCCGGAATGTTGCCCAGCAGGGGAGATGGGTGCGGATCGCCGGGATGAGGCCGGATGTGGAGGGTGCCGTTTTCGTATCTGCCTGAAAAGGCGCCCCAATGTGAGCTGTGAGGCTTGAACGAGTTCATGGCGGGTATCCTCGGCGATCAATGTATTTCAGCTGTTAGGCACTGGCTAATTTGGCAGAACCTTGCCAGGATTCATGATGCCCGCCGGATCGATAGCATTCTTGATGACGGCCATGAGATCAACGGCATCACCATGTTCAGCCCGAAGATAGGCAATCTTGCCTGTGCCGACCCCATGCTCGCCTGTCGATGTGCCGCCGACCGAGATGGCATATTGCACCATCTTCTTATTGATTGCAGCGACTTCGTCGAGTTCCTGCCGGTTGTTCGGATCGACGGCGAAGACGACGTGGTAATTGCCATCCCCGACATGTCCGAGAATGGCTGCCGGGACACTGCACTCCTTCAGGAGTTCGCGTGTCTTCAGGATGCAGCCACTTAACTCGGAGACAGGCACGCAGACATCGGACGACCAGCCCTTGGCGTTTTCTCGCTGGGAGACGACAGCATAAAAGGCGCTATGACGCGCCTTCCAAAGCCGGTTTCGCTCTTCTGCTGCATTTGCCCATTCGAAATCCCGACCGTCGTTTTCTGCGACGATCGCGGCAACCATTTCGACCTGTTCCTGCACGCCGGCTGGTGAGCCGTGAAATTCGAAGGCGAGCGTATCCTCGATCTTCAGTGACAGGCTGGAATAGGCGTTGACTGCCTTGATCAGACCACGGTCCATCAGTTCCATGCGGGCAACGGGAATGCCGAGCTGGACGACCTGAATTGCAGCGGCTACAGCCTGTTCGACGCTTTCGAACGAGCAGAGCGCAGCAGAGATCGTCTCGGGAATACCGTAGAGACGCAATGTGACCTCAGTAATGATGCCAAGCGTGCCTTCCGAACCGACGAAGAGCCGGGTCAGGTCGTAACCTGCCGAGGACTTGCGCGCCCGGCCACCGGTGCGGATGATCTGGCCATTCGGCAATACGACGGTTAGCCCAAGGACGTTTTCACGCATGGTGCCGTAGCGCACGGCATTGGTACCGGAAGCGCGTGTTGCTGTCATGCCGCCGATCGAGGCGTTGGCACCCGGATCGATCGGGAAGAACAGGCCCATGTCACGCAGATGGGTGTTCAACTGCTCCCGCGTAACGCCCGCCTCGACGGTGCAGTCGAGATCCTCGGGGCTGATGCGGGTGATCTTCGCCATGCGCGACAGATCGATGGATACACCACCGCGCACCGCCGTCAGGTGGCCTTCGAGAGATGTTCCTGCGCCAAAGGCGATGACTGGAATGCTTTCAGCCGCGCATAGCCGCACGATATCGGCCACCTCTTGCGTGTTCTCCGCAAAAACGACGGCATCCGGGATGGCTGGCGTGTGATGGGATTCACCGCGGCCATGCTGTTCACGGAGGGCCTGCGATATCGAATAACGATCACCGAAGCGTTTGCTCAGCGCTTCGGAAAGGGAGAGCGGAAGCGCGCTCATTTTCCGTCTCCGGTCTCAACAGGTGTATCGCCTGGTTGCCCCCATTCGGTCCAGGCCCCGTCGTAGATAGCCACGTCATCCTTGCCCGCAAGGTGAAGACCGAAGGCGAGTGCTGCGGCCGTCACGCCCGATCCACAGCTTGCGATGACGGGTTCTGAAAGATTGAGACCGGCTTGTTCAAAGGCCTTCGCGATGCTTGCGGTATCGAGAAGTTCGCCCGTCTGGGGATTGGTCAGCGCATTGAAGGGCAGATTGAGGCTTCCCGGAATATGACCGGAGCGAAGACCCGGGCGCGCTTCCTTTTCCGTCGCGGTGAAGCGTGCGGCGGAACGGGCATCGATGACCTGTTCGGCCTGGCTCGCTATGTTATCGAGGACCTGTGCTTTCGAACGCACCGCGCCGGGATTGAAATGCGCCTGAAAAACTCCTGCGGCGAACGAGGCAACCTTATCGGTTACCGGCCGACCTTCTGCCAGCCACTTCCGCAGGCCACCGTCTAGAACTGCGACCTTGTCGTGTCCGAACGTCCGCAAGGTCCACCAGACTCGGCCAGCCGACATAAGGCCGGGCGTGTCATAGACCACTACGGTGCTGTCGCTCGAGATGCCGAGATCCGCCGCATATTGCTCGAAAGATTCGGGCGAGGGTAGCATATGCGGCAACGACGTTTCGTGGTCGGCAATCTTGTCGATATCGAAGAAACGCGCCTTTGGAATGTGCCGGGCCGCAAAATCGTCGGCTGCAATGGGAGTGGCGCCCGGAAGCTTAAACGACCCATCGAGAATGACGAGCTCTGGCTGGTCAATATGCGCCGCAAGCCATTCGGTGGTGACAAGAGAGCCAGGCAGGGAAAAAGACATTGGGAAACTCCGAAAATATAAGCAGATAAGCAAAGCCGTGCCGCGTCTGCGGCGCATGAGGTCGCTTGAGTGAAAATCAGGCGACCAGCTTTTCGCCCTTCAGATGGCGTTCAAGGAAAGGCAGGCTGTCTTGGCCCCAATAAAGCTCACCTTCATACAAGAAAGTCGGAAGTCCGAATACGCCGGCGGCCTTGGCAGTCTCGTAGCTGGATGTGCGGCGTGCCTGCACGGCCTCGCTCTGGCCTAGATCATCCAGTGCAGCTGCATCAAAGCCTGCTGCCGTCGCAATCGACCGGCGGATCTCGGTATCGCCAATATCTTCGCCACGTCCCCAGAACGCTTCCTGAAGCGCTTTCGTCAGCTTGAGCCAGTCTTGATTGGCCTCGATCGCAGCGACGACCATCAGACCGGCCGGTGCTGGATCGGAAAGTGCGGCGCGATTGTCGAAGTTGAGTGTCTTGCCTCTCAACGCTGCCCAACGTTTCAGGTCTTTCGTCCAATAGGCGCGGCGTGCTTCGGGCCGATTGCGGGAGTAGATGCCGCCATTGTCCTCTATCAGCGGAATGACGTGAGGACGGATCGTGGCGCCATGTTCAGCTGCCAGCGTGGCAAATGGTTCCAACCCGATAAAGGCCCAGGGTGAGCCGATGCTGAAGAAGAAATCGATCGTTTTTGTCATGGTCTGCTATCGCTTTCAGGAAGGCTGCTTGGTGAACACTGCCGTATCGAAGACTGAAAGTGCGCAATCGCGGGCAATGAGTACGGCACTCGGGTCGCGCCCCACCGCCACGGTAGCCAGTGCGCCTTCGTAAAGAAGGGAAAGATGGGCGGACGCCTGTTGAGATCCGCTGTCGGCCTTTGACATAATGGCAGAGAATATGTTCCGAACCATTGTCTTATGAGTTCGAGCTACAGAGACGACACGCTCGGAATCGCCGTGTTCCGCGACTGCCAAGGCAAATGCGCAGCCGCGAAACTCCGGACTGTCTGCCTTTTCATGCAAGCGTTCGAAGATCAGCTTTATCGCGTCTCTTGGGGCCATCTCCGCTTCGATGACTTCTTCGAGAGATCGGATAACTCGATCGTGGCGGGCCTGAAGGTAGGCTGCGACCAGATGGTCCTTGGAAGGGAAGTGCCGGTAAAGCGTCGCCTTGGCGACATTCGCTTCTTCGATGATGCGGTCAATTCCCACCGCTCGGATGCCTTCCCTGTAGAAAAGTGCTCCGGCAGCAGTGAGGATCTGGTCAGGTATGGCTTCTCTCATGGAATCGCTTTTAAACTTTGGGCCTATTACTTCGATGATCCATAGACGGTCGCAGATTGATAGAAGTAAGACCGGTCTGTCTCTGTTGCTAGAGTTGTCAACGATTGCCGGGATTACGTCAAGCGGCACGCAGTCCTCTCACGCATAAAGTGGCAGAAAACCACATATGATCCTGAGCTATTGTAGGATTTATTCAGTATCCCGTTCTCGCTTCGGCGGCTGAAAAACCACACGTGCTTGTCGGAGTGCTTCGGTCATTTCTATTCGTGCTGCGCCGATAAGATGTGCCATGGCATGATGTGCTGCCTCGGGTCGCCGCATGCGAATGGCCTCTAGCACAACCTGATGGCTCGAGATCGCCTGTTCGTGTGATTGGCTGGCACGGTTGGTGAGCCGGAAGCTCGCGAGCAGCGCTGCCTGGATGGCGCTTGCGAACTGCCGGTAAACCCAGTTTCCGCTGGCGTTGATGATTGCTGTATGGAATTCCAGATCGGCCCGGCTCCAGGCCTCGGTATCCCGGGAGTTGGCTTCGACCATGTCCTCGAACGCTTTGGAAATCTGGTAGAGCTGGCGCGCGTTAGCATTGGCGGCCGCTTGTGCGGCGGCTGCAGGTTCTAGCAGTTGTCTAGCGTCGATCAGTGAGGAATAAAAGGCTTCGTCAGCTCCGACCGACAGCATGACCTCAAGGACGATGGGATCAAGATAGTTCCAGTTTTCCTTCGGCAGGATGGTGGTGCCGGCCCTTGTTCGCGATCGAACCATGCCGAGGGCAGAGAGATATTGCATGGCTTCGCGTAGGCTGGTGCGGCTGACGCCAAAACGTTCGGTAAGCTCGGCCTCGTTAGGCAGGGTGGAGTTTTCGGCGAACGCCCCCGACACGATCATCTCGATAAGACAGTGAAGTAGCGCTTCTCGGACAGTTCGTTTTCCGCGCTGTGCGATCGGTTCGCCGTCCTCTGTCAGCACCCGTGTCATCGTAATATTTTTCAGCAGTGAGCCCTCCTTTGTCATTGCTCGATCTCTCTCCAAAGGGGCGCAGATTCTCGTTTGCAATTCATAGTATGGAACGATCTTATTTTTTGATCAAATCCAGAAATAAATCATATTTATATTGACATCCATCCTATGAATTTTAATTCTTGTCGGCAGAGAATTAGATCACCTGATGCCGACCGTTTCCGGACCAAGAGGAACACCGTAGTCCGCGCTATAGTCGGCAATGCCGCTGTATGAGTTCATATTTGGAGCACTTTGATGAAGATCACCAAGCTGACCACCTACATCGTCCCGCCACGCTGGCTGTTCCTGAAGATTGAGACCGACGAGGGTATTGTCGGCTGGGGCGAACCCGTGGTCGAGGGCAGGGCGCTGACGGTCGAGGCCGCCGTGCATGAAATGTCCGATTACCTGATCGGCAAGGATCCGTTTCTGATCGAGGATCACTGGACTGTTCTTTATCGCGGTGGTTTCTATCGGGGAGGGGCAGTTCACATGTCGGCACTCGCCGGCATCGACCAGGCGCTCTGGGACATCAAGGGCAAGGCGCTGGGCCAGCCGGTCCACTCGCTCCTCGGTGGGCAGGTCAGGGATCGGATCAAGGTCTATTCCTGGATCGGCGGCGACCGCCCGTCGGATGTCGCCAACAATGCCAAGGACGTGGTTGCCCGCGGGTTCAAGGCCATCAAGCTCAACGGCTGCGAGGAAATGCAGATCGTTGATACCAATGAAAAGGTGGAAAAGGCGGTAGAGACAATCGCCATCATCCGCGAGGCCGTCGGCCCGCATATCGGTATCGGCGTCGATTTCCACGGCCGTGTTCACAAGCCGATGGCCAAAGTTCTTGCCAAGGAACTCGAACCCTACAAGCTGATGTTCATCGAGGAACCGGTGCTGTCCGAGAACCGCGAGACGCTGAAAGAGATCGCCAACCATTGCTCGACGCCGATCGCGCTTGGCGAGCGGCTGTTCTCACGCTGGGATTTCAAGCAGGTTCTGTCGGATGGCTATGTCGATATCATCCAGCCGGATCTTTCGCATGCGGGCGGGATTACCGAATGCCGCAAGATTGCCGCCATGGCTGAAGCCTATGATGTGGCGCTGGCGCCCCATTGCCCGCTCGGCCCGATCGCCCTTGCCGCCTGCCTACAGGTCGATGCCGTCTCCTACAACGCGTTCATTCAGGAACAGAGCCTCGGTATCCACTATAATCAGGGCAACGATATCCTCGACTATATCTCCAACAAGGAGGTCTTCCATTACGCCGATGGCTTCGTCAGCATTCCGCAGGGGCCTGGCCTCGGTGTCGAAGTCGACGAAGCCTATGTGATCGAAAGAGCCAAGGAAGGCCATCGTTGGCGCAATCCAATATGGCGCCATGAGGATGGAAGCTTTGCCGAGTGGTAGGGTAGTTTCCTCAAGTAATAAGCGTCCGGCTCTTTCAGGGCCGGGCGGCGTTTATCCGACGAAATCGGAAATCGTCGACGATCGCATATTCTCAAACACGCTGTTTCCGTAGTCCGGAAAATCGTGCAGCACGCTTCCGAACTGAAGGCCCAAAACCCAGGCACCCAAGGCGAAAATCGACAGGAGGATCGAGAATGACGGTCCGAAGTCCGTGAGCACGATGTGGCCTAAGCGTAAAAGGTCGCTTGCGTTGGGCATGTCATCAAACCTCGGACATCACGCTTGTGGTGAGAAAAACAACGAGGGCGTAATGTCCAGCAAGACTTCCGGTTCCGACGAGGACTCGGTTTTTTTAGGAAATTGCGAAAACGCTTCCGGGAGTACGGAGGATCAGTCTCTTGCGCCGGATGACTGGGGCAGCGATTGTCTCTCTCTATCCGACATTGACACAAGCCCTTCATGACGCCACGGGCCGCCCAGATAACTCCATAGATCGAGTCCGGTTATGCGGATGGATTTCGGTTCAAACCGGCTTTTCAGCTCGAAAAACAACTGGTCGGCTTTTGCCCGCGATACCTTGTTCTGGATCGTGATATGCGGGCGGAATTTCTGCAGATCCTGCGGGCCGGGCCAGGAGCCGAAGCGACGGACGAGTTCGCCTCTCAGGTCATGCAGTTCAGGGCTTTCGATCTTGAATGCGACGCCTGCTCCCAGATGCTGAATGCCGCTAACGGTTGCGAGGAAATCTGTCCGCGCCAAAAGCATTTCGGCCACGATCTCCTTGACCGCCGCGAGCCGCCGGCCGGGGAGATGATGGAAGACGGTGACATGCGCCTTGAGGAAATTGCGGGCAGCAGGAAAATGCGCCTGCCGGAGACGATCGAAAGGCTCCATGTCATCAGCTTCGACATGAGCGGTTATGATCACCGGCGGCAGCGTCACAAGGCCATCATTCGAATTCGATGATCACTTCGTCCACGGCAAGGCTTTGGCCTTGCTTGGCGGCAACGCGTTTGACAAGCCCCGCCCTTTCGGCCTTCAGAACGTTTTCCATCTTCATCGCCTCGACCGTTGCAAGCGTCTGGCCGGCCTCCACCTTGTCACCCGCACTCACTGCGATAGACGTGATGACACCGGGCATCGGGCAAAGCAGCATTTTCGAGGTGTCCGGTGGCAGCTTGACCGGCATGAGTTTGGCAAGCTCGGCGATGCGCGGCGAGCGAACGCGCGCCAGAACATCCATGCCGTGCCAGCGCAGCCGGATGGCCGATCCCACCAGATCGACCTTCACCATCAGGCTTTCACCACCGACATGGAAATCGGCAAGACTTTGCCCCGGAAACCAGCCGGTTGCAGCAGAGATATGATGGGCATTGTCGAAACGCACGAAGGCGCCATCGGCGGCCGTATCGAGCGTGACCGGGCCTTCGAACGTCGGCTTTGCCCCGACCGAGAGCGTCACGACCCAGTCTTTTGCCACCGCCCGGCGGCGTTTGGACAGCGTGCCGGAAATCCAGGTGGCCCGCTCCTCCAAAGCCTGATTGACCAGCACTGCAATGACCGCAAGCTTGCGCGCGTCGCCGACATCGGGCGCTACACCGGAAAAGCCGTCCGGAAACTCCTCCGCGATATAGGCCGTAGTGAGCTTGCCGGAGCGAAAGCGCTCCTGCCCCATCACGGCAGACAGGAAGGGAAGGTTGTGGCCGATCCCTTCCACCTCGAACGCATCGAGCGCCACTCCCATGGCGTCGATCGCTGCTGTCCGATCCTCGGCCCAGCTGCAAAGCTTGGCGATCATCGGATCATAATACATCGATATCTCGCCGCCCTCGAAAACACCGGTATCGTTGCGGATAACGGCCCCGCTATCCTGTAACCCCTCGACCGGCGGGCGGTAGCGTGTAAGCCGGCCGATCGACGGCAGGAAATTACGATAGGGATCTTCGGCATAAAGCCGGCTTTCGATCGCCCATCCCCTGAGTGATACGTCCTTCTGCTTGAACGAGAGCTTTTCGCCGGCTGCAACGCGGATCATTTGCTCAACAAGGTCGATGCCGGTGACGAGTTCGGTTACCGGATGCTCCACCTGCAGGCGGGTATTCATTTCAAGGAAATAGAAGTTCCGGTTGCCGTCGACGATGAATTCGACCGTGCCGGCGGAAAAATAACCAACGGCTTTTGCGAGTGCTACCGCCTGTTCCCCCATCGCCTTGCGGGTCGCTTCATCGAGGAAAGGCGATGGGGCTTCCTCGATAACCTTCTGGTTGCGCCGCTGGATGGAGCATTCGCGTTCGCCGAGATAAAGCGTGTTGTTATGCTGGTCGCCGAGTATCTGAATCTCGATATGACGCGGCTGGTCGACGAATTTTTCGATGAAGATACGGTCGTCGCCGAACGAGCTTTTCGCCTCGTTGCGGGACGACTGGAAACCCTCGCGCGCTTCCGCGTCGTTCCAGGCTATGCGCATGCCCTTGCCGCCGCCGCCGGCGGATGCCTTGATCATGACCGGATAGCCGATCGAGGAGGAAATCTTCACCGCCTCGTCAGCGTCTTCGATCAGGTCCATATGCCCGGGCACAGTCGAGACACCAGCCTCCGAAGCGATCTTCTTCGAGGTGATCTTGTCGCCCATCGCTTCGATGGCCTTCACCGGCGGGCCGATGAAGGTGACACCGGCTTTTTCGAGTGCCGCGGCGAAAGCGGCATTCTCAGACAGGAAGCCATATCCCGGATGCACAACATCCGCGCCGGTTTGAGCAATCGCATCGAGTATCTTGTCGATGACGATATAAGACTGGTTGGAAGGGGCGGGGCCAATATGTACGGCTTCGTCGGCCATCGACACATGCAGCGCATTCGCATCGGCGTCCGAATAGACGGCGACAGTTGCGATGCCCATTTTCTGCGCTGTTCTGATGACCCGGCAGGCGATTTCGCCACGATTGGCGATGAGGATTTTCTTGAACATGGTTGCGGGCCTTCACAGCGGTATCGTGTCGTGTTTTTTCCAATGCGTCGTCACCTGCTTGTTGCGCAGCGAGGCGAATGCGCGGGCGATACGGCGACGGGATGAATGCGGCATGATCACCTCGTCGATGAAACCGCGCTCGGCGGCGACGAACGGATTGGTGAAACGTTCCTCGTATTCCTTGGTGCGGGCCGCGATCTTCTCCGGATCGGAAAGCTCGGAGCGATAGAGGATTTCGGTTGCCCCCTTGGCGCCCATCACCGCGATCTCGGCTGTCGGCCAGGCATAGTTGATATCGGCACCGATATGTTTCGATGCCATCACGTCATAGGCGCCGCCATAGGCCTTGCGGGTGATCAGCGTTACCATCGGCACGGTTGCTTCCGAATAGGCAAACAGTAGCTTTGCGCCATGCTTGATGACGCCGCCATATTCCTGTGCCGTACCGGGCAGAAAGCCGGGAACGTCGACCAGCGTCAGGATCGGGATGGAAAAGGCATCGCAGAAACGGACAAACCGCGCCGCCTTGCGTGATGAATCGATATCCAGACAGCCGGCAAGAACCATCGGCTGGTTGGCGACGACGCCGACCGTCTGGCCTTCGATGCGGATGAATCCGGTAATTATGTTCTTCGCGAAGGCCTGCTGGATCTCGAAGAAATCACCTTCGTCGGCAATCGCCGTTATCAGTTCCTTCATGTCGTAGGGCTTGGTCGCACTGTCCGGCACGAGCGTATCGAGCCGCATTTCGACCCGTGACGGATCGTCGTGAAACGGCCTTACCGGAACCCTGTCGCGATTGTTGAGCGGCAGGAAATCGAAAAGCCGTCGAACCGCTTCCAGTGCCTCGATATCGTTTTCAAACGCCGCGTCGGCAACGGATGATTTTTGCGTATGGGTTGAGGCGCCGCCGAGTTCTTCAGCGCTCACGATCTCGTTCGTCACCGTTTTCACCACATCCGGGCCGGTGACGAACATGTAGGACGAATCCCGAACCATGAAGATGAAATCGGTCATGGCAGGCGAATAGACGGCACCGCCAGCGCAAGGCCCCATGATCACCGAGATCTGCGGAATGACCCCGGAGGCTTCTGCGTTGCGGCGAAACACTTCTGCATAACCGGCAAGCGAGGCGACGCCTTCCTGGATGCGCGCGCCGCCGCTGTCATTCAAGCCGATCACCGGTGCGCCGACCCGCACCGCCATATCCATGATCTTGCAGATCTTTTGCGCATGGGTTTCCGACAGTGAGCCGCCGAGCACGGTGAAATCCTGGGAAAAGACATAGACTTGTCGACCGTTGATCGTGCCCCAGCCGGTTACCACGCCATCACCGGCAACCTTCTGGTCCGCCATGCCGAAATCGACGGCGCGATGGGTGACATACATATCGAATTCTTCGAACGAACCTTCATCGAGTAGCACCTCGATCCGTTCGCGGGCGGTCAGCTTGCCCTTGGCGTGCTGGGCCTCGATCCGCCTGGTGCCGCCGCCAAGCCTCGCCTCTACACGACGCTTTTCGAGCTCGTTCAACATTGCCCGCATATTTCCTCCCAAAGAATGTGCGAATGCAGACATGTATAAAGATAGCAAAACGGGATCGAGGGAAAGGCCGGTTTCAGTCTTAAGACCATGAAGGAAAAAGCGATGGGAGCCGAGAAACATGGTGCCAGGCAGCAAAAGGGTGAGAGCGGGATCCGGGTCGTTACCGCAATTTTGTCGAGAATGTGGAGGCGAGACACAAATTATTGCGCATAGAGTTGGGTTGCTAAAACAGTGCGGTTGATGCAACACCTGACAGTCTGTTTTTCTGCATCTGGGATTAAAGCTGAATGCGCGCTCGTTACGGTTTCGTTGGCCTGTTTCTTCTAATGGCATCGTCCGCCCATGCCTTGGAGCTTGGCCCGCCGCCGGTTCTTGCGCCGCAAAAGAGTCAGGCGGAGGCTGCTAATCTGAGCGCGCAATTCCTCGAGCGCTATGCCTACAAGCCGGTTCCGCTCGACGATGCCCTGTCTGCTAAAATCATGGATCGATACCTTAAGTCGCTTGATCCTGACCGCAGCTTTTTCCTGCAGGCCGATATCGACAAGTTCATGGTCAACAAGACCAAGATTGACGATGCCATCGTCAACGAAGACCTGAAGATCCCGTTTTCAGTATTCAACGTCTATTCGCAGCGTGTTGTCGATCGGATGACGTATGCGCGGGATCTGCTCAAGCAGGGCTTCGATTTCAGCGCCAAGGAAGATTTTCCTCTGTCGCGCGAGGATGACCCATGGCCGCAATCGGAAGCACAGCTTCATGACCTGTGGCGCAAGAGCGTCAAGAACGACTGGCTGCGGCTGAAACTAGCCGGCCAGAACAGCGACACAATTCGCAATACGCTCGACAAACGCTACGAGAACATCCAGCAGCGCGTTTATACCTACAAAAGCGACGACGTGTTCCAGTCCTTCATGGCTGCCTACACGACCTCCGTCGATCCGCATACCGACTATTTCGGTGCTGCCGCTTCGGCCGACTTCGACATTTCGATGAAGCTTTCGCTGGTCGGCATCGGCGCGGTTCTGCAGGAGCGGGACGGCTACACGACCATTCGTGAGCTCGTTCCCGGTGGCCCGGCCCAGCTATCCGGGCAGTTGGCGGTCGGCGATCGCATCATCGGCGTAGGGCAGGGCAAGGATGGCGCGGTCAAGGAAGTTGTCGGCATCCGTCTCGATGAAGTCGTGCAACTGATCCGCGGCGAGAAGGATTCGGTCGTGCGGCTCGATATTCTACCCGCCGAGACTGCCGCCAATGCAGGCCATCGGGTGATCAGCCTGGTGCGCGACAAGATCAGCCTTGAAAAACAGGCCGCGAAGAAGACTGTCCTGCCCATCGACGATAATGGCACGGCCCGCAAGATCGGGGTCATTACCCTGCCTGCCTTCTACGAGGATTTCGACGCGCGCCGCAAAGGCGACAAGGATTACCGCAGCGCCAGCCGCGACGTCGCCAAGCTTCTCGGCGAATTGAAGCAGGAAAAGGTCGATGGCGTGCTGATCGACTTGCGCGACAATGGCGGCGGTTCGTTGACCGAAGCGATCGACATGACCGGCCTGTTCGTTGGCAAGGGTCCGGTTGTCCAGCAGCGTGACGCTGCGGGCAGGGTCGAAGTGGAAAGCGATGATCTTTCCAAGCCGGCCTGGGCTGGCCCGGTTGGTGTGCTAATCAATCGCGGTTCTGCGTCGGCATCCGAGATTTTTGCGGCCGCCATACAGGATTATGGTCGCGGCGTGATCATCGGTGAGCCGAGTTTCGGTAAGGGGACGGTGCAGACTGTCATCGATCTCGACCAGGCCGTTCGCAACAACACGCCGAAATACGGCCAGTTGAAGCTGACGATCGCGCAGTTTTTCAGGATCGACGGCGGCACCACCCAGCTTCATGGCGTGACACCTGACATTGCCCTGCCGGGTCTCCTTGACCCGAAGATCGTTGGCGAGTCGAGCTATGACAATGCCTTGCCGTGGGATAAGATCAAGCCGGCTAGATATACCGCATCAAACAAGACAACTTCGTTGCTGCCGCAACTCTTGAGCCGCCATGAAGCCCGGGTGAAAGACGACAAGGATTTCCAGCGTTTTGTGGAGGATGCTGCGGAGTTGAAGGCACAGCGGGAAAAGCGCGTTATCTCTCTGAATGAGGCCGAGCGCCGCGAAGAGATGAAAGCCCTTGAAAGCCGCCTGAAGGCGCGTGCAGAAGGTGATGATGGTGTGTTGCGTGGCGAGGATGACGGCTTGCAGGCCAACGAGCGCAGTCTGAGCGCGGATCTCGCACTTGAGAATGCCCGCAAGAACGCCAAGGACGTCTTGAGGACCGAGGCTGCTTCCATCGTTGCTGATCAGGCGGAATTGCTGGCTCCGGTGCGAAAGGCCGCCAATCAGCCGTAACGAGGCGCCGGCAGAAAGGCTCGCTCGTGATCAGTTCTGGATCAGGTGCTGGATCCTGCTGATGATCTCGTCGAGGATGGCGATACGTTGACCGCCGCTCGGACGTATCGCGAAATAGGACACCTCGATATTCGGTTCGAATGGGACGGAGATCACATCCGCCTCCGCGGACCTGAGGCTGGTGTGATCGACGATACCCACTCCCATGCCGGCCGCGGCAAAGTAACAGCAGTTCAGCATGGATGTTTCCATCGTGCTGACAGGCTGGTGCTCCTCGCGGGAAAAAGCCCTGTCTAGTGACAGCCGCAAAGGCGAATTCCGGCCCGGTATCAGCACCCGCTCGTTGATGAGGTCAAAGGGCGTAATGACGGAATGCCCGGCCAAACGATGGCCCGGCGCCATCGCGGCAACCGCGTTCGTGCTGTGCAGACGAACGGCGTTTTTATCTGCCATGCGCGGCGAGGCGAAGACCAGACCAAGATCGTAGCGGTTTTGTTCGACCATGTCCCAGATGTAACGGCTGTTCTCGACCTCGATAACCAGAGGAATGTCCAGTCGCTCACCGATTACGTCAACTATGGCTTGATGCAGGTAGGGACGGACCAGCGATGTCACGCTGCCGATGCGCAGAACGGTATTCTTGTGCAGGCGGATATCGTCGGCGGCCTGGGCAATCTGGTCGAGCCCCAAGTAAAGTCGCTCGACCTCGCGATAGAGCTGGGTCGCCTCGGCGGTCGGTATCAGGCGTGCGCCCACCCGCTCGAACAGTGTTATCTGAACGATGTCCTCGAGATCGCGGATCAACCGGCTGACGGCGGGTTGCGTCACATTCATCGCATCTGCTGCCGCGGTAATGCCTCCGGCCATCATCACAGCCCTGAATGCCTCTACTTGGCGTGGTTTCAATCGCATGCAGACCTCCTTTCCATAACATTTAGGCATGGATCGAGTACTAAATGCAATTTTTCTTTCTTGTAAGAAAGCTTTAACTCATCTCCACCCCGCAGGGAGAGTGCGGAGATTGGACAGCCTGGAGGAGTCCTCATCATGAAGTTTTCTGTATTCGCGGCCGCACTGGTCGCGTCTGTTTCTGCCCTGCCACTCGCAAGCCAGGCCAAAGACCTGACCGTCGGTCTTTCCGCATCGACGACGTCCATGGATCCGCAATTTTATGTCGTCGGTCCGAACAGCGCGATGGCACGCAATATTTTCGATGGCCTCGTCAACCAGGACGATAAGCAGCAGATCCAGCCGGCTCTGGCTGTCTCCTGGACGATCGTCGATGACACGACCTGGGAATTCAAGCTGCGCGAAGGCGTGAAATTCCACGACGGCAGCGATTTTACGGCTGAAGATGTAGTCGCCAGCATCAAGCGCATTCCACTTGCCTCGACCAACAGCCCGAGCTCCTTTGCCGCCTATGTGAAGGCGATCACCGAAGTTACGGCCGTCGATCCGCTAACGGTACGCATCAAGACTTCCGGCCCGACGCCGCTGCTTTTGAACAATCTCAGCCGTATCGCGATCCTGCCTGCAGAAATGGAGAAGGTAACGACCGGCGAGATGAACACCGGCAAGGGTGTTATCGGCACCGGCCCGTTCAAGTTCGTCTCCTGGTCGCCGGATGACAATGTCGTGGTTGCGAAGAACGACGCCTATTGGGGTGAAAAGGCTCAGTGGGACAAGGTGACCTTCCGCGTCTTCAAGAACCCGAGCGCTCGCGTTGCGGCCATGTTGTCGGGTGATGTCGACATGATTGAGAACATCCCGACGGCCGATACCCGCCGTCTGGAAGCGTCCGACAAGATGAAGGTCGTCAACATTGCCGGCAACCGCATCATGTACCTGCATATGGATCAGAACCGCGAGGATTCGCCGTTCGCCAAGGGTCCCGACGGCAAGAACCCGCTTCTGAACGCCGATGTTCGCCGCGCCCTGTCGCTGTCGATCAATCGCGAAGCGCTGGTCGACCGCATCATGGACGGCCAGGGCGTTCCTGCCGGTCAGGTCGTGCCGGAAGGGTATTTCGGTTATGATCCGGCCCTCAAGGTCGATGCCTATGATCCGAACAAGGCAAAGGAGCTGCTGGCCAAGGCCGGTTATCCGAACGGCTTCTCGCTGACATTCCATGCTTCCAACGACCGCTATCCGAACGACAGCAAGGTTGCGCAGGCAATCGGTCAGTTCTTCAGCCGTATCGGCGTGAAGACCGAAGTCGCCACTCTGCCGGGCAGCGTCTATTTCACCCGCGCCTCGAACCTTGAATTCTCGTTCATCATGGGCGGTGCGGCGGTCGAAACCGGAGAAGCGTCTGGCGTGCTCGGGCCGATCCTCGAGACCTATGGCGAGAAGGCCGGTCAGGGTAATCGCGGCCGTTATTCCAACCCGGAATTCGACAAGGCTTTGAACGAAGCCCGCTCGACGCTCGATGATGCCAAGCGCGAGGAACTGCTGAGGAAGGCGACCGAGATCGCGATGACCGATCTTGGTGTTATCCCGGTCTTCTATCTCGCCAATACCTGGGCGGTGAAGAGCGACATAAACTACGCGGGTCGCTCCGATGGCTACACGCTTCCCTACTACGTGAAGCCGAACTGATCGAAGAAGAGGAGCGATCCACCATGTCTTTCAGCGGTGTATTTCCCTATCTCGTCTCGCCGATCGACGAATCCGGCAAGGTGATGCGGAATCTACTGACGGATCTGGTGGATCATCTCATCGATGAGGGTGTCCACGGTCTGGCACCACTCGGCAGCACGGGTGAATTTGCCTATCTCTCCCAAGAGCAGAGGCGCTGCGTCGCCGACACGGTGATTTCGGCCAGTAGTGGTCGTGTCCCCGTTGTCGCCGGCGTAGCGTCGACGTCGACGGCCGACGCCGTGGCTCAGACGGAATATATGGTCAATTCGGGTGCTGACGGGATACTCGCGATCCTCGAAGCCTATTTTCCGATCAGTGATGAAGGCGTGGAAGCCTATTTCACCGCGATCGCCAAGGCCGCAAAAGGGCGCCCCGTGGTGCTCTACACCAACCCGCAGTTCCAGCGCTCCGACCTGTCTCTCCCGGTGATCGAGCGCCTGAGCCGCATCGACAACATCCGCTACATCAAGGACGCCTCCACAAATACCGGACGTCTTCTCTCGATCATCGAAAGAACCCGGGGTCGGATGGAGGTCTTTGCAGCCTCGGCGCATATTCCGACCTGCGTGATGATGATCGGCGGCGTTGGCTGGATGGCCGGTCCGGCCTGTATTGCGCCGAAGCAGAGCATAGAACTCTACGAAACCGCCAAGGCGGGTGACTGGACGCGTGCGATGGAGTTGCAGCGGCCGCTCTGGAAGCTGAACGAGGTCTTCGCGAAATACTCGATCGCTGCCTGCATCAAGACGGCGCTCGATCTGCAAGGGTTTGCCGTCGGAGCACCGATGCATCCGCAAATGCCGCTGAATGAGGCGGCGCGGGAAGAAATCGCCGGCGTGTTGCGCGATATCGGCGCCCTTTGACGTTTTTCTGATCCCACACATTGAAGGCATTTTTGCATGAAGCCGACTTCGATCATCGTCGATTGTGATCCTGGTATCGATGACACGATTGCGCTGTTGACCGCATTCGTATCACCGGAACTCGAGATCCTTGGCATTACGCCGGTCTGTGGCAACCAGCCATTGGAGCGTACGGTGCGCAATGCGCTGCAGGTTTGCGAGCTCGGAAACCGCACTGATATCCCCGTCTATGCCGGTTGTTTCCGGCCGATGCTGCGCGAGCCGATCCATGGACAGTTCCATGGCAAGACGGGCCTCGGCAACACGACGCTGCCGGAGCCGGTGAAGAAGGCGGAAGCGATGTCCGCCGTCGATTTCCTTATCGAAACGCTTGGCAATGCTGCCGAGACCGGTGAGCGCGTCACGCTCTGCTGCCTTGGACCGCTCACCAATGTTGCGGTGGCCCTGCGGATGAAACCGCAATTGGCCGACGGTATCGAACGCATCGTCATGATGGGCGGCGCCTATCGCGAACCGGGTAACCGTACCATGACGTCTGAATTCAACGTTCTTGCCGATCCACATGCTGCGCATATTGTGTTTTCGAGTGGCATCCCGATCGTGGCGCTGGCGCTGGATGCCACCCATCAGGTCATGCTGAAGCCCGACCATGTCGCCGAATTTTCGCGCGTCAGCGGCCGCATTTCCGAAACGCTGGCCGAACTCATGGCCTTCTGGGACCGCAACGACGTGCGCCGTTACGGCTCGCGCGGCGGCCCGCTGCATGATCCGCTGGTCATGGCCTATATCCTCGCGCCGCATCTGTTCGAAACCCAAAAAGCCCGCGTTTTCGTCGAATACGAAAGCGAACTCTGCATGGGCCAGACGATTGCCGACTGGTACGGCAAGAGCGGGCTGGAGCCGAATGCCGATATCGTCACCAAGGTCGATGCTGAAGGCGTGATCGCCTTTTTCCTCGAGCGCCTGTCGCGTTACGCCGATCAAAAGGCCGTCGCATGAGCATCCACAAAGTCATCATCGATGCGGATCCGGGCGTGGACGATGCCGCTGCCATCCTGATGGCGCTTGCCTCGCCGGAAATCGAGGTGCTCGGCCTGTCGATTGTGGCCGGCAACGTGTCGCTCGAACATACCGTCACCAACGCCTGCAAGCTTATCGGTGTGAGCGGTCGTCGCGACGTGCCGGTTCATGCCGGCGCCAGCGGCCCGCTGGTGCGCGAACAGGTTTATGGCAAATATGCCCGTATCGGCTCGTTTGACGACAAGCTGGTCAAGGCCGGTGATATCGTGCCGTCGGACGAAAACGCGGTCCAGTTCATCACCCGTTCGGCGCGCGCCGCTGTGGCCGCCGGTGAGCAGATCACCATCTGTGCCATCGGCCCGCTGACGAACGTGGCGCTGGCGCTGATCCAGCACCCGGATGTCGCTCGCGGCATTCGCCAGATCGTATCCATGGGTGGCGCTTTCACGGCACTTGGTCACCGCACGCCCTGGGCGGAATTCAACATCTATGCCGATCCGCATGCGGCGGAGATCGTTTTCCAGTCCGGCGTGCCGATCGTGCTGATGCCGCTCGACATGACCTTTCAGGCCCTGTTTACCGCCGAGCATTTTGAAAAATTCCGCGCCGGCGGCGAGGCGGGCGCAGCGCTCTACAATCTTTTCTCCACCTTCGACCGCAGCGATGAAAAACGCTTTGGTCGTCCGGGCGGGCCGATCCATGATGCGACGACGATCGCCTGGCTCATCCGCCCAGAACTGTTCACCAGCCGCGAGGCTTTTGTCGGCGTGCAGGTCACAGGCCTGACCATGGGTTATACCTATGCCGATTTCTACAAGAAGATGGACCGGCCGGCCAATGCCACCGTCGTCACCGATGTCGACGAGACCGGGTTCATCGCATTGCTCATCGAGCGCATTGCCCGCCATGGTGGCGAGGCGCTCGACGCAGGAACGATGGGAGGCTCACACGCATGAGCGGATATCTCTTAAGCCGGTCTCTGCAGACCGTGCTCACACTTTTCGTCATGTCGGTTCTGGTTTTTGCCGGCCTCTTTCTCGTCGGCAACCCGGTCGACGTGCTGTTGAGCTCGACCGCGACACCGGCCGAGCGCATGCAGGTCATCCAGGCCTTTGGTCTCGATAAATCCGTCTGGGAACAGTACTGGATCTTTCTGACCAATGCGCTGTCCGGGGATCTCGGCAATTCCTTCGTGTTCAATCAGCCGGCGCTGACGCTGATCATGAACCGCATGCCGGCAACGCTGGAACTGGCATTTGTCGCATTGTTCATGGCGCTGGTCATCGGCATTCCGCTCGGCGTTTATGCCGGCCTGAAGCCGAAGGGGCTTGTTTCCAAGTCGATCATGACCTTCTCGATCCTCGGCTTCAGCCTGCCGACCTTCTGGATCGGCCTGGTGATGATCATGTATTTCAGCGTTTATCTCGGCTGGCTGCCGTCGTCCGGCCGTGGCGATACCGTCAATGTGCTCGGCGTGCCGCTCTCCATGTTCACGCTCGATGGTCTGTCGCATCTGCTGCTGCCGGCCTTCAATCTGGCGCTGTTCAAGATCTCGCTGGTCATCCGTCTCACCCGTGCCGGCGTGATGGAAACCATGCAGCTGGATTTCGTGCGTTTCGCCCGCGCCAAGGGTTTGACGGAACGCCGCATCGTCACCGTGCATGTGCTCAAAAACACGCTGATCCCGCTGATCACTGTCATCGGCCTCGAACTCGGTTCGCTGATCGCCTTTGCCGTCGTCACCGAAACAATTTTTGCATGGCCGGGCATGGGCAAGCTGATTATCGACGCCATCGGTGTTCTCGATCGACCCGTCATTCTCGCCTACCTGATGATCACCGTCGTGATGTTCAGCGTCATCAACCTTCTGGTCGACATCCTCTATTCGATCGTCGATCCCCGCGTCCGTCTTGAGGGGAACTCGTGATGACCGACAACAATTCATCCTCGACCACCTCGGTCCATGCTGCGGCCAATAGCGGCGCGAAATCCGCTTCGCGTTCTCCGGCTGCAGAAGTCATCTACGCGCTGCTGCGTGACAAGCTGGCGCTTCTCGGCATCGTGCTGGTGACGATCTTCATCCTCGCCGCCGTGTTTGCACCGCTGATTGCTCCGCAGAACCCGTATGATCTGGCGCAGCTGGATATCATGGACGGCCGTCTGCAGCCGGGCTCGGAAAGCATGTCGGGCATGACCTATCTGCTCGGCACCGATACGCAAGGCCGCGACCTGTTCAGCGCCATCCTTTATGGCCTGCGCACCAGTATCCTCGTCGGCCTGTCGAGTGCGGCCATCGCGCTTGTCATCGGCGCCTCGATCGGTCTCACCAGCGCCTATGTCGGCGGTCGCACGGATTCCATCCTGATGCGTATCGTCGATATCCAGCTGAGCTTTCCGGCCATCCTGATCGCGCTGATCTTTTTGGCCATCCTCGGTCAGGGCGTCGACAAGATCATTCTGGCGCTGGTCGTGACGCAGTGGGCTTATTACGCCCGCACCATCCGTGGATCTGCTCTCGTCGAGCGCAAGCGCGCCTATGTCGATGCCGCCCGTTCGATGGCACTGCCGGATCGCAGCATCCTGTTCCGCCACATCCTGCCGAACTGCCTGCCGCCGCTGATCGTCGTCGCCACCATGCGCGTCGCCTATGCGATCATGCTGGAAGCAACGCTCTCCTTCCTCGGCATCGGCCTGCCAGTCACCGAACCGTCGCTCGGCCTGCTGATTTCGAACGGCTTCGAATACCTGCTTTCCGGCGATTACTGGATCAGCTTCTTCCCGGGCATCGCTCTTCTGTTGCTCATCGTCGCGATCAACCTGATCGGCGATGCCTTGCGCGACATCCTCAATCCGCGTCGTGAGGGCTAAGATCATGACAACACCCATTCTTTCGATCTCCAACCTCAACACGGCTTTCCGCGTCGGCGGCGAATGGCGCAATGTCGTCAACGATGTCAGCTTTGATATCGCCCCGAAGGAAACCGTCGCCGTCGTCGGTGAATCCGGCTCGGGCAAGAGCGTCACGGCCATGTCGATCATGCGGCTTCTGTCGCCCGCCAATTCGCGGGTGACGGGCAAAATCGAGTTCGAAGGCAAGGACCTTCTGTCCATTCCGCTCGATGACATGCAGAAAATCCGCGGCAACCGCATCGGAATGATCTTTCAGGAGCCGATGACTTCGCTCAACCCGGTCCTGAAGATCGGCGAGCAGATCACCGAAGTGCTGCGCCAGCATCGCGGCATGTCGGAAGCGCAGGCACAGGCGGAAGCCGTGCGGCTTCTCGAAAAGGTTCGTATTCCGTCAGCCAAAACCCGCCTCAACGAATATCCGATGAATTTTTCGGGTGGCATGCGCCAGCGCGTCGTGATTGCCATCGCGCTCGCCTGTGATCCAAAGCTGCTGATTGCCGATGAGCCGACCACGGCGCTCGACGTGACCATTCAGGCGCAGATTCTGGAGCTGATCAAGACGCTGCAGGAAGAAGAGGGCATGTCGGTCCTCTTCATCACCCACGACATGGGCGTGGTCGCGGAAATCTCCGACCGTACCGTCGTCATGTATCGCGGCGAGCAGGTCGAGACCGGCACGACGCATGATCTCTTCGCCGGTGCCAAACATCCGTACACGCGCGCGCTTCTGTCGGCCGTTCCGCAGCTTGGCTCGATGACGGGCAAGGATCGTCCACTGCGTTTCCCGCATGTCGATATGGCAACCGGTGAAATCCAGCCGGTCAAGCCGACCGAGGATACTGTCAAGCGTGACGCGCCTCCCATCCTCAAGGTCGACAACCTGATCACCCGCTTCCCTGTCAAACAGGGCTTTCTGCGCAAGACGATCGGCCGTATCCATGCCGTCGAAGGAGTGTCGCTGGAACTGCGTCAGGGCGAAACCCTGTCTCTGGTCGGCGAGAGCGGTTGCGGCAAGTCCACCACGGGCCGCTCCATCATCCGTCTGACCGATCCGGTTTCGGGTGAGGTGCAGATTGACGGCAAGAACGTCTTGAAGGCCGGCAAGTCGGAACTGACGGATATCCGCCGCGAAGCGCAGATGATCTTTCAGGATCCGTTCGAAAGCCTCAACCCGCGCATCCGCGTCGGTCAGGCGATCGCCGAGCCGATCATCACCCATGGTCTGGTCAAGGCATCGGAGGCCCGCCAGCGTGTCGGCGAACTGCTGGAACGCGTCGGCCTGTCCGCCTCTATGGCGGATCGTTTCCCGCACGAGTTTTCCGGCGGCCAGCGCCAGCGTGTCTGCATCGCGCGTGCGCTTGCACTTGAACCGAAGCTGTTGATCGCCGACGAATCCGTCTCGGCGCTCGATGTGTCGGTCAAGGCGCAGGTCATCAACCTGATGCTCGACCTGCAGGAGAAATACGGTCTCGGTTATCTCTTCATCAGTCATGACATGGCGGTTGTCGAGCGTATCAGCCACCGTGTTGCGGTCATGTATCTCGGTGAAATCGTCGAGATCGGCCCGCGTCAAGCCGTGTTCGAAAATCCGCAGCACGACTACACCAAGCGCCTGATGGCGGCGGTGCCGATCGCCGATCCATCGCGCCGACAGACGCGCCGGATCTCCAATGACGAGATCAAGAGCCCGTTCCGCGCCGCCGATTATGTGCCGCCGAAACGGACTTACGAACAGGCCGGCGAAGGCCATTTCGTTCAGGTCGCGTAAGGAAACATCGCCATGATCATCACTTTCGGCTCCATCAATGTCGACTTCGTTTATGAGGTCGATGAGATGCCGCAACCGGGCCAGACCCTGCTTGCCAGGAAGTTTCGCACCGAATCCGGTGGGAAGGGTGCCAATCAGGCGCTGGCAGCGGCGCGTGATGGCGCCGAAGTGGTGATGGTCGGGGCGGTCGGGAACGACAGCCTGGCGGCAATCGGACTGCAGAATTTGGCCTCTGCGACGGATATCAGCCGCGTTTCTCGTGTCAGCGAGCCGACCGGCAATGCCTCGATCCATATCGATTCCAAGGGCCGCAATATGATCGTCGTTGCGGCCGGTGCCAATCTGACGGCGTCGTCCGATACCGTGGAAGACGAACTGCTAGAGCGGGCAAATGTCGTTCTCATGCAGTTGGAAAACGACATGGCGCAGGTGGAAATGCTCATCCGCCGCGTGAGCGCCTCGAAGGCCATGTCGATCCTCAACCTTGCTCCCGCATTTCCGGTTGGAGAAGAGGTTCTCTCACTTTGTGATCTCATCGTCGTCAACGAGGATGAGGCAGAGGCGCTGGCCGGCTGGCTGGGCTGTGGTTCCTCGGCAAATGCGCTTTCGGCAAGGCTCGGCACCGGCGTTCTGCGAACGCTGGGCGGGGATGGTGCGGAGGCCTGTGTCGATGGAAGGGAAATCCACGTCACAGCCTTGCCAATCGATGTTCAGGACACAACGGCCGCTGGCGACTGTTTTGTCGGTGTGCTCGCCTCGGCGCTCGATCGTGGCATGCCGCTTGAAATTGCCATGGAGCGTGCTTCGGTCGCCGCCGGCATCGCCTGCTCCAGACGGGGTAGCCAGAGCAGCCTTCCTTCGGCCGCGGATATCGACAAACATCCGGGACTGCTTACGCTGGCCTGAGTGTCAGCTCTCGCCGGTGATCATCGCCGCTTTGAGAAGCTGAGCCCTCGGGCGTGAAAAGGTCTTCTTTCCGCGCTTCCATCCTGCAAGAGCGAGTGCCGAGGAGCGAACGACTTCACAAGCATTGGCGGCATCGAGAGCAACCATGTCTGCCGGGCGACCAACGATCAGCTCATGCCTCGAGCCGATGATCGATGCCGCCTGCGATCCCACCATGTCGAATACAAGGTCGATATCCGCATCGCGCGATAACTGCATCACGTTGGCATAAAGATTGGCCATGCGTGCCAGCGACGCATCTCCGAACGGGGTGAACGGGTTCAGCACATTATTCGTCGCAATTGCCGTTCTGACGCCCAGCTTGGACAGCAGATTGGCAGGCGCGATACCGCGCGGAACATTCGAGCTATATTGCCGCCCCATGAGAAACAGATCCGTCGCCGGCAAGACGGTAAGCGCGATCCCGGCATCGGCGATCTTTTTCCCAATCGCCGAAAGCGCATCCGGAGCGAGTGCCGAAAGATTGGTGACGTGACCGATCGTGACGCGGCCGGCATAGCCGTTCATCCGCGTTGCTTCGATGACGGCCGGCAGGTCGGTCTTTTCCGGATCAAGGCTGAAATCGAGATGGAAGTCGACATCGACATCATGCCTGCGCGCAAGTGCAAAGATCCTGCGCACATGTTCGGCCGGATCGGCATCGGTATAGGGGCAGCCGCCGATCAAGTCGGCACCTGAGCGAAGAGCCTCGTCAAGCATGGCTTCCGTTTCAGGCTCCTGCGTCAGCCCTTCCTGAGCAAAGGCGCAGATCTGGATATCGATCGCGAAGGCGTAATCTTCCCGAACCCGCTTGGTCGCCTCAAACGAGCGCATTCCGGCGCGCGGATCGATCTCGACGAATGTTCGCATCCGGTTCGTGCCATGCATGATAGCCTTGCTGACCAGCCTCGACGCCCGCTGGTAGACGTCTTCTTCGGAAAAACCGGCCTTTGCCTTTGCTGTCTCGCGTACCGCCTCTTCGAGCGTCCCGGCGCAGATCGAGCAGCGCTCCATGATACATGCCTTGTCGAGATGGATGTGGCTATCGACGAAGCCGGGAAATACAAAGGCGCCTTCGAGATCTTCTTCCTCTACGGCCTCACAGCGGATCCGGCGCTCAATTCCGGTAATCAGGCCATCCTTGATGGATATATCGACGAGACCTGCTTGTTGGGCGATCAGGGTATTGCGAAGAACGAGATCGGCTTTCATCTGAAACCTATATTGCGATGGCGCAACCATCGCTGCGTGGATCATGTGCACCTTCCATCCAGCCGTCATCGTTCAGCCGAATGACGCCCGCCTGGCCGGAAAGGGCGTTCAGTGCAGGGATTGGAATGACCTCATGCCCGCGAGCGGCAAGCGACGTGAGAACCTCGGTGCCTACCGCATCCTCTATCTTTAGGTTGTCGCGCGTATCGGAGAAGGTTCGACCGAGAAGGAAACGTGGTCCCGCAAGGGCCGAAAGCGGGTCAAAGCCGTGGTCTATCAACCGGCTGAGCAAGACGGTTAGCGTCTGTGGCTGGCCGTCGGCTCCCTGGGTACCATAGAGCAGATGCGGAACCCCATTCTTCAAGCCAAGGCCGGGATTGAGCGTGTAGAAGGGGCGTTTTCCGGGGGCAAGAACATTCGGGCTTGCCGGATCGGTGCTGAATGCCGCTCCACGGTTCTGCCAGAGAATGCCGCTATCCGGCAGCCGCACGCCGCTGCCCCAGTCATAATAGGTGCTCTGCAATACACTTGCCGAACGGCCTTCGGCATCGACTGCCGCGAGATAGACCGTATCGCCTGTCTGGAAACGGTGCGGCCATGGCATGGCAACCTCGGGATCGATCGCTGCAGCCTTGGCTGAAAGGGTATTGGCTGCGATCCATTTGGCGCAATGTTGTGCTACAAACTCCGGATCGGCGATCTGTCCCCGGTCGAGAAAAGCCTGTTTAACCGCCTCGACACAGAGATGGTAGAAATCCGCAGAGGCCGGATCGACATCCTGCATCGGAAAATTCGAAAGGATGCCCATGATGGCGAGCGTCGAGATGCCTTGGGAAGGCGGCGGCGGAGCCAGCAGCTCGATATCCCGGTAGGTGAGAGATACCGGGTCGGTGAAAGTGGCTGTCGTCTTTGCCAGATCGCCCGCCCGGATCGGGCTGCCGGCCGTCTCCAATGCCTTGGCAATGCGATAACCGAGCTCGCCCTCGTAAAATTCGCGATGCCCATGCAGAGCAATCGTCTTCAGCACTTCCGCGAGTTGCGGTTGGCGCTGTTTTCCTTCGGTCACGAAAGCGCCTGCGACGCCCGGCCAATGTTCGATTTCACCGCTTCGAAAGGCGTGCCAATGCTGTTGTGATCGGCTGACCGGAAAACCTCCGGCTGCCAACTCGATCGCATCCGCCAGCAGAGCGCCCATGCTCTCCTTGCCCTGCCAGTGGTCTCGCGAAAAGCTCAAGGCCTCGCCCCAACTGTCTACGAGTGCCGCAGTTGTCAGTGCCGAAAGCGGGCCGCGGGCGGGGATGGTTTCGAGCTTGGGCAGATCATTCGCGGCCTGCCCGATCCCCATGATCGCCTTGCGCCGACCGGCGCGATCGGCAACGATCCAGATCGCATCGCCGCCCAGCCCGCAAAAGTGCGGATAGAGCACCGTCAGCGCGGCGCCCGCCGCGATCACCGCCTCGATCGCCGTGCCACCACGGCGCAGAACCTTGGCGCCTGCTTCACTGGCGAGATGGTGCGGGCTGGTGACCATGCCGCGTCTGGACCGCGTAGCGGCTTTCTCCGGCTGCCTCATATCAATCGGATGCCGACATGTAACGGTTGAGGATTTCGGTAATGTCGGGACCATCATCCTTGTCATCCGTCTTGGCGCGGTCTTCCACCGCATGCAGATGATGGTCCATGATCCGGCTCGCGGTCTGCGGATCCTGCTCCTTGAGCGCTTCGATTAGCTGTACATGTTCATCGATCCCGCACTCGGCCGAATGGGGACGCCCGAAGCGGGCGAGGATCAGCGACGAGCGCGAAACGACCTGACTGATGAAATCGATCAGCAGTTTAGAGCCGGTAAGTTCGGCAAGCAGGATGTGAAACTCGCCGGCAAGGCGAATGGAGCGAGGCGAGGATGCCTGCAGTGCTCGCTCTTCTTCGCGCACATGGCTGATCAGCGCATCGATTCCGTCGCGCGGCATGCGCTTGCAGAGCCGTTCGATCACTTCACGCTCCAGGCAACGCCGCAGGGCGAAAACCTCTTCGGCTTCCTCCAGTGTCGGCATGGCAACGGCAGCACCTCGGTTCGGCTTGATCTCGACAAGGCCGTCGGATGCGAGCCGCAGTAGCGCATTGCGGGCGCTGGTACGGCTGACCCCGAATGTGTCGCCGATGGAATCTTCCGGCAGTTTTGTGCCCGGCTTCAGCGCCTGTTCGAGAATGGCGCGGCGAAGCGAAGCGTAGATCGCATCGCTTCTGCTGAGATTAGTGGACATCGCTGTCGCTCTTTCTCCTGAATGCAGTTTTATCTGCATATCGCATAAAAATCGTACGTCATCCAGTCGAATAAATTGCATGCAATTATCTATTGAGTTTGCATTCGTTCTGATCTAGCCTCGGTTCAAGCTGATAGAGAAAGCGCAAAAGCCGACATGTGGTCCGATCTCAAGCGTCGTCTTGCGGGTATTGCATGCAATCCGAGGGGAACTATCAATGCAATTATCGAGAATTCTGGTGGGAGGCGTTGCGCTTCTCG
>Ga0209281_1000117_pt1 | contig 209272 bp, 192 predicted proteins | sample MedtruBG_FD_187514 | JGI IMG/M metagenome (GOLD analysis project Ga0209281, IMG submission 187514) | Root nodule microbial communities of legume samples collected from California, USA - Medicago truncatula BG (SPAdes) (version 2) | ecosystem: Host-associated > Plants > Roots > Nodule | place... | reverse complement strand
AAGATGACCGGCATAAAGGTCATGATCTTCTGCTGCATCGGGTCGGTCACGGTGGTCGGCGACATCTTCTGGATGAAGAACATCGTCACGCCCATCAGGATCGGCAGGATGTAGTACGGGTCCTGTGCAGACAGGTCATGGATCCACAGTGCGAACGGCGCATGGCGCAGCTCAACGGAACCCATCAGCATGTAGTACAGCGCAAGGAAGATTGGCATCTGAATCAGCAGCGGGAAGCAACCACCCAACGGGTTTACTTTCTCTGCTTTGTACAGGGCCATCATTTCCTGGCTTTGACGCTGTTTGTCATCGCCCAGACGCTCACGCATCGCCGCAATCTTCGGCTGCAGCATACGCATCTTCGCCATGGAGGTGTACTGCGCTTTAGTCAGCGGGTACATGATGCCACGAACGATAAAGGTGATAACGATGATGGAGAAGCCCCAGTTACCCAGGAAGCTGTGGATGAACTTCAGCAGCTTAAACAGCGGCTGAGAGATGAACCACAACCAACCGTAATCTACGGTCAGATCCAGGTGCGGAGCAACAGCGGCCATTTTGTCCTGGATTTCCGGGCCGACCCACAGGGTGCTGGCCAGGTTACCGGTTTGACCCGGCTGAACCAGAACAGGCTGTGATTTGTAGCCGATGGCTGCAATACCATTACCCAGGTTCGCGGTGTAGAAGTTGTTCGAGCCATCGTTGTTTGGCACCCAGGCTGTCGCGAAATACTGTTGCAGCATCGCAACCCAACCGCCTTTAGAACTCACGTTCAGGTTTTCGTTATCAGCGATGGTGTCGAATTTGTATTTCTCGTACTTGGTATCTGGCGTGGAGTACGCCGCGCCACGGAAAGTATGCAGCGCAAAGTTGCTGCTTCCGGTGTCACGGTGAGACGGCAGATTGATGGACTGCTTCAACTGACCAAAGGTCGACACTTCCAGCGGTTTCGCACCGGTGTTCTGTACGCTATAGCCCACATTCACCGCATATTCACCGCGTTTCAGGGTGAAGGTTTTGGTGAAGGTATTGCCTGCAGCATCCGTATAGGTCATCGGGATCGCGATTTCGTTCTGGCCATCAGCCATCACAAATGTCTCTTTCTCGACGTTATACAGAGGACGCGCACCGTTAGCCGGGTTATCCGGGCCATCACGGCCGGTCAGGCCACTTTGCGCCTGATAGATAAACTCTGGCGTCGTTTCCAGCAACTGGAACGGTTCGTTAGACTTCAGCTCTTTCGGGTAGGTCAACAGCAGCGCCTGCTCAACATCACCACCACGGGTGTTAATAGTCAGCTCAAGCACGTCGGTTTTAACCGTAATCTGTTTCCCCTGGCCACTGGCCGGTACGCCCTGGTCGGCGGCGCTACCCGCTGCGGTGGTCGTGGTCTGCGTGGTCTGTTGAGCTTGAGGTTGAGGATTTTTATCCTGCTCCCATGCCTGCCAGATCATGAAAGACACGAACAACAAAGCGATGATAAGAAGATTGCGTTGCGAATCCATCGTTAGTGTTCTCTGGTATCAAAAGGTCCTGGGGGGACGGGATCGTCTCCACCTGGGTGTAAAGGGTGGCATTTTAATACGCGTTTCACCGTCAACCAACTGCCTTTTATCACTCCAAACCTGCGCAATGCCTCAATTCCGTAGCTTGAGCATGTTGGTGTGAAACGACAGTGCGGCCCGAGTAGCGGGCTAATCAGGCGCTGATAGACCCTAATAAGGGCTATCAGGACCCTGGAGCCAGGCGACAGTGGCGGCGCCATAATTTTTCCAACGCTTCCGAGAGAGCACGGTTATCGAGGTCGGCAACCCCCTTTTTAGCCACCACCACGAAATCCATTGAAGGCAGTTCGTGTTGACGTAAACGGAAGCTTTCACGCGTCAGACGTTTAATCCGGTTGCGTTCATGCGCACGCTTAACGTTTTTCTTGGCGACTGTGAGACCGATGCGGGGATGCCCCAGCGAATTTTGGCGGCCGAGGATGGTGATTTGCGGCGTGCCAGCCCGTTGTGGCTGCTGGAAGACGAAAGTGAAATGAGTGGGAGTTAACAAACGTAACTCCCTGGGAAATGCTAGCTTAACCACGCAGGGTTAGCTTTATTACTTGGAAACGGTCAGACGAGAACGGCTTTTAGCACGACGACGTGCCAGAACCTGACGACCATTTTTAGTAGCCATACGAGCACGGAAGCCGTGAGAACGGTTGCGCTTCAGTACAGACGGTTGAAAAGTGCGTTTCATGGCGATTTCTACCTAAACTTGAATAATTTCACTGACTTTCGCGTATACCCGAACGAGTTTCGAACGACTAACGCCTCAGCGTGGGTGATTAAAGAGGCCGGATTGTAATAATTGTACACTCCGGAGTCAATTCTCTTTCCTTATTTCCCGCGTATTTCCGCACGATTTCGCGTGGAAAATGAGCAACGGACGACGCAGGAAGATGAGCATCACGCGCCGGGTCGAGGATTATACGGCCTCCCGAACAAAGCGCAAGGATCGTCCCGGATCTTCGTTAGATCATTTAAGCAATAATTTGTCTGTGCTCATTAATTTTTCCAATATGCGGCCTAAATCGTGAGGCACTGGTGGCAGGATCGTTTACACTTACCCGGTTTCGGATCTTCCTGTGGATAAATCGGGAAGAAACTGTGAGAAACAGAAGATCTCTGGCTCAGTTTACGCTATGATCCGCGGTCCCGATCGGGATCCCAGGATCCTGGTCAGGATAAAATTGCAGATAGCAATTCGCACATCCCCCTTTTGCACAGGGTCATGTCGATGTGCGCCAACAATCATGAATATTCAATAGTTTTCTTTTATTGTTCGAGTGGAGTCCGCCGTGTCACTTTCGCTTTGGCAGCAGTGTCTTGCCCGATTGCAGGATGAGTTACCAGCCACAGAATTCAGTATGTGGATCCGCCCGTTGCAGGCGGAACTGAGCGATAACACGCTGGCTTTGTATGCGCCAAACCGTTTCGTGCTCGATTGGGTAAGGGATAAATACCTCAATAACATCAATGGATTGCTTAACGATTTTTGCGGAGCAGATGCCCCGCAGCTGCGTTTTGAGGTGGGGACGAAACCCGTCACCCAGACCGTCAGAGAGACCGTGAACGTAGCGGCTCCCGCACAGATTCATGTGCCTACTCCACGCATCATCCAGCCCGCACGTTCGGGTTGGGACAACGTTCCAGCCCCCGCGGAACCGACCTACCGCTCCAACGTTAACGTTAAACATACGTTTGATAACTTTGTAGAAGGTAAATCGAACCAGCTGGCGCGTGCTGCGGCCCGTCAGGTTGCGGACAACCCAGGCGGCGCCTATAACCCGCTGTTCCTTTATGGTGGCACTGGCTTAGGTAAAACGCACTTGCTGCATGCGGTGGGCAACGGCATTGTGGCGCGCAAGCCCAATGCAAAAGTAGTGTATATGCACTCCGAGCGCTTCGTTCAGGACATGGTAAAAGCCCTGCAAAACAACGCGATCGAAGAGTTTAAACGCTACTACCGCTCCGTCGATGCGCTGTTGATCGATGACATTCAATTCTTTGCTAATAAAGAACGATCCCAGGAAGAGTTTTTCCACACCTTCAACGCATTGCTTGAAGGCAATCAGCAGATCATTTTGACCTCGGATCGTTATCCAAAAGAGATCAACGGCGTTGAAGATCGTCTAAAATCTCGTTTTGGCTGGGGTCTGACCGTGGCGATCGAGCCGCCGGAGCTGGAAACCCGCGTTGCGATCCTGATGAAAAAAGCGGACGAAAACGACATTCGCCTGCCGGGTGAAGTGGCGTTCTTTATTGCTAAGCGACTGCGTTCCAACGTTCGTGAACTGGAAGGCGCGCTGAACCGTGTGATTGCCAACGCCAATTTTACGGGCCGGGCGATTACCATTGATTTCGTGCGTGAAGCGCTACGCGATCTGCTGGCGCTTCAGGAAAAGCTGGTTACCATCGACAATATCCAGAAGACGGTGGCCGAGTATTACAAAATCAAAATTGCCGACTTGCTGTCCAAGCGTCGTTCTCGCTCGGTAGCGCGTCCGCGTCAGATGGCGATGGCACTGGCAAAAGAGCTGACCAACCACAGTCTGCCGGAAATTGGCGACGCGTTTGGTGGCCGTGACCATACGACCGTCCTTCATGCCTGCCGTAAGATTGAGCAGTTACGTGAAGAAAGCCATGACATAAAAGAAGATTTTTCCAATTTAATCAGAACCCTATCATCGTGACGCTATGAAATTTACCGTTGAACGTGAACATTTATTAAAACCGCTGCAACAGGTGAGTGGCCCATTAGGTGGCCGCCCGACGCTACCTATTCTTGGCAATCTGCTGTTGCAGGTCGCTGACGGCACGCTGTCGCTGACGGGTACCGATCTTGAAATGGAAATGGTTGCGCGAGTCACGCTGTCTCAGCCGCATGATGCAGGCGCAACGACCGTCCCTGCGCGTAAGTTTTTTGATATCTGCCGTGGGTTGCCTGAAGGCGCGGAAATCGCCGTTCAGCTGGAAGGCGATCGGATGCTGGTGCGTTCTGGCCGCAGCCGTTTCTCGCTCTCCACCCTGCCGGCTATCGACTTCCCGAACCTGGATGACTGGCAGAGTGAAGTGGAATTCACCCTGCCGCAGGCAACGATGAAGCGCCTGATTGAAGCCACGCAATTCTCGATGGCGCATCAGGACGTTCGTTACTATTTAAACGGCATGCTGTTCGAAACCGAAGGTGAAGAGCTGCGTACCGTGGCAACGGACGGACACCGTCTGGCCGTCTGCTCCATGCCTGTGGGAGAGAGCCTGCCGAACCATTCGGTGATCGTGCCGCGTAAAGGCGTCATCGAACTGATGCGTATGCTCGACGGTGGTGAAAACCCGCTGCGCGTGCAGATTGGCAGTAACAATATCCGCGCTCACGTGGGCGATTTCATCTTCACGTCCAAGCTGGTTGATGGTCGCTTCCCGGACTATCGTCGCGTATTGCCAAAGAATCCGGACAAAACGCTGGAAGCGGGCTGCGATATCCTTAAACAGGCTTTTGCGCGAGCGGCCATCCTCTCTAACGAGAAATTCCGCGGCGTGCGTCTGTTTGTTCACGAAAACCAGATCAAAATCACCGCCAACAACCCTGAGCAGGAAGAAGCAGAAGAGATTCTGGACGTCACCTACGCCGGGGCTGAGATGGAAATCGGCTTTAACGTCAGCTACGTGCTGGATGTGCTGAACGCGCTGAAGTGTGAAAATGTCCGCATTCTGCTGACCGACTCCGTTTCGAGCGTGCAGATCGAAGACGCCGCATCGCAGTCGGCGGCATACGTCGTTATGCCAATGCGACTGTAGTGAAGAATATCGGGCAATCTTACCTGCCATTTTCAGCCTGGGCTGTACGCGTCTCTGTCACCTGCTTTATGACTGTGCCAGAGACGGCGTCCCGTCCACGTTGAAACTGGCTGCGCCGATTACGCCCTGGCCCGAAGAAACCCTGATATGTCACTGACGCGCCTGTTAATCAAAGATTTCCGCAATATTGAAAATGCGGATCTCGCTTTATCTCCCGGCTTTAACTTCCTGGTTGGCGCCAATGGCAGCGGCAAAACCAGCGTGCTGGAAGCTATCTATACGCTCGGCCATGGGCGGGCGTTTCGCAGCTTGCAGATTGGTCGCGTCATTCGCCATGAACAGGATGCGTTTATCTTGCACGGGCGTTTGCAGGGCCAGGATCATGAAACCTCGATTGGCCTGACGAAAGACAAGCTTGGCGACAGCAAAGTGCGTATCGATGGCACCGACGGCCATAAAGTTGCCGAGCTGGCGCTGTTGATGCCGATGCAGCTGATCACGCCTGAGGGGTTTACTTTACTCAACGGCGGCCCCAAATACAGAAGAGCGTTCCTCGACTGGGGATGCTTCCATAATGAGACGGGATTCTTCAACGCCTGGAGCAACCTGAAACGGCTGCTTAAGCAACGCAACGCCGCCCTGCGTCAGGTGACCCGCTACGCCCAACTGCGTCCCTGGGATTTAGAACTCATTCCACTGGCGGAACAACTCAGCCGTTGGCGAGCCGAATACAGTGCGGGTATTGCTGAAGATATGGCGGATACCTGCAAACAATTTTTACCGGAGTTTTCTCTCACCTTTTCCTTCCAGCGTGGCTGGGAGAAAGAGACGGATTATGCCGACGTGCTCGAGAGAAGCTTTGAACGCGATCGCATGCTGACCTATACCGCGCACGGCCCACACAAGGCGGATTTCCGCATTCGTGCCGATGGCGCACCGGTCGAAGATACCTTATCACGCGGACAGCTTAAGCTCCTGATGTGCGCGCTACGTCTGGCGCAGGGAGAGTTCCTCACCCGTGAAAGCGGGCGACGCTGTCTGTACCTGATAGATGATTTTGCCTCGGAACTTGATGACGCGCGGCGCGGGCTGCTTGCCAGCCGCTTAAAAGCCACGCAGTCGCAGGTTTTCGTCAGCGCAATTAGCGCTGAACACGTTATAGACATGTCGGACGAAAATTCGAAGATGTTTACCGTGGAAAAGGGTAAAATAACGGATTAACCCAAGATTAAATGAGCGAGAAACGTTGATGTCGAATTCTTATGACTCCTCCAGTATCAAAGTCCTGAAAGGACTGGATGCGGTGCGTAAGCGCCCAGGTATGTATATCGGCGATACCGATGACGGCACCGGTCTGCACCACATGGTATTCGAGGTCGTGGATAACGCAATCGACGAAGCACTCGCGGGTCACTGTAAAGATATTATCGTCACCATTCACGGCGATAACTCCGTATCCGTACAGGATGACGGGCGTGGTATCCCAACCGGTATTCACCCGGAAGAGGGCGTGTCGGCGGCAGAGGTCATCATGACCGTTCTGCATGCGGGCGGTAAGTTCGATGACAACTCCTACAAAGTTTCAGGCGGTCTGCACGGCGTCGGCGTGTCCGTTGTTAACGCCCTGTCGCAGAAACTGGAACTGGTTATCTACCGCGAAGGCAAAGTCCACCACCAGATTTATACCCACGGCGTGCCGCAGGCTCCGCTGACAGTGACGGGTGATACCGAAAAAACCGGTACCACGGTACGCTTCTGGCCAAGCCACGAAACCTTCTCTAACGTCACGGATTTTGAGTACGACATTCTGGCGAAACGTCTTCGCGAGCTGTCATTCCTGAACTCCGGTGTCTCTATCCGTCTGCGCGATAAGCGCGATGGCAAAGAGGATCATTTCCATTACGAAGGCGGCATCAAGGCGTTTGTTGAGTATCTCAACAAAAACAAAACGCCGATCCACCCAAATATCTTCTATTTCTCTACTGAAAAAGACGGTATCGGCGTGGAAGTGGCGCTGCAGTGGAACGACGGTTTCCAGGAAAATATCTACTGCTTTACCAACAACATCCCACAGCGCGATGGCGGTACGCACCTGGTCGGTTTCCGTACGGCAATGACCCGTACGCTGAATGCCTACATGGACAAAGAAGGCTACAGCAAAAAAGCGAAAGTCAGCGCCACCGGTGATGATGCGCGTGAAGGCCTGATTGCGGTTGTGTCGGTAAAAGTTCCTGACCCGAAATTCTCTTCTCAGACCAAAGACAAACTGGTCTCTTCCGAGGTGAAAACGGCGGTTGAACAACAGATGAATGAACTGTTGAGCGAATACCTGCTGGAAAACCCAACGGATGCAAAAATTGTCGTCGGTAAAATTATCGATGCCGCCCGTGCGCGTGAAGCGGCACGTAAAGCGCGTGAGATGACTCGCCGTAAAGGCGCGCTGGATCTGGCTGGCTTGCCGGGCAAACTGGCGGACTGTCAGGAACGCGATCCGGCTCGCTCTGAACTGTACCTTGTGGAAGGGGACTCAGCGGGCGGCTCCGCGAAGCAGGGCCGTAACCGTAAAAATCAGGCGATCCTGCCGCTGAAGGGTAAAATCCTCAACGTGGAAAAAGCACGCTTCGATAAAATGCTCTCTTCTCAGGAAGTGGCGACGCTGATCACCGCGCTCGGTTGCGGTATCGGTCGCGACGAGTACAACCCGGACAAACTGCGCTATCACAGCATCATCATCATGACCGATGCCGACGTCGATGGTTCACACATCCGTACGTTGCTGCTGACCTTCTTCTATCGCCAGATGCCTGAAATCGTCGAACGTGGCCATATCTACATTGCACAGCCTCCGCTGTACAAAGTGAAAAAAGGCAAGCAAGAACAGTATATTAAAGACGACGAAGCGATGGACCAGTATCAGATCTCTATTGCGCTGGATGGCGCAACGCTGCACGCCAATGCGCATGCACCCGCGCTGGCCGGTGAGCCGCTGGAACGTCTGGTTTCTGAATATAACGCCACGCACAAAATGATTGGCCGCATGGAGCGCCGCTTCCCGCGCACCTTGTTGAAAGCGCTGGTCTATCAGTCAACGCTGGCTGAAGCGGATCTGAACGACGAGCAGATCGTGACTCGGTGGGTCAACCAGCTGGTGACCGATCTGAACGAGAACGAGCAGCATGGCAGCATGTGGAAATTCGACGTGCGTGAAAACGCTGAACTGAACCAGTTCGAGCCGATTATTCGCGTGCGTACGCATGGTGTAGACACCGATTATCCATTGGATCATGAGTTTGTGACCGGTGGCGAGTATCGTCGTCTGTGCGCGCTGGGTGAGAAACTGCGTGGTCTGATTGAAGAAGACGCGTTCATCGAGCGTGGCGAGCGTCGTCAGCCAGTGACCAGCTTCGAGCAGGCGCTGGAATGGCTGGTGAAAGAGTCTCGTCGTGGCTTGTACATTCAGCGTTATAAAGGCCTGGGCGAAATGAACCCGGATCAGCTTTGGGAAACCACGATGGATCCGGAAAGCCGTCGTATGCTGCGTGTCACGGTTAAAGATGCGATTGCTGCCGATCAGCTGTTCACCACCCTGATGGGCGATGCGGTTGAACCGCGCCGCGCCTTCATCGAGGAAAACGCCCTGAAAGCGGCGAATATCGATATTTAAGCATCGTGATACTGCACTACCGAAGCCGCGCTTTTAGCGCGGCTTTTTTATGGGCGTAGGGTTAATCCAGCGACAGGACTGACGGTAAGCGACGAACCAACATGTCGACGGCAATTCTCACTCGTAATGGCAGATGCGGCGTCTGTTGCCAGACCGCGTGAATGTCGAAGCGCACATCCGGTGCTTGTTTGAGAAGTGGGATGAGTGTTGCGTGCTGAAGTTCTTTGCGCACCATCCAGCAGGGTAACCATGCAATACCGTGTCCGGCCAGTGCTGCGTCGCAGATAGCCTGTAAGTCATCCATATTGAGCGATGATCGCAGATTGACGCTGTGCGACGTTCCATCGCGGTCCGCGAGCTGCCAGGGTAAAACCCTGCCTGCCCGCAAATAGTTGATGGCCCTGTGCTGATTGAGTTCGGCAACGGTTTCAGGCTGGCCATGACTCCGCAGGTATTCAGGCGCGGCGCACAGGACCATTCTGTGTTCCCCCAGTCGTCTGGCGACCAGCATGGTGCTGTCCGGCAATGCGCCATTTCGCACCGCCATATCAAACCCTTCCTCGACGATATCCACCACGCGGTCGCTGAAGGACATTTCCAGCTCAAGGGCAGGATGTTCCTGCGTCAACGCTATCAGCAGCGGTGCGATGCACTGGCGACCAAATAGCACAGGTAAGGTGACACGCAGTCGGCCCCTTACCTGATGTTTCCCCGTTTCCAGTAGCGATTCTGCGCCACGGATCTCCTCCAGCGCTCGCAGGCAACGTTCATAAAAAAGGGCACCGTTATCGGTCAGACTGAGGCTGCGCGTGGTGCGCTGAAACAGGCGTACCCCCAGCCGCGCCTCAAGGCGTGCGATGCTTTTCCCTACCGCTGAGCGCGATAAATGCAAACGTATCGCCGCCTGAGCAAAACTGCCTGCCTCAACGGCGGCGACAAAAACGGGAATATCCTTCAGCGTATCGGTCATGGATTGGAGCCATTAAGGAATCAATAATGGGAAAAGTTATCGCCACTGGCGACCTTTGGTCAACGTTAGACTGTCATTTCTGAAGCTTATTTGATGGCAGGAGAAAAAGATGACAGAGATGATGCAACGCTGGTCAATGGACGCCCTTGGGCGCGAAAACCTCAGACTCACTCATGTGCCTGTTCCGAGACCTGGTCCGGGTGAAGTGCGCGTGCGGGTGAACGCTGTCGCGCTCAACTATCGCGATAAAATGGTCATTGAAGGCAATATGCCGATCGCACTCTCCTTTCCATTTACCCCGGCCTCTGACATGGCAGGCGTGGTGGACAGTATGGGTGAAGGTGTTACCCGCTTTAAACCCGGTGCTCGCGTCATCTCCACCTTCTCGCCGGAGTGGGTCGATGGTAAACCGAACGGCGACGCCCGTACGTTGCCCTACCAGACGCTGGGAGGTTTCTACCAGGGCATGCTGTCTGAATACGTGATCATGCGCGAAAACTGGCTGGTGGCCGCTCCGGAAACGCTGGATGACGCAGAGGCCAGCACCTTACCCTGTGCAGGGCTTACCGCATGGTTTGCCCTGGTGGAGCGCGGTAATTTACGTGCCGGACAATCGGTGCTGGTGCAAGGTACTGGTGGGGTGGCGCTCTTCGCTTTGCAAATTGCCAAAGCGCAGGGGGCGGAGGTTTTTGTGACGTCAGGCAGCGATGAAAAGCTGGCACGGGCTAAGACGTTGGGCGCTGACCAGGGGATTAACCGGCTTAAAGGCGACTGGGCCGAGGAGATTTACGCCCTGACGCACGATCGCGGTATCGACCATATTATTGAAACCGTGGGCGGGGAGAACCTGAGACATTCCCTGCGGGCCGTTGCCGTTCACGGGCGCATATCGGTCATTGGCGTGTTAGCCGGGAGTGAAATCTCGCTGCCTGCCAGCGAACTCTTGCTGAAATCACCGGTGATTCAGGGGATTGGTGTCGGGCATCGCCGTGCGCTGGAAGATTTTGTCCGCGCGGTCGATGCCACGGGGCTGAAGCCGGAGATTGAACACCGCTACCGCTTTAACCAGCTTGAAGAGGCACTCGCACACCTCGACCGCGGTGCTTTTGGCAAAATAGTCCTTACCCGCGAGTAAGTTGTCGGTTCCCGGGAAAAGTCTAAAAGGGGGCTTTTGTGGCGCAATGTAGCTCTATTTTTGTGGGCTTAATCGCGTTAGCATGAGGCAGCACTCATTTATCCCGGGGACCCTATGGCTATCAAACTTATTGCTATCGACATGGACGGCACGCTGTTGCTGCCAGACCACACTATCTCACCCGCCGTTAAAAACGCGATTGCCGCTGCGCGCGCAAAAGGCGTAAATGTGGTTCTGACCACCGGTCGTCCGTATGCGGGCGTGCACAGCTACCTGAAAGAGCTGCACATGAATAAGCCGGGCGATTACTGCATAACCTATAACGGCGCGCTGGTTCAGAAGGCGGCAGATGGCAGCACGGTGGCGCAAACCGCGCTGAACTATGACGATTACCTGTTCCTGGAAAAACTGTCCCGCGAGGTCGGTTCCCATTTCCACGCGCTCGACCGCAATACGCTCTACACCGCTAACCGGGACATCAGCTATTACACAGTGCATGAGTCTTTTGTTGCCACGATTCCGCTGGTGTTCTGTGAAGCCGAGAAAATGGATCCGGCCACTCAGTTCCTCAAAGTGATGATGATTGATGAGCCTGAAATCCTGGATAAAGCGATTGCGCGTATTCCGGCAGAAGTCAAAGAGAAATACACCGTGCTGAAAAGTGCGCCGTACTTCCTCGAAATACTCGATAAACGCGTCAATAAAGGAACAGGGGTGAAATCTCTTGCGGATACGCTGGGGATTAAACCTGATGAGATCATGGCCCTGGGCGATCAGGAAAATGACATCGCCATGATCGAATATGCGGGTATGGGTGTGGCGATGGATAACGCCATCCCGTCGGTGAAAGAGGTGGCCAATTTCGTCACCAAATCCAACCTGGAAGACGGCGTTGCCTACGCGATCGAGAAATTTGTACTGAACTAAGTCCTGCTGGAACTCATCAGCCTCGGTTATCAACCGGGGCTTTTTTTTGCGCTGAATTTATTGGATTGTTCTTTTTGTGATCTGGATTGTAGTACAACATTAATTGATTGTACTACATTACAACCACAGCAATGACGAAAGGCATCACGTTTGTACTGCAAAAGTGAGGCGAAATTCAGCGCTCGCGGTAAAGTAGGGATGGACTTACAGAGCACAAGGACTCTCCATGACGCTGAATAAAACCGATCGCATTGTGATCACGCTGGGTACCCAGATTGTGGGTGGCAAATACGTTCCCGGTTCGCCATTACCCGCAGAAGCCGAGCTCTGCGAAGAGTTTGAAACCTCGCGCAACATCATTCGCGAAGTGTTTCGCTCGCTGATGGCGAAGCGGTTGATAGAAATGAAACGTTATCGCGGCGCCTTTGTCGCCCCGCGCAACCAGTGGAACTACCTCGATACCGATGTCCTGCAATGGGTGCTGGAAAACGACTACGACCCAAGACTGATTGGCGCGATGAGTGAGGTACGTAATCTGGTTGAACCGGCCATCGCCCGTTGGGCTGCGGAACGCGCGACCTCAGGCGATCTGGCGCAAATTGAATCGGCACTCAACGACATGATTGCCAATAACCAGGATCGGGATGCCTTTAACGAAGCGGACATCCGCTACCACGAGGCGGTATTACAGTCAGTACACAACCCGGTTTTACAACAGCTTAGCGTGGCGATCAGTTCGCTGCAGCGAGCCGTCTTTGAACGAACCTGGATGGGTGATGAGGCCAACATGCCAAAAACCCTCCAGGAACATAAGGCGCTATTCGATGCGATACGGCATCAGGATAGCGATGCGGCAGAGCAGGCGGCACTCACGATGATCGCCAGCTCAACACGAAGGTTAAAGGAAATCACATGACACCTCGCTACATCGCCATAGACTGGGGATCGACCAATCTGCGCGCCTGGCTTTATCAGGGCGACGAATGTCTGGAGAGCAGGCAATCAGAATCCGGCGTAACGCGCCTGAACGGTCAATCTCCCGAGGCGGTGTTAGCGAAAGTGACCTCTGGATGGCGCGACAGTGCCACGCCGGTCATCATGGCGGGTATGGTGGGCAGCAATGTGGGCTGGAAGGTTGCGCCTTATATGCCTGTTCCCACCCTTTTCTCTGCCATTGGTCAGCAGTTAACGTCTGTTGGCGACAATGTCTGGATTATTCCCGGGCTTTCCGTTTCACGTGACGATAACCATAACGTGATGCGCGGTGAAGAGACTCAGCTACTCGGCGCGCGCACCCTTTCTCCTTCTTCTGTTTATGTGATGCCTGGTACGCACTGTAAATGGGTGCAGGCCGATAGTGAGCAAATCCACGATTTTCGCACCGTGATGACCGGCGAATTACATCATTTGCTGCTCAACCACTCGCTGGTGGGCGCGGGGTTACCGGAACAGCAATCGTCTGGTGATGCCTTCACTGAAGGGCTTGAGCGCGGTCTCGCCTCGCCTGCCGTATTGCCGCAACTTTTTGAGGTTCGCGCCTCGCACGTGCTGGGGAAACTCCCGCGCGAGCAGGTGAGCGAATTTTTATCTGGCCTGCTGATTGGCGCGGAAGTCGCCAGCATGCGCGATTTTGTCGCGCAGGAGCAGACCGTCACCATTGTCGCTGGTTCATCGCTGACGTCGCGCTATCAGCAGGCGTTTCACGCCCTGGGTCGCGAGGTCACAACGATATCCGGCGACGCGGCATTTCAGGCAGGTATAAGGAGCATCGCTCATGCAGTGGCAAACTAATCTTCCCCTTATCGCTATCTTGCGCGGCATCACGCCCGACGAGGCGCTGGAGCATGTCGGCGCGGTGATCGACGCCGGATTCGACGCGGTAGAGATCCCGCTGAACTCGCCGGAATGGGAAAAAAGCATTCCGGCTGTGGTAGATGCATTCGGCGATAAGGCGCTGATTGGCGCAGGGACGGTGTTAGATCCGGATCGGGTTGACCAGCTTGCGAAAATGGGCTGTAAGCTCATTGTTACTCCCAATATCAATCCAGAAGTGATCCGCCGGGCGGTGGGTTACGGCATGACCGTCTGCCCTGGATGTGCGACGGCAACAGAAGCCTTTACGGCTCTCAATGCAGGCGCCCAGTCGCTCAAAATTTTCCCTTCATCGGCTTTTGGGCCGGATTACATCAAGGCGCTGAAAGCGGTACTCCCCGCCAGCGTCCCGGTCTTTGCCGTGGGGGGCGTGACGCCTGAAAACCTGGCGCAATGGATAAACGCCGGTTGTGCGGGTGCGGGGCTGGGCAGCGATCTTTATCGCGCCGGACAGTCCGTTGAACGTACCGCCACTCAGGCGGCGGCATTTGTAGAAGCGTATCGAGAGGCAGTGAAATGAAAATAACCAACATCACCACGTACCGTTTACCCCCGCGCTGGATGTTTTTAAAAATTGAAACCGATGAAGGCGTAGTCGGCTGGGGCGAGCCGGTGATCGAAGGACGTGCTCGCACCGTTGAGGCCGCCGTGCATGAACTCAGTGAATACCTGATTGGTCAGGATCCGGCACGCATCAACGACCTGTGGCAGGTGATGTATCGTGCAGGCTTCTACCGTGGTGGTCCTGTTCTCATGAGCGCGATTGCGGGCATCGATCAGGCGTTGTGGGATATCAAAGGCAAAGTGTTGAATGCCCCGGTCTGGCAGCTGATGGGCGGTCTGGTTCGCGATAAAATCAAAGCCTATAGCTGGGTGGGCGGCGATCGTCCGGCAGAGGTCATTGATGGCATAAAAACGCTGCGCAATATCGGTTTTGACACCTTTAAGCTGAATGGTTGCGAAGAGATGGGCGTGATTGATAATTCGCGTGCCGTGGATAAGGCGGTGAGCACCGTTGCGCAAATTCGCGAAGCCTTCGGGAATGAAATTGAATTTGGTCTCGATTTCCATGGCCGCGTCAGTGCGCCAATGGCAAAAGTGTTAATCAAAGAACTGGAGCAGTATCGGCCGCTGTTTATTGAGGAGCCGGTGCTGGCAGAACAGGCGGAATATTATCCAAAACTGGCGGCGCAAACCCATATTCCTATTGCTGCTGGCGAACGCATGTTCTCGCGCTTTGAATTTAAGCGCGTGCTGGAAGCGGGCGGTCTGGCAATTCTGCAGCCCGATCTGTCCCACGCTGGCGGTATCACCGAATGCTACAAAATCGCCGGGATGGCGGAAGCCTACGACGTGGCCCTTGCACCACACTGTCCGCTGGGGCCGATTGCACTGGCAGCCTGTCTGCACGTTGACTTTGTTTCGCGCAACGCCGTGTTCCAGGAGCAAAGCATGGGCATTCACTATAACCAGGGTGCAGAACTGCTCGATTTTGTGAAAAACAAAGAAGACTTCAACATGGAAGGCGGTTTCTTTAAACCGTTAACGAAGCCGGGTCTTGGCGTTGATATTGACGAAGCCAAAGTCATTGAGCTGAGTAAAAATGCGCCGGACTGGCGTAATCCATTATGGCGTCATGAAGACGGCTCCGTCGCCGAATGGTAATGTCCTTCATCCTTCGCGCCGCAGATGCATTTGCTGCGATTGTGCACCCCAGTCACTGACTTGAGTAAGCTTCTGGGATTTACAATCTTGCCGCCTTCCTGCAACACGAATGATTTTGGACACCACAAATAATAAAAAAACCCAATACACCCTCTGAAACTACAGGGCATGGTGAGCGGCTTCGCTATGCCCAAAATCTGGAGACAGATAATAATGGATATTCCAGTAACGGCTGCAAAACCCGGGCGTCGTCGCTATCTGACGCTCATCATGATCTTTATTACCGTCGTGATTTGCTACGTTGACCGCGCCAATCTGGCGGTGGCGTCGGCCCATATTCAGGAAGAGTTTGGCATTACCAAAGCGGAAATGGGCTATGTATTCTCGGCGTTTGCCTGGCTTTACACCCTCTGTCAGATCCCGGGTGGCTGGTTCCTGGACCGCGTCGGGTCACGCCTGACCTATTTCATTGCTATCTTTGGCTGGTCAGTGGCGACGCTATTTCAGGGGTTTGCCACGGGGCTGATGTCGTTGATTGGGCTACGCGCCATTACGGGCATCTTTGAAGCACCGGCGTTTCCAACGAATAACCGCATGGTGACAAGCTGGTTCCCCGAGCAGGAGCGTGCTTCAGCGGTGGGTTTCTACACCTCCGGGCAATTTGTCGGTCTGGCCTTCCTGACGCCGCTGCTCATCTGGATCCAGGAGATGCTGAGCTGGCACTGGGTGTTTATCATTACCGGCGGTATCGGCATTATCTGGTCCTTTATCTGGTTCAAGGTTTACCAGCCACCGCGTCTGACCAAAAATATTACAAAGGCAGAACTGGATTACATTCGTGACGGCGGGGGCCTGATCGACGGCGATGCGCCAGCGAAGAAAGAGGCTCGCCAGCCGCTGACGAAAGCCGAATGGAAGCTGGTCTTTCATCGCAAGCTGATCGGCGTTTATATCGGGCAGTTCGCGGTGACCTCCACGCTGTGGTTCTTCCTGACGTGGTTCCCCAACTATCTGACGCAGGAAAAGGGCATTACGGCGCTAAAGGCCGGTTTTATGACCACTGTGCCTTTCCTGGCGGCATTCTTTGGTGTGCTGCTTTCCGGCTGGCTGGCCGATAAGCTGGTGAAAAAAGGCTACTCGCTGGGGGCGGCGCGTAAAACGCCTATCATCTGCGGCTTGCTCATCTCGACCTGCATTATGGGGGCAAACTACACTAACGATCCCGTATGGATTATGACGCTGATGGCAATCGCCTTCTTCGGCAACGGTTTTGCGTCCATCACCTGGTCCCTGGTGTCATCGCTTGCCCCGATGCGGCTGATTGGTCTGACCGGGGGCGTCTTTAACTTTGTCGGCGGCCTGGGGGGGATCACCGTTCCGCTGGTTGTGGGTTATCTGGCTCAGGATTATGGTTTTGGTCCGGCGCTGGTTTATATCTCTGCAGTGGCGTTGATTGGCGCGCTCTCCTACATCCTGCTGGTCGGCAATGTTAAACGAGTAGGCTAATTTAATGCGATGCTTTACCCTGATGCGATAACCGCGCATCAGGGTAACCTCATGAAACAAATCACCTCAGCTCACCGCCATCATCAACTAACCAACATCAATACCTGGACGGCAGACAGCCAGTGGCTGGTGTTTGACGTTCGCCCTTCTGGCGCGTCGTTTACCGGCGAAACCATCGAACGGGTGAACGTTGAGTCGGGCGAGGTGCAGGTGATCTATCGTGCGCATCACGGGGCCTGCGTCGGCGTGGTGACCGTTCATCCCGTCGAGGACAAGTACGTCTTTATCCACGGTCCGGCGCATCCGGATGCCCGCTGGCACTACGATTTTCACCATCGACAGGGTGTCATTGCCCACAAAGGGCATATCAGCCCGCTGGAAGCGATGGACATCACCGCGCCTTATACGCCTGGGGCATTGCGTGGTGGCAGCCACGTCCACGTCTTTAGCCCGCGGGGTGATGCGGTGAGCTTTACCTATAACGATCACGTCCTGCATGAGCGCGATACGACGCTCGATTTGCGCAACGTCGGCGTAGCCACGCCGTTTGGCCCGGTCACGCCCCGGGGCAATCATCCCCGTGAATATGCAGGCACCTACTGGAGCGTGCTGGTCAGCCGTACCACACCCGCACCGCAACCGGGCAGCGACGAAATTAACCGTGCGTATGAAGAGGGCTGGGTGGGCAATAACCGGCTGGCGTTCATCGGCGATACGCTGTCAGTCACGGGAGAGAAAGTGCCGGAGCTGTTTATTGTGGATCTCCCGCATGACGAAAGCGGCTGGAAGAAAGCGGGCTGCGATCCGCTGGAAGGCACGCCGCAGACCATGCCTGCCCCGCCCGCTGGTGTGGCACAGCGTCGTCTGACCTTTACGCACGATCGTCGTTTTCCCGGGCTTGTGACGACGCCCCGCCATTGGGTCAGAGCGAATCCGCAGGGCACGGAGATTGCTTTCCTGATGCGTGACGACAACGGGGTTGTGCAACTGTGGCTTATTTCCTCTGCTGGCGGCGAACTACGTCAACTAACGCATAACAGCAGTGATATCCAGTCGGCGTTTAACTGGCACCCTTCCGGCGAATCGTTGGGCTTCGTTCTGGAAAATCGTCTTGCCCGTTGCGATGCGCAGACGGGCAAGGTGCTCTTTTTGACGTCCGATCATGGCAACCCGCCGTCTGCTGATGCCGTGGTCTTTTCACCTGACGGGAAGTTAATTGCCTGGATGGAAGAGGTGGACGGTTTTCGTCAGCTTTGGGTGACGGAAACCGCCTGAATTAACGTGGGGGCATGGCGGCGGGCGGAATAACGGCGTTCGTCGCCAGATTTTCCTGCTCGCTTTTCTCTACGCGAGAGCGCACGGAACTGTCAGTACGGTAGAAGTCCCACGGGAGCAGGAGCGTATCGACAATGGCGGTGAACGGCATATCCAGCACCGCCAGGGATTTGGTGCCCCAGTTGGTGTCGTCATCCGAAATCATCTGCGCGCTGGCACGTGTGCCTGGATATGTTCCTTCTTTACCGCCAGTGTGAGACATCACGCTCGAACACCCGCAAAGTAAAACTACCCCGCTGAACGTCGTCAGCTTTATCAGAACATTTTTCATCATCACTCAGTCATCGTTAATGTTACTGCATAGACCTGCAACTCAGGGTTATAGCGAGCCTTGATCAAAATGAATAGCCCGGAACCCCTGCACTGTGGCGGCCATCGCAATTTAACCCTTTGTGCTGTAGTCCCAGTCTATGCGAGTGCGGGTAAAGTGCAAAAAAATCTTGCGATAAACCTCTTGAAAAGATCGGATACAGACCCATTTTATGGTTGTGGCCCGATAACGAACTCGCCGAATGGGTGTTCGGGGGCGCAGTGGCCTGTCCATGGTGGAAGGCTAAAGATTCTCGCTGATTTCAGGAGCTATTACTTATGCGTAACTTCGATCTTTCTCCGCTTTATCGTTCTGCTATTGGTTTCGACCGCCTGTTCAACCATTTAGAAAATAACCAGAGCCAGAGCAACGGCTACCCTCCCTACAACGTTGAACTGGTTGACGAAAACCACTATCGCATCGCCATTGCTGTCGCTGGTTTTGCCGAAAGCGAACTGGAGATCACCGCGCAGGACAATCTGCTGGTGGTGAAAGGCTCGCATTCAGCTGAGCAGAAAGAGCGTACCTACCTGTATCAGGGTATCGCGGAGCGCAATTTCGAACGCAAATTCCAGTTAGCCGAAAACATTCATGTTAAAGGTGCAAACCTGGTCAATGGCCTGCTGTTTATCGATCTGGAACGTGTCATTCCGGAAGAGAAAAAACCTCGCCGTATCGAAATTAATTGATTTAAGCGGGTCGCCAGCGCGGCCCATCCAGATTTGCTCGCCGTAATGGGAGCATAGGTGAATCCGTCAGGATTTACAGGACAACTGTGCACAAAAATAAACTGTGCCGAACTCGCTTCTTAGAAGGAGATATATTATGCGTAACTACGATTTATCCCCACTTCTGCGTCAGTGGATTGGTTTTGACAAACTGGCTAACGCCCTGCAAAGCACCGCTGACCACCAGGCTTTCCCGCCATACAACATTGAAAAGAGTGATGATAACCACTATCGCATCACCCTTGCGCTGGCCGGGTTCCGCCAGGACGACCTTGAGATCCAACTTGAGGGTGCCCGTCTGACTGTGAAAGGTACGCCACAAAAACCTGAAACCGAGACCCAGTGGCTGCACCAGGGGCTGGTGATTCAGCCATTCAGCCTGAGCTTTACTCTGGCCGATCATATGGAGGTTTCAGGCGCGACCTTCAATAACGGGTTGTTGCATATTGATCTGACCCGAAACGTGCCAGAAGCCCTGGCGCCGCAGCGTATCGCCATTAGCGAACGCCCTGCGTTGAATAGTTAATCCTGTGCGGGCGGACGCCCGCATCCCGGCCCTCTCCCTCTGGAAGAGGGTGAAAAGAATCAGCCCTGTCCTCGGTGGCCAGGGCTTTTTTTATCCCTCACCCAAGCCGTCAAACGCTCTGTGCGCCTCGCTAACTTTCTTATACGCCCTAAATCGACAAAACCCGCCGCAGCGGGTTGGGTATTAGTAAAAGTAGATGTACGGCTTTTTATGCGTGTGCCAGGTAATGCAGTCCGGATCCTTACCCTGCATCACACGACTGAGGTTTTGACGATCAGACGCGCGGCGCGGGCGGGTGTGGTAAAGATTGTTCCAGACACTGGGGTTGTGGCTGGTGTTCCAGTCCGGCCAGCGGCCAGGTGCAAGATCGGCATAGTGCGCCATTTTCCCATCACAGCCAGGGTAGCCAACATGCGCATGCGGCAGCGGCTTGCCGTGGCGATCACGGTCTTTTACTCGATGAAAAACAGACATTTTTAGACTCCTTAAAAGGTTCTAAAAATGCTCCTGTAGTAGATACATATTGCCTCCGCTCTCTCTCAATGCCCCTCGCACGCAGTTCCTGTATGCCCATGCCATTATTCCGGCGCGGGTGGCCGCACATGTGGCAAGAACAGCAGCAGGGGGTTCGATAGACTATTCCAGTGTGTGCCGGTGTTCCCGCACCACGGTTGTTATAGGTTGCGCGTTTGCGTTTCAGACGTGCCGCATGGTGGCGGCGTTCGGCGCGTGTTCGTGCCATTTGGATAACTCCGGGTACTGCCAGCGGCCTTTTGCCGCGCGGCTATCAGCCCGGAGTAGATGATTGTCCTCAAGTCAGCTCTTCACCTCGTTTTTCTGCCACCAGCACGATACCTTTGCGGGACTCATTGGGTGCCAGGCTCCAGATCTGCTCTTCCGGTATGCTATGGCCATCGTACTTCACGCGCTCACCATCATACGGCCAGAATGCGCGGCGTTCAGAGTCAAACACGAATACGTCAATGCCGACCTCTTTACGGGCCATACGAGCCCACAACGCCTTGCCGCCAGGGAATTGCACATTATCGCTTACCAGCACAATGCCATCGTTGATAAGTGCCTTATAGAGGGCGCTGGCCACGTTGACGTTTCGCTCACGCTTGGTGACGATTACACCCTCAACCTGGAGCGGAGCCGTTTCAAGCTCGTAATAGCCGATAACAGCCAGGATGGTTTCGGTTTCATCCTCACTTTGTCGAGATTTCAGGTCAATTTTGGCCACAATAACATGGCGCAAATCGCCGTTAATATCATCAGGTTCACCATAGACCGCGACGGCATGGTGTCGGTCATTGTGGATGTAAATATCCACCGCCCGGCCGTTGACCGTCGTTTCACCAATTTTACGGTATTCCCGCGCCATAGTGGCGGGGCTGTATGACATCGGTATCACCGCCATATCAAAACTCCCGCTGTTATTAAGGACTGGAGACATCATTCTCTCTGGATAATAGACCTATAGGTCAACTATATCACCCTTTGAAATTCAGGGGGAAGCTGGTAGGCTCCAGGACAAATTTTCAACGGATATGCCCATGACAGCCTTTATGCTTTCGCAGATCATAGCCGCCATTTCCTTTTGCTCCGATGCCAATACCTTTTATCTACCAAAGCGTGTTTATGTCCTACGGACGCTGGCGCTGTCCTGGTTCCTGGCGATTGCAGCTGTCAGGAATGAGTTTAAATTCTCTCTTCTCGGCCTGCTCGATATAACGCCGCTTAACTCGTCGTGCAAGCAACCGCTTATGTGAGCTGCATGTTAAGGGAGGGAATCTTGAGCTTGCAGCATCAATAACCCAGGATGTTAATCGCTAACAGGGGCAGCCCCGGCAGGGCTTTTTTGTGCGCCATCGCCCATACATCCCCGTCCGGCTCTGAGAGAATCCTTGTCATAACTAAGGTTATAGCAAGGAAGTGGATCATGAGTGATATCGCGTTAACCGTTAGCGTGTTGGCCCTGGTCGCGGTGGTTGGACTGTGGATTGGTAACATCAAAATCCGTGGTGTGGGATTTGGCATCGGCGGTGTGCTGTTTGGCGGCATCTTTGTCGGCCATTTTGCCGATCAACTCGGCCTGTCACTCAGTGCAGAAATGCTGCATTTCATCCAGGAGTTCGGTCTGATCCTCTTCGTCTATACCATCGGTATACAGGTCGGACCGGGTTTCTTTGCCTCGCTGCGTGTCTCCGGGCTGCGCTTAAACCTGTTCGCTTTCGCCATTGTGCTGCTGGGCGGACTGGTGACCGCCATCCTGCACAAACTCTTCGACATCCCACTCCCCGTGGTGCTGGGCATCTTCTCGGGCGCGGTGACAAACACGCCAGCGCTGGGTGCCGGGCAGCAAATTCTGCGTGATTTGGGGATTTCACCAGACATCGTCGATCAGATGGGGATGAGCTATGCCATGGCTTATCCGTTTGGAATTTGCGGCATCTTACTGACCATGTGGCTGGTGCGCGTGCTGTTTCGGATTAACGTGGAGGACGAGGCAAAAGCGCACGAGTCCACGCTCACTAACGGCCATGCCTTGATCAAAACCATCAATATTCGCGTCGAAAACCCCAATCTCAATAATATGGCTATTCAGGATGTGCCGATTCTGAACAGTCCCATAATCATCTGTTCCCGCCTGAAACGGGACGAGATGCTGATGGTCCCGTCGCCGGGCACGGTGATTCAGACCGGCGATTTGCTTCATCTCGTCGGTCAGCCCGCTGATTTGCACAATGCCCAGCTGGTGATTGGTCAGGAGGTCGATACCTCACTTTCCACGCGCGGCACCGATATGCGCGTTGAGCGCGTTGTAGTGACGAATGAGCAGGTATTAGGGAAGAAAATCCGCGATCTGCAGGTAAAAGAGCGCTATGACGTGGTGATTTCACGGCTAAACCGTGCCGGGGTCGAACTGGTCGCCAGCCAGGACGCCAGCCTGCAATTTGGCGATATTTTGAATCTGGTGGGGCGGCCATCCTCCATTGATGCCGTGGCTAACATGGTGGGCAACGCCCAGCAGAAATTACAGCAGGTGCAAATGCTCCCGGTGTTCATTGGTATCGGTCTGGGCGTCCTGCTGGGTTCTATTCCGTTGTATGTGCCCGGTTTCCCGGTCGCGCTTAAGCTGGGCCTGGCGGGCGGACCGCTGATTATGGCGTTGATTCTGGGGCGTATTGGCTGCATCGGCAAACTGTACTGGTTCATGCCGCCCAGCGCGAATCTGGCGCTGCGTGAATTGGGTATCGTTCTGTTTCTTGCGGTGGTCGGGCTAAAATCCGGAGGCGATTTCATCGATACCCTGACGCAGGGGGAAGGGTTCAGCTGGATTGGTTACGGCATCGTTATCACCGCCGTTCCACTGCTGACGGTCGGGATTCTGGCACGCATGTTGACGAAGATGAACTATCTGACGCTGTGCGGCATGCTCGCCGGGTCGATGACCGATCCCCCCGCGCTCGCGTTTGCCAACAATCTGCATGCCACCAGCGGTGCGGCAGCGCTTTCGTATGCCACGGTTTACCCGCTGGTGATGTTTCTGCGCATCATCACCCCGCAGCTACTGGCCGTGCTGTTCTGGGGGATAGGGTAAGAGTGCGTCTGGGTGGATGCGCCGCAAATGGTAGTCCACCTGGTAATCACTGGTATTGCGAAACATAACGGAATAATTCAGAAACTCGCCGTTGTCGCTATAAGAGAGCGATGTAATTCGCAACAACGGCGTGTGTTCTGCCACATTCAATAATCGGGCAAGCTGTTTGTCAGCCAGGATCGGCGTCAGACTCTCGTAATTTCCGCTAATGGTGATCCCACACTCCTTCTCGATGTAATCAAATTTTGATCCTTCAAGATGCGCCAGCGAGAGATGGCGAAACAGCTTAACGGGCATAAAGCTGTCCTCCAGCATTAAGGGCTTTCCCTCAACGTAGCGCACCCGCCGCGAGAAATAGATTCGCTCATCAATCTGTATCCGCAGCTGGCTGGCAATGGCGGGTGGGGCGGGCATGACTTCAAACTGCAATACCTTGCTCTGCACCTCTTTTCCCTGCTGACGAAGCACCTCAACCAGCCCGGTCAGGTTGGTGGTTTCATGATGCACATCCTTTCGGGCGACAAAAGTGCCGCTTCCATGGCGACGCACCACCAGTCCCCAGGTCACCAGCAAATCAATTGCCTTTCGCACGGTCATGCGCGCCACGCCAAATTCCAACGCCAGGGCTTTTTCGCCAGGCAGAGGACTGCCGACATTGTAGTCCGATGAATTCAGCCGCAAACGTAATCTGTCGGCTATGGATTTATAGATCACCTGTAGACCTCTCTGCGGCTTTTCTACCCTGACATCTGTCTTAACATGTCCATATTTAACGTGAAAAGTAGACCTGAGTGCACAAATTAAAACCATGAATGCGATCACGAATCGCAGCGGCAGGCCATGTGAACGTCTAAGCGAGTTCTTATTCTCCTTTCAGGCCAGTACAAAACCAAAAAGGCCTCTACCCCTACAGGTTGTTTAATGAGGATTTCAAGATGCTCAGTCAAATACAACGTTTCGGCGGCGCCATGTTTACCCCGGTGCTCTTATTTCCTTTTGCGGGTATGGTGGTGGGCATTGCCATTATGCTGCGCAATCCGCTTTTTGTGGGTGAAGCCTTAACCGCGCCCAATCATTTATTCGCCCAGATTGTCCATATTATTGAAGAAGGTGGCTGGGCGGTCTTTCGCAATATGCCCCTCATCTTCGCTGTCGGACTACCGATTGGCCTGGCTAAGCAGGCTCAGGGCCGGGCCTGCCTGGCGGTGCTCATCAGCTTCCTGACCTGGAACTACTTTATCAACGCCATGGGAATGACCTGGGGGCACTTTTTTGGCGTGAACTTTATGGCTGAACCTACCGCAGGCAGCGGTCTGGCGATGGTCGCCGGAATTAAAACGCTCGATACCAGCATTATTGGCGCCATTATTATTTCAGGGCTGGTCACCGCCATCCATAACCGTTATTTCGACAAGCCGTTGCCGGTCTTTCTGGGCATATTTCAGGGCACATCCTTTGTGGTCATCATCGCTTTCTTTGTGATGATTCCCTGCGCCTGGCTAACCCTGCTTGGCTGGCCGAAAGTTCAAATGGGCATCGAATCGCTACAGGCATTCTTACGCTCTGCGGGCGCGCTGGGGGTGTGGGTATACACCTTCCTGGAGCGTATTTTGATCCCTACCGGACTGCATCATTTTGTCTACGGTCCCTTTATTTTTGGCCCGGCAGTCGTTGAAGGCGGTATTCAGGTTTACTGGGCGCAGCATTTGCAGGAATTCAGCCAAAGCACTGAACCCCTGAAAACGTTATTCCCGGAAGGCGGTTTTGCGCTGCACGGTAACGCTAAAGTGTTTGGCTCTGTCGGGATTGCGCTGGCGCTGTGGTACACCGCCTCGCCGGAAAACCGCGTCAAAGTGGCAGGCCTGCTGATCCCGGCCACGCTGACCGCCGTGCTGGTGGGCATTACCGAGCCGCTGGAATTCACCTTCCTGTTTATTTCACCGCTGCTATTTGCCGTCCATGCGGTTCTGGCCGCGACCATGGCGACGATGATGTACATCTTTGGCGTGGTGGGCAATATGGGCGGCGGACTGCTGGACCAGTTCCTGCCGCAAAACTGGATCCCGATGTTCCACAACCACGCCTCGACGGTATTCATCCAGATTGGCATCGGTGTTTGCTTCACCGGCCTCTATTTCGTGGTCTTCAAAACGCTGATTGAGCGCCTGAATCTAAAAACGCCGGGGCGCGAAGAGAGCGAAGTCAAACTCTATAGCAAGGCTGACTATAAAGCTTCTCGCGGGCAAACCACGGCGCCTGCGGCGGCAAGCCAACAGGTCGGTCAGGCAGCCGGTTTCTTACAGGCACTGGGCGGCGCCGCCAATATCGACAGCATCAATAACTGCGCCACCCGCTTACGAATCGCGCTGGTGGATATGGCGAATACCCAAAGCGACGACGTTTTCAAAGCGCTGGGCGCCCACGGTGTGGTGCGACGCGGCAACGGTATCCAGGTGATTGTCGGGCTGCACGTTCCCCAGGTGCGCGAACAGCTTGAATCCCTGATGAAAACCCCTTCTCCCCACGAATCTACTACCCTGACAGAGGCTGTATCATGAAAAAATTCTCAGTTGTTATCGCAGGCGGCGGGAGCACCTTCACGCCAGGTATCGTCCTGATGCTGCTGGCAAACCGCGATCGTTTCCCACTGCGCACGCTGAAGTTCTATGACAACGACGGCGCACGCCAGGAGATCATCGCCGAAGCGTGCAAAATCATTCTTCAGGAACAGGCTCCGGAGATTGAATTTAGCTATACCACCGATCCAAAAGCGGCCTTCACCGACGTCGATTTTGTGATGGCGCATATTCGTGTGGGCAAATACCCGATGCGCGAAAAAGACGAAAAAATTCCGCTGCGCCATGGCGTGCTGGGCCAGGAAACCTGCGGACCGGGCGGCATCTCCTACGGTATGCGCTCTATCGGCGGCGTGCTGGAGCTGGTCGATTACATGGAGCAATACTCCCCGAATGCGTGGATGCTGAATTACTCCAACCCAGCGGCCATCGTGGCTGAAGCGACACGTCGCCTGCGCCCGAACGCTAAAATTCTCAATATCTGCGATATGCCTATCGGCATTGAAGGACGCATGGCGCAAATCGTCGGTCTGAAAGATCGCAAAGAGATGCGGGTACGTTATTACGGCCTGAATCACTTTGGCTGGTGGACATCGGTGGAAGATCTGAAGGGTAATGATTTAATGCCTGCGTTACGGGAATATGTTGCGAAGAAGGGTTATGTTCCTCCGGCAGAGGATGCCCATACCGAAGCCAGCTGGAATGATACTTTTGCGAAGGCGAAAGACGTGCAGGCGCTGGATCCGGATACGCTGCCGAACACCTATCTGAAATACTATCTGTTCCCGGACTACGTGGTTGCACATTCGAACCCGGAACGCACGCGCGCCAACGAGGTGATGGATCACCGCGAGAAGCATGTGTTCAGCGCCTGCCGGGCGATTATCGAAGCCGGTGTATCGTCCGCCGGAGAGCTGGAAATCGACGAACATGCGTCGTACATCGTCGACCTGGCGACTGCGATCGCCTTCAATACGCAGGAGCGTATGCTGCTGATTGTGCCCAACAACGGTGCCATTCATAACTTTGATGCCGATGCGATGGTCGAAATTCCGTGCCTGGTCGGTCATAACGGGCCGGAGCCGTTAACCGTGGGCGATATTCCGCACTTCCAGAAAGGGTTGATGAGCCAGCAGGTGGCGGTAGAAAAACTGGTCGTTGATGCGTGGGAGCATCGCTCGTATAACAAACTGTGGCAGGCGATTACGCTGTCGAAAACGGTGCCGAGCGCCTCCGTTGCGAAAGCGATTCTGGACGATCTGATCGAAGCCAACAAAGCGTACTGGCCGGCGCTGCAATAATCGTCCTGACCGGCATCGGCCGATGCCGGTCTCCTTGTCCTTGTCGATTTACGCTATGCTGGAACCTGCCTGTAGCAGACAAGGAATCTTCATGAAAATCTCCCGCCTCGGTGAAGCCCCTGACTACCGCTTCTCGCTGGCTAATGAACGCACTTTTTTGGCGTGGATCCGGACCGCACTCGGTTTTCTCGCCGCAGGTGTGGGCCTCGATCAGCTTGCGCCGGATTTCGCCACCCCGCTGATTCGTGAAGTGCTGGCGCTGCTGCTGTGTCTGTTTGCCGGCGTGCTGGCGATTTACGGCTATTTGCGCTGGCTGCGTAATGAAAAGGCGATGCGCCTGAAGCAAGATCTCCCCTATACGCGCGGGTTGCTCATCATCAGCACGATGTTGCTGGCGGTGGCGGGCGTGGTGATGGTACTGGTGTTGTATGGCGGATAGCCGCAAAGCGCGACGCGAAGCCGACCCCGGCCTGCAGCCGGAGCGGACGTCGCTGGCCTGGCTGCGTACGCTACTGGGGTATGGCGCGCTGATTGCCCTCGCCATCAAGCACAACTGGCATCGCACAGGCGTGCCATTCTGGATCTCACTGGTCGTGCTGGCGCTTGTGGCAATCGTTTTGTGGCGCTATACCCGCAGTCGCAACGTCATGGATGTGGCGCAGGATGATTTTGTACAGCCGAAGGCGGTGCGCGATAAGTTCCTGATCGCCCTCGCGGTGCTGTCGTTGTCACTGCTGTTTGCGGTCACCCATCTGCAGTTTATTTTTTCCCTTTAGCCAGGTACTTCGCCATCTCGTCTTCCGGTACCATTCCGCCGCCGGTTGCCCAGACCAGATGGGTCGCGTTCGCGGATGTCACAGGAACACGCGCCGGTCCGGCCATGCCCGCCAGCGCCGACGGCTCCAGACGAATGCCTTCTTCCTCCGCCAGCCAGCCGAGCATGTCGTACATGCTTTGATCGGAAAGGGTATAGAACCCGTCAAGCAGCCGCTCCATTGCCCGGCCCACAAAGCCAGATGCGCGTCCCACCGCCAGCCCGTCGGCGGCCGTCACGTTGTCGATACCCAGATCCTGCACGGCGATGGCATCATGCAGCCCGGTGTAGACCCCCAGCAGCATGCACGGGGAGTGGGTCGGCTCGGCGAAGAAACAGTGTACGTTGTCGCCAAAAGCCAGCTTCAGGCCAAACGCCACGCCGCCAGGACCGCCACCAACGCCACAAGGCAAATAGACGTACAGCGGATGTTCCGCATCCACTACGCGCCCCTGCGCGGCAAACTGCGCTTTCAGCCGCTCGCCTGCCACCGCATAACCCAGGAACAGCGTGCGGGAGTTCTCATCGTCGATAAAGAAACAGTTCGGATCGCTCTCCGCGGCCTTACGTCCTTGCTCCACCGCCACGCCGTAATCCTGCTCATATTCCACGACGATCACACCGTGGCTGCGCAGTTTGGCTTTTTTCCACTCACGGGCGTCGGCGGACATGTGCACCGTAACCTGAAAGCCGATGCGTGCGCTCATGATGCCAATGGACATCCCGAGGTTGCCGGTGGATCCCACGGCGATACTGTACTGGCTGAAGAACGCTTTAAAACGCGGCTCCAGCAGGATGCTGTAATCGTCTTCGACGCTCAGCAACCCTGCTTCCAGCGCCAGTTTCTCGGCGTGGGTCAGCACTTCATAGATGCCCCCGCGCGCTTTAATGGAGCCAGAGATAGGCAGATGACTGTCTTTTTTCAGCAGCAGCGTGCCGGGAATGGCCACCCCCGATTCGTTCTCCAGCCTTTTCTGCATCGCCGGGATGGCCACCAGTTCGGACTCGATAATCCCCTGCGTGGCCGCCGTTTCGGGGAAGGCTTTTGCCAGGTACGGGGCAAAGCGGTTAAGGCGTGCATGCGCGTCGTCTACATCGGCTTTGCTCAGCCCGACATACGGCAATCCTTCAGCAAGCGAGGTGGCGCGCGGATTCAGCCAGGTGGTCTCTTTCAGCGCAATCAGCGCCTCGATAAGAGGAAATTGAGTGGTTAAGGCAGTGATTTTTGCGTTTTCCATAGTACGTCTCTTCGCGCTCAGATAATAAAAGAAAGCAGGAACGTGCAGCCAAGTGCAAGCACCGAGGCGATAAATGTCGCCGTTGTATAGAATTTGAACGTCTCACTCAGGGTTGCGCCGCAGTACTGCTTCACCAGCCAGAAGAGGGAGTCGGTCACGATCGTGCAGCCAATGGCACCCGAACCGATGGCAATGGCGATGATCTCAGGGCTTACGTCAGGGTAAAGCGGCAGCATGGGCGCCACAATTGCGGTGGCTCCCATCATTGCTACCGTGGCGGAACCGACCGCCGCATGGAGTATCAGGGCCACCAGCCAGGCCAGAAGAATGGGGTGCATATGCATGTTGGACAAAATTACGGCCAGCGTATCGGCTAATCCACTGGTTTTGAGAATGGCGTTAAATGCACCGCCTGCGCCGATAATCAGCAGAATATTGGCAATGGCGCCAAAGCCGTTTTCGGTATGCTTAAGCAGACTACCCATGCCCATTTTCTGCCGAATGCCCAGCAGGTAGTAGGCGACAAAAACGGCGATAAACATCGCGGTAATCGGGTTGCCGATAAATTCCAGCAGGGTATACAGCGAACCCACTTTCGCCATGTTGAGCTCGGCAAGGGTTTTAACCAGCATCAGACCAATGGGGAGCAGAACGGTAAAGAGCGTGGCGCCCAACGAAGGCAGCGTATGTGCGTCCCGAACCTTTAGATCGGAAAACTCAGCCGGAACGGCCTTGAACGGCAGACGATCGCCTACCCATTTTAAAAACAGCGGGCCGCCTACCAGCGAGGCCATTAATCCAACCAGCAGACCATACACAATGACCGTCCCGACATCGGCACCGAGCTTGTTGGTGACAAACAGCGCGGCAGGATGCGGAGGCACTACGCAATGCACGGCCATCAGCGCAGTACATAAGGGGATCGCCAGCTTCAGCAATGAGGTTTGTGTTTTCTTCGCAATCGAGAAGGCCAGCGGGATCAGCAAGACCACTCCCACTTCGACAAACAGCGTGATGCCGCAAACGAGCCCGACGAATACCATGATGACGTCGGCCGAAAGCCAACGGCAGCGCTGGAGCGCCAGACCGATGCGTTCGGCGGCGCCTGATACTTCCATCATTTTGCCTAATATGGTGCCCAGACCAATCACGGCAGCCAGGAATCCTAACGTCCCGCCGATGCCGCTCTCAATGGCGTTGACCATCTCCAGCGGGCTCATTTTCATCATGGTCCCGACAAAGAAGCTGGCCAGCAGTAGCGCGAGGAAGGGGTGAAACTTCATTTTTACGATGGTCAGAACAATCAAAACGATGCTGCATAACAGCGTAGCCACAACCCACACCTGAGATTCCATATCTCACCTCGCCATGATTAATGTGTGGCTATTGAACGAAAAAAAGGCGCCGGCTGACAAACGATATAAATTGCGTTTCAGGTGAGCCAGATTGAATCAAAAAGGTGATATTGCTCAATATATGAAGCATAAAATCGGTTTGGTTCACATAAATTCATCTCTGACGCGTATTCTGGGCGCAAATCTCGTCAAGGACTTCACCATGAACGATGCAAACGACACCCGAAACCGTCTGCTTAATGGCTGGCAATTGTCAAAAATGCACACCTTCGAAATGGCCGCACGGCATGAATCTTTTGCGCTGGCGGCAGAAGCGTTATCGATTAGCCCGAGCGCGGTCAGCCATCGCATTAACCTGCTTGAAGAGGAGCTGGGCTTTGCGTTATTTGTGCGTTCACACCGTAAAGTTGAGCTGACGCAGGAAGGGAAGCGGGTCTACTGGACGTTAAAATCATCGCTGGATTCGCTTAATCAGGAGATCCTCGATATTAAAAATCAGGCACTTTCCGGAACGTTGACCGTTTACTCCCGGCCCTCTATCGCCCAGTGCTGGCTGGTGCCGATGCTGGGCGATTTTACGCGGCGATATCCCTCCATTGATCTGACCATTCTGACAGGGAATGACTATCCCAATATGCAGCGAACCGGCATCGATCTGGCGCTCTATTTCGACGATACGCCGCCAACGCAGCAGTCTCATCACTTTTTAATGGATGAGGCGATACTGCCGGTCTGCTCGCCGGAATATGCTCAGCAACACGCGTTAATGACCCATCCGGATAATTTGCGGCACTGCACGCTGTTACACGACCGGCAGGCCTGGAGTAATGATTCCGGCACGGATGAATGGTTTAGCTGGGCGCGACATTTTGAGGTTAATTTGCCGCCATCATCGGGGATAGGTTTCGATCGTTCCGATTTAGCCATCATAGCGGCGATGAACCATGTTGGCGTGGCCATGGGCCGAAAACGGCTGGTGCAGAAGCGGCTCGATCGAGGCGAACTGATCGCCCCATTTGGCGACAAAATGCAGGAATGTCATCAACACTACTACATCTCCACGCTGTCGGGCCGCCAGTGGCCAAAAATCGACGCCTTTATCGACTGGCTCAAATGCCAGGCAGGGTGAAGAATTATTACCCTTTGGCGCTACACCAAACCGGAAAAAGCGTGCTAAATACAGAGTATTGCTTCTGATTTTTCGCAAGGTTAACCGTGTTAAAACCATTGATTGCCGCCGCGCTGCTTTTCACTACGGGCTGGAGCTATGCCGCTGAGCCACCGCTCACGGCTGCGCGTTATGCCCAGCTTCTGGGCACCGGGATGGACGTGGACTGGGCGCGAACCGAGCGCGGCATTCGTGAGTTTGACCCGCTGGTCGTGCGTGATTTTCGCGCCAAAGGTTTCACCCACGTGCGCATTCGTGTCGCGGGCGAGCCCACGGAGGCGCGGTTGATCCATCTGCGCAAGCTGGTGGAAGCCTGCAACCAGTACGGCGTCATCCCCATTATCGCCTATCAGGCCGATCGCTATAAAAGTGACCCGAAGACGGATAACGAAAAAGAGGTGGTGAACTGGTGGATTGCGGTGGCGCACTACTTTGGTCAGAGTTTCCCGTTACTGGGATTTGATCTGATTTATGAACCTGCGGATAAGCTTAATCACAATTTTGCTTCGCTTAATCGCGTGTATGAGAAATCCATCAAAGCGATTCACGGCATCGATGCCGGGAGAATGATCTTCGTTGCACCGCGTCTGCGGGCGGCGCCGGAAGAGCTAACTAACCTCAGGCTCCCCGCACAAAGTCAAAACACGGTGCTGGGCGAGTGGCATATCTTCCCCTGGGGGCCGCTGAAGAGTAATGGCAAATATCCCTGGACGTCCGGCACCGCAGCAGAAAAAGCGGTAATCCGCAGCCGGATAAATGCTGCGCTACACTGGCAGCAAAAAACCGGACATGCCAGCTGGGTCGGCGGCTGGGGCGTGGGAGAGTCTATCCACCTGACGCCCACAGCGTCGCAACGCGACTTCGCCAGCTTTATGGCCTGTGAGCTGCAAAAAGCAAAAATCCCTTACGCGATTAACGCCGATTTTCAGTTTTACGATGGGGAAGAGGGCGCCTGGCGTCCCGGGCTGGAACCGTTGCTCCAGGCCATGATGACGCCGGATTGCGAAAAGCCCGACGAAAAGCCGGGCCATCATCTCATTAAATCGTCTGCTCGTGATGCGGCTCGCGTGAAGCCAGCGGCAGCCAGCACAGCAAAATCAACAGCCCCATCAGGGTCATCAGTAAACCCAGGCTAGACTGGCCGGTCTGCGGCATCATGGCGGAAAGCCAGGCCAGCACGCCAGAACCAATATTTTGCAGGCCACCGACCAGCGCCCCGGCGGTGCCCGCGAGGAACGGGAAAGGTTCCATCGCGCCGCTGGTGGCGAGGGGGAAGAGCATGCCTGCGCCGAAGAAAAATAACGCCGCCGGGATAAGTAGCGTCCAGACCGTCATTATCCCGAGAAGCCCTGGGATCCACATCATCAGCCCTGCCGCCAGACAGCTGATCACCGACTGCCACATTAACGTGGAGAAACGTTTGTTCGGGCGTCCGGCGAACCAGGCACCGAAAAAGGCCGCGGGGATAGGCAGGATGAACAAAATGCTCACCACCATACTGCTCAGGCCAAGCCCGGCACCGAGTAAAACGCCGGAGCAGGCTTCAAACACCGCGATCCCCGCCAGGCCGCCAATGAGCATCAGCAGGTAACAACCGAATGCGCCATTCCCAAACAACGTCTTATAGCTGGCAATGAGCCTGGTGCGCGGTGCTTCCGTCGGACGGGTTTCGGGCATCCAGCGCGCCATACTGAAGGTGACGATAACGCACAATACCAACAGGAAGGCGTAACAGGCGCGCCATGACCAGATGCTATCCAGCACGCCGCCAATAAGCGGTGCCAGAAGCGGGCTCACCAGAATCCCCATGTTAAGCAGGCTGTTCGCATGGCGAAGCTGCGTTCCCTGATACATATCCCGCGGCAGGGTACGCGCCATCACCCCGCCGACGCCGGTGCCCATGCCTTGCAGGGCGCTGGCGGCGATCAGAACAGGCAGGCTATGGGTGGTGATGGCAATGACCGTCGCGACCATAAAAATGGACATTCCCACCAGAATCACCGGACGGCGACCCACGCGATCGGACAACGGGCCATAAAAGAGCTGAGAGACGCCGTAAGTCAGCAGATAAGCGGCCATCACGCTCTGCACCGCGCCTTCGCGGACGTTGAGCGCTTTTGCCATGTCCGCAATCGCCGGGATATAGATGGTTTGCGCCATCTGTCCGACGGCGACCAATAACACCAGCATCAACAGTAAATTGACGTTCCTTTGCTTTTTCATGTCGCTGAATACTTTTGCCAAAAGTCGAAAAGAAAGAATAAGTAACTACGCATTCCCATAAATGCGCGAGGAATCTACCACAATAAGATAACAAGTTAAGTATTTAGAGGCTGGATGAGTGGCAAGGTTAAGGCAGGATTTGTAGACAATATCGGCAACTAAAGTTGCCAGTTTATCAGGCCAGCCGCAACAGGATCGCCCCACCGGCGATACCCAGCGCCGCGACGATGCGCAGACCCGCAACTTTTTCTTTTAAAAGAAGAAATGCGATCAACGCGCCAAAGAGAATCGACGTCTCACGCAGGGCAGCGACCACCGCCAGCGGAGCCTGCGTCATGGCCCACAATGCCAGGCCATATGACCCCATGGTTCCGACACCCCCGAGTAGCCCTTTTTTCCAGTGCAGTCGCAGGTAATGAGACGCCGCCCGACGCCGTGCCACCATAGCCCAGCAAAGCAGACAAAAACCGTTCATAAAGAACGTCCAGAGCGTGTAGCCGAGCGCAGTTTCGGAGAGCCTGACGCCGGTGCCGTCCACCAGGGTATATCCGGCGATAAAACAGGCGTTAATAAGCGCCAGCCAAATCCCTTTACGCGCGTGCAGTCGTCCGGCAAACGCCATGGTGAGGATCGACAGACACACCACGCCAATACCGCCCCAGGCCAGTCCCGATAAGGACTCACCCAGCACCAGCACGCTGACGAGCGCCACCAGCAACGGTGCCGTACCACGCATCAGGGGATAGGTCTGGCTCATATCCGAAACCTGATAGGTCTTTGCCACCAGGACCGTATACACCACCTGTAACGCGCAGGAGATAGCCAGATAAGGCCAGCTTGCGATTGCAGGTTGTGGAGAGAAGGGCAGCAACACCAGCGCGATTAAGGCGGCAGAGCCGCTCACGCTAATGGCTGAGTAGAGCTTGTCCGTGCCGGCTTTTACGATGGCGTTCCAGCTGGCATGTAGCAGTGCGGCGAACAGTAAAATGCCAAAAACGGTAAGAGTCATAATGCATTCAGGCAATAAGTGTCACATGAATGTAACATTCGCGCGGAAGGACCGCCAGCCGGTTATACCGCGCAAAACAGACGATGCGTGACACGCGGCTCGTCGGCCACCACGCGGAAACCGGCCTGATGATAGAAACCGTATGCCGCCTGCGGCGCATGGGTATTCAGGAAATCAAACCAGATACTGGCATCGGCCATCACCACGTAAAGCAGCTGTTTACCAATCCCCATACCTCGGCACTTTTCACTGATGTATAAATGGCGAATACGCCCGGCGCGCGGTTGTTGGCTAAAGGGATCGCGGTTTAACCCGCATACGCCGACCAGTTTCCCGTTAAGAAACGCGCCCAGCAGCTTTTCACCGGGCGCATTGAAACGGTTTTCACCGCGCTGCCAGTTCTCTTCAAGCCTGCGCAGCATGTTGAAATTCAACGCGATACTTTCGGCTTTGAGCGCGATATACCCCGGCTCATCTGGCGTGATCGGCTCAATTAACAGACGTGACATAGCATTCCCTCGTTATTAAAGAGGGGCGGTTTCCCGCCCCTCTCAGGTGCGACTTGAACCTGAATCACCGAAGGTATTTCAGGACGGCATCAAGCAGTTGCAGTACCGCAACAATGAGTTTGAGGATTAAAACCACCATATCCACGACGCTCATACGCGTCTCCTTTTGGTTCAAAGGAGCACGATGCTGGCGAACCTTTCCGCCGCCTGTGGCCAGCACCTTTATTGACGTAACACAGTGTGCTCACTTCAGGGGGTTAAGGCACTGACGGCACCACCCGTTTCAGCCAGGACTTCGTTGCGCCGGTTAAATTGCGGCCCCCTCGCTCACTGCGAACAATCTCAGTATAGATAAATACTGTATGCATGAACAGTATTTTATGGACAAAATACGACAGCCGATCCATACTTCAAAACGTCAAAATCCGTGCCTGAAATTGCGCGTTCGTCTGCGATCGCGTATACTTTTTGCGTTGACGTAACACAGTGTGTTCTGCGGAAACCAACCGCAAAACCCTGAAAAAAACCTCGCTCCGGCGAGGTTTTTTGTTTTCTGCTACCGCAATAATAACGATCCCTGTTGACGCGCTGGCAAGGCGTGGTATCGTTGCCATTATGGCAACGGACGCGGCAGGCATGCAGTATGCATTTAATCTCAATGAAAGCTCTTTTGGATGCGGTAAGTCAGTTTCCTCAGTACAGGGAAGAGCTTCTTTTTCTGGGTAGAATTATCGAAAAAAGCCATTGCCCGACACCTGCTGCACTTAAAAAAATCTTTCCAACGCTGGATAATTTTAAGTATCTCGATAAGCATTATGTGATTGATATTGCAAACAACAATCTCAGAGTTGTGGCTCTCATATTCTTTGAAAGCCAGAAGTTTTATGTGCGCCATGTTTTCAATCATAAGGAATATGACCGTTTTACGGAGAAACATCGCACTAAGGGGAAGAAATGATGATCGTCGCTGAAGCAATCAAAGCTACGCATGCCCTTGTTGCGGCTGTTCCTCTGTTAGGTGAACATCCGAGCGAGAAGGATTACAACGATGCTCTGGAACTGGTTGAGTATCTGCTCGTCAATGAACCCGGTAGTCCCTTACTGGATATTGTCTGTGCAAGAATCAGCCATTATGAGGCGAGTCAGCCTGACATGGTTGCCTTACGCCAGGAGATGGACGCCATTCCTGCCGGGATTGCGGTATTGAAAACACTGATGGATCAGTACAACCTGACCCTATCTGATTTTCCGGACGAAATTGGTAGTAAATCAATGGTTTCAAGGGTGCTTAATGGCCAACGCCAGCTCACGTTAAACCATATTAAAAAGCTGGCTGCACGCTTTGGCGTATCGCCCGCGCTCTTTATCGAATGAGATAAAGAGTGCGCCTGTCTGTTTTCTGCCTCTGACAAACGAAACGTGATCTCAGACACAAATTCATGTGGATGAAAATATTTCCATTGTCAGGCTCCGGAACCTGTGGTTGTATAAATTCTATCAATGATTCTAAACACAGGTCCTAAATGACAACTTCCATGATGACGTCGACCCTACTAAAAACTGCGCAATCTGCCGCAGTGGTCGTCGTACGTGTGGTGGTGGTCGTCGGCAACGCGCCGTAGGGACTGGATCAACACACGAATCCAAAACCCCGCCGGCGCAAACCGGGCGGGGTTTTTCGTTTAAGAGCCCTCCCCGGAACGCAGGCCCAGAAGAAAAGGACTGGAGCATGGCAAGTTCGGGCACAACATCCACCAAAACGCGTTTCACAGGCGCGCAGTTAATCGTTCATTTACTGGAACGTCAGGGCATCACGCTGGTTTCCGGCATCCCGGGCGGCACGGTACTGCCGCTGTATGATGCGTTGAGCGAAAGCACGCAGATCCGTCACGTGCTGGCACGACACGAGCAGGGCGCCGGGTTTATTGCACAAGGCATCGCACGAACGCAGGGTAAACCCGCGGTGTGCATGGCCTGTAGCGGCCCGGGTGCGACCAATCTGGTTACGGCCATCGCCGACGCCCGTCTCGACTCTATTCCACTGATCTGCATTACCGGCCAGGTTCCCTCCTCCATGATCGGGACCGATGCGTTTCAGGAAGTGGACACCTACGGCATCTCTATCCCCATCACCAAACATAACTATTTAGTTCGCGATATCGCCGAACTTCCGCAGGTTATTAGCGATGCCTTTCGCATCGCCCAGTCTGGCCGTCCCGGCCCGGTGTGGATAGACATTCCTAAGGACGTCCAGACCGCAGAGATTGACATCGACCACTTCCCTGAACCGGGTGAGCGCACCCGCCCGCCTGCGTTCAGCGAGGCAAGCATACGTGACGCCGCGGCGATGATTAACGCCGCCCAGCGCCCGGTGCTCTATCTGGGCGGCGGGGCGATCAATGCCTCCGCCGCGGCGTGTGAACTCGCTGAAAAAGCCAATCTGCCCACCACCATGACCTTAATGGCACTGGGCATGCTGCCAAAAGCGCACCCGCTGTCATTAGGGATGCTGGGCATGCACGGGGCGCGCAGCACCAATTTTATTATGCAGGAGGCGGATTTACTGATCGTGCTCGGGGCGCGTTTTGATGACCGGGCGATAGGCAAAACCGAGCAGTTCTGTCCGAACGCCAAAATTATTCACGTCGACATCGATCGGGCCGAACTCGGTAAAATCAAGCAGCCGCACGTGGCAATTCAGGGAGATGTTGCCGAGGTTCTGGCGCAGTTGATTCCGCAAACGCACGCCGCCGACCGCGCAGACTGGCGTAAGCTGGTGGCGGATTTGCAGCAGGAATTCCCGAGCGCCATCCCCACACAAGGCGATCCGCTGAGCCATTACGGACTGATTAACGCCGTGGCCGCCTGTGTCGACGACAACGCCATTATCACGACAGACGTGGGTCAGCATCAGATGTGGACCGCACAGGCCTATCCTTTGAACCGTCCGCGTCAGTGGCTGACCTCCGGCGGCCTCGGCACCATGGGCTTTGGTCTGCCTGCCGCGGTCGGCGCAGCGCTGGCGAACCCGGATCGCAAAGTGATTTGTTTCTCTGGCGACGGCAGCCTGATGATGAATATTCAGGAGATGGCCACGGCGGCTGAAAATCAGCTGGACGTAAAAATTATCCTGATGAATAACGAAGCGCTGGGTCTGGTGCATCAGCAACAAAGCCTGTTTTATAAGCAGGGCGTGTTTGCCGCCACCTATCCGGGGACGATCAACTTTATGCAGATCGCCGCTGGATTTGGCCTGCACGCCTGCGACTTAAATGCCGAAGCGGATCCGCAGGCCGCATTGCAGGAGGCGATTTCCCGTCCTGGCCCCGCGTTGATCCACGTTCGTATCGATGCACAGCAAAAAGTTTATCCAATGGTCCCACCGGGTGCGGCCAATACAGAAATGGTGGGGGAATAAGCCATGCAGAAACAATGTGATAACGTCATTCTTGAGCTCACTGTACGTAACCATCCCGGGGTAATGACCCACGTTTGCGGTCTTTTTGCCCGCCGGGCGTTTAACGTTGAAGGCATTCTTTGTTTGCCGATTCAGGGCAGCGAACAGAGCCGGATCTGGCTGCTGGTCAATGATGACCAGCGTCTGGAACAGATGATTGCGCAAATCGACAAGCTGGAAGATGTCGCCCGCGTGGTGCGTAACCAGTCTGACCCGGCAATGTTTAATAAGATCTCGGTGTTCTTCGAATAAATCGCTCACAGCTTGAACAGCCCCGCGCTTATCGTTAAGGTAAGCGCGTTTTTCTCCCCGTAAGGTTAGCCACATGACCACCATTGCCCTTATCGACGATCATCTGATTGTCCGCTCTGGTTTTGCCCAGCTTCTAAGCCTGGAACCGGATTTTCACGTCGTTGCGGAATTTGGTTCGGGCCGCGAGGCGCTGGCGGGGCTACCGGGGCGCGGCGTGCAGGTGTGTATTTGTGATATCTCCATGCCGGATCTTTCCGGGCTGGAGCTGCTGAATCAACTCCCTAAAGGGATGTCGACGATTATGCTCTCGGTCCACGACAGCCCGGCGCTGGTGGAACAGGCGTTAAATGCCGGAGCGCGGGGATTTCTCTCGAAGCGCTGTAGCCCTGACGAACTGATTTCTGCCGTGCGCACCGTCTCCACCGGGGGCTGTTATCTGACACCGGACATTGCCATCAAGCTGGCCGCAGGCCGCCAGGATCCCCTGACGAAACGTGAACGTCAGGTTGCAGAAAAACTGGTGCAGGGCATGGCGGTGAAAGAGATCGCTGTGGCGCTTGGGCTGTCGCCGAAAACGGTTCATGTCCACCGCGCTAACCTGATGGAAAAACTGGGCGTCAGCAATGACGTTGAGCTGGCGCACCGTATGTTCGACGGCTGGCAATGAACCCTTTTTTGTCGCGACTGATCTCCGTTGTCGCCTGCTTTTTTATCTTTTCTGCCGCCTGGTTCTGCCTGTGGAGCATTAGCCTTCATCTGGTCGAACGCCCTGAACTTGCCGTTTTGCTGTTTCCGTTTGGCCTGCGTCTGGGATTAACGCTGCAGTGCCCGCGCGGCTACTGGCCCGTCTTGCTGGGCGCAGAGGGCATACTGCTCCTTTGGCTGGCAAAGCAAGTGGGGCTGGCGCACGTCCCCTTATTGATGATCGGGAGCGTGTTGACGTTGCTGCCTGCGGCGCTGATCTCCCGCTATCGTCACCAGCGCGACTGGCGCACGCTGTTGCATCAGGGCGGAGCATTGATCGCCGCCGCGCTCCTGCAATCCCTGCCGTGGCTTGGCCAGACCGATACCCTGACCGTTTTACTGCTCACCCTGACCGGCGGCCTGACGCTGGCACCGACGTGCCTGGTGATCTGGCATTATCTGACCAGCACCGTCTGGCAACCCCTGGGGCCTGCCCTGGTGTCGCAGCCGGTAAACTGGCGGGCGCGACACCTCATCTGGTATCTGCTGCTTTTCGTTGTCAGCCTGTGGTTGCAGCTGGGCCTGCCTGCGGAACTCTCACGCTTTACCCCTTTTTGCCTGGCGCTGCCGATCATCGCCCTGGCGTGGCACTACGGCTGGCAGGGGGCGCTGATCGCGACCCTGATGAATGCCATCGCACTGATTGCCAGCCAGACCTGGCACGATCACCCCGTCGACTTGCTGCTCTCCCTGCTGGCCCAAAGCCTCACCGGGTTGCTGCTCGGGGCTGGCATACAGCGTCTGCGCGAGCTGAATCAGTCGCTGCAAAACGAGCTGGCGCGGAATCGCCGTCTGGCCGAGCGGCTGGTGGAAACCGAAGAGAGCGTGCGTCAGGAAGTGGCACGAGAACTTCACGATGATATTGGTCAGACCATTACGGCTATACGTACCCAGGCCGGGATCGTCCAGCGCCTCGCCTTAGAAAACGGGGGCGTGAAGCAAAGCGGCGCGCATATCGAACAGCTCTCCCTTGGGGTTTACGACTCCGTTCGTCGACTGCTTGGGCGATTGCGCCCGCGCCAGCTGGACGATCTGTCGCTTGAGCAGGCCGTGCGGTCGATGATGCGGGAAATGGAGCTGGAAAGCCGGGGCATCGTCAGTCATCTGGACTGGAAAATCGAAGAAGCGTTGCTGAGTGAAGGCCAGCGCGTCACGCTGTTTCGTGTCTGCCAGGAAGGATTGAACAATATTGTGAAACACGCCAGCGCGACGGCGGTGACCCTGAAAGGGTGGCAGCAGCAGGATCGTCTGATGCTGGTGATTGATGATGATGGTTGCGGCCTGCCGCCAGGGTCAGGGCAGCAGGGCTTTGGTCTGGCCGGGATGCGCGAGCGCGTCACGGCGCTGGGCGGCACGCTGACCCTTTCCTGTACGCATGGCACCCGCGTCAGCGTCAACTTGCCGCTGCGTTATCTCTGAGGATCGGCCATGTTCACATTTCTGAAAACCCCGGCTAACGCCGCACCTGTGGGTAACCGCGCCGACATCGACGCCCGCTACCGTTACTGGCGACGCCATATTCTGATCACCCTCTGGCTGGGCTACGCGCTCTTTTATTTCACCCGTAAGAGCTTCAACGCCGCCGCGCCGGAGATCCTCGCCAGCGGCGTGATGACGCGTACCGATATCGGCTTGCTGGCGACGCTGTTTTATATCACTTACGGTCTGTCGAAATTCTTCTCCGGCATCGTCAGCGATCGCTCAAATGCACGCTATTTTATGGGGATAGGGTTGATCGCCACCGGCGTGGTGAACATCTTGTTTGGCTTTTCCACCTCGCTCTGGGCCTTTGCCCTGCTGTGGGCGCTGAACGCGTTTTTCCAGGGCTGGGGCGCGCCGGTGTGTGCCCGTTTGCTTACCAGCTGGTATTCGCGTAACGAGCGCGGCGGCTGGTGGGCTATCTGGAACACGGCGCACAACGTTGGCGGGGCGCTGATCCCCATGGTGGTGGGGGCCGCAGCGCTCCACTACGGCTGGCGCATGGGCATGATGATTGCGGGCAGTCTGGCGATCCTTGCCGGGCTATTTCTGTGCTGGCGTTTGCGCGATCGCCCGCAAACCGTGGGCCTGCCGCCCGTCGGCGAGTGGCGGCACGATGAGATGGACATCGCGCAACAGCAGGAAGGCGCAGGGCTGACGCGCAAAGAGATCCTCACCAAATATGTGCTGTTAAATCCCTATATCTGGCTGCTGTCGCTTTGCTACGTGCTGGTCTACGTGGTGCGTGCGGCGATCAACGACTGGGGCAATTTGTATATGTCCGAAACCCTGGGCGTGGACCTGGTCACCGCGAACTCGGCGGTAACGATGTTTGAGCTGGGCGGGTTTATCGGTGCACTGGTGGCGGGCTGGGGCTCGGACAAACTGTTTAACGGCAACCGCGGCCCGATGAATCTCATTTTTGCCGCCGGGATTTTGCTTTCCGTTGGTTCGCTTTGGCTGATGCCTTTTGCCACTTACGTGATGCAGGCGGCGTGCTTCTTCACCACGGGTTTCTTTGTTTTTGGCCCGCAGATGCTGATTGGCATGGCGGCAGCCGAGTGCTCGCATAAAGAGGCCGCCGGAGCGGCAACGGGCTTTGTCGGCCTGTTTGCCTATCTCGGTGCGTCCCTGTCCGGCTGGCCGCTGGCGCGGGTGATCGACATCTGGCACTGGAGTGGTTTTTTCGCGGTCATCGCTATCGCAGCAGGGATTTCGGCTCTGCTGCTGCTGCCGTTTTTGAATGCGCAGGCACCGCGAGAAGCGTGACGCGCTTCACCTTTTAATGCCGAGTGACGCAAAACTAAGATATTTTCCCGGTTTGACCTGGACGCTGTCTCAGGCGTCTCTCCCGGCTGATTTTTACAATGCCTGCCATTCGCAGGTATAAAAAATCAGCTCAGGAGATACCCATGCTGGCCTTTCTGAATCAGGTGCGCAAGCCGACCCTGGATCTGCCGCTCGATGTGCGGCGCAAGATGTGGTTCAAACCGTTCATGCAGTCTTATCTGGTGGTCTTTATCGGCTACCTGACGATGTATCTGATCCGCAAAAACTTCAACATCGCGCAGAACGACATGATCACCACCTACGGGCTGAGCATGACGCAGCTGGGGATGATTGGTCTGGGCTTTTCCATCACCTACGGCGTGGGTAAAACGCTGGTCTCCTACTACGCTGACGGCAAAAACACCAAGCAGTTCCTGCCGTTTATGCTGATCCTTTCCGCCATCTGTATGCTGGGCTTCAGCGCCAGCATGGGGGCGGGTTCCGTCAGCCTGTTCATGATGATCGCTTTCTACGCCCTGAGCGGATTCTTCCAGAGTACCGGCGGGTCGTGCAGCTACTCCACCATCACCAAATGGACGCCACGCCGCAAGCGGGGTTCATACCTGGGCATGTGGAACATTTCGCATAACCTTGGCGGCGCGGGCGCAGCGGGTGTGGCGCTGTTCGGGGCGAATGTCCTGTTCGACGGCCATGTGATTGGGATGTTTATCTTCCCGTCCATTATCGCGCTGATTGTGGGCTTTATCGGCCTGCGCTATGGCAGCGACTCCCCGGAGTCCTACGGTCTCGGCAACGCTGAAGAGCTGTTTGGGGAAGCGATCAGTGAAGAAGACAAAGAAGCTGAAAATGAGTCAATGACCAAATGGCAGATCTTTGTTGAGTATGTCCTGAAAAACAAAGTGATCTGGCTGCTCTGCTTCTCCAACATCTTCCTGTACGTGGTGCGTATCGGGATCGACCAGTGGTCCACGGTGTATGCCTTCCAGGAGCTGAAATTGTCCAAAGAGGTGGCGATTCAGGGCTTTACCCTGTTTGAGGTGGGGGCGCTGGTGGGGACGTTGCTGTGGGGCTGGCTGTCGGATCTGGCAAACGGGCGTCGTGCGCTGGTGGCCTGCGTCGCGCTGGCATTGATTATCGCCACCCTCGGCGTCTATCAGCATGCCAGCAACCAGTACGTTTATCTTATGTCATTGTTCGCGCTGGGCTTCCTGGTATTTGGCCCGCAATTATTAATTGGCGTTGCGGCGGTGGGATTTGTGCCGAAAAAAGCGATCGGCGCTGCCGATGGAATTAAGGGCACCTTCGCCTATCTGATTGGTGACAGCTTCGCCAAGCTGGGCCTCGGTATGATTGCCGACGGCACGCCGATTTTCGGCCTGACCGGCTGGGCGGGCACCTTCGCAGCGCTGGACGCCGCCGCGATCGCCTGTATCTGCCTGATGGCGATGGTTGCCGTAATGGAAGAACGTAAAATTCGTCGTGAGAAACGCTTGCACGCAGTGAACGCGGTTTGAGTATGCAGGTAATGTCTTTGCCCGGTTGACCACCGGGCTTTTTTATCCCCTCACCTTTACCCCGTTTTACAGACCCGCTCCGCCCCATGCTCTACATTTTAATTTTGCTGCCACATCGCGCAGCAACCCTTTGTTTTGTTATGGAGAGCTTGCATGTTGACCCGACGATTATCCTGCCTTGCGCTACTGATGGCGCTGACCTCCCCCGCGATAGCCGCCAATGCCCCGACGTACGGCGAAAAGCTGGAGGGGTTTGATTATGCCTGGCCGGTAAAGCACTTCACCTTTACCTCGCAAAATCAGCCGCTTGATATGGCCTATCTGGACGTTCAGCCTGAAAAGCCTAACGGCCGCACCGTGGTGCTGATGCACGGTAAAAACTTCTGCGCCGGCACATGGGAAGAGACGATCCGCGCGCTTTCGGCCAGCGGCTACCGCGTGGTAGCGCCAGACCAGATTGGATTCTGTAAATCCACCAAACCCGAGCATTACCAGTACAGCTTCCAGCAGCTGGCGGATAACACCCACGCGTTGCTTAAGCAGCTGGGCGTCGATCGCGTGACGGTTATTGGGCACTCGACCGGCGGCATGCTGGCGACCCGCTACGCGCTGATGTGGCCCCAGGAAGTGGAACAGCTGGTAATGGTGAATCCGATCGGTTTAGAAGACTGGAAAGCACGCGGCGTGCCGCATATTACGGTCGATCAATGGTATCAGCGAGAGCTGAAAACCAGTGCCGATGGCATCCGCCAGTATGAGAAAAACACCTACTATGCCGGGGAGTGGAAGCCAGAATATGAACGCTGGGTGACCATGCTCGCCGGACTGAACAATGGGCCTGGCAAAGCGCGTGTGGCCTGGAACTCGGCGTTACTTTACGACATGATCTATACCCAGCCGGTGATCTACGAATTTGGCGAACTGAAAATGCCGGTATTTTTGATGATCGGTACCAAAGACAATACCGCCATCGGGAAAGATCTCGCCCCACCAGAGGTGCGCAAGCAGCTTGGCCGCTATGAGGTGCTCGGGAAGGAGGCCGCGAAGCGCATTCCGCATGCCACGCTTGTCGAATTCGACGACATGGGCCATGCCCCGCAGATGCAGGACCCGCAACGCTTCCATGAGGCGCTGCTGAAAGGGCTTCAGGCACGCTGATTGATATCCGCATTGCCCACCCGGCATGAGGAGGCGGGCAATGCGGAATGAGTCCACCCACATTCATCGCGATTTTCCCCCTTTTTTTCAGCACATTATTATGGCGTTGTCCGCTGTCGACCCGGCACATTTCCCGATATCATGGGCGGCTACTTTAAGGAGAACGCATGATCTGGATAATGCTGGCAACGCTTGTCGTGGTGTTTGTGGTCGGATTTCGCATCCTGACTTCGGATTCCCGCCGCGCCATCAAACGGCTAAGCGAGCGGCTGGGGATCACACCTGTTCCGCTGGAGTCGATGATCGACCAGTGCGGCAAAACCGCTGGCAATGAATTTATCCGCTACCTTGAGCGGCCAGATGAAGCACATCTGCTCAATGCGGCGCAGGTTCTGCTGATCTGGCAGGTCTGCATTGTCGACGGCAGCGAAGAAAACCTGCAAACCTGGTATCGCCTGCTGCGTAAAGCACGCCTGGCGGCCCCGATCACCGATGCGCAGATCCGTCTGGCGCTGGGCTTTATGCGGGAAATCGAGCCCGATCCTTACGAATTCAATGCCTTCCAGCTTCGTTACAATCAACTTTTCCTGCCGGAAGAGGGCGTGTTTTTCCTGCACTGATTCCTGTAAGGGGACGATGTCTGCGTTACGGATAAAACAAAAGTTGTCAAAACGTTAAATCCGTCACACTTTTGATGATAAACTGCGCGACTTTTCCGCACGTTTTTATCTCAGGTGACGCCATGACAGAACATATCCAGACCACGCCCACACCGCAGAGCAAAGAGGTCACACGGCCTAACTGGTCGGCGGTTTTTTCTGTGGCGTTCTGCGTCGCCTGCCTGATTACCGTGGAGTTTCTGCCGGTTAGCCTGCTTACACCAATGGCGCAGGATCTGGGCATCTCCGAAGGCGTGGCGGGGCAGTCGGTGACCGTCACCGCCTTTGTCGCCATGTTTGCCAGCCTGTTTATCACCCAGATTATTGGCACTATTGACCGACGCAAAGTGGTGATTTTATTTGCCGTTTTGCTCACTCTTTCCTGCGTGCTGGTGTCGTTCGCCGATAACTTTACGCTGCTGCTTCTGGGCCGTGCCTGTCTGGGCCTGGGGCTGGGCGGTTTTTGGGCGATGTCCGCGTCACTGACGATGCGTCTGGTGCCCGCGCGAACGGTGCCAAAAGCGCTGTCTGTGATCTTTGGCGCGGTGTCGATAGCGCTGGTGATTGCCGCGCCGTTGGGCAGCTTCCTCGGCGGGATTATTGGCTGGCGCAACGTCTTTAACGGCGCGGCGATAATGGGGATTTTATGCATTTTCTGGGTATGGAAAGCGTTGCCTTCCTTACCCGGTGAGGCCGCGCACCATAAGCAAAACATGTTCAGCCTGCTGAAACGCCCCGGCGTGCTGGCCGGGATGACGGCGATCTTTATGGCCTTTGCCGGTCAGTTTGCCTTCTTTACCTATATTCGCCCGGTGTTTATGACCATGGCAGGCTTCGATGTGGATGGCCTGACGCTGGTGTTGTTGAGCTTTGGTATCGCCAGTTTTGTCGGTACGTCGCTATCGGCACAGTTTCTTAAACGTTCGCTGAAGGTTGCGCTTGCAGGTGCGCCGTTGGTCCTGGCGGTGAGTGCGGCTGTACTGATTGTGTGGGGGAGCGATAAGTGGGTCGCCTCCGCTATCGCCATCATCTGGGGCTTTGCTTTTGCGCTGGTACCGGTTGGCTGGTCCACCTGGATCACCCGCTCGCTTGCCGATCAGGCCGAAAAAGCCGGGTCGATTCAGGTGGCGGTGATTCAGCTGGCGAACACCTGTGGCGCTGCGGTGGGCGGTATTGCGCTGGACCATATCGGTCTGACCTCACCGCTGGTGATTTCCGGCACGTTAATGCTGTTAACGGCGCTGCTGGTGGCGAGTAAGGTGAAGGCGAAGTAGTTCCTTCCGCCCTCCATCTTTCTCCCTCTCCCCGTGGGAGAGGGCTGGGGTGAGGGCATCAGACCGCACCTGTGCCCCGTTTTTCCCCCTCTCCAGTGGGAGAGGGCCGGGGTGAGGGCACCAGACCGCACCTGCGCCCCGTTTTTCTCCCTCTCCCCGTGGGAGAGGGCTGGGGTGAGGGCACCAGACCGCACCTGTGCCCCGTTTTTCTCCCTCTCCCCGTGGGAGAGGGCTGGGGTGAGGGCATCAGACCGCACCTGTGCCCCGTTTTTCTCCCTCTCCCGTGGGAGAGGGCCGGGGTGAGGGCACCAGATCGCACCTGTGCCCGGCTTTTCCCCCTCTCCCTGTGGGAGAGGGCTGGGGTGAGGGCACCAGATCGCACCTGACGCACAACATCCCATGCTATCCTGTCGCCCTAAGCAAAAACTACACATCGCAGGGGAGAACATGGGTTCCACACGCAAAGGGATGCTAAACGTGCTGATCGCCGCCGTTTTATGGGGAAGTTCGGGCGTTTGCGCGCAATATATTATGGAGAAGAGCCAGATTTCTTCGCCTTACCTGACGATGATCCGCCTGCTGTTTACCGGCGTCATTCTTCTGACGTTATCCTTCATTCACGGCGACAAAATTTTCTCGGTCATCAAAAATCGTAAAGACGCTATCAGCCTGCTGTTTTTCTCGGTTGTGGGCGCCCTCACCGTGCAGCTGACCTTCCTGTTGACCATTGAAAAATCCAACGCCGCGACCGCTACCGTACTGCAATTTTTATCCCCCACCATTATTGTGGCGTGGTTTGCGCTGGTGAGGAAAAAACGTCCGGGAATATTCGTGCTGTCGGCAATATTCACCTCGCTTATTGGCACTTTCCTGTTGGTCACGCATGGGGATCCGACGTCACTCACTATCTCCCCGGTCGCGCTGTTCTTTGGTATTGCCTCCGCGTTCGCCGCTGCGTTTTATACCACCTATCCTTCAGCGCTGATCGCCCGCTACGGCACGTTGCCTGTTGTCGGCTGGAGTATGCTGATCGCGGGCATGATGCTGACGCCGTTTTATGCCGGGCGCGGAACAACCTTTGTGATTGATACCAGCCTGCTGCTGGCGTTTTTCTATCTGGTGGTGATCGGAACGGCGCTGACGTTCAGCCTGTACCTGAAAGGCGCTCAGATGATCGGTGGGCCGAAAGCGAGCATTCTGAGCTGCGCCGAGCCGCTGAGCAGTGCTCTGCTCTCTGTGCTTCTGCTGGGCGTGGCCTTTACGCTGCCGGACTGGCTGGGGACACTGCTGATTGTGTCGTCGGTGATACTGATTTCGATGGATTCGAGAAGAAGGGTTCGGACATCCGCGTAGCCTGATGCCCTCACCCCGGCCCTCTCCCACGGGGAGAGGGAGATAATGACTCGTGCGGTCTGATGCCCTCACCCCGGCCCTCTCCCACGGGGAGAGGGAGAAAATGCGGTCTGATGCCCTTATTCCGACCCCTCCCACGGGGAGAGGGGGCATAAATTAACCTTCTTTAGAACCAGGCTTCCCACATCGCGCCGATGTTGAAGTCGTCGAGCGTTTCGTCTTTGGTATTGTTCACACGCGCCGTACGTTCGTTATCCACTTTGCCGCCGGTTACGTAGAAGCGCAGCATAGGACGGAATTCCGGACCCATCGCGATGGACATATTCTGCGAGAGCGTTAGCTTCCAGCCTTTGTTATCGCCGCCGTTGTCGTAATCAACATGCTGCCAGCCTGCTTCCAGCCACGTGGAGTGAACATCGTTCCACCAGTGCATTGGACGCACGATGGCGTTGTAGTTTTTGCGGTTGTCGGTGTCATCACGACTGTTGTCGTAATCGTGGAAGGCGAGGATGTACTCCACCTGCGTGGCCTGGGTGAATTTGTACAACCCTTCGAAGCTGGCGTAGACCGTGGTCAGATCTTCGGTCTTGTTGAAGACGCTGTTGTCCGAGTTATCAGAGTAACGAGCAATCACCTTGTTCACGCCGCTGTCGTTGGTGTGGCTCAGCACCACGCCGCCCTGCCAGGCTTTCAGACGTTCTTCGCTATCAATCGCTTTTGAGTCGAAACCGTAGTTGGCGTACAGCTCAAGGTCTAATGGACCCAGCTTCATGCCATGAATTTTAGACGTAGCGGCATAGTTGCCTTTGTCGCCCGTACCGGAACCGCCGGTACATGAAATGCGCGATGGGTTTGTTTCGTCTTCCATCACTTCCGGGCTACAGGATTCAACGGCGGCCACGGTCGCGACGTCAAACTGCACGCCGCCGATGTCGAAGTTCTTCACCCCGGCCCCCTGTCCGTCGTGGTTCATCCAGAAGTAATCGTTAATGCCCTGTTGTGGACGCTGGTGGAAGTCACGACCCGCCCAGAAGTAGGCGTTCGGGTTCGACGCCATAATGTTCGTCACGCCCGCGTAGGCCTTTTTCAGGTTAACTTCGTCGCCCCAGTGATCGATCATCACGTTGATGTCCCAGATCGCACCGTTTTCACCTTTAAAGGCTTTGGAAAGCTGGAATTCGCCTCCGTTGCCTTCGTTGCCCAGACGGCCAATGGCGGATGCGCCGTTATAGGAACCATCGACGGCGACGTACTTCTGGTCAGCCGCCTGGAAGTGCGCGCCGTAGCGGGCGTAACCCGTAAATTTTACCCCGAATGGAATCGCCATATCCGGGGATTGCGCCGCGCTTTGCGGCTCGGTGACCACGTCCGTTTTCTTCGCGATCGCCGCATCCATTTTGGCCTGACGTTCTGCCAGGGCTTTATCCACCGCTTTGGCCACAATGGCGTCGATTTGCTCCTGGGTAAATTCCTGTGCGAGCACGGAAATTGGGCAAAGCGCGGCGATTACCGCCATTGTTAATGGAAGTTTTTTAATCATATTCATGGTTATCTCAATATAGTTTAATTTTATTCAGACAATAACCACCCGATTCCGATCTGACAGAATATGTCGCTATCATCAGAATAAGTTGATTTTTTATTTATAGGTACAGAGGTATTACATTAACGATTTATTTCCCCATGGCTTATCTCTGATATAAATGGATAATTTCTTCGGATAGCTCACGCGCCAGAAGCGAATTCATTAAATGGTCCTGGGCGTGCACCATAATTAAGGTCATCGGCTGGCGGGCTTCGCCCGCATCCTGTTCAATCAGTTTGGTTTGCATAAGGTGCGCCTGGCGCGCGTAGCCATCGGCTTCGCGCAGCAGGCTTTTGGCTTCGTCAATGTTGCCGTTACGCGCCGCGTGCAACGCCTCAAAGCACAGGCTCCGCGACTGACCAGCATTGACGATAATTTCCATTACGGCATCTTCTAAGACGATCATAATTTTTTTACTCTTTCTCAAAGCTATTATTCAGAGACGTGGCGGCGAACCATTCTCCACTTTTCTTGATGGTGCGTTTTTGCGTCGCTAAATCCAGCTGAATAAAGCCGTAGCGATTTTTATAAGCATTACACCATGACCAGTTATCGATAAATGTCCACATATGATACCCCAGGCAATGACTGCCTTCGGTTATGCCTTTGTGTACCCATTTAAGATGCTCAGCGATAAAATCAATACGGTACCGATCGTTAATTTGCCCGTTTTCAATAAAACGCTGTTCATTTTCAACACCCATGCCGTTTTCAGAAATAAAGCAGCGCGGGTTGCCGTAATTTTCACGCAGGTTAACCAGAATATCGTAAATACCCGGCGCGTAAATTTCCCAACCGCGATACGGATTCATTTTGCGGCCTGGCATTTCATAGTTATCAAAGAACCACTCCGGCATAAACGGAGCGTGAGGATTAACCGCACTGTCGCGACACTTCACGCGACGCGGCTGATAATAGTTAATGCCCAACAGGTCAATGGTGCCTTCGGCGATCAGCGCGCTGTCGTTGGGTTCACAGGCGGGGAGCTGATCGTAGGAGCGCAGTAAGGCCACCAGATCGGCAGGATATTCACCGCGCAACACCGGGTCCAGGAAGCTGCGGTTGAACATCAGATCGGCGATGTGCGCCGCTTTCAGATCCGCCGGGTTCTGCGAACGCGGATAGGAGGGCGTCAGGTTCAACACAATACCAATTTCACCCGCGTAATGGCCCGCGCGGTAGGCGCGAACGGCCTGCGCGTGCGCCAGTACGGTGTGATACGCCACCGTTGCCGCACGACGGAAATCGACAACGTTAGGGTAATGGAAGTCGTACAGATAACCGCCTTCCACCGGCACAATGGGCTCATTGAACGTAAACCAGTGCAGGACGCGATCGCCAAACAGCTCAAAGCAGATCTGCGCGTAGCGGGCATAGGCCGCCACCACGTCACGATTTTCCCAGCCGCCTATCTCCTGCATCGCCATGGGCATGTCGAAGTGGAACAGCGTGATAAACGGCGTGATGCCCTGCTCAAGCAGTTCGTCGAACACCTGATTGTAAAAGTCTACCGCCTGCGGATTCACTTCACCGATACCGTCGGGAATCAGGCGCGCCCAGCTAATCGACGTGCGAAAGCTGTTATGGTTCAACTGCTTTAACAGCTGAATGTCCGATTTCCAGTGCTGGCAGAATGTCGAGGTATCCTGCGGACCGACACCCTCATGAAAACGGTTTGGCTCATTGGCATACCAGCGATCCCAGGTGGTTTCGCCCGCTCTTTCGCCCTCGGTTTGCAGCGCGGAGCTGGCGCTTCCCCACCAAAAGTTATCGGGAAATGAATATTTCATGATGCTTCCTCTTTGACTTAGCGACTGGCGGTTTCAGCGACGCCGACGGTGGCCTGCGCTTTCTGTTCTTCAGTTTTCATCAAAGAACGTTCATAGGCACGCAGGAACGGCAGATACATCAACGCTGACATCACCATACAAATAACGCACATAACCACCGGGCTAAAGGCCCAGTTTGCCGCCCACGACGCCCCAATGGGTGCGGGTGTTGTCCACGGCGTAAGGGAAACCACCTGCGCCAGCCAGCCGAGTCGGGTGGCCGCATAAGCCAGGCACGCATTCACCAGCGGCACGAACACGAACGGAATAAACAGCATCGGGTTCATGATGATCGGCGCGCCAAACAGGATGGGTTCGTTGATGTTAAAGAAGCTGGGCACCACGCCCATTTTGCCGATGGTACGCAGATGGGTCACGCGGCTACGCAGCAGCAGGAAGGCCAGCGGCAGGGTGGAACCCACGCCGCCAATCAGCAGGTAGTGATCCCAGAAGCCTTGCAGATAAACGTGCGGCAACGCCGCGCCCGCCGCCAGAGCCGCCTGGTTTGCGGAGAGGTTTGCCATCCAGAACGGGTTCATAATGCCGGTCACAATCAGCGAGCCGTGGATACCCGCGAACCAGAAGATCTGGCACAGCAGCACGGAGAGCAGAATGGCTGGCAGGGAGTCTGATGCGGAGACCAGCGGTTCCAGCAGGTGCATAATGGCCTGCGGGATAATCATGCCGGTTTGCGCTTCGATAAACAGGTTCAACGGATGCAGCGTACCGATCACCACCATGACCGGGATCAGGATTTCAAACGAGCGCGCCACGCCTGTCGGCACCTCTTTAGGCAAACGGATCGTAACCTTGTTCTCCTTGAGCCATGCGTAAACACGGGTGGAGTAAATAGCGGTAATCAGCGCGGTAAAAATCCCCTGGCCCGATAAGTACTGGGTAGAGATTTTGCCGTCGGCATACGGTGCAGCTACCAGCAGAAACGCCATAAACGCCAGCAGGCCGGACATCACCGGATCGAGGTTAAACTGGCGGCCCAGGCTTGCCCCAATGCCCACCGAGATAAAGAACGTCATCACGCCCATACTGAGGTTAAACGGCAGCATCAGCTGTTCGCGGTAGGTCTGTGAGAAATCCAGCCAGCCGCGGGCAAAACTGTTGGTGGTATCCGCCGAGAACGGCGGGAAGATGAAGACCAGCATAAACGAGCCGATAATCATGAACGGCAGTGCTGCGGTAAAGCCGTCACGAATCGCAATCACGTACTTTTGCTGCCCGAGCTTTGCCGCCAGCGGGGTAATGGACTGCTCAATAACAGCAACCATGGATTGGTATAACGAACTCATGAGAACACCTTCTTAGTGTGCCGCTTCGATAAGCGACAGAGCGTAGTCCAGCACCTTATCGCCGCGCTGCATGCCGTAGTCCATCATGTCGATGGCCTGAACCGGAATACCCTGCGTGGCAGCCTTGTCTGCGAGTGTTTTTAACATGTATTTAACTTGCGGTCCGAGAAGCACGACCTGATAGTGCGGAAACTGCGTATCAAATTCGGATACGCCATACGCATCAATCTTCACCGGAAGACCACGTTCTTCCGCCGCGTCGACCATTTTCCTCACCAAAAGGCTGGTGGACATCCCGGCAGAGCAGCACAGCATAATCTTGAACATCGACAACCATCCTCTAAATGTAAAAAGTTATTGCGGAGATGATTGGACATCATACGGAAACCGGTTTCCATTTATAAAAGACAGAAGTGTGACAACTATCAAAATCCATTACTTACAAGGCTAATTATCAGGATGGCGATCACATTATTTGGCGCTTTTTACATCAAAATGAGTGGAAACGGAAAATCGGTTTCCATGGAAAACGGAAACGGATATACTCCTGATTGGCTATAATGTGAGCCGCAGGGGTAATGGAATTTGCAGGGACCGGTGGTGCCTGTCAGGGGAGAGAGATGTCTACAATCAACGATGTATCACGTCTGGCCGGGGTGTCCAAAGCCACGGTATCACGGGTGTTGAGTGGGTCGCGCGGTGTAAAGGAAGCCAGCCGTCAGGCCGTTTTAAAAGCGGTTGATGAGCTGAACTATCGGCCCAACGTTATTGCACAGTCGCTGCTGAGCCAGACCACCGGCTGCATCGGTGTGATTTGTGCGCAGGATAATATTAACCAGACCACCGGTTATCTCTATGCGCTGGAAAAACATCTCAGCCAGCATCAAAAGCATCTGTTGCTTCGCTTTGCCAATACTAAAGCCGAGGTGATGAATGCCCTTGATGAACTCTCCTGCGGACTCTGTGATGACATCCTGATTATCGGCGCGCGTTTCCCGCTGAATATTGAACAGGATAACGTCATTCTGGTGGATTGCATGGAGTCGGATAATGCCAACAGTATCCAGTATGACCATGCTTTTGCAGCGGAAACCGCCTGTAACTTCCTGACCAGTCAGGGGCGCCGCCAGATTGCGTTAATTCACCCGCAGGGCAGCGGCTTTGCCGATCAGGTTCTGCTGGGTTATAAACATGCGCTCGAAAAAAATTTCCTGCCTTTTAACCGCAACCTGGTCTTTATGGACGCCACGTCGTCCTCGGTTGCCCTGCAGGAACTGCTCAATAACGCGAGCACGCTGAACTTCAACGCGCTCCTGGTGGCGGATGAACAGGAAGCACAGCGCGTGATCCCGCAACTGCAGGCGTTTAATAAATCGGTTCCGGAGGACATCATGGTGTTCAGCCTGGCCGGTTCGTTACATTTGCCGGGAATCCCGGTGATTCCGGCCATTGAGTACTCGATGGATGCCATGGCGGCGCGGATTGTCAGCTGGCTAAATGAAAAAACGCAGATGCTGGGCGCGTATGTTCTGCGCGGGGATCTCATTATTCCGGATGTGCGTAAGCGGTAAACAAGGAGCGTGAAGCGCGGGCTTCACGCTTAATAATCCTCCATACAGTCAACCTTTCCCACGGCCTCCCAGTAGTTATCCAGGTTATCGCGTTCCATCGCCAGGACAGCATTTTTAATCAGCAATTGGTTCGCCTCTGATGACATAATCATGGCCCGCCATGCTTTATCAGACTGCTTACTCTGTGGTGAACACACTTTTTTCACATCCTTCATGATCATCTCTCTCATTTTTGCCTCTTTGGCCGGATCGATCTTCTCCTGTGCATGAACGAACGCCGCGAAGAGCAGACAAACAATGAGACAAAACAGATGTGCAGCTTTCATAGAACCCCCGAAAAAAACACGCGTTGCTCCCTGAAATATATAGTTACATTCACCGTTCTGGTTCAAGCCGAAAGTATGATTTTTCACGCGCATCGGTATGAGACCTTTTAAGCGTAGCCGCACTTTTTAGTAAACATGATGACCCGGTAAAAAAATGTTTCTGTGCCGTGGTCGACGATGCTCTGGTTGGGTTTAGTGTCTGTATCGACGGGATTTTATGCCCGAAAATAAGACGTGTTGGTGGCGATAAAGCTGTGCGATAGTGTGGGAGCGATAACCAAAAGGAGCACCCTATGCAGCTGAACATTACCCATCAGGTCACCCCTCAGGATAAAGAAGAATTGTTGACGGGCCTGCGTGCCTATAACGCGCAGTTTCTGGATTTAGCCAACTTTGGTGGCGACATTGCTGTTTATGCACGCGATGAGAAAGGCGTCCTGCTCGGAGGATTAATCGGGACGCGCAAAGGCGATTGGTTGAATATCGATTTTCTGTGGGTCAGCGAAGGTGCGCGGGGTTCCGGGTTGGGTAGCCAGGTGATTAGCGCCGCAGAAGAAGAGGCCCGGCGCCAGGGTTGCCGTCATGCGCTGGTGGACACTGCCAGTTTTCAGGCACGCCCGTTTTACGAGAAACAGGGATATGCGCTGCAATTGTCCTTACAGGACTATCCACATGAAGGCATGCAGCGTCACTATCTGTCTAAACGACTCTGACCGCCTAAACCCGCGCCGATGACCGCCAGAGCATGTTTGACAATGATTTCAGGCGAGAGCGCATTCAGCCTCTCGTCATTGCGCATCCGCGAGAAAGGCACCAGTACCAGACTCAGCAGGGTGGTGAACAGCAGCTCAGGCGCAAGATCCCGGTTCAGTTGCCCCTCCTGCTGCCAGCGTTTGATCGTGGCCAGCGTTGCCTGATATTTCTCATCCCCAAACCGTGCATGCAGGTGCGTGCGAAGGACAGGCATTTCACCAATGACCTCCTGCATCCACAGTGGCGCAAACCAGTGATGTTGTTCTGCCAGTTCGGCCAGCACGGTAACCATCTGCGTCAATGCCTTAACCGGCGAATCAGCATGTTCGACGAAAATGGTGCCAATTTTGCTGCGTAATGGCAGAAATCGCTCCTCGATCATGGCATCAAGCAGCTGCTCTCTGGAATTGAAATAGTAATGCAGCATCGCAGGCGTCACGCCCGCCTCTTTGGCGATGGCATTCAGCGAAGTATTGGCGATCCCCTGACGGGAAAAGAGGTTCAGGGCGATATCCAGAAGCTGTTCGCGGCTGGCGGTTGCCCGCTTTCCCCCGCGTGGGCGACCTGGACGGCGTGGTTCAGAATTATCTCTTAGTGCTGACATGCTATCGGGATCCCTTGATCTTACGCATCACTTAGATGAATATTAATTATCTAATTAATTAATTTCAAGTGGTGTCTTATGGCGTCTGATTCTTCGACTCACTCGACCGCCGGACAAAAAGCACCGTCCATCCGACTGCTGTTCAGTGCGTTGCTGCTGGTGATGCTGTTATCTGCCCTCGATCAGACCATTGTGTCGACGGCATTACCCACCATCGTCGGTGAACTGGGCGGGCTGGATAAGCTCTCCTGGGTGGTGACCGCCTATATTCTCAGTTCCACCATTGTTGTGCCGCTGTACGGTAAATTTGGCGATCTGTTTGGCCGCAAGATTGTGCTGCAAATCGCCATTGTCCTGTTTCTGGTGGGGTCGGCCCTGTGCGGCCTGGCGCAAAACATGACGCAGCTGGTGCTGATGCGCGCGCTGCAAGGGCTGGGGGGTGGCGGCCTGATGGTCATTAGCATGGCCGCCGTTGCCGATGTAATCCCCCCTGCGGAGCGTGGTCGCTACCAGGGCTTATTCGGCGGCGTGTTTGGCCTGGCAACGGTTATCGGGCCACTGGTAGGTGGGTTTATCGTCCAGCACGCGTCCTGGCGCTGGATATTTTATATCAATCTGCCGCTGGGGCTGTTTGCTCTGCTGGTTATCGGCGCCGTATTCCATAGCAGCGCTAAACGCAGCAAACATGAAATCGACTTTCTGGGGGCGTTTTACCTCAGCATGGCGTTGCTGTGCATCATCCTGTTCACCTCGGAAGGGGGGACGATACGCCCGTGGAACGACCCGCAACTGTGGTGCATTCTGGCGTTTGGCCTGACGGGGATTGCCGGATTTATTTATGAAGAGCGTCTGGCGTGGGAGCCTATTATTCCGCTGTCGCTCTTCCGCGACCGCAGTTTTCTGCTGTGTAGCCTGATTGGCTTTATCATCGGGATGTCGCTGTTCGGTTCGGTGACGTTCCTGCCGCTCTATCTGCAGGTGGTGAAAGACGCCACGCCAACAGAGGCGGGTTTGCAACTGATCCCCTTGATGGGCGGGCTGTTGCTCACCTCGATTATCAGCGGACGCATTATCAGCCACACCGGGAAGTATCGCCTGTTCCCCATTCTTGGCACCCTGCTGGGCGTGGTAGGCATGGTATTACTGACGCGGATATCCATTCATTCCCCTACGTGGCAGCTTTATCTGTTTACCGGCGTGCTGGGGATGGGACTGGGGCTGGTGATGCAGGTGCTGGTTCTGGCCGTGCAGAACAGCGTCTCTGCCAGTCAGTATGGCGTGGCGACATCCGGTGTAACGCTGTTTCGTTCCATAGGCGGCGCTATCGGTGTGGCGCTGTTTGGCGCGGTGTTCACCCATGTATTGCAATCCGGCCTGCTGGAGCGACTGCCTGAAGGGGCCGAATTGCCGCGCGAGCTGAATCCAGTGGCGATTCACCATCTTCCCGACACCCTGCGCCTGGCTTATCTGGATGCGTTTGGTTCTGCCATCCACGCCGTGTTTATTATGGCGGCGGGGATTATGGTGCTGGCCTTTGTGCTGTCGTGGTTTTTGCGTGAATCACCGTTACGCCGGGGGACATCGGACGGCGCGGGAGAACCTCATTCATCGCACCGTTAATCACATATATCTTTTTCGTCTGGTTAGTTCTTTTTCGTTTTTTCGCGTAGCGCTTCGTTGCCGATATAGTCATGAAAACGTTTATGAAAAGGACAGGGCGGATGAAATATCGAATCGGCGTATTACTGATTGCAGGCCTGCTGCTGGCGGGCTGCGATCGGGACGGCAATGATGCAAAACACATTAAAGTTGGCGTAATCAATGGCGCTGAGCAGGACGTGGCAGAGGTGGCTAAAAAAGTCGCCAAAGAGAAATTCGGTCTCGACGTAGAACTGGTCGGTTTCAGTGGCTCCCTGTTGCCAAACGACGCGACCGATCACGGCGAGCTGGATGCAAACGTCTTCCAGCACCGTCCTTTCCTTGCCGAAGACAATAAAGCCCATGATTACAAACTGGTGGCGGTAGCGAACACCTTTGTCTTCCCGATGGCAGGCTATTCCCGCAAGATTAAATCCGTGTCCGATCTGAAAGAGGGGGCGACGGTTGCCATCCCGAATGATCCGACCAATCTGGGCCGGGCGTTACTGCTGTTACAAAAAGAGAAGCTGATTAGCCTGAAGCCCGACGTGGGTCTGCTTCCCACGGCGCTGGATATTACCGCCAATCCGCATCACCTGAAGATTATGGAGCTGGAAGGCGCGCAACTGCCGCGCGTGCTCGACGATCCTAAGGTCGATGTGGCTATCATTAGTACCACCTATCTTCAGCAAACGGGCCTGTCACCGGTTCATGACAGCGTCTTTATCGAAGATAAAAACTCGCCTTACGTAAACATTATTGTGACGCGGGAGGAAAATAAAGACGCTGAAAACGTGAAGGAATTCATTCAGTCCTATCAGTCACCGGAAGTGGCGAAAGCAGCCGAGAAAATCTTTAACGGCGGCGCGGTGCCGGGCTGGTAAATGTTGGCCCGATTTCATCGATCATTGCCCAAATGACCACATCGTAAAGAGAAGACCGGGGTTATTCTTGAGTCATACCCGACTGGAGGAGTGACCATGAACATTACCCAAATTCGCAATGCGACCCAGATTATTAGCTATGCAGGAAAACGTTTTCTGATTGACCCGATGCTGTCGCCTAAAGGTGCGTGGCCGGGTTTCCCGGGAACGGCGCATGCTGACAGACGCAATCCGATGGTCGATCTCCCTTTCGGGGTCGATAAAATTGTCGATGTTGATGCAGTTATTGTGACCCATACTCATGAGGATCACTGGGACCAGGCGGCGATTGACCTGATTGGCAAAGATAAGCCTGTTTTCGTTCAAAATGGCAGTGATGCTGCTCTCCTGCGTTCGCAAGGTTTTACCCGGGTGACGATCATGACGGATGATCTCACCTTTGGTGATATCCGCATAAGCAAAACCCACGGGGGACAACACGGCACCGATCGCGCATATGCGGTTCCGGCGCTGGCGGAGCTACTGGGCGAAGCCTGTGGCGTAGTCTTGCGACATCCGGACGAAAAAACGCTGGCCATCGTGGGTGACACGGTCTGGCGTAAAGCGGTGGCGGATGAACTGCAGGCCATCCAGCCTGACGTTGTGGTCCTTAATACCGGCTATGCGCACGTGATTGGCTTTGGGCCTATCATCATGGGACAGGAAGATGTGCTAAACGTCCATTTTCTGCTGCCAGAGGCCACGATTGTTGCCACACACATGGAAGCGGTTAATCACTGTCTGCTCACCCGGCGTGCCCTTCGTGACTATGTCGACGCTAACCAGATAAGTGATAAAGTCGCTATTCCATTAGACGGTGAAACCGTTCACCTTTAATCCTCTGAAGGGAAGGGAGATCAGATGAAGCTGACGAACGTCGCCATTGTCGCGGTAGACGGATTTAGTCCGTTTCACTACTCCGTTCCCTGCATTCTTTTTGGTGAAACGGTCGCCGAAGAAAAGCGCTTTAATGTGCTGATATGCGCCGAAAAACCCGGAATAATGACCTCCCAGGATGGATTCTCCCTGCACGCGACACAGGACTTTTCTGCCCTCGCGCAGGCCGATATTGTCGTGGTGCCCTACTGGCAGCATGTGCTGGAACGCCCACCCCAAATGCTGCTGGACAGCCTGAACCAGGCCCGGCAAAACGGTGCAGAGATTGTCGGGCTATGCCTGGGGGCCTTTGTGTTGGGCTATGCTGGCCTGCTGGAGGGGAAACGCGCGGCGACGCACTGGGAATTTGAGCGCCCGTTCCAGTCGCTTTTCCCAAACGTGCAGCTGGATATCAACGCCCTCTACGTAGATGACGATCGCCTGATCACCTCTGCGGGCACTGCGGCGGCGCTCGATTGTTGTCTGTACATTATTCGCCAGCGTTTTGGCAGCATGGTAGCGAACCAGATTGCCCGTCGAATGATTGTTCCTCCGCACCGCGAAGGTGGGCAGGCGCAATTTATTGCGCAGCCGGTTCCGGAAAACACCCGCGATGCGCGAATAAACCGCCTGATTGATTATCTGCAACGCCATATTCATGAGCCGCATAATCTGGACTCGCTGGCAGCGGTGGTCTCAATGAGCCGCCGCACCCTGACCCGCCACTTTGTGAAAGCGACAGGAATGACCGTTGCCGACTGGCTCACCGCTGAACGCCTGCGCCGCAGCCAGATCCTGCTGGAAGCAGGTAGCCTGCCCATTGAGAACGTGGCCGAACAGGTGGGCTTTGCCTCGGCGGTGACCTACCGGCAGCAGTTCAAATCGCGTTTCGGCGTCAGCCCCGCCGAGTGGCGAAAGACGTTTCGCAACGCCTCATCCTGAAGGGAATGAAGGGTTCATCTAAGCTGCTGCAACCGCGTTTCCCCGTCCTCCATCGACAGCTGATAAAGCGAAAAGGCGCAGTGCTTTTCGATAAGTTCTGCCAGTTCGGGTGAGTGGCTGGTGAGCCAGATTTGCGAGTAACGGCTGGCCTCGGCAATCAGGCTCGCCAGTGCGGGCAGCATTTGCGGATGCAGGCTATTTTCTGGTTCGTTAAGGGCGATAAATGCCGGCGGGCGAGGGCTTAACAGGGCCACCGCCAGGCACAGAAAACGTAGCGTGCCGTCGGAAAACTCGGCGGGCTCGAGCGGACGGCTTAATCCTTCGCGCTGCATCATCATGCGAAAACGGCCATCGCTATTGTCGCTGTAAAATATGCAGCCGGGAAAAGCCTGATCCAGAATACGCATCAGCAGCAGTTCGTCGCCAATTTCAACAATGGTCTGGAAAGCGGCCGCCAGGTTTGCACCGTCGCTGGCAAGGACCGGCGAGCGAAAGCCGACCTGTGGGGCTCGCATCGCCGAGCCGGAGGAGACGGAGAATTCGTGATAGAAACGCCAGTTGCGCAGCGATTCGCGCATCTGCGACACCTCCGGATACAGATGCGGTTCACCCAATTGTCCAAACACGGATTCGTTCTCATACAGCGTGCCGCTGTGGGTCACTTTTTCATGGTGGACGTTATTGAGGAACACCGTCTGATTCTTGCGTTGCATCAGGCGGGCAGAGGGGCGGCGATGCTGATTGCTCAGCCAAATCGACTCTTCTTTGATGACCGGGTCGAGGTTGAACTGCGAGGGATAGGGCAACTTTTCGACGAAACCGACCTGCAGCTCGTACTCATACGTATCGGATTCTACCGCCAGTGACATGCGCCGTAGCTGATCGCTGCGCGATTTCCCCGCCCAAAAAACCTTAAGGATGCCCCCTTCGTTTGCCAGCGCCTGCGAAAATTGCCCCTGAGCCGCGCTGTGCATCAGATGAATGGCTTTATAAATATTCGATTTACCGCTGCCGTTAGGGCCAAACACGATATTGAGCTGTGTCAGCTCCAGAGACTGGCGGCGAATCGAGCGGTAGTTTTCAATATGCAGCGTTTTGATCATCAGGGGCACCCGCAGTTGTCTTATAACCCTGTATATAATGCCAGTATTTTTAAAAAAAGCCTAAAAAAAGACGACAGTGAGGGTGTCGTCTAAGGGTGCTACCTGTACGGACCCTTCGGGCAAGGGGCCTTCGCGTTATGAAGCCTTAACTGATGGCGAGCCGTAACCCGAGCTCATCGGGATAGGGATCAAAGTAGTTCTGCGTCAGCAGATAGTTATCCGGATGCTCTGCCAGATAGTGCTTCAGCAGGGTCAACGGCGCGAGGATCGGCAACAGCCCCGCACGGTAATTCAGAATCACCTGGCGTAGCTCAGAACGCTGGCGGGCGTTGAGCTTTTCACGGAAATAGCCCTGAATATGCATCAGGACGTTAGTGTGATTTTTACGCGATGCAGGCTGTTTCAGGATCGCCATTAACTTATCGCGATACGCCACAAAGAAGGCGTCGAGATCTTTCCACTCATGAAGCGATGCGACAAAGGGGCCGATTTCACGGTATGCGCGCTGATTGTGCGCCAGCAGTTGTAGCTTGTAGCGGCTGTGGAAGGCCAGCAGGGCACCGCGCGTCAGCCCTTTTGCGCGAATGGCGTTCAGTTCATGCAGGGCAAATATGCGGGCAATAAAGTTCTCGCGCAGCACCGGATCGTGCAGGCGTCCGTCTTCTTCCACCGGTAGCCACGGATATGCTTCCATCAACGCTGCGGTGAAGGTCCCCACCCCAACTTTGCTACCCTGATTACCCTTTTCATCATACTGACGTACGCGCTCCATGCCACAGCTTGGAGACTTAGCGCAGACGATAAAGCCGTCATAATGGGCGATAGTGGGCAGATATTTCGCCGTAAAATCAGTCATTTTATCGGTAACGTCATCATGCGGTGCGTGAGTAAAACGCATCTGGATATCGCCCACGGTCGTTTTCACCAGGCGCAGTGCCGGACGCGGAACCGGCAGGCCGATGGCCATCTCCGGACAGACGGGTTTGAAGGTGACCCGTTTTGCCAGAGCATCCATCACGAACCCCATTCGTTTATGGCCGCCGTCAAAGCGCACGGCCGATCCGGTCAGGCATCCGCTGATGCCGAGTACGGGCTGATTGTTCATGAGACGCTCCTCAGGAGATCTGTTTTGTGGCGATAAAAACAGTATAGCTAAAACTTACACAAATGTGATTGTTTGTCTAAGTTTTGGAGGGTTTAATTTTATATGTTCAGTTTAAACAGAGGGATAGGCGTTAAAAAAAAGCGCTTAACAGAGGGTGTTAAGCGCCAGACAATATCAGCTGCCTTTATAGGTGGAATAACCGTACTGGCTTAACAGCAGAGGAATGTGCAGTTTTTCGTTTGTGCGGGTCACGGTGAACTGAACCGGGATCTCCGGGAAGAAGGATTCCAGTTTCTGGCTCTGGAAGTAATCGTGGGTTTTGAATGTCACTTTATAGACACCCGGCTGCATGTCCTGATCCTGCGGATACAAGGATTTGATTCTGCCGTCAGCGTCGGTTTTGCCACTCGCAACCGACGTCCAGTTATTCTGCTGCTGTTTTTCCAGCGTTACGGTGACGTCAGGAGACGGCAGCCCGGTTTGCTGATTCAGAATATGAACACTTAATGTACCCGCCGGTGCGCTAAATGCCGCCGGAACCATTGCAAGAGAAGAAAGAATAATAAGGCCAGAGAGTTTATTCACGTTGATGTCCTGTCAGATTAAATCACAGGAGAAAATCTAGCAGGTTGATTGCGAAAGAATATTCAACTTTTCGTGATAAATGCCGCAGCCCTGTTTTACAGGGCCACCACTTCAAGGGAAATGACCTGCTCGCGCCATTTATCGATCTGTTTTTTCCGCGTGACCGTGAGCTTGCCGCTGGTCACTAATAGCCATTTGCGACCAGCAAATATTTCGGGCGCCAGCGCCGCAGGTGTCCCGGGCAGGACATCAACGCGGTGGCCTTGTCCGGTACGTTTTAGCGCTTCCAGCCAGACTTCACACGCGTCGGTTAATTGCCAGCCGGTAATAAGATAATTATCACCCGGGGCTTTGCGATCGCCTTCCAGACAAAATGAGGTGTAGGAAATAATAATGCCGTCCAGGACTTCGCGCAGCGTCATCATGGCGGGAATATTCGCCGATAAACTGCTACGCAGAGGGCGTAATACATCAGTCACTAATTCCGGACGGGGATATTCACGGCCTGCGTCATATATCATCTGGCGCAAGGACTCTATTTTCCCCTCTTTCAGGCGCTGGAGCATGGACTCTTGCAAGGTGATCCAGTTATTGGTCCGCTGCTTACCGGGACGTTCGAGCAACGGTTTAACTTGCCCAATCGGCACGCCTTTTTTCACCCAGTCGAGAATGCGCTGAGCCTGCTTAATATCCTCGTCGCTGTAAAGACGATGACCGCCATCGGTGCGCAAGGGTTTCAGCAAACCATAGCGGCTCTGCCAGGCACGAAGCGTGGTGGCATTGATACCGCAAAGCCTGGCAAACTCGCCGATGGAATAAGACATGGATGACGCCCGCTAAAAAAAAGATAAGTCTTAATATACTACGAATATTCATCCCTTGAGTGAAGCCGGTGCCGCGTGCACTACACTTAACATCCAAGGTTCACTGGAAAGGAGTTCTTATGAAGTTATGGCCCGTTTTGACAGGCGTCGCGATCTCCCTCGCGCTGGTAGCCTGTAAATCACCCACCCCGCCTAAAGGGGTTCAACCTATTACTGATTTTGATGCCGGACGTTATTTAGGCAAATGGTATGAGGTCGCACGTCTGGAAAATCGCTTTGAGCGTGGGCTTCAACAGGTGACAGCGACCTACGGCAAGCGTAGCGATGGCGGTATCAGCGTGCTGAACCGGGGCTACGATCCGGTGAAAAATAAGTGGAATGAGAGCGAAGGTAAGGCCTATTTCACCGGCAAGCCCACGACGGCCGCGCTGAAAGTCTCTTTCTTTGGCCCGTTTTACGGCGGTTATAACGTGATTGCGCTTGATGATAAATATCAGTACGCGCTGGTCAGTGGACCGAATCGCGATTACCTCTGGCTCCTGTCGCGTACGCCGAATATGCCGGACGCGGTGAAGCAAGATTACCTGAATATCGCAAAAGGGTTGGGGTTCCGCGTCGACCAGCTGGTGTGGGTAAAACAGTAAGAAAGGGCGCAACGATATTCGTGCTTTTTTCGTAGGGCAATGTCGTTGCGCGTAGATAGACTTCCGTTTAAGGCCAAACGGGAGATCACGAGATGAACTGGCAACCTTTTCGCGGGCACGCGCCCGGTAATATGACGATTTATAGCGCGTCATTTCCGGACGTGAGCGACCAGTGGCCGATGAAAGATGACGTCACCAGAGAAATTAATGCGCTCAATCAGGTGATGAAAAACGATCCAGCGCTTATGCCGCCTCGCATTGTCGAGAACAGCGACGGCCAGGCCACGCTGGTTCCTCAGCATGCCTGGTCCGGCAAGGTGTTTGAGACACGTCCTGCGCTGGCGGCCTGGCGCGCCAGACTGGTGCCCTCCGCCCTGGCGCTCTTTGTGGTACAAAATCCCCTTGAAGACCGTCTCCCCGACGGCTCCCGAATGGACAGTGAAAGCCGTCAGTGGTTTATTCACGCGAATGACGCCATTGGCGTGCGCTCTCGCGCACGGGTGCTGGCGGCGCTGGTGGATAAATATATTCGTAACGATATCGACAGCGACTGGATAAGCCTGGCGAGCGGAGCGGCCATTCCCGTGCTGGAAGCGCTACAAAACGCGAAGCTGGACGGACAACGGGTGCATCTCACGCTGGTGGATGACGACGCGGTTGCCCTGCGCTGGGCTGAAACCATGGCGGCCCAGCAGGGGCTGGACGTGGGCGAACAACTGACGCTGTTAAAGCGCCATCTGGTGCATCATATGATTCGTCACGACGATCTGCTGCTGGAACTGGGTGAGCATCAGGCTGAGCTTGTGGATGCGCTGGGGATCTTTGAATATTTTAACGACGCCGATGCGGTGATTTTCCTGCGACGCGCCATGCGTCTGGTAAAACCGGGCGGCGCAGTGATTATTTCCAACATGCTCACCACCAGCCCGCAGATCGATTTTCTGATGCGCTGTATCGGCTGGGACCCTATATTTCCGCGCACCCTTCAGCAATTGCAGGATATTCACCTTGCGGCGGGTGTGCCGGTGGATGATGTCAGCGTGGTGGTCCCGAAAGATGGAGTGTATGCGGTAATGGAAATACGCGTGCCAGGGTAATGGGGTCGTATTGAGTTCATCGCGTCTGTTATGCATGTCGAATGGCTTCACAGCCCTGCAAAATAAATGATGTGAGAAATTACACATTATCAATTTACTGTTTTACGTTATTTAACAACGAGGCCGTATTGGGCGTGGCGTTATATTTAATTACAGAATAAGCGTACGTTCTTATTAATTGTACAGGGCGCTCAGCCATTAAAAAATAATGAAGGATAGACAGTGAATGGGTTTTGAAAAGTGAGAATGATAATAAGATTAATTTAATTGATTAAAGCAATTTTGGCGGAAGATCACAGGAGTCGAACCTGCCCGGGACCGCTGGCGGCCCCAACTGGATTTGAAATCCAGCCACCTCACCGGAGATGACGATCTTCCGCGCCTGCATTGCTACATGGAGGCGGGCGCATTATAGCTACTTTCAATCGTTTACCCCATCCCTCCGTGCGTTTTTTTCACCTCTCTTTTGACCTGGATGAGTATGTTTAGGTTAAATCCTAAGAAAATCCTCAGGTTACCTTTTTGCTCGGTGAGTTTTACCGCGATCACAAAAAAGAAGAAACGTAAGTTAGTAACCAGAAAACGCAATACACGCCCTCGAAACAATGGTTTAAAAACACGGTAACCGGTCTCTGCGCCCCTACAGCGTCAAAGGATAAGAAAAAATGAAGAGCGAAGTGTTATCTGTTAAGGAAAAGATTGGCTACGGCATGGGTGATGCCGCCAGCCATATCATCTTTGATAACGTCATGTTGTATATGATGTTTTTCTATACCGATATCTTCGGTATCCCCGCTGGCTTTGTCGGCACCATGTTTCTGCTGGCGCGCGCGCTGGATGCGATTTCGGACCCGTGTATGGGCCTGCTGGCCGACCGCACGCGCAGCCGCTGGGGGAAATTCCGTCCGTGGATCCTGTTTGGTGCCATCCCGTTTGGCCTTGTCTGCGTGCTGGCGTACACCACGCCGGACCTCAGCCTGAACGGAAAAATGGTCTATGCCGCCGTCACCTATACGCTGCTGACGCTGCTTTATACGGTGGTTAACATCCCGTATTGCGCACTTGGTGGCGTTATTACGAATGACCCGACGCAACGTATCTCCCTGCAGTCGTGGCGCTTCGTGCTGGCGACGGCGGGGGGCATGCTCTCCACGGTACTGATGATGCCGCTGGTTAAGCTGATTGGCGGTGACGATAAAGCCCTCGGTTTTCAGGGCGGGATTGCCGTGCTGTCGATTGTAGCGTTCCTGATGCTGGCGTTCTGCTTCTTCACCACCAAAGAACGTATTCAGGTGCCGCCAAGCACCACCTCCATGCGTGAAGATCTGCGCGACATCTGGCAAAACGATCAGTGGCGCATCGTCGGCGTGCTCACCATCCTTAACATCCTTGCCGTCTGCGTACGCGGAGGCGCGATGATGTATTACTGCACCTGGATTATGGGATCGCCGGAAATCTTCGTTGCGTTCCTGACCACCTACTGCGTCGGCAACCTGATTGGTTCGGCGCTGGCGAAGCCGCTGACCGACTGGAAATGCAAAGTCAGCGTCTTCTGGTGGACCAACGCGGCGCTGGCGGTCCTGAGCGTGGCGATGTTCTTCGTGCCGATGAATGCCAACCTGCTTATGTTCTGCTTTATCTTCGTTATTGGCGTCCTGCACCAGCTGGTCACGCCGATCCAGTGGGTCATGATGTCTGACACCGTCGATTACGGTGAGTGGACCAACGGTAAGCGCCTGACCGGGATCAGTTTTGCAGGCACGCTGTTTGTGCTGAAGCTGGGTCTGGCACTGGGAGGGGCATTGATTGGCTGGATGCTGGCCGGCGGGGGTTATGACGCTGCGGCCAAAGTGCAAAACAGCGCGACCATTACCATCATCATTGCCCTGTTCACGCTGGTTCCGGCGGCGTGCTACCTGGTGAGCGCGGTCGTGGCAAAACGTTACTACACGCTGAAAACCCCTTTCCTGCTCAAAATCATGGCCGAACTGGCAGAAGGCGCGCACCGCAACGCGCAGGATTTTGAACACCCGACGGTCAGCAAAGAATTTCAGAACTAAGAGGACGATAAGATGAAAATCAGTGACGGAAACTGGCTCATTCAACCGGGTCTGAATGTGACCTACCCGGTCCAGGTATTCGACGTAGAGCAGCAGGGTAATGACCTGGTCGTCTATGTCGCGCCGCGCGATGTACGCGAACGCACCTGGCAGCTGGACACATTGATGTTTACGGTTCGCCTTTTTGCGCCGCAGGAAGGGATTGTCGGGGTGCGAATCGAGCATTTTCAGGGCGCGTTGAACAACGGCCCGCATTATCCGTTAAACGTGCTGAAAGAGGTCAACGTTCAGATTGAAAATAACGCCGAGTATGCCGAGCTGAAAAGCGGCAACGTGAGCGTGCGGGTAACCAAAGGTGAGGTCTGGGCGCTGGATTTCCTGCGTAACGGCCAGCGCATTACCGGTAGCCAACTGAAAAATAACGGTTACGTGCAGGATGGCAATACCGACCGCCAGTATATGTTCGAACGTCTGGATTTGGGCGTGGGCGAAACGGTTTATGGGCTGGGCGAGCGCTTTACCGCGCTGGTGCGCAACGGGCAGACGGTCGAAACCTGGAATCGCGACGGCGGCACCAGCACTGAACAGTCGTATAAAAACATCCCGTTCTATCTGACCAACCGCGGCTACGGCGTGCTGGTGAATCATCCGGAGAACGTGTCGTTTGAAGTGGGTTCAGAAAAAGTCTCTAAAGTGCAGTTCAGCGTTGAAGGCGAGCATCTGGAATATTTTGTTATCGATGGCCCGACGCCAAAAGAGGTCCTGAACCGTTATACGCAATTCACAGGTCGCCCGGCGCTGCCGCCTGCCTGGTCGTTCGGCCTGTGGCTAACCACCTCGTTTACCACGAATTACGACGAGGCGACGGTTAATAGTTTTATTGATGGCATGGCGGAGCGCGATCTGCCCCTGCACGTCTTCCATTTCGACTGCTTCTGGATGAAGGCTTTCCAGTGGTGTGATTTTGAATGGGATCCGGTCACCTTCCCCGATCCGGAAGGCATGATTCGCCGCCTGAAGGAGAAAGGCCTCAAAGTCTGCGTCTGGATTAACCCCTACATCGGGCAAAAATCCCCCGTGTTCAACGAGCTGAAAGAGAAAGGCTATCTGCTAAAACGCCCGGACGGTGCCGTATGGCAGTGGGATAAATGGCAGCCGGGTCTGGCGATTTATGACTTCACCAATCCGGACGCCCGTCAATGGTATGCCGATAAGCTAAAAGGGCTGGTAAACATTGGCGTCGACTGTTTTAAGACGGATTTTGGCGAGCGTATTCCCACGGACGTGAAGTGGTTTGATGGCGCTGACCCGCAGAAGATGCACAACCATTACGCCTATATCTATAACGAGCTGGTCTGGGATGTGCTGAAAGAGACGGTGGGCGAAGAGGAGGCGGTGTTGTTTGCACGCTCGGCGTCCGTGGGGGCACAGAAATTCCCGGTGCACTGGGGTGGGGACTGTTACGCCAACTACGAATCCATGGCGGAAAGCCTGCGTGGCGGCCTGTCGATTGGTCTGTCGGGCTTTGGTTTCTGGAGCCATGATATCGGCGGGTTCGAAAACACCGCGCCCGCGCATGTGTATAAACGCTGGTGCGCATTCGGGTTATTCTCCAGCCACAGCCGCCTGCACGGCAGCAAATCCTACCGTGTACCTTGGGCCTATGATGATGAGTCCTGCGACGTGGTGCGTCACTTTACGCAGCTTAAATGCCAGATGATGCCTTATCTGTATCGTCAGGCGGCGCTGGCCCGTGAAGTGGGCACCCCTATGCTGCGTGCCATGATGCTGGAATTCCCGGACGATCCGGCATGCGATTATCTTGATCGCCAGTACATGCTGGGTGAGGCCATTATGGTTGCGCCGGTCTTTAGCGAGGCGGGCGAAGTGCAGTTTTATCTGCCGGAAGGGCGCTGGACGCATCTGTGGCACAACGACGACGTGCAGGGGTGTCGGTGGCATAAACAGCAGCATGATTTCCAGAGTCTGCCCGTCTATGTTCGTGAGAATACGTTGCTGGCGCTGGGGAGTAATAACCAGAAGCCGGACTACGCCTGGAACGACGGCACGGCATTCCAGCTGTTTAACCTGGGCGAGGGCTGTACGGCAGTGAGCGAGGTCCCGGCTGCGGATGGCTCGGTAGCGTTCCGGTTAACGGCGACACGAAACGGCGAGACCCTGAGGGTGAAAGGGGAAGGCGAGGCGCGGAACTGGTCGATTTGTCTGCGTAATATTCAGCAGGTGACCAGCGTTCAGGGTGCATCCCATACGGGCAGCGAATGGGGAGTGGTGGTAAAACCTGAAGGCAACGAGCTGGTTATTCACCTTTAACTTGCTGCCTTGTTTGCCGGGTAAGCGACGCGACACGTCTTACCCGGCAAACAGATACAGTGGCTTCAGCGTATTGCCTGAACCTGGAGGCCCGATAAGCGAAGCGTCATCAGGCGGACTTTATGGCGCAGCCTGATACGGAGGTTGAGCCATGGCATTATTTGTTGCCTCGCCATTGACCACCGCCTGCGTGACGCGCTGTTTATCCATGTTTACCGCACTCAGTTTTCCGTTTACCGTCGGTTTCAGCGGCACTTTCGCCTGAAGTTGACCGCTGGCCGTCAGCTGGATGTTTCCGTCGCCGGCGATCGGTAAGGCTGGCCATCCCCATTGCTGCAACAGGTTAAGCGGCACGCCGCGACCATTCAGGCTGACGGTAGTGTGGCGCTGCGGCAGTTGAGAAACGGTCGCCGTAGCCTCCAGAATCCCCTTCTCGGTGAAGGCGCTCAGCTCGCTGATATTCACCGTAGAGGCATTCGCAGCGAGCGACAGCGAAGGCCGCCGCACGTCCACCCGATTAAACGTTGCCGCCGCGCCGTTCAGCGTGGCGTTTCCACCCCACACGCCCCACTGACGATCTTTTGCCAGCCGCAGATTCGCGCCGTAACCATCAAGCGAGGTGATCTGCCAGGGGAAGGTCGGATCGATGTCGATAACCAGGTTACGGCTCAGGCCGAATTTTTTTAGTACGACGCTGTTAAGCCATTCCGGTAACGGGTCCATCCACAGCGTTTTCCAGTTTTCTGGCAGGGTGTATTCCAGCCCGGCGACGGCGACATCGTCCAGCTCCAGCGCTTTGCCTTTACGCAACCAGTTGCCGGAGGTGCGCACCATGCCGCCCTCCCAGCGTGATGTAAACTGGCGCAGCGCGATCCCCTGCGGGGAGAACTCGGCATTGAAAATGGGATCGAAAAGGTGCAGTGAACCAAAGATAAATTCACTGGCGTTCATGGAGAGCCGCCCGTCCTGACTTTGCCAGTCGCCCTGCGTTAACGTCAGGTTCCGCAGGCTTAAATCGAGATCGGTGACCGCCCAGTCCGGCCCCTGCAGACGGGCATCAGTGACCTCCAGGCGGCCAATCTGCAAAGACGGCAGCGTAGCAATTGGGGCAAAGAACGCCTGCAGCGATTTGTCGCTTTGCAGACGGATATCGGTCAGACGCAGGGTATCAATTATCCAGCCGCCCTCTGCGTTGCGGCGTGCGTTGCCGGTGAGCGAGCCACGCGCCATATCAGCACCAACCGTGCTCAACACCACTTCCTGACCGTTGATTTCGCCCTGAATGAGCACGTTGCTGGCGGGGACACCATTGAGCGTCATCGAACCCGCGCTCATCTGAATCTGGGCTTTTTTGCCGAGCACGTTGCCCGCTTCGGGCTGCCACGGGCTCAGGCCGCCGGTGACTTTTTGCGCACTCAAATCCCAGGCCATATTAGGGCTATTGAAAGCCATATTTTTCAATTGCAGGCGATCGGCCTGGAAGGGAAGGGGCGCCGTTTCAGGGGAAAGATTGAGCGTCCCATCTACCAGCGTAATGGTATCCATGTGCATCGGATCGGTAATTTGACGGCTGCTCAGACCGAGATCGACTCTTTTGGCTACCAGCGTGGCAGGTTTGCCATCACGGCCAAAGGTCACGTTTTCCAGAATGATATGTGAAGGCGTGGAAAAACGATGATCCATCTGGTCGAAATTGAGTTCGTAATCCGTGTTAACGCTGACCCAGCTGCTGACCTGTGCGGCGCCCCAGCGAGTCTGAATGAGAATATACACCGCCAGGATCGCGACCAGTATCGCCATCAAAATCCCGATAAGCAGCTTTCCAATAAATTTCATGGTCTTCCATCCCGTCAAACGCACCTTAAGGAGTTATGCACGATTTATGCGCAATCCTCAAGCCGGGAATGGTGTAATAAGATGTCACGGCAGGCATTGACCGCCTGCCGTGAAGGGGAATTAATTCTTTTCAGGCGGGAAAACGAGGTTCAGTACGATGGCAGTGATCCCACCTGCTGCGATGCCGGAAGAGAGCAGGTTTTTCACCCAGTCCGGGGCAAACTGCAGGATCAGCGGTTGCTGAGAGACACCCAGGCCCACGGCCAGCGACAGCGCAATAATCATGATGGCACGACGGTTCAGCGGCTCGCGGGAGACAATGCGCACACCGGAGGCGGCGATAGTCCCAAACATCACCAGCGTGGCACCGCCCAACACCGGTTCAGGGATATGCTGTACAAAACCGCTGACGGCCGGGAACAGACCCAGCGCGATCAACATCAGTGCCACCACGAAGCCCACGTAGCGGCTGGCGACGCCGGTCAACTGGATGACGCCATTGTTCTGACCGAAGCAGGAGTTCGGGAAGGTGTTAAATACGGCAGAGACGAAAGAGTTCAGGCCGTTTGCCAGCACGCCGCCTTTCAGGCGTTTCATATACACCGGGCCTGAGACGGGTTGTTCAGAGACATCAGACGTGGCGGTAATATCGCCGATCGTTTCCAGAGACGTAATCATAAAGACCAGCATCAGCGGCAGAAGCAGGTTCCAGTCGATGCCCAGACCGTAATACAGCGGCGTTGGCACCATAATCAACGGCGCGTCAGTCTGTGGTGTCGTTGCCGGCAGCATCCCCATCGCCCATGCCATCAGATAACCGGCCGCCATGGCGATCACCAGCGAGGCAACACGCAGATAAGGGTTACGCTGACGGTTCAGCAGAATAATAATGCCCAGCACGACGCCTGCCAGCAGCAGATTTTTCGGCGCGCCAAAGGTGTGATCGCTCATTGCCGCATAGCCACCGCCGATAGAAGTCAGGCCAACCTGAATCAACGACAAACCGATAATCATCACCACCACGCCGGACACCAGCGGTGTAATGACGCGGCGTGCCAGATGCAGGACGCGGGAGATGACCATTTCGGTACAGCTTGCCAGCATCAGGGTGCCAAACAGGGCTGCCATCATCGTGGGCACATCTGCTCCACCGGTCTTAAGCGCCGTTCCACCCATAATCAGTGGGGCAACAAAGTTGAAGCTGGTGCCCTGAATGGACAGCAAACCTGAGCCCACCGGACCCCAGGCTTTAATTTGAATAACAGAGGCGACACCGGAGGCGAACAGAGACATGCTGATAATGTGCTGCGTGTCCTGAGCGGGTAAACCGAGTGCCTGGCAGATCAGCAGAGCGGGAGTGATGACCGCGACAAACATCGCCAGTAAATGCTGACACGCAGCGAACAGCGTTTGCGCCAGAGGGGGGCGGTCCTCAAGGCGATAGATCAATTCACTATTATGCTGAGCGTGCGCAATCGGTTGCGCATCGGCGGACTCTAAGGCGTTACTGGACATCGGCGGCAATCCCACGGTGGAAAAGCGGGCATTTTATCTGACCAGACGGTAAAAGCAAACGATTGCATTTATAAATTTTACCCACTGATTCAGGGAGAGGCTTCAGGCGTTGGAATAGCGTTCGGTTTCCGGCATCCAGCGCTCAATCAGTGCTGCCGCCTGTTCAGGATAACGTTCATGAATATGCCGTGCCAGACGCTGAACTTCGGGGATCATGGCCTGATCGCGCATCAGATCCGCCACTTTAAATTCGGCATTACCCGTTTGACGAGTGCCCAGAAGTTCACCGGGCCCGCGAATTTCGAGGTCCTTTTGCGCGATGACAAAGCCGTCATTACTGTCGCGGAGAACCTGTAGACGCATCTGTGCAGTTCTGGAAAGGGGAGATTTAAACAGCAGCACGCAGTGAGAGGCCACCGATCCGCGACCCACCCGACCACGCAGCTGGTGGAGTTGCGCAAGACCAAGACGCTCCGGGTTTTCAATGATCATCAGGCTGGCATTAGGTACGTCTACGCCGACTTCAATCACGGTGGTGGCGACCAGCAAATGCAGCTCGCCCTGTTTAAAGGCGTGCATCACCGCCTGCTTCTCTGCGGGTTTCATTCGCCCATGGACCAGCCCAATCCGGAGTTCTGGCAGAGCCAGCTTTAACTCTTCCCACGTGGCTTCTGCCGCCTGGGCTTCCAGAAGGTCGGACTCTTCAATCAGGGTACACACCCAGTAGGCCTGACGATTTTCCGTGGTGCTGGCCTGCCGCACGCGCTCGATAATCTCGCTGCGGCGGGTATCCGGAATCGCAACCGTGGTGACAGGGGTTCGGCCCGGAGGCAGTTCATCGATGGTGGAGGTGTCGAGATCGGCATAGGCCGTCATCGCGAGCGTACGCGGGATCGGCGTGGCCGTCATGATTAACTGATGCGGGTGGAATCCTTGCTGCTGGCCTTTTTCGCGCAACGCCAGCCGCTGATGAACGCCAAAGCGGTGCTGCTCATCAATGATCACCAGGGCCAGGCCATTAAACTGAACCTGTTCCTGGAAAATCGCGTGCGTACCGACCACCATTTGTACCTGACCGCTGGCAATCGCCTCTTGCTGGGCAAGACGCGCTTTCCCTTTTTGCTTACCGGCAAGCCAGCCCACTTCAATGCCAAGCGGTTCGAACCAGTTGCGGAAGTTGATCGCATGTTGCTCGGCGAGCAGTTCCGTCGGCGCCATGAGCGCCACCTGTTTACCAAGGGCAATGGCGCGCAGTGCGGCGAGCGCCGCCACCAGCGTTTTACCCGAGCCCACGTCGCCCTGAACAAGACGCATCATAGGGATATCAAGGGCCAGGTCATGTTCAATTTCTGCAGTGACGCGTGTCTGAGCCGCAGTAGGTTTAAACGGTAATAAGGCCAGAAGCTTATCTTTTAAATCATTCTGCGCTGTTAACGGCAGGGCGTGAAAACGCTGTGCCCCGGCGCGTAACGCCAGCATGCTCAGGTTATGTGCCAGTAATTCTTCAAGGATAAGCCGCCGCTGGGCAGGGTGGTGCCCGCTTTCTAAATCGCTGAGTTGCAGGGTGGGCGGCGGGCGATGCAGCGTGCGCAGCGCCTCCGGCAGGCTCATCATGCCTTGCGCCAGCTCTGGGGGTAACAGTTCAGCGATCGCGCAGGTGTCGAGCAGTTCAAGCGCCTGGTCGGTAAGTTTGCGCAACGTCGCCTGCTTAATGCCTTCCGTGGTGGGGTAGACCGGCGTCAGCGTGTCCTGCAATTCTGGGGTGCTGAGATCGCCCTGTACCCGATACTCTGGGTGGATCATCTCCGCGCCGTATTTGCCGCGTTTTGCTTCGCCGTAGGCCAGTACGCGTCGCCCGGTGGCGAGGCTGTTTTTCATCGCCGCGCTGAAGTTGAAAAAGCGCAGGGTAAGAATGCCGGAGCCGTCGCTAATCTGGCAGGTCATCATTCGGCGGCCGCCAAACGTCACGTTACAGTTCAGGACTTCGCCTTCGACGGTGGCGTAAATACCCGGAAGCAGATCGCCAATGGCATAAAGTTGCGTGCGATCTTCGTAGCGTAAGGGGAGATGAAGAAGTAAATCCTGAACGGTGTGCAGACCGATTTTGGCCAGTTTGTTACTTTGCGCCGCACCTACGCCGGTCAGCGAATTAAGGGGTATCGCGTCCAGCAGACGGCCTTTCATCTTAACTTCGCCGATTGCATCGTGGCCCACCATGCGGCATCGGCTTCGATCTCGCCCTGCGCATTAACGTGGGGGTAAGGCAATTTTTTTTGCTTTGCCACGCGGGCCAGCACGGGATAACCGCCTTCAAACAGCAAACGCTGCTGCTCTTCTTCCGGCAACATGCTGTTGCTGCGCTTATACATGCCCGCGTTTTGACGCTGGCGCTGGGCTTCATACAGAATGAGCGCTGAGGCAACAGAGACGTTCAACGACTGTACCATGCCGGTCATCGGGATAATGATGTCCTGATCCGCCAGATCCAGCGCTTCCTGCGTGATCCCGGTTTTTTCCTGACCCATCAGGACGCAGGTCGGGCGCGTATAGTCGATCTCACGAAAATCAACGGCATCATCGGAAAGATGAGTGGCAAGGATTTGCATCCCGCGCGCCTTAAGCTGCGACACGGCATCACCAATGGTGGAATGCGTGGTGACGGTCACCCAACTGTTGCTGCCTGCGGCGCTGGAAGCCATGGTGCGCATGCGGTTTCCCGGCCAGACGGCGTGAACTTCATGCACGCCAACGGCGTCGGCGGTACGCACAATTGCAGAGACGTTATGAGGTTTATGGACCTGCTCCATGCACACCGTGAGGTCAGGCTGACGCCTGGCGAGCATTTCACAAATCCGCGCATAACGCTGTGCATTCATAAGGCTAGTTTCGGTTACGCGTCACTTTGATGACGTCCGGCATGACGCGGATTTTGCGCATGATATTCGCCAGATGGACACGATCGCGGGCCGTCAGGCGTATAAATGCGCTGTAAACGCGGCCATCTTTCTCTTCCGTGTTCAGGCTCTGAATATTGGAAGTGGCCGTGTTAATGGCCGCCGTCAGGTTAGCCAGTGCACCCTGGTGGTTGAACATATCGACCTTAATTTCGGTGATAAATTCTTGTGCGGTCTCTTTATCCCACTCGACCGCCATAAACTTCTCAGGCTCTTTCTGATAGCCCCGGATGTTACGGCAGGATTCGTGGTGGATAACAAGGCCTTTACCCGGGCTGACGTGGGCAATAATCGGATCGCCAGGAATCGGTCGGCAACATTTTGCGAAGGTAATCAGTACGCCATCGGCGCCTTTAATCGGCAGATGACCTTGACCCTGCGTGGTGGTCGTTGGCGTAGAAGCATCACCTTGCTGCAGGTTTTTAGCCACCACAACGCTCATCGCATTGCCCAGCCCGATTTCAGCCAGCAGATCGTCAAGGACGGCGAGCTTCATGCGATCCAGCTCGCGCTGAATGTTCTCAGGTGGGATTTCAGCCAGCTTACGGCTACCGCCCAAGGCGTGATTAAGCAAACGACGGCCAAGGCTGACGGAATCGTCACGCTTAAGGTTTTTCAGCAACTGGCGAATTTTGGCGCGCGCTTTCGAACTGACAACAAAGTTCAGCCACGCCGCGTTCGGACGTGCGCCAGGAGCGGTAATGATTTCGACCGTCTGGCCGCTGGTCAACGGCTGTGACAGCGGGTATGGCTGTCTGTCGACGCGAGCGCCCACGCAGGCATGCCCGATATCGGTATGCACGGCATACGCGAAATCGACAGGCGTAGCGCCAGCCGGCAGTTCGACAATGCGACCTTCTGGGGTGAAAACGTAAATCTCATCCGGGAAGAGATCGGATTTAACGCTCTCGATAAATTCAAATGAGCTACCGGCGCTTTGTTGCAGCTCAAGCAGGCTTTGCATCCAGCGCTGGGCGCGGATCTGCGCAGTCGTGCTGGTTTCACCGTGCTCTTTATAAGCCCAGTGAGCGGCCACCCCCATTTCCGCCATCTGATCCATATCTTCCGTACGGATTTGAACCTCTACCGGCACGCCGTGAGGACCAATCATCGAGGTGTGCAAAGATTGATAGCCGTTCGCCTTTGGAATAGCAATGTAGTCTTTGACGCGCCCCGGACGCGGTTTATACAGGCTGTGCATCTGCCCGAGTACGCGATAACAGGTGTCGGAGTCATGAACAATCACTCGGAACGCGTAAATATCCATAATGGAGTGAAAACGCTGCTCTTTAAGCACCATCTTGCAATAGATGGAGTACAGGTGCTTTTCGCGACCGCTGACGCGGCACGGAATTCCCGCTTCCTGCAAACGTCCTTCAATTTCAGAGAGGATCTTTTGAATCATCTCCTTACGGTTACCGCGCGCGGCTTTGACCACCTCTTTAATCACACGATAGCGGTTTGGATACAGCGCTTCAAAACCCAGCTCTTCCAGCTCGGTTTTAATGTGATGTATACCTAAACGGTGCGCCAGCGGGCTGTAGATTTCGAGGGTTTCGCGAGCAATGCGGCGACGTTTATCCGGGCGTAAAGAGCCCAGCGTGCGCATATTATGGGTGCGGTCAGCCAGTTTGATGAGAATGACGCGGATATCCTGCACCATCGCCATGATCATCTTGCGAAAGTTTTCGGCTTGCGCCTCTTTCTTATCGCGGAACTTCAGCTTATCAAGCTTAGAGACCCCTTCCACCAGTTCGGCAACGCTTTTGCCAAACAGCTGTTCCATATCCTGGTAGGTGGCGGGGGTATCTTCGATCACGTCATGCAGAAGCGCAGCCATGAGCGTTTCATAGTCGAGTTTCATCTCGGCCAGAATGCAGGCTACCGCAACCGGGTGCGTGATATAGGGTTCACCGCTTGAACGTGTCTGGCCCTCGTGAGCGTCACGTGCAACGAGATACGCCTGCTGAAGACGTTTGATTTGGTCTTCAGGCAGGTAGGTTTGAATCAGTTGATTCAGGCTTTCAAACAGATACAAGGGCGACCCGCAGGATTAATTAACGACGACCTTCAGCAATGGCGGTGACGGCCTGCAGTTCTGCGGCTTCCTGCTCTTGCTGCTCCTGGCGCTCACGTACGTCGAGGATCTGGCTGTTGATCAGACCTTCTTCGATTTCACGCAGTGCAATAACGGTGGTTTTATCGTTTTCTTCTGGTACCAGCGGATCTTTACCACCGGACTGCATCTGACGAGCGCGACGCGCGGCGACCAGTACCAGGTCAAAACGGTTACCAATTTTCTCTACAGCGTCCTGAACAGTTACGCGTGCCATACTTAAAATGCTCCACAGATGAAGAAATGACTGGGCATGATACTGAATGTGGGTTCAGTCTGCCAACAGTTTGGTGATTAATGCGTCATGTCGCTGCTTCTGGCGGCTCATGCGCAGACGTTCGGCGCGAATAATAGTCTTAAGATCGCCAAGGGCGGTATCAAAATCATCATTCACAATCAGGTAATCATATTCGGCGTAATGGCTCATTTCTGCAACTGCCTGGGCCATACGTTTTGCGATAACCTCTTCGCTATCCTGGCCGCGCCCGCGAAGGCGACGGTCCAGCTCTTCTTTTGACGGCGGTAAAATAAAAATACTGCGTGCCTGCGGCATTTTAGCGCGAATTTGTTGCGCGCCCTGCCAGTCGATATCCAGGAACACATTTACACCCGTCGACAGAACCTGCTCAATGGCTTCACGCGACGTTCCGTAGTAGTTACCAAAAACTTCGGCGTGCTCAAGAAACGCTTCTCTGCCGATCATCGACCGGAACTCATCGTGATTCACAAAGAAATAGTGTTCACCGTGTACTTCACCCGGGCGCGGCTGACGCGTGGTGTGAGAAACAGAAACTTGCGTATCGTATAACGGTTGGGTTTTTAACAACGCCTGAATCAGGCTGGATTTACCCGCGCCACTAGGGGCAGAAACAATATAAAGCGTGCCTTGAGCCATGAGAGTCTTTCGTATGTGTTAGCGATGAAGTCCTACATACGGGCTTATTATACACGTCGCCGCCTCGTGACGTAGCCTTTGTCACACTTTTTCCATCCATTGAATGAATTTTGCGTACCGTTATCCTGTTTTTCCTGTCATTTGCAGCAACAAAAATTAAAAACGGAAGCCTTCTCGAGGACGTGCACTTTCCGGGTCGTCAGGCGTGGCGAGACGGGATATACCCTTCGCAAAACAGGGAGGAGGAACGATGTTGAAAGGATTTTGTGTCGCGTTGATGCTGTGGTGTGCAAACGGGATAGCTGAGTGTCCCGTCTGGTCGCATGCCAAAGCAATACAGGAAATAGCGGGACTGCAGGCCCAAATCACCCGTTGGGACGAGGCGTACTGGATACAGGGCAAAAGCGAGGTGAGTGATGACGTTTACGATCAACTCAACACTCGCCTGAAACAGTGGCAGCACTGTTTTGGTGACAAACCCGCTGAGGATACCCCCCCGAAAAATGGCACGCTCAGCCATCCGGTCGCCCATACCGGGGTGCATAAAGTGGCGGGGAAAGAAGAGTTGCGTCAGTGGATGCTGACTCATCACGATCTGTGGGTTCAGCCTAAAGTGGACGGTGTCGCGGTGACGCTGGTTTACCAGAAGGGCAGACTGGTTCGAGCAATCAGTCGTGGTGATGGCGAGAAAGGGGAGGACTGGACAGCCCGCGTGCAAGCCATACCTGCTGTGCCGGGTCGTTTAAGTGGCCCGCTGGCGGATAGCGTGCTGCAGGGCGAGCTCTTTTTACAGCGCGAGGGCCATATCCAGAAACAGATGGGTGGGATGAATGCGCGTGCTGTTGTTGCCGGTGCCATGATGCGTCATGACGATACGGCCGCGCTGAAGAATATGGGGCTTTTTATCTGGGCATGGCCAAATGGACCGCAGGCTATGTCGCAACGCCTTGAAGCGCTGACGCAGGCCGGATTCACCTTACCCGCCCGCTATACGCTGGCGGTGAGTTCGGCGGATGAGGTTGAAAAACAACGGCAGGAGTGGCTGACGTCGCCGCTACCCTTTGTGACCGATGGCATCGTGGTGCGTTCGGCTCAGGAACCGTCCGGTCAACTCTGGCTGCCCGGGTCCGGTAGCTGGGTCGTCGCCTGGAAGTATACCCCTGTGGCCCAGGTTGCCGACGTAAAGGACATTCAGTTCGCGGTGGGGAGAACGGGAAAGATTTCCGTCGTCGCTGCGTTAGCACCCGTGCAACTGGATGATAAACGCGTTCAGCGCGTCAATCTTGGCTCGACAGGACGCTGGCACACGCTGGATATTGCGCCGGGGGATCAGGTTTTGGTCAGTCTGGCAGGCCAGGGCATTCCCCGGGTGGATAAGGTAGTGTGGCGCGGTGTCGACAGAACGAAACCAGCGCCCCCCGCGCCGCGCTTTACAGCGCTAACGTGTTTTTACGCTTCGCCAGAGTGTTCCGGGCAGTTTATTGCCAGGCTAGTCTGGTTAGGTTCAGCGCCAGTGCTGGATATGAACGGTTTAGGTGAGTCAGGCTGGCGGGCGCTGCATCAGGCCTGGCATTTTGAGCATATTTTCTCGTGGCTGGCGCTGTCCAAAGAACAACTGCAAAACACCCCCGGTCTGAGCGCATCGCGCGGCTTGCAGCTGTGGCATCGTTTTGAGTTTGCACGCCATCAACCCTTTGTTCGCTGGATCACTGCCTTAGGGTTGCCTTTACCACAAGCTGCCATGAAGGCGCTGGGACAGCAAACGTGGCAGCAGTTACGGGAACGGGATGCTGAAAGCTGGCATCGCCTACCGGGCGTGGGGCCGGAAAAAGCGCGCAAGATCGTGGAGTTTGTCCATCATCCCACGCTGGATACCCTGACACGCTGGTTGCGCGAGCAGGGCATCCAGGGGTTTTAAAGCGAGTTCGCTTTTGCCTTACGCCACGGGGTATCCCGCGCAGGAGAACTGAACGTATCGCGAAGCTGATCGTAATCGAATATATGCCGTCCCCCGTCCATAACGGGTAACAGTGTCGAACCCTGATAACAGGTCTCAAGCAGAGAATGGCAATTTTCAATGCCGGTTGAGATCCCAAGCCAGCTCAGCATCAGCTCGTAGTTATGGGTGGTCGGCCAGTTTTCCTGCACCCAGCCCAGCTGTCGTTTTTGGCTGTCCAGTGCCTTTTGGCTATACCAGATGAACTGCGGAACGTCATAGGCCTCTTTGCTGGGGTTACGAGAGCCGTGCATATAGAGGGATTCCAGCTGGGGATTTTTTTCCAGGCCGTGATCGGAGAAGTACAGTATTGAGGAGGCGCTACCTTGCAGACGTTTTGCGACCTCGCCGATAAAGTAATCCGTATAGCGGATGGCATTGTTGTAGCAGTCTTCGAATTTATCGCCCGAATTAAGCACGCTGGCGGAAGGCGGATAACGATCGCACGCAATTTCGTGGCTGCCATTAATGTGCAGGACGATGAATTTTTTGCCAGGTACGGTAAGCGCCTGGTCAAGAGCAGGCAACAGCTCGGTGTCGTATTGGGTATTTATCCACTGGGCTTTCTGGCTGGTAGAGGCAATGGCCACTATGTAGTTATTACTTTTGCCAGAGTGCCCTTGCGCGCTGATCCATTCGGTATGATAGCCCGTTTTACGTGCAATGCTGACGATATTATCGGCCAGTCTGTCGGCTGTGAAGTTATCCGGATCGGCTTTGCTTAAAATCATCGGCACGGCTAAAACGGTGGCTGACGCAGGCGCTATGGCATGATTAAAAATCAATGCATTTTGTTTAAAGGCAGATTCGACGGGGGTTGTTTCCTGATTAAATCCGTAGAGCTGCATATTGCTGCGGCGCGCGGATTCTCCCACGATCACTACATAGTTCTCAATTCCGGTGTCCTGATACTGGAGCGCAGGATAATGCACATTTTTCTGACTGATTTTCTCAGCCAGAGCGCTATCACGATGGGCAATGATAAATTCTGCCCCCGTGTAAAACGGTGTGTTTGTCAGAATTCTGGCGCTTAACGGGTAGTAAACCTCAAGGTCTTTGCGTTTTTTCAACCAGTTGGCAGTGGAATACCATCCCACATAAATCACGAGCAGGATGACCCCAAGCGTTTTCATCCTGCCAGACAAGTTCTCACTCAGTGATTTAATGGCGTACCAGGTGACGAGAAAATACCCCAGCACGACCGGTATAGAGCGAAGATAAAGCCCCGACATACTTTTGGCTTCTGCCAGGTGGGTCGCCAGAATGCTCATTGCAAAAACGGTATTGAACTCGCTCTGGTAAACATTCCAGGTGCTGAACGCAATGGCAAAATTGAGCGTTAATAGCGCGGTTAAAATTAACGCGATGATCTTACCTGGCAGATAGCGATAGACAGCGGCGGCGGCCAACAGAAGAAAGACATTGCAGAGCGCAATGCGAATAGCAAAGCGGACGGGTTGCGTGAACAATACCGGCCAGAGCTGGATAGCGACTGAGAGCAGCAGCAAAATCAAAAAGTGACCGCTGAGCTTTTTATTTATTGTGAGCGCGGAGGCTTTAGCAAATGACATTATTTTTTAAGGCTAATTTATTAGATGCAGGCGCTGAGCAGTATATCCCGCTTTAAGCGAGTGATTTATGCACTTCATGTGCTTTTTCGGACCTGTTGTCGTTCCGTTAAGAAATCAATGAGTGTCATGCGTGTAATGAAATACCGGTAATCCCAGCTTTAATCGCAGGGCCAGCAGTCTGGTGGTAAAACCAAACAGCAATGTGGCAATGACCACTATCTCCTGGTTAGAAACATAATGCTGCAAAGCGATGTATAAAACCGCTGAGGCAAATGAAATGCCGGCATAAAGTTCTTTCTGAAAAACAAGTGGGATGCGCTTGCAGAACATATCGCGCAATACGCCGCCAAACACGCCGGTGACCACTGCGGCAATAATTGCGATGATCGGGCCTTCACCCATATCCAGTGCAATTTGTGCACCGATAATAGAAAAAACAACCAGACCCAGTGCGTCCAGAACCAGAAACAGACGTCTTAAATGGGGCATGACAGGCGCAGCGATAGTCGTTAATACCGCAGCCGCCGCGACGATGATGACGTATTCAGGATGCTTCACCCAGCCTAAGGGATAATGGCCCAGCAAAATATCGCGAACCGAGCCTCCACCGAGGGCTGTCGCTGTTGCGATAATAATGACACCAAAGGTATCCATGCGGCGGCGTCCGGCAGCTAATGCGCCTGTCATCGCTTCGGCCGTGATGCCGATAAGATAAAGAGTATGTAGAAGCATTCATCCCCCAGAGTTGAGTGCGGTAGGGTAACGTTTCGTGAGCAGTGTCACGATTGAGATTTTCTTGTGTGACGCCGCTTTCCTTACTTTTTCTTATTGATGATTGCATTTATAGCTGGGGTTAATGGCTAACAGGAGAAATTAGCCATTAGATTTACTCATGCATTTTAATCAGGGTTTGGTAAAGATTGTCTCAAACATGGGGACAAGCCATTTATTCCCCGTCTCGCTAAGATGATTATCATCAAAATAGAGAGGCTGTAAGTTATGACTCCCCATGCAGCGACCTGACGTACAGAGGTAATCGTCCGGGGCGAGTATCTTCACTCCACACTGTTTTGCGGCCCGATTTTGCGCATCAATAACCATGCGATTTCGTTGCTGATATGCCGGAAGGGACAGCGAGATATCCTGTGCTTTACCCTGGGTCATTAAGCGGTGAGACAACGAGCGTGGCACGTTTTCGCCCATTTCAGGAACCGGGTTGACCAGATAGACGGGGTGATCGCGATTAAGCGTGCAAGCCATTTCCACAATAGAATTTGCGTACTGGTCAAGATACGAGTCCGTCTTCTGAGCGGGCGATGTAAAGATAACCTGTTTATTTTCAGCATAGTGCGTCAGACGATTCACAATGACCACCGGGATATTCGCCGGGTATTCACGCAGCTTCTTAATCAGCGAACGGTTAAATTTCCCGCAACGGTTATGCTCGGTCAGTTCGGCATTGGCAAGCGTAGGGCAGCCTGAGTAGGTCATACCAATAACGGAACCAGAATCCCGGGCCGCTTCTGCGAGCGCGGTGGCCGTGGCTTCGGCATGGCTGTCGCCAATAATAATGGCGACAGGCTCACCGGTACCGTAATGGCTTAAGTGTGTTTTAGGGTCGACGGCAAAATTCTTGTTATGCGCTTCAGCAGCGATTTTATCCACCATGGGATCGGGATGACTGACAAGATAGTCGTTTTTGACCAGATAACTGAACAGCCAGGCAACACCGATGAACGCCACCAGAACGGACCAAAACGTCACGCCCGAGCGCTGATTTAAAAAATTTTTTGCCGGTTGTTCAACCAGCACCCAGGATAACCACCCGGCGAAGAAGGAGAGCGCGATTGCGCTAAATACCCACAGAACGTCATGCTGATGGCCGGCATACACTAAAAAGACGGCGATGGGCCAATGCCATAAATATACGGAATAAGAACTGAGCCCGATCCAGCGAAAATTGCGGTCAAGCGTCTTTACCAGGGGGGAATACTGACTGAAGATCACCAGCATCGTGCCCATTACCGGTATCAACGTCAGGAGGCCTGGCCAGGCGTCTTCCGCATGGATAAACAGCAGTGATGAAAGAATCAGCACATATCCCGCGATCGCGGCAAAGGGGCGCAGGCGCATAGGTGGGGTAAAGCGCTTTGCGGCATACCACACGACCCCGCCACAGAGCATCTCCCAGGCACGATACGGCATAAGATAAAAGCGTGTAGAGGCGTCTACCGTGGCACTGGTTAAACTAAACCACAGTGAGCCCACAGCAAGTATTAACAGGCAAATACCCATATCCACCTTTTTCCTGAGGGGATATAAGGCCATCATAATAAAAGGTAATACTAAATAAAACTGCCATTCAACGGAGAGAGACCAGGTATGCAGGAACCAGTTCTCGTGAGAGTCGGTGGCGAAATAATCTCCCGACTCTTTGTTTAATTTGAGATTGGAAATAAACAAAGCGGCGTAGCCAACGTAATTACCCAGTTTTTTATATTCGCTGGTGGGTAACCAAAAATAAGTTGCAGCAGATAATATTAGGCACATAACTAATAGTGCCGGAATAATACGTTTACAACGTGCCGCATAAAACGTAAAGAAGCTAAAGGTCCGCTTTTCCAGAGCCGAGGCGATAATTTTGGTCATCAGGAAGCCTGATATTACAAAAAAGACATCGACACCGACAAACCCGCCCGGGAGCAGCGTGGCGGCAAAGTGATAAAACACAACGGAGAGAATGGCAATTCCACGCAGCAGGTTAATGTCCTGCCGGAACTCACGATCAACCGAGAGGCTTCGGGTTTCCTCAAGGGATAAGTTGATGTTTGCCATTATGTTTCCTGGACATTAAACATTTTGGATAGGGAATGCGAAGGGCAGTGTATCAAACAATCTAAAGAAATTCCTGGATTCAGAGGGACAAAAAGGGCTTCAGAAGAACCTTCAATGGTGAATAAATGTAAAAAAACAAAAGGCCATAATGAATTATGACCTTGTAAACTGATGAGACTTTACGCATTCAGAAAACGTAACGGTTACTCGATATTCTGAATCTGCTCACGCATCTGTTCGATAAGCACTTTCAGCTCAATGGCGGAATTCGTCACGTCGGAATTAATGGATTTAGACGCCAGCGTATTCGACTCGCGGTTGAACTCCTGCATCATGAAGTCCAGACGGCGGCCAACCGCTTCCTTTTTCTTCAGAATGTTGTACGTCTCTTTTACATGCGCTTCGAGGCGATCAAGTTCTTCGGCGACGTCAACGCGCTGTGCCATAAGGACCAGCTCTTGCTCAAGACGCGTGTTTTCCAGCTGTACTTCCGCTTCTTCCAGCTTGGCGACCAGACGCTCGCGCTGCCATTGCAGGACTTCTGGCATATGCGCGCGCACTTTCTGTACCTCAACGCTGACGCCTTCCAGACGCTGCTCAATCATCGCTTTAAGCGCCTGACCTTCGGTTTCACGGGCAACGATAAAGTCGTCCAGCGCGCCGTCAAGCGCACCGAGGATTTCAGCGGTAATCGCATCCAGATCCTGCTCGCCGGCGGCCATTACACCTGGCCAGCGCAGAATGTCGACAGGATTGATTTCGCCTTCATCGCTCTGCATTTTGACCCAGTTCGCCGCGTTGACCAGCTGTTTAGCCAGCTTTTCGTTAAGGATCAGTTCACCTTGTGCGCTCGCATCAGGTTCAAAACGCAGGTTGCATTCGACCTTGCCACGCGTCAGGCGCGCACGAATACGCTCACGTACGACAGGCTCCAGGCTGCGGAATTGCTCGGGCATACGGAAATACGTTTCCAGATAGCGCTGGTTTACCGAGCGCATTTCCCAGGTAGCGCTACCCCAGCTACCCTTGATTTCACGCCGGGCGTAGGCGGTCATACTGCGAATCATAGACATTCCCGTTTTTGAAGGAGAGATGGGGGGATTATAGCTTTCGGGGCTTTGTCAGGATAGGAATAAGCGCGTTTAATCCGTATAATGCGCAGCCACATTCGTTTCAAGCCGGAGATATCATCATGCGTCCATCAGGCCGTAGCGCTAATCAGGTGCGCCCCGTCACCCTGACCCGTAACTATACAAAACACGCTGAAGGTTCCGTGCTTGTTGCATTTGGTGACACCAAAGTCCTGTGCACCGCATCAATTGAAGAAGGCGTACCGCGCTTTCTGAAAGGCCAGGGGCAAGGCTGGATCACCGCTGAATATGGCATGCTTCCTCGTGCAACCCATACCCGTAATGCCCGCGAAGCCGCAAAGGGTAAGCAGGGTGGCCGTACCATGGAAATCCAGCGTCTGATCGCGCGAGCGCTGCGTGCAGCAGTCGATCTGAAAACCCTGGGCGAATTCACCATTACGCTCGACTGTGACGTGATTCAGGCCGATGGCGGCACGCGTACGGCGTCTATTACCGGTGCCTGTGTGGCGCTGGCCGATGCGCTGAACAAACTGGTTGCTGCCGGTAAGCTGAAAAAGAACCCGATGAAAGGCATGGTGGCTGCGGTCTCTGTGGGCATCGTCAATGGCGAAGCGCTTTGCGATCTGGAATACGTTGAAGACTCCGCCGCGGAAACCGACATGAACGTGGTGATGACCGAAGATGGCCGCATCATCGAGGTACAGGGTACCGCAGAAGGCGAGCCGTTTACCCATGAAGAGCTTCTCACCCTGCTGGCGTTAGCCCGAGGGGGAATCGAATCCATTGTCACGACGCAGAAAGCGGCGTTAGAAAATTAATTTTAAGAGCGACGTTGTCGCTCTTTTTTTTGTCCGTAAAAAGTCTGAAGGAGCAAATCCATGAAACCGTATCAGCGCCAGTTTATTGAGTTTGCGCTTAACAAGCAGGTCCTTAAGTTTGGCGAATTTACACTGAAATCCGGGCGCAAAAGCCCCTATTTCTTCAACGCCGGCCTGTTTAATACCGGGCGCGATCTGGCACTGTTAGGCCGTTTTTATGCCGAAGCGCTGGTGGATTCCGGGATTGATTTCGATCTGCTGTTTGGCCCGGCCTATAAAGGCATTCCGATTGCCACGACGACCGCGGTGGCGCTGGCAGAACATCACGATCGCGATGTTCCTTACTGCTTTAACCGCAAAGAAGCCAAGACCCATGGCGAGGGCGGTAATCTGGTCGGCAGCCCGTTGCAGGGGCGCGTGATGCTCGTTGATGATGTTATTACTGCCGGGACGGCGATCCGTGAGTCGATGGAAATTATCCAGGCGCAGAATGCCACGCTTGCGGGTGTGCTCATCTCGCTTGACCGCCAGGAGCGTGGCCGCGGCGACATCTCAGCCATTCAGGAAGTTGAACGTGATTATGGCTGCAAGGTGATTTCTATCATCACGCTGAAGGATTTGATTGCTTATCTGGAAGAGAAGCCTGAGATGGCGGATCATCTGGCGTCGGTGCGTGAGTATCGGGAAGCATTCGGCGTTTAAGCCTGCTGCCCGGTGGCGCAATGCTTGCCGGGCCTGCCTGACTTGTGAGCCGGACAGGGTGACGTCCACCCTCCGGCAACAAGGTTATTGCAATTGAGCGGCCACCAGCGGCCAGCGTGTGTCAAAATCGTCCGTAGGGCGATATTTAAATTCGCTGCGCACAAAGCGTGAGAGCATCCCTTCACAAAACGCCAGTAATTGCCCCGCCAGCAGATTTTCGTCTGTAACGTAGCCTTCCCCTTCGCGCATTTTCTTTTCACGCAGAACCTGACGTAACTGCGCTTCGATACGTTCGAAAAGCTGGTTGATACGCCCTTGCAGCTTGTCCTGTTCGAACATCAGCGCATGGCCCGTCATGATTCGCGTAAGGCCCGGATTGCGTTCACCAAAACCCAGAATCAGCAAGACAATCAGCCGTAATCGGGCGGTGGTATCTTTCTCGTCTTTCAGAATGAGGTTGATACGGGTAATCAGGCTATCTTCGATAAACTCAATGAGGCTATCAAACATCCGCGTTTTGCTCGGGAAATGACGATACAGCGCCGCTTCAGAAACCCCAACAGAGGCGGCAAGCTTAGCGGTGGTGATGCGTTGGCTGCCATCACTGGATTCAAGCATCAGTGCCAGAGATTGAAGTATTTCTTCGCGACGATTCCGTTTCGCGGTTTGTTTTTCTGCCATGTTACAAAATACCCCTGAAAATAAGCGCCTGTCAGGCTGGCATCCACACAGCGACCGCAAACAACAGTTTGCGGTATGTTATTGCATTAATACGCTGTGTAAGACGTCTGAACGGGCTTATTTGCGCCCGGAATGGCCGAAGCCGCCCTCGCCACGATCGGTGGCGTCAAAGTCTGCCACCAGGTTAAATTCTGCCTGTACTACGGGTACAAAGACCATCTGCGCAATACGCTCGCCCGGTTCAATCGTGAAGCTGTCCTGTCCACGGTTCCAGACGGAAACCATCAGCTGGCCCTGGTAATCAGAGTCGATCAGGCCGACAAGGTTGCCCAGGACCACGCCATGCTTATGACCCAGACCTGAACGCGGCAGAATCACCGCCGCCAGTGACGGGTCAGCAATGTGAATCGCAAGGCCAGTTGGCACCAGGGTGGTGACACCCGGAGCCAGTTCCACGGCGTCATCGAGACAGGCGCGCAGGTCAAGACCGGCAGAGCCGGAGGTGGCGTAGGTTGGCAGGGGAAATTGCGTTCCTACACGCGGGTCCAGAATCTTAACGTCGATTTTTTTCATCATAACGGGTAACGATCTCGTCCAGTAAATGTTGGCCCAGGAGTTCCTTACGCTCAAGCGGTAAGCGTTTCTCTCCATCCTGCCAGAAAAGGTGCAATGCGTTGCTATCGCTGTTAAATCCTTGTGTGGCCAGCGATACGTCGTTCGCGCAAATCAAATCGAGGTTTTTGCGGGTACGTTTTTGCCGGGCATATTCTTCCACATTATTCGTTTCGGCGGCAAACCCAACAACGTAAGGACGATGCTCTTTTAATGCGGCGACCCCTGCGACGATATCCGGGTTTTTCACCATTTTTAGTGTTAATTCATCACCTTGCTTTTTGATTTTTGCCTGCGAAATCGTCTCGGCACGGTAATCTGCGACGGCGGCACAACCAATAAAAATCTGCTGATTCTGTGCATGTGCCTGCACCGCCGCGTCCATTTCCAGTGCGGTAGAGACATCAATACGCTGCACAAACGGCGGCGTCGGTAACGAGACCGGGCCGCTTACCAGCGTGACGTTTGCCCCGCGTTTTGCCGCTGCGGCTGCAATCGCAAAGCCCATCTTGCCCGAGCTGTGGTTGGTGATATAGCGCACCGGATCCAGCGGCTCACGCGTGGGGCCCGCCGTAATCATGATGTTGAGATGTTGCAGGTCGTTGACAGGCGAGAAATGCGCGACGGCCATATCGACAATCGTCAGGGGATCGAGCATACGGCCAGGGCCAATATCGCCACAGGCCTGGCTGCCGCTATCTGGGCCCCATATCAGCACCCCACGCGAGGCCAGCGTTGCGAGGTTGTGCTGAGTCGCCGCGTTGCGGTACATCTGCTGATTCATGGCGGGCACGGCGGCAACCGGCGCAGGCGTGGCCAGACAAATTGTCGAGACCAGGTCGTTTGCCATGCCAGCCGCAACGCGAGCGATTAAGTCGGCGGTAGCGGGGGCAAGGATAACGAGGTCTGCCCATTTGCCTAGCTCAATATGGCCCATGGCAGCTTCTGCAGCCGGGTCGAGCAGGCTATCCGAGACCGGGTATCCTGATACGGCTTGCAGGCTTAAAGGGGTGATGAAGGCTTTACCCCCTTCTGTGATCGCGACTCGCACGTCTGCGCCACGGTCGCGCAAACGACGCACCAGGTCTGGCGCTTTATAAGCAGCGATTCCGCCGCTGACGCCAAGTACGATTTTTTTACCGGCCAGGCTCATGTTGATTCTTTCCTGTTGGGGTTCACCAGAGAGGGGCATTTTATCACAATAAGAAAAGCGACGTGATTTTGTACGCATTCCACTTTGCGAGGCGCTACGCAAGAACAAAACGGGTCCGTCGAAGGGCTGCAAGGGCTATGGCAAAGTGACGGCAAAAGGAGAGGGATATGGATACCGCATTGCCACTATTGCCGCGCGAAAAGATGCTCAATCACGGCATCACATCACTGACGGATACAGAGTTACTGGCGCTGTTTTTACGGACAGGCATACCGGGAAAGAGCGTGTTTATGTTGTCGCAGGAGCTGCTGCATCATTTCGGCTCGTTGTACGGCTTGCTCACCGCGGAACACGCGGATTTTAAGCACGTTGAAGGCATCGGCTTAGCCAAATACGCCCAGCTTAAGGGAATTGCAGAGCTTGCGCGGCGATTTTACAACGTGCGTATGCAGGAGGAGTCATTGCTGCTCAGCCCCGAGATGACGCGTGATTTTCTGCAAAGCCAGCTTTCGGATGCGGAACGTGAGATCTTTATGGTGATCTTTCTGGATAATAAAAATCATGTACTCAAACACAGCCGTCTTTTTTCGGGAACCTTGAGTCATGTTGAGGTACATCCGCGAGAAATTGTGCGAGAAGCGATAAAAGTGAATGCAGCCGCGGTGATCCTCGCGCATAATCACCCCTCGGGCTGTGCCGAACCGAGTAAAGCCGACAGACAGATCACCGATCGTATTATTAAATGCTGTCAATTCATGGATATTCGTGTTTTAGACCATCTGATAATTGGCCGTGGAGAGTACGTCTCTTTTGCAGAGCGGGGTTGGATTTAACCCCGTTCTCGCGATCCATTGGGATCTTTGTCTGTTCGGGACTTGAGCACATCGCCGAGTCAGCGTATACTACGCCACCTTTGAGAATCTCGGGTTTGGCATTTGGGCCTGGCAATCGAGAGTTCACTTAGAACTATGCGATGACCGGGCTGTAAAGCCTGACGAGGCGCCGATACCCCATACGAAGCTCGAGCTAATTTGATTTTTGGAGAATAGACATGTCCCGAGTCTGCCAAGTTACTGGCAAGCGTCCGGTGACCGGTAACAACCGTTCCCACGCACTGAACGCGACTAAACGCCGTTTCCTGCCGAACCTGCACTCTCACCGTTTCTGGGTTGAGAGCGAGAAGCGTTTTGTCACCCTGCGTGTATCTGCTAAAGGTATGCGTGTTATTGATAAGAAAGGCATCGATACAGTTCTGTCCGAACTGCGTGCCCGTGGCGAAAAGTACTAAGTACTTAAAGAGGAAATAAATCATGGCTAAAGGTATTCGCGAGAAAATCAAGCTGGTTTCTTCTGCTGGTACAGGTCACTTCTACACCACCACGAAGAACAAACGTACTAAGCCGGAAAAACTGGAACTGAAAAAATTCGATCCAGTTGTACGCCAGCACGTACTGTACAAAGAAGCTAAAATCAAATAATTTTGGTTTCCTTTGTATGAAAAACCCGGCTTCGGCCGGGTTTTTTGCATTCTGTGTATCTCAAAGGAGGAAACATGCCTGAATTACCTGAGGTAGAGACCAGCCGCCGCGGTATCGAGCCGCATCTGGTCGGCGCAACGATTCTGCATGCCATTGTGCGTAACGGCCGTCTCCGTTGGCCCGTTTCTGATGAGATACATGCGTTAAGCGATAAACCTGTGCTGAGCGTACAGCGTCGCGCCAAATACCTGCTGCTGGAGCTGCCTGACGGCTGGATTATCATCCACCTGGGGATGTCCGGCAGCCTGCGCATTCTGACGGAAGAGTTGCCTGCGGCAAAACACGACCACGTGGATTTGGTGCTCAGCAACGGCAAAGTGTTGCGTTACACGGACCCTCGCCGCTTTGGCGCGTGGTTATGGACCAAAGAGCTTGCAGGCCATAACGTGCTGGCCCACCTTGGGCCGGAACCGCTAAGCGAGGCGTTTGACGCCACTTACCTGAAAGCACAGTGCGCGAAGAAGAAAACGGCGATCAAACCCTGGCTGATGGATAACAAGCTGGTGGTGGGAGTAGGGAATATCTATGCCAGCGAATCACTCTTTGCCGCCGGGATCCATCCGGATCGGCTTGCGCTTTCCCTGTCGGACGCCGAGTGTGAATTGCTGGTCAAGGTCATCAAAGCGGTATTACAGCGCTCGATTGAGCAGGGGGGGACGACGCTGAAAGACTTCCTGCAAAGTGACGGTAAGCCAGGGTATTTTGCGCAGGAATTACAGGTCTATGGCCGTAAAGGCGAACCGTGCAGAGTGTGTGGCACACCGATTGTGGCGACAAAGCACGCGCAGCGCGCCACCTTCTATTGCCGGCACTGTCAGAAGTAAGCTATTTCAGCTTTGCCATGAGCGCCTTGTGCACGTTTGCCGGCAGGAAGTGCGTGACGTCACCCTGATGACGCGCCACTTCCTTGACCAGCGTGGAAGAGATAAACGACCACTCTTTTGACGGCATCAGAAAGACGCTTTCCAGCTCGGGCATCAAATGACGATTCATATGGGCCAGCTGCATCTCGTATTCAAAGTCTGCGACCGCCCGTAAGCCACGTATCAGGATATTCGCCTGCTGCGCTCGGGCAAAGTTGGCCATCAGGTCGCTAAACCCGACCACTTCGACGTTTGGCAGATGGGCAATCGCCTCCCTGGCCAGCGCAACGCGCTCGTCGAGGTCAAACATCGGTTTTTTGCTGGGGCTGGCGGCAATGGCCAGGATCACGGTGCCGAACATGCTTGCCGCGCGGGTGATGATATCCACGTGGCCATTCGTGATGGGATCAAACGTACCCGGATAAATCGCTTTTGTGCTCATCGTTTACGCTTTCTCTGAATAGCCGCGGTTCAGCGCCCACAGCTCGGTGTATTTATTGAAAGTATACTGCGCATTCACCACTGCCAGTAACCAGCCCTGCTTACCGTCCAGCACGCCACCCCGTAAGAGCAAGGTTTTCAGGAACGCGCCTAGCGTATGGGCAAAGATTCCCGTCAGGCTGGTCTTCTTGCCGCGCTGATGCCGTTCCTGTGCCCAGGCGGTGGCATAGTTCAGCTGCTTTTGCTGGAAGCTGGCGAAATCGCGACAGGTCAGGTGTAACAGATCCCCGTTTAAGGCAATCACCTGCGCATTGTCACAGGCCAATGATTCATGCACCCGATTATCGTTGTACTGATATTCCGTACGCGCATAAAGGCGTGTGACACGATCGGGATACCAGCCGCTGTGACGCATAAAGCGGCCTAAAAAATAGTTACGACGGGCGATACTGTACACCGCCCCGGGGGCGGGCGCGTTAAGCACGTTTTGAATGGATTGCCTGAGTTCCGGCGTGATGCGCTCGTCTGTATCAATCATCAGCACGTAATCGCCAGTTGCATAACTCTGCGCGCGCTGTCGCTGAAGGCCGTAACCCTGCCAGTCCGTATTGGTGTAGACCTTTACACCCGCCGCACGGGCAACGTCTGGCGTTGCATCCTCGCTGCCGGAATCAAGCAGCACAATTTCGTCGGCCCAAGCGACAGAAGCCAGGCAGTCAGGCAGCAGGTCGGCAGCGTTTTTGGCGATCATCACGACCGACAGGCGCAGTGGCATTAATGGCTCCGCTGAGGCAGATAAGGTTGCAGAAGTTCCAGCAGGCGCGTTAAGGCGCCCTGATTCTGATGCAGCACTTCAACCGCGTGACGGCCGTACCACAGGCGGTAATCTTCGTCGGTCAGCAGGGTTGAAACCTCTTTCACGACAGAATCCACATCGGTCACGGTAATCAGGCCATCGGCCTGCTGCAATTTCGCGCAGATATCTTTGAAGTTAAATATATGTGGGCCCATCAGAACCGGAATCGCATGAGCGGCAGGTTCCAGTGGATTATGACCGCCCCGTTCGACAAGGCTTCCGCCCACGAAGGCCAGATCGGCGATGCCGTAAAGCAGCATCAGTTCACCCATGGTATCGCCAATCACCACCTGAGTGCTGTTGGACGGGATTTCGCCGGTACTGCGCAGGGTGAAGCTGAATCCTCCTTTTTGCACCAGTTCCCGGGCGTCTTTGAAGCGCTCCGGATGGCGTGGAACCAGAATCAGCAGTAAGTCCGGGAATTTATCCAGCAAACGACGGTGCGCCTGCAGGATGATCTCTTCTTCGCCATCATGGGTGCTGGTGGCGATCCAGACCTGGCGACGCGGCGCCCACTGGCGGCGTAACGTGACCGCGCGTGCCGCCAGCTCAGGCGTCACGGAAATATCAAATTTGAGGCTACCGGTAACGGCAAGCTGGTTACGCTTCAGGCCCAGGGAAAGGAAGCGTGCGGCGTCTTCGTCGTTTTGCGCGGCAATCAGCGTAATTTTACTCAGCAGACGGCGCATAAATTTCCCGAGCTTTCCGTAACCCTTCGCTGAACGTTCTGAAAGACGGGCATTGGCCACAACCAGCGGGATTTTGCGGGCATGCAGTGCAGAAATCATATTCGGCCACAGTTCGGTTTCCATCACAATCACCAGCTTGGGGCGCACGGTATTGAGGAAACGGTTCATGGCGCAGGGCAGGTCGTAAGGCAGATAGACGTGATGAACGTCTTTGCCAAAGGCCGACATCGCGCGTTCCGACCCGGTAGGCGTCATAGTGGTTACGGTGATCGGAAGCATAGGATAGCGATGGCGCAAAGCGCGAACCAGCGGGATTGCCGCCAGCGTTTCGCCGACAGAAACGGAATGCAGCAGGATACCGTCTGGCGCCACTTTATTACGGCAATAGCCATAACGTTCGGCCCAGCGTTTTCGGTACGCAGGCGCTTTACGGCTACGAAGCAATAGTCGCAGCCACACCAGCGGCTGAATGATGTAGAGCAGAGCGGTATACAACAATTCCAAGCGATTATCCGTTTTTTAGTTTCGGCGGGCAAATTCTAAGCATTTAGGCCGTCTAAAGCTATCTCTTTGGCGTTTTTGCTTGTCCATTTGGCGGTGTTGCAGGCATCTGCAGATAAAAAAACGGGCAATTGCTTGCCCGTTCAATGTCTTCTGGATTAACGCTCTGCTTCAGGAAGCGCGTTCAGATGATAGGTGACTCGCTCCGAGAGACCCCGAATGTCGCCCCCCGTGATGAAGAAGCTGTCATCCTTCTGGTTGGGATTACTGACCGCGTAGCCCAACATCTTGTTAATTAAGGTCGCCACCTGATAATGGTTAAGCGGGACCTGCGGGCCTATCGCCTGCATCGAGTAGGCAGGATCGTTGCTGAAGTACAAGAACGGTACCTGAGCTATCGGCATCTCGACAACGGAATGGCCAAACAGCCCACCGTCACCTACGCGCTCGCCATGGTCGGAAGTGATAAAGACCAGGACGGGCAGTGCCGATTTTGCCATTGCCGTGCGAATTGCCGAGGCCAGCTCTTTGTCGTACAGGCGAACCGCATCGTCATACTCGTTTTTCTTCTGCGCAACGTCATCGTTCAGACGCGGCGTGGAGAATTTCGCAAAACCCTGCGGGATGTTGCGCTCGTACGGGATGTGCGGCGCACGGCTGTTCAGCACCATCAGGAAAGGTTTGTTCCAGTCCAGGGTCGCTTTTTCGACAGAGGGCGTCAGCACCACGTCGGCACCCACATCCGGAGCCGGGCGAATCTGCGTGTCTTCCCACAGATCGATATCGTGGATGCCAATCCAGTTACTCAGTCCTTCAAGACCCTGAGCCGAGATAAAGGCCGTCTGATAACCCTGCTTTTTCGCGTTGGCAAAAATATTGGTCGATTTTGATTTGTAGGCGCCGTAGTTATCAGGCTCACGCAGGTTGTTCACCAGCATTGGAATCGCCACACGCGTGGAGACGGCATTAGAGACGATCAGACGACCGGTTCCCTGATACTGTTTCAGCAGCGCTTTTAGCTCTGGCGTCGTGTCGCGTTCGTAGCCCAGCGCACTCACATGATGTGGGTTCAGACTCTCGCCGATAGCCAGAATGATGGAGTATTTACCCGCGTGTGTGCCTTCAATCGGCGTGACCTGATAGGGGTCGTAATGGGTGACGCTCTGGTTTTCGCCAGACAGCGCTTCCGGAATCAAACGAATCGCGCTAAAGCTCATTGCCGAGAGGCCATTACGTAGCAGGGAATGGCGCAGATCCGGGTTGAATTTGTACATTTGCCCGTCGATTGCTTTGTAGAACTGACCGGCAAACATGACCACGATGGCAAGCAGACACGGTAACGCCAGCCACTTATGCCATTGCGGGGCCAGGCGCCGCGTAAAGACCAGGGCAAAAATAACCGCAACGGCCATGATGGCAAAATAGACGCCGAGCGATCCGAGGCTGTCGGTAATACCGCTGGCGATATCTTTCGTTTCGACAAAGGCCAGCCAGACTTCGCTGGGACCGTAAAATTGACCATAAAACTGGTAATAGACGGCTTCGGAGATCTGGACAATAAAGGTCACCGCCAGCAGCAGGCGTGTCACGAAAAAGCGTGCACTGACCGCAGCAAGCAGGGAAATGATGAGATAAAGCGAAATATCGCCCGCTTTTGGCTGATAAACGTGGTCTTTCAACAGGATGATGATTTCAGACAACGAAAACAGCAGCAGAAAAGCCAGCGTCAGCCCCAGGGTACGCAACAGGTTATTGCGCGTGGTGAGTGAAGATCGTGTAAATGTTTTGAACATGAAAGAACTCAATCCCGGTCAGAACTTTTTAGTCAGCGGACGAATGGCTTTGCCAAAGCCAAAGCGCAGTGCGCGAACCCATGTTGGACGATTATGCAATCCTTTACGCCAGGTCTCCTCAAACAGGCTAAACCAGCGCGCGGCAACCGCTTCGCGAGAATAGACCTGCAAACGTTTATCTCCCTGCTCTCGCATCTGGCGATAAAGCTCAGGGGTGTTTTTGAGCTTCATGATCGCCTCGAAGGCTTCGTCAGGGTTTTTAGCGATCAGATAATCCAGTTCGCTTTCGCGAATGGCGCGGTAAGACGGCTCATCATCACAGACCATGACGGTTTTACCGAGCCAGTTATTTATCAGCTTACTGGCGGGCTTGCGGGCTAACTTGTGGTCATGTGATTTGCGGAAGCTGATACAAACGTCCACGTCCTGGTAGTTTGTCCAGTTATCAAATGAGATACGCAGTTCGATGCCCTGCTCGGCAAGTCGCTGTTTAAAATTGCCTTCACGGTACTCGTCCGGGAAGCTGTCAACGCGGCCAAAGAAGGCGACGGTCTTGACGGTTTCATCGGTGCGCTGACGGGGTTTGACGCCCGGCTGCGGCCAGTACGGTACAAATATGCGGTTACTGTGAGCATCGACTTCCGGGTTCTGATCCACCACCACATCCGCGCCGATGACCGGTGGGCGATCGGCACGCGCCACCACCGTGACGCCGCGCCAGGGTTTCACGCGCGAGCCAAAGTCGTCGTTATGCATCAGGTTGATGGCATCAGCCCGACATTCAGAGCCAAACGAGCATTCGATCTCGTCGCCGTAATAGTGCTTTAGCGCAAGCGTAGTCTGAAACGTCCAGCCGCCACGTCCGCCACAGTAAAAGCGTTCAGGAATGCTGTCCGGATTGACCCGGTTATCCAGCAGCGTCTGGAAATCCGCATAGTTTTTTGCGATGAAGTCCGCGCGAGAAACCGCGTGTAATTTGAGTTTGCTCATAATATCCGTTAGCCGAGAATTTTTTTAAGACGGAAGTAACGACGTCCAAGACGCCAGCGCTGACGAAAGCCACGGGCATTTTGCCAAATCATGCGCCAGATACCGCGTTCGAAAAGCTCGCGGGTGATCTCACGTTTCTTCGCCATATCATCGATATTGTTGATGCTGTGCAGAATGCCCAGGCCTTCTTTTGCGATTTGCCAGTGGCAGGCGGGCACGCGTTTGACCTGTTCAGGATGCCGCTTGTTGATGGCATCGAGCATTTCCAGAATCTTCATATAGTGGCGTGAAGAGCGCATACGCGTATCGTCGGTGCCCGGCGTATGAGAGACAGATGCCGAGTGGATCAGGTAGTCGTAATAAACTTCATCAACGTACTGCACGCGTTTGGCCGTGAGTAGCACTTCCGTGGTCCAGGGAATATCCTGATGACGCAGGCCGTGCTCAAAGGTAAAGCCCTGCTCTTTGATAAAGGCGTGGCGATAGATATTCAGCCAGGTGACATGAAGAAACTTACGCGACTCCAGCGCCATTTGCAGCCAGGTTGGGCCATCGAGCACGCCGGTTGAGGCAAGTTTGTCAGACGGGAAAATCTTTTTCGAAGGACGTCCGTCGTCGTAAATATAGGTCCCGTTGCAGGTGGCGACATCCAGTTGCCCGGCGTGGGCTATTTCGAGCAAGCGCGGATACATGCCTGGATAAATCACGTCATCAATGTCGGGAAAGGCCACGTATTCGCCTTTCGCTACGGCAAGCCCGGTATTACGGGCGGCGGAAACGCCACCATTAGCCTGATCGATCACCCTGAATTCAGTAAATTCACTGGCATAGCGGGCAATAATTTCTGCCGATGCATCGGTGGAGCCATCATTGACAATGATCAGCTCAAGATCAGGCAGGTTCTGTTTTTTAATGCTGTCAAAAAAAGCGCTCAGGAAATTTTCGCCATTATAGACGGCGACAATCAGGCTTAATTGAGGCGTTCCAGACATGCTTACTCCGTATTATTACGCGATAACGTTCGAAAAACGTGTTAACTGTAACGTGCGATGGCTTTTCGACAGCCGGCAGGCAAAAGAGTTCTGATGGAAACAGGCTGCCGGGACTGACGCGTTCCGACAGCCGTTTACGCCATCAGGAAGATGTGTCCTGAGGTGCTTTAGGGCGCAATGCACACATCCCAATCAGCAGTCCGGTCAATAACATGTATTGCTCCAGATAGTGATCTTTCAGGTTGTGATCGACCAGCGTTCTGGAGAAGAAACCGACGGTAAACAGCAGCAGGAACATCCCCACCATGGTATTGCCGTGGCGGAATTCACGCCAGCCGATATACCAGCAACCTGCCAGCAAAATAAGCCAGCCAGCGATACCGGCAATCCCATTTTGAATACCAAACTCAATCAGGCCGTAATGACTGTGAGGGATATTAATGCGTTTGTCCTGCATATCGCGGCGCAGCACGTAGCGGAACGCTTCTTTGCGCGGCCCCATTCCTGCCGGATGTTCAGCCACCAGTGCCCAGCCCTGATGGAAGAAACTGGCACGACAGCCGTTTGAGTGGTTCATTGGACGGCCCTGATCGTTACGTGGAACGGTGCCGTTCGTTTTGTTGTAGCAAAAACTGGTAAAGGGAGCATTCCAGCCGGTGACGGCATCGTCTTCAAGGCTTTGCCAGCGCGGGTCGGTTTTCCAGGAGGCATAACCCAGCAGCGCGGACGCCACCACAATACCAACCAGGATGCCGCCGGTCAGAACCACGCGGCTACGGCGCATGCTGTGCAAACTTAACAGCACAAAGGAGGAGAACAGGCTACCGACCAGGCCAATGGTGCCCCAGCGCGTATCCACCAGCGCGGTGCACACCAGGTTGCAGAGCAGCATAAAGGCCAGGACTGGGGTATTCAGGCGCAGAAAACGTTGCTGCAGCAGGCCGCGTGCGAGCAGTTCCGCCAGCAGAAAACCGGTGATCATGTTCACCTGGAAGCTCATGCGCGTGCGGTTATAGACGATGCGGGTTTCGCCCCAATGGATCACGCCATCGCGCCAGTAAAGCCAGACCGTATCAAGCAAATGAATACACACAACACCCCAGAAGAAGAGGACGACCAGGGTAAAGAAACGGGCGGCAGAGAGAGACGGAAACTGATCCTGAATCACCGGTAAAAGTACCAGTCCCATGCAGAACAGTAATACCGGCCGGAGCCACTGTCCGTCCCAGGTCGAAACCATCTCTTTTATATCAGGGGCGACAAATAGCCCATTGATCAGGATAAAGAAGGTTAATACCCATACCACGATGAGAACGAACTTAATTTTGTTTAAGTTGAGCGAGCTTCGTGCAGCGAGTGAGCTGAAAAAGAGTCCGAGCGTCACCACAATATTTGGGTAAATCAGGCCATTACGATGGAAAGGAAGTTGGTCATTCGGGATTGGCCAGATAAAACATAAAGCCAGTACCGACAGGACTAAAAGGCCTGTCAGAATGTTACGAATATTTTTCATAGTTTTAGTACTGGTTAAGGATTTCGGTATTTAAACCGGTTAGTTAACATTGCTGTTCGCAAATTCCAGGTCATTCCAGACGGAATAAAAGCCCGTGAAAATTACCACAGATGCCATAACTACAGAAGGATAAAGTTTGTAAGCAAGACTAATCCGTTTGTGCACTCCGGCATTCACAATGGTTATAATCCTCGCTCAGGCAGGTTAAGTCCAACGACAGGAAATGTATGCATATTGTTCACACTGAAGCAGACGGCGGTAAAGGCGGACAGCCTTTACGCATTATCAACGAATCCCTGGGGATGATTCAGCGTGGACATCAGGTGACCCTTCTTTGCCCGGACACGGCGCCGCTGAATGCGATGGCGCGGGAAGCTGGCCTGACGGTAGTCACGCTTCCTCTAAAGCGTAAGAACCTGAAGAACCTGAAATTATTGCGCCGCTGGCTGATTGAACATCGTGAAAGTATTGATGTAATAAATAGTCACAATTCAGCCGATACCTGGCTGGTGGCGCTCGCCAATTTAACCCTGTCGAACCCGATTCCCCTGGTGCGGACGCGTCATGCGTCAGGTGTACCGCGCAACAACTGGACCACGCGCTGGCTGTTCCGCAAAGCCTGTGCGCATATTGTGACCACGGGCGAGGCGCTGCGTCACCAGATGGCCGCCATTGGCGTCCCGATGTCTCAGAGCACTTCCGTGCCGAGTGGCGTGGACACGCAGCGCTTTCATCCGGCGGATAAACACCAGGCCAGAACGCAGTGTGGTTTGTCTCAGGACGATTTCTGGCTGGGCGTGGTGTCGCATCTGCGCCCTAACAAAGGTCACAGCGTACTGCTGCGTGCGCTGGCGAAAATCGACCATCCCGATATCAAACTGGCCATTGTCGGAGAAGGCCCGCATAAAGCGACGCTTGAGCAGGAGATCGTGGGGCTTGGATTACAGCAGCGCGTGAGGATGGCGGGGCACCGCAGCGATCCTGAGCAGTGGTTCCCGGCGTTCGATATTGCCTTAAGCCCTTCTCATGATATGGAAGGAGTTCCGCAGGGCGTCCTGCAATCTCTGGCTTCGCGCGTGGCGACCATCGCTACCGATGCGGGCGGTACGGCAGATGCCGTGATTAACGGTAAGACGGGAATATTGATCGCCCAGCGCGACGAGGCGGCGTTGCAGGATGCGATACTCAAACTGTATCAGGATAGCGCCTTACGTGAAGCGCTGGCGCAGCAGGGGTATGACTACCTGTGCGCCCATTTAACTCGCGAATGTATGCTGGATGCGATGGAGAAAGTCTTCTCTGATGCGGCTCAGCGCAACAGGTCGCGATAAAGCGTTTGTAGTGCTTTCGCCATAGCGTCCAGCGTGTACGGCTCAGCGGTCGCCCTTGCGGCGGCTGAGTAATCCACACCCTGCTCGCGGCCTTTGAGCCATGCCGTAATGACCTGCTGATAACCTTCGCTGTCGAGGGCATCCCGCACCCAGCCGTTGACCCCTTCTTCAATCCATTCGGCGGCGCCGCAGCCATGACTTGTCATCAGCGGCAAACCACAGGCCAGGGCTTCGACACACACGTTCGGGAACGGGTCGTAGAGCGTGGGTAAAATTAATGCATCGGCGGTACCGTACACCTCACGCACTTCCGCAACCGGTCCGAGAAAACGCACGCGTGAAGAAACGCCGAGCGAAGAGGCCAGCTTTTCAAATTTGCGCGCCTGTTTATCGCGTCCGGCGACCAGCAAAAAGACCCCGGGATGCGGCACGATGGCACGCAACGCGGTAGCGACCCCTTTACGGCTAAATCCGGAACCGACGTAGGCTAAAACGGGCGCATCATGCGGGATATTCAGCGCCTCACGCTGTGAGAGCGCCCGCACATCCGGACTGAAATGTCCGGTATCGACGCCGTTATAGATGACGGTAAGCTTGTCGTCCGGGAGGCCAAAGCGGCGGGCAATATCGTCGCGTACCATTTTCGAATTACAAATGACGTTGCGAAGCTGCGGATGCTGAAACATCTGCGCTTCAGCCTGCAAAATATAACGATGATAACGACTTTTCGACTGCGCCCAACGCGCCAGCGGTGACAGGATGCGGCTGTATTGTTCAAGCCAGGTGGCATGGACGCCATCGCCGGCACGAAAAATGGTCGCGCCCGGGATGCGTTCGTGGCTCTGCACAATATCGAACTGAGCAAAATGAGCGGCGGCCTCGGTGGCAAAGCCGGATTCGCGGGCAACACGATTACGGAAAGGGGGATTCACTGTTAACGTCTGCCAGCCTGCCGCGTTTTCCCACTGGCGGGCAATCAACGTCACATCCAGCGAAGTATCCTGCGCCAGCACGTTCAGAGCACGGGAGACAAAGCGCTCCGCGCCGCCGTTGGGATTGTAGGTTTGTCGGACGATCGCCAGTTTCATGCCGGATTTTCCAGAAGCAGAGTATCAATGGCGCTCAGGACCTGCTGGGCAGAGATCGCGGTGATGCAGTCTGATACCCCACTGTCACCACAACCCGCTTTGCCGCAGGGCTGACAGGTAAACCCGGTGGTGATCACGCGATACCTCACGCCCCACGGTGCCCACTTAATGGCGCCGGTAGGACCAAAGATGGCGACGGTGGGGGTTCCCACGGCGCTCGCCAGATGCATCGGCATGGAGTCAACGCCAAAATAGACGCGGGCATGCTTCATCAGCGCCCCCAGCTCTTTCAGGTTCAGTTGACCGCTCAGATCAAACACCGGCTGCGTCAAGGCCGCGCGCAGTTCATCCATATAAGCCGTTTCTTCTTTCGACGGCGCAGCGGACAGGATAATCGGTAAGCCTCGCGAGGCGAGATTATCGATAGTGGCTGCCAGCTTGTTGATATCCCAGGCCTTAAACATCCACCGCGAAGTCGGGTGCACCAGGATATAGGCGTTTTTTGCTACGCCAAAGGCCGCCAGTTTTTCGGCAACGGAGGCTTCTGCTTCTTCACCCGGGACAAAAAGCGTGTATTTATCTTCCACGTTTTGCGGGTGGATCCCGATGCGGCGCAGCGCATCCAGATTGACCTCAACCATATGACGGCTGTTGTCCTGAATGGCCGGATAGAGGGTGGTGAAGGACTTCACCCAGCGACGTCGCGCCAGACCGCTGCGTTTTTCCGGCTTAAAGCCCACGGAGACGCGGGGCTTAAGTCGACGCGCCAGACGGGCGCCATGCCAGTGCTCGGTCAGGTTAATCAGCACATCATACTTTCGCGCTTTCAGGGTATTCACCAGCGCGCGATAAAGGCGGAACTGGGTAAACCAACCCTGTTTACGCCAGTTGCGCCCAATGGTATGCACCTGATCGATATAAGGATGGCTGGTCAGCATCGCCTGCGTGTCGTCATACACCAGGGCATCGACTTCGACGTCCGGCCAGTTTCTTTTCAGTACCGTGAAAACGGGTGAAGTAAGCAAGACGTCACCGTGATGACGCAGCTTGATAATCAGCACGCGCTTAGGTGGGCGCTCCGCTGAGAAAAAATCAGTCATAGGCTCTCTCTGCTGCCAGCAAAGGCGCTAATTGCGCAAAAACCGCAGCGGCACTGAGGTCGCCTAACTGCGTTGAATGTTCCGGGCGGCAGATATATTGGTTTTTTCCGTAGCCGCCGATAAGACCCGGATCCGTCGGGCCATAGAGCGTAATATTAGGACGATCGAGCGCCGCCGTCAGGTGGCTTAATCCGGTGTCAACGGAGACCACCGCGGTGGCGCCTGCTAATTCTCGCGCCACGCCATCGAGTTTCATGCGCGGCAATACTTCCACGTAGTCAAACCCTTCAGCCAGCCGTTTGGCCCTCGCCTCTTCATGCGGAGCCCCCCAGGGAAGCTTGATCCGAACGCCTGCGTGGCTCAGCAAGCCTGTTAGCTCGCGCCAGTGGGACTCCGGCCAGTGTTTGTCGTCGCGGGTGGTGGCATGAAGGAAAATCAGATAAGGGGGCTCATCTTGCGGGGAATCGTGCAGAAAATGCTGCGATATAGCGTAATCCCCCTGACTTGCCGGTTTCGCGTAACCCAGACTTTTAGCGAACAGTTCACGGGTGCGTTCCACGGCATGTTGCTGCTTTGCAATCGCATGGCGACGGTTATAGAACAGGCTTGCCAGCGGCTCGCGGGCCGAATGCCAGTCCATACCATGCTTTACGCCATTCGCCAGTCTGGTCACCAGCGCGGCACTTTTGACCAGCCCCTGGGCATCAATAATCGCATCGTAACGCTGCGCCTGCACCGCCTCACGAAAGGCCATGCGTTCGGCTTTAATCGCTGCGGAAAACCACGCTTTACGCCAGCGGCGAATCGCCACCGGAATCACGCGGTCTACCGCCGCATGCCAGGTCGGGATCTGTGCGAAGCCTTCTTCCACGACCCAGTCAAAACGGATGCCGGGAATCGCCTGCACAGCGTCCGTCAACGACGGCAGGGTATGCAATACATCGCCCATTGAGGACGTTTTAACGATCAACACCCGCATTCGTTATCCTTCTTCACTCAACAGTAGCGCGTTGAGCTCTTCAAGGACACGTTCGGGCGTAATGTCGATCAGGCTCTGGTGATAACCCTCCGCTGCATCGCCTTTGCGCACTTTGTGGTAGCCGGTGATCAGGCGAATGACGCGCGCTTTATGGGAAAGAGGCGGCGTAAAGTCGGGACTGCTTGGGCCATACAGCGCAACCAGCGGACGGTTAAGCGCCGCGGCAACGTGCATCAGGCCCGAGTCATTGGTCACCACCGCTTTGCAGGCGGCCAGCAGAATCACGGCTTGTTCCAGCTGGGTTTCCCCCGCCAGATTGCGACACCAGGCCTGCTGTTCGGTACTGAGCGTGGCCAGGATCTCGTTCCCTGCCTCGTGGTCCTTCGCCGAACCAAACAGAACAATTTGATACCCTTCGTCAATCAGCTGCTTCGCCAGTTCCGCATAATGATAGTGCGGCCAGCGTTTCGCCGGGCCAAATTCTGCGCCAGGGCAAAAGCCAACGATCGGACGTTCAGCCGAGAGAGTAAAGGCATCGCAGGTTTGTGATTTCTCGCCTTCGCTCACCTGCAACTGCGGCCACAACAGCGGCTGCGGCAGATCTTTCGCGCAGCGCATCACACCTTTGTCATAAGCCAGCGCCACGTAGCGCTCGACCATCAGCGGCCAGGCATCTTTATCAAGCACGCGCGCATCGTTCAGCAGACCGTAGCGCATTTCTCCACGCCAGCCGGTTCGATGTGGAATGCCAGCGAAGAAGGGGACCAGCGCCGATTTGAAGGAGTTGGGCAGGACGTAAGCGCGGTCATAGCGCTTTTCGCGCAGGCTATGGCCGAGCGTGCGGCGTTCACCGATTTCCAGCGCCCCGTGGCCCAGCGGCATCGGGATCGCCTCGTTCACTTCCGGCATGCGCGATAACAGCGGACGGCACCACGCGGGTGCCATCACGTCGATAATCGCTTGGGGATAGCGCGCCTTGAGCGTGCGATAGAGACTTTGCGACATCATCATGTCGCCCACCCATGACGGGCCGATCACCAGAATTTTCATACTTACGCGTCGCGATTCAGCCAGGCCATATATTCCGTTACGCCTTCGGCAACGGTCTTGAACGGCTTGTCATAGCCCGCTTTGCGCAGGTTAGTCAGGTCAGCCTGGGTGAATGCCTGATAGCGGCCTTTCAGTTTTTCCGGGAACGGAATGTACTCGAGGCTGCCTTTTTTATGATAAGCCAGCGCAGCATCCGCAACGGCCTGGAAGGACTCTGCACGACCAGTACCCAGGTTAAAGATACCGGACACGCCGTTTTCCCAGAACCACAGGTTCACGGCCGCCACGTCGCCCACATAGACGAAGTCACGCTTGAAGCCGTCGCTGCCTTCGAACAGTTTTGGACTTTCGCCATTATTGAGCTGGGTGTTCAGGTGGAATGCCACGCTCGCCATGCTGCCTTTGTGGCCTTCGCGCGGCCCATAGACGTTGAAGTAACGGAAGCCAACAATCTGAGAGTTTGCTTCTGGCAGAACCTGACGGACGTATTCATCGAACAGGAATTTAGAGTAACCATAGACGTTCAGCGGCTGCTCATATTCACGGGATTCAATGAAGTCAGAAGTGCGGCCACCGTAGGTCGCTGCAGAAGAGGCGTACAGGAACGGAATTTCACGCTCCAGGCAGAAATGCAGGATCTCTTTGGAGTACTGATAGTTGTTGTCCATCATGTACTTGCCATCCCACTCGGTAGTGGAAGAGCACGCGCCCTCGTGGAAGATAGCCTCGATCTCGCCGAAATCTTCACCCGCCATAATCTGGATAAGGAAGTCTTCTTTATCCATATAATCGGCAATGTTCAGGTCCACCAGGTTAACAAACTTGGTGCCGTCTTTCAGGTTGTCCACCACCAGGATATCGGTGATGCCTTTATCATTGAGGGCTTTGATAATATTGCTGCCAATAAAGCCCGCGCCGCCGGTAACGATAATCATAACTGTAACCTTTGAAGTGTGGAGCCCAGGGACAATCCCGGACGCTAATGTTCTTATCATATCATCACAATGCCCTGTCTTCAGCCATTCACCGATACACACTTCATCCTTCACGCCGCCTCGGCGTTGGCGGCGTTCAGAAACCCCGGTCACATAGTTATCAATGCTCCCGGGGATTTTTTCTCTTGCCGCCTTGATGCAACGTGAATAATTTTGTGTCTGTCTGAAAAGGGTACACGTGATTTATGCTGCAAAAACGAGAAGAGATACTGCGTCATCTCGTATAGACGTATAGCTTTGGGTAATATGTGCCGAAATTTGCCGAGTCTGGAGAATTGCAATGCGTGGTGATTTTTACAAACAGTTAAACAGCGACCTGGAAACCGCACGTGCGGAAGGGTTGTTTAAAGAAGAGCGTATTATCACGTCTGCTCAGCAGGCGGACATCACCGTTGCTGATGGCAGCCACGTGATCAACTTTTGTGCGAACAACTACTTAGGGCTGGCAAACCACCCTGAGCTGATTGCTGCCGCCAAAAATGGCATGGACACTCACGGTTTTGGTATGGCCTCCGTACGCTTTATCTGCGGCACCCAGGACAGCCATAAGCAGCTTGAGCAAAAGCTGGCGGATTTCCTCGGTATGGAAGATGCGATTCTGTACTCCTCCTGCTTTGATGCCAACGGTGGCCTCTTTGAGACGCTGCTCGGCGCAGAAGACGCAATCATTTCTGATGCGTTAAACCACGCCTCAATTATTGACGGCGTACGCCTGTGTAAAGCGAAGCGTTTCCGCTATGCCAATAACGACATGGCCGAGCTGGAAGCGCGCCTGAAAGAGGCGCGTGAAGCGGGCGCTCGCCATGTATTAATCGCCACCGACGGCGTGTTCTCAATGGACGGCGTGATTGCTAACCTGAAAGGCGTCTGTGACCTGGCAGACAAATACGACGCGCTGGTGATGGTCGATGACTCTCACGCGGTCGGCTTTGTGGGCGAGAATGGTCGTGGTTCGCACGAATACTGCGACGTGATGGGCCGTGTGGACATCATCACCGGCACGCTGGGTAAAGCGCTGGGCGGCGCGTCGGGTGGCTATACCGCGGCGCGTAAAGAGGTCGTGGAGTGGCTGCGTCAGCGTTCCCGTCCGTATCTGTTCTCTAACTCGCTGGCGCCGGCGATTGTTGCCGCCTCCATCAAAGTGCTGGAGATGGTGGCGTCCGGGTCTGAGTTGCGCGACCGTCTGTGGTCAAACGCCCGCCTGTTCCGTGAGAAGATGAGTGCCGCAGGCTTCACCCTGGCGGGCGCTGACCATGCCATTATCCCGGTGATGCTGGGCGATGCCGTGGTGGCGCAGAAATTTGCTCGCGAGCTGCAGAAAGAAGGGATTTACGTCACCGGGTTCTTCTTCCCGGTGGTGCCAAAAGGTCAGGCGCGTATTCGCACCCAGATGTCTGCGGCGCATTCGCCTGAACAAATTGAACGTGCGGTAGAAGCCTTTACCCGCATCGGCAAACAACTGGGCGTAATTGCCTGAGGACGTGTGATGAAAGCGTTATCCAAACTGAAAGCGGAAGAAGGGATTTGGATGACCGACGTGCCGGAGCCGGAAGTCGGTCATAACGATCTGCTGATCAAAATTCGTAAAACCGCCATTTGCGGCACTGACGTTCACATCTACAACTGGGACCAGTGGTCGCAAAAAACCATCCCGGTACCGATGGTCGTCGGCCACGAGTATGTCGGCGAAGTGGTCGGCATTGGTCAGGAAGTGAAAGGCTTTAAGATTGGCGATCGCGTATCTGGCGAAGGACATATTACCTGCGGACACTGTCGTAACTGTCGCGGCGGACGTACCCACCTGTGCCGTAATACGGTCGGCGTTGGCGTTAACCGCCCAGGCTGTTTTGCTGAATACCTGGTGATCCCGGCGTTCAACGCGTTCAAGATCCCGGACAACATCTCTGACGACCTGGCCTCTATCTTTGATCCGTTCGGCAACGCGGTGCACACGGCGCTCTCCTTCGACCTGGTGGGGGAAGATGTGCTGGTGTCTGGCGCGGGTCCTATCGGCATTATGGCTGCGGCCGTGGCGAAACACGTTGGGGCACGCAATGTCGTGATCACCGACGTGAATGAGTATCGCTTGTCCCTGGCGCGCAAAATGGGTGTGACCCGCGCGGTGGACGTCTCTAAAGAGAACCTGAACGACGTGATGGCTGAACTGGGCATGACCGAAGGCTTCGACGTGGGTCTGGAGATGTCCGGCGCACCCCCGGCGTTCCGTACCATGCTCGACACCATGAACCACGGTGGCCGTATCGCGATGCTGGGTATTCCGCCGTCGGATATGTCCATCGACTGGAACAAGGTGATCTTCAAGGGGCTGTTCATCAAAGGTATCTACGGCCGCGAAATGTTCGAAACCTGGTACAAGATGGCGGCATTGATTCAGTCTGGTCTGGATCTGACGCCGATCATTACGCACCATTTCGGCATCGATGATTTCCAGAAAGGCTTTGACGCGATGCGCTCAGGCCAGTCCGGGAAGGTCATTTTAAGCTGGAATTAACCCTGAAAAGCGCCTGCGGGCGCTTTTTTCTGCAGCGCGTTCACAGTTTTGAGATCCGCAATCGGATTATTTCGAGTTTTATTTCGCTTTTTTACCCACACGCTTATAAAGTTTGTTTAACTTCCGTTTACTTTTACAGTGACTATGTTCAAGCTGACCGTTTGTTTATTGACCTGTAACTCAGCGCGGCTCCTGCGCGAAGTATTGCCTCCCTTGCTGATCGTGGGCGATGAAATCATTGTGGTTGATTCCGGCAGTACGGATAACACCCTTGATATCTGCCATGAATATGGCCTGACCCCGCATCAACATCCTTATGCCATGCACGGTATGCAAATGAATCATGCCATTGGTCTGGCATCCAATGACTGGGTGCTCTGCATGGATAGCGATGAAATTCTGGATGCCGAAACGATCGATTTTATTCTGGCGCTGAAGGCCGGTGAAGAGCCTGCTGCGGATAACGCCTGGCGTATTCCCCGCTACTGGCACGTGCTGGGGCAAGAGGTGAGGACAATTTATCCCGTCTCGTCACCTGACTTCCCGGTGCGCCTTTTTAACCGCACCCAGGCGCGATTTAACCATCGTCCGGTGGATGACAAGGTGGAAGGCAAGCTGCACACCGTGAAAATGCCAGGGCGCGTGCGTCATGATACTTTTTATACGCTTCACGAAGTCTTCAATAAGCTGAACAGCTACACCTCGCGGCTGGTGAAATACCAGAACGTTCGGCCTTCCATTGGTCGGGGGATCGTCAGCGCCATCGGCGCCTTCTTCAAATGGTATCTCTTTAGCGGGGCCTGGCGGCAGGGGAAAGTGGGCGTCGTGACGGGCCTGTACGCCACCTCATACAGCTTTTTGAAATACTTTAAAGCCTGGTATCAACATGAAGACAAAAAAGAGCCCGTTGCTAAGGAGCATACGGACTCTCATCTTGTTGAGTAATTAAGCTTTATTACCCCAGCCTTGCCACTGGTGCTTGAAGTACTGCACCAGTGTGCTCTGGCTCATACTCTCCCCAATCACCGTAAAGAAGCGCGTCGCATAGACCGGCTCAGGCGTTTGTTTCGGCTGGCACATTTTCACCCCCCGGAACGGATTACGCGGAGCCGTAGCGGGCGGCTGGGTGTTAGGGTGTGAGGTATCCACCTGCGGTTCGTTCAGCAGATCGCCCGGACGGACCAGCGTGATATCGGAGGGCAAGGTCGGCAGCATTTGCTGCAATACGCGTACCGTGGACGGATGCGGATGCCCAATGGCAATAGCCGAGCCGTTTCGCCGCGCCAGCTGTACGGCGCGATTAAACTGGACGCGAATGTCCGCTTCGTTCTGCGTGTCGTCCAGGAAGACTTTACGCTTAATGACCTTCACCCCCGTGCCTTGTGCGGCACGCATTGCCTGACTATTCCCGATGGTCACGCTGTCGAGGAAATAGAGATTGTAGCGTTCCAGCGCCTGCATGACTTTTTGCATTCCAAACAGGCTGGAGGTCATCGCGCTGCCCATGTGGTTATTCAGCCCGACCGCAAACGGCACTTTGTTATACGCATCGCGAATAATGCGTTCGATCTCGTCACTGCTCATATCCGGGCGAAGCGTGTCTTTTTCTAATGGTTGCTTACTGAGCGGGGCCATCGGCAGATGAATCAGGACCTGGTGCCCACTATTGTGCGCCCTGGTCGCCATTTCGTGCGCGTGCGGCGCATTGGGTAACACGGCGACGGAGATGGCCTGCGGCATGGCCAGCACCTGATTTTCAGTGTGCGGACGATAACCAAAGTCATCAATCACAATGGCAAGTTTGCCTGCGTATACCGGAGAAGCCAGCGCCAGTGCACTGACGATGGAAAAAACAAGACGACGAAATTGAAGCAAAACCTATCTTCCCAACCACGGTTGTGGATTGACCGCCTGACCCTGGCGACGGATTTCGAAATAGAGTGACGGGCGGCCCTGACCGCCACTGCTGCCCACAAGGGCGATGGGTTGTCCTGCTCGGACCTGTGTACCCACGCTGACCAGCGCGCTCTGGTTATAGCCGTAAAGACTCATATCGCCTTTACCGTGCTCAACCACCACGACCAGCCCGTAGCCCTGCAACCAGTCGGCGAGAATGACGCGGCCATCGGCGATAGCTTTGACTTCACTCCCTTCAGACGCACCGATTACAATACCCTTCCAACGTAGCTCACCTTGTAGCTGTTCGCCATAGCGATGCAGAATAGAACCGCGAACGGGCCAGAAAGCCTGTCCGCGCGGTGCGCCCAGTCCGCCAGTACGTGATATCAGCGAACGTTCCGTTTCTGTTGGTTTGTACGTGGTCCCTTTGCGGGAGGCTTCCTGCTGGCGATCTTTCACCGCCTGCGCTTCACGCGCTTCTTTCTCTGCGCGGGCTTTTGCTGCCGCTTCGGCGCGGGCAATGCTGTTGCGCAGCTTAGATTCGTTAGCACGCATTTCGCTGAGCTGGCTTTGGCCCTGCTGGATAGAGGATTCCAGCCCGGCGAGCGTTTTCTTACGCTCGTTACGCGCCTGCTCCAGCTTCGCCTGCTGTGCCTGCTGGTCATACAGCAAGGTTTGCTGTTGACTCTGTTTCTCTTCCAGTTCGGCTTTCTGCGAGGTGACCTCTTCCCGCGTCTGCTTAAGCTGCGCGATGGTCTCCTGGCGCGCCTGGTTCAGATAGCCAAAATAGGCCTGCAAGCGCTGCCCGCGCTGGCTCTCTTCACCACTCAGGATGAGCTGTATACCGGTGTGTTCGCCCTGACGGAACGCCGCATCAAGCTGGGCCGCCAGATTGCGCTCTTGCGCATCTCGCTGACGTTCCAGCTTTGCAATGGACGCATTCATCTCGTCAATTTGCTTATTGAGCTGGGAGAGGGTGTTCTGCGTTTCGCGTAATTTACGGGTGGCGGCGGAGATGGCCTCTTCCTGCTGCTTAAGTTGCGCAAGCAGAGAGGTGCGCTGCTGTTGCTGCTGGCGTACCGCACGCTCTTTGGCGGCGATATCCGCCTGGATGGATTTTAGCTGATCGCGGTCGTCCGCGTGGGCGGAAGCGGCGCACAACAATACGCCAGCGCTAAGCGCGCTGGCGTAAAGCACAGGCCTGATGGATAACCGAAACGGCTTCACGGCCCATGTGATTGAAAAAATCGCCTTTCCCCTCATGGGGAAGGATTATTCCACGATGAACAGCGGCTTGCCAGTCATCTCTTTCGGGATTTCCATCCCCATCAGCGTCAGCATCGTTGGTGCGATGTCAGAAAGCTTGCCGCCTTCGACCGCTTTCAGTGATTTATTACCGACATAAATCAATGGCACAGGCAGGTTAGTATGCGCCGTGTGGGCCTGACCGGTAGAAGGATCGCGCATCTGCTCTGCGTTACCGTGATCGGCCGTAATCAGCAACTGACCCCCTACGGATTCAACCGCTTTAGCCACCTGTTCAACGCAATGATCCAGCGTCTCAACGGCTTTCACTGCCGCTTCCATCACGCCTGTGTGACCCACCATATCGCCGTTCGGGTAGTTACAGATAATGGTGTCGTACTTACCGCTTTCGATGGCGGCGACCAGTTTTTCGGTCAATTCGGCGGAGCTCATCTCAGGCTGCAGATCGTAGGTCGCTACTTTCGGTGAGTTGATCAGAATGCGGTCTTCGCCTTTGAACGGCTCTTCTACGCCGCCATTAAAGAAGAAGGTGACGTGAGCATATTTTTCCGTTTCGGAGATACGCAGTTGGGTTTTGTCGTTCTTCGCCATCCACTCACCAAAGGTATTGGCCAGAGAGGCTGGTGGATAAGCGCACGGAACCTTGATGTCAGCGGCATATTCCGTCAGCATCACAAAATCGAGGTTAACCACTTTTTTACGGGCGAAACCGTCGAAATCAGCGCTCACGAAGGCGCGGGTAATTTCACGGGCACGGTCAGCACGGAAGTTCATGAAAATCAGCGCATCGCCGTCTTCCATTGCCGCGTCTGGCTGGCCTTCTGCACGGATAACCGTCGCTTTAACGAATTCGTCGTTCTCATCGCGGGCATAAGCGGCGTCAAGACCGGCCACCGCGGAATCAAACTGGAATTCACCTTTTGCCAGCGTCATCAGGTCATACGCTTGTTCAACGCGATCCCAGCGGTTGTCACGGTCCATGGCGTAGTAACGACCAATGATAGACGCGACGCGACCTTTACCCAGAGCGGCAAATTTATCTTCGAAGGTTTGCAGGGACGATTTCGCGCTGCGAGGAGGTGTATCACGTCCATCCAGGAAAGCGTGCAGGTAAATTTTTTCTGCGCCGCGTTCAGCTGCCAGTTCTACCATTGCCAGAATGTGATCTTCATGGCTGTGCACGCCACCGGCGGAGAGCAGACCCATGATGTGTACCGCTTTACCGGCCTTAACGGCTTTATCGACGGCGGTAGTCAGCACGTTGTTTGAGAAGAAGGTGCGTTCTTTAATTTCAACGTCCAGACGGGTGAGATCCTGATAGACAATACGGCCTGCACCCAGATTGACGTGACCCACTTCAGAGTTACCCATTTGACGGTCTGGCAGACCCACTTCCAGGCCAGATGCATCAATCAGCGTATGCGGACGTTTCGCCCACAGGGCATCCATGACCGGGGTCTTTGCGTTGAAAATGGCGTTATCCTGGCTATCTTCACGGTAGCCATAGCCATCCAGAATCACCAGTACCATAGGTTTTTTAGAAACCGACATTGCGACAACCTCATGCTCAAGAGATAAAAAATTTGCGTAATTTTACTACAGCTGAATCGATCAAATAGCCGCAGAAGATCAAAGAAAGCGTGGGGACAAGCGCCCGTAAAGACCATTTTGGGTCATTTTTTTCGTGGCATGCCGCAGAAAATGGATTAGCTTATTCTCGCTGGCTGTATTTGCCACAACGCACAGGTATACTCCTGTCCTGGTTTTTTTTATCACTACGTCGGGAGTTGTTACCCCCCATGCAAGAAATTATGCAATTTGTTAGCCGCCATCCGGTACTGAGTATCGCGTGGATTGGTTTACTGGCCGCTGTGCTGTTTACTACATTTAAAGGCCTGACCTCTAAAGTTAAGGTGATTACTCGTGGTGAAGCGACGCGTCTGATTAATAAAGAAGATGCGGTGGTTGTGGATCTGCGTCAGCGCGACGATTTCCGCAAAGGTCACATTGCCGGTGCTATCAACCTGTTACCTGCTGAAATCAAAGCCAACAACGTAGGTGAACTGGAAAAGCATAAAGCTCAACCGATTATCGTCGTTGATGGTACCGGGATGCAGGCGCAGGATCCGGCAAGCGCGCTTATCAAAGCGGGCTTCGAAAAAGTGTACGTATTGAAAGACGGCGTCTCCGGCTGGAGCGGTGAAAACCTGCCGCTGGTTCGCGGCAAATAAGAGGAATACGTTATGGCCAATATTGAAATCTATACCAAAGCGACCTGCCCGTTCTGCCATCGCGCAAAAGCTCTGCTGAGCAGTAAAGGCGTGACCTTCCAGGAACTGCCTATTGATGGTGATGCGGCAAAACGTGAAGAGATGATTAAACGTAGTGGCCGTACCACGGTTCCGCAGATTTTTATTGATGCGCAGCACATTGGCGGCTGTGATGACTTGTATGCGCTCGATGCAAGCGGTGGACTAGAACCCCTGCTGCGCTAAGGCGTTTTAGGATAATTAAAAAGGGTATTTCCATGTCAGAACAAAACAACAACGAAATGAGCTTCCAGATCCAGCGCATCTATACTAAAGATGTCTCTTTTGAAGCTCCAAACGCACCGCAGGTTTTCCAGAAAGACTGGCAGCCTGAAGTGAAACTGGATCTTGATACCGCGTCTACCCAACTGGCAGACGATGTATACGAAGTCGTGCTGCGTGTGACCGTCACCGCTTCGCTGGGCGAAGAAACCGCTTTCCTGTGTGAAGTCCAGCAGGGCGGGATTTTCTCCATTGGCGGCATTGAAGGCAACCAGATGGCGCATTGCCTGGGTGCATACTGCCCGAACATTCTGTTCCCGTATGCCCGTGAATGCATCACCAGCCTGGTCTCCCGCGGTACATTCCCGCAACTGAACCTTGCGCCAGTTAACTTTGATGCGCTGTTCATGAACTATCTGCAACAGCAAGCTGGCGAAGGTACTGAACAACATCAGGATGCCTGATGAGTACTGTTAATGCGTCAATGACAGTGATCGGTGCCGGCTCGTACGGCACCGCTCTTGCCATCACCCTGGCCAGAAACGGCCATGAAGTGGTGCTTTGGGGCCACGATCCTAAACACATTGCGACGTTACAACACGATCGCTGTAACGTGGCGTTTCTGCCAGATGTGCCTTTCCCCGATTCGCTGTATCTTGAAAGCGATCTCGCGACCGCGCTGGCGGCCAGCCGCAATATTCTGGTTGTCGTGCCGAGTCATGTTTTCGGCCAGGTTTTACATCAGATTAAACCGCTGATGCGGGCCGATGCGCGTATTGTGTGGGCCACGAAAGGGCTGGAAGCTGAAACCGGGCGTCTGCTGCAGGACGTTGCCCGTGAAGTCCTGGGGGATGATATTCCGCTGGCGGTGATCTCCGGGCCTACCTTTGCTAAAGAGCTGGCGGCAGGTCTGCCGACGGCTATTTCACTCGCGTCTACCGATCAAGCGTTCTCTGACGATTTGCAGCAGCTTCTGCATTGCGGTAAGAGCTTCCGCGTCTACAGCAATCCTGATTTTATCGGCGTACAGCTGGGCGGGGCGGTGAAAAACGTGATTGCGATTGGTGCAGGCATGTCCGACGGTATCGGGTTTGGCGCCAATGCCCGTACTGCGCTTATCACCCGTGGCCTGAGCGAAATGTCTCGTCTGGGCACCGCGCTGGGTGCCGATCCCACCACCTTTATGGGAATGGCAGGTTTAGGCGATCTGGTGCTGACCTGTACCGACAACCAGTCCCGTAATCGCCGCTTCGGCATGATGCTCGGACAGGGCATGGACGTGATCGGCGCGCAGGAAAAGATTGGTCAGGTCGTGGAAGGTTACCGCAACACCAAAGAAGTTCGCGAATTGGCGCACCGCTTTGGTGTCGAAATGCCAATAACCGAGGAAATTTATCAGGTATTGTATTGCGGAAAAAATGCGCGCGAGGCAGCATTGACCTTATTAGGCCGCTCACGCAAGGACGAGCGTAGCAATAACTAATCGGAACCGTAGTCACCTGAATGACCCAGCCAGCGCAGAACTGGCTGGTCATTAACCTGTCGTCTGGAGTATGCAATGCCGTGTGAAGAACTGGATATCGTCTGGAATAATATAAAAGCTGAAGCCCGGGCTTTAGCCGACTGCGAACCTATGCTCGCCAGCTTCTACCACGCAACGCTACTCAAGCATGAAAACCTCGGCAGCGCGTTGAGCTATATGCTCGCCAATAAGCTGGCCTCTTCGATCATGCCTGCCATTGCCATTCGTGAAGTTGTGGAAGAGGCGTACGCCGCCGATCCAGAAATGATCGCTTCCGCCGCCTGCGATATCCAGGCCGTGCGCACGCGCGATCCGGCGGTGGATAAGTATTCCACGCCGCTGCTCTATCTGAAGGGCTTTCATGCCTTACAGGCTTACCGCATCGGTCACTGGCTGTGGAATGAAGGCCGCCGCGCGCTGGCTATCTTCCTGCAAAATCAGGTGTCCGTGACTTTCCAGGTCGATATCCACCCGGCTGCGAAGATAGGTCGTGGCATCATGCTTGACCATGCGACGGGCATCGTGGTGGGGGAAACCGCCGTCATTGAAGATGACGTCTCGATTCTGCAATCAGTTACCCTGGGCGGTACGGGCAAAACCAGCGGCGATCGTCATCCTAAAATCCGCGAAGGCGTGATGATTGGCGCAGGCGCGAAGATCCTCGGCAACATCGAGGTGGGGCGTGGCGCGAAGATTGGTGCGGGATCGGTAGTGCTACAACCTGTTCCACCACACACCACCGCCGCTGGCGTACCGGCACGTATCGTCGGCAAACCAGACAGCGATAAGCCGTCGATGGATATGGATCAGCACTTCAACGGCATTCACCATACCTTTGAGTATGGCGACGGGATTTAATCTCTGAGAATGGCGCCGGGATAACCTAACTGGCGCCATGCTTCATATACCACCACCGACACCGCGTTCGACAAATTCATGCTTCGGCTGTCCGGCATCATGGGGATTCGGATTTTTTGTGCGGGCGGCAGGGCATCCAGAATAGTCGCCGGAAGACCACGTGTTTCCGGGCCAAACATCAAATAGTCACCGTCCTGATAGCTAACTGCGCTGTGCGCTGGCGTGCCTTTTGTCGTCAGGGCAAACATGCGCTGCGGCTTTTCTGCCTCAATAAAGGCGGCGTAATCCTGATGACGCATCACGGCAGTAAACTCGTGATAATCCAGCCCTGCGCGACGCAGACGTTTGTCATCCCACGCAAAACCCATTGGCTCGATAATATGCAGACGAAAACCGGTATTGGCGCACAGGCGGATAATATTGCCAGTGTTTGGTGGAATTTCAGGTTCGAATAAAACGATGTTAAGCATACTGCCCCCTTATTTGCGCGGGCAGAATAGCAGAGTTTTGCCCTCACCCTAACCCTCTCCCAAAGGGAGAGGGAATATTTTTCCCTCCCGCTCCCCGTATTACATTTTCTCCCTCTCCCTGTGTGACAGAGCCGGGCGAGGGCACAGGCTTTTCTCCCTCTCCCTGTGGGAGAGGGCCGGGGTGAGGGCATCAGGCTTTTCTCCCTCTCCCTGTGGGAGAGGGTCGGGGTGAGGGCATCAGGCTTTTCTCCCTCTCCCTGTGGGAGAGGGTCGGGGTGAGGGCATCAGGCCGCACAACACCGCACCACGGTTACGCCGCATCCCCCTGTGACAGCGGTGCCAGCGCCGCGGGTAATTTACTCAACTCCTGAACCAGCGAATCTTTACTGATTTCCCCGATCGTTTTTGCTCCCGTCAGCGTCATCGCCACCTTCATCTCTTTCTCAATCAGGTTAAGCAAATTCGCTACGCCTGCCTGGCCGTGCGTGGCCAGTGCATACAAATAAGCGCGGCCCAGCAGCACGGTGTCTGCACCAAGGGCAATCATGCGCACCACATCCAGGCCATTACGAATACCGCTATCGGCCAGAATGGAAATATCCCCTTTTACCGCATCAGCAATGGCAGGCAGCGCGCGTGCAGAAGACAGCACGCCGTCCAGCTGACGACCGCCGTGGTTGGAAACGACAATGCCATCGGCACCGAACCGCACCGCATCGCGGGCATCTTCCGGGTCCAGGATCCCTTTGATCACCATCGGGCCATCCCAGAATTCACGGATCCACTCGAGGTCTTTCCACGAAATAGATGGATCGAAATTATTGGCCAGCCAGCCGATATAATCTTCGAGCCCGGTCGGTTTTCCGAGGTAAGCGGAAATATTCCCCAGGTCATGGGGACGACCATTAACCCCGACATCCCATGCCCATTGAGGATGGGTCACCGCCTGCCAGTAACGTCGCATTGCCGCATTCGCACCGCTCATGCCGGAGTGCGCATCGCGATAGCGAGCACCGGGCGTTGGCATATCAACGGTAAATACCAGCGTTGAACAGCCCGCCGCTTTCGCGCGCTCGAGCGCGTTGCGCATAAAGCCGCGATCGCGCAGGACATAAAGCTGGAACCACATGGGTCGCTTAATCGTGGGGGCAACCTCTTCGATAGGGCAGACCGACACGGTGGACAGGGTAAACGGGATTCCTTTTGCATCCGCTGCGGCCGCGGCCTGCACTTCACCCCGTCGGGCATACATCCCGCACAAACCCACGGGCGCCAGCGCAACGGGCATTGAGAGCGTCTCGTTAAACAGTTTCGTCTCAAGGCTCAGGTCCGACATATTTTTCAGCACGCGCTGACGCAGCGCCACTTCGGAGAGATCTTCTACGTTTCGGCGCAGGGTGTATTCGGCGTATGCGCCTCCGTCGATGTAGTGGAACAAAAAGGGCGGCAGGATGCGCTGCGCTGCGGCGCGATAGTCACTGGCTGCGGAAATAATCATGCATTGTTCTCCCTGGAAATATCATGATCGCCAGGCAAACGGGTAATTCGCGCTTGCCTGGCCTGATCTTCATCAAACTGTTTAATGGTGGTATGCACAAAGCCCAGATGCGCCATCATCGCTTTACGTGCGGCCTCGGCATCCCCCGCCAGAATGGCGTTCAGGACGGCTTCATGCTGCTCGGTCAGTTGTGCAAAAACCGGGGGCACCAGATACATGCGCTGACGGCTCTGCTTCACGGAGGATTGCAGCAGGTCGAAAAAACCGCGCATGGTCTGCAGCAGGACAATATTGTGTGACGCTTCGGCAATCGCCAGATGAAAACGGACATCGGCCTGCGACGCAATATCCGGATCGCTGCTCTGTGTCGCTTCGAAGCAGGCTTTAAGCTTCTCTTTGTCGGCATCCGTGGCACGCATGGCGGCATGCCAGGCGGTGCTGGTCTCGATGGCATGCCGGGCCTCCAGAATATCGAAACTGTAGTCCGGGTCGTTCTCCATCAGCGTTTTCAGTGGCTGAACGATGTTTTGCTCGGACCAGTCATCGTGCTGCCAGCGCACAAAGGTGCCACCTCCGCGGCGGCTCAACAAAACGCCTTCACTGACCAGTGTCGCCAGTGCTTCACGCAGGGAATTGCGCGAGACGCCAAGCTGCGCGGCAAGCTGACGCTCGGCGGGCAATTTCATGCCCGCTTCCAGCTGTTGTTCTTCAATCAGCGCCCGCACGCGAGAAGCAATCTCGTCGGACAGGCGTCTGGGCATCACTATCATGGAATCATCCAGGTTAAGACATAGGCCTGCAGCGTGGTGATTATCCCGACCATGCAGGTGAATATCAGGCTGTGTTTTACGGTAAAGCGGAACAGGTCCGACTCTTTACCGACCAGTCCCACCGCGGCGCAGGCAATGGCGATGGACTGCGGGGAGATCATCTTGCCCGTCACGCCACCCGTCGTGTTGGCGGCGACCAACAGTACATCCGACACGCCAATTTGCTGTGCGGCAGTGGCCTGTAAGGCCGCAAACAGGGCGTTAGACGAGGTATCCGATCCGGTCAGGAACACCCCCAGCCAGCCGAGGAATGGCGAGAAGAACGTAAAAGCGTGGCCGGTATGGGCCAGCGCTAACGCCAGCGTTGACGACAGGCCGGAATAGTTAGAAATAAACGCGAACGCTAACACCATGCCGATAGAGTAAATCGGCAGCGCCAGCTCTTTCAGCGTGCTGGCAAAGGTCTGTATCGCGGCGGCTGGCTTCATGCGCAACCACACAATAGACAGGATAGCGGCAAACAGAATGGCGGTGCCGGTGGCAGAGAACCAGTCGAACTTATACACAGCGGCATACGGCGTCGCGTCGTGTACGACAGGCGGCATCCGCGCGACCATCTTGTCGAGGAACGGGACAGAAAGATTGAACACCATGTCGTAGAGCGCGCCACCCGGAGCAAAAAGCGCTTTGAACGGTGGGACGCTCCACAGCGTAACCGTGGCCGTCAGGAACAGGAACGGTGACCAGGCGCGGATAATCTGCCCGGCGGAATAGTGCGTTCTGGCCAGCGTCTGATCCACCTGCGAGGCGCCCATGTCGCCAAAGCGGAAGATGCGTACAGGCTGCCAGCGCTTCAGGAACAGCGTCAAACACACAAGAGAAACCAGCGAAGAGATGATGTCCGGCAGTTCCGGGCCGATAAAGTTTGAGCTGAGGTACTGGGCGATAGCAAAAGAGCCACCCGCCACGACGACCGCAGGCCAGGTCTCTTTAATCCCGCGCCAGCCGTCCATAATCGCCATAATCCAGAACAGCACGATAATGGTCAGGAACGGCAGCTGACGGCCTACCATCTGACCAATCTCAAAGCTATCCAGCCCGGTCACCTGTCCGGCAACCAAAATGGGAATGCCCATTGCGCCAAAGGCGACCGGAGCGGTGTTAACAATCAGGCACAGCCCCGCGGCGTAGAGCGGGTTAAAGCCCAGCCCGACTAATAGCGCGGCGGTAATCGCCACGGGCGCGCCAAATCCTGCGGCCCCTTCCAGAAACGCACCGAAACAAAACCCGACGATCAGCATCTGCAGGCGCTGATCTGGGGTGATAGAGAGAATCGATGAACGAATAATGTCGAACTGCCCGGTCTTCACCGAAATCTTATACACAAAGACGGCAGCAATGATGATCCAGGCGATAGGCCAGAGACCGTAAAAGAAACCGTATACCACCGACGCCAGCGCACGATCGACAGGCATTTTATAGAAGAGGAGGGCCACAACTAAGGCAATGGCCACGGTCCAGGTGGCGGCGATATAGCCCTTCAATTTGAGCTTAATCAGCGCAAAAAAGAAGAACAGAATAGGTAGCGAGGCGATCAGGCTCGAAAGCCAGATATTGCCTGCCGGATCGTAGTTTTGTTGCCAGAGGCTCATGCAGGTCTCCTGGGGACCACACGGGCTATAGTGCGGTGAGTCTGTGCTCATCTCAGCATCACAGTCTGTGTAAAAGTGGTCCTGCCAATAGTGTTATGTAGGGTTAATGACAACAAATGGTTAATCAATTGTTATTGGCGGGCAATGGTTTTGTGATGGTAAAAAATAGTTTTGTGAATGAGGGGGCAGTTTAGGATGAAATTGGTAGGACCACATCGCCTGATGCAGGTATCATTCCAGTCCTCCAGGCACCTTTTCTTTTCAGGCTGTCGTACCAGGCATGAGCCGGTTCGACATAACGCCGTCGCGAGGTTTTTTTCATCCACCCGATGAGAATAAATCGCGCTTTCCTGCCGCAGGCTGTGACCTTTTATTCAGACATTTGTGACAATCAGGCCTTGAAGGCTGCATTTCTTTAACATGTAAGTTTCGCATAATTTACTTTGGTCGAGGACTTATCACCTCTTACAGAAGCTTTCTAAGCTATTTTCGAAGCGTTTAGGAAACCCCACTCCGAACCCCCTATCCTTCGGGAAGGTTAGATCGTGCTTTGCCATCTGCGCATGACAAAGGCATCAAAACATCTTCTCGATTTCAATGTGGGTTTAACGATATGTCTTCTTTGATACGTCTGTCTAAAGGGGGGGCGCTGCTTCTTGTCATGCTGCTGGTCCCCTTTTTTAACGCCAGAGCGGCGTTGATACTGAGTGAAACAAGGGTGATCTTTCCCGCCAGTGAAACTCAGGTATCGCTGAAGGTCGATAACCCAACGGATAGCGATTACCTGATGCAAAGTTGGGTAGAGGATGAGACGGGTAAACCGCAGGAAGCCATTCTGGTGTCACCGCCGGTTGCGCAAATCAAGGCACATCATAAAGTAGAACTCATATTCAGCCTTGTTGATCCCAACCTAAAAGAGAATAAAACCGAGAAGCTTTATTGGCTTAATGTGAAAGAAATTCCCAAGGTTGATCCCAATGCACCGGGCTCAGAATTGATGCTGGCTATGCAAACCAAAATCAAACTGTTTTATCGCCCTGCCGGTATTAATCCCGAAGCCGGTGATGCCTGGAAAAAGCTGGAGTGGCAGCGAGCAGCAAATGGTCTTGCGATAAATAACCCGACGCCTTACTTCATCACTCTCGATCAAGTGCAAACCGATAGCCACACGAAATTAGATGTCGACATGATTGCGCCTTTTTCTAAGAAAGTGGTGCCGGTCAAAAGCGGATCAAATATACATTCTATCACCTGGAATACGATCAGTGATTTCGGTGATTCAACAGAGATGGTTTCATCGTCTATTCGATGATTTCTGTGTAAAAACTAAAGTGGAAAAATAATGAAAAAGTTAACATCAATAGCTATGGCTCTCGCATTAGCGGGTCTGGTAAGCTCTGCCTTTGCAGACGAGAATAACGATGCAGGTGGTCTGAAAAATCAAACAACCGTTCGTTTCACGGGAATTGTCACTGCACCTACCTGTTCATTCAGCAATCCCAGCCAGACAGTAAACATGCCGGATGCAAGCGAAGAAAATTTTAAAGATGTATCCGTAGGCAACGCAGCAAACAATGTGCAAACTAAAGAGTTCCACCTGGCAATCAATTGTGCAGAGGGTTTTTCTGGCGATAGAATGAAGATGCAAATCACGGGTGATGCGAAAGATAATATTCTGAAAAATACCAATGGTAGTGCAACCGGCGTTGGCCTGAAGATTCTTAACGGCAGCGGCACGCCTTTAGCCTTGAATACTGAACTGAGCAATCAGACCGCGGGTATTGAAAATGCTTTCAGGAACAAAACCAACGATCTACCACTTAAAGCACAATACGTGCGTGGTGACGATGAATTGTCAGGCGGTACGTTGGATACCTCGGCTGTATTTGAGATTTACTATAAATAAGTGAATTAAAATGCCTGGGCACTTGCATGAGTGACCAGGTTTTTTATTTTTTTCCGCAACAGCCGTCCCACTAAGTGCCTCATACTGCATCCCATGAAGAAAAGGGTTATTTTTTCTCTTCTGTTCGTTCTGCCTATGGCTCATGCTGAGGAAAAATACGATCTCTCGCTGCTTGAGGATGTTGGAGGCGTGAGTATAAAGGATGCGGCTGCGTTTGATAAAGGCAATGATGCCCTGCCGGGTGACTATTCGCTCAACGTTTCTGTCAATGATAAAGAATTTCCAGGACAGCGGGTGACGTATAAAAAAATCAGCGCGGACAAAATTACACCCGTCTTCCCCTGTGCAGATCTTAAAAAATGGGGCGTCATCATTAAGCAATGTTATGACGAGTCCAGGCCGATAACCGATTATATTCCTGAAGCCAGCATTGCGCTGGATCTGGGTGAGAATAGCCTGAAGATCACCATTCCACAGCAATATCAGACTATCTTTTCTGAAAATGACATTGCCAGTGAAGAGGAGTGGCAGGACGGTATTGATGCTGCATTTACATCCTATAACTTTAACTATGATCAGGTTCGCAGTACGGACAGTAAACAAAGTATCTATGGGAATTTTAATAACGGCGTAAATTTTGCTGGCTTTCAGTTCAGAAATAATGGCTTTATGACGAAAAGCTCGGGGACGGGGTTGCGCTATGCCAGCAGCACAAATTACGTCAGTCATGACGTGGATTCACTGCGCAGCACTGCTACGGTGGGTGACTTTTTCACTTCTGGCGAACTGTTTTCATCGCAGAATCTACGGGGCGTCAAACTCGCCACCAGCAATGATATGCTGGCGAATGCTCAGCGAACCTATGTTCCTGTTATATCGGGTGTTGCTAAATCCAATGCCACCATCATTATTAAACAAAATGACATGGTCATCGCTACCCGGAAAGTCACTCCCGGACCTTTTGCGTTAAAAGATATTCCGGCTTCATCAAGCGCGGGCGATTTGAATATCACCATCATCGAGTCAAACGGCGAAACCCGACAAATCATTCAACCCTATAATTCACTCAATTTGCTTGTGCCGTTTAATGTATTTCGCTATAGCCTTTACCTGGGACGTAACCGAAGCCTGTCCACGTCGCCACAATTGCTCGAAGGCAACAGTTTTTATGGTGCCACCAATAATATCACCCTTATTAACGGGTTCCAGTATGCGGATGGCTACTCTAATATCGCCACCGGAGTAGGGGGAAATATCCGTTGGCTGGGTGGCGTATCCACCACGCTGAATAAAAGCAGCAGCACGTTGAACCAGAAAGGGCAGGGTTACGTTATTAAGTCGGGGCTCTCCCGCAGCTTTAGCAGCACAGACAGTTACCTTTATTTAACCGCCGAGAATAAATTAAGCAAAGGCTATAGTGATTTTGCCGATGCGGTACAAAGGTCTTCAGGCAGTGACTATAAATCGCGGTACGCTCTGCAGCTTAACCAACAGTTAGACAAGGTAAACGTCACATTAAACCTGACTCAACAATATGATTTTGATGGTGAAATGAGCCGAGGCATTGGCGGGAGTATGGTCTTTAGCCTGTGGACCACGCAATTTATTATCAACATAAATCATCAATCTGGCAGTCGCGCAGAAAATACCGTCTCGTTTGATATGTCCGTCCCGCTTGGACAAGAGAAAAAACATTCCCTTAATTATAACCAATCGCACGGGGCCTCTACGAATAGCCGAATGTCCCTGGCGGGCAGCTTTTTCGACGACGATAGTTTGAATTATGACGCGGGTATGTCGACGATGGCCGGGCAGCGTCAATATGATTCCTCACTGAACTGGAACACCAGTAAGGGCGTTGTTCGCGCAGGATGGAGCCAGGGAAATGACAGCCAGGAGCTCACTGCGGGTCTGGATGGTGCCATGATCCTGCACCACCATGGCGTCACTCTGGGGCAGCCGCTGGGGTTAAGTACCGCTCTGGTCCACACCAGCCATATCCCGGGCCTGCATATTGCCAATGTGAATGACGTTACCACCGATTATTTTGGCAACGCGATCGTCAGTGGTCTAACGCCTTATCGTTATAACGAAACCGCGTTGTCATCCGAGGGGCTTAAAGGTCAGGTTGAAATCGACAGTAATGTCTATCAAACCGTTCCGCGCGCGGGTGCCATTGTGGAGGTCGATCCTAAAGCCAGGCGCGTGAAAATCCAGTATGCACATATCCATGATGCCAAAGGCGAGGCCATGCCTTTCGGCACGCCTGTTTACGATGCCAAAAATGAGAGTGTCGGCATAGTCTCTGCGGGAGGGTTAATCGCCCTTGATGTTCGCGAAAATCGTTGGCCTTTTCACGCCAGGGATGAGTCTACCGATTCTGTCTGTTCAATTGACCTCAATGCCGCCAACACCAACAAGCACATATGGGAACTACAATGCAGATAAAAAACGGCGCTCTGCTCGCGATCGTCGGAACTTTTTCCGCGCACACTTTTGCGATGACGCCTGTACAAACGATGCCAGCCATTACGTTACAAAATAGCGCAGCGCAGGCAGAGGGAACCTTATTAACAACGCTCCCGCTCTCTTCTCAGTCCACCGAGGCGCTGAGCGAAAGCGTATTATCCGTTGAAACAGGCGCACCGCTATGGGATACATCGCGCGGTATATTTAAAACGACTATTCCCGGGCTGGGATTCAGTCTTTGTACGAAAGATAACGAACGATGCCTCAGCCATGTGTCAGCCTGGATCCCGGGAGAGAGCCTGTCGCTTCGTCTTTATAAAATTGGCGATCTGCATGGTGGCCGATATTTACTGCCTCAAGTTGGCATCTACGGGAAAACGCATCCACTTTTGCATGTTCATCTGCCTGCCGTGGTGGTGAATACGGCCCTGTGCGGAGTGACCTCGCAGCGGATTCACGTCGCGTTTCCTGCGTTCGCGCTTAAACAGGACGATAAAAATATGCCCGCTATGAGTTTCAAAATCCCTGTTGTCTGTCTGAACTCAAGCGATTATGACAAAGTGGGTATCCAGTTTACGTTCCATGGCAAACTGATCGATCGCAATACGTTGCCTACCCAGCTTGACAATATTGGTATTAAAATTGATGACGAAAACGGCCAGCCGGTGGCATTTAATACGTCTACCAGCAGCGCATCAACATCCTTTACCTACCGCGCAAAATTAATCACGATTCCAGGACGTCCTGCTCAATCCGGCAAGTTTTCCACGGATGCGACAGTGCTGATCACGCTGCGATAGTTTGACATCATCACCCATAACGTATGCCAGATCTCTGGCATACGATCCCCTCTGCTTTGTGTTTTCACCCGTCTGTTTTCCCGTAATCCTCTTTTCCTGACTCTCAGCGTCGACAAGAGCACTGGCCGTATAACATACCGCCAATTTGACGCCATTTTAGTGCCCCGCATCCGTCCCTTACAGGCCCCGTCCGGAGAAGGCGTTCCGCTGTAAAAGAGCTAACGTATGAATTTCGATATAAATGCAGAATTAAAATCTAATTATAGCGGGCTGACCTTTTTATGTTGCTGATAGGGGCGGCGAGTGATGTCATTTAAGCCTGATGACAAATTCACTCCGGGAGTTCCCATGTGGCTAAGTAATAGCAAATACGGCTTACTTATCACTATTTTCAGCAGCGTTCTGGCAACGTGTCTGATGGCGTGGGCCGTCTATTCATCGAACAATCTCTTTTTGTGGTTCAGCGCATTCGTTCAGATGAGCGGGGGCTACGTTATCTCCTGGTCAACCAATGCAGGTGACTGGGAAGATAACATCGTATGCTGCGCGATTATTGCCGGGGGCATGATGCTTACGGCGGTGGTGGCAAACTATGCGTTCTTTAATATCGTGCCTTCCATTGGCGCCTCTCTGGGCTGGTTGATGATGCTGGCAGGATTCTTCATCCTCATGAAAACGAAAGCAGATGAGTTAAATTGATGCTGAACTTACCCTTGTCATGTTATTTGTTTGTCACTATTTTGGCGCGTACGTTAGGTGTCGCAGTGCTACCCGCCTCTCAGCACTTCACAAAAAAATTGCCGACGGCTATTTATCTGCTCACCGGTGTGTTGTCGTATTACGCGATGTCGACCTATGTGGCTTATCTGGATTTTTCACTTATTTACATCATGATTGCCGGGAGTTGTCTGTGCATTAATCTGCTGTGGGGCGTTGTGAATGGCAATACAAAGTTAAAACCCGTCACTGTTGTGGGAACGGGTTTGGTCCTCGCGGGCGGTGTGCTTTCACTCATTTTGTAATCAGTATCGGTAAAACCGAACGGACTCGTCTGCCAGCGTATTATTAACAAATTACATGCATGATGATAAAAATGTAAAAAGAACAACGTGAAATGTTATGTTAATACCCGGCAGCGCCTGCTTTTTATGCAATATTGAGGAAGTGTATACCTAAGCCCTGTTTATCGTAGGGCGGCCACGCTGATACAGTGAGTTTATCCTTTTTATCAGCGACCGTGACTGTGCTTTATATTATCTCAGATGACATGCTCTTCAATTCTGCCGATCACACTCTTGAGTGCGGTGACAATGATGAATTTATTAAGCTCAGTATTCCATCAAGTCAGTTGCTGGAATTACTTATCTTATCGAAAGGTGAGCTGGTTACGCGCGATTATTTATTAACCGAAGTCTGGGATAAAAACGGCCTCCGCGGATCGAACAATAACCTCAATCAGTATATGAGCATCCTTCGGCGCACCCTTGCTGCGCATGGGTGCGATAACCTGTTTATTACCGTTCCTAAAGTGGGTTTTCGACTCAATACAGAAATAAAAATTGAGATGCGTGAGGGGGCCGGAGGGCAGCATGTGACCTCCACGCTAAGCGGCGGGCAAAAAAAGAGCAAAAAGGGACTCAATATTCTGCTGGTCGCCTTCCTGTGTCTTCTTCTTCCCTTACTGGGATTTATCATTTTGAAGCAGTTCACCACTCACTATGACATTGTCAGCAGTGATTTCGTCGAAGTTGCCCCTGGTTGTAACGCGCTGTTTTTGCATAAGTTCAGCGATAATGAAAAAGCCCTCGCCACGAAACAAATCAACAAAATGCTCAGTGACCTGAAACTTCAGTGCGGGCCAGGTAACACCCTGCTTTTTGATAACGGTGATCATATTTCTGATGACGATGACTACGGTAAGACCTTTTTCTCCTATTGCCATAACGTAGAGGGTAAGTCACTGGCCAACTGTACGGACTTTTTCTATTCTGGCTGGAAATATCATCATGAATAGAAAAAAATACGCAATTTTTGCCATGGGCCTCCTGTTCATTGTGGGGATTACCTTCGCTCTGTTTGAAACAAAGCATGATGAGCAATACAGTGAGTTTCGCTGCAACGGACCGACACGCTACTTTCTCGAAGATGAAGAAATTATGGTCAATCAGGATCTGCGTATCGCAGGCATGAATACGGCTTATCTGACCCTTGAAGGTTACGTTTCAGTCCAGGGCACTCGCAAAAAACTGCATCGCATCCTGTACATGAACAATGGCAAAAAAACCTTCAAGCACTCTTACCTGTTCAGAATCAGCGATATCCATAAATCGGTCAACGATACGGTAAGCGATCAGGAATTTGAGCCCTTGCTGATGGAGTTAACGGGGGATAAGTCGATTATTGCGCTGGATATTAACCCGCTGTCTGACAATCTGTATCTTATCGGTACACCGCTAAGTTATATCTTCACCTGTAACAGCTACTAAGACATTCACTGGCGCGACAGGCACTCCAAAGGGATGATTATCATCCCTTTTTTCATTGAATTCCGCATGTGTCATCGCCACCCTCTGTTCCCCTTTTCGTTTCTGTTGAATGCCTGCGACCGTCAGGCATCACTTATTCGCGTGTCCGTTGCCTTATTTCTGCGCTCCATAGCCCGGTTCTTCACCACCCGGCTCGTCAGATAACGACCAGGTTGCTTTCGTTTCTCCGCTTATTCCCGATGGTGATTCACTTTCGGGGCAGGATTTCCCCTGTTACCCCGCCCATTTTGCATAAATCGCCCCGAATTCCGTATTTAGTAAGCCTGAAGGTATTCCCGTCATCTAAAAACATGCGTATTTGACTAAATGTGAGTGTGTCGTCGCTAAATGGCAGAGATAAATATCTATATGTTTTCGATATGCAGCATATGCTACCAATATGCAGGATATCTGTGGTTATATAGCTGCATCGGCGGTTGGGGTGCTTCCAGCCAGACTTACACTAAGAGAGATGAATGTGATGCGTTATATCCTGGCTCTGATGATTTTTGCTTTTACCATGAACCACGCAGCGGCAGCACAGACTTCAGTCTCTTTTAAAGGGATGATTACAGAGGCGGTATGTCATATCTCTACGTCTCACGGTGACATCAGCTCGAGCTGCGTTAAAAACAGCACGCATCACACCGCCTCTTTCCATGTCGCATCCGGCGACAACCAGATGTTCACCCTGCCGGGCAACGTGGGTCATATGCAGGTAAAATGGCTGAATGCGGCACGTACGAAAGGTTTGCTCGTGGCTCTTTATCGTTAACGCCTGGCTTACAGACGGACTGTTCGTTGACTTCAGGCTTTTGTCTCTCGCAATCGCTGCGTTAACGTAACCGAAAGCATGACCCCTTAGTAAAATCCTCCTCCTTACAACACAAACACCTTCAAATTTTACCCCTTCTTCAGAGTCATCATCATTCTGTTATCAGCGATAACGTAAAATGTTGTCATTTGCGCGAGTGTTATCATGAGCCGCAAATCGTTTAAATAACGTTGCATTCCGTCAGGTTACTCTGCTTATCGCCAGGACATGTTTCCTTTTCCTGAGAAGCGATCGCTTTAACGGGGGCCTTTTGAGCACAGAGCAAGGTTGCCAGAGCCTCAACCACCTCGCCATCCAGTGAACCTTCCCGCGCTTTTTGGCGCAGTGGGTGAAGGGCGTTGGCAGACGATAATGCTGCCTTTTCGCTGTGTTGGGTGCGAAGAGAAACATACGCATGAGCGACCGCTATGATTCTGGCGCTGAGATCGATCTGTGATTTACGCAGACCGTCCGGGAATCCTCTGCCATCCGGTTGCTCGTGCAGGCTACTGGCCGCCGCCGCCACGTGAAACATGCCTGGAATGGCTTCCAGAATGGTTCTGGTTATTAAAGGGTAGGCTTTAAAGCGCTTACGCTGATCACTCTTTAACGCATCGGCGTTCTGGAGGAGAGCAGCGGGCAGAGCAAGTTTTCCGATGCCGTGCAGTAGACCGGCCAGGCGCATTTCTTCCATGCCGGTATGCGAAAATCCATACATTTCCGCCAGGCGAACGCAGAGTTCAGCGACCTGTGCAGAAAAGCCGACAGCGTGATGACAATACCTGTCGATAATCTCTGCGAGGAGTGTCGCCAGTTCGATGAGATCATTGTGTTGAAGAAGCAGCGAAGAATAAGGTGATAAGGCGCGAACCTCTTCTAAAAGATTTGCTGATTCAAGTTTCCACCAGATATGAGGGAGCTGATCAATTTCGCGCAAAGAAAGGATATCGTCCAGCGAATAGCGGGAACCGATAGACTGACATAACGTCTCAATGGCTGATACGGGATAGTGCCCTCCGTCGGTTTCAACTATCGCCAGCTGATAAAAGTTTTCGACCAGATCCAGTAAACGGCCCTCTGAGTTTAATCTCGTCCGATTAAATATAAGTGATGCACAACTGGATAACCATGAAATCTGTGAGAAGTGTATATGAAAGTGGGATAATTCACTGTTCCGTGTGTTACCTAATTCATAGAGTAGGGCGGCAGTAAAGACTCTTTTAATTATTGAGGCACTGGCTCCCTGCTGACGTAAAATAGCCATCGCGATATAGGCACGTCTTATTCCGTGCTGCCCTTTTTTAGGGTTAAGCAGGTCCAGTGCCTGGGAAAAGCCAGACAAAAAGTCAGTGATAGTGATATCCACGATACAACTCCTGTGCCAGGGTGGAACGCAGGCTTTTGCCTGCTGCACAAACATCAAGGCATCAGGAAACGGCATTTTGACTTTGCTGGCAATTTAATTCAAAAATGATGCCATATTTAGTTTTTTATTCTAACTCTGTTAATGTATTTAGATTATTATGTGTTTATTAATGGCGTAATTACCCCTGACATTAAGCCTGCTGGTAGGGTGTAGGTAACTGCAGTAAACCTGTATACTTCTGATCTATCCCTAAGCAGGTTGGGCAAATTAACCTGCATCGGTCAGGGAATATTATTATGAAGTATATAATTAACGAGTTGATTGAATTTAACACCGATGACGGGACGCTGTATTTACCCGCAAGTAATGACGTCATCAAGTTGGCTTTGCCTGCCGCACGACTCTTAGAAACCTTTTTATCTTCTGAAGGAAGAGAGCTTACCCGCGAGTTTCTACTTGAAACGGTCTGGGATCGGCATGGTTTGCATGCCTCAGGCAGTAACCTTAACCAATACATCAGTATTCTTCGCCGTAATCTTGCGTTGTTGGGGTGCAAAGATCTCATTCTTACGCTGCCAAAGGTTGGATTTACCTTAAATAGCGATATCAATATAAGATCAGAGGAAACGGAGCCGGTCTCCCCCCCGGACGCCGTGGCAAAGAAGGCAACGCGCCTTAACCGGCAATCTCTGCTCATGGCTTTCGGGTTTCTTGTACTCCTTACTGGCGCATTAGCAGGTTGGTACGCTCATCTTGACGCAACGGATGGAATGACTACCCTCGTAAAGCCGGGGGATAACTGCGAGATTATCTACCTTAAAGATATTGCAGATAGCCAGAAACAAGAAACATTAGTTCGTATAGAAAATGCATTAAACAGGAACAAGATGCGGTGCGAAAAAAACAGCCTCATTATTTACGGCAACGAAGTCAGTTCATCCGAGAAGGATAACACCCGGGAGCTTCTCTCATATTGTTATACGGGGGAATCCAGGGAGATTATCTCTTGCGACAACTTTTATCATTATAAGTGGAATAAAAAACAATGAAAAAGGGCTGGGTGTCGATAGGGGTATTGCTGGTCGTGTTGATTGTCTCACTTGGGGCTTACTATTCCTTGCATGATGCTAATCCGGCACTGAAATGCAAAGCCTTCAGCAAGACGATAATCGATGTCAAAAATGGGTCGCTGGTGTTTTCGGTGAGTGAAAGTATCGAGTTGTACCATAAAAAAGAGGGCATGCTTCACTATGAAGGGTATGTAAAATCGGACAATGCGAACACCTATCTTGAGCGTTCGGTTTATCTCTCGCATGGCTTCCAGATAGATGATAATACGTATAATTATACGATTGATAACATTGTTGCTTCTCCGCTGGATACCACCTCTGATGAAGTTTTTGATCAAATGTGGCTGGAAAATACCGTGGATAATAAATCTATCAATATCAATATTAAAAAAATTCGTGATAACACCCTCTTGGTCAGTAGCGTCTTTTCGCCGCAATTCACCTGCGTGATATATTAACGGTTAATTAACAATTGCTGATATTGCATGACAGAATTTCTGCTTTATCCGCATCATTGATGCGGCGTTTCATTTTTAGATGATTACATTCTCTTCTGATGGTGTTTAATCCTTCTTTGTCATTTCAGTGATGGCACTGATTTCAGGAGAACGTAATGAAGGTGTTTCCCACTTTACTTATTTTAGGCGCGGCATTGACGATCACTGCCTGCTCGCATGATTATGTTATTTCTACGCCCGATGGTCATATGATGACGGCGCACGGTAAACCGGTGAAAGATAAAGACACGGGTCTCATTTCATACCGCGATGCTGATGGTAATATTCACCAACTTCATCAAAGTGATGTGAAGGAAATTTCAGAGAAGTAAGCCGCAATAAACTCGCGATTATTCGGTGAGCCAGGATATTCGTAAGTTAAATAACGGGCGAAATAGTGTCTATTTTGCTCGTTTTATCATGCGCCTTCGTCCTGCACACGTTTGAAAGGCAATGGCGGGATAAACCTCTGCCAGGGGCAGAGGCCTAAGCGGATCAGAATGGCGTCTTGCTAAAGCCCGTCATCTCTTTCAGGCCCATTTCACGGCCCAGCTCCGTCATTGGATGGACAACCACAATCCCGCGTACGGTTTTTTTCAGTTTGCCCATATCAGCTTGTTCTTTTTTAGTGATCGCTCGACGATGCGGCATGCTCATCAGCTTCTGCGCTTCTTTGCTCAGCTTATGGCCTTTGACGGCACGCAGGCGTTCGATTTCGGCTTCCAGCGTGGCAACCTCTTTCTCAAGCTCGGCGAACTTATCGGCAGACTCCACTAAGGACATACCCGCTTGCTGATGGCGGATCAGATCCAGGCGGTCGCTCAGACGTTTAATTTCGTTTTTTTCGACTTCTTTCATCACATATAGCTCTAAAATCGGGGGAATTACAGGGAAGGATACACCAATGCGCGCTGTCTTACTTCTGAAACGCTTTTTTTAAGCTGATTCGGGAAATCAGCTCAGTCAGGGATAGGACCATGGTGGAACGGACAACTTGCTGATACCTAAGCTTTTGCATGGCATGAAGCTCAGGATCGCTTTTATCAAAATTCGGTGCAGGCGGCAGGGCGCTTACGCAGTGGAGTTCGCCAAAGGGGCCGAGAATCTCGTCATCGGTAAACGCATACTCATTGCCGTCGTGATTGAGCTCTTCCCGCAGTGCCATCAGCAGTTCGGCATCTTCGTATTCGGGACGGCTCAGCACGCCAAGTCCGTAGATCAGTTTCAGGCGCACAGACAGATCGCCCAGCGGTCCGTCGCCGTCCAGTAACGGTTCTACAGCATATTTTACCGCGTAGTCGTCTTTGCGAAACACCTGAAGCACCAGAATATTCACCGCCTCGGTTAACAGGTCGACGGCGGTTATCAGGAAACTTCGTACGGTTTTGCCAGCATTCAGACGCTCAAGCACACGATTTTCAAAGGCCTGGGTTTGTTCCATTATTGCCTGCATATCTGACAATCTGTTATTTCGGCGCAGAATAATCTGCGCCGCATTCTGCATCATTTAGTGGCGTTGTATGCGTTAACCGCCTCCGCAACCACGTCGCTGTTCGCCTCGAGTCCTGAAATCTGCGCCAGCGCGGCCTGCGGGCCCTGCGCGTCAATCAGCTGTGCCAGCTCTTGTGCCTGGGGATCCTGCTCGCTGCGATAGTGCATGGCAGCGGCAATCCCTTTGACCAGGTTGGCGTGCGGCAGGCTATATTCCAGGGTACCCAGCAGCGGTTTAATCAGGCGGTCACCCGCGCTCAGCTTGCGCAGAGGCTGACGGCCAACGCGCTCAACGTCATCTTTCAGATACGGATTTTCGAAACGACCGAGGATTTTCTGAATATATGCCGCATGTTTGTCGGCATCAAAACCGTAGCGTTTAATCAGCACCGCGCCGCTCTCGTCCATCGCCCCTTTTACCACTGCACGGATTGTCGGATCGAGAATCGCGTCACGAATGGTCTGATGACCGGCTAATTTTCCGAGGTACGCGGTTATAGCATGCCCGGTGTTCAGCGTGAAGAGTTTGCGTTCGACAAATGCCATTAGGTTATCGGTTAATTCCATCCCCGGGATGGTTGGCAGCGTGCCTTTAAACTGGGTTTTATCCACAATCCATTCGCTGAAGGTTTCCACGGTCACTTCCAGCGGATCGTGGGTGGCGGATTCTGACGGCGGGACGATACGGTCAACGGCTGAGTCGACAAACCCGACGTGTGATTCCACCCAGGCTTTATCTTCGTCGGCAACGGCGGCGAGAACGTGACCTTTCAGCTGCGTCGTGCCGCGAACCATGTTTTCGCAGGCGATGATGTTCAGCGGCGTATCATTCCCCTGCGCTTTACGTTTTGCCAGGCCTTTCGCCACGGCAGGCGCGATGCGCTCAAGAACAACAGGACCCACGGCTGTCGTGATCAGATCGACGGTCGCGATAAGATCGATCACATCGTCGCCAATGCTGCTGACCGCGTTCACGCCAGAGACGGTTTCAACCTGTTCATTTTCGCCCACCACATGGACCTGGTAGCTATGACGGGCATTCAGGGCGTCGAGCACCACCTGGTTTACATCGGCGAATGTCAGCGTAATGCCTGCGTCTGCCAGCAATTTGCCGATAAAGCCACGACCGATATTACCTGCGCCAAAATGTAATGCTTTCATCGTATTAACCTTCATCAATGTTTGTACCCGAGAGGGCTGGGGTGAGGCATTTCCCTCACCCTAACCCTCTCCCAAAGGGAGAGGGGTCAGGACAATCTTACTTGTTCAGCAGTGCCAGCACTTCTTCCACGCTCGTGGTATTGGCCAGACGCTCAATGACCGTCTCGTCATCCAGCGCGTTTGTCAGGCTGGTGATCACCTGAATATGCTCGTTGTTACGGGCAGCGATACCAATCACCAGACGGGCGATATCGTCCTCTTCTTCACCGAAGCGCACGCCATCCGGATACTGGCAGAATACCACGCCGGTTTTCAGCACGCGGTCTTTCGCTTCAACCGTACCGTGTGGTACCGCGATGGACTCGCCCAGATAGGTCGGCGTCAGTTTTTCACGATCCAGCATGGCCTGAACGTATTCTGGCTCAACGTAGCCGCCTTTCACCAGTTGCTCACCCGCAAAGCGAATCGCTTCTTCTTTGTGGCTCGCCGTGCGGCCCAGGAAGATGTTTTCCGCGCCGAGTCTGAACAGATGAGCGTTGCTCTCATCAAAGCTGTCCTGCAGGCTGGAACGTACCTTCACTTCATTAATTTCATGGCGTTGTGCCGCCACCAGACGCTCGGTCAGGCTGGTATAAAGACCGCTGTCGAGGAAGTTGGTCAGTGAAATATGCTGCGCCTGAGGAACCTGGCGCATGGCGCGCTCGGTCAGATCGCGGTGCGTAATCACCAGGTCAACATCAGGTGGCAGGTTATTGATCGCGCTGTTGGTCACAGAGATGTTGGTCAGACCCGCATCCTGCACTTTCTTACGCAGTACACCTGCACCCATCGCGCTGGAACCCATACCGGCATCGCAGGCAACGATGATTTTGCGTACGTGGCTCAGGTCGTTAGACACGTCACCAGCAGACAGCGGGGTCGCCACGCCTTTAGATTCAGATTTCATATCCTGCATACGACGGGTCGCTGCTTCGATATCGTCTTCTTCTTTCACTTTGCTGGTTTTCAGCAGAATTGCAGAGACTACGAAGGAGACAGCCATCGCCGCACAGATAGCCGCAATGTTCGCGAAGTAAGCGCCTTTTGGCGTCATCGCCAGCACTGCCAGGATAGAGCCTGGAGAGGCAGGAGAGACCAGACCACCGCCTAGCACGCTCAGCGTAAACACGCCGGTCATACCGCCCAGGATAACGGCCAGAATCAGACGTGGGTTCATCAGCACGTACGGGAAGTAAATTTCGTGAATACCGCCCAGGAAGTGAATGATTGCCGCGCCGCCAGCAGACTGTTTCGCGCTACCGCGACCAAAGAACATATACGCCAGCAAGACGCCCATGCCAGGACCCGGGTTCGCTTCAATCAGGAAGAAGATAGACTTCCCGAGTTCGTGGGATTGCTGAATGCCCAGCGGTGAGAAGATACCGTGGTTAATGGCGTTGTTCAGGAACAGAATTTTTGCCGGTTCAACGAAGATAGACGCCAGCGGCAGCATGTCATGGATAACCATGAAGTTAACGCCCGCCGCCAGTGCTTTGGACAGCACTTCAACCGCAGGGCCAATGCCCATGAACGCCAGAATTGCGAGAATCATCCCGATGATGCCCGCGGAGAAGTTGTTCACCAGCATTTCAAAGCCGGATTTGATTTTGCCATCAACCCAGACGTCGAATTTCTTAATCGCCCAACCGCCCAGAGGACCGGCAATCATGGCGCCCAGGAACATCGGCATGTCCGCACCGACGATCACGCCCATCGTGGTAATCGCACCCACTACGCCACCGCGGTCACCGCCAACCAGACGACCCCCGGTAAAACCGATCAGCAGGGGTAGCAGGTAGGTAATCATTGGGCCAACAAGCTTCGCCAGCGTTTCGTTTGGCAACCATCCTGTTGGAATAAATAAGGCAGTGATGATACCCCACGCGATAAACGCGCCGATATTTGGCATCACCATATTGCTGAGGAAACGACCAAAGCTTTGAACTTTGATCTTGAAATCGGATGACATAAAACACCCCTTCTTCTGGTTACGCTTAGGCTTGCGGCCCGAGGTTTATTGTTAATGCGCGGCGGCAGAGAGGTAGCCGAGCCCTGTTCTGATGCTGTGAAATCTGGCACTGAATCGTTCAACTGTCCAGATAGCGAAAATTTGTGTGATCTCAGTCACGTAAATGTAGGGGGTGGGGCAATTAATGAAGTGATCACTGTCACAAAAATGGTGGATAAAAAAAATACAACGGGCAAAAAATAAGCAATATCGACCCGTTTTTGTGATGAGTATCACATTGTTACGCTGCGTGTTTGTTTCTGTAATGTGACTGCATTCACAAAATATTTTTACCCGGATTTATCCAGGTGTGATTAAACACAAACTTTGCCGACAGGCAGGCCATCAAATTGTGAGTGGTTCACACTTAAAGCTAAAAAAATTCCTCCATTCTGGAGTATGGCGAAAAGCATAAATCTGGATTACGCTCATATTGTAAGGTTAAGTATATTATTCTTCATGATATATTTTGACACGCTTATAAACTTGCGTGGAGATATAGTAAAAAACGATACTCCCCGGCTCTTAAATAATAAGTGCAAGAGTTGTGCTTGATCTGAATTAATTTGGCTGCTTACCATTTTATAAATTTAATGAGTTAACGCAGTTTATGTGAGGAAAATATGTTTATCAATTATTTCGCACTGGGTGTATTGATTTTTGTTTTTCTGGTGCTGTTTTACGGCATCATCGCCATCCATGATATTCCCTATAACATCGCTAAAAAGCGCAACCATCCACATGCCGATGCCATTCATACGGCGGGCTGGATAAGCTTGTTTACGCTGCATGCCATCTGGCCGTTCCTGTGGATTTGGGCAACCCTTTATCAGCCTGAGCGCGGCTGGGGAATGCAAAACCATCTCCCCCCGTCAGACCGACTCCCTGATGTAGATGCGCTCACCGTACGCGTCGCCGAGCTGGAACATAAACTGGCCGCGCTGCAACCGACCGCGGCTAAGAACACGCAGGAGCGCTAATCATGGATTTGCTCATTATTCTGACCTATGTGGCGTTCGCCTGGGCCATTTTTAAAATATTTCGCATTCCGGTCAACCAGTGGACACTGGCAACCGCCACGTTAGGCGGGGTATTTATTGTCGCCGGGCTAATTTTATTAATGAACTACAACCACCCTTATACCTATACGGCCCAAAAAGCGGTTATTTCTATTCCGATTACGCCGCAGGTGACGGGAATTGTCAGTGAAGTCACCGATAAAAATAATCAACTGATTAAAAAAGGTGAAGTGTTATTTAAACTTGACCCGGGTCGTTATCAGGCGCGCGTTGACAGACTGAATGCAGATTTAGTCACCGCCACCCACAATATTGCCGTCTTGAAAGCGCAGCTGACGGAAGCGGTCGCTAACACCAGCCGCGTGTCCGCAGAGCGAGATCGACTCTATAAAGATTATCAACGCTACCTGAAAGGCAGCCGGGCGAAGGTTAACCCCTTCTCTGAAAGCGATATCGACAACGCACGGCAAAACTACCTGGCACAGGATGCCATGGTGAAAGGTTCCGTAGCAGAACAGACCCAGATCCAGAGCCAGTTAGACAGCATGGTCAACGGCGAGCAGTCGCAAATTGCCTCCCTGCGTGCTCAGCTTGCTGAAGCGAAATACAATCTTGATCAAACCGTGGTGCGGGCGCCCAGCAATGGTTACGTCACACAGGTGCTTATTCGTCCGGGAACGTACGCTGCCGCACTGCCGCTGCGTCCGGTGATGGTCTTTATTCCTGAGCAGAAGCGCCAGATCGTCGCGCAGTTCCGCCAGAACTCGTTACTGCGTTTGAAACCGGGCGACGAAGCTGAAGTCGTCTTTAACGCGCTGCCAGGCCAGGTGTTCTCCGGTAAGCTCACCAGTATTCTGCCGGTGGTTCCGGGCGGCTCCTATCAGGCACAGGGTGCGCTACAGTCGTTGACGGTCATCCCGGGTACCGACGGCGTGCTGGGGACCATTGAACTGGCGCCGAATGCCGATGTGGATGCCCTGCCAGATGGCATTTATGCCCAGGTGGCGGTCTATTCCGATCACTTCTCGCATGTGTCGGTGATGCGTAAGGTTCTGCTGCGTATGACGAGCTGGATGCATTACCTCTATCTTGATCACTAACGCCTGCCATTTTTCATTGTCTGATCCATACTTAGCGTTTTGAGCGTTCAAGGATCAGACAATGAAACTTATCGGCAGCTATACCAGCCCCTTTGTGCGGAAAATTTCCGTGCTGTTGCTGGAGAAAGGCATCACCTTCGAGTTTATCAATGAGCAGCCTTACAATGCGGAAAACGGCGTGGCGCTTTACAACCCATTAGGCAAAGTACCGGCGCTGGTCACCGATGACGGTGAGATCTGGTTCGATTCGCCAATCATTGCGGAATATATCGAATTGCTGGGCATCGCGCCGGCTATGGTGCCGCGTGAGCCGAAAGCCGCGCTGGCTATTAAGCAGATTGAAGCCCTGGCCGATGGGATTATGGATGCGTCGCTCACCTCCGTACGTGAGCAGGCGCGTCCGGTTGCACAGCAGTCGGAAACGGAATTGCTGCGTCAACGGGAGAAAATCAACCGTAGCCTGGACAGATGTGAAGCGCTGATCCGCGAGGGTAAAATTGCGCCCGACGCCGTCAATCTGGCCACCATCGCCATCGCCTGCGCCATTGGTTATCTCAATTTCCGCCGCGTCGCGCCGGGCTGGTGCGTTGAGCGCCCGCTGCTGGTTAAGCTGGCCGAGACGCTCTTCCAGCGCGATAGCTTTGCACGCACCGAGCCGCCGAAAGCCTGATCAGGCTACATGTCCTCTTCAAGGGGATGTTTATCCAGAGCGGGCTGACTATCACCGCTCTGGTCATCATTTCCTTTCTTTCATTTACCGCGTACCGACATATTTTCTGCTGATTCCCTCGCCAGCGTAAAATGAGCATCATCTTATTACACTCATAAATTCAATGGTTTAATGGTTTTTATCCGTAGTTTATGTCGCGAAAGTCTCTTTAACGGGTGCGTTGATTTTCTAAATTGATCTGGATAAAGGCTCGCTGCACCTTTCAGGACTCGCACGCATCAACCTGCTAAAATAGCCGCAGTTTTCTTATTCTCAGGCAGACTTATGAAACCGGACTCCCGCTCGCTCTACCGACACCTTCCCGCTACGGACCGCCTACTGCGTGACGCGTCATTTGAACCGTTACTGAACCAGTACGGGCATACGCGCGTGGTGAACACGCTCAGAGCGTTGCAAAACGACGCGCGCCGGGCGATCGGTGAAGAAGGCATCCTGCCTGAGTGGAACGATAACTGGGCAAATGCGGTACAGGCACGGCTCGAACACCGCCAGACGGGGGCGCTGCAGCCGGTGTTTAATCTCACCGGAACGGTGCTGCACACCAATCTTGGCCGAGCGCAACAGGCCGAAGAGGCGATAGACGCCGTTACCCAGGCGATGCGTTCACCCGTCACCCTGGAGTACGATCTGGACGGCGCGGGACGCGGGCATCGCGACCGCGCGCTGGCGGAATTGCTTTGCCAGATCACGGGCGCTGAAGATGCCTGCATTGTGAATAACAACGCTGCCGCCGTGCTGCTGATGCTGGCAGCGACCGCGGCAGGTAAAGAGGTCGTGGTGTCGCGGGGCGAGCTGGTGGAGATAGGCGGCGCCTTTCGTATCCCCGATGTGATGCGTCAGGCCGGCTGTGTGCTGCATGAAGTCGGCACCACCAATCGCACGCATGCCAAAGATTATCGTGCAGCAGTGAATGACACGACCGCGCTGCTGATGAAAGTCCACACCAGCAATTATCAGGTTGAAGGCTTCACCAAAGCGGTGGATGAAGCCGAGCTGGCCGAGCTGGGCCGCGAACTGAACGTGCCGGTCATTGCCGATTTAGGCAGCGGTTCGCTGGTGGACCTGAGTCATTACGGACTGCCGAAGGAGCCGATGCCGCAGGAGATGATCGCTGCGGGCGTTAGTCTGGTGAGCTTTTCCGGCGATAAACTGCTGGGCGGGCCGCAGGCGGGGATTATCGTTGGCCAGCGCGATCTGATCGCGAAGTTGCAGGCCCACCCGCTGAAACGAGCCTTGCGCGCCGATAAAATGACGCTGGCCGCGCTGGAAGCCACGCTGCGGCTCTATCTGCATCCGGAGAAGCTTGCCGAACGTCTGCCCACGCTGCGGTTGTTGACCCGCGATGCCGCCGTCATTCATGCCCAGGGCGTGCGCTTGCAGGGGCAAATCGCGCCGCACTATGCGCAGTTCGAGGTGCGTGTTGAACCCTGCCAGTCACAAATCGGCAGCGGCTCGCTGCCCGTGGACAGGCTGCCCAGCGCGGCGTTAACCTTTACACCGCGGGACGGTCGAGGAAGCCAGCTTGAGGCCTTGTCGATGTGCTGGCGCGCGTTGCCCGCCCCCGTGATTGGCCGGATATACGACGGACGTTTATGGCTGGATCTGCGCTGTCTTGAAGATGAACAGCGTTTTCTGGAGATGTTGCTCAAATGATTATTGCCACTGCGGGTCATGTCGACCACGGTAAAACCACGCTTTTACAGGCGATCACCGGGATAAACGCCGATCGCCTGCCGGAAGAGAAAAAACGCGGCATGACCATCGATCTGGGCTATGCCTACTGGCCGCAGCCGGATGGACGCGTGCTGGGATTTATCGATGTCCCCGGCCACGAAAAGTTTCTCACTAATATGCTGGCAGGCGTTGGCGGTATCGATCACGCCCTGCTGGTGGTTGCCTGCGATGACGGCGTGATGGCCCAGACCCGCGAGCATCTGGCGATTCTGCAACTGACCGGCAATCCTCAGCTTACCGTGGCGCTCACCAAAGCAGACCGCGTGGATGAAGTGCGTATTGACGAAGTTCGGCACCAAATCGCCCGCGTGCTGGGCGAATATGGTTTTGCTGATGCCCCCGTTTTTGTCACGGTGGCGACGGAAGGTCGCGGTATTGAGGCCCTCCGTGAACACCTCACGCGGCTCGAGTCCCGTGAACAGGCCAGCCATCATCGCTTTCGTCTGGCGATCGACCGGGCTTTTACCGTTAAAGGCGCCGGGCTGGTGGTCACCGGAACCGCGCTTAGCGGTGACGTGAAGGTGGGCGACACCCTTTGGCTTACCGGGGTGAATAAACCGATGCGCGTGCGCGGCCTGCATGCGCAAAACCAACCCGCGGAACGTGCCTGTGCGGGGCAACGCATCGCCTTGAATATTGCAGGCGATGCTGAAAAAGAGCAGCTCAATCGCGGCGACTGGCTGTTGGCCGACGCGCCGTCTGAACCGTCTGAACGGGTGGTTGTCTCGCTACACACGCTTGGGACGCTCACCCAGTGGCAGCCGGTGCATATCCACCATGCTGCCAGCCACGTCACCGGACGCGTTTCGCTGCTGGAAAACGATCTTGCGGAGCTGGTGTTTGACACGCCGCTCTGGCTGGCCGACAACGACAGGCTGGTAATGCGTGATATCTCTGCCCGGGAAACCCTGGCAGGGGCCCGTGTCGTGATGCTCAATCCACCCCGTCGCGGTAAACGCAAACCCGAATATTTGCAGTGGCTGGCAGCGCTGGCGCTGGCAGAGGGCGATCGCGCCGCGCTGGCGGTACGTCTTGAGCGCGGTGCGGTGAATCTGGCTGATTTTGCCTGGGCACGTCAGCTTAACGGGGAAGGCCTGCAACAGCTGACGCAACAGCCCGGTTTTATTCAGGCGGGAAACAGTTTACTCAGCGCCCCCATTGCCGCGCGCTGGCAGCGTAAAGTGCTCACAACCCTGGCGACCTATCATGAACAGCATCAGGATGAGCCAGGGCCGGGGCGCGAGAGATTGCGTCGCATGGCGCTGCCGATGGAAGACGATGCGCTGGTGCTGCTCTTAATCGAGCAGATGCGTGAGAGCGGCGTGATTCAAAGCCATCACGGCTGGCTGCATTTACCCGATCACAAAGCGGGATTCACGCCAGAGCAAGAGGCTGTCTGGCAAAAAGCCGCACCGCTGTTTGGCGATGATCCTTGGTGGATGCGCGATCTGGCTCGTGAAACCGGGGCTGATGAAGCCTTAATGCGTCAGGTACTGCGCCATGCGGCGCAGCAAGGATTGATTACGGCGATCGTGAAAGATCGTTACTATCGCAACGATCGTATTGTCACCTTCGCCAGTCTGATCCGTGAACTGGATCAGGCGCGAGGCTCCACCTGCGCGGCGGATTTCCGCGATCGCCTCAACGTCGGGCGCAAACTGGCGATTCAAATACTGGAATATTTTAATCGCATTGGCTTTACCCGCCGTCGCGGTAACGATCACCTGCTGCGTGACGCGATGCTTTTTCCGGAGACAACCAAACCCTGAATCAGGCGCGGGACGCCAGTTTTTGCCGGGCCAGCCAGACGGCACCGAGCCGTCCCGCCTGATTACCTAACTCACAGGGCATAATGGGGACGCGCAGCGCGTCCCACTCCTCAAACGTCTTCAGATGCTTATCCATCAGGGTATAAATCTTATCCTGCTCGCTAATTCCACCGCCAATCAGCACCGCCTGCGGATCAAACATGGATATCACGCTGTAGACGCCGCGTGACAGGAACAGTGCCCACTCATTGATGGCTTCACGCAAATGGACGTCGCTGTCCATCCGGGTGAAGAGTGCCTCGCCGTCAGGCATATCGTCTTCAGACAGGGCCAGCGCCTTGCGACAAGCCTCCATCAGCCCACGCGCCGAGGCGACTTCATGCATGCATTCGCCGTTATTCCCCACGGGGATGACGCCAAACTCACCGGCACGATAATGCGCGCCACGGTAGAGATCGCCTTGTGTCACAATGCCGCCGCCGATGCCGGTGCCAATCGTCATGCAGACAAAGCTCTCGTAGCGGCGTCCGGCACCGCGCCAGCGCTCGCCAAGGGCCGCACAGTTAGCGTCATTTTCAGCAATAACAGGGAGATCGGTCAGCCCGCCAAAGAGTTCATACAGGTTCACGTCATCCAGATAACTGAGTGCGCCCGCTTTGGCTGCCTGCCCGGTATGGGTATTGATATGACCGGGGAAACTGACGCCAATGGCCTGGATATCATGGGATTTTTGCCAGGACTCCACGACCTTCTGCCATAGCTCTTTGAAGGAGTGCGCATCGTCGGGGGTGTCATACTCATCGGAAACCAGCTCGTTTCCCTGATCGTCAATCACGCCATGCTTAATATGGGTGCCCCCCACGTCAAATCCGATAAACAGCCCCATCGTTGTCTCCTCACCCTTTTCGATAATCCTAAGTATGGCTGAGTAGCAAAAACGAAACGTAAAGTAAGGTAATCCGTGATACCTATCGTAAAGCTGCTATCAACTGGCGAGAAAAGCATCAGTCGTGACTACCCTTGTAAGACATTCACAGCAAGGAGACGGTCATGACGAATAATCCTCCCTCAACGCGTATGCAGCCTGGCGAGTATGGTTATCCCCTGAAGCTTAAGCCCCGTTATGACAACTTTATCGGCGGCGACTGGGTGGCCCCCGTCGACGGCGAATACTATTCCAACCTGACGCCCGTCACCGGCCAGCCGCTGTGTGAGATAGCCAGTTCAGGTAAAAAAGATATCGATCTGGCGCTGGATGCGGCGCATAAAGCGAAGGAAAAATGGGGACAGATGTCCATTCAGGACCGGGCGGCGATTCTGTTTAAAATTGCCGATCGCATGGAGCAAAATCTGGAGCTGCTGGCCGCTGCGGAGACGTGGGATAACGGTAAACCCATCCGTGAAACGACAGCGGCAGATGTGCCGCTGGCTATCGACCACTTCCGCTATTTTGCGTCCTGTATTCGTGCGCAGGAGGGTGGGATCAGTGAAGTGGACAGTGAAACCGTGGCGTACCATTTCCATGAACCGCTCGGCGTCGTTGGGCAAATTATCCCGTGGAACTTCCCGCTGCTGATGGCGAGCTGGAAAATGGCCCCGGCACTGGCCGCAGGTAATTGCGTGGTGCTGAAACCCGCACGTTTGACCCCGCTGTCGGTGCTGCTGCTGATGGAAATGATCGGCGATCTGGTGCCGCCAGGGGTGATCAACGTGGTTAACGGCGCGGGCGGTGAAATTGGCGAATACCTTGCTACCTCAAAACGTATCGCAAAAGTGGCATTCACCGGCTCCACGGAAGTGGGCCAGCAAATTATGCAGTACGCCACGCAGAATATTATTCCGGTCACCCTGGAGCTGGGCGGTAAATCGCCGAATATCTTCTTCGCGGACGTTATGGACGAGGAGGATGCCTTCTTTGATAAGGCGCTGGAAGGCTTTGCGCTGTTTGCGTTTAACCAGGGTGAAGTCTGTACCTGCCCAAGCCGGGCGCTGGTGCAGGAGTCCATTTATGAGCGCTTTATGGAGCGTGCGATTCGCCGCGTAGAGTCCATCCGCAGCGGTAACCCGCTCGACACCGGAACACAAATGGGGGCGCAGGTGTCACATGGGCAGCTTGAAACCATCCTCAACTATATTGATATCGGTAAAAAAGAGGGCGCGGATGTCCTTACCGGTGGCCGCCGTAAAATGCTTGATGGCGAGCTAAAAGAGGGCTACTACCTTGAGCCGACCATTCTCTACGGCAAAAACAGTATGCGCGTCTTCCAGGAGGAGATATTTGGACCGGTACTGGCGGTAACGACCTTTAAAACCATGGAAGAAGCGCTGGAGCTGGCAAACGATACGCAATATGGGCTGGGTGCGGGCGTCTGGAGTCGCAACGGCAATCTGGCGTATAAAATGGGGCGCGGCATTCAGGCCGGGCGAGTGTGGACCAACTGTTATCATGCTTATCCTGCCCATGCGGCGTTCGGTGGCTATAAGCAGTCGGGCATAGGCCGTGAAACCCATAAAATGATGCTGGACCATTATCAGCAAACCAAATGCTTACTGGTCAGTTATTCCGATAAACCGCTTGGACTGTTTTAATCTTCAGACTCAGGCCGCCCCGGTGCGGCCTGAGTAATTTGCTGACGAAGACAGTTCAGCACGCCATCCAGGACATATTGCACCCGCCACGGTTGATATTCACGTTTGCGGAATATGGCGGTTAAATCAAGCCACCACTCCTCCTCATGCGGGAAACAAGGCACCAGCATGCCCTGGGTTAACTCCTTTTTCAGGCTCTCTTTTGGCGCAAAAACAATCCCCAGGTTATTCCTGGCCAGCTCAAGGGCCGTCTGCGTATTGTCACAAATATAGTTCCCAGTGACTTTATAATCATGCACTTCTTCACTGTCGTGAATGCGAAAACGCCAGATATTGGCATCGTCAACGAGCATGGAATCAATTAAAATACAGGAGTGATTAATTAAATCTTCCGGGCCGCGAATAGGATGCATGTTTAAATATTCTTTTGTTGCAAAGGCGGTGACAGAGTATTTTGTCAGAACGGTGGCAACCAGGTTTTCATCTTTTGGCTGGGCGTAGGTAATTAAAATATCGCAATCGTCAGGGAACGTCACGCCCTCGGAAAATTCATTGCGATCGAGGTTATAGGTTTTCAGCGAGAGGAGAATATCCCCTATTTCTTCGATCTTATGAATCACATGACGTGCCAGATAGGTCACAATGCCGGTTGGCGCGTAAATAGTGACTCTCCCACGCTTCTCGTGCTTGTAATCCGCGATAAAATTAATCAGTTGGCTATTTTTATCCAGGGTGGCATTCACGTACGGCAGGAGTGCCTCGCCAAACTGAGTGAGGGAGAGCTGACGGGTGGTGCGTTCAAAGACTTTCAGCCCGACACGTGTTTCAAAATCAGACAGATATTTGCTCACGTTGGCCTGCGCCATGCCCAACAGCGCGGCGGCATCACCGATGCTGCGTGTTGCGGCGATGACAGAAATAATCTTTAATTCACGCGGCTTTAATTGTAATTTATTCATTATGCACGCCCATCTATATCATTATATATATAATATTATATAAACTGCTTTATTGCACTGGCAAATTTGTAACCATTAGAATCGCCTCGCTTGTTTGGCGTCTAAATGGATTGCATGAAATGACTATTAAAAAGAATTTACTGATTATCACCGCGTTATTTGCGACATCATCGGCTATGGCGGGTGAGTTTTCTCTTGGGGCGGGAGCTGTATTTAATGAGTCGCCTTACAAAGGGTATAATGAGACTACCTCAGCAGTGCCATTAATTAGCTACGAAGGCGATCGTTTTTACATTCGTCAGACGACGGGTGGCTGGATTCTGTGGAAAGATGAAAAGAACGAATTAAGCTTCACCGCCTCCTGGATGCCATTACATTTTGATCCGGAAGACAACGACGATCATCAGATGAAAAACCTGGATGAGCGTAAAGCCTCCGCGTTTGTGGGTGGCGCTTATTACCGCCATGAACGCTGGGGTAGCCTGAAAATTGCCGCCTCCGGCGATGCTATGGACGAAAGCGGTGGTGTGATGGGGGAGATCTCTTACTTCCGTCCGATCCGTATGGAACGCCTGACCCTGACGCCATCCTTTGGCGTGTTTTACAGTGACGAAAGCTATAACGATTACTACTACGGCGTATCCGGTAACGAGTCCCGTCGCTCTGGCCTGAATGAATACACCGCCGGTGACAGCTGGACCCCGTATGTTGGACTCGCAGCGAAATACCAACTGACGCAAAAACTGTTCCTTAACGCCAGCGCGGTTTATACCGTGCTCCCTGACGACGTGAAGAACAGCTCGATGATCGATCGTGACGACAGCTTTGCCCTGATGACCGGTCTGACCTGGCGTTTCTGATGATTCACATTGTCCCCACGGATGGGGCTTTTGGATTTCCGCCCACAAGTTGCCGGGTGGCGGCTTCGCCTGGCCCGATTTAAAACGCCCTCTCCCGAGGGAGAGGGGCGGGGTAAGGGCATCAGGCCTCGTCCACCCAAATCCGCATTTCACCTTCACCCCGATTGGCCCAGCTAAACCACGGAATAAAAGTCAGCGTCCTGGACTCAGGTTTTACCGGCGAGCGATCGTATTGCCAGAGCGCCTGGGAAGCTGTGTTACACGGGAGATGCGCCACCCCTTGCGCCTGAATCAGCATTTTGTGCGCGAAAATTCCTGTTCCTTCAAAGACCCTGAATTCACTGTCAGCAGGCAGCGACAGGTTATGCAGGCCGGAACCGTTATCGGCCTCTTCCAGACAGTAAACCAACGGACCGCGCTGGAGCGCCACTTTACCCGCCTGCTGGCGGACCTGTGGGTTTCCGTAAAGACGTCGAACGGGCATCGGTAACGTCAGGGTTAATGCATCTCCTTCCTGCCAGTTGCGGGTGAGGTAGAGATAACCGCGTGACATGTCGCCGGAAACGGCTTCGCCGTTCAGCGTCACCGCCGGGTTTTCGCACCAGTCCGGCAGGCGCAGCGCCAGCGTGTGGGTGACCGCAACGGGAGACGTAATGTCGATATTCACTTTTTCATGCCACGGATAGTTGCCGCTGATGCGTAACTGCAACGCCCGATCGCCTACCGGTATAGCAATATCATTCCCCACGTAGAGATTGATAAACAACGCCTCCGGACGCGCGGTATAGATGTAATGACCAAGGGAGGTCAGGATGCGAGCGATGTTCGGCGGGCAACAGGCGCAGCCAAACCAGCGCTGACGGATCGGTTTGACGTGGTCATAAATATGGTTGAAAGCGAGGGTTGTTGGGTGGACTTCCAGCGGATTGACGTAGAAAAAGTGCTTTCCATCCAGCGCCATTCCGCCCAGTACCGTGTTGTAAAGTGCACGCTCCATCACGTCGGCATACTGGCTGTCCGCCTCCATCTCCAGCATCCGGCGGGCAAACATCATCAGGCCAATCGAGGCGCAGCTTTCGGCATAAACCGTATCGTTTGGCAGATCGTAATCGCTGCTGAAAGCCTCGCCACTGCTTTGTGAGCCGATGCCGCCAGTGATATAGAGCTGGCGCTGCGCCATGTTATTCCACAGGCGCAGGCAGTCTTCACGTTTGCCTTCGTCATGGCTCAAACGCGCCAGATGTGCCATGCCTGCCATCAGGTAGACGAAGCGGACCGCATGGCCTGTCGCCGTTTGCTGTTCTGACAGAGGCTGATGCGCCTGGCTGTAGGCTTTATCTTTGACCATCCACGCCGGGCCGTAGGTATTCCAGTGCGACGTCCGGCCACGCTTCTCATACTCGATGTCATAAAAATGGGGCTGAGTGCCACGCTCTTCGATAAAATATTTCACCAGCGCCATATAGCGTGGTTCTTGCGTGACATCGTAAAGCCGCATCAGCGCCAGTTCGATTTCCGGATGGCCGGGATAGCCGTGCAGCTGAGTTTCTCCCGGGCCAAAGACGGTGTCGATATGGTCCGCAAGCCGACAGACGACCTCTAACAGGCGACGCTTGCCGGTGCCCTGGAAATACGCCACGCCCGCTTCAATTATATGTCCGGCACAGTACAGCTCGTGGCATTCGGCCAGATTAGTCCAGCGCTCGCCGGGGGCTTTCACCGTGAAATAAGTATTCAGATAGCCATCCTCACACTGTGCGGCGGCCACCAGATCAATCACCTCATCGGCGGTTTTTTCCAGTTCTGCATCCGGTTTTTGGCACAGCGACCACGCGACCGCTTCCAGCCATTTCGCCACGTCGCTATCCTGGAAAACCATGCCGTAAAACTCACCCTCTTCCAGCCCCGCCGCAATGCGGAAATTGGTGATGGCATGGCTCGGTTCGGCCTCCGTGACACGGTCATTCAGTGCATCCCACTGATAGGGGATCACCACGTCGCGAACCAGACGTTGATACTGGCCCAAAAACGGGTCGTTGATTTTTAACTTGTGCAGATCGGGTTCCATTATGGACATCGTGTTCTCCTCAGGACTGAACGTGACGCTGGCGCAGGTCGGTTGCAATGCGCGTCATCATCGGGTTATTGAGCTTGCACCAGCGGATAGAGACCGCTAAAAGCAGATGGAAGAGTGCAGGGAGTAATGTCTCCATGGACGTAATGCCCTGGAGCGAGGCCGCCGTCTGGTTGCCCGCGCCAGGTTGATAAGCGACAGAGATAAAAATCAGGCTGATGATGCCCGCGCTGGAGGCCCATGCCAGCTTGATAAAGAAGAGATTAAAGGCGAAGTTCATGCCGGAAGAGCGCACACGCGTCTTCCATTCGCCGTAGTCGTCGGCAAACGCCATCAACGAAAAGTGCAGCGGCAGCGTAAAGCCAAGGATCACGCCATTTGCCAGAATGACCAGCAGCCACAGCGTCTGATAGGCCGGCCCACCCGGCAGGAACCACATCCCGAGCGCCAGCGCGGCCAGCACCAGATTGGTGTAGTAATACAGTTTCACCGTATCAATACGACGCGTGAGCGGATTGACGATGACGGCACCCAGAATGGCGGCAAAGGTCACCATGGTGAAAAAGAGCGACGTATAGGCGGTGCTGCCCTGGAGCACGTAGGTGATGAAATACATATATCCGCCGCCACGGATGTTGAAGACGTTAATCAACAGAAAGGACATCACCAGCATCAATAAAAGCTGATCGTTTTTGCGCAGGCCGGCCAGATGCTCACGCAGGGTAAAACGACCCATCAAGGCCAGCGGGACACGCTCGCGAACCCAGAAGAAACAGCACAGGAACATCACCACGGCGAGGGCGCACAGCACGCCGACCCCCAGCTGATATCCTTGCGCCACGTCGCCTTTTCCCAGCACATCCACCAGCCATGGTAATCCTACGGAGACCAGGAACCCCGCCACGCCGCACAGGACAAAACGCCAGGACTGGCAAGAAATCACTTCATTGTGGCGCGTGGTCATGGTGTTAATCAGCGCGCAATAAGGCACGTTGATGGCGGTATAGCCTACGGAGAGCAGCAGGTAAGTGCCAAATGCCCAGGCGATTTTCACCCCCATGCTGGCATCCGGGACGGTAAATGTGAGCACGCCAATGATGCCAATCGGAAGGGCAATCCACAGCTGCCAGGGGCGAAAACGCCCCCAGCGGCTTTGGGTCCGGTCCGCTATGACGCCCATGATCGGGTCGGAGACAGCGTCAAAAACGCGCAGGGCGATAAACAACGTGCCCACCAGCGCAGGAGTCAGGCCAAACACATCGGTATAGAAAAAGGTCAAAAAGTTCATGATGAGACAGGTAATGACCGTCCCGCCCGCGTCGCCCAGGCCGTAGCCTATTTTTTCGCGGATGGAGAGGCGGTCGTCGACGTTCTGTTGCACGACGTCAGAGCGTGTTATCGGCGTGGAAGTCATGAGGTCACTCCTCGGTTAACGCATTTTTATTGTGTTTGTGTTGGGTACCTCATTAATTCTGCCCTGAATCATCGAAGCAACAAGGGAAGGGAAAAGTATAAAAAGGTGAGGATTCCGACCTGATAATAAAAATGTGATTTAGATCGGGCACGCGGTCAATTATTTACTAATAATCAAGCAGCAAGAAAATAAAAACGGCTCATAAAAGCGAGATAATGAATACCGATGCTCGAATTATCCATAGCGCTTCCGATTAAAGTCCAGAATGGCGGGTTATTTATATCCCGGGGGACTGGGCGGCATCCCTCCCGAAAACTGACCTCGTGGGAAATCATTTTTGTCGAAAAGGGGACATTAACGATCCAGGAGGAGAATCGGGTCTTCAATGTCAGCGCCGGTGAGAGTTTGCTGCTCTGGCCAAACCGACGCCACGTGGGGGTAGAGGATTTTCCGGCCGATCTGAAGTTTTACTGGCTCCATTTTGATGTTGAACCCATGGATAATAACCACAGTAATATTGCGTTATTAGCCATTGAGCAATATTGCCATGTCCATGACGCGCAATATGTTATTTCGCTGTTCCGTCAGTTTTTAAGCGAGCAGGAAAAGCTTAAACGCAGTGTGGCATTAGAGTTTATTTTGCTATTAATTCTTCAGCAAATTGCGCAGTCGGGAGGCGTGGAGGAAAATAGCGACGAAGCGGGTGCATCAATGGCGTGGAAAGCCAAACAATTAATACTGACCAAATATCATCTGGCAATTTCCACCTCCTGGCTGGCGAAAGAATTGCACTGTAATGCCGATTATCTGGGCCGGGTTTTTCGACGCAATTTCCATTTAACCCTGACCGAAGCCATCCACCGCCAGCGTGTCAGAGCGGCTGAGAAGCTCTTACTGGATAACGCCTCTTCACTCACTGAGGTGGCAAACCGCTGCGGCTTCAATGATGTCGGTTATTTTCGGCAGATTTTTCGCAAGCATACGGGGTTAACGCCCGCCGTCTGGAAACGGCGGTACTCGAAAGAACACATCAATTCCGGTTGATCACTGCCCGTAATAGGCATTTGCTCCGTGCTTACGCAGGTAATGTTTATCCAGTAAATCCTGCTGCATGGTGGGCAATTGCGGTGAGAGCTGGTGTGAGAACAACCCCATGTAAGCACACTCTTCCAGCACAACCGCATTGTGTACGGCATCGGCGGCATCGCTGCCCCAGGCAAACGGACCATGAGAATGGACCAATACCGCCGGGATCTGCTGTGGACTCAGGTTACGCTCTTCGAAGGTTTTAATGATTACCTCCCCGGTTTGATACTCGTACTCACCCGCAATTTCCGCGTGCGTCATTTTGCGTGTGCAGGGAATATCACCGTAGAAATAGTCAGCATGCGTGGTGCCCCAGGCGGGAAGATCCAGCCCGGCTTGCGACCAGATGGTGGCATGACGCGAGTGGGTATGCACGATACCGCCAATCTCCGGATAACGGCGGTAGAGCGCCAGATGGGTCGGGGTGTCTGAGGAGGGTTTTTTAGCCCCTTCCACCACCGTACCGCTGGCGACGTCGACCACCACCATATCTTCTGCGGTCATGACGTCGTACTCCACGCCAGAGGGTTTGATCACCATCAGGCCACGGGTGCGATCGATGGCGCTCACGTTTCCCCAGGTGAATGTCACCAGCTGGTGGGCAGGCAGCGCCAGATTTGCCGCCAGCACCTCTGCTTTTAACGCTTCTAACATGTCATGCCTCCTTCCTGCATACGGGCTTCGATCCAGCGTCGTGCCTGGATGATTTCTAGCACCGGTTCTTTTGCTTTTTCTGTCCACATCTCAATGAGAAACGCGCCGCGATAGTTGAGCTGATTCAACGTCTTGAAAACGCCAACAAAATCGACGCAGCCCTCTCCGAAAGGCACGTCGCGGAACTGCCCAGGGCTGTCCGCTGTGACCGGTTGGGTATCCTTCAAATGGATCGCAGCAATCCGGTCGATGCCTAATGTCAGTTCAGCGGTCACATCATTGCCCCATGCACTGAGGTTGCCGACGTCCGGATACACGCTGAACCACGGCGAGGCCAGCATCTCGTCCCACTTTTTCCACTTGCTGATAGAGTTCATAAAGGCGGTGTCCATGATCTCCACGGCCAGCATGACCTGCGCGGCGGCGGCTTGCTCTACTGCCCACGCCAGTCCCTCGGCAAAACGCTGCTGCGTCCCGGCGTCGTGCTCCTCGTAATACACGTCATAGCCTGCCAACTGGATGGTGCGAATGCCCAAATCGCGCGACAGTTTGATCGCCCTGGTCATGATGGCGCGGGCGCGTTCACGCACGGCTGCATCACGGCTGCCAAACGGAAAGCGGCGGTGGGCGGACAAACAGAGAGACGGAATAGCGACGCCCGTTTCGAGCATCGCCTCTACCAGCGAGGCGCGCTGCGTGGTGCTCCAGTCCAGGCGTGACAGACGTTCGTCGGTTTCATCTACCGACATCTCCACAAAATCAAAACCGCAGCTTTTTGCCAGAACCAGCCGCTCCGGCCAGGAGAGATCCTTTGACAATGCTTTTTCATAAATGCCTAACGGATGCTGACGCATGGTTACTCTCCCCAGAGGGCGCGGATTTGCGCATGAAATTCCCGCGCCACCTGCGAGGGCTGCGCGGCATTTGCCAGGGCACGTCCGGCGATAAAGGCTTTAACGTTGATCTGCTGAAATAACGGCAGGTCGGCTGGCGTAATGCCGCCAGTGATGGAGAGCTGCAGGCCAATATCCGACAGCGCTTTCATTCTGGCGAGGTCTGCCTCGCCCCACTGCTGACCGCTGGCCTGGGCATCACGTCCACGGTGATAGATGGCCTGCCCTACGCCCAGGCGATACCAGGCCCGGGCATCGTCCAGCGTCCAGTTACCGAACAGTTCCATCTGGATTTCGCCGCCGCGCGCCTGTGCCACCGCATGTCCTTTTTCCACCGTCGCAAGCGGCGCGGCGCAGATAATCGTCATCCAGTTTGCACCGGCATCAAACGCCTGTTGGGCAAGCGTTTCCCCGGCATCAGCCACTTTCCAGTCGGCAACGATGATTTTATCCGGACACTGCTCGCGCAGGGCGCGTATGGCATGCAACCCTTCGGTCAGGCACAGGATGGTTCCGGCTTCGACGATGTCGACGTGATCCTGTAGCAAGGCAACGTCATGCCGTGCGGCCTTAAGACTGGTGTGGTCGAGCGCCAGCTGGAGTAATGGTCGGCTCATAGGTCATGCTCCTTAATGTGGGCGTGATAGCCCTGTAATGCTGCAATCAATAACTGGTAGCGGTGATATTTGCGCTGGTAGGCCGGGTGCGCCTGCATGTCGGGTTCGATCACACGGATCGGGTGGTCGAGGTGATGCTGGGCGGTGCGAAAGTCGGGGAAGATCCCCGTGCCCACGAGAGCGGCAAGCGCGGCACCGGCGCAGCCCGTCTCTTCAACCTGGGGGAGTTCAATCGCCAGTCCACTCACGTCCGCCAGCATCTGCATCCAGACGTCAGAGTGTGTCGGGCCACCCGTCACGCGGAGCGTCCGCACGTGGGTAAAGCGTTCCAGCATGCGGTTAAGGTGGGTCATGTGGCTGAACACCACTCCTTCGTAAACCGCCTGAAGCAGATGTGCGCGGGTGTGTATCGCCTGCATCCCATAAAAGCCGCTGGTCATTTCAAGCCCGGCGTTACTGCCGTAGAGAAACGGCAGAAAGAGCACTTCGCTTTCGGCTTTTGGCACGCTGGCAACAGCCTGGTTAATCTCCTCGAACGACAGATCTCCCCATTGCGCCGTAAGCCATTCGAGGTTGCCCGACGAGGTGGGGCTGGCTTCGTGCACAATGTATTGCTGCGGATGAACATAGCGACCATAGACATACGGGAAGGGTTCATTGTCGCGCAGACCGTCGGCCAGGCCGCTGGTGACGGCCCAGGTGCCCATCACCGCATTGAGCGTGTGTTCATCCTGCAGGCCGGCGCAAAGTGCGGTGGAAACCACATCAAACAGACCGCCTGCAACGGGCGTACCCGCGGCGAGACCGGTCAATGCGGCTGCCTGAGCGGTGATTTCCCCGCAAATTTCTGCTGAACCGACAACGGGTGGCAAAGCACCGTCAATTTCATTAATACCCAGCCAACGGGTGAGCTGTGGATCGTATTGACCGGTGCGCATGTTGTAGAGGTTAGACTCGGAGATATTGCTCTCTTCGCAGCCTTTCTTTCCGGTCAGACACCAGCGCAGGTAGTCATGCGCCATCATCACGCAGCCAATCTGCTGATACCGCTGCGGTTCGTTCTCTTTTACCCAGCGCAGAAGTGAAGCCGGGTGCCCCGTCCACAGCGTCTGGCGGGTATGCGGATACAGTTTTGCGGGGATCCCGTCCTGCTGCCACCGCTGCACAATCGCCAGTGCGCGCCTGTCTGAGGAGAGCATCGCATTGCCCAGCGGCTGGTCATTTTTATCCAGAAGGAATAACCCTTTGCCCTGAGCCGAGATACCTACGCCTTTGATCTGCTCGCCGCTAACGTTGGCCTGTTTCAACAGCCTGGCGACAGTGGTGTGGCAATGTTGCCAGAGTGAGTGCATATCCCGTTCGGCGTAGCCCGGACGCGGACTGAGCGTGGCGACGGCGCGACGCTCAATACAGACTTCTTTTCCCTGGCGGGTGTATAAACCGGCTTTGAGATAGGTACCACCACAATCGATACCCAGCCAGAAGGATGCTTTTTCGGTCATCGTTGACTCTCTTGTCTTACTCCCTCTCCCGGGGGGAGAGGGCAGGGCATCAGGCCGCGTGCTTTTGCGGATTCACCGTGGCGTGGCGGTCCGATCCGGCATCGCACCTGGCGGGTAACAGCAGGGCCAGAATGGACGCCAGCGCCAGTGACACTGCCAGGCAGTAAACACCAGCATCTTTGCTGTACAGGGTGATCAATACCCCTACCGCATAAGGGCCGCAGAAACCGCCGAGATTGCCCAGGGCGTTAATCACGCCGCGTGCACCTCCCGCCATTTCGGCACTGAACAGACGCGCCGGAATGGTCCAGAACACCCCTGCTGCCGATTGCAGGAAGAAGCCACAGCCCACGAGTGCGGCATAGGCCAGCCAGATGTTTTCTTTCAGCGCCACCGAGAGGAACATGCACAGGGCGAAGCCAATAAGCGGCAGGGAGACGAACAGCTTGCGTTTGCCGGTACGATCGGACAGCGTGGAGAATAAGAACATGCCCGCTATGGCACCGATATAAGGCAGCACGGCCAGCATCCCTACCTGGCCCATACTGGAATGGGTGAGCTCTTTCAGAATGGTGGGTAGCCACAGGGTGTAGCCGTAAATGCCGGTCTGATAAAAGAAATTCAACGCGATCAACTGCCACATGGTTTTGTCAGAGAGCACCGCGCCCAGCGAAGCATTGATGACCTCTTTACCGGCAATCGCCCGCTGCTCTGCGGCAAGCGTTTCAATCAGATAGTTTTTTTCTGCCTCTGAGATCCATTTGGCTTCCTGCGGCCGGTCATAGATGGTATTTACCCACAGCACCAGCACTACGATGGACAGCAATCCTTCGATGATGAACAGCCAGCGCCAGTCGAGGGCCGTAATGATCCAGCCGGAGAGTGGGGCGGTGATGATCCCCGCAATCGGCACGAACATGATCACAATGGCATTTGCACGTCCACGTTCGGCATCCGGGAACCAGTTGCTGATCATGGTGAGCACCACGGGTAACATGCCCCCTTCCGCCACCCCGAGTAAAAAGCGCAGTACCAGCAACTGATACTGGTTGGTGACAAGCCCTGTGAGCACGGAGATGACTGCCCAGGCGACCAGCGACCAGCCGATGAATTTCTTGCCGCTACCGTTAACGGCAATCTTGCCGCCCGGCACCTGCAGGAACAGATAACCAATAAAAAATATCCCCCCCGCCAGACCGGCCATAGTGGCGGTGATCCCTAACTCCGCATCCATACCGCCGGGCATCGCAAAAGCAATATTCACGCGGTCCATATAAGAAATAATGCAGGCGATAAGAATAGGGGGGATTATTCTTAACCAGCGTTGACGCGGAATATCCGCATGTAGAGCATCAGAAGAAGTATTCATAATTTATGTCTCGTTAATGTATCTGGAGGTGTAACGAAATTATGTTTTATTATTTTTATGCTTTTATCAGGTTGCTAATGCCGTCGCGCAAAATAGCGATGCGATGGCTGACGTCAGCATTAGCATTTATTTCCAGTAATTTGATACCGGAGAATTTCAAGGTTGCGGCGCTGGCCGCAGTAAACAGTTCGCTGACATGTTCCGTCGTCATTAAACTTTCAGGGCAGAACGAAGAAAACGGCGCGTGAAGATCCTGCCACTCTCCGTACTCCCCGGTTGCGGTCGTGCCTGAGAACATCAGTGCGCCCAGTTTGCCGGCGCTGACGGCAGCGTTAACATGTTGCACCGGCAAGGCGGTGTTGCGACCTTCAATTGCCGACCGCGCCCAGTTAATGCAGATACTGATGTCCGTTTCACGGATGACTTCCAGGACCTGCTCCAGGGGGAGAAAGCCCTTGCGCGGTGCGCTTCCCGTCATCGCGTCGCAATGTTCAAGAATGAGATCGCAGGGCCAGTCCCAGGCGGCAATCTCGTTTATTGAGCGAGCAAAGGCGTCTGTGGCCTGGTCTACGGACGCGTTGTCCGCTTGCGGCGCCGCCTGCATTTCGAGCGCAATGACTTTGCCAGGGAAACGGGTATTTATCGCTGAGACTTTTTGCAGGAGATGCCGATAAAATTCCACGCTTTCACGACGCTGCGCTTCATCCGCTGAGGCCAGGCCAAAACCGCCGTTGCTGCCCCGCCGACGCATGGTTTCCATCACCGCTGTTGCGACGATGCGCCACTCTCCCGGGGTGTGGCGAAATAGCCAGTCATCCCCATACGGATGAATATTTTCCAGTATGGGTTGTTCAATGCCGCGCACGTGTGGGGTGTCGGCAAGTTCACGCCAGAAATGGGCCTCTTCTTGTTCCCCTCTCTGGTGAAACGACGGTGCGCAGGGATACGCACCAATAATAAAATCGGTATGAGTCATTTCGCATTCCTTTTTATTTTATCGTTTTAAAATAATTCGCTGATAGCCACTTTAACGACGATTTTACGAATGGCCGATTCCTTGTGTTTATGACATTGAGGACGATGCACATCCTGTGGAAAAAATATGGCGTAATGACCGGGGACCATTTCTATGAACGATTCATTTTCCATCTGCTGATAAAAAATAATATCGCGCTCTTCAAGCAGTGATTCGCTTATTTGATTATTTCCGGTATCGATAGCCACCCCAATTTTTTCTTCCCCCCACGCCAGAAACTGAATATCAAGATAGCGACGATGCACCTCAGGACGATTTTCTGCCTGTGCTTTGGTTTTCAGATCCAGTATCTGCGCAAAGATCTTGCGCCCGTCGATCTCAACCACGCCGGGCTCGAGCGTGGTGAAATCGGTGTTGCGTAAAAATGTCAGTGCCTTTTCAATCGCCACCGGCAGCCGACATGGGTTGGGTTGAGAAATATGTCCGAATATCATGACGTCACTCCTTACAGCGACTGAATCTTCGCCCATACGCTGTCGTCGATGGTGATGCCGTTACGACGGTTCTCTTCAAGCAGGCGCGTAAATTCATGCCCTGGCAAACGAACCGCAACCTCTTCATCGGATCGTTCAGCGGTGGTGATGAAATCCATGATGCGCTGGAGTTTGGCATCGCGGGTAGCGCCGTCGATGAGCCGATCGACTTCAATGGCAATAAAGATTTGCGAGACGCCGTATTCATCGCTGTTGTCCTGGGTGACTTCTGCCACGGAGGCCCCGTCTGAGAGGAGTGTGGCGATCATGTCCAGAACGATAGATAAGCCCGATCCTTTCCAGTAGCCCATCGGCAGAATGCGGCGGTTTTTCTCAATCACGCCCGGCTCTTTGGTTAAATGGCCTTCATCATCAAAGCCGCCATCAACCGGCAGTTCACGCCCGGCCAGACGATTCACCTCAAGCATGCCGTAGGAGAACATCGACATCGACATATCGACCATGGTGATAGGGCTGGAGGGAATAGCGACAATCAGGGGGTTAGTACCAATACGACACTCTTTGGCTCCCCACGGCGGCATCACGGCAATGGAGTTGGTCCAGCAAATGCCAATATAGCCTTTCTCTGCCGCCTGCCAGCCGTAGCTGCCGCCGCGCATCCAGTGATTGGCGTTACGCAGGGCCACCAGGCCGATGCCATGATCGGAGGCCAGCTCAGTGGCCCGATCCATCATCTTTTTCGCGGTCAGATTGCCAATGGCGCGCTGGGCATCCCATTGCTCAATCGCCCCCAGCGTGGTGATACGCCTGGGGACGGCATCAGGGATGATATCCCCGGCATCGAGCTGTTGAATAAAACGGGGAAAACGGTTCACGCCGTGGGAATAGACGCCGGATTCGGTTGTGCGGGCAAACATCTCTGCGCAGGCATCCGCGGTATCCGCTTTTACGCCGCGCTTGAGCAGCACCTGATTAAAGGCGGCTTTCAACTCTTCAAAGGTCACTTTCATCCCTGGTCTCCTGAATGTATGGCGGGCATGTGTGTGCTTTTTTATCGCTAAATTTCACTATGCGAAATCACATTTCAAATATAGCGATCAATTTTTGCCAGATCAACGACATTCATGTTTTTCAAAATCGATTAAAATCAATGGATTGTGATTTTCCTGTTGAGATCGTGAACTGAACCACACTTTGCGCTACCATCAGGGCGCGATTAATGGAGAGCAATTTGATGAGCATGAAAGAGAGCGAAACGACGCAAGAAAAAGAGAGGCCAGCAGGCAGCCAGAGCTTGTTTCGCGGCCTGATGCTGATTGAAATCCTGAGTAACTATCCAAACGGTTGTCCGCTTGCACACTTATCTGAACTTGCCGGGCTAAACAAAAGCACCGTGCATCGACTGTTACAGGGGTTGCAGTCGTGTGGCTACGTGACGCCAGCGCCTGCGGCAGGCAGCTATCGGCTGACCACAAAATTTATCGCGGTTGGGCAGAAGGCCCTGTCATCACTGAATATTATCCACGTGGCGGCGCCGCATCTTGAAACGCTGAATCTGGTCACGGGCGAAACCGTGAACTTTTCCAGCCGGGAAGACGATCACGCGATCCTGATTTATAAGCTTGAGCCGACGACGGGCATGCTGCGTACGCGAGCCTATATCGGCCAACACATGCCGCTGTATTGCTCGGCCATGGGTAAGATTTACATGGCGTTCGGTCATCAGGATTATGTGGAAAGTTACTGGCAGAGCCACCAGGACATTATTCAACCGCTCACCCGTAACACCATCACTGAACTGAGTGCAATGTACGATGAGCTGGCCGAAATTCGTCAGCGCAGCATGGCGATGGACAAAGAAGAAAACGAGCTGGGCGTCTCCTGTATTGCGGTACCGGTGTTTGATATTCATGGCCGCGTGCCGTACGCCATATCGATTTCTTTATCGACATCGCGTATGAAGCAGGTGGGCGAAAAGAATTTGCTTAAACCTCTGCGTGAGACGGCGGACGCCATTTCGCGCGAACTGGGATTTACTGTCCGATCGGAGTCGTGAATGAATCACTTTATCATGGCAGATCCAACGAAATGCATAGGCTGTCGCACCTGCGAAGTGGCCTGCGTTGTCGCTCATCAGGACATGCAGGATTGCGCCACGGTTTCTCAGTTTGCCTCGCGGATTCGGGTCGTGAAGGGCGGGGCGTTTACCACTGCAGTGGCCTGCCATCAGTGTGAAGAGGCGCCCTGTGCCAGTGCGTGCCCAACGCGGGCGATAGGCCTTCAGTCAGGGGCCTGGTGCGTGGACCAGGCGCGCTGCATTGGCTGCAAAAGCTGCATGGTGGCGTGTCCGTTCGGCGCGATGCAGGTCGAATGGGCAGAGGGGAAGGTGCAGGCGTTAAAATGCGATCTGTGTACGCATCGCGAGGAAGGCCCGGCTTGTGTGGCGGCCTGTCCAACCCACGCATTACGCCGGGTGGATCCCGCCAGATTACGCGCTGAACGCCTGCATAACCTGGCGTAAACCGTTACAGATCGCCTTCACGCCAGGCTTGTTCAACTTCTTCGGCGAGAATTTTCACGCCCGCTTCGATTTTCTCCGGGTCCGGCACGTAGTTCATGCGCATACATTGATGCGTGTGCGGCCAGGGTTTGTCGAGACCCGGGAAGAAATAGTCTCCCGGTACCATCAGTACACCGCGCTTTTTCAGGCGCTGGTAGAGCAGCTCGGTAGAGATCGGCAGGTCTTTAAACCAGAGCCAGAGGAAGATGGCGCCTTCCGGTTTATGGATCAGGCAGCGTTCTTCGGGCAAATAGCGGCGAAGCGTCGCGATTGTTTCCTGAACACGCTGATAATAGAACGGTTTAATCACGTCGCTTGACAGGCGTAGCAGATCGTTACGCTTAATCATTTCACACATCATTGCCGGGCCCATCCCCCCTGGTGCCAGGCTGATAATGCCGTTCATGTTGGTGATGGCGGTGATGATTTTTTCATTGGCAATAATGATGCCGCAGCGACTGCCTGGCAGGCCGAGCTTTGACAGGCTCATACATAGCACAATGTTTGGGTTCCACAGTGGCCGCGCTTCGCTAAAAATAATGCCCGGGAAAGGGACACCGTAGGCATTATCAATGACCAGCGGGATGCCGTTCTGGTTCGCCAGCGCATCGAGTTTTATCAACTCTTCATCGGTGATCACGTTGCCCGTAGGGTTGGTAGGGCGCGATACGCAGATCATGCCCGTCTCTTCGCCAATGTGCAGATGTTCAAAATCGACGTGATATTTGAACTGGCCCTCTGGCAGCAGCTCGATGTTCGGGCGCGCGGAGACAAACAGATCTTCTTCCAGACCGGAATCGGCGTAGCCAATATATTCAGGCGCGAGAGGGAAGAGCACTTTTTTGGTGGTGCCGTCGGCGCGACGTCCGGCGAAGAGATTAAACAAGTAGAAAAATGCGCTCTGACTGCCATTTGTCAGTGCAATATTCTGCGGTTCGATATCCCAACCCAGCTCCTCACGCAGCATGCCAGCGAGCAGAGAGAGAAGCGCTGTTTTCCCCTGTGGACCGTCATAGTTGCACAGTGCCTCGGTGAGGCTGCCGTTTTGCAGCATCTCTGCCAGCAGGTTCTGGAAGTATTCGTTCATCTCCGGAATTTGTGCCGGGTTACCGCCGCCGAGCATGATTGCGCCCGGTGTGCGCAGCCCGTCGTTAAGGTCCTCCATCAGGCGTGTAATACCTGAATGGCGGGTGAATTTATCGCCGAAAAGTGAAAAGGTCATAACAGGTGATCTATCGTGCTTATTCTAAGAGTGGGTCACCATAACGCGGCAGATGCGCGGGTGCAAATGAGGAAAAGCGAGGCGGGTTATTGTTAAATGTTATGGATTGCTGATTAAGCAGTCGATCATTCCGTCAGGCTCTCCTCTTCCATCGGAAGAGGAGAGGGACCGCGATTACTGATTTCCGGCCCAGACCACCATCACCTTATCGCCCTCATGCTGACGCACAAAGCCATAGCCCTGCTTCATGGACAAGGTTGTCTGTTTCCCTTCGCCAATGGCGGGATGGCGAGCGCGGAATTGCCCAAGTATTTGCCAGTGGGCCACCGTTTGCGCCTGCGAACCGGTAATATCCTGCCAGTTCATCTCTGAACGGGTTCCCTGTAGCGGATCGGACCCCGTCGGGCCAAAGGGACGTTCTGATTCATCACCGTAGTAAATCTGTATCGAGCCTGGGGCAAGCAGTAACAGTTCGGCTGCACGCTGCCCGCCCTCGCGGAACAGGCGCGTATCGTGCGATGAGAGATAGCTCAGAACGTTAAAGCTTTGCAGCTTTTCTGCCATCTGCTGCCAGGTCAAATCCATGTCTGCCAGGCAATCGACCGCTTTTGCGGCCTGCTCCTGATAATCGAAGTTGATCATCGCGTCGAACCCGTGACGATAGTATTCGCTTTGCATCACGCCATGGCCCCAGGATTCACCGGTCATCCAGAAGGGCGCGTCGTCGAGCTTTTTATCCGGGTTGGCTTGTTTCCAGGCCTGTAGCGCGGCAGTGGCTTGCGTTTTCAACTGTTGCCAGCCCGCCATCTCAACGTGTTTAGCGGTATCGACGCGGAAACCATCGATGCCGTAATCGCGCACCCATTGGCTTAACCAATGGGTCAGATAATCGCGCGGCGTGTAACCGGCGTTTTCCTTAGCCTGTGTGTCCGGCTTGTGACGATAAAAGTTAGGCAAACCAGAAGGGGTCGTCGATTCTGTTTTGAGATCCGGCAAAAAGGCCAGCGACATCGTCAGATCGTCAAAGCCCGGATTATCGTAGTCGCCGATATCGGTGCGGATCCATTTTTTGCCCCACCAGTTTTCCCATCCCGCCTTGTCGCTGAAATTAATATAATCATTAAAGCTGTGCCAGGTTTGCCCGGCTTTCGGCGTCCAGTCGGTCCAGCGTTCGCCGAGCGTTTTTTTCAGCTCTTCGCCCTGCAGGTACAAGGCCCCGAACTGAAACGCCTGCATATCCGCCAGCGTAGCGTAGCCGGTATGGTTCATGACGACGTCAAAAAGAATACGTATCCCACGCTGGTGCGCTTCGTCGACAAGATGACGTAAATCGTCTTCGGTACCCATATTGGCGTCAAGCTTCGTCCAGTCCTGAGTGTAGTAGCCATGATAGGCATAATGCGGGAAGTCACCTTTCGTCCCGCCACCCACCCAGCCGTGGATCTGCTCCAGCGGTGAGCTGATCCACAGCGCATTGACGCCGAGCTGCTGTAAATAGTCGAGCTTGCTGGCCAACCCTTTTAAATCGCCGCCGTGAAAGGTGCCTATCTCCTGCATGCCGTCTTTATGACGGCCATAGCTATTGTCGTTGGTGGGATCGCCATTCACAAAGCGGTCGGTCAGCACAAAGTAGACCGTGGCGTTTTGCCAGCTAAACGGCGCGGCTTTGTCGGTTTCTGCACGCTCCAGCAACAACAAACCGTTACTGTTCGCGGCGGGCTGTAGCGTAATTTTACCTTGTTGCACCGTTGCGGTTTGCTTGCTGTAGAAATCGCGGACGACGGTGCCTTCAGGGAAGGTGTCTGAGACCGTCAGGGTAAGGGGTTTACCCTCCCATTTTGGACACTGGCGAATCACACTGGCGACGGACGTTTTGGCCTCGCTTTCTACCGTCAACATGAGCGTTGGCGTACCGGACCGCGTATCAACGCGCATCTGGTAGCGCCCATCGCGGAACAATCTCCACTGAGACGGCGTGCCTTCGCAGGGTTTAAGAGAGAGCATCTCGTTGAGTTTTATGGTTTCTGCAGGCTGCCAGCACGTCTGGTCAAGATGGAGTGTAAGGGGTCGGGTACCCTTCACGAGCTCGGCATGGCTGGTAAATATCCCGGTGCCTTGCGGATTAAAGGCAGAGAAACCCGTCGAGGACCAGTCGGCAAAGGCCAGCGTGGGTAAAAGCAAAAGGGCTAAAGCGGCGCGTTGCATTCCATATTCCTGTTGCAGCTATTTTAACCAGTGTGCCATCAGGATGATTTGCCTGACTCCTCCTCCGTCCGTTTCTGCCAGGAGGAGCCGAAAGGATGAGTGATCCCGCGCAAAATTAGGCGCTTATCTGCGAGATCGCACACAAATTTGCAGAAATGATGCTTAAGTGAGCAAGTTTCAGGTGACATAGTTTCGGAAATGGACTATTTCTTTGAGTGCTCTGAAAGGTTATTTTTGATATGATTTGAGATTCAGCTCTCAATTTTGTGAAAAAAATAAAGGGTTGGAACGTTTATATCCGACCAGGAGACCTAATGATATCGACTCCCATACGACGATTTGGGGCTACGATACTCATGTTGCTCACCGTGACTTTTTCAGGTGAGGTGCTTGCTAAGACGCACACGGACACAACGAGTAAGAAAGCCCACGTCATAAAGACGACGACAACAAGCAGTAAGAGTAAGGTTAGCAGTAAACAAGAGTATTCTCGCAATAGTGTAAAAAGTAGTTCACTGCCTGATTTGCGAAAATACCCTTCCGGAACACCAAGGAAAAAAGCGTTTCTCCGGACGGTAATGCCTTATATTACAAGCCAAAACTCTGCGATTACCGCGGATCGTAACTGGCTGATTTCAAAACAGTACGAAAGCCGTTGGTCACCTACGGAACGCAATCGTCTTAAGGATATTGCGAAACGTTATAAAGTGAGCTGGAACGGTAATACGCGTCGTGTTCCGTGGAACACTCTGCTTGAGCGCGTGGATATTATTCCGGGCAGCATGGTCGCAACCATGGCCGCCGCCGAAAGTGGCTGGGGTACGTCTAAGCTGGCTCGTAACAACAACAACCTCTTTGGCATGAAATGCACCAAGGGGCGTTGTACGAATGCGCCAGGAAAAGTGAAAGGGTACTCACAGTTTGAATCGGTTAAAGATTCCGTGAATGCCTATGTCGTGAATCTGAACACGCATCCGGCCTATTCGTCGTTCCGTAAGTCACGCGCACAGCTGCGTAAAGCGGATCAGGAAGTGACTGCGAGCACGATGATTCACAAGCTGAAAGGGTATTCCACACAGGGCAAGAGCTATAACAATTATCTCTTCGCAATGTATCAGGATAACCAGCGCTTGATTGCCGCACATATGTAATTGCCAAAAAAACGCCTTCCACTGGAAGGCGTTTTTCTTTATGCCACGCGCATTACACCAGCACTTCGCTGTACCGCTCCCGATACTCTTTCGGTGTCGTGTCATACTCTTTTTTAAAGACGGAATAGAAATATTGCAGTGACGGGTAACCGCACATCTGTGAAATTTCATTGATCGACAGTGAGGTTGAGATCAGCAGGCTGCGCGCCTTTTCCAGCTTTTCGGCGTGAATCACAGCATGGATAGTTTCGCCTACCTCTTCCTTAAAGCGTTTTTCCAGATTGGAACGTGAAATTCCCACGGCATCCAGCACCTGATCAACTTTGATACCTTTACAGGCATGATTGCGAATGTAATGCATTGCCTGGATGACCGCCGGATCGTTTAACGAGCGATAGTCCGTGGAGCGTCGTTCAACGACACGCACGGGCGGGACCAGAAGACGTTGCAAAGGAAGCGTTTCATTATCCAGCAGACGATGGAGCAGTTTTGCCGCCTGGTAGCCCATCTGACGGGTGCCCTGTGCTACCGATGACAGCGCTACCCGTGACAAATAACGGGTCAGCTCTTCGTTATCAATGCCAATCACGCACAGTTTTTCAGGGACGGGGATATGCAAATGATCGCATACCTGAAGGATGTGACGCGCCCGCGCATCGGTAACCGCTATGATGCCCGTTTGCGGGGGCAATGTTTGCAGCCAGTCGGCGAGACGATTTTGTGCGTGTTGCCAGTTCTCTGGTGCGGTTTCCAGCCCTTGATAGACCACACCGCGATACTTCTCCTGCGCCACGATTTGACAGAACGCATATTCACGCTCCATCGCCCAGCCTTTCCCGCTGGAGGCGGGCAGGCCGTAGAAGGCAAAGCGGTGTACCCCTTTTTCTTTCAGGTGAAGAAACGCGCTTTCAACCAGCGCGTGGTTGTCCGTCGCGATGTAATGCACCGGCGGATATTTCTCGGGAGAGTGGAAAGAGCCGCCGACGCCGACAATAGGCACGTCGACATCGACCAGCATCCGCTGGATATCAGGATCGTCATAATCAGCGATGACGCCATCACCCAGCCAGTCTTTAATGTTTTCGATACTGGCCCGGAAGTCCTCTTCTATAAAGATGTCCCATTCGGATTGCGACGCCTGCAAATACTCACCTACGCCCTCCACAACCTGGCGGTCATAGGCTTTGTTGGCATTGAATAACAACGTAATGCGGTGACGCTTTTCAAACATGGCTTACCTTTCCCCAAAAAAGTGATTCTCAGGCTCGTCTTTTCGTTGCGGAGTCCATCCATACGGCCAGTAACAGAATGGCGCCCTTAACGATATACTGCCAGAACGTCGGCACGTCCATCATACTCATTCCGTTATCCAACGACGCCATGATAAATGCCCCCATGACGGCCCCCGCCACGCTGCCAATACCGCCTGCAAGACTGGTTCCACCAATCACACAAGCCGCAATCGCATCCAGCTCGGCGATGTTACCGGCAGAGGGCGAACCTGCCCCTAAACGTGAGCTCAGGATCAGCCCGGCGATGGCCACCATCAGGCCATTAATCGCAAATACCGCAAGCTTGGTGCGTTCGACGTTGATCCCTGACAAGCGCGCCGCTTCCAGATTGCCGCCAATAGCATAGATGCGCCGTCCAAACGCCGTACGGGTCGCCATAAACATACCGGCCAGCAACAGCAGCGTCAGGATCAGCACGGGCGTAGGCACACCGCGATAATCGTTCAGAAGCCAAATTGCCCCTAACACGATCACTGCGGTTAAGGCCTGACGTCCCACCACGGAAGTGGAGGCAGGCGCAGCAAGGCCTAAGGCCTGGCGACGCATACGTCCGCGCCATTGCCAGCCGACAAACGCCATCAAACCGATCGCGCCCAGCGTAAAGCCAAGGCCGTCAGAAAGGTAGCTCTGTCCAATCTGCGACATTGAGGCACTGGTGGGGGAAACGGTGGTGCCGTTAGTGATACCGATGAGGATACCGCGAAACGCCAGCATCCCCGCCAGAGTGACAATAAACGAGGGGACTTTTCGATAGGCGACCCACCAGCCATTCCATGCACCCAGCAGCAGACCCAGCACCAGCGTGACCGCCACAGTCAACGGCAGGGGCCAACCCAGCCACACATCAAAGATTGCTGCAACACCGCCCAGCAATCCCATCATAGAGCCCACCGAGAGGTCTATCTCGGCCGAGATAATCACGAACACCATACCCACGGCCAGAATCCCGGTGATGGCGGTCTGGCGAAGCAGGTTAGAGACGTTGCGTGCACTTAAGTAAGAGCCGTCGGTCATCCAGGTAAAAAACAGCATAATCGCGATGATGGCGGCAATCATCACAAACACTTGCAGATTTAACGCTTTCAGCCCTGTGAACGCGCCGGGCGTCGGAACAGCGACTTTTACCTCAGACGGATTGCTTTTCGACATGACGTTCGCTCCTCAATGCGGCTTCCATTACCTTTTCCTGGGTCAGGTTTTGGTTAATCAAGTTGGCTTTCAGCTTGCCTTCGTGCATAACCAGCACGCGATCGCTCAGCCCGAGCACTTCGGGAAGCTCAGAGGAGATCACAATAACGGCGATGCCTTGCTGGACCAGTTGGTTGATGAGTTTGTAGATTTCGTATTTCGCACCGATATCGATTCCCCGCGTTGGCTCATCAAGGATCAAAATTCGGGGATTGAGCAACAGGCAGCGTGCCAGAATGGCTTTTTGCTGATTCCCTCCGCTCAGGCGCCCTATTGCCAGTTCGGGAGAGGAGGTTTTCACTTTGAGTCGGTCCAGCGACTGGAGTATGCATTGCTGTTCAGCAGCATCATCCAGGCTGCTCAACACGCCGGAAAACTGATCCAGCGCGGCGAGTGTGATATTTTTCCCCACCGCCATGACCGGTACGATGCCGTCTTTTTTGCGATCCTCCGGCACCATAGCAATGCCTTGGGCAATCGCCTGCTGGCAGGTATTGATCTGCACCGGTTGGCCATCAATGAAGATTTTTCCTTCCCAGCGCCCGGGCCAGACGCCAAACAAACACTGTACGGCTTCCGTGCGTCCGGCCCCCACCAGCCCGGCGATCCCCAGAATCTCTCCACGGTTAAGGGAAAATGAGATGTCATTCACCCGCTTGATATGGCCATTAACCGGGTGCCACGCCGTCAGGTTTTCGACACGCAGGATCTCTGCGCCGGCGGCATGCGGTTCCGTGGGGTATAACGCCGTCAGCTCTCGACCCACCATCATGGTGATGATGTCATCCTCGCTCATGCCCGCAGCATCTCGCGTACCGATATGTTGCCCATCGCGGATAACGCAGATGGTGTCTGATATGGCTTTGACTTCATTGAGTTTGTGCGAAATATAAATGCAGGCGATCCCGTGGTTTTGCAGGTCGCGGATAATATTGAGCAGCACCGCTGTTTCTTGTTCGGTCAGCGAGGCGGTCGGTTCGTCGAGTATCAACAGGCGCACCTGTTTATTCAGTGCCTTAGCGATTTCGACCAGCTGTTGTTGGCCCAACCCCAAATCGCCCACACGCGTATTGGGCGAAATGGCCAGGCTCACCTGTGCCAGCAGCTTTTCACAGCGTAGCGTCATGGTGTCGTAGTCCAGCACGCCGTGGCGGGAAATCTCTGCACCAAGGAAAATGTTTTCGAGCACGGTCAGGTGCTTAACCAGCGCCAGTTCCTGATGAATAATGGCGATACCTTTGCGTTCGGTATCACGGATATGGGTGGCCTGTAGCGTTTCGCCAGAAAAGATGATTTCGCCGTCATAACTGCCATGGGGGTAAATCCCGCACAGCACTTTCATCAGCGTGGATTTGCCGGAACCATTTTCACCACACAGCGAGACGATCTCCCCTGGGTTTAACCGCAGGCTGACATTGTCTACAGCCTTAACAACACCAAAGGCTTTGGTGATACTTTTCATTTCGAGTAAATAAGGCATAACGGCTCCACATGACCTGAAGGAAAAACCGTACATGTCGACGTGCCCCTGAAATCAGGGGCCACGAGGGGTTAGAGTTCGCTCTTTTTGTGGAAGCCGTCTTTCACAACGGTGGCATCGATATTTTCTTTGTTCACTTCAATAGGCGTCAGTAAACGTGCAGGCACATCTTTCAAGCCGTTGTTTAAGCTGGTATCGGCTTTCGGCTGCTGACCATTGCCCAACTCAACGGCAATTTCTGCGGCCGTGTTGGCAAGTTGAGTAATAGGTTTATAAACGGTCATGGTCTGCGTGCCGTTGAGAATACGTTTTACTCCTGCGAGGTCGGCATCTTGCCCGGAGATCGCCACTTTACCTGCCAGCCCTTGCGCACTTAAAGCCTGAATGGCGCCGCCTGCGGTGGCATCGTTGGACGCGACCACGGCATCGATTTTGTTATTGTTGGCTGTCAGCGCATTTTCCATGATTTTCAGTGCATTTTCCGGTAGCCAGCCATCAGCCCACTGATCGCCGACAATTTTAATTTTGCCTTCGTCAATATACGGCTTCAGCACTTTCATTTGGCCTTCGCGGAACAATTTGGCATTGTTATCAACAGGTGAACCGCCCATCAGGAAATAATTTCCCTGTGGCACCTTATTAACCAGACTTTGCGCCTGAATTTCGCCCACTTTTTCGTTATCAAAAGAAATATAAAAATCGATGTCAGCATTATTAATCATACGGTCGTATGCCAAAACCTTTATGCCTTCTTGTTTGGCTTCTTTAACCACATTACTTAATACCTGACCGTTGTAAGGAATAATAACGAGCACATCAACGCCGCGGTTAATCATATTTTCAATTTGCGACATTTGTGTTTCTTCATTTCCGTTAGCGGACTGAACAAACACTTTTGCACCGAGGGATTCTGCTTTTTTCACGAAGATATCGCGATCCTTTTGCCAGCGTTCAAGGCGAAGATCGTCAATTGCCATCCCAATTTTGACTTCTTTAGCATGGCCCGCAACGCTCGTCAGCAGTAGCGAAGCGCAGAGAGTCAGGCACAGGTTTTTTATCGTCATCATTATATTACCTTTCTTGTAGGGTGGTGAAACGGAGACAAAAGAATCATTCACTGCCGGATACGCAGCAAATTCTTAACGTGGAATGGCAAACTGGCAATTACTGATTTTTATCTTCTCGTTACGATATTTGGTTTATTTGTGAATTTATGACCGCGATCTGATTTTCAAACCCGTAACTTATTAATTACACATAATTCTGGAATAAACGCTGAAAAATCGTTTGCAGGCGTATTGTTTTTGCGAGCCAGCGCACGTTTGTGCATTCTCTGAATGCCAGTGTGAAATAACGTAATTGAGCAACGTGAAATGAGTATTCACTATTACTGCAGTATCGATTACTCGCCGCACCTCTTGATTATGGAGTTCAATATGCAAGCTTATTTCGACCAACTCGATCGCGTTCGCTACGAAGGCCCGAAATCCACCAATCCTTTAGCATTCCGTCATTACAATCCGGACGAGCTGGTGCTGGGTAAGCGCATGGAAGATCACCTGCGTTTTGCCGCGTGCTACTGGCATACCTTCTGCTGGAACGGTGCGGACATGTTTGGCGTCGGTTCATTTGATCGCCCGTGGCAGCAGCCGGGCGAGGCGCTGGAGCTGGCGAAACGCAAAGCCGATGTCGCATTTGAATTCTTCCACAAGCTGAATGTGCCTTACTACTGCTTCCACGATGTGGACGTCTCTCCGGAAGGGGCATCGCTGAAAGAGTATCTGAACAACTTTGCGCAGATGGTCGACTATCTGGGTGAAAAACAGCAACAAAGCGGCGTGAAGTTACTGTGGGGAACGGCAAACTGTTTCACCAATCCACGTTACGGCGCGGGTGCCGCGACAAGTCCGGATCCGGAAGTGTTCAGCTGGGCCGCCACGCAGGTGGTCACCGCAATGAATGCGACGCACAAGCTGGGCGGTGAAAACTACGTACTGTGGGGGGGGCGTGAAGGTTACGAAACGCTGCTCAATACCGACCTGCGCCAGGAGCGCGAGCAGATTGGCCGCTTCATGCAGATGGTTGTCGACCACAAACATAAGATTGGTTTCCGCGGCACGCTGCTCATTGAACCAAAACCACAAGAGCCTACCAAGCACCAGTACGACTACGATGTGGCGACCGTGTATGGCTTCCTGAAGCAGTTTGGTCTGGAAAAAGAGATCAAAGTGAACATTGAAGCGAACCACGCCACTCTGGCGGGCCACTCATTCCATCATGAGATTGCCTCTGCGATTGCGTTGGGTATCTTCGGTTCTGTCGATGCCAACCGTGGCGATCCGCAGCTGGGCTGGGATACTGACCAGTTCCCGGTCAGCGTCGAAGAGAACGCGCTGGTGATGTATGAAATCATCAAAGCAGGTGGCTTCACGACAGGTGGTCTGAACTTTGATGCCAAAGTCCGCCGTCAAAGCACCGATAAATACGACCTGTTCTATGGTCACATCGGGGCGATGGACACGATGGCGTTGGCGCTGAAAGTCGCGGCGCGCATGATTGAAGACGGCGAGCTGGATAAGCGCGTTGCGAAGCGTTATGCCGGCTGGAACAGTGAGCTGGGTCAGCAAATTTTAAAAGGCCAGTTATCCCTGGCGGATATTGCGAAGTACGCTGAACAACACAACCTGGCGCCGCAGCATCAGAGTGGGCACCAGGAACTGCTGGAAAACCTGGTGAATCACTACTTGTTCGATAAGTAATCCGTCGGGAAAGACGTGGATAAGCCCGGTCAGCATTGTGCAACCGGGCATTTCTTTTTAAAGGAGTCGCCGCAATGTATATCGGGATTGATCTTGGCACATCGGGTGTGAAAGCCATTCTATTAAGCGAACAGGGTGAGGTGGTGGCCTCGCAAACGGAAAAGCTGCACGTCTCGCGTCCGCACCCGTTATGGTCAGAACAAGATCCCGAGCAGTGGTGGCTGGCTACAGACCGTGCGATGAAAGCCCTGGGTGAGCAGCACAGCCTGCGCGACGTTAAGGCGTTAGGTATTGCCGGGCAAATGCATGGTGCCACGCTGCTTGATCGCGAAAATCGCGTGCTGCGCCCGGCCATTCTCTGGAATGACGGTCGTTGCGCCGAAGAGTGCGCCCTCCTGGAAGCACAGGTGCCTGAGTCACGTGAGATCACCGGCAATCTGATGATGCCGGGGTTTACGGCACCGAAACTGCTGTGGGTGCAGCGTCATGAGCCGGAGGTTTTTCAACAGGTAGCGAAGGTCTTGTTACCCAAAGACTATTTGCGTTTTCGGATGACCGGGGAGTTTGCCAGCGACATGTCCGATGCGGCTGGCACCCTGTGGCTGGATGTCGCCAGACGCGACTGGAGCGAGACGATGCTCGCGGCGTGTCATCTCACGCGTGAACACATGCCTGCCCTTTATGAAGGCAGTGAGGTGACGGGGACGTTATTAGCCTCGGTGGCCGAACGCTGGAATTTACCCGCTGTTCCTGTCGTTGCCGGCGGCGGCGATAATGCCGCCGGTGCGGTGGGTGTAGGGATGGTGGATGCGGGTCAGGCGATGCTGTCGCTTGGCACCTCGGGCGTCTACTTCGCCGTCAGTGAAGGGTATCTGAGCAACCCTGAAAGCGCAGTGCACAGTTTTTGCCATGCGCTGCCGGGTAAATGGCATCTGATGTCGGTCATGCTCAGTGCGGCATCCTGTCTGGACTGGGCCGCAAAACTCACCGGCGCAGACGATGTCCCGGCATTGATTGCGGCGGCACAACAGGCGGATGAAGAGGCCGACCCTGTCTGGTTCCTGCCGTATCTTTCCGGCGAACGTACGCCGCACAATAACCCACAGGCTAAAGGTGTTTTCTTTGGCTTAACCCATCAGCATGGCCCTGCCGAGCTGGCCCGTGCGGTGCTGGAAGGAGTAGGCTATGCCCTGGCCGATGGAATGGACGTGGTGCACGATTGCGGCCTGAAGCCCGGGCACATTACGCTGATTGGCGGCGGTGCGCGAAGCAGCTACTGGCGACAAATGCTGGCAGATATCAGTGGCCTGACGCTGGATTATCGCACCGGTGGTGATGTCGGCCCGGCACTGGGGGCGGCACGTCTGGCGCAGATCGCCATGAATCCGGACAGCGCCCTGACAGAACTTCTGCCACAACTGCCACTGGAGCAGTCCCATCGCCCGGATGCGGAGCGCCACGCGCGCTATGCCAGACAACGCGACGTTTTCCGCAAAATTTACCAACAGCTTTTGCCCCTGATGTCATAACGACAGCCTGGCCTGCAGCGGCATGAGGATGTCCTTTTTTGGTCTTCTCAGCCTGTTCTCTCCTCGTCAGTATAGGGTTACACCCCACGGCGAGGAGATTTACCATGTCACGTACTGCATTAATCAACATCGATACTCAGCAGTCATTTCATCATCGGGAATACTGGCAGGAATCAGGATTCAGCGCGTTTCAGCAGGCGATGCTGGGCCTGATCGACGGCTGTGAGTCGCGTGGCATTCCGGTAGTGGATATCTTCCATGTTGACGACAGCGGACCTTTCTCGCTGCAAAGCGGACATGTCCAGCCGATGTCCTTTTTACGTCATAAACCGGCGGTTATTTTTCAGAAACACGTCCATAATGCGTTTACCGATACGGGGCTCGATCGCTGGTTGCGTGAACGGGATATTCATCGTCTGATCATCTGCGGGCTTCGCACGGAGCAATGCTGTGAAACCACGGCACGTGTGGCGTCGGATCTGGGGTATCGCGTTATCTTTGTCAGTGAGGCAACCCTGACGTTTCCCATGACGTATCAGGGCATAACCCTTGATACCCACGATTTACGCCACCGGACTGAAACCGTGCTGGCCGGTCGTTTTGCAGAAATTAAAACCGTTGCGGAGACGCTGGAGTCGCTCTGATGAGTATTGACGTCTGGTTTGTGATGTTGCCGGGAGTCCTTTCGCTGGATATGACCGGCCCGGCAGAAACTTTTGCGCTGGCAGGCGATGCTTTTCGCCTGCATTACATTGGCCCACAGCCAGACGTGGCGACCTCGATTGGCCTGACGATGAGCGGTATCGCCCCTTTGCCAGACCGCTTGCCAGAAGGCAGTTTGCTGGTGTTGCCTGGCGTCTCCGACTCTTCCGTGCAATTTTCGTCCCCCGTGGCGCTGACCGTTCAGCACTGGCTGATGCGACAGCAGCCTGATATTCAGCGGCACGCTATCACCGTCATGTGCGTCTGCTCGGGCGCGATTCTGGCCGCAAAGTCAGGCCTGCTGTACGGTAAGCAATGTACAACGCATCACGATGTGATCGCCCGCTTGCGCGCTGCCGCGCCGGGGGCCGTTATCAAAGAAAACCGAATATTCGTGCAGGATGATAACCTGTGGACCAGCGCGGGTATTACTTCCGGAATAGACCTGGCCCTGCATCTGATCAACCGTCTGTGCGGCCCGGAAAAAGCGCTGGCGGTGGCTCGCGAAATGGTCGTCTGGTTCCGGCGTTCGGGAGATGACCCGCAACTTTCACCCTGGCTGCGCTACCGTAATCATCTTCATCCGGCGATACACCGTGCACAGGATGCGCTTACGGCTGAGCCGCAAAGAGGCTGGCATCTGGCCGATATCGCCGCGATGGCGCACGTCAGCCCGCGCCATTTAACCCGTCTTTTTCAGGAACATTTAGGTATTAGCGTACGTGATTACCTGGAACAGCTTCGACTGGCCATCGCACAACAGTGGCTACGGCAGGGACGTGGTGTGGAACACGCGGCCATCGCGGCCGGATTCTCCTCACCACGTCAGTTTCACCGGGCAAAACAACGTCTCGTTAACTGACAAAGCGACGCGTATCGAGCTTTTGCAGCAGCACCGACAGCAGCAGGCTAACGAGGACCGTTGCGGTGAAAATCCAGACGATATCGAGCAGTGGCCAGCTTTTGAACTCCACGCCGTTCGTGCGCAGGGCGTGGATCACAAGCGCATGGAAGCCATAGATCCCTAGTGAGTGTTGCGAAATGAATCCCAGAACAGGAAGCGGATGCGCATTCAGGGTATTTTTCACCAGTGTGAGCAGAGAGACGGCGCAAATAAAGACCATTGGGCCACAGTAGAGGTACCAGGTATCGGCAAAATTCCCCCGCCAGCGCAGCTCATGTAAAGTCCCACGCGAAATCACCACTACCGCCCCGATAAACAGCGCGGCACAAAGCCATGTCAGCCTTGGCTTTTGCGTATCCATCATGCCGATAGCGCGGCCCAGCAAGCCGTAAATCACGTAATAAAACGTATCGCCGTTGATATACAGATTGACCGGCAGCCATTCAAATCCGCCGATTTTCTGCGACAGGGTATTGGGGTTAGCGAGCAGGCCAATGACCACCATCAGGGCCAGCAGCATCTTGCCGCCCACGTTTTTTACCTGAATCAACGGAGAAACCAGGTAAATAACGATAATGGCGAAGAAAAACCACAGATGATAGAAAACCGGTTTTTGTAGCAGATTCCTGAGCGACAGCTCGGCGTTTATCGAGGTAAACAGGGTGATGTAGAGTAGCGCGACAGCGCTGTAAAACAGCAAGCATAAGGCGATACGGATGAAATGGCGCGGCTGAGCGCTGCGCTCGCCAAAAAAAAGAAACCCGGAAATCATGAAAAAGAGCGGGACGCTAACGCGGGAGGCAGAGTTGAGGATATTGGCGATATCCCAGTTCATCGGACTGATGCTGTGAGCATTGGTGATATACCAGGTGGTGGTATGAATCATCACCACCATCAAGCAGGCTATCCCTCGCAAATTATCTATCCAGTTAATTTTTGACTGCATCAGTTCCTCTGACTCCATGGTAAAAATGGTCTGACTCTCATTGCTGGCGTGCCTCTCACTGGATAATTCTGAGTTTGTTTCCGCTACCTTGTATGGCGGGTGTGAGATTCGCAGAATGCGGCACCATAATCTATAAAACGTATTACTAAAAATAACAGCCAGAATCCAAGGCGGTAATAAAAATGATGATGAAGCGCGCTGTATCACTGTTCGCGATCCTGCTGCTGGCAGGATGCAGTACACCCGATGATGCGCCGGCGCAGAAAGCGCAAAAAAGTAAAGTCAGCCCGGAACGGTCATTAAATATGGAACAGCTTTGCAAGGATCAGGCGGCGCACCGCTACAATACGGGCGCGCAAAAAGTCGACGTTACCGGTTTCGAGCAGTTCCAGGGCAGCTATGAGATGCGCGGTTATACCGATCGTAAAGAGAGCTTTGTCTGTTCATTCGACGCGGAAGGGCAGTTTTTGCATCTCTCTATGCGCTAGGGCAGGACGTCAGCCGCGCGCTGTCCGCCAGAACGCTTATTTCCCCAATTTTCCTTAAACAAACCCGTTTCGTACTGTATATCTTCCGGTCAGCGGGTATACTGATCGCTTCCATTCAAAACACACGTATCCAGCACGAAAAACTATGCAAAAGTTTGATACCAAGACCTTCCAGGGCCTGATCCTGACTTTACAGGATTACTGGGCTCGCCAGGGCTGCACCATCGTTCAACCTTTGGACATGGAAGTGGGCGCAGGCACTTCACACCCGATGACCAGTTTACGTGCATTGGGCCCCGAGCCGATGGCGACTGCCTATGTGCAGCCGTCGCGTCGTCCAACCGATGGTCGTTACGGCGAAAACCCGAACCGCTTACAGCACTATTATCAGTTCCAGGTGGTGATTAAGCCTTCACCGGACAATATTCAGGAACTGTATCTCGGTTCGCTGAAAGAGCTGGGCGTGGATCCGACCATTCACGACATTCGCTTTGTTGAAGATAACTGGGAAAACCCAACGCTGGGTGCCTGGGGTCTGGGTTGGGAAGTGTGGCTGAACGGGATGGAAGTGACGCAGTTCACTTACTTCCAGCAGGTGGGTGGTCTGGAATGTAAGCCCATCACCGGTGAAATCACCTACGGTCTGGAACGTCTGGCGATGTACATTCAGGGCGTAGACAGCGTTTACGACCTGGTCTGGAGCGACGGCCCGCTGGGTAAAACCACTTACGGCGACGTGTTCCATCAGAATGAAGTGGAACAATCCACTTATAACTTCGAATACGCGGACGTGGACTTCCTGTTCACCTGCTTCGAGCAGTATGAGAAAGAAGCCCAGCAGCTGCTGGCGCTGGAGACTCCACTGCCGCTGCCAGCCTATGAGCGTATTCTGAAGGCCGCCCACAGCTTCAACCTGCTGGACGCCCGCAAAGCCATCTCCGTGACTGAACGTCAGCGTTATATCCTGCGTATTCGCACCCTGACCAAAGCCGTTGCAGAAGCTTACTATGCGTCCCGTGAAGCCCTTGGCTTCCCGATGTGCAACCGAAACAAATAAGAGGCGGCCATGTCTGAGAAAACTTTCCTGGTGGAAATCGGCACTGAAGAGCTGCCACCAAAAGCCCTGCGCAGCCTGGCGGAGTCCTTCGCTGCGAACGTGACGGCTGAGCTGGATAACGCTGGCCTGGCACACGGTAAAATTGAATGGTTTGCTGCTCCGCGTCGTCTGGCGCTGAAAGTGGCGAATCTTGCGGCATCGCAACCCGATCGTGAAGTTGAAAAACGCGGTCCTGCGATTGCCCAGGCGTTTGACGCTGAAGGCAAGCCGAGCAAAGCGGCTGAAGGCTGGGCGCGTGGCTGCGGTATCACCGTTGATCAGGCCGAGCGTCTGACCACCGATAAAGGTGAATGGCTGCTGTATCGCGCCCATGTTAAAGGCGAAAGTGCACAAGCACTGCTGCCAAACATGATTGCCACCTCTCTGGCAAAACTGCCGATTCCAAAACTGATGCGCTGGGGCGCGTCCGACGTTCACTTTGTGCGTCCGGTTCATACCGTGACCCTGCTGTTAGGCAGTGACGTCATCCCGGCAACGATTCTGGGCATTGCGTCCGATCGCGTGATCCGTGGTCACCGCTTTATGGGCGAGCCAGAGTTCACGATTGATAACGCTGACCAGTATCCGCAGATCCTGCTTGAGCGCGGTAAAGTGATCGCCGATTACGAACAGCGTAAAGCCAAAATCAAGGCGGATGCAGAAGAGGCGGCGCGTAAAATTGGTGGTCAAGCCGATCTGAGCGAAAGCCTGCTCGAAGAAGTGACTTCGCTGGTGGAATGGCCGGTCGTGCTGACCGCGAAATTCGAAGAGAAATTCCTCGCGGTTCCTGCCGAAGCGCTGGTGTACACCATGAAGGGTGACCAGAAGTACTTCCCGGTATACGCCCAGGACGGCAAGCTGCTGCCAAACTTTATCTTCGTGGCTAACATCGAATCGAAAGATCCGATGCAGATTATTTCCGGTAACGAGAAAGTTGTTCGTCCACGTCTGGCAGATGCTGAGTTCTTCTTTAATACCGACCGTAAAAAGCGTCTGGAAGATCATCTGCCGCGTCTGCAAACCGTGTTGTTCCAGCAACAGCTGGGTACGCTGCGCGACAAGACTGACCGTATTGCTGAGCTGTCCGGCTGGATCGCACGTGAAATCGGTGCAGACGTCAACCACGCTACCCGCGCGGGTCTGCTGTCTAAGTGCGACCTGATGACCAACATGGTGTTCGAATTTACCGACACTCAGGGTGTGATGGGCATGCATTACGCGCGCCACGATGGTGAAGCGGAAGATGTGGCTGTCGCGCTGAACGAGCAGTATCAACCGCGCTTTGCGGGTGACGATCTGCCGTCTAACCCGGTGGCTTGTGCGGTTGCCATTGCCGATAAGATGGACACCCTGGCGGGTATCTTCGGGATTGGCCAGCATCCGAAAGGCGACAAAGATCCGTTTGCGCTGCGTCGTGCTGCGCTGGGCGTGCTGCGTATCATCGTTGAGAAGAACCTGAATCTGGATCTGCAGACCCTGACCGAAGAAGCGGTGCGTCTGTACGGTGACAAGTTGACCAACGCGAAAGTGGTGGATGACGTTATCGACTTTATGCTGGGCCGTTTCCGCGCCTGGTATCAGGACGAAGGTTATACCGTCGATACGATTCAGGCGGTGCTGGCACGTCGTCCGACCCGTCCGGCAGATTTCGATGCGCGTATGAAGGCGGTGTCTCACTTCCGTACGCTGGAAGCGGCGTCTGCGCTGGCGGCAGCGAACAAGCGTGTCTCCAACATCCTTGCGAAATCTGACGAAACGCTGAACGAGCGCGTCAACGCGGCCACGCTGAAAGAGCCAGAAGAGATTGCGCTGGCGCTGCAGGTTGTGGTGCTGCGCGACAAGCTGGAGCCATTCTTTGAAGAAGGTCGCTATCAGGAAGCGCTGGTTGAACTGGCTGAGCTGCGTGAGGTTATCGACGCCTTCTTTGAGAAGGTCATGGTGAACGTCGAGGATAAAGAGCTGCGAATTAACCGTCTCTCTATGCTTGAGAAACTGCGCGAGCTGTTCTTGCGCGTGGCGGATATCTCGCTGCTGCAGTAAGACACCGTTTTTGCCCGGCGACGCTAAGCTTGCCGGGTACAGCGCTGTTAAAACCCGCTTCGGCGGGTTTTGTTATTTATCGCCCTCGAAATGATCGTTTCGCATACTGCTGAAAAATTAACCTTGAAAGGAGATGTCTGAACCCGTTATCCTGATCCCCGTTAACTTTCTCCCTCTGGAGCGCCCCCCAAAAATGAACAATCACGACTGATGAATTTCGATCCTTGCTAAACGCGACCGCGTTGGCAGGGGATGTGTTGATTTCATTCAGGAGTGCTTATGGCTCATTTTGTGCAGTCCCCTTCTTTTATTTTGCATCAGGTCACCTGTCAGTTCGCGACGGGCGATATCCTTTTTGGTCCTCTTAATGTCTCTCTGGAGCCGTCTTTGTGCGCGCTGGTGGGGCGTAACGGTAGCGGTAAAACACGCCTGTTACGGCTACTGGCTGGGCTGGATGCGCCGGCATCCGGGCACATAGAACGTTCTGGCTCGTGGGTGTATGTGGCGCAGCATCATGTTGTTTCGCCCCGAACCACGCTCGCAGAACTCCTGGGCGTAGAGGCCATTTTTGCTGCCCGACAGCGCATCGATAGCGGGGATTACCTGCCGGACGATCTTGAACGGCTCGACGGCCACTGGGACCTTGGTGAGCGACTCGCACAGGCGTTTGCCAGGGCCAGTCTGCCGCCATTTTCCCCCGATAAGCGTGCCGCAGAATTGAGCGGCGGTGAGCGTGTTCGCGCCTTGCTTTGCGGTGCTTTTACGGCCGATGCCGATTTTTTGCTGCTTGATGAGCCAACCAATCACCTCGACAGAGAAGGCCGCGACTGGTTTTATGCAGAGCTTTCCCGTCAGCGCGGCGGGGTGCTGGTTGCTTCACACGATCGCGAGCTGCTGGAGCAGGTGCCCTGTATTCTGGAGCTGAGCGTGGCAGGATTGCGGCGCTACGGTGGAAATTACACTGACTATCAGCGCCAGCGCGGGAGTGAACAACAGGCGGCCCGCGCAGCGCTGGCTCATGCCGCAACTGAGCGCAAGCGGACTCGTGCACGTATGCAAAAAGAGCATGACGACAGTCTCAGGCGGTCTGCGAAGACGCTGCGCAAGGTGGATAGTCTGAACATCGCCTCCTTTGAACGCGTCCGGTATAAAGCAGAGGCGAAGGAACGTCCTGCTGCCTGGCGCAGGCAGCACCATGAGCAGAATGACGCCCTGAACAGGGCGGTCAATCTGGCGCGAGAAAAGGTGACAGAAGATGACCCGGTGATGTTTACCCTGCCTGGCAGCCAGATCGCCGAAGGAAAGCAGGCCCTGGTTCTGGAAGAGGTACAATTGCCTTTTGTTGCTATGCCGCCGCTGACCTGGCGGATGGACGGACCGATGCGGGTTGCACTGCGCGGACCCAATGGCTGCGGCAAATCGACGCTTCTCAAGGTGATATTGGGTGAGATCGCTCCGCTTTCCGGGCGTTGTCATGCGTCGGTGAAGATGGCGTATCTCGATCAGCATCTCTCTTCGCTGGACCTGACGCAATCGGTGATGACGCTTCTCAATCTGAACAATACCCCACTAGAGGAGGGCGTTCTGCGCACGCGTCTGGCACAACTGCAGTTAGGCACGGATAAGGTTTCATTGCCCCTTGCTGAACTGAGCGGTGGAGAACGGTTAAAAGCCGCCCTGGCCTGCGTATTGTGGCGGGCCGATGCGACGCAGTTGCTGCTGCTGGATGAGCCAACCAACCATCTGGATTTGGCCTCTGTGCAGGCAATCGAGGCGGCGTTGGCCGATTTTCCGGGGGCTTTACTGGTTGTGTCTCATGATAATGCCTTTCTGGACGGGCTTAAGCTGACCCATGAGATGGTCTGGCAACAGGCGGGATGGTATTGCAGAGAATGCTAAAAACACAAACCCCCGCATTCGCGGGGGCGTAAACATTTTTAATGCATTTTAGGCCTTACTACGGGCTGAGTACGGGCGTTGCCTGAATCAGGCGCATCAGCTTTAACTCGGTCATGGAAGGTTTAACACGCTTTGATTCCCATTCCTGAACCTGAGCGACGCTTACGCCCATTTCTCTAGCGAAATCAATAGTTTTTAATCCTGTCCCTTTGCGCAATCGCTCAAATTCAGTAAAGGGATTGGATTTTTGCGCCAACGTCACCGTCTGCGATAGATCTTTAAATACAATTTGTTCCAGGCTGGTTAACAGCTCAAACATTGGGTCTTTAGATTCCATTAAGAACTCCTCATAAATCTCACAACGGGATCATGAACATCAGAGAGCCATTTAAGAGTAGTTGCAAAAAGGAACGATGGATCGTTGCGGAGGTGATTAATCGTGCGGTAAGTATTGCCTGAGCGTTTCAGCATGCGGGATTGTGATGCTAATTACCTGATTAATCATAAGCAGGCTTTGAATGGTATTTTTTTGTAAATCGTCAGAAAAAAAGCGGCAATAGCCGTTTTGCATGAAAAGAGTATCTTGCGGACGTGACCTGGACTATTCTTGTCACCATTGGGCACACGTGTGCCAGAGTGCGTTTTTTTGGGTGAAAGGAGTAATAAAATGGCGACAGGAAAGTCCTGCTCTCGCTGGTTTGCGCCTGTTGCGGCGCTACTGATGGTAGTTAGCCTGAGCGGGTGTTTCGATAAAGAAGGCGATCAGCGCAAAGCGTTCATCGATTTTCTGCAAAATACCGTAATGCGTAGCGGCGAGCATTTGCCTACGCTGACCGCAGATCAGAAAAAACAGCTCGGTCCCTTCGTTTCCGATTACGCCATCCTTTATGGTTATTCACAGCAGGTGAATCAGGCGATGGATTCCGGACTTCGTCCGGTTGTGGACAGCGTGAATGCGATCCGCGTGCCGCAGGATTATATGACTCAGCGTGAGCCGCTGCGTCAGTCAAACGGGGCGCTGGGTGTGCTTAGTCAGCAGTTACAGAACGCGAAAATGCAGGCAGACGCCGCACGTTCCGCGCTGAAACATGAGGAAGACCTCAAGCCCGTGTTCGATCAGGCGTACGAGAAAGTGGTGACCAAACCTGCGAGTGCGCTGGAGCCATTGATTCCGGCTGCGCAGATCTTTACGCAGCAGCTTGTTCAGGTGGGTGATTTTATCGCTTCGCAAGATACGCAGGTGAGCTTCGTCTCTAATGGCATTCAGTTCCCGACGTCTCAGCAAGCCAGCCAGTACAATACGCTTATTGGTCCGCTTGCATCGCAGCATCAGGCATTTAGTCAGGCCTGGAGCGCCGCAGTGGCGGCAACAGAGTAAAAAAACACCCCGCTTCTGGCGGGGTTTTTTATGAATGACAAAAATAATGCTTGTCATTCGAGTACCACCCAAGTATAACTATGTTCGTCGGTTTGTTCACAGACCTAAAGCAGTTTAGTTAAGCAGTCCAGATGAGTTATCTTAGATACCCTTCGTAGTGACCCTTCCTTCATCGCTTAAAAATCTGTAATACATTCCATCATCGCGCCGGAAGGCAAAACAAATTTTTAAAAAGGTAATATCTATGTCTGGTAAAATGACTGGTCTGGTAAAATGGTTCAACGCTGATAAAGGTTTCGGCTTCATCACTCCTGACGATGGCTCTAAAGATGTATTCGTACACTTCTCTGCTATCCAGAACGAAGGCTACAAATCTTTGGACGAAGGTCAGAAAGTTTCCTTCACCATCGAAAGCGGCGCTAAAGGCCCAGCAGCTGGTAACGTTGTAAGCCTGTAAGCTTCCAACTCAGCAGCAAAGAATTTTAAAACCCGCCTTATGGCGGGTTTTTTCGTTTAGGGTTTTACCTGCGGGTTAACGCAGTTCTTTTCCACTTTGCCTTTCAAGGCATCAATCAGGTTGTCCACTGCCGTTGCGGCCATGTTATACCGGGTTTCATGCGTGGCAGAACCAATGTGCGGCAGCGCGACAACGTTCGCCATACTGAGTAGCGGCGAGTCGACTGGCAACGGTTCCTGTTCAAACACGTCCAGCCCTGCGGCGTGAATTTCACCCTGTTGCAATGCATCAATCAACGCCTTTTCATCGACGACCGGGCCACGACCCGCGTTAATGAAAATGGCCGACTTTTTCATCTTCTTAAATTCTGCTTTGCCGATCATATGATGCGTTTCCTCCGTTAGCGGCAGGATCAGGCAGACGTAGTCGGCTTCCTGAAGCAGGGTATCTAATTCACAGTAGCGGGCGTCAAAACGCTCTTCCGCTTCCTGATGATGGCGACGCGCGTTGTACAGAACAGGCATGTTAAAGCCAAAATGCGCACGCTGTGCCAGGGCCAGGCCAATACGGCCCATGCCAACAATCCCCAGCGTCTTGCCATGAACATCCACACCAAACCAGTCTGGTCCAATGCTTTTTGTCCATTCGCCCGCTTTCACCCGCTCGGCCACTTCCACAACGCGGCGCGCGGTGCTCAGCACCAGCGCCATCAGCGTGTCTGCTACCGTTTCCGTTAGCGCGTATGGCGTGTGCATGAGCAGGATCTGGCGGTCATTCAGCGCATCAACGTCGAAATTGTCGTAACCCACTGAAATGGTGGAGGTGGCACGCAGCGCAGGCATTTTTTCCAGCAGAGCGACATCCACTTTTTCGCTTGAACCCAGCAGGCCTTCGGCACGGGCAAAGGTATCCGCATGCTGTGCGACGGTTTCCGGGCTGAGATCCTTCACGCGGGTCACGGTAAAGTGCTCTTCAAGTCGTTTCTGCAGATCTTCAGGCAGTGCTTTGTACAAAATGACGGACGGCTTCATGCTAATCTCCGTTGAGTTTAAAGGGGTCAGGCGTGGCGTGCGCCAGCAGGAATTTGTTGATTATTAGCAGGCTTAACAATGAGAGTAAGCCATACCGAGGCGAAAAGTGCCACCCCCATAAAGATGTATGAGGCGGACGGGCTGCCGGTGCTTCCGTTAAGGTAGCCCACAAACCAGGAGCCGAAGAACGACCCTAATGCGCCCATACTATTGATGAGCGCCATCGCGCCACCTGCGACGTTTCGTGGCAGCATCTCCGGGATAATGGCAAAGAAGGGACCGTATGGGGCGTACATCGCGGCACCCGCAATGACCAGTAGCGTGTACGAGATCCAGAAATGATTCGCGCCAACCGCCCAGGAACCGATAAACGCACAGGCGGCAATCAGCAGCAGCGGCCAGACGAACAGCTTACGGTTTTGCAGCTTATCGGAGGCCCATGAAGCAACGATCATCGCGATAGTCGCCGCCAGATAAGGCACGGCAGAGAGCCAGCCTACTTCCACCATCCCCAGGTTTTCCCCACCGCTGCGGATAATAGAAGGCAGCCACAGGACAAAGCCGTACACCCCGATGCTCCAGGTGAAATACTGCATACACAGCAGGATCACGTTACGGGAACGGAAGGCCTCGCCATAATTTCGTACCGGCTTCAGGCCTTGCTGTTCCTTCTCCAATTCGGCCTGCAATGCGGCTTTTTCATCGCCAGAGAGCCAGTTCACCTGTGCAGGTTTGTCTTTTACCAGCACCCACCAGCAGAAGGCCCAGATAATGGCCGGCACGCCTTCGATAATGAACATGTGACGCCAGCCGAAAGACTGAATCAGATAACCGGAGACCACGGACATCCACAGCACCGTGACCGGATTCCCCAGAATCAGGAAGGTATTGGCTCGCGAGCGTTCTGATTTGGTAAACCAGTTGCTGATATAAATGAGCATGGCGGGCATGACGGCAGCTTCAACGACGCCGAGGATAAAGCGAATAGCGGCCAGGGCAGGAATATTATTCACCATCCCCGTGAGCGAGGCGCAAGCTCCCCACAAAATCAGGCAGATGAAGATCAGTTTGCGCACGCTGCGGCGTTCGGCATAGATAGCGCCGGGGATTTGGAAGAAAAAATAGCCCAGGAAGAACAGGGCACCTAACAATGATGAGACACCTTTGGTGATCCCCAGATCTTCCGTGATCCCTGCGGCGGAAGCGAAACTGAAGTTTGCACGATCGAGGTACGCCAGGCTGTACGTGATAAACACGATCGGCATGATGTACCACCAGCGTTTAAATGCATTTGTCGACTTATTCATGGGCTTGCCTCTGTGGTTGAGGTGATACCGCCGTTGTATGTAGGGTACACGGGGGTAAATTTGGGTTACTCGGATAATTGATGGCGCGCAGGCAATCCTTCACTGTCGCCCTGAACCTGAATCGCCAGCGAGCCAATTTTGTTGCCCCGGGCGACGGCCTGCGGCAGCGTTTTGCCTTCCAGTAGGGCGCTGATGACCCCCACGGCAAAGCCATCTCCCGCACCGACGGTATCGACGACGTTGTCGACGTGAATCGCCGGGACGGTGCCTTGCTCACTGGCGGATGTTTTGAACCAGGCACCGTCAGCACCGATCTTCACGATCACGGCCTTAACGCCTTGCTCCAGATAAAAATCGGCAATGCCTTCCGGCGTGGTTTCGCCGGTGAGGATGGTCCCCTCTTTCAGGCCGGGCAGAACCCAGTCGGCCTTAAACGCGAGGTGGTTGAGTTTCTCCACCATCTCGGCTTCGCTTTTCCAGAGGACAGGGCGAAGGTTAGGATCAAAGGAGATACTTTTCCCCTGCGCCTTCAGGGTGGTTGCGGCATGATCGAGCAGGGCGTATGAGCTGGCGGAGAGCGCCGCCGCCACGCCACTCAGGTGCAAATGACGTGCCGAGCTGAAATAGCCCGGAATGAAATCGTCAGTAGAGAGGTGGCTTGCGGCGGAGCCTTTACGAAAATACTCCACAATGGGATCGGTTCCATTATCAACTTTCGATTTTACCTGGAAACCGGTTGGATATCGGTCATCCAGCGTCACGCCTGCCGAATCAATTCCCTCTTTTTTCAGGCAATCTAAAACGAACTGTCCAAAGCTGTCGTTCCCCACGCGGCTCACCCAGCCGACATTCAGCCCCAGGCGTGCCAGCCCGGTGGCAACGTTCAGTTCAGCACCCGCGACGCGTTTGATGAAGCGTTCAACGTGGCGCAGATCGCCGGTTTGGGTGGCGACAAACATGGTCATCGCCTCACCAACGGTGATGACATCCAGCCTCTTTTGCATGGTGTTACTCCTCACGCAGCAGGTTGACATAGTGGCGAGTGACCGCGGCTAAATCCGGGCCCTCCAGAGGAAATTCAATGCCTCGTGGCGCATCGCCCGGCAGCGCTTTCAGCAGGTCCATCCAGCGCGAGTCTGCACGATCGGGCGCAATGGCGCGAAAGTGCTGATGATGTGGGACGGCCGCTTTAACGTGAATATAGCTGACGGCTGGCGCCAGGTGCCGGGCCGCCTCTTCCGGTGATTCGCCGACCCAGAGCCAGTTGCCGGTATCAAACGTCAGGGTAACGGGCAACGCCATGACCCGGCAGGCGGCTTTAAAACGCTGCATGGGGGCGAGCTGGCCACAGTCGGTCTGATCGTTTTCCACCACCAGCGCCATTCCGCTTTCACTGAGAAGCGTACGTAAGTGTTCCAGCGATTTTTTATCCTGGAACTCTCCCAGAGAGAGTTTGAGCCACAGCGCATTCAGCACAGAGGCTTCCTGAAGATACAGCGGGAGGTCCGGGTTGAGGGTACCGTCCGGCATAAAGAGGGCGGCAGGGGCGGAATAACATGCCAGTAAATCCAGTCGTTCGATAGACCGGGCGAGGGTCGGCAGGGTGTTGAGTTCTTCCGGGGTGAAGAGTTCACGACGAATTTCTACGCCGTCCGCGCCCCCGGCGGCAATCACCGGCAGTATCTCTTTTTGTCCACCTGCTTCTCGTACCCGATCCGCGCCATACGCGGCGGTAACGACCATTATTTTTCTGACCATTGCCTGACTCCATCACCTAATCGATACTATTACGCTAGATGGAACCGGTTCCAAAGGAAAGGTCAGTGTGTGTAATTTATGATCGCCATCACGAAGGGGAGATTAACGGGCGGTGGAACCGCGAACGATCAGTTCACCGGAGAACACCTGCTCGCGAACCCGGTCATCGAGGCCTTCGATGCGGCGCACAACCTGCTCTACAGCAGCGTAGCCTATTTGCCAGGTAGGCTGTTTGAGCGTGGTTATCCCCACACCCGCAAGCTCCGCCCACTCCAGTTCATCGAACCCTAATAGCCCAATATCGCTTCCCCAGTGCAGGCCAAGGCGTTTGAGCGAGCGGGCCACCTGAAGCGTGAGCGCGCCGTTGGCGGAGATAATGGCTTTACGCATCCCACGGTGACGGGTATGGAACTGGCGCAGGGCATTATCAATCTGCCCGGCTTCATGCAGCGGGGTTTCGGCATTTTCGGCAATAACGCCTGGATAGCGTGCCAGCGTGGCGCGAAAAGCGCTCAGACGATCGCGCCGGGTATTCACCATTCCCAGTGGCTCGCTGAGGAACAAAATCGCCTCAAAGCCTTGCTCGATAAGATGTTCAGTGGCGGTGGTCGCTGCCTGAGTATTATCCAGGCCGACCACATCGCAGGCAAAATCCGGAATTTTGCGATCGATCAGGACCATGGGTAAGGAGGATTGCTGCAACCGGTTTAACCCTTCTTCGCGCATGCCTACGGCGTTGACCACGATGCCTTCGACCTGATAGCTCCGCAGCAGGTCGAGATAGTGCAGCTCCTGATCCAGTTCGTTATTGGTGTTACACACCAGAGGGGTAAACCCTTTTTCGCGGCAGGCGGCTTCAATCCCACTGAGCACATTAACGGAATAAGGATTGGTAATATCGGCGATGATGAGCCCAATCAGACGGGTTCTGCCACGTTTGAGGCCGCGCGCCATCAGGCTGGGGCGGTAATTGAGATCGGCAATGGCCTGTTCAATACGAGCCAGCAGCGCATCGGACAGCAGGTGTTTTTCGCCATTCAAATAGCGCGAAATGCTGGTCTTACCGGTCCTGGCGGCTTTCGCCACGTCGCTGATGGTGACGCGTGCTGATTTGCTCATCGCTGATTCCCTTATGAATAGTGAGAACACCTTAGCGGGAAAATGAACGATGGCAAGCGGTTCATGTTGGCGTGGATAGCCTGATGGTGGGAATCCACCCCTCTCCCATCAGGGAGAGGGGTGAGCGCCCTTATTGAAGAGGGCTTAGGGTGATCTCAACGCGGCGGTTCTGCGCCTTGCCTTCCGCCGTGCTGTTGCTGGCGATAGGATTTGCCGGTCCCATGCCACTGGTGCGGATACGGGTGGCCACGACGCCCTGCGTAATCAGCGAGCTGGCGACGGAATCTGCACGCTGCTGCGATAAGCGCATGTTCAGATCCTGGCTGCCAGTGCTGTCGGTGTAACCGATGACGTTGATTGCGGTTTTAGGATACTCTTTCAACACCATCGCGACGCCTGTCAGGGTATTGGCCCCAGCAGGTTTCAGCGTGGCGCTGGAGCTATCAAACGTCACGTTATTGGGCATGTTAAGGATAATGTTGTCGCCGCTTCGCGTCACGCTGACGCCGGTACCCTGCATTTTGTCGCGCAGTTTCGCTTCCTGCACATCCATATAATACCCGACGCCGCCGCCCAGGGCCGCGCCAGCCGCTGCACCAATCAACGCGCCTTTGCCGCGATCTTTTTTGGACGAGGAGAGCGCGCCAACGCCTGCACCCACCAGGGAGCCAAGGCCCGCGCCGATGCCGGATTTACCCGCTTCGCGTTCGCCGGTGTAAGGGTTTGTTGTGCAGCCTGAAACAGCCAGTGCACCGCTCACCAGAGCGGCAATAACCAGTACGCGTTTATTCATCTTATTTCCTTAATCCTTTTTATTCTTTGCCACAGCGAGCGTGGCGGTTGATTATGACGTCCAAATCTGTAGAAAATTTCAGGGATAACTCTGAAATTTGTGTCAAACCATAAACAGCCTCAATAGAAGGCCGTCATACCTGCAACAGGCAACCGGGGAGCGCACGCTTTGACCACTTCGACAAAAACCATTCTGACCGCCGCCCATTGGGGCCCCATGCTGGTGGAGACTGACGGTGACACTGTTTTCTCCTCGCGGGGCGCGCTGCCTGTGCAGCACCCCAATTCGTTACAAACTGCCGTCCGCGATCAAGTGCACAGCAAAACCCGCGTGCGCTGGCCCATGGTGCGAAAAGGGTTTCTGGCATCGCCGGATCAACCGCAGGGTGTACGCGGGGAGGATGAGTTTGTTCGCGTGAGCTGGGATGAGGCACTGGCCCTGATTGATGCGCAGCACAAGCGCATTCGCGAGAGCTATGGACCCGCATCGATTTTTGCCGGTTCCTATGGCTGGCGCTCCAATGGGGTGCTGCACAAAGCGGCGACGCTTCTCCAGCGGTATATGAGCCTGGCAGGCGGGTATACGGGCCATCTCGGCGATTATTCTACCGGTGCGGCGCAGGCGATCATGCCGTACGTGGTCGGGGGGAATGAAGTCTATCAGCAGCAAACCAGCTGGCCGCTGGTGCTGGAACATACGGATGTGGTGGTGCTGTGGAGCGCCAACCCTCTGAACACGCTGAAAATTGCCTGGAATGCCAGTGATGAGCAGGGGATCGGGTATTTTGACGCGCTGCGTAAAAGCGGTAAACGCATCCTGTGTATCGATCCTATGCGTTCGGAAACGATGGATTTTCTGGGCGACAGCGCGGAGTGGATTGCGCCACATATGGGCACGGATGTGGCTCTGATGCTGGGTATTGCGCATACGCTGGTTGAAAATAACTGGCATGACGAAGCCTTCCTGGCGCGTTGCACCACTGGCTATGAAAAATTTGCTGACTATTTGTTGGGCCATACCGACGGCGTCGCCAAAACGGCGGAGTGGGCGGCAGACATTTGTGGCGTAAATGCTTCTAAAATCCGCGAAATTGCGGCGTTATTCCATCATCACACCACCATGCTGATGTCCGGTTGGGGCATGCAGCGCCAGCAGTTTGGCGAGCAAAAGCACTGGATGCTGGTGACGCTGGCGGCGATGCTTGGGCAGATCGGTACGCCGGGTGGGGGTTTTGGTCTCTCCTATCATTTTGCTAACGGCGGAAATCCGACGCGTAAAGCCGCGGTCCTGGCCTCGATGCAGGGGCTGGTGAAAAACGGGACGGACGCGGTGGATAAAATCCCCGTCGCCCGTATTGTTGAAGCGCTGGAAAACCCCGGTGGTTTTTATCAGCACAACGGGATGGATCGACACTTTCCGGATATCCGTTTCGTCTGGTGGGCGGGTGGCGCAAACTTCACTCATCATCAGGACACCAACCGCCTGATTCGTGCGTGGAAAAAGCCTGAGCTGGTGGTCATTTCCGAGTGCTTCTGGACCGCTGCGGCTAAACACGCGGATATCGTGTTACCCGCCACCACGTCGTACGAGCGTAACGATCTCACCATGACCGGCGATTACAGTAATCAGCACATGGTGCCGATGAAGCGCGTTGTCGCGCCGCGTGATGAAGCCCGGGACGATTTTGAGGTGTTTGCCGATCTCAGCGAGCGGTGGGAAACGGGGGGGCGCGAGCGCTTTACCGAAGGAAAAACGGACCTCCAGTGGCTGGAAACGTTCTACCAGATTGCTGGGGAGCGCGGCGCGGCGCACGGCGTGACCTTGCCGCCCTTTGCTGAGTTTTGGCAGGCCAACGCGATTGTTGAAATGCCGGAGAGCGAGCAAAATGCGCGGTTTGTCCGTTTTGCCGATTTCCGTCGCGATCCGCAAAGTCATCCTCTCAAAACCGACAGTGGCAAAATTGAAATTTATAGCCAACGGATTGCCCGCTATGGCTATGCGGATTGCCCGCCGCATCCGATGTGGCTTGAGCCAGATGAGTGGCAGGGTAACGCCCAGCCTGAACAGCTGCAGGTATTGTCCGCCCATCCGGCGCATCGTCTGCACAGCCAGTTAAATTACGCTTCACTGCGCGAGCAGTATGCCGTTGCAGGGCGTGAACCGGTGACTCTGCATATAGAGGATGCGAAGGCGCGCGGCATTGCGGATGGTGACGTGGTGCGCGTCTGGAACGATCGTGGACAGGTTCTGGCGGGGGCCGTGGTGAGCGAAGGTATCAGGCCTGGCGTCATCTGTATTCACCAGGGGGCATGGCCCGATTTGGATCGTTCGGAAGGGGGGATTTGTAAAAATGGGGCAGTGAACGTGCTGACCAAAGATCTCCCCAGCTCTAAGCTGGGGAATGGCTGTGCCGGGAATACCGCGCTGGCCTGGGTCGAGAAATATACAGGCCCCGAGCTTACGCTAACGGCGTTTGATCCTCCTGCCAGCGCATGATCCAGGTTGGGTGTTGCGTTTCGTCTTGCCAGGCGCTGTCTTCAATCCGAAAGCCCTGCGCATGATAGAAATTCACTGCCCGACTGTTCTTCTGGTAAACCTCCAGACTGAGATCGGGATAGCGCTGTTTAACATGTGTTATCAGCGCCTTGCCGATCCCTTTCCCCAGATGTGCGGTGGCGACAAACAGGGCGCCAATAAATTGCGAATGCATCACGCTGATAAATCCCCGCAGTTCACTGGCGTCCATCCATACCCAGGTTTCTGCTGAGGGCAGATACGTGTCGCGAACCAGAGGTTCACTCTCTTTCCAGTACTGAGCATCGATAAACGGGTGCGCCTCGGTAGTGCTTTCCAGCCATAAGCGCAGCAGCGGGGCGGTATCGTTACTTTGCCATTTGTGGATCATTCCCCCCTCCCGGGTAACAAATACATCCGGTGATATGGTCATTGACCAGCCCGCAGGCCTGCATGAATGAGTAGCAAATGGTCGTGCCAACGAACTTAAAACCCCGTTTTTTCAATGCTTTTGAGAGGGCGTCGGAGGCGGGTGTCGAGGTTGGGATCTCTGCCAGGGTGGTGGCATGGGAGACCTGCGGTTGATGGTCGACAAACCCCCAGACAAAATCAGCAAAAGGTTCCCCGTTTTGCGCCATTGTCAGAAAGGCGCGGGCATTGCCGATGATCGCCTGAATTTTCCCCCGATGACGAATAATCCCTGCATCCAGCATCAGTCTTTCTACATCCTCATCGGTCATGGCGGCCACGGCGACTGGATCAAACTGATGGAAGGCGCGACGGTAATTTTCGCGTTTTTTCAAAACGGTGATCCATGATAAGCCGGCCTGCTGACCTTCCAGGCAGATCATCTCAAAAAGCTTCTGAGCGTTGGTCTCCGGCACGCCCCATTCTTTATCATGGTAGTCGATATAAAGCTGATCCTGACTGACCCACCCGCAACGTTGCATGGTTTAGCTCCCTTGTTGATTCCAGTGGAAAAATATTTCAACTGCCCCTGCTTGACGTGTCTGTTAAAAAGACAATAGTTAATACAGGGCTATGTCCTTATACCTCTTCGTTAACAATGAGAAATATCGCCGAATTCGGCTCTCTGGAGTCGCTTTGATGATGATAAAAAAAATCAGTGGTCGCCACGCTTTCATAAGCCTGGCGGGGCTATTTCTGTGTCACACAGCTTATGCCTGGCAACAGGAATATATCGTTTCAGACGCAGAAAGTAATACGACAGAACGCTATACATGGGATGCCGATCACCAACCGCGCTATGAGGACATCCTCGAAGAGCGAATCCGCACGTCGCAAACCGTCTCAGGGCTGGCATTAACCACGCCGGACAATTATCCGGCTGAGTCGACGAGCACGCTGAGCCTGGGCGTCAGCTTTCCTGTCTCGCGTACGATCACGACCGGGCCGGTGGCCGCATGGCATTATGACGGCTCGTCGTCCTCTTTATACAATGAGTTTGGCGATAATGTGAATACCGCCACGCTGACCGATCCGCTCTGGCATGCCAGCGTGAGTACGTTGGGATGGCGCGTGGATTCACAATGGGGCGAACTGCGTCCGTGGGCGCAGATAAGCTATAACCAGCAGTTCGGCGATAATCAGTGGAAATCGCAGTCAGGCCTGAATCGACTCTCCGCCAGCATGCAAAACGGCAGCTGGACCGATGTCACAGTGGGGGCAGACGTCTTGCTTCATCCGCATATGGCCGCCTATGCGTCGTTGTCCCAGGCCGATAATGCGATGACGGGAGAGGATTATCTTTATACGCTGGGCGTGAGCGCCAGATTTTAATGTTGGCGCTATTATTCAACCTTGTTGTAACATCTTGTATACAGTATTGGCCGGGCTCAGGGCGATAGTAGACGCTAACATAACGTCATCTCCTGCCCCGGCAAGGTCATTCATGCCGGATTCCAGGCATTTCATTCCGTCTCTCCTGCAACTCATGCCGTTTTCCCCCTAAAGAGAAGGGTTTTGTTTATCGTTGTCTACAGCGAATTCCCTTACTTTCTCTTGCAGGACAACTGCCATGAACACATCAAACTACAATCGTACTCGCTGGCTGACCCTTTTTGGCACCATCGTGACGCAGTTCGCGCTGGGATCGGTTTATACCTGGAGCCTGTTTAACAGCGCATTGTCCGATAAGCTTGGCGCGCCGGTGAGTCAGGTGGCGTTTTCATTTGGTCTGTTAAGCCTGGGGTTAGCGTTGTCTTCCTCAGTGGCGGGCAAATTACAGGAACGTTTTGGTGTTAAGCGCGTGACAATGGCCTCCGGGATTATGCTGGGGGTGGGCTTCTTCCTGACCGCGCATTCCAGCAGCCTGATGATGTTGTGGCTGAGTGCAGGGGTCTTAGTTGGCCTGGCGGATGGCGCAGGTTATCTGTTAACGCTGTCAAACTGTGTGAAATGGTTCCCGGAGCGCAAGGGGCTGATTTCTGCCTTCTCCATCGGTTCGTATGGCCTGGGCAGCCTGGGTTTCAAATTCATTGACTCACATCTACTGGCTTCCGTTGGCCTGGAGAAGACCTTCATGATCTGGGGCGCTATCGTGCTGGTAATGATTCTTTTCGGCGCAACGCTGATGAAAGACGCCCCTCAGCAGGAGGTCAAAACGGTGAACGGGGTGGTGGAAAACGACTTCACGTTAGCGCAATCCATGCGTAAACCACAGTACTGGATGCTGGCCGTAATGTTCCTGACCGCCTGCATGAGTGGCCTGTATGTCATTGGCGTGGCGAAGGATATCGCGCAGGGAATGGTGAAACTGGACGCGATGACGGCGGCGAATGCGGTGACAGTGATTTCCATTGCAAACCTGTCGGGCCGTCTGGTGCTGGGTATCCTGTCAGATAAAATGTCACGTATCCGGGTGATTACGCTTGGTCAGGTCGTCTCGCTGGTCGGTATGGCCGCCTTACTGTTCGCACCGCTGAATGAAATGACCTTCTTCGCTGCGATCGCCTGTGTCGCGTTTAACTTTGGCGGCACGATTACGGTCTTCCCGTCGCTGGTCAGCGAGTTCTTTGGACTGAACAACCTGGCCAAAAATTACGGTGTGATTTACCTGGGCTTTGGGATTGGCAGTATTTGCGGCTCCCTGATTGCGTCTCTGTTTGGTGGGTTCTACGTGACCTTCTGTGTCATCTTTGCGCTGCTTATTCTCTCCCTGGCATTGTCGACAACCATCCGCCAGCCACAGCGTGAAAGCTTCCAGGAAGCACACGCGTAATCATGCGATGAAAGAGGCCGGTTATCTGGCCTCTTTGCCCTTTGCGTTCTGACAAGAGAGAGTGGCAGTCAAGTCAGAGTTTGTTTTTTTGTAAATAACTGCCGCGATCACACACTCTGCTGCCACTTTTTCCCTTCCCTGTGGTCTACTTACCACGCTTGTAGACGTTTCCTATAACGATCCCCTGAGCGAATATCTACGTTGTTCACTTTTGATTCAAGGGTGTACGGCGTGACCGTCCCTTTTTTCGGGTTGCATGCATGAAATACATTAAATCGATGACTCAACAAAAGCTGAGTTTGCTGCTGGCGTTGTACATCGGCCTGTTTATGAACGGTGCTGTTTTTTTCCGTCGGTTTGACGGTTATGCACATGATTTTACTTTCTGGAAGGGAATTGCTGCGGTTGTGGAACTGGCCGGTACCGTGCTGGTGACATTCTTCTTATTACGTTTGCTCTCCCTTTTCGGACGACGTATCTGGCGCGTTCTGGCGTCTCTGGTTGTGTTGTGCTCGGCGGGGGCCAGCTACTACATGACCTTTATGAATGTGGTAATAGGCTACGGTATTATTGCCTCGGTCATGACCACCGATATCGACCTGTCGAAAGAGGTCGTCGGTTTACATTTCATCCTCTGGCTGATTGGCGTAAGCGCCTTACCGCTTCTGTTTATCTGGAGCAACCGCTGCCGCTATACCTTACTGCGTCAGATGCGTACGCCGGGTCTGCGTATTCGTAGCGTCGCGGTGGTGCTGCTGGCAGGCTTGATGGTCTGGGGGCCGATTCGCCTGCTGGAAGTGAAGCAAAAGAACGACGAACGTACCTCTGGCGTCGATATGCCAAGCTATGGCGGCGTGATCGCCAACTCTTATCTTCCTTCAAACTGGATCTCGGCTCTCGGGTTGTATGCCTGGGCGCAGGTGGATGAGTCATCGGATAATAAATCGCTGATGAACCCGGCGAAGCAATTTACCTATGAAGCCCCAAAAGATATCGATGATACCTACGTGGTCTTCATCATTGGTGAGACGACGCGCTGGGATCATATGGGCATGCTGGGTTACGACCGTGACACTACGCCTAAGCTATCGCAGGAAAAGAATCTCGTTGCGTTCCGTGGCTATTCCTGTGATACCGCCACCAAGCTTTCGCTGCGCTGTATGTTCGTGCGCGAAGGTGGGGCGAGCGATAACCCGCAGCGCACGCTGAAAGAACAAAACGTATTCTCTGTATTGCACCAGCTCGGTTTTTCAGCCGACCTGTACGCGATGCAGAGCGAGATGTGGTTCTACAGCAACACCATGGCGAAGAATATCGCCTACCGTGAACAGATTGGTGCTGAGCCGCGTAACCGTGGTAAGAGCGTTGACGATATGCTGCTCATCGACGAGATGAAGAACTCGTTAAACGGTAATCCGGATGGTAAGCACATGATCATCCTGCATACCAAAGGGTCGCACTTCAACTACACGCAGCGTTATCCGCGCAGCTTCGCAAAATGGACGCCGGAATGTGTGGGTGTGGATAAGGACTGTACCAAAGAGCAACTCATCAACTCTTATGACAATACGGTGATGTATGTCGATCACTTTATCGATAGCGTCATTGACCAGGTCCGCGATAAGAAAGCGATTGTTTTCTACGCGGCAGACCACGGTGAGTCGATCAACGATTATGAGCACTTGCACGGTACGCCGCGTAAAATGGCGCCACCAGAACAGTTCCGCGTGCCTATGATGGTCTGGATGTCGGATAAGTACCTTGAAGAACCTGAAAAGGCGAAAATGTTCCAGCATCTGAAGAAAGAGGCGGATATGAAGGTGCCTCGCCGTCACGTTGAGCTGTATGACACCATTATGGGGTGCCTTGGCTATACCTCACCTGACGGTGGGATTAACGAGAATAACAACTGGTGTCACCTTCCTGACGACACCGCGAAAGCCACGAAGTAACCGGTCTGGCGAGTTTCTCGCCGATCGAATGGCTTTTTTATCATAAGGGATTGACGGGCGCATACCTCAGCAGTAAGATGCGCTCCGCATTCGGCGAGTAGCGCAGCTTGGTAGCGCAACTGGTTTGGGACCAGTGGGTCGGAGGTTCGAATCCTCTCTCGCCGACCACATTTAAAAAAGGGCTAACCGCAAGGTTGGCCCTTTTTGCATTATAGACTTATCCACGCCGACTCCCTAAAACGCTCCTTATCCCCGCATTACCCTGCCTGTTAACGATTTTGTGACATAATCCATTGTATTTTTTTATATATGGATTGATCTTTTTTCGCGTTGCTTATGGATAACCTCAGCATTTTCCGCTGTGCGTTTTAACGTTCGCGGCATTTACTGCTCAGATAATCACCATTCTGTAAGAAAATTTACGCGATCTGAATAAATGTTAATCACTGATTGTTGCGAAATATGAAGAGATTTGTGCTGCAAGATGGCGAGTAGCATAAATTTCCCTGCTGAAAATAGGTGACTAAAGTTTTTTTAATCTTTGTTTGCCGTTTCTCACCCTCAACGTAAATCCCCGTCACCTGTATTGACGTTTTCACATTCTGTTGACAGATTGTAGGGCACGAGGGGCATTTCAGGGAGGATCTGCGCTGCAACTCCGACGCTCTTCTGAAAGGAATCTCCATCCCTTATCACGCCTTCGGGCATCACCGACCGGACCGGGTAAAAAATAAATAAAGGTCAGGCGGCGTAACACAACAAAGCAAAACATCACATTGGAGCAGAATAATGAGTATTTCCTTGAAGAAGTCAGGGATGCTGAAGCTTGGTCTGAGCCTGGTCGCTCTCACCGTCGCGGCAAGCGTGCAGGCAAAAACCCTGGTTTACTGTTCTGAAGGCTCGCCGGAAGGCTTTAACCCACAGCTGTTCACCTCTGGTACAACCTACGACGCTAGCTCTGTACCAATCTATAACCGTCTGGTTGAATTCAAAATCGGTACCACGGAAGTTATTCCGGGTCTGGCTGAGAAGTGGGAAATCAGCGAAGACGGCAAAACCTATACCTTCCATTTACGCCAGGGCGTGAAGTGGCAGGACAATAAAGATTTCAAACCAACGCGTGAACTGACTGCGGATGACGTCGTGTTCTCCTTCGACCGTCAGAAAAACGCACAGAACCCGTACCATAAAGTTTCTGGCGGCAGCTACGAATACTTCGAAGGGATGGGTCTGCCGGACCTGATCACCGAAGTGAAAAAAGTGGACGACAAAACCGTTCAGTTCGTTCTGAGCCGTCCTGAAGCGCCATTCCTGGCTGACCTGGCTATGGACTTCGCCTCTATTCTGTCAAAAGAGTATGCGGACAACATGCTGAAAGCAGGCACCCCGGAAAAAGTGGATCTGAACCCAATCGGTACCGGTCCATTCCAGCTGCAGCAGTACCAGAAAGACTCCCGTATTCTGTACAAAGCATTCGAAGGTTACTGGGGTACCAAGCCGCAGATCGACCGTCTGGTCTTCTCCATCACGCCTGACGCGTCCGTGCGTTACGCGAAACTGCAGAAAAACGAGTGCCAGGTGATGCCGTACCCAAACCCGGCTGATATTGCTCGCATGAAGCAGGACAAAAATATCAACCTGCTGGAGCAGGCAGGCCTGAACGTGGGTTACCTCTCCTTCAACACCGAGAAGAAACCGTTTGATGACGTGAAAGTGCGTCAGGCGCTGACTTACGCGGTTAACAAAGAAGCGATCATTAAAGCGGTTTACCAGGGTGCAGGTATTGCTGCCAAGAACCTGATCCCACCAACCATGTGGGGCTACAACGACGACGTTAAAGACTACACCTACGATCCTGAGAAAGCGAAAGCGCTGCTGAAAGAAGCGGGCCAGGATAAAGGCTTTACCGTTGAGCTGTGGGCAATGCCTGTTCAGCGTCCGTACAACCCGAACGCTCGCCGTATGGCTGAGATGGTTCAGGCTGACTGGGCTAAGGTAGGCGTTCAGGCCAAGATCGTCACTTACGAGTGGGGCGAGTATCTGAAGCGTGCTAAAGCTGGCGAACACCAGGCTGTGATGATGGGCTGGACCGGGGACAATGGGGATCCGGATAACTTCTTCGCTACCCTGTTCAGCTGTGCGGCTGCGAAAGATGGTTCTAACTACTCTCGCTGGTGCTACAAGCCGTTTGAAGATCTGATTCAGCCGGCGCGCGCAACGGACGACCACAACAAGCGTATTGAACTCTACAAACAGGCTCAGGTAGTGATGCATGACCAGGCTCCGGCGCTGATCGTGGCTCACTCCACCGTTTACGAGCCAGTGCGTAAAGAAGTTAAAGGCTATGTGGTTGATCCGCTGGGCAAACACCACTTCGAAAACGTCTCTGTTGAATAATTAAAAGCGTCAGGGGTGCATGAGCACCCCGTGCCGGCGGCGCTGTGCGAGCGCGGACCTACAGCGGTAGGCCGGGTCAGCGCAGCGCCATCCGGCAGCAGTGCTTTATTCCCTCTTCGCGGAGGGAATAAGATTTGTGAGCAATACAGACGTCACCGCCTGCGGGCAGTACGTCATTAGAGAGAATCCGGGATATGTTGCAGTTCATCCTCCGACGTCTGGGACTTGTCATCCCCACGTTTATCGGTATCACCCTTCTCACTTTTGCCTTCGTCCATATGATCCCCGGCGACCCGGTAATGATTATGGCGGGTGAGCGTGGTATCTCCCCTGAACGCCATGCGCAGCTGCTGGCCGAACTCGGCCTCGATAAGCCGATGTGGCAGCAGTATCTCCATTACATCTGGGGCGTACTGCACGGTGATTTAGGGATTTCGCTGAAAAGCCGTCTTCCGGTGTGGGACGAGTTTGTGCCGCGTTTTAAAGCGACGCTGGAACTCGGTATCTGCGCCATGATTTTTGCCGTTGCTGTTGGTATCCCCGTCGGTGTCCTGGCTGCCGTTAAACGCGGTTCAATCTTCGATCACACCGCGGTTGGCCTGGCGCTGACCGGTTACTCCATGCCTATCTTCTGGTGGGGCATGATGCTGATCATGCTGGTCTCCGTGCAACTCAACCTGACGCCGGTCTCCGGAAGGGTGAGCGACATGGTGTTCCTTGATGATTCCAACCCGCTTACCGGCTTTATGCTGATCGATACGGCCATTTGGGGCGAAGAGGGCAACTTCATTGATGCGCTGGCGCATATGATCCTGCCTGCGATGGTGCTCGGGACCATTCCTCTGGCGGTAATTGTACGTATGACGCGCTCGTCGATGCTGGAAGTGCTGGGGGAGGATTACATCCGTACCGCCCGCGCCAAAGGTCTGACCCGTATGCGCGTCATCATCGTCCATGCGTTGCGTAACGCGATGCTGCCTGTCGTGACGGTGATCGGCTTGCAGGTGGGGACATTGCTGGCCGGGGCGATTCTGACCGAAACCATCTTCTCCTGGCCGGGCCTGGGACGTTGGCTGATCGATGCGCTGCAACGCCGTGACTATCCGGTTGTGCAGGGCGGTGTACTGCTGGTGGCGACGATGATTATCCTCGTCAACCTGCTGGTCGATTTGCTGTACGGCGTGGTGAACCCGCGTATTCGTCATAAGAAGTAAGGGGCCATCATGTCACAAGTTACTCAAAATAAAGCTGTTGCTGCCCCGGTGCCAATGACGCCGATGCAGGAGTTCTGGCATTACTTCAAACGCAACAAAGGCGCCGTGGTCGGGCTGGTGTATGTCACCATCATGATCATTATCGCCGTGTTTGCGAACGTGCTGGCGCCGTATAACCCGGCGGATCAGTTCCGCGACGTGCTGCTGGCTCCGCCAGCCTGGCAGGATGGCGGGACCTTCGCCCATCTGCTCGGCACGGATGACGTGGGCCGCGATGTGTTATCGCGTCTGATGTACGGTGCGCGTCTGTCGCTGCTGGTAGGGTGCCTGGTGGTGGTACTGTCGCTGATCCTCGGGGTTATCCTCGGACTGGTTGCCGGCTATTTCGGTGGTCTGATCGACAACATCATTATGCGTGTGGTCGACATCATGCTGGCCCTGCCAAGCCTGCTGTTGGCGCTGGTCCTTGTGGCGGTGTTTGGGCCGTCGATAGGTAACGCGGCGCTGGCCCTGACGTTCGTGGCACTCCCTCACTACGTGCGATTAACACGTGCGGCGGTGCTGGTGGAAGTGAATCGCGATTATGTCACCGCTTCACGTGTGGCGGGCGCGGGCGCGCTGCGCCAGATGTTCGTCAATATTCTCCCGAACTGCCTTGCGCCGCTGATCGTTCAGGCGTCGCTCGGTTTCTCTAACGCCATTCTCGATATGGCTGCTCTTGGCTTCCTTGGCATGGGTGCGCAACCGCCAACACCGGAGTGGGGCACGATGCTCGCCGATGTGTTGCAGTTCGCGCAAAGCGCATGGTGGGTCGTGACCTTCCCGGGTCTGGCGATTCTGCTGACGGTGCTGGCATTTAACCTGATGGGTGATGGTCTGCGTGATGCACTTGATCCCAAACTGAAGCAGTAAGAGGCACGAGATGGCGTTATTAAATGTAGATAAATTATCGGTGCACTTCGGTGACGTGGGTGCCGAGTTTCGTGCCGTAGACCGTATCAGCTACAGCGTGAACCAGGGTGAAGTGGTAGGCATTGTTGGGGAATCCGGTTCTGGTAAATCTGTCAGCTCGCTGGCGATTATGGGGCTGATTGATTACCCGGGCCGCGTGATGGCAGAAAGCCTCGAATTCAACGGCCAGGACCTGAAGCGTATCTCCGAGAAGCAGCGCCGCCAGCTGGTCGGTGCTGAAGTGGCGATGATCTTCCAGGACCCGATGACCAGCCTGAACCCATGCTATACCGTGGGCTTTCAGATTATGGAAGCCATTAAGGTGCATCAGGGCGGTAATAAGAGCACGCGCCGTCAGCGCGCGATCGATTTGCTGAATCAGGTGGGTATTCCCGATCCTGCCTCGCGTCTGGATGTCTATCCGCACCAGTTGTCCGGTGGGATGAGCCAGCGCGTGATGATTGCGATGGCGATTGCCTGTCGGCCTAAGCTGCTGATTGCTGATGAACCGACCACGGCACTGGATGTGACCATCCAGGCGCAGATCATCGAGCTGCTGCTGGAATTACAGCAGAAAGAGAACATGGCGCTGGTGCTGATCACCCACGATTTGGCCCTTGTGGCCGAAGCGGCGCATAAAATCATTGTGATGTATGCAGGCCAGGTCGTGGAAACCGGCAATTCGCGCGATATCTTCCGTGCGCCCCGTCATCCGTATACCCAGGCTTTGCTTCGTGCGCTGCCGGAGTTTGCGCAGGATAAAGCACGTCTGGCGTCACTGCCGGGCGTTGTGCCGGGTAAATACGATCGCCCGACAGGCTGCCTGCTCAATCCACGCTGCCCGTATGCGACGGATAAATGCCGTGCTGAAGAACCTGAGCTGTTTACCTTAAATGACGGTCGTCAGTCGAAATGTCACTATCCCCTTGATGATGCCGGGAGGCCCACACTATGAGTACGCAAGAGGCCACCAGGCACCTTCCGCTGTTGCAGGCTATCGACCTGAAAAAACATTACCCGGTGAAGAAGGGGATTTTTGCCCCGGAACGCCTGGTGAAGGCGCTGGATGGGGTGTCGTTTACCCTGGAGCGAGGCAAGACGCTGGCTGTGGTTGGGGAGTCAGGGTGTGGCAAATCCACTCTGGGACGCCTGCTGACGATGATTGAGACGCCCACCGGCGGTGAGCTTTATTATCAGGGGCAGGATCTGCTTAAGCACGATCCGCAGGCGCAAAAGCTGCGCCGACAGAAAATACAGATTGTGTTCCAGAACCCGTACGGCTCCCTGAACCCGCGCAAGAAAGTGGGACAGATTCTGGAAGAGCCGCTGCAAATCAACAGTTCGTTGAGCAAAGAGCAGCGTCGCGAGAAGGCGCTGGCAATGATGGCGAAGGTCGGCCTGAAGACTGAGCATTACGATCGCTACCCGCATATGTTCTCCGGTGGGCAGCGCCAGCGTATTGCCATCGCGCGTGGGCTGATGCTCGACCCGGACGTGGTGATTGCCGATGAACCTGTGTCGGCCCTCGATGTTTCGGTACGTGCTCAGGTGCTTAACCTGATGATGGATTTACAGCAGGATCTCGGGTTGTCGTATGTGTTTATTTCGCATGATCTGTCCGTGGTTGAGCACATCGCTGATGAAGTCATGGTGATGTATCTGGGCCGCTGCGTTGAAAAAGGGACGAAGGATCAGATTTTTAATAATCCTCGCCACCCTTACACGCAGGCTTTGCTTTCGGCTACCCCGCGCCTGAATCCTGACGATCGACGCGAGCGTATCAAGCTGACCGGCGAGCTGCCAAGCCCGCTGAGCCCGCCGCCGGGCTGCGCCTTCAACGCGCGTTGCCGTCGACGTTTTGGCCCGTGTACTCAGCTCCAGCCTCAGCTGAAAGAGTATGGTGGCCAACTGGTCGCCTGCTTTGCAGTCGATCAGGATGAAAACGGTGAGAAACCTCACGCGTAATGCAAAATAAAAAACCGGCGATGTTCGCCGGTTTTTTTGTCTCTGCCTCTCGTCTATTTGCGTAAACGAATCTGGTCCACCGCGTGGTTTTCGCTTTTGGTGAGGATCAGGCTGGCGCGTTCTCGCGTGGGCAGGATGTTCTCTTTCAGGTTCACGTAGTTGATTTCATTCCACAAAGACGTTGCCACATTAATCGCTTCCTGTTCGGAAAGCTGGGCATAGTTGTGGAAGTAAGAATCGGGATCGGTGAACGCCCCTTCACGGAATTTCAGGAAGCGGTTGATGTACCAGTTTTGCAGTAAATCTTCCGGGGCATCGACATAGATAGAGAAGTCGACGAAATCAGAGACAAAGACATGGTGCGGGTCATGGGGATAATCCATACCGCTTTGCAGAACATTTAAACCTTCCAGAATCAGGATGTCCGGCTGGATGACCGTCTTATCGCCGTCGGGAATGCGATCATAGATAAGATGAGAGTAGACCGGGGCCGTCACGTTCGGCGCGCCGGATTTCAGATCAGAGACAAATTTCACCAGACGATGCATATCATAAGAGAGCGGGAAGCCTTTTTTCTTCATCAGGCCGCGTTCTTTTAATACATCGTTGGGATGCAGGAAACCATCTGTGGTGATCAGCTCTACGCTGCGGTGCTCTGGCCAGCGGCTGAGCAGGGCCTGGAGAACACGAGCCGTCGTGCTTTTTCCGACGGCAACGCTACCTGCAATACTAATGATATAAGGAATGCGCTGCCCGTTAGTGCCGAGAAACTGTTCCAGTACCGCCTGACGGCGCAGGTTGGAACTAATATAGAAGTTAAGCAAACGCGACAAGGGCAAATAAATCTCAGCAACTTCTTCAAGCGATAAATCTTCGTTGATCCCTTTTAACCGTGCTATCTCGCCTTCTGTCAGCGTCATAGGGACGGAATCACGCAGTGCAGCCCACTGGCTACGGTTAAAGTGAAGGTAGGGTGTCATTAACGATTGCTCTTTTTTGCTCATAAGCATGTTCTGTGAACTCTGTACCGGCTCAAACAGGCAAGCGGGTGGGCAGGAGTCCATCACTTAGTAGTTAATTTTGGACAATGGGCAGGAGGTTAACACCAGATGACGCGAATAATAAGAAAAAATATGGTCAAGTGATGCTTACGCGGGAGTCATCACGGTACGTATAAAAGCAGTATTTGGCCCGCTGACGCTGGTTATTTGACCTGCAACGCGTGAAATTGCAGCGTTTTTTCCTGGTTGCGCACAAAATATGAGCGAAAGAACAATTTATGCAATTTTTTAGTTGCATGAACCGGCATGTCTCCATAAAATGCGCGCTACTTGATGCCGACTTAGCTCAGTAGGTAGAGCAACTGACTTGTAATCAGTAGGTCACCAGTTCGATTCCGGTAGTCGGCACCATCAAGTCCGGTGGGGTTCCCGAGCGGCCAAAGGGAGCAGACTGTAAATCTGCCGTCACAGACTTCGAAGGTTCGAATCCTTCCCCCACCACCACTTTCTGGCAGCGTAAATGCCGCCAGAGCTGGTTAGAAAAATTAATCAGCTCGAACTTAAAAAGAGAGAAATCTCTTTTTTTGTTACAGAAAGAACTGGGTAGCCGAGTTTCAGGATGCGGGCATCGTATAATGGCTATTACCTCAGCCTTCCAAGCTGATGATGCGGGTTCGATTCCCGCTGCCCGCTCCAAACGTGCTGATATGGCTCAGTTGGTAGAGCGCACCCTTGGTAAGGGTGAGGTCCCCAGTTCGACTCTGGGTATCAGCACCACTTCACTTCTCCCTCCCGTTTCTCTCTGTTTCAATTAAATAAATTCAACTGTTCAGGCGTATTGCCTGGTTGATGTGGTGATATCACCGATTTATCCGTGTCTTAGAGGGACAATCGATGTCTAAAGAAAAGTTTGAACGTACAAAACCGCACGTCAACGTCGGTACTATCGGCCACGTTGACCATGGTAAAACAACGCTGACCGCTGCAATCACTACCGTTTTGGCTAAAACCTACGGTGGTTCTGCTCGTGCATTCGACCAGATCGATAACGCACCAGAAGAAAAAGCTCGTGGTATCACCATCAACACCTCTCACGTTGAATATGACACCCCGACTCGCCACTACGCACACGTAGACTGCCCAGGCCACGCCGACTATGTTAAAAACATGATCACCGGTGCTGCGCAGATGGACGGCGCGATCCTGGTTGTTGCTG